>JAEEGG010000475.1_pt1 | contig 133935 bp, 99 predicted proteins | sample 9134161 | NCBI WGS metagenome assembly JAEEGG01 (sample SAMN16246543, study PRJNA631951) | gut metagenome | biome: gut microbiome; feature: rumen; material: CR-attached | host: Bos | place: Iran: Karaj | collected 2018-10
CCTGCCATCGGTCAGCTGAAAAGCCTCTATGCCAACTTGGACAAGGTGGAAGAAAGCCTTTCTGCGGTTGGAGGCTCGCCCTTGTCAAGCACCAAAGATTGGGAATATTGGTCATCGACCGAGTATTCTGTCTGTGATGCGTGGAACATAGATTCATCTGGTATGCTCATCCACAAGGACGAAAGTTATAACGGCAACAAGGACGACAGAAAACTCATTCGTGGAGTGAGAAATTTTTAAGGCCGAGTCAACGAACCAAATGCCTCTGCATACGACTTCATGCAGGGGCATTTTGTATTTTGATTGGGGTGCAAATTGCGTCGAAAATTTGAGAGTTGGTGGAAAATACTGATTAATTTGTACCTTTGCAGCCAAAATTTGAACAACAATGAACACCTGGATAATCTATTCTCTAATGGGCGCGGGCCTCTTGCTGATGGTCGCCGCCATGATACTTTTGTCACGACTGATTAAGATGAAAGACACTGAACTCCGCAATGGGAGCAAAATGGAACTGAAAGTGCAAGCCCTCAAAATCATTATGCCGCTGAAAGTGCAGGCTTACGAGCGTTTTTTGCTTTATCTTGAACGTGTGCAACTGCCTCAGTTGGTGAAGCGGGTCTATGTGCCAGGCATGGAGAAGGGCACGTTCCATCTCCAACTTTTGCAGAATGTGAGGGAGGAGTTTGAGCACAACCTCGCCCAGCAGCTTTACGTTTCTAATTCCACCTGGAACGCCGTGGTGAACGCTAAGGAAGAACTTGTCAATCAAATCAATACGACTTTTGAGCAGTTGAAAGACGAGGAGGATGTTTCCATTTTGGCGCAGAGTCTCGTAGCTTTGCCCAACCCTATGGTCGAGCATGCTGTGGCCGTTTTGAAGCACGATTTTGAAAGATTACTATAAACTATTGAACGAATGAAATTCACCGCTACCCAAATCGCTGGAATCCTTGAAGGCAAGGTGGAAGGCAACCCCAACGCCGAGGTATGGAATGTGGCCAAAATCGAGGAAGGTGCCCCTGGCATGATCAGTTTTCTCGCGAATCCGAAATACACACACTATATTTACGAAACCCAGTCGAGCATCGTCATTGTGAACGACGATTTTGAAGCTACTGCACCCATTCAGGCTACCTTGATTCGTGTCCCCGATGCATACGCTTGTTTTGCCAAACTGTTGGCTTTCTACGATCAAATGACGCAGAACAAACAGGGTGTTTCCTCTTTGGCTTTCGTTTCTTCGACAGCGCAATGCGGTGAGAATCTGTATCTTGGAGAGTTTGCCTTTGTGGGAGAAAACGCCAAAATCGGCAATAATGTGAAACTGTATCCTCAGGTGTATGTGGGCGACGGATGCATCATTGGTGACAATACTGTGCTATATCCGGGCGTGAAATTGTACCGCAATACGGTCGTCGGGAAGAACTGTATCCTCCACGCAGGTGCAGTGCTTGGTGCCGATGGTTTTGGCTTCGCTCCGCAGCCTGATGGACATTACGAGAAGATTCCGCAGGTGGGCAACGTGGTCATCGAGGACAACGTGGAAATCGGAGCCAACACGACCATCGACCGCTCCACAATGGGCTCAACATACGTTCGCAAGGGCGTGAAACTCGACAATTTGGTGCATTTGGCGCATAATGTGGAAGTGGGTGAAAATTCGGCTTTGGCTGCCCAAGTGGGCGTGAGCGGTTCCACACATCTCGGAAAGAATTGCGTCGTGGGCGGACAGTCGGGCTTTGTCGGGCATATCAACATTGCCGACGGCTCAAAATTCGGCGGACAGAGTGGAATCATGGGTAGCATAAAGCAAGAGAATCAGGAGTTTATGGGCACACCGATTCAACCTTTGCGACAATATTTAGTTTCCAACGCCCGTTTCCGTCACATCGACGAGATGGCCCGCAAATTGGATGCACTTGAAAAAGAATTGGCCAAATTGAAGGACGAAAAAGAGGGAAAATAGACCTCGTTAGCGGATTTTTTTTGCAGGTGATAGAATATTTCCTATCTTTGCGCGTTTTTTGTGGAGAAGCATCCACAATAATTGATTTTTATGGAGAAACAATGTACGCTCAAAAATAGAGTCAGTGTCAAAGGAGCAGGGCTCCACACGCGTCAGTGCGGCACCCTCACTTTCAACCCGGCTCCCATAAATTCCGGAATCCGTTTTCGTAGAATTGATTTAGAGAACCAACCTATCATTGAAGCCGATGTCGATAATGTCATTGATACCGCCCGTGGTACTACCCTCGGTAAAGGTGGCGTGAAGATTTATACTGTTGAACATGTTTTGGCTTCGTTGCGTGGTATGGGCATAGATAATGTGCTGATTGACATTGATGTAGAAGAAACACCCATCATGGACGGCAGCGGCAAGTTTTTTGTCGAAGCCATTCATCAGGCGGGTATAGTCGAACAGAATGCACCTCGCAATTATCTCGTTATCGAAGAGCCGATTTCCTATAAAAACGAGGTTTTGGGCATTGAACTGAAGATAGAACCAGCCGATTCATTCCAAATCGACGTGAAGGTGAAATACAACACCAGAGTGCTTGACGAGCAACATGCTTCGCTGCATGACTTGAAAGACTTCGAAAACGAGATTGCTCCTTGCCGTACGTTTGTTTTCCTGCATGAGTTGGAGACCCTCATTAGCCGTAACCTCATCAAGGGCGGCGACTTGACCAACGCCATCGTGTTCGTCAACCGCAACGTTTCTTCCGAGGAACTTGACCACATCGCCGCTTTCTTCAAGAAGCCTAAAGTTGCTGTCAAGGAACGCGGTATTTTGAACAATGTGGAGCTGTATTTCGAAAACGAACCTGCTCGTCACAAGTTGTTGGATGTCATCGGTGACCTCACTTTGGTTGGGCGTCCCATCAAGGGTAAGGTGACCGCCATCAAACCGGGTCACTTCTCCAACACGGCTTTTGCAAGAAAAATCAAGCACACCTTATTATATTAAGCATGAATCAGCCTTTAGCCTACATCCATCCCAATGCCCGCATCGCGGAAGACGTGAAGATTGAGGCGTTCGCATGGATTGGCGAAGACGTTGAAATCGGTTCCGGCACTTGGATTGGCCCTAATGCCACCATCATGGACGGTGCCCGCATCGGAAAGAACTGCAAAATCTTTCCTGGTGCGGTCATTTCAGCCGTTCCGCAAGACTTGAAATACAATGGCGAGACTACCTATTGCTATATCGGCGACGGTACCATAGTGCGCGAGTCGGCGACGGTCAATAAAGGCACAGCAGCTTCGGGCAAGACCGTAGTAGGCAAGGACTGTCTGTTGATGGCTTTCACCCATGTGGCGCACGATTGCTACCTTGGCGACCATGTCATCATGGCCAACGCGGCTACTTTGGCAGGTCATATCACAGTCGATGATTGGGCTATCTTTGGCGGTCTGGCTGCGGTGAGCCAGTTCTGCCGCGTTGGTGCGCATGTGATGATTTGCGGCGGTGCTATGGTGAACAAGGACATTCCACCGTTTGTGAAGACAGGTACTGGTCATCCGGTGTGTTACGCGGGCGTCAATTCCATCGGTCTGATGCGTCGTGGCTTCTCGCGTGAACGCATCAACGCTATTCAAGATGTTTATCGCGTGATTTACAGCGTTGGAATGAACGTGACTCAGTCGGTGCAATACATTCGTGAACATTTGCCCGAGTCGGAAGACCGCGAGTTTATCCTCAATTTCGTGGAAAGTTCCAAGGTTGGTATCATGAAGAATGCCGTCGGGAACGAAGACTAATTCACCACTTCTTTATACGCCTCAAAAATCTGCCTCCCGATGATGTGATTGGAGAAGGTACTGACCGCATATTGCCGAATGGCTTCGCGATTGTATTCTGAACTGTGGTCAAGCATCTGGTTCAGGCCTTGCAATAAAGCGTTTTCGTCGCCTTGTGGAATGAGAATGCCGCGTTCGGGCGAGACAATTTCAGCAATGCCACCCACGGCGGTGCTTAGTACTGGCACACCAGAGGCAAAAGCCTCAACGATAACACAGGGCAGGTTCTCGAAGTTGGAAAACAGCACAAAGAAATCAGCTTCTTGATAGGCTTGGGCAACCTCAGCAGAAGTCTTTTTGCCATGGAAAAAGACACAATCCGAAAGGACGTGTTCCTTCACAAAAGATTTGAACTCAGGAACTTCATAGTCGTGGATGATATGCAGTTCAAAGTCGTCACGCTGCAGGCGAAGTCGTTCGATGGTGTGCAACATGCCGCTAAAGTTCTTAGCCTCGTCACGCAAGGTTGAAATGTGAAGAATCCGTTTCTTGCTGCCGTGCATGTCATTCCCGCGTGGATTTGTGCGTAGGCTGGAATCTATGCACGGCTTGAACATATCCGTATTCACCAGATTATAAATCACCTTAAAGCGATTTTTCACGCCATGTCCCTCCATACACCGCTGCAAATCCAAACTGACAGGCATGATAAGCTCAGCGTTATTGGCAATCTTGACAATCTTCTTCTTCAATCCGCCAACCAACACCTCCTTGTTTTGAGGTTGATAAATCGTCCAATGCTCAGTGAGAACGTATTTGTAACCAAAGAGTCTTTTCCATAGCAAAGCCACTTGACCTAATGGATAAGTGACATGCAAATGAATCAAATCTGGCTCGAAGAAATGCTTCTTGATGTATTTCAGGCCATATTGGTACATTTGCAGCATCTTCAATTTACGAATAGCATTGATTTTCGGCGGATGGATGTAAATCTGCACATGAGTGTGGTGCGCGCCCTTTATCTCCTTGACTTCGAAGGATTTCGTCATGTTCTTGCCATCACAAACGGAGAGGATGACGGAATGACACTCTTCGGGCAGCGCGTCAATCATGCGGACGCAGAAGTTGCCCAAAGTAGGGTCGTCAGGGGTGGGGAACCAGCTCAGCAGATGCAGGATGTTCATGTCGTCATTATTCGTAGGGCAGACCCATGTGTCTGCCCTTTCAATTATTCAATTCTATGCGTTTTGATTTCGATTTCAAAGTATTTATGTGGTATTTCGTAAGGCACAAGTTTGTGTGTGAGGAAGTCTTCAGGTAGATATACGGCGCACAAAGTATTGGAAACATGGTAAATATGTCTGCGTTTCTCGGCAGGTGCACCGTCCAAGATGGCCCCCATCACATCCCAGCGGATGGTCTCGGGGTCGAGGCCGTAGTCATGCCAGACAATGATGCTGCGCTCGCCTTTCAGCAACTTGAACGCAGTTTCGGTGTCTTTCTTCACGCTTTCATAATGGTGGTCGCCGTCAACGAAAACCATGTCATATTTGCCAAAGTGCGGGCCGAAGTCGAATGTTTGTGAATCGCCATAGAGCTGCTCCACATTAGTCAAGTCCTTGCTGAAAAAGCTATGCAGGTCGGCATAGAGTTGGTTGCCAGTCAGCTTGACAATATCTTCTTTAGGCAGGTTAAAAGTGACGCAATGTTCTGCCACATCAGCCAAATTCGCCACACTCTCGCCGCGCCAGGTGCCGATTTCAAAGTAGTCCTTCACCGCATAGCGTTTGGCCAAAGCCCGCAACAAAGCAATGTCGATTGGCATGGTGGCACCTGAAAGATAGGCGTATGGTTTGGCAATCTCTTGGAAATCATGGAACAATTCATTGATTTCGATGACGGACAGACCGTCTTTGAGACCGTATTTCCGAATCACATCCTCTTTGTTGCTATCTTCGTCTTGCAGGACGAGGTTGAGCAGGTAAGGGTGCCTGATAATGCGCCCGATGGCTTTGGTAAATTTATGGAGTTTATTCATTTTCAGTAGGTTGTTTCAAGAATTGTTGTTTCATTTCAGCGATGTAGTTCTGTATCTCGCTTTTGGTCAGGATGAAGTCGCGACCTTTGAAATGCGACTCTTTGAGGAAGAAGACGAACAAGAAAATCGCGTTCATCGTATAAGAAACCGCCGAAGTGATGGCCGCTCCTGTCACGCCATAGCGCGGTATCAGCGTAAAGCCGCAGACAAAAGTGGCGACTAATCCGCAGAGGGCCGCGAAAGTGTTCATCTGATAACGCCCGATACCCGAATAATAGTGTCCGAGGATAAGAAAAACGCAATACAACAGGATACCTGGCGCGAGAATGTGGATGAGGTGGGCCATTGCGCCGAAGTCCTTGCCAAAGACGAAAATATAAAACTCGGAGGGCAACAGGCACAGCACCAGTACGGCCAAAGCCGAAATGAGGAAACAAATTTTGCTCAAATCGAGGGTGAGTTTTTGCGCATAGGCGCGGTCGTCGGCGTTGGCGATTCGGGCATATTGCACCAAAGCGATACTGTTGCTGATAATCCAGATGGCCTCGGCGAGCGAGACAGCGTTGGAAAACACGCCCACACTGCCCACATCGATGAAACGTTTTAGGAGGTAATAACTCAGGCGCAGGTTGAAGAACTGCACAAAATGGCCAGTCTGGTTAAGGAAACCGTATTTGAAGAGGTCTTTCAGCACAGGACCATATTCGCGGTCTTTGTCGTGGCGCAGGTTGGTGTATTCATCACGCAACATCCACACGCCCAACAAGAACGTGCCGCCGTAAGCGGCGTAGAGTGCGATGACATAACCATAGATGTCGGTCTTTTTTAGACAGAGGTAATAGACGACCAAGGTCAGTACCATCAGTACAGGCTGGAGCAGGGTGTTGTAGTTGGCTTTCTTGATTTCCTCCTTGCCGACCAAGAAGCGGAAATTGATGTTGCTGAGTGAGGAGATAAAAGATAGAATAGCCACATGCAAGACCAACTCAGGTTCCAAGTCGGGATAGAACAGCCAGATGGCGAAGCCCATTATCACAGCAACGAGGGCCGCCCAAACCGTTGAAGCCACCAGAATCTTCTTGAACGAATGGCGTGGGGCGAGATAGATGATGCTGGCACCGCAGACGATGTCGGAGAAGATGAGGATGAATGAGATGGTGGCCACTAATAAGGCTTGCGTACCCTTACCCGTGTCGCCCAAAGTTTGGGAGATGATAATGGCGATGAGGAAGTTGAGCGCGGCGGCCAACATCTTCGTTCCAAAGGTATTTAGGATTTTTTTGAACACGGGGTTGAACTGATTATGAATTGCAAAAAGATGTCATAGTCGTCATTTACGAGAACGCATTAAGATGGATAGATATTGCATTCATTTGCTCAACAAACTTCTGAAAACCAAAATTGTATTGAGCACACTCTACTATATCTTTTGGCTTTCTCTTTTGGTTTAAGATAAACTTGTATAGCTGTTGTGCTTGATTGCAATTTTTGTTTTCCTTGTCTATTCCACCCCTTGTACGGATATGTTTGTTGAGGATATTCAAGCATCTATTGGTATTCTTGCATTCATTTTCAACTGACGACACAAACGGAATCAGCCAACATTCAATTTCTTGAATACAAATGGCAAAAATCAACTTATCCTTCGGAAAGTCTGGATGAACACTTTCGGCCAACTTGACCTTTACTGCATTCCAAAACGTTTGAATATCATTGTATTTGTTATCTATTCCATATTGTGCGCTGACATCCGTATCTATCTGAATTATCACATACTCGCATCCTTCCTTGACAGCTTCAACAATCAAATTGTCATTGCCTTCGATATAGTCAAAAACACCTTGCCAAGTCCCATAACCGACTTGCTTGTTTTGTGCCGAAACCTTCGGTTTCAAAGGAATCGTATAAACATCCTTGTCTTTCAGATACCGTTCAACAATATGCTTGAGGATGAAGAAATCCGAAACACCTTCACTGACAACGCCAATCTTTGTACTCATAACAATCAGAAATTATCAGGTAATCCACCAATCAAACCGCTCATCCACAATTCCGACAAGGGCATGTTTCTGTCCTCACGGTACATTATCCTTTCCAAACGGGTGTGTCCGTCAATGTCCCTACGAGCGACAAACAATCTCACTTCATCATCTGAAAGATCCAGACCATCCAAAACATACGGGCTGTGTGTGGTAAGAATGACTTGTTTTTCCTTTTCCTTGGAAGTATGTATCAATCGTGAAGTAAGTTCAGTGCAAAGTCTTGGATTCAAGGCAGTTTCGATATTGTCGATGCTGAAGAAAGGAGGCGTGTCCTTGCTGTTGAATAAAGTCAGGTAAAACAACAGGAACATAAAGCCTTCATTCGTACTTCTTTGGTCGAAAAAGTGCATGGAATCGCGTAGGTATCTGTCGCCAATGGATAATTTGTATTCATTGTTCAGTAAATCGCCTGGTACCGCTACCCCATCAAACCAATCCAACATCCCAAGTCCTTCGTTTATAGTTTCGAACATGTCTTTGTATTCCGTTTGCTGGCTCTTTTCTTTCAGGTATTGCAATAGTCCTTCTCCTTTGATTCCCAAGGGGTAAATGGGAGAATCTTTGACTTCCTTAAGGTGTTTTTCATCGGGATGGTAAACTAGGAAAGAGTCCATATCACTTTGAGGATAATCAAACAAATTCATAAACATGTCAAACTTTTCAGGAGACTTTGCTCTGAGTTTCAACAGCTCTTCTTTTGTATCAAGATTCTTATCTTTTAACTCAGCAACATGCTCAAATAAAAACATGAAAAGATCGGGATAATTTAACAAACTCATATCGACCCATTGGGATTTATTAAAAACCAGTGTGATAACCCTTTCTTTCACACCGTCCTCTTTGACATTGAATATCATGATGCCATTTGACAGATCCATAAATGAAGCACTAAATTCATATGCCCCTTCCTCAAAAGCATTTACCATCAATTCAGGCTTAGTAACACGCAAATCCCTATTCATCAGAAACTCATTGCTAAGTTTCTTAGCATTGGCCGCAGCAGCAAATGCAATGGCTTCAAGAATATTGGTTTTGCCACATCCATTGGCTCCAATGATGACATTGAATCTGCCCAAATCTAAAGTCAAATCGACAATGGACTTGAAATTCTTGATATTGATTTCCCTAATCATTTGTTTTTCCTTTTCGAAATGTTTGGCAAAGATATTACTTTTTTAATAATGTTATCACACAAAGACAAGGTTATACCAGATTAATAGAGTATTTCTGCTAAAATTCTAGACAGCAGATCTGCAATGATTACCAAAATCTCATTCAAAAATGTGATGAAGTATTACCGGTAGTAATAGTAGTAGAAAAAAGAATATTACAAAAAAAGCCGTCTTCATGTAGAAAACGGCTTGGGCGTGGACGAGGAAAATCATTCTTCATGAATTTCACAGATAATGAGTGTTAATTCTGTGATGCGGAGCGCACAGGGCGAATAACTAAACCATAATAACGAGGCAGATCACCAATGTAGCATGCTTCCGAAAAGAAGCAGAAGTTTTTTGCATTGTACGGGAGTTCTGTGCTGAGCGAGCTTGACCAATAGAGGCCACTGGTGTAATAGCCAGGGTAAGTGCTACTAGGACGCATGTCAGTAACAGGTAAAAAGATACTATTGCCATTCGACCCTCTGAAAATAAACCCTTTTGTGCCGTTTGACGATGTCGTCCAGATGCGGGTAGTGTTATCAAGCAGTTCCTGCCAGTCTTCATGGGTAGGCGTACGCCAGTCAGAGCCCCATTTCGCTGTGGCAGCATCGTCATCGGGCTGCAAGATGGTTAGACTGTCTGTAAATCCGTTATGGCCATAACTTGCATCATTACAATACTTAGTAAGCGTATTCTCACTACCGTTGCAGTATTGGTAGGTGCTCCAATCATAAATTCCTTTAGTTTCCGTTTCACCCCAAGCAAAGTAAGAGCCGCTGACCCAATCAGCAAATGCCCCAATATTACAAGTAGCCCATAAGGTGCCACTTGGTAAACCAAGGTCAACTCTATCGTGATCAAGTGTCGTAAAGCTGAATTCCTCACCGTAGTAAGTTCCCGTTGCTGTTACTGCAAAAGCGCGAATATAATAAGTGGTACTTGGAGGCAATTCGGTCATCGAAATTGTGAAGCTTCCTATCGCGTTTTCTACCTCTATATAGTTGTCATTAAAAGTAGGATTTGGATTATTACTCCAACAAATGCCTCTTAGGGTTACTGTTACATAGTCTCCATTGCTGGATGCCACATTGCCGCCACAGACGGCAGAACTCATGGTGATATTCGTTGGCTCCAAAGTCGTCACCACGACTTGCGGGGCAGGTTGCTGCGCATTGAATGTCACTGTAACTGGCATTGATCGATTCGACTTGTACATGTATCCGTACCCAGGATAAAAGTGAGAAATTGGGCCTCTCCACTGACCATTTTTGTAAGAGGCAGTGCTCCATTGCGACTTAATCATATCGCCTGCAACAGGTGTGAAAGAGCCTAACGCCGTTTCGAAATCCAACGTGTCCATCAATGGGATGCTAATCCAATTCCATCCTGGCATCAAGGTTATCGTCACACTTTGAGCGAAAACATGGTAACTATTCATGGTTAGTGCCAATAAGAGCATCAAAAGCATACTTGTTTTTTTCATAATTCATAGATTTAATTGCCAACAGACTCCTTACATTGGCGATTTCAACAAATTGACTTTGAAACATATAGAAAAAGCGCGGGAGTCAAAACTATTGCTTATCCCGTACCTTAGGCTCTCGCATTGCCTTCCAATCGAGGATAAACAATGCTGATGCCCACGCTTCGGATATACATACATAAGTATATACGAAACAATGGACGCCAAACATTGTCTTACCGTGCGATTGGATATGAACTTGCGAGATTCAAAGATACCGCAGATAAAACGTCAGTTCAACGTCTTTTCATTATGTCTGTCACATGCGTTTTCGCGCAAATGACGAGGCAAAAGTAAGAATAAAATGGATAAAGAGGAATTACTTTGTGGAATTTTTCAATCAGTTATTTCCAAATCCGCCCACTGCAGGTATCGCTCTCAGCCCCAGTAACCGAGGCCAAAACATTGGTCTTCCCCACCAAACGGAGCAATCCAAGAAAAGCAAAAACCAAAGCCTCTTTGTAATCAATAATCATCTTGTCGGGAATGACGACTTCATGTGAAGTGCGGGCTTGCAGGCGTTCCATCAGGAACTTGTTTCTTGCGCCGCCGCCGGTGACAAGGATTTTTCCCTTGGGCAAATGACTCACACCCAATGCGATTTGCAAGGCAATATGCTCCACGAAGGTGGTCAATAAGTCTTCGGCGACCAAATCCTTCAGCAAGTCCTTCTGGTTGGCTTCGAAAAACTCCCTACCCAAAGATTTGGGTGGCAACTGACCATAGAAAGGATGTTTGTTCAACTGTTTCAAGAGGGTAATGTCCACTTTGCCGCTGCGGGCTAATTCGCCATCACGGTCGTAGGGGAGACCTTTCATTTGGGCAAGATAATTCAAGGCTTGGTTGGCGATGCATAGGTCGTAGGCGATGCGTTGGCCGTTTTCATCGTAGGAAACATTCGCTATGCCGCCGATGTTGAGACAGATTTCATAGTCACTGAAAAGCAGTTTATCGCCGATGGGCACTAATGGCGCGCCTTGTCCGCCTTTATTGACATCTTCGCTGCGGAAGTCGTTGATAACGGTAAAACCACAAGCCCTGGCCAACTCCTGTCCGTCGCCGATTTGCAGGGTGTAATGTTCCTCAGGACGGTGGAAAATGGTGTGTCCGTGCGAGGCAACGAAATCAGGCGTTACGTTGTGTTTTTTGGCAAAAGCAAAGACTTGCTCGCCAAGATATTTGCCATAATCCTTATCAAGCTGCACCAAGTTTTCGGGCTTCTTGTGGAAAGCTTCGGAGAGTAGCTTGGTCCAGAGTTCGGGATAGGGTAGGGTCTCGGCTTGTAGGATTTGGAAAGCGTATTTGCCGTTCTCTTCTTGGAAACGGACGAGGGCGATGTCCAGCCCGTCTAAGGAGCTGCCGGACATCAATCCTATAGCGGTGGTTTCTTTCATAAAAAACTAGTTTTCGGGGCTTTGCTGACAAGGGGGCATGCCCCCTTGACCCTATCGGGGTTCGGCAATGCCCCGAAGTATTATAATAAAGGTACTACTTTTTCCAGTTTTATGCCTCTCGATCCTTTTACCAACACGGTCTTTCCTTCAACTTTATGACTGTCAATATATTCGCACAAATCCTCAACTTTGGCAAAAGTCATCCAATCGGGATTCTCATTATAAGTACAGAAATTCTGCCCAACAAGCAAAGCCTCCTTAAAGCCTAATTCTTTCATCAAGCTCAAGATGTTGCGGTGCTCTTCCTCGGAGGCTGAGCCCAACTCGCGCATGTCGCCTAATATTAATAGGTGTTGCTCGCCACGAATGTTGGCAAAGTTGATTAAAGCGGCCCGCATAGAAGTGGGGTTGGCGTTGTAAGCATCCATGATGATGCGGTTCTTCTCCGTCTCAATGACTTGCGAGCGGCTATTGGTAGGCGTATAGGCTTCCAAGGCCTCAATGATGGCATTTTCATCCACACCGAAATACTGTCCCACACCAATAGCGGCGGCTACATTCTCGAAGTTATAGCTGCCCACAAGATGGGTCTGGATGAGGTGCTTCTTCCAAACAACGCTCAAATAAGGGTTGCAAGCTCCAGGTGCCACAGGCGCATCGGCGGCACAATGGCGACCATAGCTGATGCGTTGTATCTCCTCCGACTGCTCCCAAAGCAAGGGATTGCCTTGGTTGACAAACACAGCCTTACCATGATTCTTGATATGCCTATACAGTTCCGTTTTGGTCTTAATGACGCCCTCGAAACTGCCAAAGCCTTCTAAGTGCGCTTTTCCAATGTTGGTGATAAGACCGTAGTCGGGGTCGGCAATCTTGCAGAGGAAATCAATCTCACCGAGATGACTGGCACCCATCTCCACGACGGCAATTTCAGTGTCGGGGCGGATGGTCAACAAGGTGAGCGGGACACCGATATGGTTGTTCAAGTTGCCTTGAGTGTGTATGATGCTGTATTTCTTGGCCAAGACCGCCGAGACGAGTTCTTTGGTGGTCGTCTTGCCGTTGGTGCCTGTGATGCTGAGCACGATGGCTTTGCTTTGCTGACGGTGATAGGCGGCCAAATCCTGCAAGGTTTTCAAAGCATCCTCCACGATGAGGATGCGCTCATGCTTCGGCAGGTCTTTGCGGTCGGCGACGACGAGGCTTGCCACACCTTGCTCTGCCACTTGCAGGGCGAAGTCATTGGCGTCGAAGTTTTCACCTTTTAAAGCAAAGAATACAGCATCTTGCTCTATCTTGCGGCTGTCGGTTGAAACCTTGTATGCTTTCGTGAAATGCTGGTATATTGTTTCAATAGGATTCATTGCATTGACTGTTAATGAAAGAAGCCGCCTGACGGATCAAACGGCTTCAATGCTATCATGAAAAAGAATCTATCACTTACTTTGCAAAGGAACTGCCCACTTTGTTCATCGCGCAACGGAAACCGATGGTCGAAGCGGACTGGTTCTGGTTGAGGTAGCGGCGATTGCCGGGGCTCAGGTAGTACGGACCATCGGCCCATGAACCGCCTTTGTACACTCTCGATTCGTCGCTGATAAGGGTGGTACCAGGAGTGTCGTTCGTAGCGGCTTCATACATTTCCTTGGTGAACACGCTCTGGTCGTCTTGGGGATCGCTCCAACGGTTGCGGATAGCGGACATGTAGTCACCGTCGTCATAGTTGGCGTTGAAGCTGGTGCGGTAGTTCTGACGCTTGGCTGCTTCTTCCTGTGGGATGGGTTCTCTGCGGATGCGACCGAGTGAGTCTTTCTGGAGCAGGAAACCTTCATCATCGACAGCCTTGCGGGTGAATATATTACCACGGAAGGGGCTATAGTCAGCTACATCTTCATGTGACAGGGGACGATACACGTCTTGGCACCACTCGGAAACATTGCCAGCCATGTTATACAGGCCGTAATCGTTGGGCCAGTAGGAACCGACAGGAGCGGGCAATGCGGCACCGTCGTTCAGGTTGCCAGCCACACCCATATAGTCACCAGGGCCTCTCTTGAAGTTGGCCATGAAACTACCCATATATCTCTTGCTGTCGGTGCGGAGACCGTCGCCGCTCCAAGGATACACTTTACGTTCAGCCACCAGTTCGTTGGAAGTGTTGCCAATCAAACCGACAGCGGCATATTCCCATTCGGCTTCCGTAGGCAGACGGTAGGAGGGCAGCAGAATGCCGTCGTCCATCCTGACGTTGCGCAGACCGTCACCACCTTTGGAGAGGTCTTTCTTGCCGTTCTTCACCTTGCCTGTGTATTGGCCAGCAAGATAAGCGTCGGTGTTAAAGTTCTCTTCGTCTTGTTGCGTCGGATCCCAATCCAAAATGCCTGCCTCAACGAGCATCAACTCATTGACGCGGTCAGTACGCCAGGCACAATAGTCGTTAGCTTGAACCCAACTCACACCAACCACAGGATAATCGTTGTATGACGGATGGCGGAAATAAATCTCAACCATGGGCTCGTTATACGACAAACGGTCACGCCAGACCAGGGTGTCGGGCATGGCATTGCGTACGACTTGCGGATAGTTTTGGCCAAAAACACGATTCAGCCAATAGATGTATTCGCGGTAATCCACATTGCTGACCTCGGTGCGGTCCATCAGGAAGGATGGCACAGTGACTTTTCGGGCCGCATTGTCCCACGAATAAGTCAGGTTGTCGGTCGTGGCACCCATTACAAATGTTCCACCTTCGATGGCAATCAGACCGGGACCAATTTCCTGATCGTTGATTTCGGTGACTTCAAAGCCTCCATTGTTGGCGTCGTTGTAGGCCCAACCTGTCGTGCGTGAGGACTTCTTGGAGCAGGAAACGGTAAGCAGCCCTGCCAAAACGATGAGGGCGAGTGTTTTGAATCCTTGTTTTCTATACATTTTCGTTCAAATTTGTTATCTAATAACTCCCATGAGTTGCATTTATTGTATGCCCCTCACAAAATTTTCAAAAAATCACGCAAATTTATGGACTTTTTTTGAATCGGGAGTCATTTTTCGGAAAAAAAACTTTTTTGTGGCGTATGAGGACGTTTTGCAATAAAAAAGTTGTATTTTCGTTTCTTTTATTACTAAGGTGTACCAATTAGAGTATACTTTTAGTATTTATTTGATAATCAGAAAATAATAATGATTATGCGAAATAAAATGCGTCCATTTTTTGTATTGGTGATGGCAATATTGGCCTTCATGAAGCCGATTTCGCTTTTCGCCCAAATGACTACTGTCTATCCGATTCAGTTGCAATGGAATGGAGTAGGTGAGGTGCGTAATGCCAACGACACGGTGTTGTACATTGGTCTGGAATCAGCGGAATATGAGGGCGTCATGCCAGTGTATTGCCAGTCTTTTCCCATTTATGACGATGCGGTGAAAGTACAGGTTAAACTTTCCAATGTGAAGGCAAATTCCTTGTCGGAAGAGGAACTACAAGTGGCAGAAAAGTATTCTTACTCCGCAGATTTTGAAGTAAATGCACAGCCACTTCGCTCTCGCGACGAGTCCCTGCTGTCGGTGCGTATCATACCTTTCCGTCAAGTGGGAGGGATGATGGAAAAACTGCTTTCCGCTACGCTTTCCGTGACTTTGACTCCTGATTTCACGGTTCAAAAATCCAACTCGACGTATGCAAGTCATTCGGCCATGGCCAACGGCGACTGGTATAAAATCGGTCTTTCCGAAACAGGCATCTACAAGCTCACCTATTCTGACTTGTCGGATTTAGGCATCAATGTTTCGTCCATCGACCCGCGCCAAATCCGAATCTATCACAATGGCGGAGGCGTGTTGCCTGAGATGAATGCAGACCCTCGCCCTGATGATTTGGTGGAGGTTCCTATTTATGTGTCGGGTGAGGCGGACGGAAAGTTCGACAATGGCGACTACATCCTTTTTTATGGTCGCGGCCCGGTATGTTGGAAACGCGATGACGAAAAGTTGGTCTACGTCCATGTACAGAATCCATACGATGATTATGCATACGCCTTTGTGGTCACAGGTTTGGGTGCAGGCAAGCGTATCAGTGAGGCCGAAGCACCTGCTGGAGCGGCAGAAATTACCGTTGATCAGTTTCTTGATTATCAGGTTTATGAAAATGACGATTATAACCTGAACGGAACAGGCCGTACCTATTTTGGCGACAGGATGGATCTTACCTCGACCAAAAACCTCAATTTCGACTTCCCCAATATCATTAATACGAAAAACTGTTGGGTGAAGACGGCCTTGGCAGGGCGCAACTTCAAGCCGGCCAACTTTGAAGTTTCTGTGAACAATGTGAAAAAGGCGACCTATTCGATTGAAACGACTACATCTTCGACGACAGACCCATACGCCAACGAGGTGGGTGGCTGGGTGCCGGCGGTTCCTACAAGTGAGACGGTGCAAGTCGAGTTGAAACACAATTCCCTCGGCTCTTCTTCCACTTCGGAAGGTTATGTGGACTATGTTTTGGTCAACGCGTGGCGTAGCTTGAAGATGGTGGGTGGTCAAATGAGCTTCCGTAATCCGGATGCGGCTATTAATAATAAGGTGTGCGAATATCGGCTGTCGAATGCTTCACAACAGGTGCAGGTGTGGATGTGGAATGTGAATAATGCAGTCAATCCTGTCCGCATGAAAGGCCAGCTCAATGGAACAGAGTTCAGGTTTAAGATAAAGGGCAATACTGAGAACGAGTTCATCGCCTTCAATGGCAATTCCTATTGTTCTGCCAAGGTTTTTGGAAAGGTTGACAACCAGAATCTTCATGGTGTCAGGGATGTGGATTTCGTCATCTTGACCTATCCTGATTTCATGTCGCAGGCCGAACGCCTCAAAGCCCTTCACAACCGCATCGACCCGGATTTGAACATTTACATCACTACACCTGAACTGATTTACAACGAGTTTGCTTGTGGTGCAAAGGATATTACCGCCATCCGTGACTTCTGCCGTATGCTTTATCTCGACAGCAATTCAGGACACAAAATCAAGTATCTTCTGCTTTTGGGCGACTGCTCATACGACTACAAGAACCGCAACGGCATTGTCGATTTCGTGCCTTCATACGAGACAGTGTCCTCGCTCAAAATGACAGAGACCTTTGTCACGGACGATTATTTCGGATTCATGGATGCTGGCGAAGGCAGCATCAATTCCTCGTTGGCCGACATTGGCATTGGCCGTTTCACCGTGTCCACGTTGGAACAGGCGACACAGATGGTGGACAAGGTTGAACGCTATGTGGTGAAAGACGAAACCACGATGCGGCCATGGCGCAACACAGTTACGTTTTTCACTGATGATGAAGGCGGCTTTGTGAGAAATGCAGAGGAGTTGGCTGACAGACTGAAGTCAGTTGGCGGTGATGGTGTAGTGGTTGACAAGATTTATTTGGACGCCTATCCTCAGGTCAGCGCACCAGGGGGTGAGATTGCACCAGAGGTGAATACCGCTATTAATAGCCGTATGGAGAAAGGCACGCTGGTGCTCCACTATATTGGACATGGAGGAGAGGTGCAGCTTTCGGAGGAGAAGATTCTGCAAAGAAAGGATGTCGACTCGTGGCGCAATGCTCCGATGTACCCGCTGATGGTTACTGGTACATGCGAGTTCAGCCGTTACGACGACCACAAACGCACTTCTTTGGGCGAGTATTCTTTCTTGAACCAATACGGCGGCATGATTGCCATGTTTACTACCTCGCGCGTGACTTATGGCGACCATAATCAGAACTTTGCCAAGGGCGTTTACGACAATCTGTTCCGCATCTACGGTGAAGAGCTGTACCGTTTGGGCGATGTCTACCGTATGGCGAAGAAGAGCGGAAGCTTTGTGGAAAAACGTTATGTTTTCTTCGGTGACCCGGCACTTCGTTTAGCCTATCCGAAATGGAAAGTGGAGACCCTGAGCATTAATGGACAATACCCAGGCTACAATTTGGACTCCATTCAAATCAATGACACCACTTGGCAAACTTATCCTATCTATCTTGATACTATTGGTGCTTTACAACCTGTTGAAATTGAAGGTGTTGTAAAGGACTTGAACGGCGATGTGGCTACCAACTTCAATGGAGTTGTGAGTGTCATCGTTTACGATAAGGAGGCGGAGCTTTCCACTTTGGGAACTTCTGCTGGAGTAATTGATTTCAAGTTGCGCAACAGCATGATTTTCAATGGAAAGACAGAAGCGGTCAACGGAAGGTTCAAAATTGATTTCATTGTGCCGCGAGACATTTCTTACCGATTTGGTCAAGGCTTAATTAATTATTATGCAACCGATTACGAAAATGAGGCCAATGGCAATTGTGATTCGTTCATCATCGGAGGGTTCTATGATGAGGCTTTTGAGGATAACGACCCGCCTGAGATACGTCTTTTCATCGACGACACCCTGTTTGTGAGTGGGGGCGTGACAGGCGAAAGTCCCATTTTGTTGGCTTACGTCGTGGATGAGAGCGGTATCAACACGACAGGTGCGGGCATAGGCCACGATATTATGGCCACATTAACAGGCCCGAGCAGAAGTGCCTACTGCCTCAATGATTATTTTGTCGCCGAAATCGACCAGCCGGGCAAAGGTACCATCACCTATAAAATGCAGAACCTCCCTGACGGCGACTATACCCTGACGTTGAAGGTTTGGGACATCTATAACAATTCTGGTACCGCCACTATAAACTTCACTGTGGTCAACAGCAGCGGGATGCATATCGAGAATGCCTATAACACGCCCAATCCGATGACCAACGAAACTTGTTTTGTGTTTGACCACAATCAGGTGGGCAACAATATGAAAGTAGACATATACATTTATGACATCATGGGCCGTTGGGTGAATACGCTCTCGGAACAGGTGTCGGGCACCTCGACACGCATCACGCCTATCCGTTGGAATGGTCGCAGTGCGCATGGGGAAAACTTGCGAAACGGCCTCTATGTCTATCGCATCGTGGCCACCAACGACCAAGGCGAGACGGCCACATTGGTCTCAAAGTTAGTATTAAGTAAATGATTGTCAGTATGAAAAGAATAAATATCATATACACAAGCCTTTTGGTTTTACTGCTCACTGCTCAGATGGGCTTTGGGCAAGAAAACACCTATCAGTCTGTGTTGAGCGAGCACACTTGGCATCGCCTTTCGGTGGTAAAAGAAGGGGTTTACAAGTTGGACTACAGTACTTTGCAGGCCATGGGCATCGATATGAACACGCTGAATCCGAATCAGATACGGATTTTCGGAAATCCATCGGGTGCTTTGCCTGAAAAGAATTCGGTTTCGCGTCCCGACGACTTGAGCGAGATGGCCATTGTGGTGAAAGGTGCTGAAGATGGCTCGTTCGATGAGGGTGACCAGGTGCTGTTCTACGGTCAGGAGCCGACACGTTGGACGTTAGTGGACCAAAACAACAAGACCTACCGCCGTGAGCGGAATTATTTCTCCGACACCACCTATTATTATTTATGTGTTGACAGTGGCGTTGACGGTTTGAGGGTGGGCGAGAAAGCCTCATTGCCTGTGGAGGATGTCACGACGATCATTTCCGAATTTCCTGATTTCGTTTGGCATGAGAAAGAGTTGTTCTCCCCTTTTTTCATCGGTCAGAACTGGTTGGGTGAGAGCATTACTTCTGAAGATTCGACATTTATAATCCCGTTTTTATTTCCCAATTTGGTGAAAAACAAGGCTTTGTTGATTAGGGCGCAGGTCTATGGCCGAAACCTGAGTAAAATGATACACTATGATGCTTGGGTCAACGATAACCATGTGGCGGCCTATGCTTCAATCGATACAAGCAAGGAACATTATTATTGCAAACCGTCATTCTTCGAAAAGCAGATTGTGTTGGACAGCGATACGGCCTATTTCAAGCTCGACCTCACGCCTGATCCGCAGTCCACGCTGTATCTTGATTATGTGGAGATTTATGGCTGGCGTGTGTTGAAGAGGGAGGGTAACATTTTTCCTTTCCGCTTGATGCCGAGTCAGTTTGGTAATGAGAAAAGTGCCATTTGGGTACAGAACGCCACCCAAGAGTATTGTCTTTGGGAGGTAACTTCACCTTTGCAGCCTGTTGCGCAAAATGGTGTATATAGTGGAGGCAATCTGGTTTTCGCCACCGATGAGAGAACAGAAAAGCGTTACATTATGTTCAACCCTTCGGTTGCGTTGAAGGTTGAGCATTGGACAGAAATACCGAATCAGAACGTTCATGCCATCGCTGAGGCCGACAATCTGATTTTGACCTCAGCCATTTTCTTGGAACAAGCGCAGGAATTGGCGGATTATCACGCTGAAAGGGATGGGGTGACCAGCGTCGTCGTCGATGTGGACGAAATCTACAACGAATTTTCGACTGGCACGCCCGACCCGACAGCCATCCGCGATTTTGTGCGCATGGTGTATCGCCGTAGCGAGGGAAGACTCAAATACCTGACGCTGTTTGGACGCGCCTCAGCCGACTATCGCAATATCATGGGCTATGGGCAGAATTTTGTGCCTTGTTACGAGATGTTTGAGAATCCGCATCACGAATTGAGTTTCTGCACCGATGACTATTTTGCCTTGATGGACAACAATGAAGGCACCAACAGTGATGGCAAGGTGGATATCGGCGTAGGCCGAATCTCCCTGTCGACGGTCGCCGAGGCTGAGACGATGTTGCGCAAAATCCGGCATTATGGCGACCTTTCGGCAACGTTTGGCGGTTGGAAGACCGACCTGCTGTATTTCGCTGACGATGAAGAAACAAGCTATGTCGGCAACACCGAGACCTATTACAGGATGATGGATACCATTTGTCCTTCATTAACGGCCAAAAAGTTGTATTGCGGTGCTTATCCGGTGGTGAACACCTCGAATGGCGTGGAGATTCCAGATGCCAATGCGGATTTGATGTCTGCTCTCGACAAAGGTGTCTTGGCGGTGCTGTATACAGGTCATGGCGGTGTCAAAGGACTGACGGGTGACAATGTGTTCACCAATGCTGACATCACCTCGCTCAAGAATTATGACAGGATGCCGTTTGTTTACACAGCGACTTGTGAGTTTACCAAATACGACAATCCCTTGTTGGTTTCGGCAGGCGAATTGTTGACTCTCAATCCCAATGGGGGCTGCGTGGCTTTGTTCACTGCTTGTCGGCCTACCTACGGCCCCAACAATAGTCGTCAGTCGAAGGCACTTATGAAAGTTTTTACGCAGCGGGATCAAGATGGAAAATCTTTGCGTTACGGCGACATTATCAGGCTGTCGAAGAATGACCCGCTCAATTACAACAATACATCGAATCCGTTGGAAAATACCAACATTCGGTTTGTGTTTCTTGGCGATCCGGTTTTGCGTTTCCCGATGCCTCAAGAGGATGTCGTGGTGAGTAAGATCAATGGAAAGAATGTCGACAATGCTGAAGAAATCGAACTGTATGCCATGAGCATGGTTGCCGTGGAAGGCGAAGTCAGGAAGGCTGACGGCTCTCTTGACGATAGTTTCAATGGCACGCTTTGGGTCAGATTCTTTGACAAACAGTCGAAGATAAAAGTGAAGTTCAAAGGGGGTGTTGTGCAGAATGTGTATTATCATAAGGATGTGCTTTACCAAGGTCAGGTGAGTGTGACAGGAGGCAAATTCAGTGTGTCTTTCCAGGTGCCTAAGGACATTTTGGCGGGGACAGACATGCCGCGTTTTAGCTTCTATGCTTACGATTCCATTCGGGGTATCGATGCCATGGGCAAATTCAACGACCTCACTTTGGGTGGCATTGACCCGGTAGCCGTGGCCGATGACCAGGGGCCGAATATCAGTTTCTATTGGAATACGCCCGACTTTGAAAACGGTTCCTCGGTGGAACGTCAGGGTGTGCTTTATGCCGACATGTATGACGCACAAGGCATTTATCATTATGATTACAGTTTGGGCCGCGACATCGTATTGAACAGCAACCTTCCGACATACGACCGTCTCATTTTGAATGATAGTTTTGAACCCGCGCTTAACGATTTCAGAAGAGGAAGAATCGCGATTCCTGTGACAGACCTTGATCCTGGCACTTACGAGTTCACTTTGAAGGTTTGGGACACTCAGGACAACGCCTCCGAGGCTAACCTGTGGTTTGTGGTCGAAGACTATCTTTTCCTCTCACAGGTGCGCAACTATCCCAATCCTTTCTCCGACGAGACCCGCATCACCCTTACCCATTTTGGTGAGGACGGTGATTTTGATGTCAATATTGAGATTTTCGACCTTATGGGGCGTTTAGTGAGCAGCATTTACAAAAATGTGAGTTCTTCCTCAGGAGTCATTGAACCTATCCGTTGGAATGGCTGCGACCAAGGTGGTAATCCCTTGCGTTCAGGTGTTTATCTCTATCGGCTTACCTTTACCGATGAGGAAGGAACGTCGCGCACGGTCAGCCAACGCATGATTATCCAACGTCGATGAGAAATTTTTTTAGGGCAATACAATAATCAATTTTACCTAACGTTATCTTTGCAATTTAAAATACCAAATCGGATATGAAAATTAAGAAATTCCTTTTTGCCGCCCTGCTGATGGTTGCGGCTACCTCTTACGGACAGAACAACTACATTGGCCAGGATTACAGCGTTTCGCCCAATGTGATTACTACGGCAGTGCCTTTTGTTTCCATCTCTCCCGATGCCCGTGGCGGCGCAATGGGTGATTGTGGTGTGGCCTCGTCTCCCGATGTCTATTCCATGCATTACAATGCCGCAAAGTATGTCTACCTTGAAGACAAGTTGACGGTGGGTTTGGGCTATAGTCCTTGGCTGCGTAACTTGGTTCCCGACATGAACTTGGCTTATTTAGCTGGTGCCTATAAAATCAACGACCGCTCAGCTGTGGCAGGTAGTTTGCGCTACTTCAGCTGCGGTACAATCGAATTCAGAGACCAGAACAATTATAAGTTGGGTGATTTCAGCCCGAATGAGTGGGCCATTGATGCTACTTATTCGCGTATGCTCGGCGATTACCTGTCGGGTGCTGTGGCCGGTCGCTTCATCTATTCCAACCTGACCCAGAACCAGACCGATTATGGCCGTCCCGGCATTTCCGTTGCTGCCGACGTGTCAGTCTTCTACAAGCGTCCGGTGGAATGGTTCAGCACCATGGATGCCGACTTCGCTTGGGGTGTGTCTATCAATAACATCGGTAGCAAGATCAGCTACAACGGACAGTCCGAACGCCGCGACTTCATCCCGACCACCTTGCGTGCCGGTGCCTGCTTGAACCTTGACCTCGATGAGTACAATTCATTAGCCTTCATGGTTGATTTCACCAAACTTATGGTGCCAACGCCTCCGGTTATTGCCAGAGATCCTGAATCGGGCCAACCTTTGGTGAACGACGATGGAACCTATCAGATTGAATACGGCTATGACAACAATGTTTCTGTTGTGCAAGGCATGATACAGTCCTTCTACGATGCCCCTGGTTGTGGCTACAATACCTATACCGGCGAAATGGTGAACTATGGCAAGTTCTATGAGGAGCTTTGCGAAATCAACATTGGTGCAGGTGTGGAATACTGGTACAACAACATCTTTGCCGTGCGTGCCGGTTATTTCAACGAGACCGCGCTGAAAGGCAACCGTAAGTATGTCACTCTCGGTGCCGCCTTGAAGTACAACGTGTTCGGCTTGGATGTCTCCTACCTGATTCCCGTCAACACGGTGGCAGGCAGCAATCCCTTGGAAAACACCTTGCGCTTCAACTTGACTTATGCTATGGGTCAGAAGAAGGATTGAGAATCGTTTAGGACATGATACACGAAAAGCGGCTTTCGGGCCGCTTTTTTTATTCGGTTTGTAGAGACGTGGCGCGCCGCGTCTCTACAAACGTTTAGAATATCAACGCCAGCAAAACATACAACCAGTGTGCCGCGATACCAGCACAAAGGCCTCCAATGGTGTGTGCGCCAATGGCTTTGCCGATGAGCTTGCGGTAGCCGAGGCTGTCGAGCATGGCGGCGTGGGTGCTGAGGAAACCGCTCCAGCACATGCCGATGGCGGTGAACACAGCGATGGCATTGTTGTCGATGATACCTTCCGTGATGAAACGAGGCACCAAACCGATGGCGGCTCCCACAGCGCCGAGGGCGGTCATGGGGAAGGAAATCAACGCGCCATCCTTGAAGCCAAAGAGCCAGTCGAAGATGAAGTTGATTTTGTTGGCAGCCCAGCTGATGACGGGCACGCCTTCGTAAGCAACACCAAGGTATTCACCGTTTTCGCCCGCAGCACCGAAGGTAAGCATCATCACGATGGTAGAGATGCAAAGCACACCGGGAATGATGGCGAAGCCGATGCTCACACCGTCCTTGCCGCCGTCAAGCAATGAGTTGAGGAAACGCATGAATACGCCGCCTTCGCTCTTGAAGGAGATTTGTTGTTCGTCACCACCAAACTCCTCGTCGACGGGGACATCCAGCTCAGGGTAGGATTTCAAAGTGGAACGCTGCATCAGTCGGGTGGAGACAATGCTACCGATGACGGCACCTGCCACACCCACCAAAGCACCCTTGCCGAAACCAAGACCTGTCATGAAAGCCACAACGACCAAGCCCATACCGAACGCTGTGCCAAAGTTGGTCAGCGAGACGAGCTGGTATTTTTTGAAGTAACGGTTAAAGTTCTTGTCGTGTGCCAAAGTAATGATGGCGGGGTTGTCGCTCAAGAAGGTCATGATGGCACCCAAGGCAGCCACGCCAGGAAGGTTATAGAGCGGCTTCATCAAGGGACGCAACAGGTTCTCTAACAGACGTACCACACCAAATTCAGTGAGCAGCTTGCTGATGGCACCCATGAGCACACAGATGGCCATGATGTAGAACACGGTCTCCAGCAGCAGGTGATAAGCCGTCTGCATGAAGGTGTTCAACATCTTGGGTAGTGTCATCTTGTAGGCCAGTAGCCCAAAGAAGGCAAAGAAGATGATGAGGAAAAAGATAGCCTCAAAACTACGTTTGGTGGTGAATCGCAGTGGCCGTTCCAGCTTCTCTTCGATTTTCTTGAAGATTTTTTCCACCCTATCGTGGTAGAAAGTGGTGGTTCGTTTGATGGTGTTGTATTTTGTCTTTGCCATAACGGATTAGTTTTTCTTGAGGTTAAGCAGATTGACTTTCCAGGTAAGGCCGAGGTTGGCTTGGAACTTGCTGATACCATCAGAGCTGGTATGTGAACCACAGAGATGCAGACGTAAGCTACGATCACCCATGGGATAGTATTCGAAACCGATGCTCTCAAAATCTACTTTCTTGCCAGGGACGACATACTGGTCGTAGGCTTCAGTGTTGGGCAGTTGGGCTTGGTTGAAGTCGTAGCCAGCCTTGGCGAACACGATCCATTTCGGCCCGATGTCTACACCGATGCCGTAGATGGCGGTGATATCCTGACCGAAGAACTTGTCTTGCTCAAAAGAGGCACGGTTGATGACGTCCAAATACATCTCCACGCCCTTAAATTGCAACTTGTTGCCCAAAGCGATGTAGTTGATGAACTTACCGGGTTGGTATTCAATCATGTTGACGGAATAGGCCGTCTTGAACACACCGAAGTTGCCGTACCACATCAGGTTGTAGGAGTAGATGCTCTGCATGGCCTGGTTGATGAAGGGCGAGTTACACATCTGAATGAGGAAATGGTTCTTGCCGGAATTGTCCTTATAGTTTAAGGAGGTGCCCACCTCGTAGCAGCACACGGTATTCCAAAACTCGGTGCCATAGTAGATGTCGATGGGGTTGGAGTCGTATTCCCAACCGCCGATGGCCACGACTTGCTTACCAGCCGATAGGAAGAAGTTGTCGGTGAAATTCCAGTTGAGGTAAGCCCAGTCTGTACCTTGGAAGAAGGTGTTGGCAAAGTTGATGTTGGGCGTGTTGAGACGCTGGCGCAGGTGGTAGGAGAACTTGCTGCCGATGGTGCCGTCCAAAGCCACGACCAAATACTTTCCGGCAAAACCATGGTCAATGCTGGGTGCAACCGTGTCGTGCCCCAAATGGTAGTCAAAGGTGAAGTCGGCACGGGTTTCCAATTTCAGCTTGTCCAATGTGACGAAAGGCTTTTTGTCTTGCGGAAAGGCCTGCAAGAAGCAGAAAAGGCCTAAGAATGTGATTAGTAACGCTTTTTTCATATGCATTTGAGATCTTTTGATTTAACGCAGTTAAATTTTGCGGCAAAATTACAAATTAAAAGTGTCGGGAGCGGGATTTGGGGCAACAAAAATAATATGGAGCGGCTTTTTGTTTTAAACACGAATGGCCATAAATTATACATGAAATCGTTTTTTGTGCCAGAATGTGAAATGAAACTACGAATTAAACGAATTACGCGAATGAGTTGTTTGAATACAGCAGCCAAGGCTGCAAATGTGTACGAATTTGGGCTTGGCCATTCGTATCCATACGCAACAAAGTTGCACAATCCAATTTGTAAAGATTCGTCATATTCGTGCCATTCGTAGTTATTACTTGGAATCCTGAAATCTTCAAATCTTTAAATCTTTAAATCAATAAAAAATGAACAACAGCAAAAAACTGAAAGCCATCGTGCTTTCGATGGGATTGGGGGTGGCGATGCTTACGTCCACCTCGGTGCAGGCCCAGATGGTTGACCAGCGTGGCGGGCGCCCCAATGGTTTATTCCAAGAGAACAGTCAAAATGATGGACTGATGCGGCGTGGAGGCAACCGTAGTGTAGGCTCTACTTTGAACAACGAGTCGTTTTTGGGGACACCTACCGGCCAAAAATTCTTCGCAGATATTTCGTCGCTTTGCGCCGCGCCGCTTTGCGCGTCCCCCTTTTAAGGGGGGTAGGGGGGATTAAAAAAACCGTTCTTGCGAATTTGCGATTCGGGAACCGTGAATATCAGCATTTGCAATGCGGGAATGATTTAAAATCAACCTAATCAAGTCCAGAAAAGGCGGCCTTCAGTTTTTGAGGGCCGCCTTGTTTTATCGTTTTCGTCAGGAAAGCCTTGACGTTTAGGAAATAATATGTATCTTTGCGCCCAGAAACTCATAATACACAAGGAAATGGAAGCAACCACGACAAAGCCGAAGAACTTCGTTCCCCGCCTGCTTCAGTTCAAGCGGGAGATGAGAGAATGCATCCAAAACGGGGCCAATCATGAAGAAATGAAACGAATAGCTGACAAGTATGGTTTCCAATTCGCAAAACCCATATAAGGTAATCGAGGAGAATCCACTTGACTACTCTTTTGTCAGCAGGGACGGTATCAACTATCACCTGTATTTTACCCCGATAAGCAGCATATATCCCGATTTGGTGAACACTTACTCGTTCAGCATCGAGCGAGAGGGTACGAATCCTCACCCCATCGACCTTCGTATTGCCGCTACTGTCGTCCATATATTGCGCCGTTTCTTTTAGACTATTGAGAACGCTATGATTATGGTGTGCGACAGCACCGACGGCAAACAACATAAGCGCCGAAACCTGTTCGACCATTGGTTCCGTTATTACAACGACGGGACATTGACCACTATCAATGCTGAGGTGGGCGAAGGCGATTACGAATTGTTGCTATCCATCTATTTCAGAAAGGACAATCCCTACAAACAGCAGTTGATTAAGGCCTTTGGCGACTTGTTGAGCCAAAACTATTACGAAATCGTCGTCTAACCTTTTAAAAATCCAAATTGAACGAAAAATGCTCCGTTCTTGCGAATTTGCAATTCGGAAGCTGTGAGGAGGGAATTTTCAATTCCCACATAATTGTAGAGACGCCACGTTGTGGCGCCTCTGCTTTTTTTTGTGCCTGCCGGGGTGCTGCCGTAGGTCGCGACGCTGCCGTAGGTCGCGACCTACGGTTACGGGTAGTTGCGTCTTTCAGACACAGGGGCGTGTGGTGGCAACCAAAAAAAACGGGGCGGAAGGCTCCGTCCCGTTTTTGGGGTTGTTTTGGCAAGGCTTTAGCCGATCTCGATGGTCTGCACGGCCTGCTTCTTCTCTTCGACGGTCACCTTCGGGATGACGATGTCGAGGATGCCGTTTTCAACCTTCGCGCTGATTTGCTCCTTGTGGATGTCGTCAGGCAGCATCACGGTCTGGCGGAAGTGTTCGACCGAGAACTCGTGACGCAGGTAGCGCATCTCTTCTTTGTTCTCCTTCTTCTCGTTCTTCGTCTCCTTGTCCATCTCAACGACGAGGTTGCCTTCGGCGTCGATGTTCAGTTTCACATCTTCCTTGGTGAGGCCAGGGATGCAGAGTTCGAGTTTGTAGTTGTCCTTCGTCTCCATGATATTCATGCGAGGGGTTGAATAAGTCGTGTCGTTCCAGTTCATCAATTCGTTGAACAGTGTAGGCATGAAGTCCTGATTTCTTCTAGTTACTAACATGGTTTTAATCTCCTATTTTTATTGTTGATTGTTTAATTGTTTAATCGTTGTGTTTGTTGACTCGGGACTTCGGGACGCGTGACACGGGACTTGGTTTTGGCTTTAGAAGGTCTCGCGTCTCGTGTCTCGCAGTCTCGCGTCCTTCATCGACGACTCGCCATAGTCAAATTCTTTGCCAAGGCCAAAAATGGGTCAAATCACTTGTTTTTAATGACAAAATTTCCGATTATAGCAAAAATAGGTTGAAAATTGCTGACAAAATTTCCGAAACAGACCGTTTTAAGCCTTTATTCCGTACTTTTGCCACTTGAAAACGATTCTTAATCATGGAAGAAAAACTGTTCAATAAGAATTACCTGTGCCTTTGTGCGGCCAACTTCTTGTTTTTCTTTTCGTTCTACCTGTTACTGCCCGTGTTGCCTTTCTTCATCATGGAGAAGTTTCAGGCGGGCAATGCAGTGATTGGCACGGTCATCTCTTGTTACACCTTAGCCACTTTGGTTGTGCGGCCTTTCTCGGGCTACATGATGGACACCTTCAAGCGTAAACCATTGTATCTGTTGGCTTTGTCGATTTTTACAGCGGTGTTTTTAGGCTATCTCTTTGCGGCAACCATCACCTTATTAATTATTATCCGCATCGTGCACGGTTTGGCTTTCGGCCTCACTTCAGTGGGCGGCAACACTTTGGTCATCGATGTGGTGCCGTCGGAGCATAGGGGAGAGGGCATCGGCTATTATGGTGTGGCCAACAACATCGCCATGGCGGTCGGGCCGATGACGGGCTTGTTCGTTTATGAGCGTTTCAGTTTCAACGCTATCTTCTTGGGGTGCATGGGCTGTAGTCTTTTGGCTACCTTGTTTGCTTCTAGAATACACACACGGGTGCGTCCACCCGTCAAGCGTCCACCTATTTCGTTGGACCGATTTATATTGATCAAAGGTCTGTTGGCCGGTGTTTCATTCACCTTGCTGGCTTTTGCTTACGGACAGATTTCTAATTATATCGCACTCTATGCCAAGGACATGGGTCTGACCATCAGCAGTGGCCTGTTCTTCACGGTGTATGCCGTCGGCCTGATAGCCTCGCGACTGTTTGCGGGCAAGATGGTGGATAAAGGCAAGGTGACGCAGACCATCACTTTGGGTTTGGGTATCACTGTTTTGGCTTTGTTAGGATTGGGTATGTGCCACCATTGCAATGCATTGGGCACAGACTACACCGCAGTGGCTTTCCTGTTGATTGCGCTATGTTGCGGTTTGGGTTTTGGCGCGGCGTTCCCAGCTTTCAATGCCTTGTTCATCAATTTGGGAACCAACGCGCAGCGCGGCACGGCCACATCTACCTATCTCACTACTTGGGATTTAGGTCTTGGCATCGGCATCTTCTCCGGTGGCATGTTGGCCGAACATTTCTCGTTTTCGGCGGCTTATTTGGTGGCCTCGGCCTCGGTGTTGGTCTCGCTGATTTTCTTTGTGATTGTTGTTGCACCACATTATCAGCGGAATAAATTGCGGTAATTGTTCGCTCGAAATGAATTTTTTCTACTTTTGCCCCAACAAAAATTTCTTTCCAATGAAAAAACTCATCCTTTTTGCCCTCCTTGTGGCCTCATTGCAACTTTCCGCCCAGCAAATGCTTGTTGGCTCCTACAACATCCGTTACAAGAACAAGAACGACAGCATCAATGGCGAAGTGTGGCAGAAACGCTGTCAGGTCATCTGCGACCAAGTGAACTTCATAGCACCCGACATTTTTGGCACGCAGGAAGTGTTGTACGGCCAGCTCAATGACATGATGAAAACTTTGGATGGCTATGATTACATTGGTATCGGTCGTGACGATGGCGAACATGGTGGCGAACATGAGGCTATTTTCTACAAAAAAGACCGCTTACAATTGCTCGACCATGGCGATTTCTGGCTTAATGAAACTCCTGAAAAGCCTGCCTTGGGATGGGATGCTGCATGTATCCGTATCTGCACTTGGGGGAAGTTCTGCCATATTAACCAGCCTCCGCAACCGCGACATGGTTTATTTGGAAAAAAGAAGCCAAAACGTGATGATTTCTATTTTTTCAATCTCCACATGGACCATGTGGGTGTGGTGGCACGGCGTGAGGCAGCCAAACTTATCGTGCAGAAAATTCGTGAGATAGCCCAAGGTTATCCTGTCATCGTCACTGGCGACTTCAACGTGGACCAAACCAATGAGATTTACACGATTTTCACTGAATCAGGTTTGCTGAAAGACTCTTACGATGCCTGTCGCATCCGCTTTGCGGAAAACGGAACATTCAATGCGTTTAAGACGGAATACTATACTACAAGTCGTATTGATCATATCTTCGTGTCGCCCATCATGAATGTGGAGGCATACGGTGTGCTGACCAACAGCTATTGGACTCCCGATGACGACCCCGACAATACCATTAAGGGTTCAGACGCGCCGCAGGAAATCTCGTTTGACACTTACATCCGCCGTAATCCTTCTGACCATTATCCAGTGTTTGTGAGGTTGAAATTGTAATTGTTTTTGTCACAAAACATACAAAACTGTCAAAACCTGTTGTTCGGGTGGGAAGCACGCCAACCGGCTGCTTCCCAGCGGCGACACGGTTGTGGAGCCGCTATACGTAAACATTGTTTTGCAAGTTTTGAGGGTTTTGTGATTAAACCTTCTGTCGTCGTTTTATTTCGCTCAAAGTTTGCAGCACCACCGAAATGATTATCAGTGCAATACCGATGCAAAACGAGAAATTCAACTCCTTGTATTCTTTGAAGATGAACATGGAGAGGATGATACTGTAAACAGGCTCCAGATTGTAGGTCAGGTTGACAGTAAAAGCTGGAATCTTTTGAAGGACAATGATTTGCAATAGGCAGAGACCGATGGTACACACCACAACCATAAAAGCGAGATAAGGATAATCCATGCCGACGGGATAAAGTCGCCCGACAGGAATAAATATATTATAAATAGGTATCAGGCAGGTCAACCCGATGAGACCGCCAATCATTTCCCAAAGCAACATGTTTTTGGCCTCGTAATGCTTGCCTACTCTTTGGTTTGCAATGGCAAACAAGGCATAAAGCGCGGATGAAATCACACCTAAGGCAATACCCAAACGGTAACGTGAATCGAATTGAAAGATAAGATAGATTCCAAGGATGGTGAGCAGACTGAACAGGAACTCGCGCCCCGAAAAACGGTGTCTGTTAATGATAGGTTCAAACAAGGCTGTGAAGAATCCGACCAAAGAAAAACATACCACCCCGATGCTGACGTTGGATGCCTTGATGCTGGCATAGAAAAACACCCAATGCAGGCAGAGCAACATGCCCACACCGCCCATCTGCAAAATGTCCTTAAATCTGTATTTCTGTAAAGACGCACGGCCGTGCGTCTCTACAGACAGATAAATCCACATAATCAATGCAGCCGCAGCCATGCGCCACCAAACCAAAATGGCCGAATCCAAAGTGATGAGTCGCCCCAACACGCCTGTGAAACCCGCGATGAACACAGAGAGATGCAGCAGGAAATAGTCTTTTTTCATGGTTTTCTCCTTTGGCGAATGGCCTCAAAAGTGACGATGGCGGTGGTCACCGACACATTGAGCGAGTCGGCGATGCCGTTCATGGGGAGGATGATGTTTTGGTCGGCGGCCTCGACCCAAGCCTCGGAGATGCCAGTGGCTTCAGTGCCCATCACAAGAGCGGAAGCTTTGTGGAAATCGGCGTCAAGGTAGTCGATGGAGGCCTTGAGATAGGTGCAGTAGATAGTTATGTTGTTATTTTTCAGCCAACTAATGCACTCTTCAGTGGAACAGACATAAACAGGCACACTGAAGATGCAGCCGATACTCGCGCGAATGGCGTTGGGATTAAACAAATCTGTGGCAGGGTCGGCCACGATGACGGCATCGACTCCTGCGGCATCGGCGGTGCGCATCACTGCACCGAGGTTGCCAGGCTTCTCCACAGTTTCCAACACTATAATCAGCGCGTCTTTCTTAGGCTTGAACTCACTGAGGCTCTTGTATTTGGGTATAGCCACGGCCAAGAGTCCGTCGCTGCCTTCGCGGTAGGCGATTTTGTCGAAGACTTCCTCGGTTACGGTCTCTGTGAAGGTGGCTTTAATCTTAATTGGCTCACGCAATAACGGCTCGCACACATACAATTGCTCAATTTCGAAGCCGCAGGCTTGAGCACGCTCAATCTCGCGTTGTCCCTCAATCAGGATGCGGTTCTGCTCGCGGCGTTCGGAGGCCTTTTGCAACTTAACGAGGTTTTTTATCTTTGGGTTGGTTTTGCTGGTGATCATGGATTTAGGACTTAAGACTTAGGACTTAGGACATGGGACTTGGGACATTTGCTTTAATCTTCTGGCTTCTGTCCTTTGTCCTCGGTCCTCTGTCCTTTATTATTTTCGAGATAGGAGATAAAGGCACCAATAGCATTAGAAAGTGATTTGCATCTTTTGTTTAATTCCATTGCTGTTTCTTCGGAACAATAACCGAGTTTCGGGCATAGATAAAGCATGTTCCTTACTTCGTTGCAACTACCACGAGCAATTCTTAAGTAACGAATCATTGTCCTGTCTGAGTTGTATCCGCTACCCTCGGCAATGTTGTTGGAAATGGAAATGGCAGCACGTTGTATTTGGTCACGGAAGCCATAACCCTTATTGTTATTTAGCAAAGCGTAAACTGCCAAAGCAATTTCTTGCGCATCTTGCCAAATTCTTAATTCCTCAAATGGACGCATATTATTTGTATGTTATATTGTTAATTATCAATGCTTTTCCACCTGTCTTCCGTCCTCTGTCCTTCGTCCTCTGTCTTCCGTCCTCATTTGCGATAGCACCAATCCAACCACAACCACCAAAATGCCGACAATTTTGTTCATCGTCAAGGCTTCAATGGCAAGGAGATAACTGAATATGGCCGTAAAGACAGGAATCAGGTTGGAATAGACATTGGCTCGCGAAGCACCGAGTTTGCTGAAGGCGAAAGCCCATAGGGCGTAAGCACCAGCACTGCAGAAGATACCTAAACAGACCAAAGGGACGATATAGACACTGACATTAGCAAAGTTGGAAGGCTCGAAATGCTCCATAATGAAGACCAAGGGAATGAAGTAAATCATGCCGACGATGTTTTGCATCCAAGTGATGGTCAAGGGTTTATAGAGTTTGGTGAGTCGAATCAAAGCGATGGAATAACCTACCGCTACAATCACTGACCCGCAAAGGAAGAGAATACCCTTGGGCGAGGCGGTGAGCTCGAGATTTTTGTTGAGCAGCATGATGATGACGCCAACAAAGGAAATGATAAAGCCCACGATGTTCATGGGAGTGAGTCGCTCCTTGAGGAAGATGCGTGCCGCGATAGGCGTCACCAAAGGGATGAGAGCGATGATGCCGGCCCCGATGACGGGAGAGGAGTTCTTCAATCCGTAGCCTTCGAAGATGAAATAGAGGAAAGGCTCAAACAAGGCGGCTATGGCGAAAAGCCCTAAGTGCTTACGTTGTATCTTCTCGTTGAGACGGAAGACGAAGAGTATCGTCGTCAGGAAAATGGTGGCCACCACGAGGCGCAGGAAAATGGTTGCCGTAGGGTTGAGGTTTTCGTAGACCTGCGTGGACCATACGAACGACATGCCCCAGAAAATCATAGCAAGGATGCCGGCCAGATGAACGATGGTTGTGCTGTTTTTCATGCCGCAAAAGTACGTTTTTTTGAGATAGTTTTTTCAAAGTGGAATAATTCGGCAAGGTTTTTGTAGTTTTGCAGCGCAAATTCGAAAGTAAATCTAAGTTTAATAATTAAAAATCTGTCAAAATGAAAAAGTTAAGTGTTATCTGCATGACGATTCTTGCCGTCACTTTTTTAGCTTCATGCCGTGGCCCTCAAGGTCCTGCCGGACATGATGGCAACGCTAATGTGGCCTCTTCGACCGTTACAATTCGCTCCGTAGATTGGCAATGGGTGAACAACTGCCAATGGATGGTTGAAATCGATTATCCAGCTATCAACAACAATGTTTACAACCACGGCGCGGTGCTCGTTTATATGGACATAGACGGTGCTTGGTCGCAGGTGCCGTTGACGTATTATTATGAGGATGTGAACAATGCTGGTGAAACTATCAATTGCGAAGCGTCCATTGAAGTTGCTACGTTGAATAACGGTGGCGTACGCCTCTTCTGGACGGAAAGCGACTTTTATGACGGAGCTCGTCCCGGAACGCATAATTTCAAGATTGTGGCCATCGAAGCCTCGGTTTATAGTCACCGCAGCGATGTGGATTACAGCAGCTATGAGGCTGTGAAGAAGGCCTTCCAACTGGCTGACTGATTAAGAATCTGAGAAACTATGAAAGACTCGTCCGTGGGGCGGGTCTTTTTTGTTTCACGCAGAATCCGCAGAACTCACAAAATCCTGCCGGAAGTATATGTGGTGTCGCTTTGCGCTTCCTATAATTCTGCGATTTCTGCGTGCAAAAAAAATACTGCGTGAGAAAAAATACTGCATGAGCTATTATCGTATTGCAAGGGAGAACCACATGAATCCGACATAGCCCAATGTCAGCAAAGCCCCTTCCCAACGGGAAATCTTGCGGCCTTTGCCTGTGAAGACAAACATCAGCATGAGCACGTTGGCAGCAAAGAGGATCATTAGTTGCTTGTTCATCATTGGATCGAAGGGCAGCGGAATAATGATGGAACTGACACCTAATACCATGAAGATGTTCAAAATATTGGAACCTAATACGTTGCCGATGGCGATGCCGGAGTTTTTCTTCAGCGCGGCCACGATGGAGGTGATGAGTTCGGGCAAAGAAGTGGCAGTGGCGACCACGGTCAGGCCGATGGTGCTTTCGCTCATGCCCCAATTTTTGGCCAAGATTTGCGCATTTCTTGAGACAAGTTCGCCGCCGATGTACAAGCCAACGATACCCACCACGAGGGCAAGGATGGTCTTGCCCCAAGGCATGGCCTCTTGAACGTTTTCGGTTTCTTCTTGTGGGTCGTTTTTGAGCATGGTCAGCAACAGGTAGGCGAAGCCCATCAGCAGGAGGGCAATGCCCTCAATCCAGTTAATGGTGCGAGTTTGTCCTGTGAATAAATAGTTGGCCATCAATGTTATAGCGAGCGTGGCGACAAAACCAACAGGGATGTCGCGGCGGATGGAGACGCGACTCACGTCGATGGGCCAAATGAGCGCACTCACACCGAGAATGAGCAAAATATTCATCGTGTTGCTCCCGATGATGTTGCCGATAGCGAGGCCTGGACTGCCTTTCGCGCATGAAAACACATTGACAATCATTTCAGGCAACGAGGTGCCGAAGGCCACGATGGTCAGGCCGATGATGAGCGGCGACAACTTGGCACGGATGCCCACGCTGGTGGCTCCGTTGACGAGCCAGTTTGCACCCAGAATTAGGGCGACGAAGCCGACTGCCAATAATAATAAAGGTATCAAGGATTCCATTTTCGTTTGTAGAGACGCGATTCATCGCGTCTCATAGATTGCAATTTCGTTTTTAAGACGCGATGAATCGCGTCTCTATAGGGTTAAACATTATAATTCCTCGCTCCAAAAATCTTGCTCCCCACGCGCACCATGGTAGCACCTTCCTCTACGGCAATCGGATAGTCTTCCGACATGCCCATCGAAATCTCCTTGAATTGTGGCTGGTCGGTGAAATATTCGGTCTTCAGGGTGTCGAAAATCTCTTTCAAGTGCTTGAATTCTTTGCGGACCTCATCCTCGTCGTCGGTGAAGGTGGCCATGCCCATCACGCCACAAATACGAACATTTTCCATCTGTTTGAAGGCTTCAGAATCAAGCAGTTGTCGGGCTTCGTCCATGTCCAAACCGAATTTGGTTTCCTCTTGTGCGATGTGGAATTGCAGCAGGCAATCGACAACGCGACCGTGTTTGGCAGCTTCTTTGTTGACGGCTTCCAACAGGTTGGCTGAGTCGATGCTGTGGATGAGCGTCACGTAAGGGATGATGTATTTGATTTTGTTGGTCTGCAAATGGCCGATGAAGTGCCATTGGATGTCTTGCGGCAGCACCTCGTGCTTATCGCGCATCTCAAGGGCGTGATTTTCGCCGAAAACGCGCTGACCGGCGTCGTAGGCTTCCTGCAAGTCGCTCACAGGCTTGGTCTTGCTGACGGCCACCAAGGTCACTGACTTGGGCAGTGTCGCTCTGATTTTTTCGAGGTTTTCCTTTATCATGATTTTAGAATTTTAATCGATAACTTTATTAAAAGCCAAGAGCCTCAACTTGAAGTTGAAGCCCTTGCCGGTTTTTTTCAAAATTGGTTTAATTTACCATTGCCGCACAACGGTCGATAATGTTGTTGGCAATTCGGAAACCGTCGTCACTGACGCCTTTTGATTGGTTGCCGTCATAATTCATATAGAGGTGCATGACATCATAACCGTCATTGACAAGTGCAAGCAATTTCTTGTCGCGTCTGCCGATGGCTTCACGATAGTCTTTGATGTCAACACGAGTGCGACGGTCTTCCCGAACGTGGAACACTGCATCCAAGGCCATCAAAACGCCAAGCCACAGATAGTTGCCCGCTGCACGAACATACTTGTCATCTTCATAGCGGTTGAGTTCAACATCAAGTTCTCCGTTCTCTTTCAAGGTCTTACGGGCGTTCTCCACATAGCGTCTTGCTTCGTCGATAGGATTTTTCCGCTTCATTTTCTTTATTTTTATGGCGCAAAGATAGCCACAATTTCCATGCCGTGCAATATGGAAAACTATTTTTTAGTATTTTTGCGCCAAAATTTCAAAGAAAATGTTTGAAGGTTTAAGCGAAAAATTAGAACGTTCGTTCAAAGTCCTGAAAGGACAGGCCTATATCACCGAGGTGAACGTGGCCGATACCATGAAGGAAATCCGTCGCGCCCTTTTGGATGCTGACGTCAGCTATAAGATTGCCAAGGATGTCACCAACAACATCAAGGAGAAAGCTCTTGGTCAAGAGATACTTACATCGGTGAAGCCAGGCGAAATGATGGTCAAAATCGTGCACGACGAATTGGCCGAATTGATGGGCGGCGATGCCGTCGACATCAACCTGAAAGGCCAGCCGACCATCATTTTGATTGCAGGTCTGCAAGGTTCCGGTAAGACCACTTTCTCAGCCAAATTGGCCTCCTACCTGAAGCGTAAGCGCAGCAAACAAGTATTATTGGTGGCTGGTGACGTGTATCGTCCTGCCGCTATTGAGCAATTGAAGGTCTTGGGTCAACAGGTTGAGGTTGAGGTCTATAGCGAGGAAGGCAACAAAAATCCTGTGCAGATTGCGCAAAACGCTATCAAGCACGCACAGAGTCAGGGCAAGAATGTGGTCATCATCGATACCGCCGGTCGTTTGGCCGTGGATGAGGAGATGATGAACGAGATTGCCAACATCAAGGAAGCCGTGAAGCCGCATGAGACCTTGTTTGTGGTGGATGCCATGACAGGTCAAGATGCCGTGAACACGGCCAAGGCCTTCAACGACCGTCTCGATTTCGACGGCGTGGTGTTGACCAAGCTCGACGGCGACACCCGCGGCGGTGCGGCCCTCACCATTCGCACGGTGGTGGAGAAGCCCATCAAGTTCGTGGGTATCGGCGAGAAGATGGATGCCTTGGATGTGTTCCACCCCAAGCGCATGGCTGACCGTATCCTCGGTATGGGCGACATCGTCAGTCTCGTGGAACGTGCTCAGGAGCAATTCGACGAGGAGGAAGCCCGCAAGTTGCAGAAGAAATTAGCTCAGAATGAGTTCAATTACAACGATTTCTTGAAGCAAATCCAGCAAATCAAGAAGATGGGTAACTTGAAAGAGCTTGCCAGCATGATTCCTGGCATGGATAAGGCCATGAAGGGTGAGGAAATCGATGATGATGCATTCAAGAGCATTGAGGCCATCATCTATTCGATGACACCAGCCGAACGCGAGAATCCGAAACTGTTGAACGGCACGCGCCGCAAGCGCATCGCTGATGGTAGCGGCACCTCGATTGTTGAGGTTAACCGTCTCGTGAAGCAATTCGAGGAGACCTCCAAGATGATGCGCATGATGACCACTGGCGGTGGAAAGAAATTGATGCGCATGGCTAACAATATGAAACGCAGATAAGGTTGTAGGGCTGTCACACCGTGGCAGCCGCTTTAATTTAAAAAGACAAACAATTTCATTATGGACAACAAAATAATCGATGGCAAAATCATTGCCGAACAAATCAAGAAAGAAATTGCCGCTGAGGTGGCGGATATGATTGACCATGGCATCAAGGCTCCGCATTTGGCTGCGGTCATTGTGGGCGACGACGGTGCCAGCAAGACCTACGTGGCCTCAAAAGAAAAGGCCTGCCACTCGGTGGGCATGACCTCTTCGGTGTATCGTCTTCCTGTGACGACGACAGAAAAAGAGATGCTCGAAACGGTCGAGTTCCTCAACAACGACCCCGAAATTGACGGTTACATCATCCAACTGCCGCTGCCCAAACAGATTGACGAGAACAAGGTCATCAACGCCATCAAGCCTGCCAAGGATGTGGACGGTTTCACGAGCATCAATGCAGGCCGTATGCAACTTGGGCATCCCTGCTACATCCCCGCCACGCCTAACGGCATTATGGAACTTATCAAACGCTCTGGCATTGAGACCGTTGGCAAGAACGTGGTTGTGCTGGGCCGCTCCAACATTGTCGGTACTCCTATGGCTATTCTGATGTCGCGCAAAGGTATCGACTCAACGGTCACTTTATGCCACAGCCGCACCAAGAACCTGCCTGAGATTTGCCGTAACGCTGACATTATTGTGGCTGCCATCGGTAAGCAGGGCTTCGTGACTGCCGACATGGTGAAACCTGGTGCCGTGGTTATTGATGTGGGCATCCATCGTATCGAAGACCCAACCAGCCCGAAGGGTTACAAGATTTTGGGCGATGTGGATTATGAAGAAGTCTACAAAGTGGCCTCAAAGATTACTCCAGTCCCGGGTGGAGTGGGTCCCATGACCATCGTCTCTTTGCTCCAAAACACGCTGAAGGCAGCCAAAGGAGAAATCTATCCCAAATAGGAACTGATCCGGTTTGGGTTGGATTCTCGTAGTGTTCAAGAATGTCAAAAGCTTTAAGATGTTGTTCTTACTGTCTTTTGACATTTTTTTCTTGTTTTTCCGATGGAAGTTATTTTTTGTCTATTTTTGTCACCTAATCAAAGAAATATCACCCTAATCAAAAAACATTACAGAAATGAAAAGAATTTGCGTTATTTTACTTGCTATGATGCTGTCGTCCGCGGTGATGGCTAAGGATTTTGTCAAAATCTCCTATTCTGGTCGTGCCCAATTGGAGCAGCTTTTCGCCGACCCCAACCTGAAGGTGCATTACTACAATGAAAATGAAGTATTTGCTACGGCAACGAGTTTTGATGCCAATACGATGGTTTTGATTGACCATCAAGCCTTTGAGGACAACGAGGTCTATACCTTGGTGTATTGCCCAAAAACGGAACAACAGGCTTATCTTTCGGAAGGACAGGCTTCGTTGCAAACCGATAATTATGTGATTGTCAAAGGCAGTGCGATGCCTTACAAGAACGATGGCGCAGTGGCCATCTTCAACAAGGAAGCCCGCTTGCCCCGTCTCAGCCGCGATTTCCCTGTGGTGACGGAAGAGAATCCCATCATCCGTGAGATGCTCGACCAAGTCAACATGGATTCGTTGGAAGCCACCGTGCAGCACCTACAGGACTATGGCAGCCGTATTTGGGACTCCGACAATGCTTTTGCCGCCTCCGACTGGATTGCTGGTAGGATGGCTGCTCTTGGCTTGGAAGTCGAGCAGCAAGCTTTTTATGCCAACACTTGGTTAGGCAGTGGCAATGCAGCTCCGAATGTCATTGGTATCCAACGTGGTACGCTCTATCCTGATACCTATGTGGTGTGCGGCAGCCACTTTGATTCATTCTCCTACGAGGCCATGTTTGGCGGTGGCACAGCTCCAGGTGCCGACGACAATGCCACGGGTGTGGCCAGCGTGCTTGAGAGCGCAAGAATCATGACGCAGTACGAGTTTGAGTATAGCATCATCTATTGCGCCTACGGTTGTGAGGAAATGGGACTTTATGGCAGTGAGGCCTACGCTTCGCGCTGCCAACAGGAAGGCATGGACATCATCGGCTACTTCAACAACGACATGAACGGCTACCTTTACGGCGACCAAATCCATATCGATTGCATCTATCCCAACTCCGTGGAACCTATTGGCACCTATTATATGAATGTCGGCGAGGTGTATTATCCTGAGTTGCCCATCCGTCATGTCAACTTCAACGAGGGCGACAGCGACCACACTTCGTTCAACAACCACGGCTACATGGGCATTTATCCCTTCGAGGACTACCAGAACTACAGCCCTTACATCCATACGCCCAACGACTTGATTGGCACGAGTGTGACGAGTTTCGAAATGTCGCAACAGTACTGCCAAATGAACATTGCTTGCCTGGCGGAGATTGCCAATCCTGTGGGTGATACACCGCAGGTGTCTTGCAATCCAGTAACGAATTTTGAGATTGCTGAGCTCATTGAAAAAGGAGTAACGGAGCTGTATCTGATTTGGAATGTGCCTGAAGAAGGATCAACGGGAGAGCTCCTGCATTTTGATGTGTATCGTGACAATGAGGTGATTGCCACAGTGCAATATGATTCCAATTTCATCCATGAGTATGATTATATTGACACGATTACAATCGGTGCCCAAGCGGAGTATTTCATCATGGCTGTGTATAGCGATGGTTGCGAGGCTCCTTCCGAGACCCTAATAGGAGAAGGACATCCTTCTGGTATTGATGAGATGGGTGAGAAGGTTTCCGTTTATCCGAATCCTGTTGAGGACCAACTCAATATTGTTGCAGAAGGCCTTCAAAGAATCGCTGTTTACAATGCAATGGGTCAGCTGGTCCAAACCGTTGAAATTGGCGGACAAAACCAGTTTACATTAGAAGTTGGGAACTATCCGACGGGTATCTACACGATTCGTTTGGTCACGGCCAAAGGTGTGCTGAGCAAGACGATTCTCGTGAAATAATATTTATTGTTTTAACGAAGACATGCGGGGCTGCCTGAAAATGGTGGTCCCGTTTCTTTTTCCGTTTCAGTTTTTTTCCTATTTTTGCACAACATTATTACGTTATGAAAAAAGCCTTTTTTGTCGGATTGCTTTTGCTGCTTTCTTCGTTTGCTTGGGCACAGGAAGAAGGAAGTAGCGGGTTTTCGCCGTTGTTTCTCCCGAAACTGAAGGCGGAACTGCCCAAAGAGGTCAACGAGACTTCAGGTCTGTTTTTCTACAATGGTCGTCTTTGGACGCACAACGACAGTGGCGGTAAGCCGATTCTCTATGGGCTTGACACGACGACATTTGAGGTGGTGCAGAAAATCACGCTCTCCCATGCGAAAAACAAGGACTGGGAAGATGTTTGCACCGATGGCGAGACCGTTTTTGTCGGTGATTTCGGCAACAACAAAGGTAATCGCAAGAATTTGAAAATCTATACTTTCCCCTTGTCGGCCATTCCCGATGAGGGTGATGTGACCATCAAGGCAGACTCCATCAGTTTCAGCTTTGGCGACCAAACCGATTTCTCGAAACGCAAGGTGCATGACTTCGATTGTGAGGCTTTTTTTGCCACAGATGATTGCCTTTATCTGCTAAGCAAAGGCTGGGAAACTGGAATGACGCGGCTCTACCGTCTCCCCAAAACTTCAGGAAAGCATGTGGCAGAGGTGGTCAACGGCTTTGATTCGCAAGGGCTGATTACTAGTGCAGACTATGATAGGGAGAGGCGCATTTTGGTCATCGTGGGTTATGTGAAATCCATCTGGAAACCTTTCATGTATATCATTTTCGATTTCGATGAGGCGGGTGTGAAGCTGCCGAACCGTCGTTTCGAGATGCCGCAATGGGCAGGCATGCAGACCGAAGGCATTTGTTTCTTCGATGAGGGCAGGTGTTATGTTTCGGCGGAGACTTCTCCGACCATTACCGCAAGGGTGTTTGAGGTAGATTTCAGGAAATGGATTGATAAAGAAATGAAAAACAAGAAGAAGTGAAACGATTCGGTATAGTTTTGTTTGTGCTGTTTGCGCTTGTTTCGATGGGCTTTTCCCAGCATCCAAAAAAAGCGGTGAAGGCGTATGAGGCTGCAGAGGAGGCATTTCTGAAACGAGACTACCAAAAAGCACATGAACAAGTGCTGAAAGCCATAGTTGCTGACCCTAACTATGCCGAAGCATGGCTTTTGGAAGGCGAAATAGGCATGGAGACCAAGGATTATGATTTGGCTATGATTGGCTACCAGAATGCTTTGGCGACTGATTCCATGTTGTTTCCTCCGGCGGCCATCACTTTGGCAAGGCTGTATGACGAAAGAGGCGACTATCAGCGAGAAGCCGTGTTATTGAATTGGTACAAGAAAAGGGCCAGTGGTAACGTGTTCAATGACAATACTGTAGATGAATTATTGGCTCAGGCCACTTTTCGGGATGATGCAATGAGGCATCCCAAGAATATCGACCTTGAGAATTTGGGTAAGACCATTAATGCTGAGAGCGACGAATATGTTAACATGCTGTCGTTTGACGGCTCAACACTGCTTTTCACCCGCAAAATGCCTTCAGAGAACAGCTATCAAAAGGAGTCCCTTTTTGTTTCTCAGTGGGATGGTGAGCAATGGCATGAGTCTCAGTTGCTTGCCTTTGCAGATTTCCCTGAAGATGTCGACCCGGGAGCGGCTTTCATCTCCGCCGACGGCAAGAAGCTTTATCTGACAGGTTGCGGCTGGCAACGCGACAGCAGTTGTGACCTCTATGTCTCCGAATGGGCTGATGGACGATGGCCTATGCCTCGTCGCCTCTCAGAAAGCATCAATACAAGAAGTTGGGAATCACAGCCTTGTGTGAGCAGCGATGGCAAGGAGTTGTACTTTGTGTCGCGACGCAATGGCAATGCTGACATTTATCGTTGTTGGCGCAATGCTGACGGCACTTGGGGCGAGCCACAGAACCTGGGTACACCTATTAATACTAAAGGCACCGAAATGGCACCTTTCCTGCATCCCGATGGCAAGACTTTGTATTTCTCGTCCGATAATCACCTTGGCATGGGCGGTTTCGACTTGTTTATGAGTCGCAGGGACGAAAAAGGCCAATGGCAAACACCTGTCAATTTAGGCTTTCCCATCAACACTAAAGGTGACGAAATTAACTTTTTCGTGGCCGCTGATGGCAAGAAGGCCTTCATCTCTTCGCAGCGTGAGGGCGGCAAAGGCGGCTACGACATCTATACCTTCGAGTTGCCCGAAGAAATCCGTTCTGATTCAGCCAACTACCTCTCCAACGTGGATGTAGTTGAGCTTTCTGTCGGCGATGCGGTTGTCCTGCAAAACATTCAGTTTGAATACAACAGCGCGGCCTTGACCGAAGATTCACAATCGGGCATACAGATGTTGACGGACTTCCTTCGCCGCAATCCCGAATTGAAGGTGGAATTAGCGGGACATACCGACGATGTGGGTGGTGCTGCGTACAACTTGAGGCTCTCGTCGGACCGTGCAGAAGTGGTTCGGAACGCTTTGATTGACGAGGGTATAGAAGCATCTCGCTTGACAGCGAAAGGTTATGGCGCAACAAAACCCTTGATGCCCAACGACAGCGAGGAGCATCGCGCTATGAATAGACGTACAGAAATGATAATAATTGATTGAATATGAAAAAATTGTTTTTGATTTTGACGATGGCTATGATGATTATGATGTCATCATGCGTGAAACCTGAAGATCCTACTGTAGAACCCACGGAGATTCATTTCTCGATTTTGGGCGACAGCTATTCCACTTTTGAGGGCTATGTGGATCCTGAAACCAACGATGTTTGGTCAAATTATTCCAACATTGGAGTGACCGCCGTCGAACAAATGTGGTGGTTTAAAGTGGCCAATGAAATGGAGTGGCTATTAGAGAAAAACAACTCATTTTCAGGCTCTTTGATATGCAACTACGAAGGCTTTGAGAGTGGGAGCTACTATGGCATGAATTCTTTCCTTCGTCGCATGAATAACCTCGGTAATCCCGATGTGATTTTCATCCTTGGCGGCACCAACGATGTCTGGCAAGATGCTCCCTTTGGCGATTATGTGTATTCCGATTGGACTGAAGAACATCTCTGTTTCTACCGTCCCGCTTTGGCATACCTGCTCGACAATGTGAAACGTCTTTATCCCAATGCCAAACTCTATGTCCTTCTTGAGACCGACCCCTGTCCAGGCGGCATCGAAGAGGAGACGCGGCTGAATCTCATTGAATCGACGCATGTCATCTCCAACCACTATGGTGTGGATTGCATTGATTTAGACATTCATAAGTCGTGGTGGCATCCAGATGAAAACGGTCAAAAGAACATTGCTGATCAAGTGTTGGAGGTGCTTACCGCCGACTTCAATGTCTAAAGTGGTATCGCACGGTCAGTTCGTCGTTTGAGGGTGTAGGTACATCCCAATAAGGTTTTTCTTCGGTTTCCTCGTTCGTCGAAGCAGGCCCCTGAGCCTGTCGAAGGGTTGTCCCTTCATCTTCGTCCTCTTCTTCCCAATGGTACACCTCTTTTTGAGGCCCTTCCTTCCGTAAAAACAAAGCCAACAGCACACCGATGATGGCACCGCTGAGGTGGCCTTCCCAAGAAATGTTTTGCGGAATGGCCAAGGCGGGTATCATGCCCCAGATGAAGCTACCGTAGAGAAACACCATGATGAGCGCGATGACAATGAGCATCCGGTTGCCACGGATGAAACCGCTCGTGATGAGGAAGAGGTTCAGGCCGTAGACGAGCGCACTTGCACCGATGTGGACGGAATGGGGATTGCCGATGCCCCAAGTGAGCAACCCGCTGGCCAAATAGGTGATGAGCATAACGCGGTTGGCAAGGGTGGGGTAGCAGTAGTACAAGGCCGTACCCAAAACGAGGATGGGCACCGTGTTCGACAGCAGATGTTCCCAACTGCCATGCAAAAAAGGTAGGGTGAAGATACCGATAAGGCCTTTCGGGCTGTGCGGCACCACGCCCCATGAGCCCAAATCGATGCCGAAAGACACCTCGATGATTTTCACCAACCACATCAAGGCGACGAGAATGAGCGGGATGATGAGGCTGCCCAGAAACTTCTTTCTCTCTGCTTTATTGTCCATGTCCTCGGCTTTATCAAGAATCGTTCCGCTGCAAAGGTCGGAAAAAATGGCAGATGATTCAGTTGATTACGACGAACTTTCGGGTTACATCGCCAACCCTTAGGATGTATATGCCCGACGGCAAGTGAATTGGCACCACAATCTCAAATTCCCCGACACCAAAAGTCTGTTCCATGCTCCAACGCACTCTTCCGTTGAGGTCGATGATTTGAATGGTGGTCAATGCCGTCTTGTCGAAATGTGTTTGGATGCGAATCTCACTTTGGGCAGGCAAGGGGGACAGCGCATCAATCGTAATGTTGTAGTCGTCAGAAAGATAGTGGTCGTGCATCTGCTCCGAAACATACTTTCCCCTTAGTGACAGGAACGCGTCGATGCCGTCTATATGTTGCTCCCAAAGATGTTTGCTTTCAGGATTATGGAAACGGTCCACTTGGTTGGGGATTTCTCCTTCCAGCGTCTCAAAAGCCTTGTCTTTCAATGGTTTTGTCGTTTCGTAGGCAAATGCGGAATGAAGGAGCTGGTTGAAACGGTTGATGAAGTTCACCTTGAATGATTCGTTTTCCAACAGCTTCCTGAGGAACAAGGTTGATCTGGAACTTGCCGGATAGCCGTTTGGTCCATCGTAGGTCGCATTGGCGAAGGCATCGAATTCCTTTTGGATTAGGCCGATGTCGCCGTCAAAGAAAATCCAGCGCCAAGGGCCGTCGCCTTCTTGCCAGCAGCGCATGTTGTTGGCGGGCCAGTCGAGGTTGGCGGTGAAGATTTCAAATATTTGGTAGTCAATGAAGTTGCTGATGTCCATGCGACTTTCTACATAGGCGTACGCTTCGGGGTCGGTCAGGTCGTTGTTGGCGATGAAGTCGTAGAGTTCAAGGAAATTGGTGTTGTTTCCTGCCTCACAGGTTCCATGCCAGTCTTCAATGAGGTTGACCTCGTCGATGTCGACATGGCAATGGTCTTCCAAGTAACGCTCGTCGGGTTTTTCGTGGATGTAATAGATGCCCCAATACTCTCCGTTGAGATAGAGCACCACAGGGCGTGAGGCTACCGTTTCAAGATTCAAGCGGGCAGCAATTTGGTTGCTGATATAGTCGTTTATTCCCGAATAGGTCCATGACGATGTGAAAGGTTTGAGTATCAGATGCTTGAAGCTGCTGTCGGGGATGGTTTCGAAGAATTGGTGCTTGAAGCGTTTCTTGCCATATTCGTTGCGGGCATAGATTTTCACGCACTTTTGCTGTAGCTTGCGTCCGTTGCCTCCGTGTGTCCTCAGTCCAGCCTTCTGGTTGACGCCTGTATTGTCCAACTCGTAGAACTCGAAGTTGACGGGTCTTTCCCATTCCCTTCCGGTCAGATAATAATTGCCTGTCTCGCCGGGATTTGATGGGTCAAATGAAGCACCGGGAACGAATATGCCTCGGTCATAATCATACAAATCCAAGGAATCGGCGCAAATGGAAACTGCGGGCAAACCATGTGCGTCACAGCCGATTGACTTGATGAGATAGGTGTTTGTGGCGACTTTGCCGATGCGGTTGCCTGCTTCGTCGAACACCGCCGCCCTGATGACAATGCACTTTTTGACCGATTCGGGCTGAAACCAAAGCTCGTCGGGGCAATTGTGTATGGTGTAGATGTCAGACCGCGAATAAAGACTTTCGTCCAAAAGCAAAGGCTCCTGATAGATAGGGTCATTTGCCGTGGGCGTGTTTCCGTTGGTGGTATAATGAATGACCTTGCCGTGCTGGTCGCACGACAAGGTCAATTCAAAGGGTTCTTCGTAAAACCCGCCGTTGATTGAAAATGTCACCTCTTGTGCCTTTGCCGAAGCCAGACACAACAACAGGATTGTCGTCAGGAGGTGACGCAAACGAATCATGGCAGGAACGGCATCTTGACCACCACGGCCTTGATGAGCTTGTTGCGGATCTTGATGAAGATTTCGGTGTCCTTCTTGCTGAAGGCTTTCTTCACCAAAGCGGTGCCGATGTTCTTGCCGGTGGAAGGTGAGGGACTACCTGAACGCACCATACCGATACAGTTGCCTTCGGCATCGCACACTTCGTAACCATTACGCGGAATGCCGCGGTCAATCATCTCGAAGCCGACAATCTTCTGGCTCACGCCATTGGCTTTCTGTGCGGCGAAGATTTCGCGGTTGAGGAAGTCGTTGCCGTCGACGAACTTGGTAATCCAACCGAGACCAGCCTCGATGGGGCTGATGGTGTCGTCGATTTCGTGACCGTAGAGGCAGAAGCCTTTCTCAAGACGGAGGGTGTCGCGGCAGCCCAGACCTGCGGGCATGATGCCGAACTCCTTGCCAGCCTCAAAGACGGCATCCCAAACCTGCTTGGCGTAGGCGACAGGAATGTAAATCTCGCAGCCACCCGAACCAGTGTAACCAGTTGTTGAGAAGATGATGTTGTCGACGCCAGCAAAGTTGATGATTTGGAAGGTGTAATATTCCATGTCCACCACGTTGGCCTTGGTGAGCTTCTGCATGGCTTTCAGGGCGTTGGGGCCTTGCACGGCCAGCTGAGCCCATTCTTCGCTCTCGTTCTTGAAGTCTTCACCGAGGGTCATGCCGAACTTCTCGGCAATCTGGCTCATCCAAGCCCAGTCCTTGTCGATGTTGGCGGCATTGGGCACCATGAAATAGTGGTCGTCGGCGATGCGATAGACGAGCATGTCGTCCACGATACCGCCCTTACCGTTCGGCAGGCAGGTGTATTGCACTTTGCCGTCGCTCAAAGCGGCCACATCGTTGACGGTGCAATATTGCATGAACTGCTTGGCCATGGGGCCTTTGGCGCGGAACTCGCCCATGTGGCTCACGTCGAACACGCCGACGTTGTTACGGACGTTGTTGTGCTCTTCGACGAGACCGGTGTATTGGATCGGCATGTCGTAACCGGCAAATTCAGCCATTTTGGCACCCAGGTCGTGATGGATCTGGTTGTAAGGGGTTTTCTTTAATTCGATGTTTTCCATGTGTTTATATTTGGTGATTTAAGATTTAAGATTCAAAATTCAAAAATTCAACATTCATCATTCTGACTTCATCTCTTATTGTCGTGCAGTCCTTTCTTGAATTTGGGACCGAAATTCAAGCGGGGGTAATTCAGGTTGTAGACGGTCACCTCTTTCGCGGGCTGATTGTTGAATTGGCGCTTCAGCGTGCAACCGTTCGCAGGATTGACCCAATATTGAATGACAGAACCGTCTTCCTGTTCGACATAGAATCTCCAGCAGTCGGTGTTGAACGCTTTTTCTTTGCCTACATAGTATTTGGAGAGGTTGCTCTTGTCCGTTACTTCCTTGTCGAAGGCATTGAGTGCCGGGCAGCCGTCGAAAGGCTCAAACTCCCAGTCCACGTCATCGGTCCAGCCTTGTGCATCAGGGCAGTAGTACCACACCTTTCCCGTCCTGATGTTCCAGATACGGTCGAATCCTACGCCATCGTTGAAGGCCTCTTCGTCGCCACATTTAACGTAGGTTTCGTCGAATTGACCCACCTGATTACGAAGGGTGATGAAATAGTTGTCAGTAGGAGGGGTGTATTTGTATGTTTCCGTAAAGACTTGTGTCTGAGGTTTTTCTGTTGTCTGAACGTAAACAGGCGCTTTTTCTCTCACAGTGACATTTATGGCGGCAGCATTGGTCGAATCGTCTTCACATCTGACTGAGATATAGCTCATGCCTTCTTTCTTGGCGATGATTTGGAGACACATTCCTCCTCTCAAAGGCTCGTAGCTTATGTATTCTGGTCTGCTGATTGCGTAGGAAATCGAGTCACATCTTACGGAAGGTCGCCACTCGATGGTGTCGCCTATGGAAATGACGGTGTCGTTTGCGAAAAGCTTGCAACCATTCAGTTGCGTTTCTTGAGCCGTCAGCATACCACCGAGGCAAAGAAACATGATGGTGAATAGTAGTTTTTTCATCACTGATAAGAGTTAATTTGGACGCAAAAATACAAAATATCTACATTCTGCGATAATTTCGTTACGAAATCATGCATTTAATGTCAGCAAACGTGATGTTTTTGGCATTTTGGGCATAGTCCCTTGATGACGAAATTGGCACTTTGCATCAGAAAACCTTCTGGCAACTGCATTTCGGGGATAGCGAGGTCTTCGAGGCAGACGGTCTCGCCACAATGTTCGCAATGGAAATGCACGTGCATGTCGTTGTCGACGGCATGGTCGTGGCTGTGGCAGAGTTCGTAGCGCACCCCTTCGCCGTCTTCAAGCACATGGACGAGGTGTTGTTCCTTGAAAAGCATCAATGTCCGAAAAATCCCCGACTTGTCGATGCTGCCGATACGGTCCTCCAATTCGCTCATCGTAAGGGGACGGCGTTCCTCGGCCAAGGCCTTGGCCACGATTATGCGGTTGGCGGTGGGCTTTATATTGTGCCGCTCGATAAAAGCAATCAGGTCGGAATCATTCATGGTGCTTCGTCTTTTCAAAAGTTTGCTCAAAGGCTTCGCGCGTTTTGCTTTCATCGCGGATGATTTGCCGCAGTTGTTCCAACCGAGGTGCGTTGTCCGATTCGGGCAGCCAAAGTTTTAGGTAGCCTGTGTCAGAGTATTTCTCCAATAGGTGTTGGCGAAAACGTTGGTATTGCCCTTCCTTGTCAAGTTCAGGATGATGGTCGAGGCCGAATTGTAAGGTGCGGCGGATGACTTTTTCGGGCGTGATGAGGCGGTCGGCTTCGGCTACGATTTTGCCATAAATCGAGCGTGGCTCGTAGCCCGACGAGGCGCGATGGTCTTCAGCGGCCTGTGCCATGGTCTCGATTTGGCCTTCGCTGAACCAATCGCGTAACTTCTTGTCCTCGCGGATGATGCGCCCTGAGACAAGATGGTGGGTGTCGCGGCCTTCGCAAAGCCCTGTGTCGTGGTAGGCGGCGATGGCGTAGACCATGTTCTCGTCCACCTCGTAATGCCCGGCCAAGGATAGACTGCGTGCAATGACTTCCTCGGCGTGGTTGCGTTGGTGGGCCGCGTCGAAATGGTCGTAACGAGGAAGGATTTCTCGTTCAACGTATACTATGATAGAAGGATTTACCATCCTCCTCCTCCAGCACTCACCGTGGTGTACATCGAATTGACGTTGACATTGACGCTTTGGCCGCCCGAATAGGTGACGTTGCCGGTGTAGTAGCCGTGCCACTCGGTGCCGCCGCTGATGGTGCCGCCGTATTTCACCGTATAGCTCTGTCCTGTCTGGAGCTGTGGGTCGGTGAAGAGCATGACCATGTTGTTGCCCCATCCGCCGCCACCACCACCAGTAAAGGTCGGGCATTGGTAAGTGCAAATGACCGTGCCGTCCGATTTGAGGATTTGGATGGCGTAACCAGGTTGCGTGTTGATTTTCAGCGAAGGCTGAGTGCAGACGTTTTGTGTCGGGTCGCTGGTGCCGCCGCCTGTGCCGATGGAGGTACTGCCTGTGATTTTGAACTGATTCCAGTCGCAGTCGAAGCCTTCCTCGGGCGAGCGCGAACCGTTGGAGATGTTGAAGCCGCCGTTGATAAACATGGTGCCGTTCGAGTCGGTGCCGTCATTATTGTCGCTGTGGGCGTAGTAGATGCCGCCGTTGATGGTGAGGTTTTGGGCCGCGTTCACAGCGTCGTCTTTCTTCGAGTAGGCTTCGATGTTGCCGCCGTTGATGGTCAGCGTGGCCTTGCTCTCGATGCACTCGCCGCCTTCGTTCTGTGTTTGGGTGCAGTTGACGGTGATGTTGCCGCTGTTGATGGTCAGGTTGCCGCGACTCTTGATGCCCTTCGGGTTGGCGTAATCACCGCCGCCCCAGGGACCTCCGCCACCGCTGGAAATAGTGATGCGTTCACCACTCGTGATGACGTTGAGGATGAGGTCTTCGTCATCGCCGCCTGTGGTGCCGAGGGTTAGGGTGGAAGTGGTGTGGCTGTCGTCGCCTACATTGATACCCTTACCGCCTGTGCCTGAGCTGCTTAGTGTGAGGTTGCCGGAGAGGATGCTCATGTTGCCGTCTGAGCGCAGACAGGCAGAGGTGTAAGCATCCTTGTTGTTGCCGCTGATGTTGTAAGTGGCACCGTTGCCTTGCGTGGTGATGGTCATGGTGGCACCGTCGATGGTCATGGTGCCATCCGCACTGATGCCTTTGCCGCCGTGGTTGCTTGTGGGTAAGGTGATGGTGAAGTCGCCGCCACTGATGTTGATGTCGGTGTCACCCTTGATAGCGGTACAATAGGCCGGAACGTTCTGGTTGTTGACATTTTCCAAAACGGTGCTACCCGAAGCGGTGATGTCGATGGTGCCGCCACTGATGTTGATGTCGGTGTCACACTTGATGCCCTTCGACATGTCGCCGGAATGCACGATGATGAGGTTGCCGCCGTTGATGTTCACGTTGCTGTCACCCTTGATGCCCTTGCTGTCCGCGCCGCTCGCATGGAGGGTGAGGGAGCCGTTGTTCATGGTGAAGATGCCCGACACCTTGATGCATCTTTGGCTTTCCGCTGTCGTGTTGATGCTGAGGTCGCCGTTTTGGAGGGTGACGTTACCGGAGATGTCGAGACCGTCGGAGCCTGCCGAAACGATGTCGAGCGTGCCGCCGTTCCAAGTCAGGTCGCTGCTGCCGTGGATGGCGTCGCTGTCGGTTTCAAGGATGCGGAGGTTGCCGGAATTGACAGTGAGTGCACCATCGACCGATAGGCCGTGTTTGGCGTTGCCAGTGATTTGCAGTGTGCCTGCGCCGCCGATAGTGAGGCCGCCTGCGGCATAGAAGGCTCCGTTGACGGCACTGTTGGCGTTGTCGGTAAGGCTCGATGTGCCTCGAAGCGCGAGTGTCACATTCATATTGGAGGCCAAATTGATGGCGGCAGTGCTGTTGCTGGTCAAGTTCAGTGAGCTGAGAATCAAGTAGAAAGAAGAAGTGCTGTACATGGTCAGGGAACCATTGGTCGAGATGCCCGAAACGATGTAGGGTACATAGGCCATCGTCGAATTGACTGTCACATTCGCGCCACTCGTGCTTACCGTGACGCCCGAATTGGCGAAGGGATTGGTCACTTGCACCGAACTGCCGCTATAGGTGATGTATACGGTGTCGCCCGCTGGCGGGATTTCCTGAAGGCTGAACGTGATGCTGTCGAATTGGGTGATGGGGATGGTGTAGGTGCCATCGGTCTGGTTGATGAGCATGTTGGAAGGGTTGCCGTTTTGGAAACGGATTTCTTCGATGCTATTCACGTTGTTTTGGTAAATCACTGAACCTGAGTTGTGTAGGTTGAGTTGGTAATCCTGTGCGCTGAGTCCCATGCAAGCCAGCAGGAAGCCCAAAATAAATAAGGTCTTTCTCATAGCTTGATCATTTTAAGGGTTTGCGTTTGGGTTTTGACAAGATATAGGCCGATGGGCAATTCGCTGATGTCAATGGATTGGTTGCCAGAGACTTCGAAGGTTTTCATCAGGCGACCGTCTATGGCGTAAAGGCTGATGGTTTGCTTGCCTTGAAGGTTGCGGAAAGTCAGCATATCATGGACGGGGTTGGGGAAAATGTTCAAGGCGAGGTCGGAGTTTTCCTCGGTGCTTACCGTTTCGCTGCAAGTGATTTTGTGGATGTCGGCTAGCGGAATCCTGACAGTGTTCTTGTACGCGCCTTGTTCGATGACGAGTTTCGTGTTGTCCTCAAAATAGAGACGGTCGGCATCGACCATGTTGTAGGTTTGCTCAGTGCCGTCGTTCAGGAAGACGACGATTTGTGTGGATTGTGCCGCCATTCGGAAAAACAGCCCGAAAATGAAGGCTATCAGCAGCAATCCGCGTTGGAAAATACGTTTCATGGGTAATGAATTAAGTTTGAACAAAATGAAAAATGCAAAGATACACTTTTTTAGAATAGTATGGTCGCCGTGTTGAAGAAAAAAAGTTAATCAGGCTTCAGAAAGCATGTCATCCCTACGACGGATGGTGCGGTGGCATGGGATCTATGCTTTCTGAAGCCGTCATATAAGGTCTTAACTTTATGAACCGCCTCCTATAGATTCCCGCCTCCCCACTTGCCCGCGCAGGAATGACATAGGAGGCTTGCAGGAATGGCATAGAAGGTCTGCCGCTGCCCATGTCATTCCGAGGGAAGGTTTGTGTGAGGGCAAATGGAATCTATGGGCAGCTTGGTTTTGCCATAAAGGGTTAACTGGCTGACATATATGGCCTCGTGACGGATTCTTTGCAATCCAGTATCTCCCTTGGCGTTCCGCTGAAAAGAACCTTGCCACCCATCGCGCCGCCGCCGGGACCAAGTTCGATGAGGTAGTCGCAGGATTTCAGCATTTCTAGGTTGTGCTCGATGAGGAAGATGGTATTGCCCGCTTCGACCATGGTGTCGAAGAGGTCGAGAATGCGCTTGATGTCGTTGAGGTGGAGACCATCGGAAGGCTCGTCCATGATGAAGATTTTGCCCGCGTCGCGCAGATACGAAGCCAACTTGATGCGTTGCAACTCGCCGCCTGAAAGCGTCGAAAGCGACTGATTCAGATGGAGATAGCCCAATCCGACCTTGCGCAATGGTTCTAACTTTTCAGCGATAATGGTGCCCGCAAACAATTCTGAGGCTTTGTTGGCGGTCATGTCCATCACCTCGGCGATGTTCATGCCTTGCACCTTATAAGATAATACTTCGGGCGAGTAACGCAATCCGCCGCAAGCCTCACAAACGGTCTCAATAGCATCCATGAAGGCCATGTCGCTGACGATGACACCCTTGCCTTGGCAGACTGGACAACCGCCCTTGCCGTTGAAGGAGAACAAATCCGCTTTGGTCTTGTTGACTTTGGCGAAAAGCTTGCGGATGTCGTCGGCCAATTCGAGATAGGTGGCAGGGGTGGAGCGCAAGCTGATGCCGATGTTCTTCTGGCTGATGTAAACGATTTCTTCGGGTTGTGGATAAGCCTTACGGAAACATTCCATCAAAGAGCTCTTGCCTGAACCGGCCACACCCGCAATGCCGCACATCACGCCCAAAGGCAAATCGATGGTCAAGTCTTTGATATTGTGCAAGGTGGCGTTCTCTAAATGGAAAAACGACTTGGGTTGGCGCACTTGTTCCTTGATGGCATTCGTCGCACTGAGCGAGGTGCCTGTAAGTGTCTGGCTGTGAAGTAGTTCGTTATAGCTGCCTTCAAAAACGATTTCACCGCCTTTCATGCCTGCGCCAGGACCCATGTCGATGATGTGGTCGGCGATTTTGATCATGTCTTTGTGGTGTTCGACGAGAATGACGGTGTTGCCGTGGTTCTTCAGTTTCTGCACCGACTTTTGCATCAGCAAAATGTCGTGGTTGTGCAGGCCCACGCTGGGCTCGTCGAGGATGTACATCACATCGGAGAGGGGAGAGTTGATGTATTTGGCGATTTTGCAGCGTTGCGCCTCACCGCCCGAGAGTGTGCCGATGGCGCGGTCGAGGGTGAGATAGCCGAGACCGATTTCCTCCAAAGCCGCTAAACGCTCTATGGTGGCACGTTTGATATCTTCAGCGAGGGGATTATCGATGGTTTCCATCCATTGGCGGCAGTCGGCGATACTCATGGCAGTGACTTCCGCGATGTTCACGCCCTTGATTTTGCATGAACGAATCTTCTCATTGAGGCGCGTGCCACCGCAGTCGGGACAGGTGCCCATGGTGAGCATGGGGTTGAGTACGGCGGCATGAAGCAAGCCTTCCTCCGAGTTAATGATACTGCGGTACATGCGTGGGATGAGACCTTCGTATTTGGCACTCTTTGGCCAGTTCGACGGCGGGTTTTTCAGCTTGATTTGTGGCGAGTTAAGGAAAAGGTCAAGCTCTTCGGGTGAGTAATCTTTAATCTTTTTGTCAAGGTCGAAGAGGCCGCTATGTGCGTATCTAATCCATCGCCAGCCGCCCTTGCCGAAGGCGATGTAGTGAATGGTGTCTTCATCGTTGAGCGATTTGTTGAAGTCGACCAGTTTGTGGATGTCCAACTCACGGATTTCCCCCAAACCGGCACAGCGTGGACAACTGCCCGAAGGGTGGTTGAACGAGAAGGCATCGGAATAGCCCACGAAAGGCTGTCCAATGCGTGAGAACAGCAGACGAAGTAATGCATAAATATCTGTGTATGTGCCTACAGTTGAGCGGGAATTAGAAGTCGGCTTCCTTTGCTCAATAACAATAGCAATGGGCAGATTCTCAATGTCACCGACATGAGGCCGACCGTATTTCGGCAAATATTGTTGAGTAAACGAAGGAAAAGTATCATTCAACTCTCGCCGTGATTTAGCTGCTATGGTGTCAAGCACCAATGACGACTTTCCCGACCCCGAAACGCCTGTCACCACGGTGATTTGCAGCTTCGGAATCTTAACGGTGACATGTTTCAGGTTGTTCTCGGTCGCGTCTTTTATGATGATGTAGTCGTTGGTCATGTTTGGTGTTTTATGAATATGGTCTTGCGTCATACAATAAATTCCGATTTGAAAGCCATTTCTATTCGGAATTTAATGTAAAATTACAATAAATTCCGATTTGGGTTGCGTGATTTCATTTGCAAACCAAGACAAGATGGTCTCAACGAGCCAGACGTATTTGTTTAGGAGGTTTGGGGACATAGGACTTTAATTTTTCTGATTGATCAAATTCACCACTACTTTTACCATCACATCTTTCTCCTCGGGTTTGCTTTCGGCAATCATCAACGTGAGCGCAACAAGGGTGTTATCTGCAATGCGCTTACTCCCATCCTCACGATAAAGGATGCCGTTATTGTTGAGAAACCACAAGAACAGTGTGGCGGCAATACGTTTGTTGCCGTCGCTGAACGAATGGTTCTTTGTGACGAGATACAGCAACATGGCCGCTTTTTCTTCCACACTCGGGTAAAGGTCGATGCCACCAAAAGTTTGGTAAATCTGTCCTATGCTGCTCTTGAAGGAGTCGTCTTTTTCGTTGCCGAAAAGCGAACTGCCACCAAACTTCTCCCGCAAAGCTGCGATAGCTTGCATGGCGTTGTCGTAAGTCGCCTGAAACTTCTCCTCTTGTGTGGTCTCTTTCACACCCAAGCGTTGGTAGTCGTAGTCGTCAAGCGTATCCAAGGCGTAAGTATAATCAACCACAATGTCAAACAAGGCTTGGTTTTCGTCATTATTCAGCAAAGGTTGGTTTTGCAGCGTCCGCCCCACCATTTGTACTAATTGCCGTAGTTCCCCGATTTGGCTTCGCCGAATCTTTTCGTTCAAGGCATAGCCTTTTATCAGATAGTCTTTCAGCACTTTATTGGCCCATTGGCGGAATTGTACGCCGCGCTGGCTTTTCACACGATAGCCTACAGAGATGATGACGTCGAGGCTATAAAACTTTACTGGCTTGTCAGAAAAAGGAATGTGCAAAAAATGCACATTGCTTTTCTCATCAAGTTCTCCCTCTGCAAAAACATTATTAATATGACGTGTGATAACAGTTCTGTCTTTTTGAAACAATTCTGTCATTTGTGCTTGGGTCAGCCATACGGTTTCGTTTTCCAGCCGGACATCGATTGCAGTTTGTCCGTTGTCAGTTTGATATATGACGATTTGGTTTTCCATGGGTGTGGTGGATTTCTCGCTGCAAAGATATAAAAATGCTATGCCCAATTATTGTGTAGGTTTAAAATCCTATTCGAGGATTTCGCTGCGAAGAAAAAGAAAGCCTGTGCTGGATTGAGGCACAAGTGTCAAAAAAATGCACTTTTATGTTGATTTACAATCAACATTTAGAATTTGTTCTGAGACGAACACTTGAATGTCATTTACATCTCTGTATGCATTACGAAGAAAGTCAGAAATCTCCTCATGTGTCATGTCAGACATGGATCTATTTGTTTTAATCACATTCTTATAAAAGGTAGTCTTATCGATTTCCATTAAACCTAATTCTTTCGCCTTAGTCATTAATAAGTTGTCATTTAGAACTTGATTGAAATGTTCATGAATGTCGTTTTGCTCAACATGTAATACTAATGTGTATTCAGTACCAGAAAGCAAACGTTTTTCATTTAATGGAATCCATTCGAAATGGACTTTCGTAGTCCATTTCTTTAAAAACACTTGATAGTAACCATTATGTATGCCATTGTAAAAACTAAATTCCTCATTAGGACATAGTTCGCCTAACACTTCTATGGTAGTGTTTTGCAATCGTTCTATTACAGGCTTTATCAAACTCTCCATGGAATTGCTGACAATATTTTGCAATTCTCCTAGAGTATGTAAATAAGCATGGAATTTTGAATAGACTTCACCTTTTGACATTTCTTCCGTACAACCTATACTATTGGCGATTTGTCTCTGTACCTTTTTACGGAATACTTTTCTTGAATCCCTTATATCAAACAATCCTTCTAAATGATCGATGTACTGTTTAATAGCAGACTGCAGCCATTCCTCTCTAACTCTGCAATTAGGCAAAACAGTCTCTTTAAGCCATGGGAGAATGTCATGGTAATAATCCATTTCCAGAAAACGGTCACCCAAAATCTCCTTTGTCTTTTTTGTGAGACTATAACCTTCAACTTTTTTTCTTCCGTCTCGCGTCAGATATATTACCCAAATGTTGTCTGAAGGAATACCTCGTTCTATTTCTGTATTTACATAACGTTCAATCTGTTTGTCTTGATCAACAGCCCAGTGGATTTTATTTTCAATGATGACAGCATATTCGCCATCCTTCTCTATCAAGCCATCAATATTGTCTCTGTTGAAATAGACTTTTGACTTCTCAATATCAAAAAACTCAACATCAAAGGTAGGAAGTAGTTTTAAAAAAGAAGCAAGAATAACATGTTTTCCATCTTCTTTGTATTTGAGCAAATGCGTGAGTATTCTTGTATGAGCGTTTTCGTTTGCATGAAGTTCATCAATTACATTGATATGAAATGGCAAGGCCATTTCTTGTGCCTCATAATAATCGCCAAGAGCCTTTGCTAATTCAAAGTTTTCGGCTATTTGTTCGCAATATTGCATCAGCACAGGTTCAACGATATTACGCAGTTCGATAATGGCATTTCCTAATTCTTCTATATTGCTCCATCCTTCAACTCTTCTGCTCAAAACATATGCGTATTTACACCAATTACCTCTTTTTTCAGTTTTAGCGATGTCGTTATTAGGAAGAGTCCTTTCAAGATATGCGCATAATGATTGATATGAGGAGTTTTCTATATGCAATTCTATGTGGTTCTGGTACAACTCATAATGAATGTTTTGTGGGAAGGGCAAAGGAAGATTCTTATCCACGGCGACCTGTAATCCAGCAGTTCTTGAAACAGCAGCCCCAAGCATGCTTTCAAGCAATAATAAATCGTTATTTTGACTATTCATACCGGATACTTTTTCGTTATTCAATTCAATTATTCCATTAGTGATACCCTACTGAAGAACAGTCAAATGCATTGGGCGGCTTTGAGGCATACAACAGAATGCCGCATTTCTTGCATTGATAGTTTCTCATTAGAGGCAAGTTCAAATTTTGTACTTGTAAGCACAATGCCAACATGATATATTGCGACAAAGGTAATCATTTCTTTGAAACGAACCAGTTATTGAATTGTTTTTCAGGTCGCAAAGAAAATGGAAACCTGTGCCAAATGAGTACACAAAATCGAACAACACGCGAAAAAAAGCGTTTGTAAAGAAATAAAACATGAAAGGAGAAATCACGGTTTGAAACACCTTTAATCAATTGCTTTTATAATATCCCCCTCTAACAAATAATTGCCTTCTAATAAGTCGCAATCATTGGCTAGTTCTTTTTCAATTTCATCATCCATTATTCCCTCGAAAAAGTAATATTCTTCTTCGTCTATGATTCTTCCAATGTGATTCTCTGGAATTTGAAAATATTCTCCGTTTTCGATTTCAACAGGAACGCCTTCATAGCCTTGCTCAACAAGAAGGGCGTCATCCATTTCCTCGTCAAATTCATCAATTCCGCGTAATTCACGCATATGCTCTATTGTTGGCATAATTAAAATTTCCATATCTTATGACTTTTACATTTGTTAAAACTCATCTTCTTTTTATCCATTTTCTCCCATTGGCGGTAAAAGTTCGGTTCAATCCTTAGCAGGTTTCAGAAACACACTACAGAAAGCTCCAGTGTATCCAGAAAGGAGATAAACTATACTGCAAAGATACACAAACAATGCAAAACCGTAGCACAGACATATAATTTTTTGTTTCACCCAATCGGATCCCCACAAAAATCCTTCCGTTTGCAGTGCGAACAATGTTTGCCTATCCAAACGGCATCGAATTGGTTCATGGCTTGCTCGACCAATTCGGGATTATCGGTGAGGATGCCAGCCTCGAAGTTGCGCGTGCCTTCTCCTTTCATGCCGATGCCTGCACCAGTGAGGTTGGCACTGCCGATGTAGGCCACTTGGCCGTCGAAGACCAAGATTTTGAAATGCACCCTCGGGCAGAGCGCCCTTTCAAGACCATCGAACAAAGCCGGGTATTTATCGAAGTCCTCGCGGAAGGCTGGTCCAGGCTCTTTGGCATGAATGAGCCGAACTTCGACACCTTTTTCAATTAGCTGAGCCAAGACCGCAAGGAATGGCTTCGTTTGCGAGCCAACCTTGACATAAAGGTCTTTGATGTCGGCGGTGCCAATCCAAAGGCTTTTCTTCACCATAGGGACACGCGCGAGGACTTCGGTATAATGGATGGTATCTGTGATGAATTTCAGCATGGTTAAAGTTGTTTGTTCAACAATGCAAAAATAGCAAAAGCTTGCGTGAAAACATTGCGCAAGTTTCAATGTTTAATCCGATAATACCCCAACACTACTTTAAAGTTATCTTGCGCCGTGAGGCATGTATCGCGCAAATAGCCATTGATTTTGCCCCAATTCTGGATGCCTCGGTAATAGAACAGGCGCAAGTCCTCCGTGATGATAAACGGAACTATACTCGTTTGAAGGCATTGCCAAAACAACAGCAGCCGCCCGACACGCCCATTGCCGTCTTGGAAAGGATGGATGCGCTCAAAGCGCACATGAAAATCCAGCAAGTCGTCAAACTCAACCTGCTTGAGGGAGCTGTAATCGGCAAGCAGCGACTTCATCTGCCGATGGACGTCTTCGGGCTGTGCGGTTTCCTCTTCTCCCACGGCATTGGCAAGACGCTTGTAATCGCCAACGGCAAACCACGACTTGCGGCTATCGGAAGTGTTTGTCTTCAATAGCAGGTGCAGTTGCTTGATGTGGGTTTCAGTAATTCTTTCCGTGGCATGGTCGATGACATAATCGATGCATCGGAAATGGTTGACGGTCTCCATGATGTCGTCAATGCGCGTGTTTTCTGTGGTGATGCCAAGGGTGTTGGTCTCAAAGATGTAACGCGTCTGTTCCTTGGTCAAACGGCTGCCTTCGATGAGATTGGAGTTGTAAGTCAAGTCAATTTGTATGCGGTGATAGATGCCGCCTTTCATCTTGGCTTCCTTTTGTTCACGTAATGCGGCGAGCAAGGGCGACACCTTCTTTTTTCCTCGTTTGGGCAAGGTGGCCTCGGCAGGAATGTTCCATGTTTTTCCAGTAAGGAACGCCCCTTCTATTTTGCACGTAGCGCAATAGTTGCGTGCCGTGCGCTCGCTGATGCCGTGTTTTTCGGCGAACTGACTGACTGAAATGTACTCCATCTATCGGCAAATTTTGACTAAAAACCGCTGCAAAGGTAGTGATTTTTGCCGATACCGGCAAGTTTTTCAATTAAAACCGCTTCCCTAATGAATGTAACATGTCTTTATTTTGGCTGCGGGGATTTCGTTTTCTGCCACGGTCATGAGGTCCCTGTCGAGGATGACGAAATCAGCGTCTTTCCCGACTTCGATGCTGCCTTTGCGGTTTTCGAGGAAACAACCTTTGGCCACCCAAATGGTGATGGAACGCAGGGCTTGTTCGCGATTTAGCGCGTTCTCCATCTGGAATCCTTCGGCGGGAGTGCCGTCCAAGTGCTTGCGGGCGACTGCGGCATAGAAGGTGTAGATGGGGCTGATGTCCTCGATGGGGAAGTCGGTGCCATTCACAACCCAGCCGTTTTGTTGTAAAAGCCGTTGGTAGGCGTAGGCGTTCTTGATGCGCTCACCGAGACGTTCATCGGCCCAGTCCATGTCGGAGGTGCAATGCGTGGTCTGGATGGATGGGATGACGGAGAGGTCGGCATAGCGTTGGAAGTCAGCCTCGGCCACGGTTTGTGAATGCTCGATGCGCCAACGGAAGTCGTTTTTGCCTTTGAGGTATTCAGAATAGATGTCCAAAATATGTCTCACGCCGCCGTCACCGATGGCATGGCAACAGACTTGATAACCAGCCTCGTATGACTTTTGGCAAACATGGCGATAAAACTCGTCACTTTCCAAAATCAGGCCAGTATTTTCAGGGTCGTCAGTATAGGGCTCAATCAGTTTTGCGCCACGAGAGCCCAAAGCTCCGTCGGCATAGATTTTCACGCTTCTGACGGTGAGTCTTTCCTTGTCAATCACGCCTTGACTCATGAAGTAATCCATCGTCTCGTCATCAGGATTGACCATCGCATTGACGTGCATTTTGAGTTGTCCGGATTGTTGCAGGCTGTCGATAAGCTCGATGGTGGCAATGTCCAGTCCAGCATCCGTGACACTGGTCAGACCGACACCCATGCAGTTCTCCTGCGCCTTGAGCAGGGCTTGGATGCGTAACTCGGTTTCCATCTTTGGCACTAAAGCCTTGGCGGCATCAGCCAAATTGTCCAACAATACACCAGTGCAGTGTCCGTCTTTGATAAGAGCCATGCCACCGTCCATCTTCGTGTTTTCGTCGATGCCAGCCAGTTCCAACACCTCCTTGGAGACCAGCACCGCATGACCATCCACGCGGGTCAGCAAGATTTTTTTCTCAGGGAAGACTTCGGCAAGCCTCTCATTGTCAGGAAACTCGGCCACTTCCCAAAGGTTCTGGTCCCAGCCGCGACCCAAAAGCCACTCAGAAGGGTAGAGGCTATTGTGTACCATGAGGCGTTCGATGACCTCATCAAAAGATAGACAGCCTTTCAGGTCGGCCCAGCGGATAAGGTTCTCGCCATAGCCTGTGAAGTGGCAATGACCGTCCATAAAACCAGGATAGACCGCATCGCCTTGAGCGTCAATGGTTTCCTTAGCGGCATATTGGTTCATTATAGTTTCTTCATCACCAACGGCGACAAATTTTCCGTCTTTCACGGCAAAGGCTTGGGCTTTGGAGAAATCGTTGTCAACGGTGTAGATGTTGGCATTGTAGACAATGAGGTCGACGGATGTTTTTTGGTTGCAGGAGGTCATAAAGGTAAATATTAAAGCAACGAATGCTGTGGCGTTAAGTATTTGTTTTATAGGTGTTTTCATATTTAATGGTTTTGCGTTTATAGCCATTCCACTTTTCCGCTTTTGAGGTCGTAAAATGCCGCAACGACTTTGGCTCCGACATGATGGACAATTTCATCTTCCTCAATCAGTTGCGCCATCCTTTTGGCGTGGCGACGGGCATTGTCGTCGATGCAGTACTTTGTGTTAATGGCAAGTTGGATGCGTTTGGCAATGTGGAAGATATGGCCGGGCAAGTCACCGCCTTGGCAGGTCGCCGTGACGGCTCCGCAACTGCCGTGGCCCATCACCACCACCAAAGGAGTTCCAAGATGCTCAACGGCATATTCAATGGAGCCGAGCACATCCTCGTCCACCACATTGCCCGCATTACGGATGACGAAGAGGTCACCGAGTTTCTGGTCGAAGATGATTTCAGGTGCAACACGGCTATCAGAGCAGCACAGCACCACGGCAAAGGGATGCTGGCCTTCAGTTAGTTTTTCCCGCAATTCCGCATAATTGTCTTTCGGTGTCAAGGCTCCCGAGACGAAGCGGGTGTTGCCAGCTTTAAGTAGGTCTAAGGCTTTATCTGATTGGGTATTCATTGTAAAAAGTTTTTTTTTGTTTTATCAGAATCTTAAAATGTCTTCCTCTGAATCGGAGAAGGCATTGGAACGTTCTAACTGGAGTTGCATAGTGTCAAAGTCTTCTGCTTGCAGTTGGGAACTGAATAGGCGTACGCGGCTCATGGCTCGGATAAGCACCGATGGGTCGCTTTGGCGGGTCAGTTTCCGCAAAGCATCAAGATAATCGGTCCTGAACACAGTAGGGATGATGATTTTCGATTCGTTGGCATGGGTCAGCTCAGCGTTCATCATGATACGTGATACACGACCGTTGCCATCGTCGAAAGGATGTACTTCGCTGATCATGAACAATATGAAGACGGCTTTGGCAAAGGGTGTCCTGAGCGCCTGATAGAAATCAAATCCTTTTTTCAAGGTTCCTCTGACGAGTTCGAAATCAACGAATAGGCTGTTTCCTGCGCGGTTGTTCTGCATCTTGAACAACCCTGGATGCTTTTCAAGACGGGCTGCAAGAAGCATTCTGTGACGTGATTGAAGCAAGTCTATCAACTCATCGGCTGTGGATGGAACAATGGACATTTGTTGTCGGTCGGAGACAATGGCAAAAGTGCCTAACATGTCGTGCGAATCCTCATTTCTTGCAGGAAGGGGAAGGTTGGTCTCTATGATTTTCTTTGCATCTTCGATGGTGAATTCTGTCCCTTCTATATAGTTGGAGAAATAACTCTCGAAAAAAGCGAAATTGCGGTAGGATTGACTTGTGAGGTTGCCTTCTGGGATGGAGGCGAACACATCTGTATTAAGGGCAGAAAACAGCGTTTGGAAAAGTTCGTAACGGAGTGGGTCGTATGGCTCTCCGAAAACCCTTGCAGTAGCCAAAGGTGAGGTCAGGATTCTTGCATCGCGTGTGGATAGCAAGGCACCGATGATTTTGTCTAATCGGGCAAATTCATCGATCATTTCCAATCGTTCCGATAAGGTTCTGGCCTTGTCGCGTAAAGCATTGATGGCAGTCTCTCCATTGATGCGGATGACCTTCTCCAATCGGTCTTCGATAGCGGATTGAGGCAGACATTTTGCATTTTCCTTTTTTTGATAGACCGTTTGCAGGTTCTCCAAAAAGGCCCTTTCGGGGCAAGCGATGAACAACCCATTGACGAAAGGGGTGTCTTCTGGCTGTCCTGAAGGTCCTTCCAACAAATGAACGACGAGACCTGGCAATTTGACCTTTTTCATGTATTTATAAGTCAGGAAGAAGTCGCCCGTATCGGTTGGTTTCATTTCGAAAGCGGAACGATGACTGACTACGGCCTCGGGAAACAGTCGCCCTAAAATGAGGAAAAGGTTCCTTCGCACAATGGTTTCATTGGAGTCGTTCAGATTGGAGGTGTAGATTTTCGGCACCACTTTTCTGACAAGCCCTTTTTTCACCAAATCTGACAGATAGTAGGAATACTTCTTGTCGCCATTGGCCACCAAGATTTCAGGCAGTTTTTCGTTGTTTTTCGGAAAATTTTCCATTTTCATTTCAAATTTGTGCAAAAATACGGAAAATTTTCCATTTTTAATCGATTATTTCGGAATTTTTTCTATTTTGTAATAAGAACTCCGGAAAATTTTCCATTTTCACAAAATCTCCCTTGCAATCCAAGCGCAAGCCTCGGCATCGGTCAAGGCATGGTGGTGGTTGACCAAATTGTAGCCGCAGGCTGCCGCAACGGTGTGGAGTTGGTGGTTAGGGAGCAGTTTCCCGAAATGCTTGCGTGAAGCACGACAGGTGCAATAAAACTGGTAGTCAGGGTAATCCATCTGGTAACAGCGCATCACGGCCTTGAGGCAACCTTCGTCGAAGGGGCTGTTATGCGCCACAAGAGGTAAGCCTTCAATGAGTGGTTCGATTTTCTCCCAAACATACGGAAATACAGGCGCATCCTCGGTGTCTTCTCGTGTAATACCATGAACGAGGGTGTTCCAATAGTTGTAGTAGTTCGGCTCCGGCTGGATGAGGGAATAGAACGAGTCCACAAACTCGCCTTCGCGGACAATCACCACGCCAACGCTGCACACGCTGGTGCGCTCGTTGTTGGCGGTCTCGAAGTCTATGGCGGCGAAGGAGTTCATGCAAAATCAATGATTTAATCCCATTCAGCAATCCATTCTTCAATCTCCCTGACCCGCTGCGCATACTTCTCCATCTGTCCTTCGATGAAGTCATCGCTGTATTTGCGGTCGCAGAAGCCGTTGCCACGCGCCACATAATCGTCGTCTTCCAAGGAGCTGAAAACCTCCTTGTAGTTCTCCAAATATTGCTTGTTGTCGGATAGGAGTTTCTGCAAATCTTCAAGGTCGGCTTCAATGTGTTCCCCTGTGGAAAAGGTATATCGTATTTTCATAACTCGTGTTAGGCAATAGACTGCAAATCCGTGAGTTTCTTGTAAACACCACCGAGGGCGATGAGATCATCGTGCTTGCCGCGCTCGATAATCTGGCCTTTTTGCAGAACCACAATCTCGTCGGCATATTGGATGGTCGACAGGCGGTGTGCGATAACGATGGAGGTGCGTTGGCTCATCACTTTCGACAAGGCATCTTGCACAAGACGTTCGCTTTCGGTGTCCAATGATGAGGTGGCTTCGTCGAGGATGAGGATGGGTGGGTTCTTCAACACGGCACGGGCGATGCTAAGGCGTTGCCTTTGACCGCCGCTGAGGTTCATGCCACGGTCGCCGATGCGGGTGTCGTAGCCGTGCTCCAGCTCCATGATGAAGTCATGCGCGTTGGCGATTTTGGCCGCTTCGATGACCTTCTCCTTTGACACGTTTTCCATGCCGAAGGCGATATTATTAAACACCGTATCGTTGAAAAGGATGGTCTCCTGCGACACCACGCCCATCAGGCCGCGCAGGTCACCGATTTTGTAGTCGCGGATGTCGTGCTCATCGATACAGACACTGCCAGCACCGACCTCATAGAAGCGCGGCAACAGGTCAGCCATGGTGGATTTGCCGCCACCGCTTTCGCCGACGAGGGCAACGAACTTGCCTTTCGTAATCTTCAGGTCGATGCCTTTCAAGACCTCATCCTTGCCGTAGCTGAAATGTACGTCCTTATATTCGATGCTGTCTTTGAAATCTTTGATGGGTAAAGCGTTTCCCTTTTCGGTAATCACCTCTTCGGCATCCAAAATCTCAAATATTCTTTCCGCCGAGGCTATGCCTTTCTGCACATTGTAGTAACCTTGTGAGAATGACTTGGCAGGTGAGATGATTTGCGAGAAAACGACAATGTAACTGATGAAACTGCCCGCGTCGATACCACCACTACCGCCAAGGATCAGCTTGCCGCCGAACCACAATACAAGGATGACCACCGCCGAGGAAAGGAACTCGCTCATCGGGGAGCTCATGTCGCGCTTGCGGTGGATGCCACGCAACACCTTGGTATAGTCGGCGTTCTGTTCCTCAAACTTGTCGCTCGAATAGCGTATAGCATTGAAAGCCTTGATGATACGCAGGCCAGAGATGGTCTCTTCCACGGTGGAGATAATGCCCGCCAGCTTAGTTTGGCCTTCTTTCGACTCTTTCTTCAGCATTTTGCCGACCTTGCCGATGAGCAGTCCTGCTATAGGCAAGACAATCAGCACGAAGAGGGTGAGTTTAGGGCTGAGCGTGACCATAAAGAGGAAGAAGAATAAGATGGTCAGCGGGTCTTTGATGAGCATCTCTAAGTAGTTCAAAATCGAGACCTCGACTTCTTGCACGTCGGTGGTGATGCGAGCGATGGTGTCGCCTTTCTGTCGGCTATGGTAGAAGGAGAGGGGCAGGATGAGGATCTTGTTGTAAACATCACGACGCAAGTCGTGGACGGCCCCCACACGTACGTTGGCCATGAAATAGCAGGCGAAGAAACGCCCGAGGTTGCGGAAGAAGAAGGCCACCAGTAGCAACAGGCACATGAATACCAGCGCGTGATATTTGCCTCCGTTGGCGATGAGGCTGCTCATGAACCAGTTGAGATAGCCCATCAGATAGTCGGAGGTGAAGGAAAACTCGGGCTTGGCCACTTTTTCGACAACGCCTTCCTTGAAGAGCAAGGTGAGGAACGGCCCTACTAAGGCAAAGGAAAACAGCGAAAAGAAGATGGTAATCAGGTTGAACACCAGATTCAGGACGATGCTGCCCCAATACGGCTTGATATAGTTAAGAACGCGGGAGAAAGTCTTTTGCTTGGCCATAGGCTTCGGTTTGCTCTTATCTCAAACGCAGTTTCCGCTTAATAATTGTATCCCGTATAATTCTCCGGTGTGATGGCAGCCAGCTCCATCTTGATTTCTTTGCTCACGGGCAGGCCTTTGATGAACTCGTCGATGGCGGCCTTGTCGATGTGCTTGTTGGTGCGGGTGAGGCCTTTCAGCAACTCGTAGGCACCCTCAATTTGCTCGCGGCGGAGGATGGTCTGGATGGCTTCGGCCACCACTGCGTAGTTCTGTTGCAGGTCTTGGCGAATCTTGTCCTCGTTGAGTAGGAGTTTGTCCAAGCCCTTCATCAGCGACTTGATGGCAATCAAAGTGTGGGCCAGCGGCACGCCGATGTTGCGGGTGACGGTGGAGTCGGTGAGGTCGCGTTGCAGGCGGCTGATGGGCAGCTTGGTGCTCAAGAAGGTGAGCACGGCGTTGGCCAAGCCGAGGTTGCCTTCGGCGTTCTCGAAATCGATGGGGTTGACCTTGTGGGGCATCGCCGATGAGCCAACCTCGCCCGCCTTGATCTTCTGCTTGAAGTATTCCATTGAGACGTATAGCCAGATGTCGCGCGAGAGGTCAATCAGAATGGTGTTGACGCGGCGCAGAGCATCGAAATAGGCGGCCATGTAGTCGTAGTGTTCGATCTGCGTGGTGGTCTGCTGGCGCTTGAGTTTCAAGCTTTTCTCCACGAACTTCTTCGCGAAGGCCGGCCAGTCGATGTCGGGATAAGCCACCTTGTGGGCGTTCATGTTGCCTGTGGCGCCGCCGAACTTGGCTGTGAACGGCACGCTGTTGAGCATCTTCATCTGGTCGTTGAGGCGCTCCACGAAGACATAGATCTCCTTGCCCAGATGCGTTGGACTGGCGGGTTGGCCGTGGGTCTTGGCCAGCATCGGGATGTCTTTCCATTCCTTGGCCATGCCGTTCAGTTTCTCGATGAGGTCTTCCAAAGCGGGCTTGACGAGCAGTTTGTGCGCCTCCATCATCGAGAGCGGCACGGCGGTGTTGTTGATGTCCTGCGAAGTGAGGCCGAAGTGCAGGAACTCCTTGAACTCGGTCAAGCCGAGCTCGTCGAAGCGGCGTTTGAGGAAGTATTCCACGGCCTTCACGTCGTGGTTGGTCTCTTTCTCGATTTCCTTGATTTCTAATGCGTCTTCGAGTTGGAACTCCTCGTAGATGGCGCGCAGGTCGTCGTAGTCGCCGTCGAAGGCTTCGAGTTGGGGCAGGGGCAGTTCGCACAAGGCGATGTAATATTCCACCTCGACCATCACGCGGTAGCGGATGAGGGCAAATTCACTGAAAAAGTCGTCCAGCTCGGCGGTCTTGGAACGGTAGCGCCCATCGATGGGCGATATTGCTGTTAAGGGATTGAGGTTCATTGTTTCGGTATTAAATGAAAAGTATCGCAAAAATAGGGATTTTTGCGATACTTTTTCCTTTTGCCATGAAAAACTTCCTTGTTCTTGCAATCAATAACTCTGGCAAGTGCTCGGATATGCTCTGATGACTTCGCGTTTCTCTAAATTGAGGTTAATAAATACTTCCGTATCACAGCCATCCCAAAACTTACCGAATCCAACATAAAAACGAGGAAAAGAAGGATCAGATAGTTCCATTTGGATATACACGCATTTCTCCTCTTTTTCATTGTAATAGAAGCCATACGTTCTTTCGTATTTGGTGTAGTTATCAAGGTTTCCGATGTATTGGTTGTATCGTCCCATCTTGGGAAGTACGCCGTCTCTCATCACTTCTGCCAAAATGGACTCGGCCTGTTGCACATCAACTAGGTCGGGCACATATCTCTTTGGGCTAATCCCTACAGCCTCGTTCCAAAGGTCCACAGACACACTCCTGTTGAATATTTGCATTGAATGTTCGTCTTCTTTTGGAACAAGCAAATACCCGATTGTCAGTGTGTCACTCATACAGGAGTACACTGTTCCAATGGAATATTGAAATTCGTTGTTTGGTACGGTGCTCGTTACTTGAATAGGAGTTATGCTCGGCGCTATTCCACTTTTTATTATCGTATCGTTTTGTTGGAAACCGATTCCTTTTTGGAAAGAAAAGGGTTGCTTTACAAGGCTGCATGAAGTGGTAGCAACAAGTACGGCGAGAATATATGCCAGTTTCTTGTTCATTTCACTTGTTCTGCCTGCTTTTTCGGTTCGCGGCGGGTGTCCCAGAAGGCAGCGATATGGATGATGTTATCATCGATATAATAGACTATCTTACTTAAACCGTTGATAATGATGCTTCTGTATGTGACGGGACGGTCGTCGAAGAGTGGGTCTATGGAGCCGATGTATGGACTGCGTTGCAGTATTTTGGTGGTTTGCCTGACTTCTTGCAAAAAGAAATTCCTTCGCTTGGCACCAAATTGCTCACGAACATAGTTGGCAACCTGGTCCAATGCGTCTTCAGCTTGTGGATGCCAAATTACTCTCATGCCGTTTCCAACTGTAAAGTTTCTTCCATTTTAAGCTCCTCATCATACTTGCGCCACACTTCTTCGTCAGGGATACCCAATCCAGCTGCAAAATCACGTTCAGCCTCATCAAGCATGGCGTTGATTTCCTCCATCGTGTAAGGCTTTACGGGCTCTTCCTCGTAATTGGCATATTTGATAAGACGCTCTCCCACCCAGCGTTTGTCGCTCGGTGTAAGTGTTTCGTATAAATATTCAAGCAGGTTGGATAATGTTGCTTCGCTCATGGTTTGTTAGTTTTTGCGTTTGCGAGGCAAAGATACAACTTTTTCGCCAAAAGGCAATGAAAAAATGCGCCAAACATTTGACGCATTTTTCCGTTTTTGGCTTGAAAATTCTTCCTTCGTCTTATATGATAATCATGGTAATAATGAAGGAAACAATCAATAGAAAGACGAAACTTACGCCATGAATGCCTTCACGATTCTCGGTCTTTGGGAAAACCTTGGTACGGTAGGCAAGGAACCTGGTCAAGAAGTATACCGCAGTGACCACAGTAATTAGGATGGAAACCACCAAAAGGCCATCGACCCAATGAATAGGGTCGTCGGCGATGAGAGAAGTTATGATTCCGTCTCCAAGTATAAGAGCTGCAAATGTCCCTAAATAAATAAAGAACTTTGCGATGGAGCCATCCTCTTGGCTGAAAATCTCAATTTCTTTCAGTTTTCCCATGATTTAGGCATTTTCCAGCTTGTCATTCGAACCCAAGACGTTGATGATCTTGTGCTCGTAGAGCTTCTTCATGTTGTCGCGGGCGGGACCAAGGTACTTGCGCGGGTCAAACTCGGCGGGCTTCTCGGCGAAGGCCTTGCGGATGGCTGCGGTCATGGCCAGACGGCTGTCTGAGTCGATGTTGATTTTGCAGACGGCACTCTTGGCAGCCTTGCGGAGTTGCTCCTCGGGGATACCCACAGCGGCCTTCAACGCACCACCATATTTATTAATGGTGTCAACTTCATCTTGCGGCACCGACGATGAGCCGTGCAGCACGATGGGGAAGCCGGGCAGTTTCTTCTCAATGGCTTCAAGCACGTCGAAAGCCAACGGAGGCGGCACGAGGCGACCTGTAGCGGGGTCAACGGTGCACTGCTCGGGAGTGAATTTATAAGCGCCATGCGAGGTGCCGATGCTGATGGCCAGGCTGTCCACACCAGTCTTGGTAACGAAATCGATGACTTCCTCGGGTTTGGTGTAGTGGCTTTCTTCGGCGGCCACTTCGTCTTCCACACCGGCCAACACGCCGAGTTCACCTTCAACGGTCACATCGAACTGATGGGCGTAGTCCACGACTTTTTTCGTGAGAGCCACATTCTCGTCGTAGGGGAGGGCAGAGCCGTCAATCATCACGGACGAGAAGCCCATGTCGATGCAGCTCTTGCAAGTCTCGAAGCTGTCGCCGTGGTCGAGGTGGAGGACGATTTCAGGATGGGCGCAGCCTAATTCCTTGGCGTATTCCACGGCACCTTGGGCCATGTAACGCAGCAGGGTCTGGTTGGCGTAGTTGCGTGCGCCTTTCGACACCTGCAGGATGACGGGTGACTTGGTCTCGACGGCTGCCATGATGATGGCCTGCATCTGTTCCATATTGTTGAAGTTGAAGGCTGGGATGGCATAGCCGCCGTCAACCGCCTTGGCGAACATTTTACGGGTGTTCACGAGCCCTAATTCTTTGTAACTTACCATATTGATTGTGTTTGTTGATTGTATGTCTTGTTGGCGCAGGGACTTACGTCGCCTGCTTATCGGCTGTCGCCCCTTCGGGGCTTTGCGTCAAATATTTTTGCAAAAGTAGGAATTTGTTTCAAAACTTTATCATCTTACACTTACTTTCTTGGAACAACTCCCATTTTCAGTGCTCAACTTGATGATATACAAGCCTGAAACAAAGCTGCTTAAGTCAAGGCACAATGTCTCGCCTTTCTGCAAATGGTGGACGTTTTTGGTCATCATGCGTTCGCCCAATAGGTTGTAGACTTCAACCACAGCCTTGCCTTGCAGCGTTTCAGCAACAACAAGATTGACTTTCCCCTCGGTCGGGTTGGGGAAGAGGTCAAAGCTGACGGATGGCCATTCGGGTGTGGAATAACCGATGAGACTGATAATCTTTGTTATAGGCTCCACTTCGCAGCCGTTGTCCGCTGTCACAGAAAGGGTGACTTCAGCGTCGCCTTCGTGCAGATTCCATGCGATGTCGATGGCGTTTCCTTGACTGTAAATGTAACCAGCCTCAGTGGGCTCGATTTGCCAGAGGTAACGAACACCTTCCTGATTCTCAATGGAGTAATGACTAATCCTGTTTTCGTATTTGTTCACGATGCTGTCGCCTTCGATGTGACCGGTCAGGCTGAAGTCGTTGAGCAACGTGAGGCGCATCGTGCTGCTGATGGTGTCGGTTGGGTTCAAGGCATGAAGGGTTAAGGTGACATTGCCGTCGACAAGGTCTTGTTCTCCAGGGATATAGACAGCGTTGATGAGGGTTTCGTCCTCAAACTGTCCGTCACCGTCAGTGGTCCAAAACGCCGATTGATGGTCGTATGCGTATGCATCGCCGAGTGTCACCGAGGCCATATTGCACAACATCATGTCATCGCCGGCGTAGGCAATGGGGGTATGCTTGGGCGGGAAGCAAAGGTTGTCGATTTTGACCTGTTGACTTTCAGGGTTTTCCATATCAAACATCCAGTTGAATTGGGAATCTCTCTTCGTGAACCTCACCTCGCCATAATGCCATTCGGGACTTGAAAACAGGACGCTTTCGTTGATGGACCTCAAATAAAAAGTCAAGGACTCGTTGGGGTCGGTTTTGTAGTGGAAAGAGAGTTTGCCGTCATGTTCAATGAGCTGCGACCTCAGCCTGACTTTGAGCGAGGAATTTGTAACAGTGTCAGAGTTTGAAACAAAGCATCGTTCTCCCTCAAAGGCATCCTCGGTGCAATATTCCCACCGATGGGCTCCGGTGTTGGTCCACAGGAAGAATGGGTTCAGCGTGTCGGTCTCGAAGTTTTCAAAGATACCTCCATATTGTATGATGGTGTCATAATAGGCGTGCTTTCCGCCATATTGCACATCAAGCCGCGATTGCAGCCAGGCACCTGTGACATCGTTGGGCAAGGTGTTGAGCTCAAAAGTGACGGTCCAAGCCTCGTCAGGCATCAGGTTCTCTTGTCGGGGCGCGTTTTCGACCTCGACAAAAGGTGCTCTGACATACAGGTTGGCCTGTGACAGCTCGATGCGCGAGTGTCCTGTGTTTTTCAACGCAAAGGTGATGCTTGAAGGACCTTCCGTGCTGATGTGGGTCGAAGGCTCGCCCTCAGCGGTCTTGGGCCAAAACTCCGGCTCGATGGTGATGACAGGAGCGTTACCTGTGACTTTGATGTCGTCTTCGTGGATGTTCTCGTTTTCGTGGAAGCGCACCTTGAGACGGATGACGGTTTGGTCGGGCACGTCGTCGGCTATCTTGATTTCAAACGCGTCATTTAAGGTAGCGGAGGTATTACCGTTTATCGGTGAATAGTGTGCCGTGCCTTGCAGGATTTCGATGTAAGGCGATTCGCAAAGAAGCGTGATTTCTCCGTCTTCGGAATTGACCTCGCTATGGTTGCGCAGCGTGACATCTAAGGTGACGTATTCGCCGTAATCGAGTTGGCCGTTGTTGTCCTGGTCGTTGAACGAAGCGGCATCCAAGGAAACGAAAGGCAGGTTGGGCGAAATGACCGTGACTTGCTGCTCGAAACGGACACGGTTTTGTTTGGTCACGGTGACGATGAAACGTTCGCCAATGGGCAGAAGAGGTAAGGCAAAATCTTGGGGATGTCCGGTAGCTTGGGCCACTGCAAGGATTTCGTCGCCGTGCGTTAAGCAGATGGTAGCCCCTTCTTCCGCCGTCATGGTGTATTGCAATTGGTTGTTAGTGTATTGGATGGCATCAACGACCATCTGCTGCGGCACTTCCGTACAAAGGTTAAGGTAGCTCTCGCCCAAATAATGGAACACGTTCTGCGTGGTGGTGACTTTTTGTGGCCACCAGTTGGGCATGAAGGCATGTTGGTTGAGGAACAATTTGCCAGCGACGAGGGCATAGGCAGGTCGTGTAAACTCGGGCTGTGTCATTGTGCCCATGTCAGGCAAAAAGTCGGGCCAAAAGTTGTCGATAAAGCCCCAGGTGAGGATGTCGTTGAAATGCGAATGGGTGACCGTGGTCGCCCCAATGCCGCCGAGGGCACCCACATCGGCTTTGCAGAACTCGTAAACCATGGGGTCTATTCCCATAGACCAATAGTAGTCGGAAAACTCAAAGAATTCAACTTTGGAATATAATGCAGCATCGCAGCCGATGGAAAGGACGAAAGTGGGCTCCGTGTTCGTCAAGTTCTGGACTTCGTATGATTCCATCCACGGACTGCACCACAAGTCGTAGGAGGAATGGTCGCGATACAAGGTCAGAAACGAGTTTTGGTTGAGCGCTTCTAAGAGATAAGAGTAATCCATTGGGTCGCGCCAATCATTGAGTGTGTCTGGACTTTGAGCAATGTAGTTCTGTCCGTTAGGCCCGAAATAGTCGACCACTACATCGGTATTGTAGCCTGTTGACCAAGCCGTGTCGGGGGGTATGGGTTCGGATTGAGCGTATACCATGTAAAAATTATTGGGGTGCCGTCCGAGCTTGTTGCGGAAGAATCCGTTGACGCTTTGTGAGGTAATTAAAAACCATTTGTTGTTTTCGTAACTGGAGGTGATGATGGGCTGGTCGTAAAAGCTGGGTTGAGTGGGCGGATTGGTTTCGTATTGGATGAGCTTGTTCACCTGCGTGCGGTATTCTTGCAAGTTGGTGGCAGGAAGGCGGCTGAGCGCCAGGTCGGGGATGCTGTCGTCGTTCATGTCGGCGTAGGGATTGTCGGAACTGTAATAATAGTCTATCAGTTCATAACCATTGTCGTAACTCTTGAAAAGAAGCCCGAACCCTGGAATGCCTGACGAAGCCCAATAAAAGTTGTTGCCTACCTCTAAAGTGTCTATGCCGCTGAAAATCATCACCGCCGCGGGAGGTATGGCCCAATGGTCGTAGGCGTTTTTGATGTAGTTTTTGATGGTGTTGGCATCATTGCCGCCGCATTCCGTCGTGGAGACCACCTTGGTCAAGATGCCTTGCTTGGTGCGGAATTGCTTCAAGGTGTCGGCGTAGGCCAAAATGTCTTCATCGTCGGGGGAGATGATGAGGTATTCGCAGCCTTCTTCCTTGTTTCTGATGGCATCGTTGAGCAAGTCGTAATAATGCGCCTCGGGTAGCATGTCGCTGTTGATGACCAAATCGCGCAGGATGTGGTCCCATTCTGGGTTGCGGTAACGCGCCTCGCCAAACTGACCGCCGCTTTCAAAGTGGACTTTGATGTCCATGTCGTAGATGACTTCCAAGGTCTTCCTGACAGGATTGTAGCGGAAAGGCGTCACGCTGAGCATGACTACATCAAGACCACGGATTTGTGTGGTCTCGGCAATGACCACGTTTTCCTTGGGGAAATTGGCGTCTTTCCTGAAAACGCTCATGTCTTTTTGCATCCTTGGCTTACCGACGGCGGCGTTGCCCTGCACAACGGCGGCAGGCAAGAGTTCGATGCCGTTCAAGGTCTGGCTGCCCTTTTCGCTGACTTCAATGCTGACCGTAGCACCCTTGGGCACGGCGATGTAGCGGTTCTCGAAAGGAAGGTTGGGCAAGCCCTCGGCAAAGGAGCCGAAGCTGCCTTTCAGGATAATCTCCTGACCTTTGACTTCGCCGTTGTCGATGTCGGAGATGCCGATTTCTGAGAGGGAATAATGCAAGGAAAGTCCTGTTGCGGTACTGCTTTCGATGCTGAAGCCTTGCGGATGACTGGTGCGGAAACTGAAGGTCTCCTGAGCGTTCATGATGCCGAAGGCTAAGATGATGGTTGAGAGTAAAAATAGGCGTTTCATAACTCAAAAAGTTTGTTTCATGCGACAAAAGTACAAAAATAAAAAAATGTGTCAAGCGTTTTGACACATTTTTTTTCAAGGTGTAGAAATTTTATCCAATCAGGGCATCACGACGACTTTGACACTTGTCACGACATCGTTTTGGATGACTTGCAAGGTGTAAATGCCTTCGCCCCCAAATTTGGAAGTTGCAATGGTCGTGGTCCCTGAGCTTGTCGAAGGGCCACTTCCTTGCATTCTGCATTCATACACAACTTTTCCCATCAAGTCAACGACACGCAAAACAGCTTCGCCTTCAAGGTTAGATTTTACGTAAAGGACACCGTTTGCAGGATTAGGATAAACTTCAACGGCAACACTTTGTTGCTCGTCAATTCCAGTGGAGTTGAACACATTGACCACCATGGCTTCGGAAATCGAGGTGGAGCCACAAGTGTTCTCGTATGCGTAGGCAATTTTGACCTCGCCTCGGTATTCGCCGTCCCATTCCACAAGGGCGTGAGAACCTTCGCCAACGATAGTGCCCGCTGTTTCAGGTTCGATGCTCCAAGTGTAAAGGACATCTTCAATTTCTTCCGCCGTGTACTCGCTTTGGCTGACCAAACGCAAGTCTACCTCATTGACTCCTGATGGCATTTCGGGCTTGTAGCTCGGCTCGAAGTAAGGCAACAGGCTGACCGTCACCGTGCTGCTTTGCTGGCTTTGGTTATAGGCGCAGATGCCTGTGAGGGTGAGTTCCACTTTTCCTTCAGCTTTGTCGGCTTCGCCAAAAGTATAGATGGGATGCTCCAAGGTGGCGTCGTCGAAAGTGCCGTCGCCGTTAGTGGACCATGTAAACTCCTTTTGGTTGTAGATGTAGCCTTCAGGCGTGAAAGTGGTGTTGGGGCAGGTCTCAGTGTCGTCGCCGGCATAAAGCACCATCTTGGCAAAAGGCGGGAAACGCAAGTCGTCAATCATGACAGCATCCTCACCGGCACTGCCTTCGTTGTCTTTCTTGAAGGTAAAACGCACCACATTGCTTCCGGCAGGCAGCTCAAATTCAGCGCGTTCCCAGTCTCCGATGCCGCTCCAAGTGCCCACCTCCTGACCGTTCAGGGTAAGGCTAAGCACGTCGCCCTCCTCGGTAGAGGTCTTGTGAAGGAATGAAAACGTGCCGTCGATGTCGGTGTCAATGCCGATAAAGAGGTTGGCGATGATCTTGTCGCTGATGGTTGGCGACCTCATGCAATGGCCTCCAGAAGCGGTGGCATCTTCAGCGATGAACCACTTCTTATGGCCCGAACCCAAGTTCCATTGCATGTCTTCGTTGAGGGTCTCGTCTTCAAAATCCTCAGAAGTGTAGCCCAAAAAGATTTGGCTCTTCAAACAGTCGGTGTGGAATCCGCTTTCGGCTTGCAGGCTGTAGTTGATGACGCCGTCGATGGCATTTTCATCCACATTTGCGCGGAAGGTGACTTGTCCAGTGGTACCCGCGTCAATGGCTGGAATGGAGACTTCAGCCTCGTCAACGCTGAGGAATGGAGCCATAAGGTTGAATCGGTTGCTGATTTCCAACGACTTGCTTTCGCCTTGGTTTTCAATGTCGAAGGTCAGGTAGGAGGGAGTGCCTTGTATCAGGCGGTCCATCGTGTTGCCGTCCAAGTCGGTGATACTGAGCTGGCCGTATTTCAGTTTGGGTGCTTTCACAGCGAGGGTCACGCTGTCAACAAACGAGTGGTTTGCATTTTCCATTTTCAGATGGAACTTCACCTTTTCCTGGTCGTTCAGTTCGTCGCCGAAATGCACGGTGAAAGCATCGTTTTGCATCTGGATTTCGTCAGCGTTCATGCCGTTATAATTAAAGGTGTTTTCCGTGATTTCCACGGCAGGGTGGTTGCAGGAAAGGGTGACATTGAAGCTGTCCATGGGGGAGAAGCCCGCATTGTGCAGACTGATGCCGAACCGGCAGGTCTCGTTGTAGTCGGGGGCATGGTTGTCGTTGCCTTCCGCGTCGTTGATTTCTATGGCGTTGAAAATCAGGTAGGGGCCTTCGGTGGGTATCGTTTGGATGTTGTGCTCGTAGCGGTAATAGTTCTGCTTGGTGATGGTGAGTTTCACAACGGTGCCGACTTCTTGCGGCGTGACGGAGACGGTTTGCGTGTCGCCAGTGGCCATGTCGAAGCCGATGATTTGTCCGTTGGCGGTCAGGCAGATGGTGGCGCCTTCGTCGGCTTTAATCTGGTATTGCTCGCTTCCGGCGGGAATCACAGGCAACATCTCCACGGTGAGTTCCTGCGGCACTTCGCTGTAGAGGGTCATGTAGGCGTCGCCATGCTGGTGGAACAGATAGTAAGTAATTGTCTTCCAGTCGTTATCGGTCCATGAGGACTGTTTGAGGAAGAATTTTCCGGCAGCGTTGCCGAAGGCGGGGCGCAAGAAATTCGTTTCATGTTGCGTGCCATAGGTGGGCATGAAGTCGGGCCACATGTTGTCGTAAGCGCCCCAAACGTAGATGTCGTTGACGAAGGAATAGGAGACTTGCGTGGCAGCGATGAGGCCCAAGGCACCGTGTTGGTGGCGGTGGAATACCTCGGCGAAGCAGCCGTCACTCCCCATTCCGCTGTAGTCGAATTTGCCGGTGAGGCAGTTGTTCGACATGACGTAGGTGAGATTCTCGTTGGTCAGCTTTTTGATGAAGCCGATGCTGTAGCTGGGTTCGCCCCAAAGCTCCTCCGCGCCGTGGTCGCGGTGCTGGATGAGGAAGGCACCCTTGTTGATGGCCTCGTTCACCGAGTTGCCTGTCGCGCTCCAGTCGGTGAGGTGCGACATGGTCTGGGGGACATAGCCGCAACCTATGGGTCCGAAATAGTCGAGTACGGTGTTGGTGTGCTCGTAGGTCGACCAACGGCTCCCCGGCGTGCCTTGGTAGATGGCGTTCTGGCGGACAGGATGCTTACCGAGTTCGTATTCCCAGAAGCCGTTCACCACTTCGGAGCAGAGCTGGAACCAACGCTCCAACTGGAAGCCCATGGCCGTGACAGGATGGTCGTAGAAATAGGGGTCAGTGGGCGGCCTGCGCTCGTAGTCAAGGTCTTTCTTGATCATGTGGTACATCTCGTCGTAGTCGCGACCGGTGATGCGGCCCAAGATGATTTGGGGCATGTTGTTGCCGCCCATCACCGAATAGGCGTGGTCGGAGATGTAGGGGTTGTAGCTGTCGCCGCCTGGGTGGTTGTTCATGGTGTAGGAGACGATGCCTTGGGTGGGGTCGGTGTTATGGTCGCCCATTAGGAGTACCGCCGCAGGGGGCATGTCCCAAGTGTTGTAGGCGTTGCGGATGAAGTTCCTGATAGCAGTGTAGTTGTTGCCTCCGCATTCGCTCACCGTAAAGATTTCAGTGGGGATGCCTTGCTCGACTCTGAACTGCTTGATGCTGTCGGCCAATTGGATGAAGTCCTCGTTGTCGGGGGTGATAATCATGTATTCGCAGCCGGTCTCGCGGTTTTCGTAATGTTTGCGCAAACGTTCACCGTAATCGATTTCGGGCAGGACATCATGGTTGAGGATCATGTCCTGAAGAATTTGGTCCCATTCAGGGGTACGATAACGCGGGTCGCCGTACGTTTCATCGCCTCCTTCAAAATCCAATTCCAATTCCATATCGCTATAAACCACCAATTCCTTGGTCACAGGGTTGTATTGGAACGGCATCACGCCCACCTCGACCACCTGCACGCCACGGATGCTGCTGACCTCCGAAACCTGAAACGGCGACTCGGGATAGAAGGCATTGCGCCCATAGATGTCGGCGTTTTTCCGGTAGACGGCAGGGGCGTTGTCGTTGTCCAATTGCGGCACCGCCGCAGGGATGAGGTCTACGTTTTGGATGACCTTGGTCTTGGACGAAACCATCTTCAGCGAGGGTGTCGCGCCGTTGGGGATGGCAATGAAGGTGCTGTTGCTCGGCAAGTCTGGGGCACCGGCCTCGTTGGGAAGATAAATGCCCGATAGGGTGATCACTTGTCCCTGCACCTCGGCGCGGTCGGCATCCTCGATGGTGACGGCACCGATATGATGGCGGAAGGTCAGTTGGTTGTCGCTCCTGTTGCTGATGCTGAATCCGTTGGGTTCGCTGTTGAAGCGGTATTCTTGGGCTTGTAGTGCGATGCCTGCCGCTATGGCGAGGGCGAAAAACAGTGCTTTTTTCATAGTTGATTCATTAACAGGCGACAAAGATAGGAATATTAATTGAAAAAGGTGGAGTTTCCCCCACCTTTTTGCTTATTATTCATTCTCGTTTTTATTCCTCCTTGCGCTTCTTGCCCACGAGATAAGCCGCACCAAGGCCCATCAGCACGGCGATGCCGCTGCCCAAGGGAGCGTCGGCGCTGGCGTCGCCATCATTACCATGCGAGCCAGGCAGGACAAGCCCAGAATTATTACCTTCACCATCTCTTGTGAAGAGGTTACCCATGCCGAAAAGGCCGTTTTCCGAATAGTCTTGCTGCTGGTTGATGTAGGCCATGTCTTCCTCGTCATAGTCGTAGTACTCAGAGAACAAGGTGAAGTCCTCGCTGTTGCTGAAGAAGCTTGTGCCCAAGCTGAAGAGGCCGCTTTCAGCGACACCGTCGGCACCGGTGAAAGCTTCTTGCGCGTAAGTGGTCATGCCCAAACCGAGGACGATTGCGATGGTTACTATCAGTTTTTTCATTGTATTTTGTTGTTTAATTGTTTATTGTTTAATTGTTGTTTGTTCAGTTTCCCGCTTCGCGGGAATGGAGTTTTTAGTTTTGTTACCAGCGGCGGTTTCAACAAGTTAGTTGTTCGTAACGTTTCCTACCGCCGCTTTAAACCAATGTTCTCAACTCCATTCCCCGCAGGGGAATCTTTATCATTCAATCACCACTTTCTGCACCTTAACATCGTTGCCGTTGATGAGGCGAATCATATACACCCCAGGCGCGGCATGGATGCTCTTGCTGACGCTGCCGTTGACGGTCTCGCTGCTCAGGATGCGGCCGTTAAGGTCGATGACTTGCAGGGTGGCCTCGCCTTCGTTGGCGATGATCCAGCTGCCGTTGAAGAAGAAGGCGAAGGTCTCGTTGTCGCCATCATTGTCGTCGTTTGCGTCCCCGCAAACGAACACCAGTTTGAAGCGCGATTCATAGTCCGTCACCTTGGCGTTGAACGTGTATGTAGAGACGCGATTTATCGCGTCTCCTCCATTCGGGGCCAGCAGGTCGACATCCGCGCCAGTCATATTATCAATCAGATGCAGATAAATCATCTCCACGTTTTCGGGGTTGACCGTGATGGTGTATTGTCCGTTTTCGTTCGCGCGGAAGTTGACGGGCATCTCGCCGTAACCGTCGCTGTAGGCGATGGCATATTCCTTCTCGCCTTGCGGGAGATAGATATTGGCGTTCTGAGTGCCGAAGTAGAACTTGCCGAGCTGGCAGCCTACGTTGAAGCTGACGATGGCGTTGTCTAACAGGGCGGGACCCTGAGCCTGTCGAAGGGTCGAAGGGCCGACCTTAAGTCCGTTACCATCGCGAGCCGGCGTTTCGACAGGCTCAACGACCTGAGTAAGTGCGATGTTCAGGTTGCCGTTGTTATTGGTGCTCTGCTCTGGGAATGGAGTGGTGCGGAAGATGACGGGGTCGTTGCCATTTTCTACTTCCACGACAACACCCATGCAGGGCGAAATGTAGCCAGTGGATGTCTCAGTCAAAACGGCGGAACCTTCCGCGTTCAGCGTGTAATACGGCTTGTTGATGTAAGCCGCACGCGGGAAGGGGTTGCCCACGAGGTTGAAGCCTTGCGGGAGGGTCACTTCCTTCGTGTCGTCCATGTTGAAGGCATTGTTCTCACCAATGAACTTGACGGTCTCTTGTTGTTGTGTGGCATAGAGGTAGCCTCTGCCGTTTTCGAGACTGAAGCCAGGGGCGACATTGTTCGTGCCTTCCTTCCAGTTCTCCCACATCTCACTGCTCGGATTCAGGCGGTAGAGGTCGTATTCTGATGCACTGATAATGTCAACCACTGCTTCTGAATCTGGGTCGGTGTTTTCAGTGAGCGGTGAGGCGATGAATGTCCAACCTACCTCTTCGCTTGTGCCATAGCCCTCCACAATGCGCGCATTGCCTGGCATGGCACCGTCATCTTCCGTAATGTCGGCGGTGATGTCGTCATCTTCTTCTTCGTCGTAGTAGCTACAACCCACGCCAGTGGCGTTCTGCGCTCCAGCCACGGTGCAGGCAACATAATAGTTGCGCTCAAGAGTGCCGTTGTAGGAGTTGTTGTAGCCGCAGATTGCACCATGCATGTTGTTGGGAGCGGCGGGGATGGTGGCACCGATGACGAGGTTGTCGCTTAAGGTGCCGTGTATTTGGTAGAAATTGGCACCTGCGATGCCGCCGAAGTGCCCTGTTTCTTCAAGGCCTGTGGCGACAGTGAGTTGGACTGCGCTGGTGCAGTGGCTGATGGTGCCATCGTTCGCGCCTGCGATGCCGCCGAAGTGAGTGGCATAGTCTTTTACGGCTTGGATGGCGACATCGGCTGCCACATGGCAGTTGGTGATGGTACCATTGTTGTAGCCTACGATACCTCCAGTGATGCCGAAGCCAGTGATGCGGGCATCAGCAAGGGTGACGTTCTTTACTGTACCGTCATAAACATAGCCGAAGAGGCCTTGGTATTGGCTTTCGTAATCTTCGCCGTTCTTAATGACACGGATGCCGCTGATGGTGTGGCCATCGCCGTCGAAGTTGCCAGAGAAGGCAAGACCATAAACGCCAATGGCGGTATAGTTGCTCTCGTTTGTACCGTCTTCATCGTTATCGATGGTCAGCACATCGGGATCGTACACGATGTCGGCACCCAACTTGAAGAAGGAAGCATCATATTCTATCCATTCCCATTCATCTTCATCAAAATAAGAACCCGGGCCATAGGAAGTGCCTCGGTTGACGCGGTAGGCCAATAGGTCGAGCTGCTCCTTGTTGTAAATCATATAGGGGTCGTCCTCGGTGCCAGTGCCGCCCCAATCGAGAGCGATGGGGTTTTCAGTATCGACGTTGATGATGACATCGTCATCAGGCATGGTGAGGGTATAGGGGTTAGCAGTGCCCTCCAAAGTGCCGGCGGTAGCGGTGTAGCCGTAAACAGAACCGGCGGGAGCGGGGTCTGGATAGTCGTTGCTGAGCACGAGGCTCACATGGGCACCTTCGCAGATGTAGAGGTTGCCGCCACAGCTGATGCCGTCCCAGTCGTATGAGGTGATTCCGCTGACGTTGTAAACGGCAGGATTGCTGAGGAAATTGATGAGGGCCATGTTGCTGATGGTAACATAGTCGCCTGCTGTGATGTTGTGCGTAGCCTTGCCCTGTGCTGTGCCGAGGGTGCGGGTGTAGATGCAGTTGTCGCCTACCGTGCCGTTGCCGACAAAGGTGTAGCCGTTGCTTATCTCAGTCTCGCCATTGGCGAGGTCGGCGGGAGCGTAGAGGCAATCCTCGATTGTGAGCTCGCCGCCGTCATGCCAGCCGATGAAGCCGCCGCAGTTGGTGGTGCCATTGCTAGTGATCAGCTTGCCGTTGAACAGGCAGCCTTCAATGGTGGTCGAGATGTTGGCATAATTCAAAGTATGTTGCTGAAGGCCGATGAAGCCGCCGTGGGTGCCTTCGTTACCGACAAAGCTGCGGATGGTGACGCTGCTCACGCTGTTGACGATGCTGGTCTTGCCTTCGGCCATGCCGACAAAACCGCCGGCGTATTTGCCGTAGGTGGAAATACTGCCGCTGACCGTACATCCGCTGATGGTGAGTGTGCCGTTATTCGCGTGGGCTCCATAGCCAGTCGGATCGGTGGCTTCGCGCATGGCTGCATGGCTGACAAGACCGGCACAATAGCTGGCCTCACTGGCCGTGCTGATGATAGTTGCTGTCACATGGCAGTTCGTCAAATCGACAAGGCCTTTCTGGTTGGCGATAAGACCGGCAAGATGCGTGGAACCATTGATGGTGCTCGCCACGTTGAGGTTGCTGATGGTTGCGTGGTTATTTACATTACCGAGGCCGCCAATAACATATCTGAACGGGGCAACATAGTCATCGCTGGTGTTGCAGTTGAAGGTCAGCGTGTAGTTCTGGCCGTCGAAGTTGCCGGCGAAGGGCTTGCTCTCGCTGCCCGCCATGCGCCTGACGCTGATGTCCGCACCGAGCTTCACGTTGCCTTGGAACGTATGGATGCTGTTCTGAACGAGGTCGCAGAAGAGGTCCCAACCTCCGGCGTTGGTGATGAGGTAGGGGTCGTCTGTGGTGCCGCTGCCCGTCAATATGGGCCTGAGAGTCTTGCCGTTGATGCGGCTAATGTCGATGTTGTTGCCAGTGATCGTGTCAGGCGTGGGGTCATTGGTGACGAAAACCTGGCCGGAAGCGATGTTAACGGTGCCATAGTATGTATCGGCATAGATGTAGTCGGTGGCGTTGGTCCAGCCGAGGGTGATGCTATTAAAAGAAGTAAGGGCACGTTTATTATTGTTGCTCACGTAGGTGTCAAGCTGTCCGCCGAGGATGAGGATTTGTTGATTACCGAAGATACCAATGCCATAAATATGATTGTTTATTGCGTTGAGTTTACCGCCGCTGAGAGTGAAGTAATTACAATTTATAGTATAATTACCATTAGTTGTGGAATTAACGGTGACGTTGCCGCTCTGTTGGTTGTAGTTTTCGAGATAGATGCCATCACTTCCACTATTATATATACTAAGGTGTCCCGCAGTGGCATCGTCGAGGCTCTGGCCGTAGATGGTTAATGTATAACGTTTATCTTCGCCTTTTATACCTTTGCCAGAAATTCTGTTGTCGCTTGTTCCGACGTTCATCGTCTTGCCGTTGACGAGGATAAGGGTCGTGTTGCCGTTGAGGGTGATGGTGCTGGTAAAGGTGATGTTAGCACCGACGTAGTAGGTGCCGTTGAGTGTGGTCATGGTGCCGTCGAGAGGGATGGCGCTGGTGCTGTGTTCGGTGCCGTTGGCATCGACGTAAGTGACCCCGTGCTGCTGGCTGTCGCTGCGGCAGTCGGCGGTAAAGGTGACATCGCCGTCGGTGCTATTGACGGTGTAAGTGCTGCCGTTGAGGTCGGTGCCGTTGGCGTAGTAATGCTTGGTGTAGCCTTCGGAGGTGGTGCCGAAGTTGTCGGTGAGGGTCAGCTGGAGGCCCTCGCGGTAATAGCTCACGTTGTCATAGACGAAGCCGTTGTCCATATTGGTGGCGGTGGGGCTGACATTAGCCATGCCTGAACCGAGGGTCACCTTGCGGACGCGGCCAACGTTGGTGAGATGGGCATATTGGCTATTTTCATTAAAACCGATGGTATTAAGAAGGCTACTGTTGTAGTAATAGACGTTGGTCAACGTGCAATGGGAAGTGGAGCCACTACTATTATGAGCATAGCCACAGATGGCGCCAACATAGGTGGTGCTTTCGCCGCTGACCGTGGGACTGATGACAAAGCTGTTCTGAATAGTATCGTAAACGGATTCGCCGATAAGGCCGCCGACTTCGTTGCGGTTGCTGCTGGCAGTGGCGCTGACGGTGGGGTTATACACCCAGCAGTTCTCGATATGACCCTCAGAGGAATAGCCGACAATGGTACCGACACAGGCTCCGTTGCCATAATAATTACTACTACTGGTGATGGTAGGACTGACGAGGCGGACGTTCTTCACTGTGGCATTTCTACAGTAGCCGAAGAGGCCTGCATATTGAATATTGTCATCATTTATATTGTTGCTGAGGCCGCTGATGGTGTGGTCGCCACCGTCGTAGGTGCCTTTAAAAATGGCACTGAAGGTAGTGTTGTAGCCGATGGGTTCGATGTCGCCGTGAAGCTCAATGTCGGCGGTCTGGCGGAAGGTCAGGCCATTGCAGTATTGTTTGTTCTGGTTGACGGCTGCGGCGAGGTTGCGCAGGTCTTGCTCGGTGGCAATAGCGTAAACGGCAGTACCCGTCTCGGTGGTCACGGCGAAGTGCTGGCTGCCGCACTGGGCGCGGCGCTTCGTGGCGTAGGCCTCCCAGTTGCCGGCGGTGTTCTGCTGCTCGGCGGCGATGCTGGGGAAGACGATATATTGCAGGGCAGTGCAGCCGCTGAAGGTGTTGCTGCCGATGCTGACGGCACCGTTGTAATTGATGTCAACGCGCTGCAGGCTGCTGCAGTTGGCAAAGGCGTAGTCGCCAATGCCGGTGATACCGTTGCCTACGTTGGCGATGGTGATGTCGTTGCCCCAAGGTGCTGGGTTGTTTTGGCTATAGTTCTGCATGGCTCCTGTGCCGCTGATGGTCAGCAGGGTGTAGTCGCCATTGCCGTCTTGGGCGAGGCTCCAGGTGGCGTCGGTGCCGCACGTGCCGCTGATCGAACGAACCGTGGCGTTGACGGTGACGTCGGAGCTGCCCACGGTGACGGTCATGCTCTTGCGGTCGGCAGCCAGGGTATAGGTGGCACCCGTGCCGCTGACGGTGGGCGTGCCAACGATGCTGTAGTTATTGTCGCTGACGTTCAGCGTGACATTGGCGCCACTGACGAAGTAGCGCGTGCCGTTGTGTGTGACGGTGGCATTCGTCGCGGCCAAGGTGAGGCCATTGCTGGCGGTGACGGTGTAAACGGGAGCTATCTCGGTGTCGCTATAGGCTGTGCCGCCGTCATAGCCGCATCCCCCTACGCCGTCGCCGTTGTCGTAGTAGTAGCAACCGCTGGTTGGGGCGTGGACTGTGGTACCGGCGTAAATCTTGCCTCTGTATCCGTTGGCATTGACGATGGTGACTGTGACATCGGCGAAGCAATTGCTGACGCTGACATCATTATGGTTGATGGCAGCGACGATGCCGCCTGCGGCATGTTTGCCTTTGATGGTGCCCGTGACGCGGCAGTTGCTGATGGTTGTTCCGCTGCCGCAAGAGGCACAGATGCCTGCGGCGTGGCTATCATCGTAGCTATTGGCATCGATGTTGCAGTTCTGCATCACGATGTTCGTCAAAGTGGCGTCTTCAGTGTGTCCGAAGAGGGAGGAAAGGAGATAAGCCTGGCCGAGATTATAGTTGATGATTTTATTGTTCTGACCATTGTAGTTTCCCTTGAAGGGGTGGGCGTGGGTAAGGTCGCCTATGGGTGTCATGCCATAGCCGCTACAGTTGATGTCGGCATCTTGAGCGAAGTAATAGCCGGCGTAAGGTATGCCGTTGTTCACGCCAGTGGCCAAATCCTGCAGGTCGCTGACGGTGTGGATGATGAACGGGTCGCTCGCCGTGCCGTTGCCGCTCCAGGGGGTAGGTATGAAGGTAACAGTGACGCTCACGTTGTTTGCAGGCATGGTGAAGGTGTTGTTGCTGTTGAGCGTGGCTCCTCCAGTCACCGTAACGCTTCCCGTCTGGTAGTGTGCATCAGGCGTTGTCACCACGGCCACCGTTTGGTTTGCAAAGGCCCAATTCGTATTGCCTCCGTCGATTTGTGTCTCCACCGTGCCGTGGTCGGGGTTATTGCGAGTGATAGTATAGAAGGTAGAAGGGTTGTTGATAGGCGTGATGGTACAGCCTTTCAAACTGTTGATGTCGTTTAAATGCGTGATTTGCTGGTTGTTGTACATGAAGGGTTTCGCCAGATGTACATTGCCGACGTTGGGGCAGGGTGTAGTTCCTGCCGGTTGGTTGATATGGAAGTTGTTGTATGTGCTGGCATTATAGTCCAGAATCAGGTCATGACACCAAAACAAATAATTCTCTTGGATATTGATTGTTCCACCCAAGATGGTGATGGTGCATGTTGATTCTTCTCTAACCCCGGCGAGTGTGGGGGTATTATATTGATCGCCTATGTCACCGTAAGCATTCACCGTTCCGCCGCTGATTGTAATATTGCCGCAGTAGGAATCCCATCCTCCATAAGAACCGCCTGTCTCACTCATAGCACCATCGGCACCGATGGCACTTCCAATAGAATAATGTTCCGTTACTCCTGGCTCTGTAGAGGTATTAGTAGCTTCTCCACGCCAAGCATTAACCATACCGCCAGAGATGAATAGTTTTCCGTATCGGTCGCATAATCGAATACCTGCTGTTCCAGCACCGGCGTGAGCATTAATAGTGCCGCCTTCGATATGCAGTTCGCAAGAATTGACGACACCAATGCCGTATTCGCCTTCTTGCAAATCTGCTTCCGGGATGTCCAGCGTGCCGCTGCCATTGATGGTCAGCACTCCTTTAATCATAGGAGTTGTCGTTTCGTCATAATCCAATTTGATACCTCTCGTGGCCGTGAGCGTACAACCACTGTTGAGTTGTAGTGTTACGTGTCCGGTCACGTTGATGCGCTGTGAGATGGTCACGTTGCTGTTCAGAATGTACGTGTTCCCGTTTGTCCATGTTGTCGTCGAACTTGTCAGGGTCACGTTGTCGGCCCACGCTGTCATCGTCGTGAGCACACACAGGAGCAGCGCGAGGGCTGCCCTTTTCATTGCGCCGCATAGCCTCTTGGCCTGCGGTGCAGCATTGTTGTTGATTTTACTTTTCATTTCATTTTGTAGTTTATTGTTGTTGTTTATTGTGTTTGTTTGTTGTCTGTTTATGTGTTCAGCAGCCATGTCATCCTGCGCTGGCATGTGCGGCAGCATGGGATCTATGGCTGCGGTGTGTTTCGCAGGGCAGGGGTTCCGCTGCGCTTCACCGCCTGCTTAGTGTCCTGCGCCCCTACGGGGCTGGGCCTGCCGGGGTGCTGCCCGACGCTGCGCTTGCATCGGGTTGACATTGTGCCGCCCCTACGGGGCTGGAGGGGGCAGCCATGTCATCCCTGCGCGGGCATGTGCGGCAGCATAGGATCTATGGCTGTTCCGTATAATCGGAAACATACATGATTTTGAGGACATTGGCCTGTTTTCTTTTGCGGGCGCAAAAGTACAGAAAAAAGTTGGTTTTCGGTGAGGAAAAACAATTTTTTCACGAAAGGCTTGCGGGATGGGAAAAAGGTTGTATTTTTGCAGCGTGAAAATACAAGGCAGACTGACAGGGAGTATCTAACCCACCCGGACGCTTGTTTTTCATCGATAAAGGATTGAGGCAGACCACCGGAAGTATCCAATCCACAGGACGCTCACCTTTAAATACTTACGACCGCTACTTTTCGGCAGCGGTCGTTTGTATTTTAGACGTGATGGAATGAAGTTCCGCTGCTTTCGGGGATGACATGTTGTTGGGAAAGCAGCTGTGAACTTCTCGCCTTTACATGGTTTTCGATTTCAGTCTGCGTCATGTTGGCATATCGCCAGTCGGGGTTGTAGGTATCACTCATATCGGCGGTTAGTTTGTGGCAAAAGTACAGAAAAAAGTTGGTTTTCCGTGAGGAAAAACAATTTTTTGATTTGCTGCTATCTGACACTAACCTTCTGACTCCAGCACCCTTCATCGTTGCATAGCTTGATGATATAAATGCCAGGCGCGTAATGCTGTAGGTCTATGGCGATGCTTTGGCCTTTGGCCATGTTACGGTAGGTCTTGGCCGTCAAGCGGGTGCCCATCATGTTATATACCTCGACGACCGACTTGCTTTGGAAGTCATGTCCCGAGACGAGATGAACCTTGCCGTCGGTGGGGTTGGGGTAAAGGCTGAATCCTGACAGGCTCTCCTCCGCAAGGGAAACAAGGCTGATTTGTATGGTTTTGCTGAGGGTCTCCTGACTGCAAATAGCGTTGGCGGTGACGCTGAGCGTGGCTTCGGTGAGGTTGTGCCTGAAGTCCCAAACGATGTCGATGGCGTTGCCGTGGTCGATGATGATACCTGCCTCTGCCGGTTCCAATTGCCAGAGGTAGCTTAGGCCATTGGCTCCTTCTATGGAATAGTGGCCGATGGGTTTGTCGGGGTCAATCATGTCGTCGCCGTTGATTTCATCGCCCCAATCGATTTCGTTGGTCAGGATGAGCTGCAAGGGACTGAAGAAACCATCGGCACGGAGCTGTAGCATGGTGCCTCCATTGGCAAGGTCGTTGGGTCCCGGGGTATAGATGGGATGCAAGGCGGAAATGTCATCGAAACTGCCGTCACCCTCCGTGAACCATTCCAACTCTCGGTAATTGTAGGCATAATTGCAATCGATGTGGACGCTTCCGCCCGCGCAGGCTGTCATGGTGCCGCCTGAATAGACAATCGTAGTGCTCGTCGGCAAGATGCTGATGTCGTCGACCCAAGCACAGTCATGGCCTGAATTTACCGAATAGTCTTTGCTGTAAGCCCATTTGAAGGTGTGGGTGCCTTGTTCTATGGGGTATATCATTTCTTTCCATCGCAATTCGCCTGACCAAGCCCCTATCTCTTCGTCGTCAACATAAAAACGCAAGAAGTCATAGTTGGTTTCTGACGACACTTTCCTGAAGAAGCTGATTTCGGTGGCTTTGGTCGTTTGGGTGATGGACATGCTACTGGATTCGTCATGAGTGATTGTCCCCGATTTGGCACTGTGTTCGCTGGTATGGAAATCCTCATCCGTCAACATCCAGGGGGCATCTCCCGCCATCTGCCAGTCATGTGCGTTGAAATAGTATGGGTCGAAGCTTTCGTTGAAACCGCCGTAAGGAAGGGAAGGGTTCAATGTGTCTACACGGATGCCGTCACTGAGCAGGATGTTGGCCTGAAGCCAGGCATCGTCAATTGGGCTGTCGTGGGCATTTACCCTGAAAACCACATCGTTGGTGCAGCCTTTTTCGAGGGCGTTGAACGTTAAAGAGGGAACGTCGACAGTGATGAAAGGCGCCTGCATCCCGAACCGCAAGAGGAAAGGCCCACTGTTGAAATGGCCTTCATTGGCGATTTGGACTTGAATGTCCGTGATGCCCTCTTTGGCGATTTGGAGGATAGGTCGCTGGTTCTCGTCCATGAAGGAGATATTGGGCTTGATGACGAACAAAGGCGCGGCAACGGCTTGCACGACATCGATAACTTTCTCGCCGCCACCGTCGTTGATATGGAAGCTGAAAGTCACTTTGGTCATGTCGGGGATGCCGTCAGCAACGTTGAAGCAGAAAGCATTGTTGAGGGTGACGGTCTGGCCCGAAGCGATGTTCTGGAGTTGGTTGGTGCCTTGTGTAATCTCAATGTAAGGTGAGTCACAGGTGAGGCTCATCGAGACGTTCTCGGCTGAGTCGTTTCCGAAGTTGCGAAGAATGAGGCCGATGTGCGCGTTTTCGCCGTTGTGCAGGAATCCGAATTCGTTTTCGACCAATAGGCCGTCTCTTTCGATGGCCACGTATGGGCCGCTGCTTGGAATGACGTATATCTCACACTCATAGCGGACACGGTTTTGCTTGATGGCGGTGAGGGTGAAATGATCGCCTTCTTCCATTGCGGGTAATTCGAAGGTATAGGGCTGTCCATCGCTTCGATGCACACCGATGATTTCTCCGTCTTTCGATAGGCACACCATGGCACCTTCTTCTGCTGTCAAAGTGTATCCGTTGGCATCTGTCGTGCAGTAGAGCGCATGTTCGATTTGCATCGGCTGGGGTGCCTCGGTGTAGAGGTTGAGATAGGTCTCTCCGGTATAGCAGAAAATGTGCATCTGTGAAAACTCTCTGTCGAGCCACCAATCGGGAAGGAAGACGTGATAGGCGTAGTAATGCTTTGCCTCAGCCAGCGCGTAGGATGGCCTGACGAATTCCGGCGGTGTGTCGCTACCCATGTCGGGCAGAAAACTGGGCCAGATGCAGTCGTATATGCCCCATGCGAGAACGTCGTTGAAATAGGAGTGGGTGAGGGTCGTCGCTCCGATGCCACCCACGGCGCCACCCTCCTCTTTGACGCAGAAGGCATCGACGAGACATTTGCCCGAGTTGGTGAATAGCGTGGTGCTGCAACTGATGGAGAGAACGAAGGTGGGAGGCCCATAGAGGAGAGAGCTGACGTAATTGGATTCGAAACGCGGGCACCACCAGGCATTATAGTTGGAGTGGTCGCGATACAAGGTCAGGAAAGAGCCTTCGTTGAGTGCATCAATCAAAGGAACTGAGTCGGATCTGCTTCTCCAATCGTGCAGTTCGCCGATGGATTCAGGAATGTAATTCTGCCCATTGGGACCAAAATAGTCCATTAATACTTCGGCATTAAAGGCCGATGACCAGCTTTCCGTGGGAATGGCACCCGAGTTCACCATGTAAAGGTCAGTGGGATGCTTGCCGAGCTTGTCGCGATAGAAGCCGTTGATACTCTGCGAACTAATCATGAACCATTTGTTGTCTTCATGCCCTGATGAAATGATGGGACGGTCATAATAGGCGGAATCCATAGGCGGGTCGCTCTCATATTGGATGGTCTTCTTGACAAAGGTCCGATACTCGTTTAGGTTTCTCGCGGTCACACGTCCGAGGGCCATGTCAGCCAGACTGTCTCCGTTCATGTCACAATAAGGATAGTCGGTGGGATAGCTGGCCACACCGTAATCGCCTTCTACGGTTTGATGAATGAAGGGGCGGATGCCAGCATTGTTGTACCAACCTCCGAAAAGAAGCACTGCCGCAGGGGGTATCTCCCAGTTGTTATAGGCATTGAGGATGTAGTTGCGGATGCCGTCGGGATCGTTGCCTCCACATTCCGTGACCGTCGCCACCTTCGTTGAAATACCTTGCTTTATGCGGAATGCTTTCAACGTGTCCGCCCAGGCCAAGATATCAGGGTCGTCAGGAGAAATGATGAGATATTCCCAACCCTCGTCATCCCTTTCACGGACTGACTTGACCATACTGTAATAGTCTACGGTGGGAAGCATATCGTCATTGATGACAAGGTTGTGGAGGATGTGCTCCCAATCCGGGTTGAGGTAACGGCTTTCCCCGAATTGTCCATTGCCGCCTTCGAAACGGATGTCAAGGTCGATGTCGTAAATCACTTCCAATGTCTTTCGTATGGGGTTGTAGCGGAAAGGAGTCACGCTGATGATGACCACATCAAGTTTGCGTATCTGCGTGGGTGTGGAAAGGACGAAGTTCTCCGTCGGGAAGTTGGCGTCTTTGCCGTAGATGTCGGCATCCCACCGCAGTTGAAGGTCGCCTTCGGCCAAATCGGTTCGAGCAGGCATTGCCGGCAGCAGGTCGATGTCGGTCAGCACGGTGCTGGCGTTTTCCTTCACTTGCAGACTGACGGTGGCTCCCTGTGGGATGGCGACATATCGGTTGACGACAGGCAGGTTGGGATGTCCATCGGCATTGGGCGCAAACTGTCCCTTCAATATAATCTCTTGCCCTTTCACGTCTCCGTTTTCAATGTTGGCAATGCCCAACTCTTGAATGGAATAATGCAGCGAAAGATGCGAAGCAGTGCTGCTCGTCACGCTGAGGCCTTGGGGCGTGTCGGTACGGAAACGGTAGGTGTCCTGGGCCTTCAGCAAGGCAGACGCGAGAATAAGGCTGAATAATAGTATGAAACGTTTCATGGCAATAGGTTTTATATCACAAACGGCAAAAATAAAACAAAAAAGAAAATGTACCATGGTTTTGACACATTTTCCTTCTCTTGCGTTTTTTCCTAATTTTGTGCCGTCAAAATGATTACAATTTTCAAATTATGGATATTAAAGCATTATATCAGCGTTTTCGCGCATGGCAAATTGAGCCGTACCAATTCAAGCGTAAGTCAGAGAAGACCCACCAATGCTTCAACTGTGGGAATACTTTCGAAGGGGATTATTGTCCCATTTGCGGACAGGGTTACGACGTAGGCCCTGTGGATTGGACTCCTGAAGAGAAGTCGCACGAGCCGCTTTGGGGACTGATGAAACCTGGCTCCCTGGTTTCGTTCATCTTGCAGATAGTGAGTCGCCCGGGCTACATGATCAGCGACTTCCTTAATGGCAGAAAGCGAGTGACTGGTTCGCCCATCAGCATGTTGTATTATATTGCGGCAGCCACTTTGGTGGTGCTTAGCCTTACCGGAAAAAGTGGCGGTGATTTGATTGAATCCATGGACGGTGAGCTCGGATTGTATGGGACATGCCTCGCATGGATGTCGGAACACCTTGATTGGGCTGTGCTGTTTCAGGCCTTACTCCTCGTCTTTCCCGTCTGGGTGCTTTTCCGCTTTGCGCCCAAGCATTCTCACCACAAGTTGAAAGAAGGTTTCTTCATCCAGGCGTTCATGACTGCGGTAGTGCTGGTTTGCATCATGTTTCGTGCCTTGATTTCCAATTGGCTGATCCTGCTTGTCCCCATCTGTAATTTCATCGCTTATCGCCAACTGTTTGGATATGGTTTTTGGGGCACTTTGTGGCGCACGCTCCTCAGCATCGGGATTGTATTCTATGTCTTTGGTGTTATCAGTATGACGTGTCTGTGCCTGATAGGAAGATACCCAAGCACACATTCCTCTGGGGCGATTGTTGCCATGGGCCTTGCATTGCTTGCCGCTGGCGTAGCTGTCGTGTGGCTTGGCTGGTGGATTAGCAAGAAGACCGAACACAAGAATTAATCTTCTAAACGGATTTCCTTGCCGGTAGAAAGGATGTAGATGGCGATTTGTGTGTTCTCCTTGCCGAATTGGCATGCCTCTGTCAGAGAGTCCTCAGGGAAAAGGCGGACACTGTCGAAATAATAGCGCCCTGTTTCCGTATCCAACCATCCACCGATGTAACCCTCGTGGGATCGGGCATGGCTGACGACGAACTCAAGGTCGGCACGGTCGTGGCGGTCTTGCGTTGCGGCGTAGGACACAGCAATGCCTTCCGTGGGCATGCTCCATGTGCTGATGTTCAATGTGAAACCGTCGGGATGCGTCTGACTGAAGACCCAGAGGCTGTCGGCCATAGTGACATCGGTCACTGTTGTCGTCCAAGTTGGGGTTGGGTTGGAGACTTGACGAGTTGATCCGCAGGCTACAAGCGTGAGCAACAAAAGCGCGAGGAAAGTTTGTTTGATTTTTGTTGTCATTTTTTTAGGTGTTTTGCTTTTCGATAGAAGCGGCAAAAATACACAAAAAAATCACACCTTTATATAAAAAAAAAGCGACGATTTAGCTTTTCGCCAAATTGTCGCTATATGTTGGGTCCAAATGACATTCAGTCTTTTAGGCATCCGATGGGTACTACATAAATGTCGTCTTGCCTACGGTAGGCCACATTGCCTATCCCAACGAGCACCATCATAAACGAGGGCTGCTTCATCTTCGTGGTGTCTATCTTGTCTTTCAGTGTTTTCAGTGCTTCGGCACCTTCGTTTATCAAGGTCTCACCGCCTATCTTGATTTCAACAAGGCCATATTCACCGTTTCGCAGATGGATCACCGCATCGCACTCTAATTTGTCACTATCCCGATAGTGGAACACTTTCCCCATCAAGGCATCGGCGTAGGTGCGAAGGTCACGGATGGCCATGGATTCAAAAAACAATCCAAAGGTATTGAAGTCGTTCAGCAAGTCGCGAGGGCCAAGTTGCATGATGGCCGTCCCGATGGATGGGTCGGTGAAATACCGAGTATTGGAGGTGCGAACTGCTGTCTTTGACCTCAGATTGGGATTCCATGCCTCCGATTCTTCCACCACAAACAGTTTCCTGAGCGCATTGACGTATGATGAAATGGTATCCGTGTCCAAGGCATGAGGTTCATTGGCTGCCATGTCTGCGGCAATGGTCTCGAAAGTCGCTTGCGAGGCTTGGTTTCTGGCGTATGAGCGCATCAAACGCCTGACCCTGTCGGGGTTACGCTTCACTTTGTCCACCCGCGACATGTCCCTTTCTGCAATGGCATCGCAATAGTCAAAGGCTTGGTCGAGGGCTATTTCGGGTTCCAGATCAATGGCTGCCGGCCAGCCTCCCCGACAGACCAGAAACGCAATGTCTTCTCGTGAGAGCGTACTGCGCCCGTAAATCTTTTCTGGTGCCGAAAACAGGGTCTTCAGGCTGATTTCCCCATTGGATTCCCCCGATTCAAACAAGGCCATAGGGCGCATCCTCAGCCAAGCGAACCTCCCTGTTCCCGAATGTCTCCTTTTCCTGTTTTCTTCTTCCTCATCGTCATTTACGGGAACGGAAGAGCCTGTCAGGATAAACTGTCCGTTACCCTCCCGATGGTCTACCTCAAAGCGGATGGCATCCCATAGCTGGGGTGCTATTTGCCACTCGTCCAAGAGCCTCGGCGTTTCTCCCGCCAACAAGTCTTGTGGGGCAATATCAGCCGCGACAAGGTTCTCCTTGATGTTCCTTGGGTCGTCCATGTAGAGGATGCTTTTGGCATGTTGCTCGGCTGTTGTCGTCTTTCCGCACCATTTGGGACCTTCGATGAGCACGGCACCTTTTCCAGCTAATTTCCGCTCTAAAAGTGCATCTGCGATTCGTTGTTTGTAATCTGACATAATCTTTTGTATTTGAGCGCAAAAATACAAAATTCGGGAAGATGTGGGAAAATTTTTCGGGAAAATGTGGAATTTTTTTTCGGGAAGATATGGGAAAATTTTTCGGGAAAATGTGAAAATGGGAAGGGTAGGGCTGCCATAATATGACAGCCCTACAAACCCAAATTATTGGATGATTATCTTCTGCGTCCGAACATCATCGCCATAGACAAGGCGCAAAACATACACGCCAGGAACCATCCCGCCTGTAGAGACGCGATTCATCGCGTCTCCCGAAACGATGATACGCCCCATCACATCGATGATTTGCAACATCGCATCGTCCACATCCGCGGTAATGATAATGTTGCCATTGTTGATGTACGCAAACGCCTCACCGGGCTCGCAGACGGCCTCGTCTGCGGAGAACACCAAGCGAAAACGCGAAGCGTAATCGCTCGTCGTTGCGCTGAAGCTGTAGCTCGGCGAAACCAGCAAATCCACATCCACGTCAGTGAGCTTGTCGATGAGGTGGAGGTAGGCCAGCTCCACGTCTTCGGGATTCACCGTGATGGTGTAGGTGCCGTTTTCTCGTGCCTTGAAGTTGACAGGCATTTCGCCTTGGGCTTCGGAACTCACGATGGCATAGTCCTTGCCGTTCTGCGGGATGTAGATGTTGGCATTTTGGGTGCCGAAGTAGAACTTGCCAAGCTGGTTGTCCTCATTGAAGCTCACGATGGCCTTGTCTAACAGGGCATTGTTGCGCGTGTTGGTTTGGCTCAACGCAATCTGCAAACTGTTGTTGTTGCCTTGGCTTTGCGAGGGGACTTCCTTGCTGAAGCTTACGTTGCCATTCGTTTCGGCTTCGACCACAATGCCTGTGCAGGGGGCGATGGGACTTGTGCTGAATGTTGAAACGGCCTCAACACCCGTCTTGGCTTCATTCATCTTATAAAATGAGCGGTTGGCGTAAACGTTGTAGGTGAATGGGTTGCCGATGAGGTTCCAGCCTGTGCTGACGCTCACGGATTCGCTTGCCGCGTATGGTTTGAGGGTTCCAGTGAAACTGAGGGTGGTCTCTGCGCTGTTGGCATAGAGGTAGCCCGCGCCGTTGTTTAGTTTAGTGAAATCGGAGTGCCCCGTCGTGTTCTTGTAGTTCTCCCACCTCGTGGTTGTCGGGTTGAGGCGATATAGGTCATAGGTGTTTTCAACCATACTGCCTGTGGGCGTGTAGTCGTCCGTGATGGGCGAGGCGATGAAATACCAGCCGTCGGTAAGTGACTCGCCTTCATTTTGGTTTACCGTGTAGGCTGTGATGTTCTTCTCTACCGTGGCTACAACGCCTTCGTTGTTATGGATGAGCTGACCGCCGTCGGCGATGGTGAGGGAACCGTTTTCACCAATAGTGATATTGTTTGTTTGGGCAGTGTATGTTGCAGGAATCGTGCAAGCGGCATTGATGGTAACATTGTCAGCTGCTCCGGGTCCAGTGGGAGTCCAGTTGGTAGCCTCGTTCCAATTGCCGTTGGTTGTGAAGACATAATCTTCACTGTAAGGGAAAGTAAATGTATCATTTGTTGTTGCACCATCTACTCTGACCACATCACCTGGATTGAAATCTCTTGCTTCGAATGTTGCAATGTTGTTTTCAACTGTGGCAGTTTGTTTCTCCACATTGTTTACAAAAAGTCTCAATGTACTACCATCGTTTGTATAACACTTTATTACTCTGTTAGTTAGCTTTTTGTAATCCTTTCCACAAATATGTACAAATTTGTCTGTCTGATTCCACCAAGCCTTGTAAAGATAGAATGGATCCTTCTTTGTCTTGTGGTCTCTCTCAACAAGTCCCTTATTGTTCAAATATCTTAAATTATTATCATTATATGTGTTTTCTCCATCAGGGCATATTGTATATCCTTCATTTCTACTTGACACTGCTATATCAAATAATTGCCATTGTGATGTGAACAACAATTGTGGGAAGTTTTTGATGGCTGCAATGTGTCCTTCATGCAACCACATCTGATATTCAATATCGTGTCTTGGTTTGTTAGCCCTTGTTGTTGTTGCCATAAAGTCATCAGAGTGGCAGCTTTGTGTACCACCGCAACCATATTCAGAGAATGCCAATGGTTTACTTAGGCTAGTAAGGGTATTGTTCAAACGTGTGTTCAGTTGACTTGTGGGGTTGTTTGAATTCTGGTTGGAATACCATCCAACATAAATGTTACAGCCAAACCAATCAACATTTGGATTATTATAATGTCCACTTGGATTAGGTTCATACTGTGCAACTACATATCCAACCCATCTTTCTGGGTCAAGTCCTTTTATAAGTGCTGTATATCCTTCAACTTTTTCTTTAGCAAAATCTTTATCGTCAGTTTCAGTTTCATTACTAAGTCCCCAGAATATAATACAAGGATGATTATAGTGTTGTTTAACCATATCTTCATATTGTACGGTTAAGTGATTATAATAATCCTCAGGTAAAGTTGATTGCATTCTGTTTACACAAGGCACCTCTGTCTGTACTATGATGCCCATCTTGTCACAGTGGTCATAAACCTCTTTTGGATGTGGATAGTGTGCGAGACGAACGAAATTACATCCAAGTTCTTTCAAGATTTCAAAGTCATTGTCGATATCTGCCGCTGTAAGGGCATTTGCCTTTCCTTCCAAATCATTGTGCATACAGACGCCTCTCAAAAGATAAGGTGAACCATTGAGCATGAAACGTGAGTTTTCAGGGGCATTATTATCGATGACATATTCAAAGAACCTGAGGCCATATCCTCTCTTGAATGTATGATATACTACACCTTCCTTTGCAATGGTGAGTGTCACATCATAAAGATAGGGATCCAATGTACCATTCCAGAGATGTGGGTTGGTGATGGTTGTCGTGAATGTGATTTCATCTTCGCCTGTAACTGTCTGGGTTTCTGAATAATTACAGTTAGTACCCTTTATAGAACAGGTGAGTGTTGCAGAAGTTGGAACAGATGTCTTTATTGTTATGGTGGCTTCTTGCGATGTCACTGATGATGTGATATGGAATCCGTCATAGCCGTAATCAGGATCTGGAACAACAGGTGATGAAATGAGTTTCACTTCACCAAGTGTGGCATTGAAGTTGAAGTCACCGGCACAAGGGGCAAGGTTTTCTCCTTCGTTATTCTTCAATGCTACCTTGATATTGTTAATCCCTCTGTGCACATGGTTAGATATATCCACAAAGAACGCATTGTAACCACCCCAATGTTTTTCAACCAATGTGTTATCTACATATACCGCAGCTGATTGATCGGCATGCTGGAACCAAAGATAGGTAGGTTGTAATTCCTTTACCTTGACATCTGTTGTAAAGGTGAATGTACCCTTTGCATAATTTCCTGAATGACCATTAATTGCATTTACAGAATAGGGGAGTTCCACCTCATTGTTGTTATATGTCCAAATCCTGAGGAGTCTTGTTGCTTCATCGGCAGCGTCCTTTACAAGATATACTGGGAAATAATAGCTGCCCTTGTCCTTGTTGTCATCTGATGATATTGTATTTGAAGGCTCAAAGTATAGATTATATCCCGTTGATGAATTATTTTCTGTGGAACTCCAATAGTAATGTCCATTGCCCCAGGTTTGGCCATCATAGAAACCACTACCCGGTAAGAATATACAACCTTGACCCAAATAGTTGTCCAATTGTGATTCTGTAATACCCGTATTGGATGTTGTATTATCCATATAGGAAAGTGTAACACCGGTTATTGTTTCTCCATCAGGGAAGATGAGTAATCCTGAAGGTGTAGATGAATTGGCATGGGTGACATCGGCAAGTTGTATCATTGCATAATGCTTGTTGGAAGCACCATTTACAGTTGAACCGTTACGGGTTGTTCCCAGGATGGAAGCCCATTCTGCATTTGTAGGAACTCTCCAACCATCAAGAGGATCAAGAACTTTTTCGATGTCACCATCAGATGCTGAGAACACTGATGATTCAAACAACTGTCCAAGTTCAATAAAATTGAAATAGGTACTACCATCAGTCTTTCCATAAATTGAATGATATGAATCATAATTCCAACCATCCTTTATTTCATATCCATTGCTACCATAGTAGAGTGGACCGGGAGTTATCTCCATTCCTGCAAATTTATATGATTTGATCGCTATACAGTTTTCACTTACTATTTCGCTTTGTAATTCATTCTTTACTGCGTATGCCTCAACCACTGTGTTTTCATTGATTGGAATAGATGTTGAATATAAAGAATAACTTCCTGTCTGACCTAATCTGTAATAGATGCTTGCACTAGATATCTGACAGGTGATCGTTATAAATTCACCATCACAGGTGATGACTGGATCAGGAAGTCTATTTACAACCCATCCAGATGGAATACCTGATGTACCAGTAGTCCAGGAGGTTGTATTTTCATCCTTTACAAAGGTACCAGTTGATGCAACTCCATCTACCCAGTTACTTAAACAGTTACTTGTACCAAAACCTGTTGTTGCTAAACACTTGATATAGTTAAGGTTAGTACATCCCTTAAACATAGAACCATAACATTCTTTCACCAATGTTGTCGCCAAGAGTTCTGGGGCAGTTGTGATTGCACAATCCTCAAACATATAGTAATAGCAGCTTGTCGCCAATGTAGTTGCTGGAAGGGCAGGTGCTACCTCCAATGTGGACTTACTGAACATAGCCCTATAACAACATTCTGTAAGTGATGTGGCAGGAAGAATTAAGTTCTCTGCTGACACTGCCTTTGATTGTTTGAATAAAGAACAGAAGTTATATGTACCTGACAATGTTGTTTGACCCTCAAAGACGTCACCATAGATAAGACTCATTATGTTACCAGAGATGTCATAAGTTGCTGTACCACCATCAAATCCAGAATAGTTACTCCTATCCGTTGCATAAGTTGAATTTGATCCCTTAAATCTTACTACAGCATCTTTTTCTACTGAGAATGTAGCTCCATCAGTTGTTGATGTTATGGATGTCCATTCTCCATCATTTATGCTATATTCTATTGTTTTAGCTGAATTAGATCCAAAAGCTTTCCAACAAATTGTTCCCTTAGTGAGCACATTGAATGTGAGATAGCCCTGAGCGGTGGACAATGTTGCCACATCGGAATTAAGATAGCCTGCATGAGTAGCAATGGCCTTGATGATGGTGGCGGAAGCGACGTTGAAGGGGGCACTATAGGGAGTGCTGGAAGTGGTGGGAGTGCTGCCGTCAGTGGTGTAGTATATGCCCGTGGCACCAGTGCAAGTAATAGTAACCTCAGAAGTGCTGTTGTCGAAACTAATGGTTGGCTTGGTAAACCTCGGCACCTTGTAGATGCTCACATAAGAATAAACTGAGCCTAGATAAGCGATAGCCTTGATGACTGTTGCATTACCCAAGGAGAAGGGTGAAGAGTACGGTGCGCTAGTATTGTCGGGGGTATCACCGTTGGTAGTGTAGTATATCGTGGCACCGGGAGTGGTAGTGCTCAATGAGATGGTGCCGTCAAAGTTATTTGTAATGGTTGGGGCAATGACAGGGGAAACATTCTTTTCGGCCATGTGGGTCAGCACGATGCCATAGCGCACCACTATGGCCTTGACCGTCATGTTCTCTTCAACGATGATGGGGTCGGAATATTCAGTGACAGTAGCGGTTGTAGGTTCAGTCCCGTCGGTAGTGTAAAGTATGGAATATCCCGCAGGCAGACCATTGGCATCGGTAATGGTGATGGTACCGGTAGCGCTCACATCGCTGATGGTGGGAGCGGGTAATTTATTCTCGGTAAACGTCCAAGTTGGAGCATTATCATAAAATTGTAGCAAACCCTCACGTCGGTCTGTGTTTTTTGGAGTCTGTCCGCTATCTGTTGAACAAAGATAGCGTTTGTTGCCTTTAGCACTGTTTAATGTTAATGTACCTTCTGTATAGGCTGTAGCATTAGCAATATCAGTTGTTGCATTTATTGTTGGAGATATCAAATATGAGGAAGAAGAGCCATTCAATTTGAAATATGATCTGACAATATCATCGCCTGTTGGTTCATCGTCAAGCCATACATCTCTATCTCCATATGATGCTTTACTGCGGATAACGATATATTTGTTAAGTTTGGGATTAATGAGTTGGAATCTTCCTGTACCATCATTTAGATTTTTTACTACCCAGTGACAATAAGTGTTGTCATAGGCCCCATAACTCACACCGTTTTCATTACATGCTGGAGCCTGTGCATCATAAAAAGTAGTCAGATATTGCTTCCCTGTTTGGGAATTAGTTGTTACCGAAGGCCACAGATACCATCTGTCATAGCCACCAGTATTAGGACTGGGAAGATTCCCTAGGTCAGCTGTATTTGTGATATAATACACACCATCAGGGACCTGCCCCCACGTCGTAACGACGCCAATAAAAATCATCACCGCCATCATCACGGTGCATCGTAAAAATTTGTACAAATTATTCATTTTGAATTGTTTGTTTTATTTTAAAAAAAAGCGGTAAAACGACAATCTGACTTTTCAAGACGGTGAAAAAGCGTTATTTGCCCTTCATCATGTTCCTGTACAAACGTTGCGCGAAGAACAGACTTACGATGTATCCGGCAATGCCTACTCCTCTGAAGATAATCGCGCCAGTCGCGTTGTCGTCAGCGATAGGGGTTGTCGTGCACAGTAGGGTGGAGCCAATGATGATGGCAACGATAATGAGTGCGCGAACGGCATATCCCGCGAGGCGGTTGACCGTCTCTAAGGCCTTCTCTTCGAAACCGAAGTCGGTGTGCAGCGTAATCTGGTTCTTTTGCAGCATGTCGAGCGTCTGGGCTTTCTTGTTAGAGGAGTCGGTGATGCCGTTGAAGAGTTGCAGCAGCTTCACGGCGATTTGAGGATTCAGATCCTTGAGATGCTCTTTGTCCAGATTGTCCAGGTCGAGATCCATGCCGATATCCACCTTGTCCATGAAGTAGTTGAGAATGTTCACCTTCGGGCTGAGGGTCTTGACGGTTCCTTCAATCGCAATGACACCACGTGAAAGGTTGGTGAGGAATGGGTCAACCTTGTAGTTGCCGCTCTGTAATGCATCGAGAACCAAGGTCAAGAGGTCGCCCAACTCAAAATCCATGTCGCCGCTGAAATCCGTACCTGAGAACTGGCTGCACATGTCCTCGCACAGCCCGAGAATCTCGCCGTGGTTGACTTCGCCTTCCGGATGCGCAATCGTCATCAGGATGCGCTTGAGGTTGTAGGCATCTTTCATCACCACGCTGGTGACGATGTCGATGAGTGTCTGGCGCTGCTTTTGGGTCAGCGTGCCCATCATGCCGAAGTCGATCCACTCGATGCTGTGTTCCGGAAGCGGAATCTTTTTTTCCTCTTCGGCAGGCTCTTCGCCTTCTTCGGTCTTGGGCGTCGTTTTCGCTGTTTCAGCTTCCTTGGTGCCAGCTACCGAATCTTTGATGAATACGTTGCCTGAGTGCGGGTCGGCGTGATAGAATCCATCAACGAGAACCTGTGTGGAGAAGTTGTCGGCAATAAGTGCGGCGAGGCGTTCACGCTCGTCTTCGCTGAGCGTGGCGATGAAGTCGGTATTGCTGACCACATTGCCAGTGACGAAATCTTCGGTGAGGATGGCCTCGCAGGTGAGCTCAAGGTAGCATTTTGGGCAGATAATCTTCTCGCGTCCTAAGTTGTTGTTGTAGAAACGGTCGAGATAGTTTGCCTCGTTGGTGAAGTCGAGTTCAATCTTCGAGGTTTTCTCGAGTTCCGTAATCAGGCCTTTGATGTCGATTCCGCCTACATTCCCTTTGATGAATTTGTCGATGACTTTCTCAAGAAGGGCAAAATCGCGTGCGACGGTTTCAACAACACCCGGACGGCGGACTTTGACGGCCACAACGGTGCCATCGTGCAAGGTCGCTTTGTGTACTTGAGCGACGGAAGCTGCCCCTAAGGGTTTTTCACTAAAAGAGGTAAAAAGCTCTTTTGCCGGCTTGCCCAAATATTTCTCAATCTGGGCATGGACGGTCGCCATGTCCATGGGAGCCACATCCGAGCGCAGTTTTGCAAGCGCTTCGCAATACTCTGCGGGCATGTAGTCACCTTGTTGGGAGGCAATCTGGCCGAGCTTCACAAAGGTCGGACCCAAATCTTGCAGTATGTTCACAATGATTTCTGGCGTGAAGCCATTTTCATAATCGTATTTCCTAATGATGTCGATGATTTCCTTGAGCCTTTTATTTGATTTTGGCTCGGCTTTTTTTGCTTCCTTGCGTTGTTTAAGTAACGCACCGATGAATCCTGTCAAATTGTAGAGTATTTAAATTTGTTGCAAAATTAGAAAAAGTTTTATTCTATCACTATTTTCTGTGTCTTAATGTTATCGCCGTTGATTAATCTCAACACATACACCCCCGGAACCATCCCGCCTGTAGAGACGCGATTCATCGCGTCTCCCGAAACAATGATACGCCCCATCACATCAATCACCTGCAACGTTCCCTCACCGTTGATGATGATGTTGCCGTTGCTGATGTACGCAAAGGTCCCTGAGCTCGTCGAAGGGCCGTCCTCGTCGTTGGTGCTAAACACCAAACGGAAGCGCGATTCATAGTCCGTGGTTTTAGCGGTGAAGGTGTAGGAGGCTGGTCCCTGAGCTTCGGTCCCTGAGCTTGTCGAATGGGGTCGAAGGGCCAACAGGTCAATGTCCGCGCTGGTCATGTTATCAATCAGGTGCAAATAGGCCATTTCCACGCCTTCGGGGTTGACCGTGATAGTGTAGGTGCCGTTTTTCGTGGCTTTGAAGTTCAAAGGCATCTCGCCTTGGCCGTTGCTGCCAACCACGGCATATTCTTCGTTGGCTTTGGGGAAATAGATGTTGGCAGCCTGCTCCATGAAATGGAACTTGGGCAACGTACTGCCTTCATTGAAGCTCACAATAGCGTTGTCGATAGTGGAGGCAGGAGCACGGTCAGTGACTTGTTGTGCTACAGCGATGTTCAGGCTGGCGTTGCTTGGGGCAAGGGCTTGGTCTGGTTCGACCATGGTGAAGGTCACTTTATCACCAGCATTGCCATATACCGCGATACCCGCGCATGGCATGATGGCGTTGTCGCTGGTCTTATAGTCAACGGCACTTCCGTTGTTCAGTTCGGCGAAAGCATGGTCCACGGTGACTTTGCAGGTGAAAGGATTGCCGATGAGGTTCCAACCATTCCTCACAAGGGTTACTTTGTTATAATCGGCACCTCTATAGGGATACACCAGGCCCCTAAACCGTAAGGTTATCGAATTGGCATTGGCATAGAGGTAACCTCTTCCATGTTCGATGTTGAAAGGGTCATGTTGACGATAGTTATACCACGGCTTGGCATTGTCCGCAAAGTATATGTAAAGGTCGTAGGAGTGTCCATACGGGTTTGTCTCGGTGATGAGTGTGGGGTCGTCGGCGGTAAGCATATTGGTCGAATTGACCGGATGAAGGGGGACATACATTGGCGCAGTAATGAAATACCAGCCGTTGCTTGCATTTGCCCAGTCATCGGGGCCTGTGCCTATGATGTTTTTCTCCACTGTGGCCTGAAGGAATTGATCTTCAGTTGGATGGTCAGCATTGTAGAAACTGTAGATTAACTGTCCGCCATCGGCAATAGTGAGAGTGGCATTGTCGCTGAAAAATACTCTGTAAACCTGGGCCACGCAACCGTCAGGAATGGTGGCTGAAGCGCGCATGAGTACATAATCGTTAATGCTTGGCAGTTCACCTTTATACCAGTTGTCGGTATTGCTCCATTCGCCTTCGGTGAGGAATAGCTTGCCCGCAGGCTTCAGTGTTTTGTCGTCAAGAGCAGTCCCGTTATTATTACCATAGGGATAGACCTTGGGTTCATATATCGTATTGTTGTCATCTGAAAAGAACCTTTCCAATGTAACATCACCTCTATAGCTTATTGCCCAAACAGTTCCTTCACGGAGGGTAATGGTTTCGCCACGGATGCCATTTTTCATAATTCCGCCTTTTGCGCTGACCGTGCCTCCGTTGAAGCTGATATTACCACGACTCCCATCATTATCACCAATACCATTGGCGTAGTCACTGGGTTCTGTCACTTTCCATGTGCCGGTGCCTGCACTCTGTCCCCAGAAGTTCAGGCTCTTTCCATCATACGTGTCGATGCCCAAGCTGTTGGTCATGGTGACACCGTCGCAAAGGATGATGTTCACGTCGCCATTGGCTTGGATTCGGTTGCTGTTGGTCACATTTGAGGTGACGGCATACCAGCCATCGCCCAATGAAATGGTACTGCTCGTGATGGAGTGTGCGGTCGCGTATTGTGTCACGCCGGCAAGGTCCAGATACGGTATCTTGAAATCGACGTAGAGATTGACTTCTTCGAAAAGCATGGTGAAGGTGTAGGAGTTCCCGCTATTGTCGAGGGTGATTTCGTCGCCCGAGGTTGCGCCAATAGCGGAGACAAAACAGGTATATCTGTCAACAGGATTGATGGTTACCGTGACAATAGAATCGCTGAAGGCGAGGACATCGGAAAGGTTGATATTGCTGTAAAAATCGTCGATATTGCATATAGTGTTGATGTGGTATGCTGCTCTCGGAACAAGGGTTTTGCGTGCCAAGATGCTGTTGTCGTTGACTGTGCCAGACAAACTCGAAATGGTGCCATCGGTGGAAGTGAAGAATTTGTTTGTTGCCACAGTAACCGTGCCTTTGTAGGTAGTGGAGGTGTAGCTGTCGGTAAGGTTTGTCCAGTCCAGGGTGATATTGGCTCCTGTGTTTCCGATGCCGGTAACATTGCTTCCACCTTTGGCATTGACGATGCCGCCATTGATAGTGATAGTTCCGCCATTGCTATTATAGCCGCCGCCGATGCTGGAAGCTCCACTACCACCTTGCGCTGTGACAGTGCCACCATTGATGGTGATGGAGCCGCCATTACCATTATTTCCCCCTCCAATACCGGCTCCAGGCCCTCCACCTGTGGCATCAACGACACCGCCATTGATGGTGATGATTCCGCCGTCGTGATCAATTGCGCCGCCAATACCAGCAGCTCCACCACCACCTTGCGCTGTGACATGGCCGCCGTTGATGGTGATGGTTCCAGTATTGGAGCCAGAATTGCCGCCGATAGCTGCATGCATGGATTCGTAAGGTGCAGTGGCATCAAAAATTCCCGACTGTCCGCTCTGCCCATAAATGGTAAGGGTGTTGTTTTCGTTGACAGCAATACCCTCGGTTGTGGTAAGCGTTTTGCCGTCGGCAAAGATAAATTTCACGTCACCGTTCACTGTGATGCGGTTGTTGAAGGTCTTGTTGACATCCACCACATACCATCCGCTGTTCAGCGTTGCACCGTCGCTGATGGTGCTCAACCTGTTGCAAGTCCATGCGGTTTTCTCGGTGCCGTCATCATCGATATAGTTGGCTGGCTCGACCAAAGCAGCTGTGTTTAAGACCACTTCGTTGTCGCTCAACAGAACGCCGTAATTGGCGTCGGAGAAGAAGAAAACATCAGGGGCAGTGTCTGGGTTCTTGGATTTGTATCCGGAGGTTAAGGTATGTGATATATTATAGGGAGTGAGACCAATACGAGCCCCTTCGGTGAAAGCTTCGTTTATATCGATGACGCGAGTGGTGCCATTATCGTCTGCGAGATAGAGGTTGTTTATTGCGCTGTTAGTGCCGCTGGTGTTGCTTGTGATGACGGGGTTGCCGTGCATATTGAGAACCCCGTTGGTGTAGATGCCGCCGCCGTTGCCAGTGCTGCTGTTGCCGGTGAAGGTGCCGCCATAAACATTGAGTGTGCCATGGTTGGAGACGGCACCACCGCCGTACTGGGTAGTGCTGTTGTCGGTGAAGGTACCGCTGTTGATAGTCATCATGGCGCTTTGTTTATTGTAAACGGCCCCGCCTTCTCTCGAAGTGTTGTTTTGGAAGGTGCCGCCATTGATGATGATCCAGCCTTCGTTGTTAAGGATAGCCCCACCTCTGCCTTGTTCGTTGCCTGTGCTGAGGGCTTGGCAGTTTTCGATGGTGACATTGTTGAGCGTGACGGTGCTGCCGTTCCAGAGACCGCCGCCGTTGGTGCCTGCGATGCTGCTGGAAATGTTGCAGTCAGTTATGGTCATTGTTGAGGCATTGGTGGCGTTGCCGATGGCACCGCAACCGCCGGTGCTGCTGTTGTTGGTGAAGGTACATCCTGCAATGGAGACAACATCCGATCCGCCCGCCGCGTTATAGATGCCGCCTACATCATTTGCGTTGTTGTTGGTGAAGGTGCAGTTCGTGACCGAGAGCGGGCCTTTGTTCCAAATGGCGCCGGCATGGTCTGTAGCGGTGCAACCAGAAATATTACAGGTAGAAACAGTAAGCGAGCCACCATCGTTATAGATACCGCCACCGTGGATGCTGGCAGTGCAGTTTTGGATGGTGGTGCGGTTGTTGCTTTGTATTATTTCGACGGTGCCTTGGTTGTAGATGGCACCGCCATTGTTTTCGGCTTGGCAATCTTGGATAGTAATGCCGTCTAACTTGAGAATGGCATTGGCACAGACATATATACCTCCGCCATTTTCGGCGTGACCGCCAGAAATGATACTTCCACTCGTATTTGAACCAGATGCGATTGTAAGTGTGCCACTTACAAAATGGATAACTTGGCCATAGGAGTAATCGGGATAATCTTCGAAGGAATCCGGATCGCGGCTTATTGAATGACCATCCATGTATAGTGTCACTTCCCGGTCGCCAAGTGTGACATAAAGCCTTTTACCATCATCGCGTTGAACGCCTTGCAAGACAATGTCAGCACCCAAATGGATGTGGCTGTAGTTAGGATTATCAATGGCAGTTTTTAAATCATACTCCGTGTTTACGGTAATTGATGCCGATTGAGCCCAAATGTTTAGCCCGAAGGCGAAGAGGGTGAAAAGAACGAGTAAAGATTTTCTTAAGTTGTTCATTTTAAATGATTTGTGTTTTTGTTTTAATTCTTGACAACGAGCGGCAAAAATACAAAAAAATGGTAATCAGTTCGAAAGAGGTAATGAAAAAATCCGCCAAACATTTTCGGCGGATTTTTGCAGCCAGATGTAAATTGCAATTATCAGTAGTTCTTAATGTACTCGATAGCCGCGTCAAGTTGGGCCCCGAGGTCGTCGTTGTGGTCTTTGCGCAGTATGATTTGGTCGGGCGTGTAGCCTGTGCCTTCCAATACCTTGCCGTCTATCCGTGCCTCGAATGTCGAGGTGTAGATATAGTGGTACATTGTTTCAATATTGCCGAAGGGGCCGCCATAGTTGAGGTTGATGCTCGATGTGGGTTGCAGAGGTCCAGTGGCGCCGTAGGTGCGCTCGCCGATGGTGTGGCTCGTGGGCAACACCTTATTGATGATGACGGTCTCGATTTCGCCCATGCTGATGGAGTTCAAGTCGCAAAGCACGACGAAGGGAATGTTCTCGGCGGCGAGGTCGCGGTGGTATTGGCTCTGCGGGTCGATGTAATAAGGTGTCCAGGCGGAGTGCTCGTAGCGTCCTGGGCCTTCTTTATACCGGGTTTGCATCACTTGGGTGCGCTCGTTGATGAAGCTGCCGACGAGGTAGTCGAGGTCGTCCTGATAACCGCCCGTGTTGGCGCGGTTGTCGAGGATGATGCCGGCCAGCTCTTCGCGCGGCGTATCCTTGATGGCGGTCAGCCAATGATTGATGACGGCGGCAGCCTGTTGGGTCGTTGGGTTGCTGCTTTTCAGGATGGGAGTGAGGGCAGCGCAAGATTGCCACAGGTAAGGGATTTTGCGTCCGTCGGGGAGCTTGAACAAGCAATAATGGTACATGGCGGTTCGGCCGATTTCTTCAATCGTTCCCATGAAATCCTCGTTAGCTTCAAGTTCATAATGCGTACCAAGCCCGAGGACAAAACCATGGAGGCTTCTTCGCGCGGAGGAAGGGACTTCAATGAAATAATCGCGTTTTGCCGTTTCAATTTCTCCAGGGTCGACGAAGAATGATTCGACCGTGTCGGTTGCGGCAGGAAAGAGGTTCTTGATGGCAATGGTCATGTGGTGGTCTTTTAGGCCACCCATCGCACCGGTGTAGAGTTCCTTGAGTTCGGCCAAGGTCACGTCTTGTCCGGCTTCATGTTGCGCATCCAAAGCGTTGAACTTGGGCATGTATTCAGTGTAAACGGCATCCCAGTCGGTGTCGTCAACGTCCCAAAATACATAGCCTGTGCTGATGCATTTCCAAAGATACTCGAACTGGGTGGAATAGCTGTCGTAAGCCAGCTTGTCAGTTTCGCCGATATAGGGATGATAGTCAGCATCTTTGCGGCAACCGCTGAAAATCAAGGCAATCAACGCCAAAAGGATGATATTTCTTTTCATATTTGCAACTATTTGAGGATTAACAATTTAAAAAGAACACGAAATGCCAAGAGTAATCGAAAGCGTATTCATATAGCGCGGGTCGCTCAGGTGTGCGTAACCCTTGTGATGGCTGACAAGGTCATAGTAATACAATGCATCGAGGCTGATGATAGGACTGGCTTCGTTTGAGCCAAAAAAAGCATAACTCAAACCCAATCCACCGACTGCACCTGCGATGAAACGCTGGTCTTCGCTGTTAAATTCACGAACTTCCTTGAAGTCGTCAAAATAGACATAATAATCCGTCATCCAATAGGTTTTGCCTTCCAAATGGGCACTTAACCAATATGAGCCAAAGCCGCCACAGAACGCATGGCCACGCAGTTTTTTCCCGCCAAAAGAGAAGTCGGCCATCAAAGGCAGCATGAGGTAATCATTGGTATACTTCGTATAGACAGGGTCAAGGTGATGGATGTTACGGTCCATGCGGAAAGAACGGGAAATGATACCCAAATCGGCACGCACGGCCAACCAATCGGTCAGTTGGTAACGAGCTTGCAAACTGCCATCATAATTGCCAAGCGGAGAATAAGTTTCGTCGATACGGCCCAAATTGGAACGGTCGATTTCGGTCCAATTCCAGCCGCCTTTCACGCCAATGGTCCATCTAGAATTCATTTGGGCATTGGCCTCCACAGCCGTCCAGCACAACAGGACGACTGCGATGATTTTCAAGTAGTTTTTCTTCATAGTTTTATCTGATTTAATTACGGTGCAAAATTAAAAAATCCGCCAAAAACTTGACGGATTTTTTTATAACAATCATCGTAGAGACGTAGCGCGCTACGTCTCTACATGGGACGATCAATCCTTCGCTAAGAACGGATACCCGTAAGCGGCAGCAGGAACAAAGGTGTTCTTGATGGCGCGCGGGCTGGTCCAACGGATGAGGTTCCACAGACCACCGGCCTTGTCGTTGGTGCCGCTGGCGCGGGCGCCGCCGAAGGGTTGCATGCCGACCACAGCTCCCGTGGGCTTGTCGTTCACATAGTAGTTGCCGGCCGCGTGGCGCAGCTTGTCGTTGGCAATCCTTTGGGCCTTCATGCAGTTGCCGAAGAAGGCGCCGGTGAGGGCGTAAGGCGAGCTCTGGTCGCAAACGTCTAACATCTCCTCGAACTTGTTGTCGTCGTAGACGTAGATGGTGATGATGGGTCCGAAGATTTCTTCCACCATGCTCTCGTAGTTCGGGACCTTGGCGAGGATGACGGTGGGCTCCACGAAGTAACCGACGCTCTTGTCGCAGTTGCCGCCGAAGACGATTTCAGCGTCAGCGCTGGCTTTGGCGCGGTCGATGTAGCCCTTGCAGTTGTCGAATGAAGCCTCGTCGATGACGGCGTTGACGTAGTTGGTGAAGTCCTTCACGTCACCCATCTTGATGGTACTCATCATGTCGCCTACGCGGTTCTTCACATCGTTCCACATCGAAGCAGGGATGTAGGCGCGCGAAGCGGCGGAGCACTTCTGGCCTTGGTATTCGAAGGCGCCACGGACGATGGCCACGGCCACCTCTTGCGGGTCGGCGCTGTGGTGGACGAAGATGAAGTCCTTGCCGCCGGTCTCACCCACGAGACGAGGATAGGCCTTGTACATGTCGAGGTTCTGTCCAGTGGTCTTCCACAGGCTCTTGAAGGTGCCCGTGCTGCCGGTGAAGTGGATGGCGTTGAAGTTCTTGTCCTTCAGGGCCACGCTGCTGATGACGCTGCCTTTGCCAGGCAGGAAGTTGACGACGCCAGCAGGAAGGCCGGCTTCCATGAAGATGCGCATGTCGGTATAGTTCGACAGCAGGGCGGTCGTCGAGGGCTTCCAGATGGTGGTGTTACCCATCAAGGCGGGGGTCATGTTCAGGTTGGAGGCGATGGACGTGAAGTTAAAAGGTGTGATGGCGAAGACGAAACCTTCCAGGGGACGGTATTCCACGCGGTTCAGCTGGTCGTTGGCCGAAGCGGGCTGCTCGGCGTAGAGCTTGCTGGCGTAGTAGTTGTTGTAACGGAAGAAGTCGATGGTCTCGCAGGCGCTGTCGATTTCGGCTTGGAAGCAGTTCTTCGACTGGCCGAGCATGGTGGCAGCGTTGATGCGGGCGCGGTACTTGGTGGCCAGCATCTCGCCGATGCGTGCCATGATGGCGGCGCGCTCGTCCCAAGGTGTGTTTTCCCAGTCGTGCTTAGCGGCTTGGGCGGCGTCGATAGCCATGCGGACTTCCTTCTCGCCGACCTTGTGGTAGCGGGCGATGACGTGCTTGTGGTCGTGAGGCATGACGACCTCACCCATGTCGCCGGTGCGGACTTCCTGTCCGTTGATGATAGCGGGGATTTCGACGACTTCGTTCGATTGTCTTTCCAATTCTTTCTGGAGCTCGATGCGCTCCGGACTGCCCGGACGGTAAGCCTTTACCGGCTCGTTCTCAGGCTTCGCAAATGTGATCAGTGCGTTGTTCATGTTTGGTATTTAAGATTTGAAATTTAAAATTTAAAGATTATTCTTGTATTGCGGTTTCAAATAGTCTTACATAATAATCGCCATAACGCTCTTCAATAATGATTTTCATCCACCCAAGACGTTCCCTGTCGTTTCCCGTGACTTTAAACCCAATGTATTTTTCTTCCACTAATGGAAAATCGTGGCACGAGTTCAACTCAACCCATACGTAATTCGTGATGGTGTCCGTTCCCCAGCCTTCTGGCACGCTTGGATAATAATAGTCACGGTTTTTTAATATGATCTGGGTTTCACAGATGTGCCCGCCACATAGTTCGAGAGTGTTCTTGAAAACATCGTCTTTTGTGAATGCTTCTCCTGCATTGCCGGCACGTGGCGTAAATGCTTCTTTTGTAGAATACAGAGAGTCGTCTTCAGCGATTTTTTCGCATGTATAGGTGTTACTAATGTCAATCCAAAGAATGCTGTCAAATTGGGGATAAGTTGGGTCGATAAAGTAATGACTTGAGGTTGTGGAGTGAAGATAAGTGTTCTGGTCGAATACTTCACCTAAAATGGCCACGTTTTCCGATGTGCAATTGAGGATGGTAACCATCTGGTGACCCAAACCGAAACTGCCCCAATCCACCGACTCAAGTTTGATGTCTTTTATGTTGTCTCCATCAAGGTCGATAGAGTAGTACCATCCGTAATCATTCCCATGAAGCATTGCGGTGCTGTCAAACGTGGTAACAATCATCCCATCGGTTTGACCAAAAACAACCTTGTTGAGGTCTGGGGCGATTACGTTTGGTGCCGGGTCTTTCTTGCATGACGGCATGATGCAGATTGCCGCCATCGCCAATGTAAAAAATAATGACTTTTTCATTTTATGAGCTTTTTAAAATGCGGTGCAAAGATAGTAAATTTCATTGCGAAAAACTTCGTTGCGAAATTTTTCGCAATACATTTTTTACGTTCCTATGATGAGATTGAGTAACTTTTGAAGCATTTCACTACTCGATTCTATGCAATCCTTTCTGTGCAATTTCAACCAGCTCGCGTTGGATGGCCAATAACAGGAAATCTTGTTCTTCGCCCTCTTGGATGCTTTCGTGTTTTTTCCCTCCGATTAGGTCGTCGCCATTCACCAAGATATAAATTCCTGCATGTGAAAGCATGGCTTCGTTAGATTTGTTTCATGATTTCCAATACTGCATTGGGAGAAAACGCCAAGTTGTTCTCGCCTTTGGCTTCGCCGTTTTGGATGGTGTAGTATGAAAAGCCCTGCGCCCCAATATTGATACCTGATTTCCGTTTCTTGTTTTGCAACAACAAAGTTCCGTTGGCAGAAGGGAATATCGTCCAGCCTTGCAAATCGTTGTCGCTACTTTCTTGCAGAATGCTTTTGAAGTTTTTCACTACCAAATGATTCAGTGGCAAGGCATTGTCTCCATCCCATCCAGCTTCATATTCCTGAAAATCGGATAGGCGTTCCAACAACTCTGTATAAGCTCTTCCCCTTGCGTTGGTGCGGTTTTCCGATTTCGCAAGACCTATGATGAAATCCAGCGTTTTTTGCAGATAACTTTCATTGTCGGCGATATTGCTGAGTTGCAGGAACAACTGGGCGTTTAATTCGGGTGCTGTTGCTGTTGTTGTGTTCATCTGTTTTCTCGATTATGACTGCAAAAGTACACATTTTTTGGAAATGGATGATTTTCATTCCAAATAATACACCCTCTTTGCTAAGTACAAAAACAAAAAGAGCAAATCACGTGATAAACTTGCTTCTCTTTGTTAGGATGAATTGCCCTTACTTTGTGGCCCACTTTTATCAAAAACAATACCACCTTTGTTTAATTGGCTTGTTCAAACAGGCTATCCAAACTGACGGTTCTTTGGAAAACGCCGCTATGGATGCCGTATTTCAGGCCATAAGTGGTAACGAGAGTCATTTGTACGTTGTGCGTTCTGCTCACATGGTCAATCATCCATTGCAAGCGTTCGCGGAGTTTCAACTCGTAATCGCTCTTGACTTCAAACTCCGTGTTGACGAACTTCATCTCGCAAAGGTTGACCACACGGTCGGAGCGGCTGATAATAAGGTCGATTTGCATCCCTTTTTGTCCGTCCATGCCGCGCATTGTCCATGCGGCATTCTCCGAACTGACACCGCCCACACCCAAAGCAGTTTTGATTTGTCCGACGTGGCTCAAGCAAGCGTTTTCGAAGGCTCGTCCCCGCCATGGGTTGAGTGAGGGATGGTTCTCGTTGTCGCGCCAGAAATGCTCGCCGCGCCCGCGTCCTTCCACTTGGTCGAGGTAGAAGAGGCAGAAGGGGTCGATGAGGCGGTATTGCAAATCTCGTTTGCTGTTTTCGAAAGGTTTGTAGCGTTCGATGAAATCGCTGGCTTCCAAGGCATGAAGTACCTGTGAAAGTGACTTGCCGGCAACGATGCCCGTCTTCTCTGAGATTTCCTCACGGCTATACCCACTCTGGCGCTTGGCAAGGAGGCGAATGATGGCTTTGTATGGCTCTGGCGACCTGAACTGGGAGTTGAACAGCCGCTCGAACTCGTCTTTCAGTTTCGCTTTGCGGTCGAAATACAAGTTGTCGATGATTTGCGCTAAACTTAAGCCAGGTTGCACATAACTCAAATACATGGGTATGCCGCCGACGGTCATGTAGAGTTGCAAAATGTCATAGCGCGAAAGGGTCACTTCTTGCGACTTCAATAGTTGCTCAGTCTCGTTTAGAGTGAAAGGCGAGAGTTGTATTTCGGCGTTTACACGGTCGTAGAGGCCACCATACGAGTTGACGAGGTTGTCTTGGATCCATGAGGTGGCTGAACCGCACACGATGAGCATCAGATTATCCTGTCCAGCACCCCATCCATTCCAAAAATGTTCGAAAGCGGTGACGAATCCAGAGCGAGGCGTGTCCATCCAAGGCATCTCGTCGATGAACACCACCATCCGCTTGTTTTTGTCTTGCTTTTCAAGTAGTGCAATTAAGCGGTCAAAGGCTTCCATCCATTTTTTCGGTCGCGGAGCTGGTTCGGCACCATAGCGTATAAGGCTGGAATGGAAGGCTTCAAGTTGGGCTTCGAGCAGGTTGGCACCTTCCAACTCCAAAGGAGATACACCGGTATGGTAAAATGCAAAGTGTTCCTTGAAGAGTTCTCTCACCAAGTATGTTTTGCCCACTCTTCGGCGGCCATATACGGCTACCAATTGTGACTGCTTCTTGCGGAAGAGGCTCGTCAGTTCCTCAATTTGCTGTTTTCGTCCGATGATGTCGCTCATTGTGTTCTAAATGGTTGATTTACGGCTGCAAAACTACGTAATAATTCTGAACCGACAAAACATTTTTGTCCTTTATTTACCCACGAAACCCTATTTTCACCATTTCGTGGGTAATTAGCCGCTTCTTATTTACCCACGAAACGATATTTTTTCATTTCGTGGGTAATTTAATTTAAAACATCATGACATTCTTTTCACCACCTGCAACCGATGCGTGTGCTCATTCCGCTCCTTATTAAATATCCCCGTCTGGTCCAAAAAGTCAATGCGGACCTGCCCCGAACAATGGATAATCTGCTCGTTGCCCATGACGATGCCCACATGGGTGATGTGGCCGTCCTCCTCGCCGAAGAAAGCCAAATCGCCAGGCTGGGTCTCTTGCAGGAAATACACCAACTCGCCTTCTTTTACTTGCTGCGAGGCGTCGCGGGGGAGAAGGAGTCCGGCCATGCGGGCGCAGACCTGCACCAAGCCAGAGCAGTCGATACCCATCGCGGTGCGACCACCCCAGAGATAAGGGGCGTCGAGGAGTTGTTTTGCGTAATGCACCATCATTTCGGGATGGAACTCAGTGGGCATTTCAACGGCATCGGGATGCGGTTCATAGAGCGGCGTACCCAAAGTCAGGAACTTGCCTTTGTATTCTGCGACAGGTTTATTAATAAGGTAGATTTTCTTCGTCTTCAAGGCATTGAAGTCTTCCTCGCTGATTTCACAAAATTGTTTCGCCTGAATCCAGCCTTCGTAAAAAGCGTATGTCCCTGAGTCGGTCCCTGAGCCTGTCGAAGGAGTCGAAGGGCCGTTGTCTTTTCGGACGAGTACCCATTCATGGGTTCTGTCCAATACCTGATAAGTTTCATTATAAAGCAGTTGGCTTACCATTTCGGAAGTGTGTCGGGCTTCCTTGCGCATGGCGATGGCAGATAAATTGCAGATGCCGTAGGTCATTTTCTTGTCGTTTTTGTGACCGCTAAATTAGACAACATATCGTTGCAAAACGCCTTTTTTCGTTGATTTTTTTGGAGTGATTGGAGTTTTTCTTAATTTAGCACACGATTTTCAAACCGAGGACTAATTTTAAATCATTGGTTATGAGTAAAATAAATGATTTTTTCAATAAGATAAGGCACAGCTATTATACAGGGGCCAAGGTTTTTGCTTTTTTGGTGGCTATCGCGTTAGTGTGTTGGCTGATGCCGCGCACAGGCAAGTTCAAGTACGAATACCAGCTTTCGAAGCCTTGGCAGCACGAGACGCTTTATGCGCCTTTCGATTTCCCGATTTACAAGGACAATGAAACCTTGATGGCCGAGACGGAAGCGGCAGCGGCCAAGGTGAAGCCGATTTTTGTCTTCAACGAAGAGGAGATGTCAGCCTCGCGCAATGCCTTGTATAACGCTTTTGAGGCGAGCTGGGACGACCGTGGCGGCTTCGACAAGGATGTGAACATGGATTACCTTTTTTCGGTGTACGACTCCATCGAGGACCGTGGTATCGTGGCCTACGACAACGCTACGACCAATTTGACGGCAAGTACCGAGGTGAGCGTCATCCGCAACAAGGTGATGCGCACCGCTCGTTACGGCGATTTCTACACCCTGAACGAGGCTACTGATGCCGTGGCCAACATCATGCAGCAGAACAAAAAGGGAATGAATCAAAAGGTATTGTCGGAACTGCTCAACGGGGCCCTTCGACAAAACGTGTTTTACGATGCCGAAATCACCAAGCTTGAAGTCGACAAGGCGGTGTCGTCGGTTTCACTAACTTACGGCATGGTGCAGAAAGATGAGAAAGTGGTCACGGAAGGCGAGTTGATCGATGCACACACTTACGATGTGCTGAACTCACTGCAACGGGAATACACATCACGCTCCATGTCGAGCGACGAATCGCTTCGTGTGTTGTTGAGCCAGCTTTTCCTCGTCGCGTTGATCTTTACACTGATGGGCTTGTATGGCAACAAATTGCATCATAAAGTGTTTGCCGACCTGAAGAGTCTGGTGCTTCTGCTGACCCTCATGCTGATCATCATTTTGCCGAGCTATATTTTGGTCAAGGTCGTGCCTGGACTCATCTACATGATGCCGGTGTGTCTGCTGGCCATCATGGTGGGCTCGTTCTTCAATTTGCGGCTGGCTTTTTCCACTCAGGTCTTCGCCGTCATGCTGATTTCTCTCGTGGTACCCAATCCTTTCCAATTCATTTTTATGCAGTTAGTGGCCACGGTGCTTACGGTGTTCAGCATGTCGAACACAAGGGCGCATCACCGCTTTATCCAGTCGGCGCTGTTTGTGTTTGTGGGCTATCTGTTGGTCTACCTCGCTTTCACCTTCTTGTCCACCTCCGAAGTCGACTGGTCGGATGTGTTCCTGCTGCTGATGAACGCTTTGCTCACCTTGTTGGCGCAACCGCTCATCCTCATGTTTGAGCGTATCTTTGGCGTTCCCACTTCGCTTTCTCTTCTGGAGTTGAGCAATACCAACAGTCCTTTGCTCCGTGAGTTGGCGACCACTGCACCTGGCACTTTCCAGCATTCCATCCAAGTGGCTAACCTTTGCGAAGAGGTACTATTCGAAATCGGTGGCGATACGATGTTGGCTCGAACTGGTGCTTTGTATCACGATGTGGGCAAGATAAAGAATCCGATGTATTTCACTGAGAACCAACACGGAGCGTATAGTCCGCACAACGACCTCTCAAATACCGAGAGTGCCGAAATCATCATCTCACATGTGACCGACGGCATCGAGTTGGCGCATAAGGCGCATGTGCCCGAGCGTATCATCGACTTCATCCGAACCCACCATGGCACGCGACGCACCGATTATTTCTACATCAACGAGCAGAAGGCCCATCCCGACGAGGAGATTGACCCGACGCCATTTACCTATCATGGCCCGGCACCGTTCTCGCGCGAGACCGCTGTGCTGATGATGGCCGACAGCATCGAAGCGGCTTCTCACAGCCTTAAAGACCCCGACGAAAAGAAAATCAGCGACTTGGTCGACAACATCATCAACAAGCAGATGGAGGCGGGGCAGTTCCTCAACACCGACCTCACCATGCACGACATTGAGACCTGCCGTAAAGTGCTGAAAAAGAAGTTGATGAGTATTTATCATGTTAGGATTGCTTATCCGGAGAAGTGATTTTTTTGTCACAAAACTTTCAAAACCGGCAAAACACTTTTATTGGGAAAGTCGCCAACCGGCTCCTTTCCAGCCCGCCGACTTGTCGGCATAGCAACGGAGCTGGTTAGCGACGTTGCTTGAATACAAGTTTTGGAAGTTTTGTTGGTTTTGTGATTAAAAAATCTGTTTCAAATACGTTGTTGCTTCAGGCCCTTCATTAAACACCAAATCCAAAACGCTCAAATCGGGTGCAAAAGGAAACTTCTCGCTAAACACTTGATAATAAGCAGGGAAGAGGTTGGCATCAAACGGTTTTTTAGGGCTGAAAGCCTCTCTCAAATCATTTTCAGCCTCGCGAACATAGTCCGTCGAATGTACAATGTCTTTCTTGACTTTCAGCATTTTGAGAATCGCCCGCAAGGCCGCATCATTCAAGTCGACAAGCCGCTCAAAATGACCTTCAAAGATGGGTCTCAGGTAGTCGTAATAATGGTCGAAATAAGGCGAGGCCTTGTAAGCGGATTCCAAACAACGGCTGTGGATGTGCTGCCATGGCTCGATGGGGCTGAGAGCCATGTCCTTGGTCATGGTGTGGTTGCCGTTCACTTTGACGACAGGCACACTGAGGCTCTCCACACCGTTGGCAGTCATCACACGGCAACGGTTACGGTAGGTTTGTTTGTGATAGGTCTCGCAAACCTCAACCACAGGCTTGTCTTCGGCCAGAAAACGAGCCATGTAGCTGATACTCGGAAAGTATGCCGTACTAAAGAGGGCCAAATCTCAAAAACTTAATCTTTACTTGATCAGTCGTTCCTGAATGACCTGCCGATAACCTTCCTCCTGCATTGCCCCTACTTGCATGGTGGGCTGGCCTTCCAAAGGAATGAACAGCACCATGGGGATGCTTTTCACCTGGAATGCGGCGGCAAGCTCCTTCTCTTGGTCCACATTGACTTTGTAAATGAGCAATTTGCCTTCATATTCTTCAGCCAGTTTCTCCATGATAGGAGCCACGCGGCGGCATGGACCGCACCAGTCGGCATAGAAATCGACGACGGCGGGAAGGCTACCTTTATATATAAAGGTGTTCGGATTGTTCTCAAAGTTCCAGACTTTTTTCAGGAACTCGTTGTAAGTCAATTGTTTTACTTTCGGTTCTTCTTTCTTTTCCTGCGCGTTGGCCGTGAAGGCGGTGGCAAGGATTGCAATAGCGATAAGGATAGTTTTCTTCATGTTTTTATTGATTTCTGCCTGCAAAAATAAGCAAAGTTTTGAAATTTTGCCTAAAATCGCTTGCTCAATCTTGTTTTTTCTTATTTTTGTCCTTCACATCTCAAAAGAAGTCAGTGCGTCCAAATAGGAACGCATGCATTGCTTTCTTGTAAAGACAGAATTTATTTACACTCAAATCTTTATGTTATGAAAAAGCTATTGTTTACAGCATTTTGCTTGTTCGCCCTGATGGCCACAAGCGCGAGCCTCAAGGCTCAAGAAATCACCATCAATCTCAGTCACGGCTGGACGTGGATTAGCTACACGCGAGCCGATACCCTGACTTTCGCCGAGGCGTTGGGTTACTTCATACCAGCGAATGGCGATGTGATTAAGTCGCAAAACGGCAGTGCCTCCTTCAACAACGGACGATGGAGAGGAACCTTGCGGCAGTTCTATCCAGGCTTGGGCTACATGTATTACTCAAGTCGGACAGAACCGATTTCCTTCGTTTACACCCATGCCTACCAGCCTGAGGTGAGCACAGGAACCGTTTCTGGCATCACCACCACTTCTGCTACCGTGGGAGGCAACTTCTTGAACGACGGCGGCGCGACGATGAAGCAATGCGGCATCTGCTGGGGCACGAATGAGAATCCGACTATCAATAACAATGTCGTTTTGGTCGAGGAATTGACTACGGGCGAGTATGCCCTGGAATTGGCGAACCTCATTCCGGGCACGACCTACCATGCCCGCGCCTTCGCCACGAACACCGTAGGCACCACATACGGCGAGGATGTGACTTTCACCACTACGTTCGTCCTGCCCACGGTGACGACCGACGAGGCGAGTTGGGTGACCACGACGACCGCGATTGTAGGCGGACAGTTCTCCTTCGTGGGCAACTGCGTCGTCACGGAATGCGGTGTCTGCTATAGGATTGAACAAGGGGAAGAAACCTGCCTTGCCGACAGCACCAACGCCAGTCCCTTCTCGATGAACCTGACCGACCTCTTGCCCAACACCACCTACATCGTCCGTGCCTACGCGACGAACGGAGCGGGAACGGCCTACGGCGAGGAGAAAACCTTCACCACGCTTGAGGAGCCGCCTGCGTTCCCGGACGGAGCCATCGACAGCAAGTTCACCGTCAATGCGTATAACGGACAGGTGTACTTCTCGCAGGGCAATTTGCAATACATCGGCAGTGCAGCAGATCCTTACTGGAAGTTCGCTGAATACCAATGGTACCGTTTTGGAGAAACCACTGGCCAAAACAGCACGAATGAGGATGTCGACCGCGACCTATTCGGATGGGGAACGAGCGGCTACGACCATGGTGCCAACTGCTACCAGCCTTGGAGCACGAGCACGAGTTCTGCCGACTATTACGCATACGGCAACTCTCAGTACAACCTCTACGACCAGACAGGCCAAGCTGATTGGGGCTACAACGCCATCGCCAATGGCGGCAATCAAGAGAACAGTGGCTGGCGCACACTGACCAAAGATGAATGGTATTATGTGTTCAACACACGTACAGATGCCGCATCGAAATACGGACACGGATGTGTGAATGGTGTAAACGGCATGGTTCTCCTACCCGACGAATGGATTTTGCCCGAGGGGCTGAGTTTCACTTCGGGCAACAGCAGTTGGGCCAATGTCTACACTGCGGAGCAGTGGGTACAGATGGAGGCCAATGGCGCGGTGTTCCTGCCCGTTAGCGGCTACCGTCGTGGTACGTCACTCAATGATGTTGATTCCCACGGATGGTATTGGACGAGTTCTTACGACGGCAACAACGTGTATAATGTGAAAGTTCACAGTGGTTCTCTCAATTCGCAGCATAGCGACAACCGCTATGACGGAAACTTAGTACGCTTGGTGCGCAATACTGTAATCGTCCCGCCTTCGGTGACAACTTATAGTGTGACAGGTATCACCAATGCAACGGCGATTGTAGGTGGACAGATTACTGACTATGGTGGTGTCGCCGCAACAGAATACGGCATCTGCTACAGGATGGAACAAGGTGAGGAGACTTGTGTTGCCGCTAATGGAATCAACAACAATACTTTTTGGAAAAACTTGCAGGACTTGACCCCCAACACGACATACATCGTTCGCGCCTACGCTACAAACGGAGAAGGTACAAGTTATGGTGAGGAAATGAGTTTCACTACACTTGAAGAAGCCCCTACGCTTCCTCAAGGAATCATCAACGGATTGTTCACTATCAATAGCAACGATGAACAGGTGTATTTCTCGCAAGGCAATTTGCAATACACCAAATCGACCCAAACATGGAGTTTCATGGAACACCAGTATGATGTGCTTGGGACAAATGGACAAAATGTAGGTGAGGATTATGCGAATACGGATATTGTAAGCTATTTTGGTTGGGGAACAAGCGGATGCAATTTGCGCAATACAAACACAGGTTATTACTACCAACCCTATAACACCCTCGATCCAGATGGTTCTTATTATGGTACATTAGGGGATGACGATCTCACTGGGGATTATGCCAACGGCGATTGGGGTGTTTATAACCCTATCAGCAACGGTGGCAATGTTACTCAATCGTGGCGGACATTGTCCAAAGCTGAATGGGATTATGTGTTTGAAGGTAGGACCGATGCTTCTTCAAAGTGGGGACGTGGCAATGTTGCTGGCGTAAATGGTGTTATCTTGCTCCCTGATGTATGGGCAATGCCTATGGGACTCACATTCATCGCTGGCCCTGGTAGTAGTTTCGATTCGAATACTTATACGGAGCAACAATGGACAGCCATGCAGACTGTAGGTGCTGTGTTTCTTCCAGCAGCAGGCTGGCGTACTGGGGCTGAGGTTTCCCATGTGAACGACTGGGTTGATTATTGGACGGTATCTTCAGAGAGTAATCGTTCCGCGTATAATGTATGGGTCACTAACGATAGTTTTTATGGAGGGCATGATAGCTCATGGCGTCATCGTGGCTATCCTGTGCGCATGGTGCGCAATGCAGAATAATCCAATGAATTAGTAGGTCGTTGTAGAGACGGTGTGTACACCGTCTCTACCGGCCAAACGACGAAAACCACCCGAAAATTCCGTGAAAAACGCGGAAGGGTCGGGTGGTTTTGTTGTTCCCAAATGAGAAGCCAGTTGGGTTGAATATGGCATTCCCATTGGCCTTTGCGGTCGCCATGAAGTTGGTGTGGAAGGTATTCTTTTGGCAGTTTTCCATCCACCGACAGGATTCTGATGGCTTCTCGAATGAGTTCCATGTCATAACCCCGCTTTTTGCAAAGCCGCATATCGCGTTTAAACTCGCCCGTAAACTTGATGCTGTACATAGGCTATCCGAAAATCTGTTTAAACAAATCATCTACGTCTTTTGCCTCATATACTCGTCCTTCATCAAGGTCTTTCAAGGATCGTTCGTAGGCCGTCATTCTTTTGCGCCGAGGTCTTGATACCTTTCCAACCCCACGTAACATGCTGATGGCCTTTTTGATGTCGTTGATAAGCGACATGTCCTTGATGTCGACTATCAATTGCCCCTCGGCAGGAATGTTTGCAGTGTTTGCCATGATACCTGTTTTTTGTGGTTTTACGGCTGCAAAAATAATCAAACTATCGGAATTTTGCCGCAAAACATGTTCCAATTTCGCTTTTTTTTCTACTTTTGCAGCTTCAAATCAATGCCAATTTTTATGCTAAACACTTGTAAATTATTGATTATCAATGTAATTGGGGGGGGCAAATCTTCGTTCCATGCTTTCCCATACCCTTAGTCCAAGGCAGGACGAAGTGGCTTGCCTTGGATTTTTTTTTGTGCCTGTCATTGCGAGCGGAGCGGCGCAAGGCGGGTCTTCGGAATCCTTGAATCTTAAATCTTTAAATCTTTAAATCATTAAATCATAAATCCATAAATTACAACAAAATGACCAAAAAGAAATCCCTGAAAGCCATAGCGCTTTCGCTCGGGCTGGCGGCCTTGATGGCGCCTGCCACCCCACTGAACGCCCAGAGCAGGCCCAGCGGCTTGTTCGGCAGCGACCCGCAAACCAACGACAACAGCCCCAAAGGCTTGATGAACCCAAACCGCAGCGGCGTGAGCTTCGGGTTCAGCAACGACAACTTCCAGCCCGCTCCCCTCGGCAGCGGCCTTGTCCTGCTGATTGGCGCCGGCCTCGGCTATGTGGCACTCAAAAAGAAGGAGGACGAACAATGAAAAGACTTGGAATGATTGTGATGGCCGGCCTTTTGGTGCTGGGCCTCGCACAGTGCAAGAAAGAACAAACCAACAACACCCAAAGCGAGGGCAACGTTGTGAGGATTACGCTGAACGTTGGCCCTTCGACAGGCTCAGGGACCAACAACGGCTCAAGGGTGAATGTGGATCCGGATGCTATGGAGCAAGTCACTTTTGCAAACGGCGACCAGATTGTGGTGGCCAGCAACGGCGCAGTGGTCGGCACGCTGACCCGCGAAGAAGGGGTTTTCGGTGGCGAAATCACCAACCCCACGGAAGGCCAACCGCTCTATTTCTACTTCCTTGGCAACAAGCAAGGAACGGTTGCCAACGGCACCGCCGAATTGACCGTGAACATCAGCGACCAAACGACAGAGGCTGGCTTGCCCGTGATTTCGATGGGACCATCCACGGTGAATTATTCCACTGCTGAGACCAACTACACCTCTAGTCTCCACAACAAGTGCTCGCTGATGAAGTTCAACGTGACCACGCCTTCCACGGCTGCCATCTGCATCACGGGGATGAACAACACCGTGACGGTTGACTTCAGCAACCCGACCGACGAAGGCTTCACCTACGGCAAGGACGGCGACGGACTGATCACGATGCCCGGCGTGACTTCGGAAAACACCACGACCTGGGCCATCGTGCTTCCGCAAGACGCTTTGGCTGAAGGCGAGGACGGCTCAGTTTATACCGCCGACCATGCTTACGCCGGCACCCGCCCCCAAATGGATGCAATCGGGATGAACACGCTCCTCGATGCAGGCGTTGACCTGACTGCGGCATTTATCACTGCTTTTACCGTAGACTTCAATGACGGCATCCTTCCCGAAGGCTGGACGACCATCGACGCCGATGGCGACGGCTACAACTGGGTGCTTGACACGGAATGCGAGTCTGCCTATGGCTATGACCAAAGCAATGCAGGTTTCAATGGCAGCCACATGATTCTCTCTGGCTCGTACCATAAAACTGCAGGTGCTCTCCATCCTGACAACTACCTTGTGTCGCCTAAAGTGACCTTGCGCAGCGGCAGCACCTTCAGCTTCTGGGCTGGCTCACAGGACTATCAATATCCCGCCGAGCACTTCGGCGTGTTCGTCTCCGACAACGACACGAGCGACTGGACGATGGTTCAGGAGTGGACGATGACCGCCAAGGGCGCGAGTGGCAACAGAGGCGCAGGCCGCGACGGCAACACCCGTGACCAAGGCAATTGGCACCAATATACTGTCGACCTGAGTGCCTACGCCGGAGAGAAGTACATCGCCATCCGTCACTTCGATTGCTCCGACCAATTCTTTTTGAATGTCGATAATATCAGATTGGGCGACCCCGAACCCGGGACCTCATTCTCACAGAACTTCAATAATTCTGTTTTGCCCGAAGGCTGGACCACCATCGACGCCGATGGCGACGGCTACAACTGGGTGCTTACCAATCAAATGGCAGCCTATGGCTATAGTGCTTCCAATGATGGCCACTATGGAACCGTAGGGATGACTTCAGGCTCATACCATGGATCTGTTGGCCCCCTTACTCCCGACAACTACCTTGTTACGCCTAAAGTGAACTTGGTTCAGGGCAGCACCTTCAGCTTCTGGGCTTGCGCCCAGGATGCCGATTATCCCGCCGAGCACTTTGGCGTGTATGTGTCCGACAACGGCACGAGCGGCTGGACGATGGTTCAGGAGTGGACGATGACCGCCAAAGGCGCGAGTGGCAACAAAGGCAATGGCCGCGACGGCAACACCCGTGACATAGGCAACTGGTATCAATATACCGTCGACCTGAGCGCCTACGCTGGAGAGAAGTACATCGCCATCCGTCACTTCAATTGCAGTGACGAGTTCTTTTTGGAAGTCGACGATATACTGCTGACCGTCAACTGATGACGGGCGGTTCTTCCGAATTTGCAATTCGGAAGTGTTGAGAGGGGAATTTGCAATTCCCGCATGATCGTAGAGACGTCACGGTGAGTGGCGTCTCTACGTGTTTTTTTTGCCTGCCGGGGCACTGCCGTAGGCCACCAGCTTGCGTCCAAAGGTTACAAAATCCTTCAATGAGTGCTGTTTTTGTGAAAAATCTCCCTCAATGAGTGCTTTTTTTCAAAAAATCTCCCTCAATGAGGGATTATTTGTATTGGAAACCTATGATGTTTCCTCAAATCCAGTGAATTATTGTATTTTTGCCGCAAATTTCTAGAAATTATGCTCATCGTCAATATCAAGGAACTCGTCGGCATCGAGGAACAAGGCCGACTGCTGAAACGCGGCCCCGAAATGGCCGAAACGGGAAGGATCAAGGACGCCTTCCTATTGATTAAAGGAAAGAAAATCGCCGACTACGGTCCGATGGACTCGGAGGCTTGTAGGAAATATCTTGCTGAAAACCATCGTGTTCACGATGTGAATGGCAGCGTGGTCATGCCTGCTTTTTGCGACTCGCACACGCATTTGGTCTACGCCAATTCGCGCGAGATGGAGTTTGTCGATAAGATTCGCGGCTTCAGTTATGAGGAAATCGCGAAGAGGGGAGGAGGCATCCTCAACTCGGCCAAGGCAACGGCGGCGGCCTCAGAGGACGAACTTTACGACATGGCGCAACAACGCCTTGACGAGGTGATGCGCATGGGCACAGGTGCCATTGAAATCAAAAGTGGTTATGGACTGACGACCGAGAGCGAATTGAAACTCCTTCGCGTCATCCGCCGACTGAAGGAAAACTCGCCCTTGACCATCAAGTCGAACTTCCTTGGGGCACATGGCATCCCGATGGAATATCGTGGCCATCAGGAAGACTACGTGGATTTGGTCATCAACGAGATGATTCCGCTTGTGGCCGCCGAAGACCTTGCCGATTTCATCGACGTGTTCTGCGACCAAGGCTTCTTTACTGTTGAGGACACCGAGCGCATCCTCATGGCAGGCATCAAATACGGCATGAGGCCTAAAATCCACGCTAACGAGATGGCCATTTCGGGCGGCGTGCAGGTGGGCGTGAAATACGGTGCTATCTCCGTCGACCACTTGGAACAGATGGGCGACGAGGAAATCGAGTGCCTGAAAGGCTCCGAGACCATGCCTACCGTCTTGCCGGGCTGTGCTTTCTTCCTTAACCTGCCGCTTTCGCCGGCACGCAAGATGATTGAAGCGGGTCTGCCAGTGGCTATGGCCTCCGACTTCAACCCTGGCACTTCGCCGTCGGGCAATATGCAGCTTATCCTTTCGATGGCTTGCATCCGCTACCGCCTGACCCCCGAAGAGGCCCTGAACGCCACTACCTTGAACACGGCCTATGCCATGGGCGTGAGCGACGAGGTAGGTAGCATCACCAAGGGCAAACTCGCCAACCTCATCATCACCCAACCGATGACGCAGTTGGAGTTCATGCCGTATTATTATGGTGCCAACAAGGTGGCTAAAATGATTTTGAATGGAAAATTTGTTTAAATTGTAAAGATATGAGATACAGTAAGTTATTTTTGGTTCTTTCTTTGGCGGCCATGCTGTTTGTCTCCTGCAAGAAAGACCACTTTGATACCAGCAATGTGCATGGTGTAAATGCTGAAGGTGAGATGCTGTTGCCCGTAGGCAAGGCTTCTTTCACTTTGACGAAATTGATGCAGCAGCTCAAAATTGATAGCGTGATTACCTGTTCCGAAGATGGAAACTTGTCCTACTGTTTCCATTATGATGACTACGGAGCTGTAAAGGGGGATGAATTACTGAGATTCAAAGATTTGGAATATAGCCAGCATTTTTCTTATCCGAATCTTATACCGGAAACTCCGTTCCAAACGTACGATACAATGTTTCATTTAGAACAAACGATTGTGTTTGAGTCGGAAAACATCCAAGTGCTGGAAGCTGAGATGAGATCGGGACATTTTGACATCACTTTGAATTCCAACATCGGTTTGGTGCAGCGAATTGTGCTTCATTCTTCTGACATTAAAGATGCTGAGGGCCATGATATGACGTTGGATTTCGATTTCAATTCAGAAGATATTCAGTTTGACCTTGACGGATTGTATTATACCACGGATACGGCCAATATCCTTAACTTGGATTATGCCATTTATGTCAGGTTGGGGTCTGCTTCTGAACCTGAACTGTATTTCGATGTAGATGTTAAGGGACGCGACTTGGCTCTCAAGGAAATGAGCGGCTATGTGAATAAATACGGTTCAAAAAGCATCATTGATACTACAATGAACCTGTTCCCCGCCAACATTACAGGCGCGTTGGAAGTGCATGGCGCTCGTTTGACCCTCTCAGAGCGCAACACCTTCCTTTTGAGGGCACAATTGGATGTGGATACGGCTTGGATTATCGGTGATGACAACGTGCCCTACTCCATTTTTGGTCAGCAATCCCTGTCGGTCCCCATTCCTCCCCATGACAATTTTGTACAAATCTATGAAAGAGCCCTGAACGGCAAGATTTCGGCTAATGAAACCGGAATTTATACTTCTTCCAATTTTGTCGTGAATCCTTCAGGCGTGTCCGATTTGGTCTCTGTGTCCGATACCTGTGTCATTGATATGATAATTGATACTGAAATTCCGTTTGACTTTACCGTCGACGATGTGCGTTATTATGACACGACCAATTTGGCGCTTTCGGGAATCAAAATGCCCGACCAAATTGAAAAGCTGACTTTGGAATTGTCCATATCCTCGACGCTTCCGTTGAATATGAACGCCCAATTCTTTACCTACGATTCTGAGACCGGAAAAATTACGGATACGCTTGTCGCTCAAGACAATTTGATTCGTGCTTCATTCGACGGACAACCTACATTGGCCGAGGTGGCATTGGAAATTACAGGAGAAAAAGTGATCCGTTTCATGCAGTCAGACCGATTGATTTCGTGCTATGAGATAGATACGGATGCTCATGATGTGATGCTGAAAGGCCAGCAAGGCTTGGATATGTTTATGAAGGCCAAAGTGAAATACAATGGTAATGTCGAATTTTAAAACAAGATGAAAATGAAAAAGTTATATAGATTTGTAGCCGTTTTGGCTTCGGTGTTTGCTCTCGCTTCAGCCAACGCTCAACAGGTGTCTCCTGTCGATTTCATGCGGATGAACCCTTATCAGATGAAAGCCAATCCTGCCACGGATTTGCCTTACGAGAGCGTCATGTCGATCTTCATCGGCGATATTGGCTATGACGTGCAGAACACATCTTTTCGTTACGACAAACTTTTCGATTTCGATGCACAAGGTCGTCCTGCAACAATCAATCTGAGGCAGTTTGCCAATAGCCTGAAGGAGAAGAACTTTGTGGGTTTCGACGCAAATGTTGAACTTTTCACCCTGTATCGCCGCCTGAACAAAGGAATGCTTACTATTAATTATGGCATCAAGGCCCAAGGTGACGCGAGATACAACGACGGCCTGTTTAAATTGCTGGGCTATGGCAATAGTGCCTATGTCGGCGAAGACAATCCCATCAAAGTCAACATGGATGTGAACACGCAGGCTTATCAGGAACTTGCGGCGGGTTATCAGATGAATATTACCGATCAGCTGTCGGTGGGAGGTCGCGCCAAGCTGTTGTTTGGCCTTGCCAATGTCACCACGAAAGCTTTTGATTTGCAGCTTTTCACGGACCCCGATTCCTACGCGCTCCGATTGAAGGAAAACATTGCCATGAAAGCAGCTATGCCCAATGCGATTTATGTGGATGAGACAGGCAAGCTGAGGACCGATGGGCCATTCAGCTTTGGCGAGTTGTTCCGCAATCCAGGCTTCGGCATTGATTTGGCTGCAGAGTATCGTTTTGATAATCAGTTTAGCGCAGTGGCTGCCATCCACGACTTGGGCTTCATCCATTGGGGAAAGAACGACATCAATGTGAAGGGCGAAGTGAAGGATATGGGACAGTTTTATGACGATGGCGATTTCCTTTTCGACGGCTTGGATTGGCAACAGATACGGCTCATTTCTTCCGACTCGTCGTATCGTAAAGCCTTCTTTGATACCATACAGCAGTGTCTCCGATTGGAATACACCCCTTTGGAGAAATACAATACAGCTCTGAATACCAATCTCTTGCTCAGAGGTAATTACGACCTTGACGAGCACAACCGTTTCAGTGTTCAGGTGCAGGGCCGTTTCCTCGGCAGTGGTTTCCGTCCCTCCTTGACGTTGGCCTACAACGGCAATTTCTTCCAGATGTTGGATGTGTGCGCCACTTATACCATAATGCCTGGTAGTTATGACAACATTGGTTTGGGCATTTCTGGCAGATTGTTTAAAACATGTAACATCTACTTGACAACCAGCAATGTCTTGGGACTATTCAAACCGTTGAATATGAGTGGGATGGGTGCTCGGATAGGCGTTGTGTTCACTTTGTGTCCGGAAGACAAGAATACGGAATACGAATAATACTTTTACGAAATCAGTGAGTTTTTATCACTGAGTGACTATGATTAACGCAAGGATTTTTGGCATCAGTCGCCATCGCCTGACCACGGACGGTGAGGGTGTCACTACACTTGTGGCGTTCAACGGCTGTCCTTTGCGCTGCAAGTTTTGTCTCAACAAGGCTTCATGGGAGGATGAAAAAGGTCGCCTTTACACACCAGAGTTGCTTTTCGAGGAGGTCAAAATCGATCAGTTGTATTTCTTGGCCACGCATGGTGGTATCACCTTCGGCGGTGGAGAGCCTTTGCTGCAAGTGGCGTTCATCAAGGAGTTCCGCGAGCTTTGTGGAAATCAATGGCAAATCGTGGCCGAGACCAGCCTCAATGTGCCGTTTGAGAATGTAGAAACGCTTGATTCCGTTTTGGATGGCTACATCGTTGACATCAAGGACATAAACCCTGAAATCTACAAAGATTATACAGGAAAGGACAATGCTTTGGTGATAAGCAATTTGGGATGGCTGCTTAAAGGCGGCGACCCCAACCGTGTCATAGTGCGTGTGCCACATATTCCTGAGTTCAATACCGATGAGGATGTGAAGCGCAGTAAAGACCAATTGGCCGCGATGGGTGTGAAAAACATTGACGAGTTCAATTATATAATAAGGTAAAGAGGTCGGCCCTTCGACAGGCTCAGGGACTTTGGCTTTTGTGTGAGTTGAGGGTCCCTGAGCCCGTCGAAGGGCCCGATTTAAGAAAACTCACTTCAAACCTTGTTTTGTTCATAATAATTCCTATCTTTGCCACGTTAAACAAAAAACTACTGACATGAAAAGAGGAAAACAAACCTGCAAAATCCTGAAGGAAATCCGCAAACAGATTGCAGCGGAGAACGACATTAAGCTGGTCATCGAGGAATGTACCTATCAAGGCGACTGCCTCGGCACTTGCCCGAAGTGTGAGGCCGAAGTGCTCTATCTGGAACGTGAATTAGAGAAACGCCAGCGTATGGGCAAGGCGGCCGTCGTTGCGGGACTTTCCTTAGGTTTGTTGGGCGCGAGCCAAGTGGCTTTGGCGCAGGAGCCGGACAGTTTGAACATGAATCAAAATAATTTGGGGACGTTGCGAGGGGACATGACAATTGTTGAGTATGGAGCTATCCCTCTTTATCCTCCTCCAACTTTTCCCTACTGTCATGTGCTGACCCAAGAGGAGATAAGTAATGTGGCGATAAGCAAATTGCCTAAATCGGGCAATCTGATAGTGGTGGGTGGAAATTTGACATGTCCTGAAGAAGAATCTCTTTACAACAGGGAGTGGAAACCCCAGCCAGATACCTTGTTTGAAAAGACGAAGTGTCTTTATGCTCCAAAGTTTGAAGGCGGTGAGTCGATGCTTGTGGAGTTCCTCTCCCGAAACTTGGGCAAAAATGCTGATGGCAATGCCTATGGCGAAATGGAAGTTGCCTTCACGGTGGAGCCCAACGGCCATCTGTCGCACATTGATATAATAAAAGGTATCAATGAGCAACTGGATGCTCAAGTCGCGGCGCTGTTCAAGTTCATGGAATGGAAGCCCGCCATTTGGGAATTGAATTCGGGAGAGAAAATCCCGTTCGCCTGCCAATGCGTGCAGAAACTTCATTTTCCGATGATTACACATTGAAAACGAAAGGCGAATTAATGAACAATTCGTGACAAATTGATGATAATTTATGTTTTAAAATAACACGTCATGGCAAGAGGCAAACAAACCTGCAAAATCCTGAAAGAAATCCGCAAGCAGATTGCGGCAGAGAACGATATTAAGTTGGTCATCGAGGAATGCACCTACCACGGTGATTGCCTCGGCACATGCCCGAAATGCGAGGCTGAGGTGCGCTATCTGGAGCGCGAATTGGAGAAACGGCAGCGGATGGGCAAGGCGGCAGTTGTGGCAGGACTTTCCGTAGGTTTGCTGGGTGCAAGCCAAGTGGCTTTGGCGCAGCAGCCCGATACATTAAGGATGGACACCATCCATAAAGAAGTGATTGAAGACGGCGAGCTTTTTGGGTGTATTGTGGAAACCATGCCTTCGTTCCGTGGCGGCCAGCAAAAGTTGTTTGAATTCATTGGAAACAATGTGGTCTATCCACAAGAAGCCATAGATGCAGGTGTAGAAGGCAGGGTCTTCGTTGAGTTTTATATTGAAAAAGATGGCTCTGTTACTGATGG
>JAEEGG010000477.1_pt1 | contig 133172 bp, 109 predicted proteins | sample 9134161 | NCBI WGS metagenome assembly JAEEGG01 (sample SAMN16246543, study PRJNA631951) | gut metagenome | biome: gut microbiome; feature: rumen; material: CR-attached | host: Bos | place: Iran: Karaj | collected 2018-10
GAAAACGTTCGTTTCTTCGCAACAGACGTTTTCTCGCCTCGGCATAGTGCAAACACTTCGTGATTTGCCCTCTGCTCTCGGCTTATCGAAAACGTTCGTTTCTTCGCAACAGACGTTATCTCGCCTCGGCATAGTGCAAACACTTCGTGATTTGCCCTCTGCTCTCGGCTTATCGAAAGCGTTCGATTCTTCGTAACAGACGTTTTCTCGCCTCGGCATAGTGCAAACACTTCGTGATGTGCCCTCTGCTCTCGGCTTATCGAAAACGTTCGTTTTGTTGAGCAAAAGAAAGGTCTTAGAGGCAAATGCCTCGTAGAAACACGATACAGGCCGATTGAGCAGTACCGTGATACTCGTACGAACGAGAACTGCATCCCGAAAATTGAATAAGTGCCAGTGGCACTTCGATAACGTTAAGAATATAACGACACGAAAACATATTAATAGAACCCACCATTAGTCGGAAGAACCAATTGCGCCATCCATTTTGTTCTGGAGAAAATCAAAATGTCGATAAAACTCTGTTTCTTTGCAATGTGAAATTACGAAAAAGTTCGTTACGAAAAAATGCGTAGTATGGAAAACCCTTTCAAATACGGCATCATCGTCTGGGGCCTCAACTGATAGCTGATATTATCCATTAAGCAACTGCACGAAAGGGTGATTAGATGATAATTTGTATCCATGCAACCTCGTACGATGAGGTAATATAACTGTTTCACCCCAGCCAAACGTCATCTGTGCCAACTCATTGAGTATGGCCATCTGTGATTTTTCGGCAGTAACCCCACCTATCGGTTGGAAAATAACTTTTTGAATTATTGTTTGGCTGTATCAGAAAAATGTTGTATTTTTGCAAATCAAAAAGGTCAAGATATGAGCAAGTATGAGATACCATACCTTACAGCTGCGGTGCATGCTTTTGGGGAACGCTTCGCGATGACGCGACAGGCGGCATTCAATTATCTGCACGAGCATAAGGGGTTGGCGTTCCTGATAGAGTTCTACGATGTGGAACACTTGCAGTCGATGGAAGAGACCATCGACGACTTGATTGTTTATTGTCAAAAGAATGGAGGTACGCTCGCATGAAACTATATCATGGCACAAATACCGATATTGAAACGATTAATCTTAGCCAAGGATTACGATACAAAGACTTTGGCAAAGGTTTCTATGCAACCCCTGACAGAGCTACTGCCGTTCGTATGGCACAAAAACGTGCAAGGCTTTTCGGAGGAACAGCTACACTTATCACCTACGAATTAGATGAGTTAGTATTTCGTTCTGATTTGGAAATTAAACGGTTTCCAGAGAAAGCTTCGGTAGAATGGCTCTTATTTGTTGATGCAAACCGAGACCGAAAAAACACCACAACTGTACACAAATACGATATTGTGATTGGACCTATAGCCAACGACGGTGTTGTGCTACAGTTGACCAATTATCATGAAGGCATATATTCCCCAGAACAAGCTGCCCAGTTGTTGCAAGACAAATATCTTGACCAGCAGTATTATTTTGGGACGGAGAAAGCCCTCGTTTACCTTCATAAGATTAATGCCGAAACAGTATGAACCAGCCTAACCACCATCAGATAGCAACGTACTTGACAAATTATATCTTGAGCGAGCTGGTGAAATATGTAATGGAGGACACCGGTTGCGGCATCGAGCAGGCTATGGAGAAAGTCTATACATCCCCGCTGATGGAAGCCCTGCAAGATGAAGAGAACGAATTGTACGTACAAAGTCCGGCATATTTGTATGAGTTAATGAAAGGTCGTTGGCAACGTCTCCGCGGCATAGTGACTGCACCTGAGGACTTCGACTACAAACAAGAACTGGCAAGCCGTTATGAAATATGAGCTGCAGATTATATTAAGAAAACTTCTATAAATCACCTCGGGTGAGACTTTTCATAACACCGCACAAGAATTGAGATAATCGAGTTTCTGTTCAGTAAGCTGATGCAAAGTCAGATACGTAAAAGCTTGGAGGCAGCCCGCCGGCATTGGGAGAATCGCTCAAAGGACTTACCCCCAATAAATGTTTTGCCAAATAAGAAAAGAATTGTACCTTTGCAGCGTGAAATTACGAAAAAGTTCGTTACGAAAAAATGCGTAGTATAGAAAAACCTTTCAATCCCAAATCGTTTATTAGGGTTTATGGCAGATTAGTATTTGTAGGAGCAAAATGGAATCACCGATATCTTTTAACTCCAAGGGGTGCTGTAGCGCCAGATACACAAATGATTAGAGGCCACCCGCCAGTGTCGGGAGAATTGTGCAGGCAGCTAATCTTGGAATAAGATTTCATTGATTCGGATTAAATTCGTATCTTTGCAGCGTGAAATCATAGTGTTCGTTTGTGATGAGTAACGTTATTGAAATATCGAAGACACAAATTATTATGGCTTTCGTGGCTACCTGTATCGAGACCACCGCTCGATGGCTGGACTTGCCATATATAGATGTGTATCAGCGGATGAAACGTGTGGGGCTGATTGAGAAGTATATCCTTCCTCATTACGAAACACTTCATACCGAAAGCCGTGAAAACCTTGCACAAGGATTGGTGGAATGTCTGAACAATTGGGAGGCCAAGAAATGAGTGAAATGATTGTCTATCATGGGGGGACGGAGAAGGTCAAATCTCCTGTATGTAAATTCGGGCGACGCAACTTAGACTTTGGTCAAGGGTTTTATGTGACCGGTATTCGTAAGCAGGCTGCTGATTGGGCTACCGTAGTGGCTGACCGTAGAAAGGTGGCTCCCATAATAAATAGATATCGATTAGACCGTGATGCCATATTGCGCGAAGCTCGCTGCAAGGTCTTCCCCGCATACGACAGGGATTGGCTACAATTCATTGTGGCTAGCCGTCGTGGCGAACATGTAGCTGATAGCTACGACTACATCGAAGGCGGTGTAGCCAACGACCGTGTTGTTGATACGGTCAACCTCTATATGGCAGGCCTGATGGACGAGGATACTGCACTCCTTCGCCTGTCCCAGCATCAGCCCAACAACCAGATGTGCATACTTTCACAGGAGTTAATCGACAAATACTTGGTTTTCGATGGAACAGAGACAATCTGATGACCCCGTTAAGTCACCTGTCATACAGGAGATAATCATAAGCAACCGCATCGGCGCCATCGCTGTGGAGTTGGCCAAGCGTCTTAGTATAGCACCCGAGAAAGCCTTGCAGTTGTTCTACGAAAGCCAAACCTGCGCCGACCTGCATGACAAATCCACTGGCCTCTATCTCTATGGCGATTTATATGTCGCTGATGAGTTTATGAGAGAAAAAGAGTACGCGATGTAGAATCAAATAAGAAGTGTTATGATTGACATTCAAGCATCTTTAGGAGAATTATCTCAGAGAGTTAACGTGACGACCCGTTATCCCTTTGATGGGCAAAAAATAGTTATCATTTACGATGACCATAGATGGCTATTAAATGTTTTGTATAAAATCCAAAAAGATAGTCTACTTCCCGGACCTCCTAAATTAGTATTCTTTGATTCTCATGATGACGCTGGTCAAAATCCAAAGAAATCGGAATTACTTGCTCATATTGGGGTTGAAAATCTCTCTGATGCTACTGAAAAAGCCTTTTCGTCATTCGTTGATTATGACATCAGAACAGATGACGGAAACTGGTTATCTGTTGCATGCGAACTAAATTTGGTGTCTGATGTCGTAGTTATTGGTAACAAATATAGTGACAACATCGAGAGGATGAACAACATATACATCTCTGAAGATGGAATAACTCACAAATTACTTGAGATGAGTACAGATTTAGAGGCTGAATTAGGGTGTAGAGGCTCATTAGGAGATCGTGCAAGAGATGTGGAGTTTCGTGAAATACGTTCATTCTTTAATTCACAATATGGGCATAGATATGCTCGTGTTGGAGAAATGACACCATTTGTTTTAGATTTTGACTTGGATTACTTCACTCTGGATACAAATGAAGGGACAATGGCATGGACACAAAGAATCTGGAAAAATCATTTTGATTTGGGTAAGCCTGGAGCAACATTTATACATGACTTGATTGGCAAAGCAATGGTGATTACCGTATGCAGAGAACCAGATTATTGTGGAGGCATTGCTGGGTCTAATTATAATTTGCAGAATTTAGATAATTATTTCTTTGATGGGCAATTGGGAACAAATTTGCTCTATTGATTTTTTTCATAGGATTATGAACGAGTATAAGAAGGAAGCATTAATTGCAAGAAAAACCAGAAATAATAGCAATATGATAAATATTTTGCAATATGAGAAAAGATATGTATTTTTGTAAAAAATAATCACCAAAACATGGTTTTAAATCAATATAATCCAAGTATTTAAAGATAATAATTTTTTTTAAAATGGCAATAGATTATAATGATATTGAATTTCGAAAGAAAGTCTGGGAAAGAGGAGTCCCTGTAGAAGAGTATGACCCTCAAATAATACGAAAAGATGCTGCAGGGGCATGGATTATTTTTGATCGTTATAAGAAAGACGATCCATTTGGATGGGAAATTGACCACGTATTTCCTAGAAAACTATTGGCAGAACAACAAATAGACGAAGCCCTTTGGGACAATATACAAAATCTTCGTCCCATGAACTTCGCAAATAATAAGTCAAAAGGTACAAGTTATCCTAACTATATTGTTAGAATGAAATCTGACGGAGATAGTAATGTTGAATGTGAAGAGTCATTTACAGTAAATCAGGAACTACAAGAGGCTTTGGGTCATTTATTTGGACTGTTATGATAAATATCTCTACATTTAGCTCCTTCCTAGAGTTTTTAGCCGCAATTTATACTTCGATGTACTTCGATCGAGTTTTCGATTTTTGGTCACCAAAATATAAAAATAATCTTAATGATGCCCTAGAGAAGAACAACTGGACAAAAGATACATTGTTTAGTACCACAATGAGAACCGCTTGTACAGAATGGTATAATGGTGTAAGGAGAGCAATGCTAAACAGGGCAGCTTTCATGATAATATCAATTATTGCAATATTGGTTTTTGTTGGATTTGAGGAATCACTTAATAGCCAAGTTCGCTTAATATCCTATTCCTCATTTGTTATTACATGGATATTGTCATTTTTAGTAGTGCTTGTGTTTTTCAAAAGATTTTTCTTTTCAAAAATCAAAAGAATGTTCTTGGCTTTGTTGTTGGAAGGATTATTATTTGTGACTTCTTTTAATTATGTCTTACCCAATATTCCTTTTCTTGAAATATTGTCAAAATACACTCGCATAGTACTATTGCTGTTTACACTTTTACCAATTGTAATACAGATTATTTCATCATGGCTTTCATCAGATCCTTATGCGGAATATCTTAAAAAGAGGCTCCCCTCTTTTAAGGAAGAATATGACACTGCCCAAAAGAGTTTAAGAACCCGTGATGTTAGCCTTGTAAATGATGAATTCAAAGAAGTTATAACTGCAATGTTTGTTCAAGGGGAAACTAGTGACACCTCAATGAATAGGTACCAGGAACTACTACGAGAAAAGATGCTTTCTACATGCCAACCTAAATCCATTTTGGTGGTTTTTTGGTCATGGGTGACTTTCCAATATAATTATGTTACTGCAAAGTTGTCTAAGAAGAGTGCTGATGTGGTTGAAGATGACATCGTTTATGAAATGCCAATTGAGTTACGTCCAATACAAATAGATGTGGATTTTGCAAAAGAATACATAAAATATCGTACAGAAAAAGACCATGGTAATACGATTAATATCCGAGACTATTGCAAGAAGAATAATATTTCTTACAATGCAATGGTTGGTTGGGTCAAAGCAAATAAACCAACGGGCAAAAAAAAATAAAACTTCTTGTTTTTTGTCGCAAGCACAGTTCTTTATCAATACCAAGAAATATCGACCTGTAATAATGAATAACGTTATTATTAGCTCTCATCAATAAAAATCTGTATCTTTGCAAACGAAATAACAACTAAAACACCACATATCGAAAGAAAAAAGTAGAAGATAAATAACATAATATAGAAGCGTTTTCGCTTTTCATAGGCAAGTTCGAAACGTAGGAAATTTCGTTACTTTTAGTGCTCATGAAAGCAGGGACGCTCGCGGTTATACCGTGGGCTTTTCTTGTAGCACTAAAGGTTATTCCTACGACCTCGAACTTGCGCAAAAGAAGTTCGCGGTTTTTTTTGCCCACTCGAGAAAACGTTTGTATAGAAGAAATGAACATTATTAATCCTGCCTATGGAAAAGAAATACAAACTCAATTATGACCCGCCTAAGGTTACATTGGTGTCCTTTGTGGTGGAGGAGGGATTGCAGATGTCGGTTCGAACATCTGTCTTTGAACTGCCCCTCTTTGATAGTGACACATGGGATGGCCCGACATCAAATGCAAATGCCAATCGCTTCGGCGATGCCGGATGGAACAACGGTTCCTCTCAGGGTACCGATGTCTTCGGCACAGGTTCATGGAATTAAACTTTTTATCAAATCATCAAACATTGAAAACTCATACTATGAAGAAGCAATATATCATTTTCTCGTTCTTTGCAGCCTTGTTGGCCGTAAGTGTCGTCAGCTGCAAAAAGGACCAGGATGTCGTCACTCTTAATGCGGTCATCCAGAAAGTCAGCAACGACTCGAAGGTCTATATCAACGACCACACACCCTATTGGCATAATGGTGACCAGATAAGGATTAACGATGCCGATTACACGTTACAGACGGCAATGGAGAATTCCGCACAGATACCTAATGTGGCAAACAGTACTTTGGGCTACCGCGCCATCTTCCCTGCCGGTGTTCTCACCAATAGCAATGACAATATCAACAACAGCAGTTCTGTGGCTGTAACCCTGCCAGCAACACAGGTGTTTGAAATGGTGGGCACCCATCAGCGGGTGGATGTCCCTATGGGTGCCTTTATCGACAGGGGTAGCACCCTCCAGTTTCACAACCTTTGCTCCTTGGTGAGGGTGTATGTCAGCAACGCCATCAATGCCCAACTACCTGTTACAAACATCACTATCACTGCCGAAAGCGTTACTCTCAGCGGTATGGGTACTGCCACTATCACAGGCGAGAGCTCAGATGCTATTGTCATTCCTTCTTCGACAGGTTCGCATTCGGTTAGCCTTTGCAAGACAGACAACACCCCGATGAAAACTGTAGAGCCTTTGGCAACAGAATACTTTGACGTGATAGTACCTGAATTCTCCACCCCAAGCGACGTAACCGTTACCGTCACAACCACCACAGGCTATAAGTCTATTCCCATCGAAGATGCCACTTTGGCACACAACACCATCACCACCGTTACCGTCAATGTGGATGAATTGTCCCAAACTGCTGCCGAACTTGTAAGTGGCCCCACGTTCAATGCAGCTATTCCACAAAATGCCACAGCAATACGTTTTGAGTATAATAACGCCGCTGTTACATCGGGTACTATTCTTTCGACATCCTCATCTCAGTATCCAATATATGGCAATATGGACGGTTCCACATGGGTGGTTTCTACTCCTGCGAATAGAATGAATGCCAATTCATACTGTTTTAGGATGTTTAGAGGACTTTATGCCAATTTATCATTGGCACTCACTAATATTGAATTTGGAGATAACTTTAACACTTCTAATGTCATTAATATGTCTGAGATGTTCTATGGTTGCAACAGCATGACCAGCATCGACCTCTCCAACTTCAACACTTCCAATGTCACGAATATGTCTGGGCTATTCGGTTATTGTAGCACTCTAACAAGCCTCAATCTCTCCAGCTTTAACACTACTAATGTTACGAATATGAAACAGATGTTCATACATTGCAGCAGTCTAACAAGCCTCAATCTCTCCAACTTCAATACCTTCAATGTCACTAATATGACTAATATGTTTTTTGATTGCAGCAGTCTAACAAGCCTTAATCTCTCCAGCTTTAACACTACTAATGTCACGAATATGTCTCAAATGTTCGGTCGTTGCAGCAGCTTAACCAGCCTTAATCTCTCCAACTTTAACACTTCCAATGTCACGAATATGTATTGGATGTTCGGTGGTTGCAGCAGCCTAACCAGTCTCAATCTCTCCAACTTCAACACTTCTAATGTCACAAACATGTATGGGATGTTCGGGGATTGCAGCAACTTAACCAGCATTGATCTTTATAACTTCAACACTGCCAATGTGAATGATATGCGATACATGTTCCAAAATTGTAGTAGATTGACAAGTCTCAATCTTTATAATTTTGATATGAATGGTCTTACAAGTCATGATGGATATACCGGGAAATACGCAATGTGTTCGGGTCTCGCTTCTATTTCTGGTGCCTGTGCCATCACCTGTCCGACATCTATACAAGTCGAATTTCAAAGTGGGACAAGCCTCGTAAATAGTCGTATCACATGGTACACGCACTAAACTGAAAACAACTAAATCTCGAAGTGCTACTTTGGCTATTCGCTGAAAAAACGAAGTGGCACTTCCTTTTTTCTGCATATCCATTGGAGTCATATCAGGCATAATCCACCCGACGGAAAAGCCGACCTCGCCAAGAGACTGAAGAAGGGCCGAAGAGCCATCACGCACTCTTTAGGTGGGTTTATTCGTTTTGTGTCGCGTCCCTATCGGGTCGCGGATGTGTCCGTGATATGATGCATTGTGCCTGCCACTTGTATTGTCGCGGAAATAAAAAGATTGCGTTAGTATGCTATGGTTTAAGACAACCGATGGGTACTACCCATACACCATCTTTTGGACGACGGTAGCAGTAATCGCCCACGGCTGTAAGAACCATCATGAATGAGGGCTGAGGCATTTTGTCAAGGTTTATCTTCCCAGCCAACGTCGTTAGTGTGGCTGCTCCTTTGTCTATCTGTTCGTTGCCACCCAACTTGATTTCGATTAGCCCATATGTTCCATTGCGGCGGTGTAACACTGCATCGCACTCCAACCCGCTGGCATTGCGGAAGTGGAACACATTGCCGTCAAGAGCATCTGCATATACCCTTAAATCACGCACGGCCATCGACTCGAAAAACATTCCCATGGCCTTTAAGTCGTTCATTAAATCGTTAGGTCCAACAGACAGAGCTCCTGCTGCGATGCTGGGGTCTATGAAATAGCGTGTGTCCGACGATTGGATTGCCGCCTTGCTGCGCAGATTTGGATTCCAGGCTGGCATATCTTCTATTACGAACATCTTTTTCAATGCATCGACATAGTCAGATACGGTTTCGTATGAGATGGAGGCATTGTCATTCTCTTTGATGTCTTCACTAAGTTTCTTCAAACTTACAGCCTGTCCTTGATTCCGAGCATACGAGCGAAGCAGGTGCCGTGTTCTGTCGCTATTGCGCCGAGTATTATCCACGCGCAATATGTCTACCTTATAGATGGCCTCATAGTAGTCTCTTGCCTGTTCCAATGCGATGTCGCCAGTGAGAAATGTGGCTTGTGGCCATCCTCCACGGCATATCAGAAACGATATCTGTTCCAATCCCATGCTGTTAGTCTGTGGTTCAATTGATACGCCATCAAATAAATCACTTAAACTCACCACGCCTGTTGATTCACCAGATTCCCATAGGCTCATAGGTCGCATGCTGATACGTCCGATACGACCTGTACCGCTATGATGTATGGCATTCTGGTCAGCAGGCACACTACTGCCTGTCAGAATAAACTGACCGAATTGCTGACGGCGGTCGACCTCTGAGCGAACCATGTCCCAAAGTGATGGTAACGACTGCCATTCGTCCAAAAGACGGGGTGTTCCACCACTGAGCAATCTTGCAGGATTTACCTGCAACATAATGCGAGCGTTGTCCAGCACTGAGCTGTCACCTAAATCCAGCATGCTGGACGCTATTTGCTTTGCCGTAGTGGTCTTGCCACACCACTTGGGACCATCAATCAGTATGGCACCTTTCCCTTGCAGTTTTCGTTCAAGTAGCACATCTGCAATGCGTTTCTTGTATCTCTCCATAAATATCACTCATTATTTCCGTCTGCAAAGATACTAAAAATAAATCACTTTACAACAAAACTCCGCAACTTTTTGACGATTTATTCCGTAACTTTTTGACGATTTATTCCGCAATTTTTCGTATTAAGGTCGTGATCTAACATATTGCCGTGTGTTAGTATTTTTGAATATGTGGAGATGTATTCCGTATTTTTATGTAAAATCAGGAGTTGTACTCCGTAAATTCACGATGCAAAAGTACAAAAAAATGGTAAATAGCAATAAAAATAATGCAGCGTTGCTTTTTTTTTACGCCAGGGATGCCAATTTCCTTTTGGTAGGTGCTATTTATTTGTTTTCATTGTCGCGTCCCTGTCGGGACGCTGGTCCGTTGGTTGTCTTGTCACGGCACTGCGAGGGCTCTGTCCTCTTGTACCGTGTTATGCAAGGTCTCGTCCCTGTCGGGACGGATCGCCAGTTTTCTTCTATTCCGCTGAATGCCTCAAGCAAAAGGCGATTACAAACGGACTGCATTCGCTTTTCGAAAAGCGAAAAATGATGCAAAATTCACTTTTGCAAAAGCGAATTCTTTGTATCATTCGTCCAATCCGTGTGACTGGTATTCTGGTTAAATAGGGTAGGGGTGGGTTATGCCCTTTCTCTTGTATTGGGTGAGGAGGCAAAGCAATGGGCTACTTTTTCGACATAGGTTTTGGAAACAGGGATGATTTTGTCGGTTTGTGCCAGTTCGATGGCAAGGCCATCCTTCTCCTTTCGTAAGAGCTTGACGTTGGCTATGTTGACCAGATAACCGCGGTGGCAGCGCAGCATGCCATCTTTGGCGTATTCCTGTTCCATCTGTTTCATGGAACAATGCAGGATGAAACAATCCACCTTGTCTTCGTTGACATAGTGGATGTTGGTGTAGTTGTCGGAGGCTTCGACATAGAGCACGTTCTTTTTTTTGGTGGCGAATGCCAGCCTACCGCCTTTGTCGTAAAAGTTGATCATCTCGTCGGGTACTGTAGCGGGCAGGCGTTCCTCTAAAATCATGGCGTTGAGGGCGGCAATTTCCTGCCGTTGCTCGCGCAGCAGGAAGATGAGGATGCTGATGATATAGGGTATCAGCAATACGGTGACGATGTCGAGGAATGCCCTCCAAAGTATGGATAGGAAGTGGAGCTCCTTGTTGGCGTTGATGCAGTAAGCTAAGGTGGACAGCAGTAGGGTGAAAAGGACCACTTCGGCAACAACCCAGATTAGGTATTCATTGCTTTTTAGCGGTTTCCGTTTCTGGCGGTGGTAGAGCAAGACCCGGCTACCGATGAGGACGGCCAAGCCTGAAGCTGCCAAGATGACCATATAGAATATGGGGCTCCATTGGGAAAGACTCTCGCTGGTGTGGAGGAGACCCATGGGCTTGTAAATGGTCAAAAAGAGTACTTCAAAAATACTAACAAGTATTAAAAAATGAAAAATATTGCGTTTTTCTGTCAAAAATTGCGGAGCATGAACGCCTAATTTTGCCCACTTCCACATTGTTAATTTCTCCATTTTCACCAAATATAGTCGTTTTTTACCCAAAATAACGGTGTTTTGCCCAAATTATTATATTAAATATCATTTTTTTTCTTGCTATCCCGCTTTTTCTTTGTTTCTTTGCACACTTGGAAATATGCGCACACGCGTGTATAATTATGTTTTAACATCAAAACACGACTAAAAAAACTTTTTTGATATGAAGATTATTGGAACAGGAAGTGCCATACCATCGAAGGTGGTGACTAATGAAATGCTGGCAAGCTTCCTTGACACTAACGACGAGTGGATTACTACCCGTACTGGAATCAAGACCCGCCGTCTACGCTCTACGGAATCTCTGATGGACTTGGCTGTTTCGGCCGCCCGTTCGGCTGTAGAATCGGCCAACATTCTACCCGAAGACATTGATTTCTGCATCTGCTCCAACGTGGCAAACAATTACGTTACTCCAGCACTCAGCTGCATCGTGCAGCAACATATCGGCAGTCATGCCCCTTGTTTTGACCTGAATGGAGCTTGTGCAGGTTTTCTGGATGCCATGGCTGTTGCCGAGGCAATGCTGAAGACCAATCGCGCCAAGAATGTGCTGATTGTCTGCGCCGAGGAGCCATCGCGTTTCTGCAACTGGAAGCGTCGCGAGACTTCCATCCTTTTTGGTGATGGAGCTGGGGCCGTGGTGGTGACCAAGGGCAACGACCTGAAGGCTATCCGCCTCACCACAGTACCTAACCGTGATGTGATCGTTTACCAGCGTCGCATGGAGACGACCCCCTTTGAGGCCCCGGGTGTAGATATTACCGAACCTCTGATTATGAATGGCCGTGAGGTGTTCCGCATGGCTGTTGAGTCATCGCAGCGCGACCTGCGTGTTGTGATTGAAGAGGCTGGTCTCACTCCGGATAAGATAGACCTCTATCTTTTGCATCAGGCCAATCAGCGCATCATTAAGTCAATCCAGGAGCATCTGGCCCAGCCCGCCTATAAGTTCCCCACTAACATTGAACGTATGGGCAACACCTCCTCGGCCAGTATTCCCATTCTTATTGACGAACTCTATAGCAGCGGTAAGCTCAAAAAAGGCGACATGTTGGCGTTGAGCGCTTTCGGCGCTGGTTTCGTCACCGGCGCAGCGGTGCTGCGTTGGAGCAAGTAATTTAATCCCATTCACTCACCTAAACAATTAAAAAACGACAATTCTATGAAACGTGTAGTCATAACCGGTATGGGTTGCATCAATCCCCTTGGCAACGACATCAACACCCTTTGGGATAACCTGCTGAAGGGCACCAATGCCATCGCCCCCATCACCTCTATCACTAATCCCGACCTCCCCGTCAGTGTGGCTGCTGAGGTTAAAGATTTTGACCCTATTGCCTTGGGCCTTGACAAACAGACTGTCCGTCATAACGACCGCTATGCCCTTTTTGCCTTAGCTGCTGCCAAGCAGGCTATGGCCGACAGCGGCTTAGAGGTGGAAAAAGATGTTGCTCCTGAGCGCTTTGGCTGTGCCATCGGTTCGGGCATCGGCGGCATCCACACTTTCGTGAGCGAACAGACCAAGGTGTTGAATGAAGGTGTGCGCCGCGTGTCGCCACTCTTCATTCCCATGATGATTTCGAATATTGCTTCCGGCAATGTGGCCATCCAGTACAATGCCCAGGGCCCCAACCTGCCTATTGTGACCGCCTGCGCCACGGGTACCCACTCGGTGGGTGAGGCCTACCGCATGATTAAGGAAGGCTTGGCTGATGCCATGATTACCGGCAGCACCGAGGCCGCTATCACCGAGATAGCCATTGGCGGTTTTGCTAACAGCAAGGCCCTCTCCACCAATCCTGACCCCAATGCCGCCTCGCTGCCTTTTGATGCCCGCCGCAAAGGTTTCGTTATGGGTGAAGGAGCCGGTATCATGATTCTGGAAGACTATGATTTGGCTGTCCGTCGTGGAGCTCACATCTATGCCGAGGTGGTTGGTTATGGCAACACCTGCGATGCTCACCACTATACCGCTCCGCGTCCCGACGGCAAGTGTGCTGCCCAGGCCATCCGTCTGGCCCTGCAGGGAGCCGGCTACCAAGGCGAGCCTCTCTATATCAATGCCCACGGAACCGGAACTCCACTCAATGACAAGTCGGAGACAAGTGCCATCAAGCAGGTGTTGGGTGATGCCGAAGCCCGCAAGGCCGTCATCAGCTCCACCAAGTCGATGATGGGACACATGCTGGGTGCCGCCGGTTCCACCGAACTCATCATCACAGCCCTGACTGTGAAGCATGGCAAGGTGGCTCCGACCATCAATCTGCAGGAACCCGACCCCGAGTGTGATTTGAACTATACGCCCAATGTGGCACGTGACTTCCAGCCAGAGGTGGCCATTTCCAATTCCTTCGGCTTTGGCGGTCAGAACGCCTGCGTGGCATTGCGCAAACTTTAATCATGTTTTGAAGAAAAAGAAAAAATATCACTATATTATGATGAACAGAGACGAAATAAAGACATTCCTGCCCCATCGCGAGCCTATGCTGCTGGTGGATGACGTTGACCTACAGGGCGAAATTGGTATTGCCCACTATCATGTGCGTGGCGATGAGTATTTTCTTCAGGGTCACTACCCCGGTTATCCTGTGGTGCCCGGAGTGATTCTGTGTGAGATTATGGCACAGTCGTCCTGCGTTTTGCTGAAGGATGACTTGATTGGCAAGACTCCCTTTTATAGCGGCATCGATGAGGCCCGCTTCAAACGCCAAGTGCGTCCCGGCGACACCATCGAGATTACCGCAAAGATTACCTACCGCCGCGCCACAACCTATATCGTTGATGCCAAGTGCAGCGTTGAGGGGCAGCTTTGCGCCAAAGGCAAACTGATGTTTACCTTGGTTCCCAAGAAGGAGGAATAGAGAGCACCACATCGTATATTTATTTGTTGAATTTATTACATTATAAAATCTTTATACCATGAAACTGTTAGAAAATAAAATCGCTATGATCACGGGTGCATCCCGTGGTATTGGCCGAAGCACAGCTCTGCTTTTTGCCGACAATGGCGCTGACATTATATTCACCGACTTCCGTGAGGACGATAACAGCAAATCGTTGCTGGAAGAGCTTAAGGCTAAAGGCGTGCGCGCCACTTTCTTTGCCGCTGATGCATCTAACCATGAACGCACGCTTGAGATTGCTCAGGAAATTCAGAAGGAGTTTGGTCGTCTGGACGTGCTGATCAACAATGCCGGCATCACCCGCGACAACCTGCTCCTGCGCATGTCGCCTGCCGATTGGGACTTGGTGATTAACTGCAACCTGCGTTCTGTCTATAACTACTGCAAGGCTTTCACTCCCATGATGATTAAGCAGCGCAGTGGTTCTATCATCAACATCAGTTCTATCGTGGGTATCAACGGCAACGCCGGCCAGTGCAACTACTCCGCCACCAAGGCCGGTATCATCGGTTTCACCCGTTCGTTGGCTAAGGAGTTGGGCAGTCGCAACGTGCGTGTCAATGCTGTGGCTCCTGGCTTCATTGAGACCCCGATGACCAAACAGCTGGGTGAGCAGGCCCTGAACGAGTGGCTGAAAGCTATCCCCATGCGTCGCCCCGGTCAACCCGAGGATATCGCCCGCACTTCGCTCTATCTTGCTTGCGACCTCTCCACCTACATTACCGGTCAGGTGCTTCGTTGCGACGGCGGTCTCTCGCTTTAAGCTGTGATAATTAACTGAATAGAAATAGTACTAAAATATCTCGCCCATGTCAGGTTTGAACATTGTTGTACTTGCTAAACAGGTTCCCGACACTCACAATGTGGGAACCAATGCAATGAATCCCGACGGCACCGTCAACCGTGCCGCCCTGCCTACTGTCTTCAACCCCGAAGACCTTCAGGCTCTTGAAATGGCTCTGCAGGTGAAGGACCGCATCCCCGGCACCAAAGTAACTGTGGTGACGATGGGTCCTGCCCGTGCAGCCGAAATAATCTCCGATGCCCGTTCGCGCGGTGCCGATGGTGGTTTCGTTCTCAGCGATGCCCGTTTTGCCGGAGCAGACACCTTGGCCACCAGCTATGCCCTCTCCCTTGCCGTGCAGAAGGTGGGTAAGGTCGACCTCATCTTTGGTGGTCGTCAGGCCATCGATGGCGATACCGCACAGGTAGGTCCTCAGGTGGCTGAGAAACTGGACATCCCCCAGGTGACTTATGCTGAGCGTTTGGTGAATGTGGACAGCGACTCCATTCAGGTTGTCCGCCGTTTGGCTGACGGCATTGAGGAGGTTCGCGTCGGTATGCCTGCCCTCATCACCGTTACGGGTTCTGCTGATGAGTGCCGTTTTCCCCATGCTCACAGACTTATTGAATTTGATGGTGCTCCTGTGGACATCCTTACTGCCGACGACGTCAATCCCGACTTCGACCGCCTGGGTCACAAGGGCTCCCCCACCAAGGTGAAGAAAGTCCAGAACGTTGTGCTGGCACATAAGGAGAGTCAGCAGGTGGCCCCCAATGCTAAGGAGATAGGCTCTCTGATGGCTACTCTCATTAATGACCATATCATCTAATCCACACTGTCATTCAGTATTGTAAAAAATAGAATCATATATGAATAATGTATTAGTATATTGCGAACTGACAGAGTCCAACCACATTGCCGACATCAGTCTCGAGCTCTGCACCAAAGGTCGCCATCTGGCCACCGAGATGAATGGTCATCTTCAGGCTGTAGTTGCTGGCAGCAACATACAAGGCGTGGCTGCTGAACTCTATCCATACGGTGTCGACGAGGTTTTCCTTGCCGACGACCCCCGTCTGTCGCCCTATCGCACCCTGCCTCATTTTGCTATGGTGCTTAAAGTAATCCAGGAACAGCAGCCCAACGTGGTGCTTTTTGGCGCTACCACGGTGGGTCGCGACCTTGCTCCCCGCGTGGCTTCGCGTTTGCGTTGCGGTCTCACCGCCGACTGCACCTCCCTTGAGTTGGGCGACCACACCGATGCCAAGACCGGCAAGGAATATAAGTGCACCCTGCACCAGATTCGTCCTGCTTTCGGCGGTAACATCATTGCCACGATTGTCTCACCTGAGGTAGAGCCTCACATGGCTACCGTGCGCGAAGGCGTGATGCGCAAAGAGGTGTTCAATCCCGACTATAAGGGTACCGTTACCAAGGTGGATATCAGCAACGACTTGGAACAGGCCGATAAAGCGGTCACCATTATTCGTCGCGAGATTGTGCAGAAGAGCATCAACATCAAGGGCGCTTCCATCATCGTGGCCGGTGGCTACGGTATGGGCAGCCGCGAGAACTTTAAGATGTTGCACGATTTGGCACATCTCATTGGTGGTGAAGTGGGTGGCACGCGTGCTGCCTGTGATGCCGGATTTACTGAGCCCGAACGTCAGATTGGCCAGACGGGTGTCACCGTGCGTCCGCGTCTTTACATTGCCTGTGGTATCTCAGGTGCAGTCCAGCACCGTGCCGGCATGGATCAGTCCTCTAAAATTATCTCTATCAACACCGACCCCAACGCTCCTATCAACGCCATCGCCGACTACACCATTATTGGCGATGTCTGCACCGTGGTGCCTATGCTGATGGAATGTTATTCAAATAACTTGAAGTAATATGAATTTTTATAACGACAACCCCAGTCTTTCTTTCTATCTTCATCATCCCGAGATGGCTCATGTTGCCGAGGTTCGTGAGTCGGGATTTACAGGTGAAGGCGCTCCCGCTGATGCCGATACTGCCATCCGTCAGTATGACATGGTTCTCAACCTCCTGGGCAATATTGCCGGTGATGTCATCGCCCCCAATGCTGCCGATGTCGACATAGAGGGACCGCATTTGGTTGACGGCCACGTGGAATACGCAGCCGGTACCAAGCAGAATCTTCATGCGCTGGTGCAGTCGGGTCTTTTCGGACTCACCCTTCCGCGCAAATATAATGGTTTGAATATGCCCCGTGTGGTCGCCGTCATGGCTGCCGAGATGATAGCTCGTGCAGATGTGGGTTTCGCCACCATCTGGGGCCTGCAAGACTGTGCAGACACCATCAATGAGTTTGCCTCTGAGGAACTCAAGGATAAGTACCTCCCCCGCATCTATGAGGGTGCTACCTGCTCCATGGACCTTACCGAGCCCGATGCAGGTTCCGACCTGCAATCCGTGCGACTGAAAGCTACCTTCGACGAGGCCAACAACTGCTGGCGTCTGAATGGTGTGAAACGCTTCATCACCAACGGCGATGCCGACATTCATCTGGTTCTTGCCCGTAGTGAGGAAGGCACCACCGATGGCCGCGGCCTTTCCTATTTTGTTTTCGACCGTGCTGACGGTGGCATGACTGTCCGTCGCATTGAGAATAAGATGGGCATCAAGGGGTCTCCCACTTGCGAACTTGTTTTCCGCAATGCCCCCGCCCAGTTGGTCGGTCAACGCCGCATGGGTCTGATTAAATATGTGATGTCGCTGATGAACGGTGCCCGTTTGGGTGTTGCCGCTCAATCCATCGGATTGTGCGAAGCTGCCCTCCGCGAGGCTGAAGTCTATGCCGACTCCCGTGAACAGTTTGGTCACACCATTGGCCAGTTTGTTGCCGTTCAGGACCTCTTGAAGGCAATCCGTGCCCGTGTTGATGGTGCCCGTGCGCTTATGTATGAGACCGCCCGTTGGGTGGACCTCACCACCACAGGCAAGCAGGCTGCCCGCACCGCCGACATTCTCACTCCGCTGGTGAAGATGACCGCTTCTGAGTATGCCAACCAGTGTGCATACGACTGCATCCAGGTGCATGGTGGCTCCGGCTTCATGAAGGAGTACCCCTGCGAACGTCTCTATCGCGATGCCCGCATCCTCACCATCTATGAGGGTACCAGCCAGCTGCAGGTGGTTGCAGCCATCAAAGGCATTGCCAACGGTGCTTATGTGAAGCTGATTGCCGATTATGACGCTCAGGCTGCTCAGGTGGCCACAGAGGGCGAGATGGCTGAATGCCTGGCCCAGCTGCGCGAACGCAGTCGCGAGTATGAAGAGCTGCATGCCAAGGCTACCGCTAACGGTACCACCGACCCGCTCTTCGACCATATGGCTCGTAAGCTCACCGAGCATTTGGCCACGACCATCATGGGCTATCTGCTGCTGATGGATGCCGCTCGCGAGCCTCGCTATCTGGAGTCCGCCAAGTGGTTTCTTGAGAAGTAATCGCTCATAGATAGTTATATACTAAAGCCCGCAGCCTCAGTTGCGGGCTTTTTGATTCAAATAGGTCATTAGGGTTTATGGCAGATTAGTATTTGTTTCGAGCAGATTGGTAGCATCGCTGGCGAACGTTTCTTAAAAAAACGTCGCGACCGAATGTGAGCAACGTTTCTTAAAAAAACGTCGCGACCGAATGTGAGCAACGTTTCTAAAAATAACGTCGCGACCGAATGTGAGCAACGTTATTTTCGAGAGCAGAGAAAGCTTGCTTGCTATGCAGAGCCCAAGTAACGTCATGTAACATAAAGAAATGCCGATATGGCATAAACAGGCCTTATAAAGCGAGAATAGATATAAAAGTCGGCCTAATGACCAATTTGGTTTTAATATTATTTAATTTATTAATCGCAATTTTTATTCTGGATTGGCGTTATCAAAGCATAATAAAAAAATAGTACTGTTATGAAAAAGTTATTTTCTATCATTTCATTGGCTGTGGCCATGTTTGCAATCAATGTTGTTAACGCACAGGGCAGCATTCATGCTGGTTATGTGCAAAACAACCTTATCTCTACTTATACCGTTCCGGTGCTGAACACAACTTATTATGACACTCTTACCCGTCCGGGTGCCTATGTGGGTTTCAACTACAATATCCCCTTGGCTGGTGACAAATTCGGCCTCACCGTTGGTGCCAGTGTGGAGTACTATGCCAAGAAAGACTCCACCGTCCTCTATTATCGCAAGTTCCAGCAACTTGATTTGGTTGTTCCCGTCTATTTAAACTACTCCATTCCTTTCGGCTCTAACAATACCTTCACTATCTTTGGCGGTCCTACTTTGGGCTTGGGCCTCATGAACAAGAGCACCTATACTGGCCGCGTGACGGGTGCGATTACTGAGAATAACTATTTCGATAATCAGGATGCTACCAACGAGGAATACTACCGCGAGCGCTTCACTTGGGCTTTGACTGGTGGTGTACGTTTCAATTTTGGTGGCTTTGGTCTCCATGCAGGTTATACTTATGGCATGAGCGACAATTTCTCCAGCGCCAATACCAAGGGTACCAGCAAGCGTATATTTGTGGGTGCCAATATCAATTTGAACTAATATAGAATTACCACCTATCTATGAGGGTGCGAACAGCTGTGGTGCTGTCGCACCCTCTTTTTTTTGCATAAGGTGTAGTCTTACAGGACTAGTAGTTTTTTTGGGGGAGAGTGTACTAAGGGAAAATGTAATTGTAAGTTATTGGTATTTATTGTGATAAAAAAATAGAAAGGGGCGGCAGAAAGCCACCCCTCTCAATGAACAATAATTACAACTAAAATCAATTGCGCCTTAAAAACGGAATTATTATTTATTTATTGTATAATTTTCTTGGTTGTATTTTTTCTTCACAAAGTACCCTTTGACCGTGCCAAAAAGCTGCATATACCGTTATACAATCCCATCAAAAATGACCATTTTTTTACTTTCAATTAGAGAGATTGCAGTAAAAAAAATACCAGACAATTTTTTTTAAAGAAAATTGCAAGTTTTGACTATTAAGCTGTACTAAACAATGTATCTGATTTGGATGATCAGGTATCATAGTAATAGTGTAATAAGGTTAATTGGGGACAGGACGATTTATTCGTCCTGTTCTTTTTTATTGTAAATCAGTAAAATGGATTCTCTTTTCTTTAGAGGGCAAGGCGCAAAGAAGAATAGTGGTTTTGCGCGTTTCTTTTATTTTCCAGCAATGTAGATGGGGCCTGTAAAATGACCGGTGGTGCTGCCTTGTGCGAATGTTGCTGAGATAATTAGGGTGTAGATGTTGCCGTAGCAACTGCATTGGATGGTGCCAGAAGTGGCTGTGTGATGCTGGCCATTGGGCAAGGTGGTGTAAAAGCCGACGGCTGTTCCGTTTTCAATCTCAATAGGATTGTTGGAGATGGGAAGTTTTTTACCAGCGATGTCGACACTCGATTTGATGATGCATTCTGTGTAAGGATTGCTGCCAATAAGGTGATAGGTGAGGTTGTCCCCGTCATGGCTAAGGATGCCTAAATGAAAAGAAATGCTCTCATCGCCAATCTCTATGCCGCCCTGGTTGTTGGAACTGGTAAGGTCGTGAATGGGGCCAGTGTACTGACTGCGGAAGCCTAACCCACTTTCTGTGGCACCGAGTATGTTGATATTGTATTGGTCGCCAGCATGATGGATGATAGCTTCACCGCGGGTGATAGTTTGAAAAGAAGGGTCGAGGCCGCTCTGCATGATGGCTACCACGCCCTGATGGTTCTCTGCGAAACTCTCAGGGGTAACCAGCTTGATGGTGTCGGATGGCTCTTCGGCATTCAGGTGGTTGAAACTGTATAGGAGGAGGTGCCCACCCCCTTTTAGTTGAAAATAGATGTTGTTGTATTCGAGGAGGTCTGTGCGCATGGCGTATGCAATGTGCGCAGTGTCCTGATAGTCAAGCAGGGCATAGTTGGGAGAGGCGGGTGTGTTGGTTGCGATGGGTGTTATCTCGTCCGCTTTGCTGCAGCTGGTGTTTAAAATAAGAATTAGAAAGGCTGTCAGTAGGGCCGTTATTATGATGGCGAAGGTGCCGTGTTGTGCGTTTGACTTGGCAAGGATATGTCTTTTGTCCATGATGTATAATATAATTAATTATAATTAAGATGATTGTGGCAAGAACCAAAGAGTCGAAAACTTACTTTTCTGACCCGCTGAAGCTGAGGTTATCGATAGTGAAGGGGAAGATGGCGTTCTGTCTGATGGTGATGGGAGAGCCATCGCCCAAGGTGGCGTTGGCATAGGAGTTTTCGTAAGTGGTAAGATAAATCGAGAGGCTGTTGTAGGTGCCGGCGGGAATGGGTATATAGAAATAGCCATCGCCCTGTGCGGGATTGGTCAGGGTGAGAATGGTGCTTGTGGAACCACTGTTATTATAGGTGAGTTGCGGACAAGAGGGGTTGTCGGGATTCTCCACAAGGTCAAACACGCCATGGATGCGTTTGTCGGCATTGAGAATTATGTATTGAAGCATCTTGGCCTCCTCCCCAAGTATGTTGAGGCACACCACGCCACAGAGATTGTAAAAGGTGAGGTTGGAGTCGTTGGAAGAAGCGTACATAGGGGCGTTGGTAAGGGCCCCAGTGGCAGATTGGTAAGAGGGGGGGAGGATAATTTGGGTAGGGGATAGGTAGACCTCGGTAGGGAAGAAGGCGGTGTAAGGACCGCTGACAGGGGCGGCAGGGACAGTGTCGTATTTGAAATAGGCCATGTCGGTGCTGTCGTTGGCTGTCCAGCAGCGATGGGGGGTGAGGTCGCTACCCACAATAAGAAAACGGTCGCCGGCTTTCCACATTGGGGTGAAGTCAGTAAGAAAGACCTTAGGGCCTCCCTTGGTGTACTCGGTGGTGGTGGCTTTAAAGTCTACACGGGGAGGCGTATTGGGAGAGACGGGCTGCTTTTTGCATGAGATGCAGAAGATGAGCGGCAAGAAAGTGAAATATAATAATATAGTTGTTTTTTTCATGAGACTGGATATGCTTGAATTATTTTGCAAAGATACAAAAGATGAGCGGATTGGCAAAAATATTTCTTACCGATTGGGGCTAAATGCAAGAAAACTATGGATGAGAAAAAGCGTTATTGACAACAGAAAGCACCCGATTATGATTAGCTGCATCACTTCGAAACAAATACTTATCTGGCATAAACCCTAACGGCCGATTTTGGTTGAATCACAAATTACCCACATGATTGGTAGGGTAGGCCTAAATCCGTCTCATCCTCGCAATGTCCTCGCATTCTTCTTGCTAAGTCCTCGATATTTCATCTTTTCATGAGCAAGAACATGCCAAGTATCAGCCAGGTAAAAAACAGCCACTTCCTGTCCAAGAGAAGCATTTTCGGCTAATCTACCTTCATGGAAATCATATTGTTACTTGGCTCTTTGCGCTAATCTGCTTTCTTTTTTAGTTGATAGACAATTGTTGGTACTGTATTGATGCGTGAATTCTAAATTTTTTTGGGAATATTGGAAAATTTGTGTAACTTTGCTGAACCGTTATGTGATAGTGTTTATTGCTAAGTGATTGATTTTTATTGCATAATGTTATTTACCAATCTTTGTGGCCACAAAGTAAAGAAAGAATGTAATTTAAGATAGTAACATTATATACATTTATTATGAAACCAATCAAATTCGTATCGGCTGATGAGGCCGTGAAAGTTGTCAAGAGTGGCGATCATGTCCATTTCAGTAGTGTTTCTGCCTATCCCGTTATTTTGGGTGAAGCCTTGGCCCGCCGTGGAGACACTGGTGAGCTGAAGGATGTACGCATCCACCACCTCCATACCGAAGGTGACGCTCCGTATACGCATGAGAAGTATAACGGCGTTTTCTTCACACAGTCCTTCTTTGTGGGTGCCAACGTGCGTAAGGACACACAGTCGGGTTGGGCCGACTATATTCCTGTGTTCCTGCGTGAGACCCAGAAACTCTATCGTAGCGGTGTGCTGCCCTGTGATGTGGCTATGATTCAGGTGTCGCCTGTAGACAAGCATGGCTATGTCTCTTTAGGCACATCAGTAGATGCTACCTTGGCAGCTGTGGAGTGCGCAAAGACTGTTATTGCCGTGATGAATCCCAATGTGCCTAGAGCTTGGGGTAACTCCATTATTCCTGCCGATGTCGTTGACATCTGGGTTGAGGATGACACTCCCCTGACACCGGCTAAACCCGCCGAACCCAACGATGTGGACCTGAAGATTGGCGAATATGTGGCAGAGCTTGTAGAAGATGGTGCCTGCCTGCAGATGGGTATTGGTGCTATTCCCAATGCTGTGTTGGCTCGTTTGGGCAACCACAAAAACCTGGGTGTGCACACCGAGATGTTTAGCGATGGCCTGCTGCCTCTCATCAAGAGTGGTGTGGTAAACGGCTTGAACAAACGCTATCGTCGTGGCCGTATTGTCAGTACCTTCCTGATGGGTACCAAGGAGCTATATGACTTTATTGATGACAACCCCGGCATCTATATGACCGATGTGAAATACTCCAATGACCCCCAAGTTATTGGTAAGAACCCCAAGGTCTGCGCCATCAATAGTGCTCTGCAGATTGACCTTACTGGTCAGGTTTGCGCCGACTCGATTGGTACGAAGTTCTACAGCGGCGTGGGCGGCCAGATAGACTTTGTGGACGGTGCTAACCTGAGTGAGGGCGGCAAGGCTATTATTGCCATGCCTTCCATCACGGCCAAGGGTATCAGCAAGATTTCTCCCACTCTGACAGAGGGTGCCGGTGTGGTGACTACGCGTAACCATATCCACTACGTCGTTACAGAGAATGGTGCTGTCGACCTCTACGGCAAGAGCTTGCAGGAGCGTGCCAAGTTGCTCATTAAGGTTGCACACCCCAGCGCTCAGGAAGAACTTGACAGGGCAGCCTTCGAGCGTTTCGGTCCCCACTACATGGCCATCAATATTTAACCCAAATTGGTTATTAGGACGATTTCTCAATCTATTTCACTTTTATAGGTCTGTTTATGGCATTTCAGTATTTCTTCTGGCATCTTGTCCACATCCTGTCTCGCCATAGCCCGCTATGTCTTTGCCAGCGATGTGACCAATCTGCTCGAAACACATACTAATCTGCCATAAACCCTAATGACCGATTTGGGTTTGATTGTTATTTCTGCTCTCCCCCGAATCAATCCATTGGGGCAAAGTCGACAATAAGTCAACCGCTTCTTGTTGATTATAATATAAAAAGATTGCCGCGGAGTATTTTCTTCGCGGCAATCTATTTTATAGGGTTACGCAAGAAGAGCCTTACTTGCCAATAGTGATTTCTATGCGGCGGTTCTTAGCGCGGCCTTCCTTGGTGGTGTTGGGTGCAATGGGGTTGTTCTCACCTCTGCCGTATGCATTGATGCGGCTTGCGGAGATGCCTTTGCCTACCAGCATCTTCTTGATGTTTTCGGCACGGCGTTTAGAAAGATTCATGTTGGAGACATCGTTGCCCACATTGTCGGTGTAGCCAGTAACGGTGACCACAATTTCAGGATGTCTGTCCATGATGTCCTTCAGGTTGTCCCAAGAGTCTTCGTTGAGTTGGCCGAAGATGGGCATGTCCTTGCCGGTCTCGAAATAGGCGGTGTCGCTGAAACCAGCCACGAAGGCGGCTTCCTCGCGGGCTTTCTGTTCTGCCTTGGCGCGAGCGCGAGCTTCTGCTTCCGCTTTAGCGCGGGCCTCAGCCTCTGCTTTAGCGCGGGCCTCAGCCTCAGCCTTTGCACGAGCTTCTGCTTCAGCCTTTGCCTTGGCTAAATCAGCTTCAGCTTTGGCTTTGTCAGCCTCGGCTTTGGCCTTGTCGGCCTCAGCTTTAGCCTTGGCCAGTTCGGCAGCATGGGCAGCGGCCAGAGAGTCGGCCTCAGCCTTTGCGCGGGCCTCAGCTTCGGCCTTGGCTTTGGCAGCAGCCTCTTCGCGTGCTTTCAGCTCAGCAGCCAGTCGGGCAGCTTCGGCAGCCTCGGCAGCAGCGATGGAGTCGGCACGAGCTTGAGCAGCAGCAGCCAAGTCGGCAGCCTCTTTCTCACGCCAGTCGACATCTTTACCCATGCCGAAACGAAGACCGATTTTAATACCGATTTCAAGGGGATTTACCTTGTCAGTTCGGTCGGAGGCGAAAACGCCAGGATAGTTATATAGGCCTTGGGCAACATTGTAGTTGAAGAGAGGGTCATTGCTGCCAGTAGTGGTGGAAATGTTGCTGGGAGAATAGTTGCCATAGGCACCTATATAGAGGCCAGAACCTTCGGAGAGGTTGAAGACAAAGCCTAAGTCGGCAAGGAGTCCTACATAGAGGTTTTTCAGCTGGAGGTCACCCTCTTCTTTGCCGGCATCGAAGGCACCCAGAAGGTGCCCGTTCATATCGTCGCCATAGGTGACATGGGTTCTGTCCATGTAGGCGGTGCGGGTATATTGGCCGCTAACGGTACGGTATTTGCCATAGACAGGCATGTCAAGGGTGGCACCCAATCCCATTTGGAAGGCGGCCTTGTAGTTGATAGGGGCACGGATAATCAGCTGCAAGGGGACGCTGATAGGAACAATGGATTGTTTCTCTTTCCAATGATAGAAATTGGTGTTGACTCTGTCGGCGATGTAGAGAGCCCCGGGGAGCATCACGTCGGTTTGCTCGATGGTGTAGTCATAGGTAGAATTGCCATTGAGGCAGCCTGCCTGAACACCGAGAGCAAGTCCGATGTAGTGGTTGAACATAAGCTGATACTGAGCCTCAAAAAGACCGCCGAAACCGAGAGCATGTTCGCCGTTAACGGGAGTGTACTGGAGGCTGTGGATGCCGCCGCCCAAATTAAACTGGAGATTGGAAATATGGTCGACGGACTGAGCTGAAGCTGTTGCCATGGTGGCCAGCAGCAAGAGTGATGTTATTATTTTTTTCATTATTATCTATTTTTTTAAGACACCCCGTTGATAAGGGATGCCATGGTTAGGTTTTTAGAGTTTGATGGTTTTAGCGGTGGCACCGTCGACATTGATGAGGTAGGTGCCCTGAGGCAGAGCGCTCATGTCGAGGGTGTAGGCACGGCCGGAGAAAGTGGCGGTGAGCACCTGTGTACCATAGCTGTTGTATACACGGAGGAGGTGGGTCTCGCTCTCAAACTCGCCTTGGAGTTTCACCTGAGCCTGATTGACAACAGGGCTGGGGTTGACGTGGACCACTTGGAGGGGGGTGGTGACGATGTACATGCTCTCATCCCAAGGGCAGATGAGATTCTCGTCTGCCGTGCCAGCATTGACGATGACTTGATAAGTACCGGTAAGTCCACCTTTCTCTTGATGATAGGGTTTGGTCTCGTTGATGAGTTGGCCGTTATGGTACCATTTGTAGCTGGTGAAACGGTCGGGCTGATTGTCAATAAGGCCGCTGTTGTCGATGCTCAGCACATCGTCGAAGACCTGAATGAGATATTTGTTGGTGAGGTTGATGGTGAAGGGAACCGTGTAGGTGGTGGAGTTGACAGAAGCAAGGTTGGTGAATGTGATAGCAACCTGGTATGAACCTCCAGCGCAATTGGCAGGCACGGGAAATGAAACGATAGAGTCGGTGGGTGTGCAGGGAGTCCATGTGCTATTTTGGAAACCTTGTGCAATGGCTTCGTCGGAGAAAACTAAGCTGTAGGCAACGGGGTAGCCTGAAATCAGATGGTAGGCCAGTTTGACGGAGTCGCCTTCACAGTAGCCATTGACAACTGAATGAAAGGCATTGCCAGAAGTGGTGTCGAAAACGGTGGGCATGATGATGGATCCAGTAACGACGGCATCTGCAGGAGCCCTATAGTTGAGTGCCTGGGGGCCAGAAAGGACATGATGGATGGTAATGGGTTTTTCAAAGCCTACTTCAGCATCGTCATAGGTGGCGGTGGTGGTGATGGTAATGCTGTCACCCTCAACAAGGTTGAGCGGGATAGCAGGAGTGACAACCTCGGCTATATTGGTGCCGTCATACTCTTTAATAGTTCTGATGGTGGGATCCGTGATGTACAATGCGAGTTTGGAAATGCTGCCCCATAGGACGTCGACGGTGTCAAGAATGACGTAGTTGCCTCCTTGAGGACCATAGGTATGGAAGGAGATATTGAGTTGGGTGCTGAAACCATTGGTTTGGTTAGAAGTGGGGGCGTTGACGAAAGCCGTGTGGTAAACGGTGTCGCCTGCGAGGACATTGTTGGGGTCGATAACGCCGTGGTTGGTGACAACAAAGGCGGAGGTGCCGTCGTATACCTTAGTGGATTCGGCCTGAACACCGGAAGCATAGATGGTGCGCGGCAGAACCATTCCAAAGAGAGTGTCGCTGGCGGGTGCTGCGTAGTTGAAGGAGGCAGGGCCATAGATGGAATACTGCATGGCCACGGGGCTGAAAGAGCCGGCATTGCCAGTAACATAAGAGCAGCTAATGTTGACGAAGACCAATCCGGAGTCGCTTTCAACAACGTTGGTTAGGTGACCTAACGAGTCGAGGTTTGCCCCAATATTGTGGTCGTAGACCTTGGGGGTAATCTGGATGCCTGTAATGCCGAGTGGACGCACCACGATGTTGGCAGAAAGGGTGTCGTTTTTCACTACATATTCTTCGGCTTGAGGACCACCCAGAATGTAGCTGATAATGACAGGTTTATTCATGCCGACCACCGCGCTGCCGTAGTAAGCGTAGGTCTCGGCAATAAAGACGGTGTCGTCAGCGGCCACGCCCATGAGGGAGCCGGGTGTGGCAGCGGCAAGGATAGTGCCGTCATAAACCTTGAAAGGGGGTATCTGTGTGCCAGAGACGGTGAGGGTGTCTTGTGACCAGGCGGTAGCACCTGCTAGGCACAGAAAACTGGCCAAAAGAAAGATTCTTTTGAACAGAATAGATTTGATAAAATAATGTTTTTGTATCATAACCTTTTGTATTTGTTTGTATTATCTTTTTATTTTTCGGGATTCTACTTTATGCAAAAATACACATTATTTCTAATATAAATATAAAAAAATGCCTCCTCCGAAGAGAAGGCACTATGTGAATGAAAGATTGATAGTTAAAAACTAAGTAACTTATTTTACTATCATTCGGCGGACAACGCGAGTGTTGTTGCCAGAGAAGATGACGTTGTAAATGCCGGAGGCAAGCTTGTCGGTGCGGATGGTGAAGACAATGCTGCCGGCGGTGGTGAGGTTGGTAGTATGAACCAAGCGACCCATGTTGTCGTAGATGTCCACCTGATAACGACCACCGTCGCCTAAGTTGATGTTGATGTTGGCTTGTTCGTTGGCGGGATTGGGGTAGAACTGTCCGAAGTTCTGGTTAGAGGCCATTTGGTCAGCATCTATGCCCACCTCGGGAGTGGTGCTGGTGTCGCGAGAGGTGCGATTTGCATCGAAAACAAAGGTGATGTCGCTCTCGGGCCGAGGTTCGGTAGAGAAGTCGTAGTTGATGCTGTCGAGGACCTCTTCCTGTCCATTATAGTAGAAGCTGTAATAGCCTCCCTGGTGGGCAGTCATAGGCTTGGTGATGGTCTTGCCATTTTTGCTGGTGGCGCTGATGTAGTATTCGATGGTAACCAGCGTATCGCGCACGAACGGCACGGTGTCGATAAAGTGGAGGGTGTCGACATCATAGGTGTAGATGTAGCTGAAAGTGGTGTCGACGATGACATCGGAGTCAATTATGATGGTGTCGACAGAGGTGATGGTATCGGTATGGATGAGGGTACTGTCCAATTCGGTGTAGGGAATATAGTTTGTGTCAATCACGCGCTCGTTGATGGAAGCAGTGGGCAGAACACCGGAGAACTTGTTTCCGTTTCCGTTGAGACTGAGTGTGTTCCATTCGCCGCCATTGATACGGTAGATGGCCTCAGCATGGTCGATTCCGCTGCGGTTGGTGATAATGGCACTAACAGGGATGTCGTTGCCACGCATGGCGTTGGCAGAGCCAACGATGGATTTGTGCAGGATGCGGACGGGGTTGTCGGCAGGAATTTGCTTGGTGACACAGTGGATGGCACCGCCCGAGCCGTCGAACTCACGCACGTCAACTGGGTAGATGGTGTAGCCAGGATAGGCAGCCTTTAGCTTTTCGATATTGGCACGGTCCCAAGTTGCGCTGGGCTCTCCGTTGACAACCTGAGAGAAGCAAGGTTGCAGGATTAGGTCGTTGACGAAAGTGTGATTGCTATAAGTGCGGGTGTAGTCCTGGTTGTACTCATTCTGGTTGGAGAAGTTGCTGCCGTTGTTCTTGCTGGGGAATGGGATGCTGGTGCTGTAGTAAGGACGGTCGAAGATGCTGGTGTAAGAGCAGAGGGAGTCCATGTTGCGTGCACCGGTGTGATAGTCGGCCCAACTTCTGTAATCATCGGGCATGACGGAGAAAACGAATCCGTTTTCCTCTACCATGTCAGCATAGAGGTCGATATGACCGGTTCCACCGTCATACCTATAGGCTGGTAGGATATGGGTTTCGCGCTGGCCGAGCAGGCTGGCCAAGGCGTTCTTGGTTTGGGTCTGGCTGAGGCGGGTCTTGTTGATATAGTGGATGCTGGAGTGGTTGACTCCGTCCCAGGTGATTTGACCTGTGTTGTCAGCATTGTTGGAATAGATGGCATCGCTGCTGAGGAGGAAGCCGGCACCGTCTACCAAGCAGTTGCCGCCTTCCCATTCGATGGTGTTAATATAGTTGGGAATGTCCATCTGGCGATAGATGAGCGAAGGCAGAGAGTCGTCGAGGGCACGTCCGGGATAGTACTCAAAGTCCATCATGGCAACACTGTCTTGGTCGCCATAGTAGAAGCAGATGGGACCGCAGTCGCGATACCAGAAAGAGTTGCCAGGACCAACGATGAAACGAACATTGTCGTGGCGGAGATTCAGGCGGGTGAGGGTACGGAGCACTTTGGCTGAGTCTTGGGCTTGCTCAACACGCACCCATGCTTGGGCATGACCTTTCTGGATGCCATCCATCAAGTAGAAGAAAACGCGGCCAAACTCACTGTTGGTGTCCATTGTTGATTTATAAGGACCATAGAGGTTGGTGGGAGTCCAGCCAGAGACCATATTGTAGCGGAAATACTCAGCCACACCAGTTACAATGGGGTCGGCAATATAGTAGCCAGATCCCAGATTGGTGTCAGGTGAGTAAGAATAATAGGGGGTGACCACGATGGCTTTCACCTCTTCCCATTCGCCGGGAAACCAAACACGGTCTTCGGGGAGGGCTTTCACGTTGGCCGACTTGGGTGCTACTTCATCGCCGATGGGGATGTTCGATGTGGCAGCGTGGTTGGAAATGTTTCGCTGCTGTTTGAGCTGGCGCCATTCCTTCATCATTTGGCTGTCGTTGCTTACTTGCTGCGCCATGGTGGTAAGGGTCATGGCGATAGCCATAAGGCTAAGAATGATTTTTTTCATTGATTAAAAAAGTTGAAATAAAAAAATAGGTTGATATGAGGTAGGGGTCATGCCCTTCTATCATGTCAACCTATCTTAGTACATAAGGGTTATAAAAGCGTTATTTATCGTTTCTTGAGGCTGAGAATTTCGCGGGCTTCGTCGCTGTTGGCTACTTCGCGTCCAAGGAGTTTGGCCATGCGAACCACTTTGTCTACCAGCTCGCCGTTGCTCTTGGCGAGGACACCGCGCTCGATATACAGGTTGTCCTCAAATCCCACGCGGACGTTGCCGCCCATAACGATGGTGGGAGCAGCCAGGGTGAAGGCATTGCGGCCGATGCCAGTGGCCGTCCAGGTGCTACCAGCGGGGATGTTCTTGACAAGCCAGCAGAGGTTGTCGACAGTGGCAGGGGTGCAGCCGGGCACACCGAGGACGAAATTGAACTGCATGGGATCGCCAGGTACCTCGCCTTTCTTGGCCATGCGGAGGATGGTGTCGAGGTGACCCATCTCAAAGCACTCATATTCGGGCTTGATACCGCGCTCGAGCATGCGTTTGCCAAAGGCACGCATGGTGGGCATGGTGTTGTCGAAAATCTCGTCGCCAAAATTGCAGGTGCCGCAGTCAAGCGTGGCCATCTCGGGCAGGGGAGTGGTGTCGGTGCTTTGCAGACGCTCTTCGGGGGTCATGCCTACAGCACCGCCGGTGGAGGGAATGAGGATGACGTTGGGGCACTCTTTCAGGATGGCCTCCTCACATTCTTGGAAACGATCGCGGCTCTGCGTGGGGGTTCCGTCGTCAAAACGGACGTGCAGGTGGACGATGGCAGCACCGGCATCGACGGCCGATTTTGCCTCGCGAACGATTTCTTCGACGGTATAAGGTACGGCAGGATTCTGCTCTTTGGTAACTTCTGCGCCACAAATTGCAGCGGTGATAATCAGTTTATCCATGGTATTGTTGAAATTAAATTATTATTGTCAATTTTTTTAAAATGCAAAGATACAAAAAAAAATTGTATCTTTGCAAAAATTTTGTCTAATGCTTATTCTTGGAATTGACCCTGGAACGCAGATATTGGGCTACAGCCTGCTCGACACTACAGAAACCAGACCTGAGTTGGTGTTGATGGATGTCCTTTATCTGCGAAAGATTGCCGACTTCCATCTGCGCATACACAAAATTTTTGAGACCACCCAGCGCATCATCGACTCCTACCACCCAGATCATCTGGCTATTGAGGCTCCATTTGCCGGCAAGAATGTGCAATCCATGCTTAAATTGGGCAAGGCTCAAGGAGTTGCCATAGGTGCAGCCATGAGCCGCGACCTCTCCTATACCGAGTACGAACCTGCCGCCATTAAACAGCGCGTCACGGGCAACGGCAACGCTGCCAAAGAACAAGTGGCCATGATGCTTCAGAGCATATTTAATTTCGAGAACCTGCCCCACTACTTAGATGCTTCCGATGCCTTGGCGGTGGCCTATACCTGTCACCTCGATCAGACAGACCCCCTTGGCGAGCTGCGCGGGCAACTCAAGCCCAGACGCACCACTAAAAGCAAAAAAGCCCAATGGGGCGACTTTGTCAAACAAAACCCTGATAGGGTAAATTGAAATAGATAATTGTATTTGAATTAATAACGGATAACTGATTCAATCATGTCAACATCGAATAAAACCACTTTTTCCTCCACCTTGGGTGTGATTATGGCCGCAGTAGGGTCGGCCGTAGGCTTAGGTAACATTTGGCGTTTTCCTTACATCTGCGGTAAGTATGGAGGAGGAGCATTTCTGATAGTTTATCTCTGTTTTGTATTTTTATTAGGAGCCACTTTGATGATGTCGGAATTTGTTATTGGTCGCCGCTCTCAGCACACTCCCATCAAGGCTTTCCAAGCACTTCATCCCAAGAAGGCATGGGGGCTATTAGGATTGCTGGGCTTAATCACCAGCTTCTTTATTTTGTCGCAATATCTGGTGCTGTCCGGTTGGACAACCGACTACATCTGGGAGTCTATCTCAGGCAACTTGGCTGCATTAGGTTCCGATGCAGGAGCTATTTCCAACTACTTTGCGCAATTCTCCACTAATGCCCTTCGACCAGTCATTGCCGTGGTGATATTCTCGGTCATTTGTCTGGTTGTCATTATGTGTGGTGTGCAGAAGGGTATCGAGAATGTAAGCAAGGTGCTCATGCCTCTGCTGGTGCTGTTGGTGTTGGTGCTTTGTGTGCGCAGTCTCACCCTGCCCAATGCCGGCAAAGGCCTGGAGTATCTATTCCTGCCCGACTTTTCCAAGCTCACAGGCGAGGGGGTGCTGGCTGCTTTAGGTCAAGCCCTTTTCTCTTTGAGTGTGGGCATGGGTGTAATGATTGTTTATGGTTCCTATATGCCTGTGAACGATAATGTCTTCAAAACAGCCATGTGGATTACCGCCTGCGACACGCTCATTGCTATCTTGGCTGGTGTTGCTATCTTCCCCGCTGTTTTCAGTTGCGGTTTCGACCCTGCTGGTGGCCCCGGATTGGTCTTCTGTGTGCTGCCCAATGTCTTTAACAACATGGGAGGGGCGGGCATCGTCTTCTCCACCATCTTTTTCCTGTTGTTGGCCGTAGCTGCCATGACAAGTGCCATCTCCCTTCTGGAGTCTCTAACCGCCACACTCCTCGAACATGCCAAGGTCAACCGCCAGGTTAGTGCCGTTCTTTTCTTCCTTCTTTCTTCTGCATTCGGCATTCTCTTCTCCCTTTCCATCGGACCACTTTCTAATGTTACCATCGGACATGCTCATCTGACCATGTTCGACTTTGTCGACAAACTCAACAGCATATACCTGCCTCCCATTTGTTCTCTCTTCACCATCTTTTTCTTTGGATGGGTCATGCCCGAGGCTGATATCAAAGACGAACTCTCCAATCACGGGGTACTGAAGATTGGCTATTACAAGGTGTTCCGATTCCTGGCACGCTATGTGGCCCCGCTGGCTTTACTGGTGGTTCTGATTACTGGCATTATGGGATAATATAGATATTACAATGCGCAAACTACTCTTCATCTTTGCCGTTGTCCTCACCCTTGTGGGTTGCCAGCAACATAGCCGCAGCAGAACCTATAGTCCCGCGTTGGTCGATTTTCAGGTCTCTTACAACAGTCTCTTCGAGAGCCGGCTTTACCCTTCGCTCTTGCTGGGTTCTGCTCAGTTGAGCGACCCTAATTATGCACTCAATGACACGAATGCCCTCTTCTCCATTTCGGTTACGGCACCTGTCAGCAACGCTGTGTTGCGACTCTCCATCGACTCTACCAATCTTAATTATGTGACCATTTTTCAGGAGGTGTTGCCAGTAAAAGGTGTGCGTTACACCTTTTATCCAACAGTCAAGTGGAAGTATGACAAACTCTACCGCACCCGTCAGCAGGGCAATACCGACTTCACCTTTACTTGCTTCATCAACGATGAGGAAGTGGATGTTAAGAATGTCCGCCTCAATTACCGTTCAGCCAACGAGTGTCTGCTCAGCGTGCGCGACAAGACCGGCCACAACCACGATTTCCGTTGGATGTTTGCCGGATATGTCAACGAGGAGCATCCCTATATCGATAGCATTCTCAATTCTATTCTGCAGCAAGGGGTAGTCTCAAGCATCACTGGCTATCAGAAGAACGCCGCCACGGTCATCTCGCAAGTCGAGGCCATTTGGTATTATGCGCTCGAGCACGGCATTACCTACTCCTCAATCTCTTGCACCTCTAATCCATCCACAATCACTAATGTGCAGCATATCCGCTTCTTCGACGAGGTTTACAACTCGCGTCAAGCCAACTGCATTGATGCTTGTGTTTTCTTTGCCTCCATCATGCGCAAAATTGGACTCAAACCTGTCATTTTCGTTGAGCCCTGCCACGCCTACTTGGGTTATTATACCGATAAGAATCGCAAACAGCTTAAGCTGCTTGAGACTACCATCACCTCCTGGGTGGACTTTCCTGCCCTTACCCGCAATTACAACGAAACCATGGCTGCTAACCCCGATGCCACTGGCCGTGCGCGAATATCAGAAGCCATGAACGCTAAATACTACCGTTACCTTACCGAGGACCAACAACATCGTTGGGAGAACAACACCCTCACCTTCGACCAGTTTAAGCGTGCCGTAGCTCACTACCTCTTCCAGAAAGCCACTGAATACGATCAAGCGACCTATACCACCAATAAGGCCAATTTCGCTAATCCCGACATCATGCAGTACCAGACCCTCGACATCGAAGTCCTGCGCAAAGTCGTACACCCTATCTCGGGTAATTGAGATTGACCACTTGATAATTCTGATTACTCTTTTTAATGATTCTTTACCTCAAATCGGTCATTAGGTCGACTAGTATCTCATATCTTACTTTCTCAAGTCTCTTTTCGCCATCTCAGCATTTCTTTATGTTCCAAGACGTTACTATGGCTCTGCATAACAAGCTTGCTCTGCACTCGCCTTGGGTGACGTTTGGCACCTAATCCACATGCTTGTCATGCCATAGCCCGCTATGTTGCCAATCTGCACGAAACAAATACTAATCTGACATAAACCCTAATGACTGGTTTGGGTTAAATAAAAGAAACCAATTGATAATAAAAAAGGACGGATGCTGTCCGCCCTTCTTTATACTATTATTTTATTTGTATTTTTAATTTTCGTTCTTGCCGCAGCAGTTTTTGTATTTCTTGCCGCTACCGCAGGGACAGGGGTCGTTGCGCCCCACTTTCTTTTCGACGTGCACGGGCTGAGGCTTGGGACGCTCACCAGTTTGCTGGCGAGCGGCTTGATCCATGGCACGCTGAGTGTCGGTGGCACCGTCGGTGGAACGGCTTTCGCGCATATTGCGGTTGTCATTGCGTGGTTGGCGGGCTTCCTGCATGTCGGACTCTTCGCGCACGGGCAGGCTGGCACGGATGAGGAAGGAGGAAATCTCGCGGTTGATTTGCAGCAACATTTTCTCAAAGAGGTTGAAGCTCTCGAACTTGTAGATGAGCAACGGATCTTTCTGCTCGTAGGAGGCATTCTGCACACTGGTGCGCAGTTCGTCCAACTCGCGCAGGTGGTCTTTCCAGAGGTCGTCGATGATGGCGAGGGTGATGCCCTTCTCGATGCTGAGCTGCACCTCGCGACCTTTGTTCTCGTAGGATTTCTGCACGGGGGCGACTACGTTGAGAGTCTTTTTGCCATCAGTAATGGGGAATGCGACATTAATGTAGCGGGTGTTGTCGTGTACGCGGACGATGAAGGGATAAGCCAAGTCGCAAATCTTTTGCATGCGTTCCTTGTAGGTGTTGTAAACCATCTCATAAATCATCTGCACGGCATCATCGCGGCGGGCATTGAAGAGCTGCTTCTCGGTAAAGGGTATCTCAAGGGCAAAGACACGAATCATCTCGGTATTGAAGCCTTCGAAATCGTGGTTGCTGTAGGCATCATCGTAGATGAGGGAGCAGGTGTCGTAGAACATATTGCTGATGTCGATGCTCAGACGGTCGCCATAGAGGGCGTTGCGACGTTTGTTGTAGATGACGGTACGCTGGTTGTTCATCACGTCGTCGTACTCCAAAAGGTGCTTACGCATGCCGAAGTTGTTCTCCTCGACTTTCTTCTGTGCCTTCTCAATCTGTTTCGTAATCATGGGGTGTTGGATGACCTCGCCTTCTTGAAGACCCATGCGGTCCATAATGCTGGCAATACGGTCGGAACCGAAGATACGCATGAGGTCGTCTTCGAGGGAGACGTAGAACTGGCTACTGCCCGGGTCACCCTGACGGCCGGCACGACCACGCAACTGGCGGTCGACACGGCGCGACTCGTGGCGCTCGGTGCCTATGATGGCCAAACCTCCGGCTTCACGCACACCGCCTTTAAGCTTGATATCGGTACCACGACCTGCCATATTAGTGGCGATGGTTACGTGCCCAGGTTCACCGGCATGGGCCACAATCTCGGCCTCTTTCTGGTGCAGCTTGGCGTTCAAGACGCTGTGTTCGATGTGTTTCATCTTAAGCATCTTGCTCAGCAGCTCGGAGGTTTCGACGTTGGTGGTACCCACCAGAACAGGACGGCCGATGCTGATGAGGTGTTCCACTTCGTCGATGACAGCCTTGTATTTCTCACGTTTGGTCTTATAAATCTTGTCGTCCATGTCGATACGGGCAATGGGACGGTTGGTTGGAATGACCACAACATCAAGCTTGTAGATGTTCCAAAACTCACCAGCCTCGGTTTCGGCGGTACCAGTCATACCGGCCAGCTTCTTGTACATGCGGAAGTAGTTCTGCAGGGTGATGGTGGCGTAGGTCTGGGTGGCAGCCTCTACCTTGGCGTTCTCCTTGGCTTCGACAGCTTGGTGCAGGCCATCACTCCAACGACGACCTTCCATGATACGGCCGGTTTGCTCGTCGACAATCTTCACTTGGCGGTTCTCATCGACGATGTAATCGACATCTTTTTCAAAAAGGGTGTAGGCCTTTAGGAGCTGGTCGACGGTGTGCACGCGGTCGCTCTGGATGGCGTAGTCGCTGAAAAGCTTCTCTTTCTTTTGGGCCTTTTCCTCGGGAGTGAGGTCGCTCTGTTCCACGTCGGCAACCATGGCACCGATGTCGGGCAGTTGGTAGAAATTGCGGTCTTCGCCAAGACTGGTTAGGAAGTCCATACCTTTCTCGGTGAGTTCCACCTGGCGGTTTTTCTCATCAATAACGAAATAGAGGTCGTCGTCAATGATGTGCATATATTTGTTCTGCTCCTGCATGTAGAAGTTCTCGGTGCGTTGCAGGATGGCCTTGATGCCGGTTTCGGAAAGGAACTTGATCAAAGCCTTGTTCTTGGGCAGACCACGGTAGGCGCGCAACAACAGCTTGGCGGCTTCTTCCTCGGGCTTGGGGTCGGGGTTTTCAGCAAGGCCGGCCTTGGCATCTGCCAACACCTTGGTTATCATCACGCGCTGAGCGTTATAGAGCTTCTCAATGACGGGTTTGAAACGGTCAAACTCTTGGTCTTCGTCGTCTTTGCCAGTAGGACCGCTGATGATGAGGGGCGTACGGGCATCGTCAATAAGCACGGAATCAACCTCGTCGACGATAGCGTAGTTGTGGCCGCGTTGCACCAGCTCTTCGGGGTTGCGGCTCATGTTGTCGCGCAGGTAGTCAAAGCCGAATTCGTTGTTGGTACCGAAGGTGATGTCGGCACGATAGGCGGCTTTGCGCTCGTTGCTGTGAGGCTCATGTTTGTCGATGCAGTCAACCGTGAGTCCGTGGAATTCATAGAGCATGCCCATCCATTCAGAGTCACGCTTGGCCAGATAGTCGTTGACGGTGACCACGTGCACACCCTTGCCGGGCAGGGCGTTGAGGTAGACGGGCAGGGTGGCCACGAGGGTCTTACCTTCACCGGTGGCCATCTCGGCGATTTTGCCGTTGTGAAGGACGATACCGCCGATGAGCTGCACGTCGTAATGCACCATGTCCCATTTAATCATATTGCCGCCGGCCATCCAGCTGTTTTTGTATATGGCTTTGTCGCCCTCGATATTAACGTTGTCGCGCTTTACTGCCAGCTCGCGGTCATGGTCGGTGGCGGTGACCACTACCTCCTCGTTTTCGGCAAAGCGGCGTGCGGTCTCTTTGACCACGCTGAAGGCTTCGGGCAGGATTTGGTTGAGCACTTTCTGGGTTTTCTCATAGGAGTCTTTCTCCAGTTTGTCGATACGCTTGTAGATCTCCTCTTTTTCGTTCACGGGCATGTCGTACTCGTTCTCGATGCGTTCGCGCAAGCTGGCCAGTTCATTTTCTTCGGCTGCTACTTCTTTGTTGATAATCTCTTTAAACTCGATGGTCTTGGCGCGCAATTCGTCGTTGCTGAGTTTCTGAATCTCAGGGTAGACCTTCAAGGTGGCATCGAGCATCGGTTTCACATCTTTGAGGTCACGATCAGATTTGGTGCCAAATAGTTTGGACAGGAAATTTGCCATTATTATTATTTATTTTATTTTTATTCTACTATAATACAAAAAGTTGTCTGTTTAAGGGTGAACAGCACAAGTTTGCAAAGATACAAAAAATATTTATTATTCCATATCTTTCTTTCCCTGCGTGAACGAAAAATTACTCTTCCTCCCTTCGAGGCTATCAAAAACCATGCCACTGTTTTCGAGCGGCCACTGATCCAGTAGTTTAATCACCGCTCCGGCCATGCTGTCCTTCAGGAATTCAGAGGTAATATCGTTTTTTGTCATATCGTTCAATATTTAACTGTGCTGCCAAGATAGAAATGTTGCGTGAGAATGGGATGACTTTATCAAAGAGAGGAGGGCCATAGGAAATAGTGTGTCTTGGTAGCGCAATTGATAACTTGTGTATATCTAATACTCCTTCTCCAGCCACCGCATCAAGAACAGGTCGGCAACGGCATAGCAAGTTTTCTCCTTGGTGGTTTCGGCAAACACTAGGTCTTTGTCTATCAGTGTCTGCAATTGTCTCCGAGCCACTGCAGTGGCTCCCACGTCATATTTCTTTAGAAATGCCGTGGCGTAAGGCTGTTCCACTGTTCCCTCTTTGGCCAGCGCAATCATAAAGTTCCATTGCCCTGCCGTCAGCAGCTGCTTGTATTGCAGAAAATAAGGCTCGTTCAACTGCAGCAAGGTGTTGCAACAGCCGTTCACTTCGTCGATGCCGATATGGTTCGCAGGGAGGTCATACACCTCATGGCACAACCGTTGTGTGTAATAGGTATGTCGCCTTGACCACCGCATTATCTGCTCCACCGCTTCGGTATCAATCTCTTTTCCGCCCGCCGTAAACATCTTTGTGATATAGTTGCCATACGGTTCGGCCGCTATGGCCTTAAGTCCGAGGAACTGGGTACTGGCAAAGAACGGTCGGCTTGGATTGCTGAAGATGTCGGTCATCAGGTGCTTGCGGCTACCACAAAAGATAAACCGTACATTGTCTAGCCGCTGAATATATGTCCGCAGCAAAGCCTCTACATTCTCATTGTCGTACTCCCTCACCTGCTGGAATTCGTCAATGGCCAACAATATCGGCTGATGTTGCTGCTCTAAGAAGGTCAGCAGTCCCTCCAGCGTATGCTCCTTTTCTGTCTGGTTTTGATAAGTGAACTGCACCTGTGGCGAACCCGACAGCGGGTCAACCCCAAACGACGGTCGCAATCCTTTCAGTATGCCCAAGAATCTTTTCCCCACCGACGACTCTTCGGGGAAGGCTTTCATGATAGCGGTTGCCAACGTGCGATTCAACTCAGCAAGATTGCGTGTGGCAAATATATCCACATAGATAGGCTTAATCTCGCTCCCGATGCTCGCTAACTCATCCATCAACCGAAATATCAGTCCAGTCTTGCCCATACGGCGTTGGGCGATGAGGGTGACGTTGACATTGTTTTCGGCAAATCTTAGCAGCTCCGCCAACTCTTTCTCGCGGTCGCAGAAATACTCCGCACCCGCGTATCCGTTGAAAACAAAAGGGTTATCCATATTCATCTTCATTATTTCCCACTGCAAATATACAACAAAAAACCGACTTAACAAAATGTTATTAGCAAAATGTTAAGTCGTAATATATGCAAAGGAATCTGGAAGATAGAAAAGAGTCCCTGCCGCAGAGGCAAGGGCTCTCCTATTTTTACTTGCAGTGGCGGACTTGCTATCTGCCAGCACCCAATCACTCCTCTGCAACGTGAGGCAATGCCTCATCTTTGAGGACATATTGAGGCACACCATACTCATACAACGTGTCGGAAGGCAGGTCTATGCGGTCGTTCCAATATACACAGGTACGGCTGCTATCCACCCGTGCCTGCTCCCAAAGATGGGGAATCTGCTTCAGCATACGAAACTCATCAACCTGCTCAATATCCTCACCCACATCGTACACCACCTCCTTCCCGTCGTCAAACACAACCGTGAGTCGATAATTAGGCAAAGTCTCAATGCCTTTTATGCGAGGAAGAGTATCCATTATTCTAAAGGTGGCAGTTTATGTATTTGTTGTGTATTCCACATATCGATAAGTGATTTGGCGTTAGCACGCAACCATTCTTGAACAAGACGCTGCGCTTTCTCGGGCAGATCACCAAGAGTCATCTCAAAAGTGTTAATGTCAAACACCCCACATATTCATCATAGATTGCATGAATATGAGCCGGTTCGTGTTCTTTTGGCTTGAAGAACATCTTGATAATAATCCCATAAAAGCGACTAATCTCAGGCATATCATCCGACTTTTTCAAAATGCAAAATACTCATTATTTTCCAATCATCAAGAAAAGTGACAAAAAAGAGTCCCTGCCGCAGTGGCAGGGACTCTCTTCTGGTTGTCACGGGCTGCGGAGACCGTCCTCAACATAATTAACATTTTAATCATCCAGAACGGGGCGTACCGAGATTCCTTCGGAGAAATGGCCAGTTCCAGAAAGGAAGAGATAGGCACTTTGGAAGAATATACAGTAACTTTCGTCCTCATGGTAATAGTTGGGCGTGGACGAATGGTAGTAGCCAAAACTACCCACATTACGAAGACTCGTGACATCGCGTATGCCCGATGCAGGCAAGAATACTGCACCTGCAGACTCCATCTGAGCCCACTGGGCAAGGGTGTAACTGTTGTGTGTCCAGTCATTCATGCTCGATGCTAATCCAGATGTGAACGAACATCCTAAAGGGAGAGTCCAACTGTCAGGCAATAAAAATAAACCGCCTACACCATTTATATTACCCGTTCCAAGTTTGGAAGCAGCGTTGATCCTATTGTTGAGGAGGTATTGCCATTCTCCTCTATTGAGGGTACGCCATTGGTTGGCGATATTGCCACCGTTGCTGATGGCGTTGCTACCCCAGTCGACGAAAGAGGCGTAGTCTTCATCGATGGTGGATGCCAATGTGGGGTTGTTACCCGTACCCCAACCGAAAAGGTCTATCCAACCATTGTATGTGGAACTGATGTTAATATTGGCAATGCCCACATAGTCGTACTGGTGTTCGGCAAAACGCCAGGTATTGGTGCTGGCCTGGTACTGTAGGTTGCCCTGAGAGAAATGAACCTGCCGCGTGGCACTCACTGAGAAAGCACCCGGCAGTGCTCCTTCATACCCATTCCACTGCTCCACCGTCAAACTCACCGTAGCCATTCTGTTGTGGCGTAGCGACACGCCCGGTTTCTCAAATGTGGCATATTGACCATTGGCAGAGTAGAGCGTGATGGTCACATTTTCCCCCTCGTCCCCACCAAACTCCGGTGCCACGATGTAATAGATGTAAGTGTCTCTGTCGCCACGACCAATGGTAGGTCTGTTTGCAGCAGGGAATACCAACGACACGTCGTGGCTTGCCGATGACGGTACCATCGTTCCAATATGGTCATTCGGACTTCCCGTCACGCTGGCACTGCACAACCCGCTGAGGTAGGAGGTAGCAGCCGCAACTGTAATACGTCCAAGGACGAAGTCATTATCCATCCTGTTGCTGATTACCACCTTGATAAGCGGGCAGAGGTTGTGGAACGTCAGCGACTCGTTGTCAGAGTATGCTCCCATCGGCACCTTCACCTTCTGGTCGCCGCGGCTGTCCACTTCGTACTGTTGCTCATGCGGCAGAGTGACGGCTATAGTGCTGCTACTGGATATGTCCACATTCCCCACTATGTCGGCGGGGTAGATGGCGCGGTAGTGGTTGCTCCCCACCACGTCGGTTATCTGTGCCGACGAGCCTAGTGCCGCACTGGTGGTGCAGGTCTGGTTGTTGACCCGTATCAGGTCGTTGTTGTGCCAGCATGGGGTCAGGTTGTCGATATACACCTTGGCATCCCTGCCATTGTCGATATTGGCACCCAAAGTAACTGTGCCATACTCACGTTTGCAGCCCGCTGCCACTATCACTATAGTAGCCATTAGGCCAACTATCATTGTTGTATTAATTCTCTTCATAATGTCAATCAATTTTAGTTTTTACTTTTTACCTTTTAGTTTAATCCGTTTACCACCGTTCCATCTCAAACGACGTGGTGTTGTTTCCATCGTCCGCCCAATTGTCTCGTTCGAATAGGGTTGAGTGGCTGCCCGGTGTGTCGTCATCCCATAGCTCCAATTGGAACCGTGTGGAGGACACGCCAAGCCCCATCTCCACCACAAACTCGACTACCTTGATGGCGGGAGGACTGTAAATTACTTTGATTCGATCTTTCATTGCCAATGTTGTTTAGATTAGGACATAAAAAAAGCGTGGAACGTTTTCCTTGCCTGAACGTCAGGGTTACCACGCCCTCCACAATCTAACAAGTTATTCCACGCCGAAAGAATCGGCGTTTCGTAACCTATTCTTGATTGTGGAGCCTTAAAACAAAGGCCTTGTGGTAATTTGACGTTCAAGAATAGCACGAATCGCTATTATGTTATGTCTTTAGTTTCTTGTGTTTACTACATAATTGTATGTATTAATTATACAGATATTTATTGTCCATTTGACGCTGCAAATATACGACTTTTTTCTCATACTGCAACTTTTTTAATAAACGGTGGATTAGCTTTTCCTATTGAATGATTCCGATTACAGTCCGTATCCAAACCGTTTTTGGCTTCCAGTTGTCTGAACTTTGTTTGCCGTTCAGTTTCTCTTCGCTACGGAAGGGATCTTTCTTCATTATAATTGTGTGGACGTTGGGCTGGATTGGGTTGGGACCCTTTCAGGGCAATTTTGGGAGGTTGCCGGTGCACAAGGGGCTGACGGTAAGGATCAGTTAAGTTTTCCATAATGCACCTCGTAACGTTCACCGTCTGCGGCTATTAGCGTCTTGGGGAATATGGCTTGGGCTTCGGCAAGCAGCACTTCGGGCTCTTTGAAACGGGCGCTGATGTGTGTCAGGAGCAGCTGTTGTGCCTCGGCTTTAAGTGCCAGAGTGGCAGCTTGTGAGGTGGTGCAATGGAGTTTCTCGGCGGCAATGCTGGCAAAGGCATTGCTGAAGGTGCTTTCCAAGCAGAGCAAATCTACTTTGTGGATATAGGGTAAAAAGCTCTCAGTATAGCCTGTGTCGGTGCAATAGGCATAGCGGCGAGCAGGATTCTTTCCGCGAGGTTTCTCTTCTATCAAGTAGCCATAGGTGGGCACCGAATGCATCAGCGGGAAAGCATAGATGCGACAGCGTTGGTTTTCGAGCAGCAGTTGGCACCCTTCGGTGTGGCTGAGCTCGTGGTAGTGTATTTCAAATTCGATGTGACTTCCAGCCACCTGCATCAGGTTTGTCATGGTTTCGGCAATTCCTGCAGGTGCGAATATATCCACAGGGTCCTTGCGTCCGCAAAGGTGCATGCTGCTGATGAGTCCGGGCAGCCCAAAGAAATGGTCACCATGCAGATGGGTGATGCAGATGGTTTGCATGGATTGCAGCTTCTGGTGGTAGATGCGCATCTGGGTCTGTGTGTTTTCGCCACAGTCCAAAAGAATGCGGAAGCCATTCAGATTGACAACTTGGCCGCTGCAATGGCGGGCTACCGTGGGTAGGGCAGCCCCCGATCCGAGTATGGTGGTGTAGAAGTTCACTTAGTTCTCATAAAAGATGATGGCACCGCTGGTGGGGTCGAAGAGGGCTTTGAATTTTTTGTGGGGCAGGTCGATGACGGGGCCGTACTGTGCCACAGGCAGGGTGACTTGGTAGTCGAACAACTCACAATGGAGGTTCATCTGTGCCTGAGAGGGCATGCGGTATTTGAAATTGTGGTTGCCACGGGTGAAGAAGTTGGGCTTCTGTTCGCGGTTGAACTGGCGCACTTGCTGCAACGATTTGTCGGGCCGCAGGGTGCAGGTGATGGGGAGGGCATCGTAGTCATCCTCGTCGCATATTCCTTCGGCACGGCTGAAATAGAACAGAACGGTCTCCTGAAGGGTGTCGTTGGCCTTGGTGGTGGGCTGAGGCTGGAGGAAGAAATGTACGGTTTCTACAACGGGTTTACCGATGAATTGTGCCATCAGCACGGCCTCTTTCTCCTCAATTTGGCGCAGCATTTGCTCTTTGCCTTCCACGGTGTAGCGGTCGGAGACGGTTATTTCAGCGCGCTGGTCCTCCAGCTCGGCAATCTCAGAAGCGGCGGCCTGTGCACGCTGTCTCATCGAGCGGGGAGCCTTTTTGGTGGAGGTACCTGTAGGACGGCCTGGCTGGTCACCTTTCACATAGAATGTGTCGGTACGGTCATAGAGATTATAGGTGGGCAGCATCTTGTCAGCGGTGGCGTTGTGGAGCACCAGCTTGGCGTCGGAGGCGACAACTTGGTCGGAGGGTTCGGTGGTGCCCAGCTGGGTGGATGCCTCTTGGGGTGTCATGCCCACCGAGCGCAGCAGATGACGGTTGTCTACCTGGATGGCTATGCCTTTTGGATTGACGAAATAGTAGTTGTTGGGGTCGGCTGTGACGGTATAGGAGGTGGAGATGTCCTTGATGCGGTAGGGTTTCTCCACGTCGAAATTGTCCAAGGCAAGCATCTCTGAGGCATATTCGCTGAATATGGCCTCGGTCAGGTCATAGTATTGGTAGGTCACGTCCACGCATATCTGGGTCATCGGCAGGGCATAGTAGAGGCCGCCACCATTATTTTTGCTATTCTTGCTCACAGGAGTCACCGTATAGCAGCTGCTAAACAAAACTCCACATACGATTGCTAACAATAAATTTCTCTTTATCATATTATTAATTCTTTTTATCCTATTTTTTGTTGTGGATTAGGTGTGGGTGGGGGCTATTTTGTCGCCTGAAGCTCTCCCCTCGCTAAGAATAATCCGATGAATGTCAACAAGCCGTTCAGCAACAGTATCTCGAAACCAAAGTGGTAGCCTGTCCACAAGGGCATATATAGTTTCAGAAGGTAGCAGATGACGGGCGAGAGAACAGCTATCACGGGGACCCAGCCGTCTTTCACCCTTCGTTTGGTGAAAAGTCCAAAGGTGTATAGGCCCAGCAACGGACCATAGGTGAAGCCCGCAATGTCGAACAGGGTGTCTATCAGCGATTGGTTGTGGAAGGGTCTAAAGGCCATAATTACGATAAGATAGAGTAGGGCAAAGCCGATATGTACCAGGCGGCGAATCTTCAGCTCGTCACGCTGGGAGGCATGAGAAGAGGCCTCTTTTTTTGAACCAAAGCCCAAGAAGTCATAGCAGAACGTGGTGGTGAGCGCAGTGAGGGTACCGTCGGCGCTGGAATAGCCTGCCGCCACCATGCCTAAGACGAACACTACCGCGGTGAAACTGCTCATATGGAAGGCTATGGAGGGGAATATCTTGTCGCCCACAACTCGGCCGGCTTCGTTCACAGGTAAAGCAAAACCTGTACTCTCGGCGTAGGCAATCAAGGCAGCGCCCAGACTCAGAAAGAGGATGTTGACGATGATGAAGAGCAAACTGCTGGTGAGCACGTTCTTTTGGGCATCACGCAAGTTTTTGCATGTCAGGTTCTTCTGCATCATGTCTTGGTCGAGGCCCGTCATGGTGATGGTGATGAACATGCCGCTGAGTATCTGTTTCCAGTAATATTTGCTGGCAGTCGGGTCGGTCTCAAACACCCGCGTGTAGCCGTTGTCGGCTGAACGTTGCAGCAATTGTGGGTAGGTGATGTCCAGCTCTTTCAGGATGGCTATTACTGTCACCAATGCCGCCAACAGCAGGAACGTGGTTTGCAGCATGTCGGTCCACACCACGGTTTTTACGCCGCTGCGGAAGGTGTAAAGCAGGATGATGGCGATAAAGATGACTGCAGGAACCCAAAAAGGAATGCCCCAGGCTTTGAAGACAAATTCATATAGCACAAACACCACCAGATACATCCTCAACGCCGACCCCAGTAGGCGGGAGATGATGAAAAAGAGGGCACCCGTTTTCTCGGAGGCTACGCCGAAACGTTGTTCTAAATAACTGTAGATGGAGGTGAGGTTGAGCTTATAGTATAGGGGTAGGAGTATCAATGCGATTGCCACATATCCAAGCACATAGCCAAATACCAATGGCATGTAGGTGAACTGCCCATAGTATACACCACCGGGCACCGACATGAAGGTTACGCCTGAGAGCGAAGCCCCTATCATGCCGTAGGCCACCACTGGCCAGGGCGACTTGCGTTGTCCGCGGAAGAAAGAATCGTTGTCGGCACTCTTTCTCGACGAGAGCCACATCACAACGAAAAGTAGTATCGTATAGCCGATGAAACAGCTCAGTATGATAGTTTCCAAAGTAATCTTTTGTGTTTTTTTTCAATTGCAAAAATACTAAATTTTTTCCATTTCCGTTTTTTTTTGTAACTTTGAAAATTCAAATTCGTGGTAAAAGGGCTATAAAAAATAGTACAATATATTATTATATAGTGAATTATGAAAATTAAGCAGTTTCTGATGGCAGCCTTATTCTTGGGTTTGGTAGGTACATTGTCTGCCCAAAACAATGATAATTTGCGTGGCCGTATCAACGACAGACCCAATCAGGCTGTGCAACGCCGTCCCAATGCTCCTCAAAAGACTGACCAGCGTATGCCCGACCGAATCTCCGACTGCCAGCGCGACGGTCTCCATGGCGAAGTCAAGGATGTCCTCTCTGTCATGTATGAGGCTGACACTCATTCCAATGCTGCCGGCCGTGGCTCCATCATGGAACGCCTGATGACGGTCTATAAACAGAACGGTCAGCGTCGCAGCCAGTCTTATCTCTCCAACGAGGAGGATATGATTTTCAAGACCAAATACAAGCACGACGGTTTCGGCCTCGTCACCCTCGAGCACATCCTCGACCCCGAGGAGAATGTCATTGGCCGCACCTATTATCTCTACGATGCCGACCTCATCCTTACCGAGGTGTATGTGGAGGACGAGGAACGTCAGATCGAAAGCCGTGTGCTCTACAAATACGACGCCCAGGGCCGCCTCAGCCAGCGCAGCTTCAACGACCATGCCAACAATGTCTTCCGTCGCGAGATGTATATCTATGGCGAGAACGACAATGTCTTCAAGACGGTGGTCTTCAACGGCAAAGGCGAGAAGGTGCAGGAAATCCGCTACGAATATGACGAGCACAACGAGCCCGTCAGCTCCACCCTTTACGACTTCTACGAGGACCCCAACGAGCCCGAGCTGACCATCACCCTCTTTGAGTATCGTTATGATGAAGAGGGCAACTGGGTCACCCGCTATGAGTACCAACTCGACAACGACAAGAAAATCCCCGTCTACATCGTCGAGCGCGACATCAAGTATTACTAATAGGGTGGGGGTGTTGTAACCCATTCCTCTAAACAACAAAGCCCTGCAAGATTGCTCCTGCAGGGCTTTGTGTATTATGGAGTGTAGCGTTGGTCACTCCATTTCGTAGCCGAATTGCTTCAGGGCCTTGTCGCTGTTGCGCCAGTCTTTCATGACTTTGATGTAGAGGTTGAGGAAGCATTTCTTGCCGGTGAATTCTTCGATGTCTTTGCGGGCTTCGATGCCGACTTTCTTGATGGATTTGCCCTGATGTCCGATGAGGATGGCTTTCTGTGACTCCCGTTCCACAAAGATGACGGCGCGTATGTTGTCAACACCTTCTTTCTCTTCGTAGCTTTCGACGGCCACTTCGCAGCTGTAGGGGATTTCTTTTTGGTAGTAGAGAAGGAGTTTCTCGCGTATGATTTCGCTAACAAAGAAGCGCATGGAGCGGTCGGTGAGTTCGTCTTTGGGGAAGTAGGGCGGATTCTCGGGCAGCAACTCCAAGATGTGGTCGAAGATGGTGTCTACGTTAAAGCGTTCTGTGGCCGAGCAGGGCACGATGATGGCGCGTGGAATCTGATTCTGCCAATAGGCAATCATGTCTTGGATGGTCTGCTGGTCGCTTAGGTCTATCTTGTTGATGGCCAGAATAACTGGGATGTTGCTCTTGATGATTTTGGCCAACACTTCTTGGTTTTTGAATGTCTCCCCAATTTCCGTAACCAGCAGAAACAGGTCGGCATCTTCGAGTGCACTATGCACAAAGCCCATCATCTGCTCGTGCAATTTGTAGTGTGGGTTGACGATACCGGGGGTGTCGGTATAGACGATTTGAAAGTCCTCTCCGTTCACGATGCCCATGATGCGGTGCCGGGTTGTTTGGGCCTTGCTGGTAATTATGCTGAGGCGTTCGCCCACCAAGGCGTTCATCAGGGTCGATTTGCCCACATTTGGGTTGCCGATGATATTTACAAAACCTGATTTATGCATATTCTTCTTGCGTTGCTTGTTGTTAGTTGCTTAGTTGCCCATGGCTGGGCTTTGTTTCCATTTGACAGGGGGCTTACAGCCACGATTTAGTAAGGAAACAAAAAGAGCCGCCTTTCTGCGGCTCTTTTTTAGTTGTTCTGTCGTGAGGATTATTCGGCAGCAGCTTCTTCAGTTGCATCAGCAACAGCATTGCGGGTGCTGTTCACAACAACCACCTCACTGCTCTGGGGATTCAGGATGTGGTAGCTCTCCTGAGCAATGTCCTGCACTTTGCAGCGCTGGGCGATGTCCAGGTTGGTGATGTCAATCAGAATCTCGCTGGGCATGTTGCTGGGCAGAGCCTTCACGTTGAGTCTCTTCTGTTTGTAGGCCAGCTTGCCGCCCTTCATCACGCCAACGGAGGTGCCGGTAGTGTGCACGGGGATGGACATGACAACCTCTTTGTCGTCGCTCAACTCATAGAAGTCGCAATGGTACACGATCTCGGTCACAGGGTGGAAATCGATGTCCTTCAGCATGGCGCGATGTTTCACACCAGCCAGGTCAATTTCGACGAAGCAAGGCTCGGGGTTAAACAGAATACGCTGGAACTCGGTCTGCGGTACTGCAAACAGGTACTGCTCACCTTTACCATACATCACGCAAGGCACTTTGGCGTCACGACGCAGAGCCTTAGCATCTTTTTTCCCTACGTTCTCTCTCAGAGAACCGCTCAATGATACTATTCTCATTTTGTTTGTTAATTAGTTTGTTATTAAAAAGGTCTTGCGACCCGGATTTCATTGAAAAAGTTGCAACCTGTCTTTTCGTAAATAATGGCTGCGTCAGTTTAGTTCATACGTTTGATAACGCCCTTGTGGTGAAGGGTGGTCTCATATAGGTTGTCCAACGACTCATATTTCACCACGCGGCGGATGGCCTCAGCCAGCAGCCAGTCGCAGCTCAACACATGAATCTTCGGGCTCTCACGTTTCAGCGGAATGGTGTCGGTGGTCACCAACTCCTCCAGTACTGAGTTCTCAACCTTCTCAATAGCATTGCCGCTCAGCACGGGGTGGGTAATCATGGCACGGACGCTCTTGGCACCACTTTCCATGATGATTCCTGCAGCCTTGCAGATGGTGGAGCCGGTGTCGATGATGTCGTCCAGCAGGATGACGTGCTTGTCTTTCACGTCGCCAATGAGGCGCATCTCGCCAATCTCGTTGGGTTTGTTGCGGTGTTTATAGCAGATGACGAAACTGTTGTTCAAAGTCTTGGCATACATGCCGGCGCGTTTGCTGCCACCCATGTCGGGGCTGGCGAACATCACATCCTCGATGTCGAATTTCTCGCGGATGTAAGGCATGAACAGCGAACTGCCGTAGAGGTGGTCCACAGGGATGTTGAAGAAACCTTGAATCTGGTCGGCGTGCAGGTCCATGCAAATCACACGGTTGACACCGGATGCGGTAATCATGTCGGCAATCAGTTTGGAGGCGATGGGGACATGCGGCTTGTCTTTGCGGTCTTGGCGGGCAAAGCCATAATAAGGAATCACAGCGATGATTTTTTCGGCCGAAGCGCGCTTAGCAGCGTCAATCATCATCAGCAGTTCAAAAAGGTTGTCGGTAGGAGGCGTCGTCGACTGAATGATGAAGACGATGCCGCCACGTATGGTTTCTTCGTATGAGGGTTGGAATTCGCCATCAGCATATTGGAAAACGGTCGAATTTCCCAGAGGAATACCATAAATATCGGCTACTCTGCGGGCTAAATTTTCAGTTGCACGGCCCGCAAAAATGAATACTTTATCAGAATTTTTTTCGCCCATTTTTAGTTGATTTAGAGACTGCAAAGATACAATATTTTTAATGATTATCGCATTTTTTTCCAAAAAAAATTTGTCATGTCAAAAAAAATGAGTACTTTTGCACCCGATTTCAAGAGAGAAAAAATCGATGCCCTGGTGGCGGAATGGTAGACGCGGTAGACTCAAAATCTGCTGTCAGCAATGGCGTGAGGGTTCAAGTCCCTCCCGGGGTACACATAAAATCATAACATACTCAAACATGTATGTTATGTTTTTTTTTCTATTTGTGTGACTGAAACAGTTTCTTTGGCAAGGCCAGCTAACATTCCATTATTGTCTGCCATGCCCACACCCAAAGAGACGAAAAACAGTTTCGGAGAAAGTCAAATGGATTTTCAACGCAGGATTTATTCTGCTGTTTTGGCAACTTTTTGCGAAGAGTGTCGTTCCGATGGTGGTTGGCGTAACAATCACAGTCGCATAAATAGGCAGATTCCAAATAAGTGAAGGCTGTTATTTAGGATCATTGCTATATACTTTTTGTGCGTTCCCAGACCTCGCCCTTGCGGTGGCGGACAAAACAGAAGTTGCAATTGTCTCCTCCCTGGCAGAGTGTCTGCGTGCGGATGAAATCGATATTGCACAGATTGCCGTAGTTGATGATGTCGCTGTGGCAGAACATGGGACCGAACCGTTCTAGGACTCCATATTTGGAGAAGATATGCCAGTACAAGCACTCCAGCGTCTCGAAATGATATTGGTCTTTAGGATCGTCGGGATGCCATACATATTTCCAGCCTTTGCCTGAGCCGTATTTGAAGCCCAATGGGATAATCTTTCTCATGACAGTCAGGAAGAACGGCAGGCGGGAGAGTTTTATGTAGGTCTCCGGTGTGAGTGCAGCCCACATGTGGGTGGAGATGATTTCAAAGGCTTCGTCAGCCGTCTTTCCATGTGCCTGTAGAGCCTCGTCGATGGCCAGTGTTGGAAGTATGTTGCACAGATGACCGTAGTTCCCCCTGTCGCACCACTCCGCGTTTTCAGCCAACAGTGTCTCCATCCTGCGCTGCACATCGGCCCGTACCTCTGACTCCAGCCCGTCGAAACAGACCTTGTATCGACCTGCTCGTATCATCTTGATGGGAACATATTTTTTCATGGCGTATGGCTTATTTCTTGCCAACGAGTATGGCAGAACCATTCAACGCCATCCATGAGGCCTCCCAGGGTGTCATGAACATTCCCCTGGTGGTGTCAATGAGTTCCACATGATCGTAGCCCATATTCTTCAGACGCTGCATAAACATTTGCATGTCGCCGTACTTTTGGTGCGAAAAGATGTCGTGAATAGCGAAGGTGCCGCCTTTCTTCAACACTCGGAGTGACTCCATCAGTATCTCCTGACGATTGCGGCTTGGAATATTATGATGCACATAGTTGCTGCATACCGCATCAAAGGTTCCGTCAGCGAAGTCGAGCTTTATGGCATCGCCTTTGGCGAAGGTAGTGTTTGTCACACCTTCGGCTTTCGCGTTTTCTTCGCAGAGGTTCTTGCTGAAAGAGGAATACTCCGCTCCCCAGCGGTCGATGCCGGTCATCCTCGCTTGCGGGTAGCGCTTGGCGACTGCAATAGTCAACGCGCCGCTTCCGCATCCCACATCGAGGCCGCATCCTCCTTCGGGCAGTACAACCTTCGAGGCCACTCCGTCAATTATCTGGCGTGACATCTGGCGTTCTCCGTCGTAGGAGAAAGCCCTGTACAGCATCACCATCCACACCGCCACAAGTAACAAAACGACGGTGAGGACGAGGAATACTGTCTCCAGAATGGTTTTCAGCAATCCTGTCGCAAGCAGACCACTCATGTCAAAAACAAGGAACAGTACCATACACACGGCGCTTCCTGCCGCCGTTCCCCATATCATGCCTTTTGGCATCCAGTTCTTATAATTAGTTTTCATTCTTATTATATTATTTAGTCGTCATTTTATATTATTTAGTCGTCATTACGGCAAGCCAGCGGTGCTGGTCGCCTTGGTGGACGATGATGTTGCTGAATCCAGCGGCAGCAAGGTGCTTCTTTAGCTCTTCGGGCGTGTATGTGTGCATGCCTTCTATGAGTTTTTCCCATTTCTCGTTGTTGCCGGTGAGTCCGTCATCCTCGTTGATGATGAGGAAATGACCACCATCCTTCAACGTGCGCCGCACTCCGGCGAAGCACTTCTCTATCTCCGGCCAGAAATAAACAGTCTCGAAGGCTGTCACAAGATCGAAAGTATTCTCCCCGAAAGGCAGTTGGGCGGCACTACCCTCCACCACCTTACAGCGCCCGGCCGCAATCTCGGCGGCGTTCACCTCGGTAGACTTCTTGACCGAGACGGGGGAGTAGTCGATACCCGTCACCGTTCCTTTAGGGGAGCGTTTGAGCAGACGTGCGACATTCGCACCTCCTCCGCATCCTACATCAAGTATATCCCAGTTGTTGGCAATGTCCACAAACGACAATCCCCATTCCGCCATGCGAGCGTGCGAGCCGCCGTTCATTCCGTTGACCATCATGCGCCCCAAGAAGCCCTCAGGCTTGCGCGTGTTACTGAATATCTTGCTTAAAATACCCATAATTATATTGTTATTTGAATTTCTTTACTATACACAATCCGCACTCGGGGGCGATGGCGATGGCCGCCCAAGCAACGACGAGCCATATCGTGTTCTGTAGCGGAGCCATAGCGTCGGCATAGGCCTGAGCTGCTTCCTCGGGAGCGAAAAACGCCACGAACCACAGCACAAAAAAACATAACACCCCAGAAAGTCAGTTTTTTATCCATATTGCAGCATCTGTGATTCCTGCTGCAAAATAACTCATATTCCACCGCCCCCGCAATCCCCAGAAATAATGATTCTTAGTACTGAACATCATTAGCAGTAATCTTGGCGGGTAAACTATCGACCATGTGTTAGCCGTTTTTCTCCATTGTGCATGTGAATCAAGCATCCATAGGGTGATAGCTTTATAGGGTGAGGTGTGAAAGTGTTAAAATGACATTTTTTTCTGTGACGATTCATTTTTTTTGATTACCTTTGCAATATTGTAGAAATGAGAAATTGTTAATAAATAATTAAATATCAACTTTTTAAAACAACTAATTATGAAGAAGTTTTTCTTAGTTTTGGCCGCTGTTGTGGCTATGGGTTTTGCAGCAAATGCACAGGACAACGCTATTGGTATCCGTTTTGGCGGTGGTAGTGGTTATGGCGCTGAGCTTTCCTATCAGCAGGGTCTTGGTGGCAACCGTCTTGAGGTTGACCTCGGCCTGTCCAAAAACACCGACAACTATTTCCACCTGACCGGCATGTACCACTGGGTTCTGCCCATCAGCGGTGGTTTCAACTGGTATGTCGGACCTGGCGCCCAGCTGGGTTATTGCAGCAACCACGGCCTCGGCCTCGCTCTTGGCGGTCAGATTGGTATCGAGTATAAGTTCAGCATCCCCCTGCAGATTTCTCTCGACATCCGTCCTCTTTGGAATGTGCTGATTCCTGAGCATTGCGGAGCCCTGAGCACTTTCGGCTACGACGGCGCTTTCAGCATCCGCTACTGCTTCTAATCCGGAAGCTAATAGAACAACAGTCCCTACCTGTGGGTGGGGACTGTTGTTTTTTTTGCTTTTACGTTATTTGTCTTTTTTTTTGTATTTTTGCAGACTTGACAAGTAAGTGAAAATTGAGTAAACCTTTTAATAACAGCATACAATGAATATTCATATTGTACAGCACGACATTGTTACCAACAATCCAGAAGAAAATTTGAGATGGATATTGGAGGAGCTGGAGGCTCCCGAAAGCAAAGAGGCCCTGCTGACGGTTTTCCCCGCTTGCACCCTTTGCGGATCGCCCCTGTTTGGCTCGGTGGCTTACACCGACCTGCAGAAACGTGCCCAGTCATGCCTGCAGGAACTCATCCAGCGGTCGGAGCATCGTGCTTTCCTTATTGGCATGCCCTTGCAGATACAGGACAAAGGGTTGTGCAACGCCATTGTGTTTGTCCAGAACTGTGCCATCCGAGGAATCATCACCAAGAAATACCTTGCCCCTGACGAGCAGAAATATTTCGTCCGTGGCGAGGGTGTGCAGGTAATCCAATATCAGGAGCAGTCGATAGCCATCGGTTTCTATGAGGATTTGAAAGAACTCTCCAAGTCGCACCTGGAGCAGCCCGACATGGTGGTTTGCTGTGGCTGCAATGTGTTTGACTACAACAAGCCTTACCGCATTCGCTACCGTATGCACAAGATTGTGGAGAACCTCAACGCCTCGTTGGTCTTTGTCAACCGTATTGGCGGCGAGGGCAGTTTCCTCTTTGCCGGTGGCAGCATGGCCATGAATGCAGCCGGCTCGGTGCTGTGTCAGTTCCCCTACTTTCAACAGCATGCCCAGACGGTGGACCTGCAGTTGCTGGAAGAGTGTGATGACCCCAAGCCCGAGGCCGTGGAACTGGTGTACAAAGCGCTGATTATGGGCATCCGCGACTATTTTCGAAAGAACGGCATGCAGCGTTGTGTGATAGGCCTTAGTGGAGGCATGGACAGCGCCATGGTATGTGCCTTGGCAGCTCAGGCCTTAGGGCCGGAAAATGTGCACGGCATCCTGATGCCTTCACAGTATTCCACCGACCACTCGGTGAAGGATGCTGTGGATTTGGCCAACAACTTGGGGGTAAAATACGACATCGTACCCATCAAACCCATGTTCGACACCATGCGTCAATGCCTGAAGCCCCTTTTCGGCGACCGTCCTGAGGATGTGACCGAGGAGAACTTGCAGGCGCGCATCCGTGGCACCATCGTGATGGCCTATGCCAATAAGTTTGGGGCTGTGATGCTCAACACCTCCAATAAGTCTGAAGATGCCATGGGCTACGGTACTCTCTACGGCGACTGCAATGGCGGCATCAGCGTTATTGGCGACCTGTATAAAACCGAGGTTTACGAGTTGGCCGAATATATCAATCGCAATGGCGAGGTCATCCCACAGAACACCATTCACAAAGCACCCTCGGCCGAGTTGCGTCCTGGACAAAAGGACACCGACTCGCTGCCCGAATATGCCTTGCTCGATGCCATCCTGAACTTACACATCGAAGAGCAGATGTGTTTCGAGGAGATTGTGGCGGAAGGCTATGATCCCGAGGTGGTGCGGATGGTTCTGCGCAAAGTCCGCCTCAACGAGTGGAAACGCATGCAATGTCCTCCCTTGCTCAAGGTTTCGCCCATGTCGTTCAACATCGATCGCAAGGTCCCCATCAGCTGATTGGTATAGAGTTGGCTTAAACCCAGTTTGAAACCATCAACTATCATCTTAAAAATAATGATAAAAAACGCCCCTACTGCTGCAGTAGGAGCGTTTTATTTTTTGGAATGTTATGTTATGATAGTAATATGACCAAAATTTGACCTGCCAAGATGCGGAGGAACATGGTGAGGGGGTAAACCGTGGTGTAGGCAACCGAGCTCTCGTTGTTGGGGCATAGGGTGTTGCTGAAAGCCAGGGCAGGGGGGTCGGTGTGCGAGCCTGCTATCAAGCCTGCTACGGAGTAGATACTCAGGTGGCAGACATAACGAGCGATGAGGCCGACGATGAAGCAGGGCACAATGGTGATGATGAAACCGTAGATTACCCACATGTAACCGCCGCCAGCAATTGTTTGTATGAAACCGTCGCCAGCGCCGAGACCCACGGTGGCCATGAAGAGGCTGATGCCCAGCTCGCGAATCATGAGGTTGGCGGACTTGGTGGTGTGGGTGGGAAAACGCAGGTCGGGACCGATGGAGGAGATAATGATAGAGATAATCAGCGGGCCACCGGCCAAGCCTAAGCGCACGGCCACGGGGATGCCGGGGAAATAGATGGGCACCATGCCGAGGATGACACCCAGTGCAATGCCGATGAAGATATAGAAGAGGTGGGGCTTGTTGTCGCGCTCGTTCAGGCGGTTCTGGGCGGCAATGCGGGCGGCACGGCTCTTCTTGGCCTCAATCTTCTCGCGGTCGCGTTGTGCCTTCTTTTCGTCATGGGTCTGCATCTTCGAGGCAACCCAGTAGAACAGCTCCAAACCGTTGAAACGGGCATTCTGCTGGAAAATGGCATCCTCGTCCTTACCCTGTTTGAGGAAGATGGAGCGCATGACCACGATGCTGAGGATGATACCCACCACACCAAGGGGATAAGCCACGGCGTAGCCCTGTGCAAAGAGGGGACTATGCACGCCCTCGTTCAGGTCGGCAAAAGTCTGCTGTGCGGCACCCAGACCGGGGGTGTTGGTAACAGCGCCGTAGAGGGCACCAATCATGGCTTGCGTCGGCTCGCCGGAGAGCTTGATGATAAGCACCGTGATGAGACAGCCAAGCAGGATGGCCAAGAGGGCCAAACCATTAAGCATGATACCGCCCGACTTAAGCGAGCGGAAGAAGCCTGGACCAACCTCAAGACCAATAGAGTAGATGAAGAGGATAAGGCCGAATTCTTTAGCAAAGTGCGAGACATGGGTATCGATGCTGATGCCCAGCTGGCCCAAAAGGATACCCACAAAGAGAATCCAAGTCACACCCAAAGAGATGCCGCGGAAGCGGATCAGTTGAAGCGCCATGCCCGCCGCTATCACAAGCGAGAGTATCAGCACCGAGTTGGCAACAGTAGGTTGCGTGAATAAATCAGTAAACCAATTCATTTTTTTTTGAGTTACATCTATTTTTTGACCATTAAAATGAAACTCGGAGGATAACATATAGTTCTGACGGATAGTTCGTTAGAAGGTTCGACCGCGTTTCTAATACGGCTGCAAAGATACAAAAGCTTTTTCGATTGGCAAAATAATAGTTTTTTTGCTTGCTTTGCGGCCATGTTAGGACATTATGATAGCTGGGCCAGACCCACGGTGGGTGCTTATGCACTAACGGCGGATTCTATAGCGACCAATAGAAGTCGATACCGGCAGTGCCCATCGGTCTGCCAAAGGGGAAATTGGAACTTGGCATCAGGCAGGTTGAGTAGAGCCCTAATCCGAAGTGCTCTCCAATGCGGTAACCTATTCTTAAATTGGCCCCTAAGAAAAGAGAACCTAGCTCAGCCGAAAAGTAGCGTGTGGCACCTTGCTTAGCGGAATGATGATAAATAAAACCGGTAAAAACATCGGCTTCTGCTTTCCAGCGTTCGCCCAAGAGCTGTTGGAATCCAACGCCCACGGACAGCATGTCGCAAAAAGCCTGGTCTTGGAACGGTTCAAAGTCTACTTCTTTCTCTGCCCCATTATAAGAAGCAAGTCCTACCTGCCAGGTCCAGTGCTGACTATAGCCGCTCTTACCTTTCCAGGCCTGAGAATAGTTAACACTCAAGGCGGGTCCCTGCATTTTGCTGGCGAAAGAATAACCCGGCATCACGCTCACTACCGCATTCTGGGCAAAAGCAAATGCGGGAAGCAATGCAAAAATCAAAAATAACTTTTTCATAGTTTTCTTTATTATAATATGTTAGTAGGATTATTCTATATAAAAACATTCGTTTTTTGTGCAGATGTTTTCACGCCTCACCCTAAGAGCAAGCTTATCTGGGTTCGGCTTATCGAAAACGTTCGTTTCTTCGCAACAGACGTTTTCTCGCCTCGGCATAGTGCAAACACTTCGTGGTTTGCCCTCTGCTCTCGGCTTATCGAAAACGTTCGTTTCTTCGCAACAGACGTTTTCTCGCCTCGGCATAGTGCAAACACTTCGTGGTTTGCCCTCTGCTCTCGGCTTATCGAAAACGTTGAATAAGTGTTTGGTCAATATGCCAATATTTTCTGCTAAATTACTGGTTTGATCTTATTATTGTCAATGATTTTGAACCATAAATTGCTCCCAATATCATAATAGTTATGGGGACTTTTTCTTTTCCATTATTTTATTTGTTTTGAATTAATTATGTGGTTTTGTCATTTCGAAATAGACGATGCAAATGTACGATTTTTTCACGACATCGCCATTGCATAAAAGTGTAATGCTGAATGGAACGGGTCGTTTTCTACACAATTGTGTAATTTTTTTGTATTTTTGCAGACCGAATAACAATTAGGATAATCATGAATAGTACAAGGAATACAAAAGGTTGCGCAAATGCATCGGACAGAATAGAGCATTATATCGAAATGGCCAAAACCTTTGCGGCATTGTCTTATCAGGGTGTGTATATTATGGATTTAAGTTCTGCCCAATTTGTGTTTTCTTCGGATTATCCTCTTTTGCGTTGTGGACTGTCGGAGCAGGAGGTGCAAGACAAAGGACTTGGCTATTTTACTAACTTGATCTCCGGCACAGAAAAGGATATACTGAAAGATGTGCAGTCGCTGGTTACTTCGGGCAATGCGGAAATACCATTGGAGGACAGGAGGCGGTTATCCTTGTTTCTGAATTTTCATATCAATTATGATACGCATTTGATCATGGTGTGCCACAAGTTGCGTTTTCTGGATTTTAACAACGATGGGAATCCTCGGTACATGATTGGCCTTGTGTCGCCATCTGTGCACAGCGATGGGCCGGTGATCCTGGCTGCCATTGAGGACACCGACTATGTTTTCTCTTATTCTTCAGAAAACAGGAGATGGGAACCACTCAATGTAGTACACTTATCTGGTGACGAGCGGTCTATGCTAAGGCTCACAACGCAGGGCTTTTCGTTAGACCAGATAGGAAGGATGATGTTCAAGTCGGTAGAGACCATTAAGTTTTACCGCCGACAGGTGTTTTCGAAACTGGGAGTGAAAAACATATCAGAGGCTATCGCATACGCAACCCAATACGGCATGATATAGTGCGGTATCATTCCATCATATCTTTCTGATAATGGTTGGCTCCCCCAATGGGGAATCGGCGATGTGCCTTTCCCGGCCATCCGCTCTCTTTTTCATAGTGTTGCATTCATGAGTTGAGCCTAAGGTCTGTTAATGGCTGTTAAATTTGAGGTATTCTGTTGCGGAATGGAATATTATTTGTATTTTTGCAACCGATTTGGTCGTCCATGAGACATGGGTTTGCCGACCGCAAGGTTGCGGAAATCAGTCTGATGGATGTTAAAAGGGAATCAGGTGCGAGTCCTGAACAGTCCCGCTGCTGTAAGCTCCAAGACATACTGCAGCCTCCAAAAGAAAAGGTCACTGTGTGGAAACATTCCTCATGGGAAGACCGGGGGCTCGGGGAGTAAGTCAGAAGACCTGCCAAGTCGCTTTTTTTTGAAGCTCTCGAGGAAGAAGCTGAGAAATCATTTCTGGCGCCATATAGCGGAACCATTTCCGCCTTTGCCGTTAAGCAGCGTTCTCTTCATTTTCCCCAAGGAGTCTTTGAAAAAGCAAGACACCAGAGTAGAATGTGGAATATTTAAAAACATAAAAATAAAGAATGAAGAGGAGATTTACCTTCTCAAGAATTAGACAATAGGAGAATATGTAAATTGTATATATCGTATTTGATTAGAGTTCGAGACTTTAATTGCTTGCAATTAATAGAAAAAACCTGAAAAAGTAAAATAACGGCATTAGTTTCATTATATTATTATTTTGTCTCATATCATTACTATGCCGTCAAGCGGTTCGCCAGGGGTTTTTGGGGGCCGCTTTTTTTATTATTTATAGGCAGAGGTTTATCATCAAGGTTGCTCGCATGGACTTAAAAAATGAGGTACATTCCGAACTTAGCTCAAGTGAATAGAGACTTGTGTTAGAAGTAGATTCTTTAAAGCAACTCTTTCCCGACTATGTCCCAATTACTTTGGGAAACTGGTATCCATTCACAGACACAGCCTTTTGGGAAATCATTTGTCATTCATAGGCAATCTTCGACGGTGATTTCTTTTAATTGTTTAAGTGTAGGATTGGTATACGATGTGAGTCGGTTTGCCTGCCGTTCTATTGTTTTTTCAAAGAAATTGCGCACCAATCTTCCGTTTCCAAAATTATTGCCTTTGTTGTTCACAGCATCTGTCAACCGTTTCAATATGGTTGAAGATGCATCTTCAGTTAAATAATAATCGTATTTCTTGATTAATGAACAGAAGATTTGGTGCAATTCCTTTGCGGAATAATCAGGAAAATATATATAACGGTTGAAACGAGACTGTAGGCCAGGATTGCTGTCAATGAATTGCTTCATTTCTTCTTTGTATCCAGCTAGTATCACAACAAGGTGGTCTCGGTCATCTTCCATTCGTTTTATTAAAGTGGCTATTGCTTCTCGACCAAAGTCAGTTTGGTCGCCGTTGACTAAAGCGTAAGCTTCATCAATAAATAATACACCCCCAATTGCACGATCTATTACTTTGTTGGTTTTCACTGCTGTTTGGCCTTCGTACTCTGCTACCAACCCACTTCGGTCAGTTTCGACTAATTGGCCCTTCTCTAAAACTCCCAACTCTGCGTAAATGCTTGCAATAATACGTGCAACGGTGGTTTTTCCAGTCCCAGGGTTGCCTATAAATACGCAATGGTAAGAAACGGGAGTGTTTCTTAGTCCTTGCTCTTGTCTAGAAAGCTGAACTTTTGCGAAATTATAAATTGTCTGAACTTCTTGTTTAACATTTTCGAGGCCAATCAGATTGTTTAGCTCATTTATGCTACCACGTTTTTCCGAAACCTGTTCTGTCTTAACGTTGCGGTAACTATTACCAACAGTATCAAGTAAATGTGATATGTGATGAAGAAAGGCTTGCTCTTTAGAAGAGATATGACCATCAGTTTTTGCAACTAGAGTACAAAAACGGTATAGTAACATGAGATAGTGACGGAATTCGTCAGGGTCATATTGGAGAAGGACCAATGCGACCATAAAGTCGGCTTCATCATCTTCTTTGAATATAGGTGCATTGGCAATTGCCTGTACGAAACGGGTCATAATGTCAGAAGATTCTTCGCGGACGATTTCTAAATGCTCATTGGAGTGGTCAAGGCACAAATCGGGACGATATAAAAGACAAAGCAAATAAAGAACCCCTACGTTATCACTATCTTCTAAATTTATGTAATCGTTCATTTCACTAAAGCAGTGGGCTATGTCAATGAAGAATAATCGACGCACATCGGCCCCATATCCGAGAAGTGGATCACCATTGATGTCGTTGAATTCTATATTGTGCTTTGCAAGTTCGCAACGAAACGAAGCATCATTCTCAAGGCTTAGGCAGTAATGTAGAATTGTATCTGCCATTGTCAAAATGTCTTCAGTCTGCATCGGATTATCGTCATAGTCATCATGTTTATTATAATTATCGAATTGAGAAACTATCTGGTTTGATGTATCATTGTAAGTGATTTTATATGCAAAACCATTTTCATCAAAATCTTCGAGGTAAGGTACTCCGATAGGGCAAGGCGGACAATACGACGATGCACTTGTCGTACTCTGTGGGTTGGGATTGCTCTGGGGAGAATAAGGTGTTGAGTGGTTGTCTTTTGATTCCGAGTAGTATGAGTCAGGGGCCTTTTCATCATGTTTCTTATAATTGTCGAATTGAGAAACTGGCTGGTTTGATGAATCTTTGTATGTGTTTTTGTATGCAAAACCATTCTCATCAAAATCTTCGAGGTGTGGTATCCCAGTAGAGCTAGGCGGACAATACGACGATGTATCGGTCATTCTATGTATTGGGTTAGGATAACTCTGTGAGGAATAAGGTTTTGAGTGATTGTTTTTCGATTCTTTGTCGTTTGGTATAGGGGGCTCTTTGCCATAAAATATAGTGAATAAGATAATGAAAAGAGTGATTACGCTCACAATTGTAATTATCCACCAAATAGAAGTGGAATCGCTTCCTAAGGCAAAAAGAATGATTATACCTACGAAGGACCAAAAAACACAGCCAAATTTGTCCATATTGATTTGTTTTTCGATTTGCAAAAGTACTAACTTTTTTCTTTTTTTGCAAGGGAATAGGCCTTTTTTAGGGGAAACGTTTGAAAATACTATTAGATAATCGTATTTACACATGATTTTTACAGGCCTCATTGCCTACAGCTTATTGTTTGTGAGAAATGAACAATTCTACCTGTCTGGAGTTAATAGTTGTCTGAGAAACAACATATATATTATTATTTGGCTATCCTGCAATTTGTCCTATTGTGACAAAGTACAAAAAATCATCCTGCAATTTGACCTATACGCCGCGTTTACTTTGTCAGCTATAAAATTAAGGTGACTTCTATTAATTGCCTAGAAGAGGCAAACTCTCAATAACCCCGCATTTATAGTGTGGGGTATATCAAGTAGATATAGCTCAAGCTCAGCGTGCGGGAGGCACGCGCTCTCAAAATCGAATTAATAGAACCCATCTTAATAATTTTTTAATAGTATGAAAAATATTTACTATCTTTGCAAGTTCAAAAACGATTTCTATGGAGACAAACCCTCAGATAGAATTGGCTGAAAGATATGTGATGGAGACGGGTGTCTCCCTCTTTCTCACAGGCAAGGCAGGAACAGGCAAGACGACCTTTCTCCGTCATGTGGTGGAACATTGCAACAAGCGCCATGTGGTGTTGGCTCCCACGGGTGTGGCGGCTGTAAATGCGGGAGGGGTCACCATCCATAGTTTTTTTCAACTGCCTTTCTGTCCTTATCTGCCCGATGTGCCTGAATTGGTGACGGAATATCAGCTGCCTGACCAAAAGAAGCAGCTCCGCAAGTCGAAAATTGATATCATCCGTACACTCGACCTGCTCATTATAGACGAAATCAGCATGGTGCGAGCCGACCTATTGGATGCGGTGGATGCTATGCTCCGACGTTACCGTCGCAACAGCCGTCCTTTTGGTGGCGTGCAACTGCTGATGATTGGCGACGTTCAGCAGCTGGCCCCTGTGGTTACTGATGACGAGAAACCCTATATGGACCGTGTCTATCCTTCTCCCTTCTTCTTTCACAGCAAAGCTCTCCAGCGAGTTGACTACATCACCATCCAACTCTCCACAATCTATCGCCAGCAGGACCCTACGTTTGTCCAGTTGCTTAACAATATACGCGATAACCACTTCGATGCCGATACATTGGCTACGTTGAATGCTAGGGTGCGCCCCCCTAAGCCTAGGACTGGCAAGGAATGCAACATGCTACAGGATCCCATCTTGCTCACCACACACAACTATCAGGCCGATAAGGTGAACCGGCAACGCATGGAGGCATTGGTCACGGTTCCCTTTACTCTACAAGCCCAAGTGGAGGGCAATTTCCCTGAGAATTCTTTCCCCACCGACAGAGAGCTTACTCTCAAGCCGAGAGCGCAAGTGATGTTTGTTAAGAACGACAGCAGTGGGGCTCATCGATACTACAATGGCAAGATTGGCACAGTTGACCAAGTGCTTGATGAAATAGACGACCAGGGCCAAAAACAGCGTGTGGTGTTGGTGGTGGACGAAGATGGCGAGACCATCCGCGTTACTCCTGAACAATGGGAGAACATCAAGTATGAGATTGACCCGAAGGATAACCAAATCAAACAGATTGTCGACGGCACTTTTACCCAGTTTCCACTTAAGACCGCTTGGGCCATCACCATTCATAAGGCACAGGGCCTCACCTTTGACCGTGTGCAGGTGGATGCTGCCGCAGCCTTTACCTATGGGCAGGTTTATGTGGCATTGAGCCGTTGCCGCAGCCTCGAGGGCCTGACTTTGCTATCGCCTATTACTGCCCGCAACGCTATTGGTAGTGACGATATCGACCATTTCAATGCCACCCTTACCCCTGTGGCAGAGGCTGCCGCAAAGCTGGAGGGTTATCGTATTTCTTATTACTATGACGTACTTTTCGAACTCTTCGGTTTCGGATCCTTGCAACATGCTATGGAACAGTTGGATCGACTTTTTCAAGACCATCTACGCACCACTTATCCCCAATATAGCAGCACCTTGACGCAACTATCAGCCACTTTGACATCGCAGGTGTCCGATGTGGCAGATCGTTTCCGCATGCAGCTTACCTCCATTGGTCAGTTGCCTAAGGAGCAGGCACAGTCCCTATTGGCTGAGCGTATAGCCAAGGCCGTTGGCTATTTCCTCCCAAAGCTTGAGCAGATAGATGCGCAGGTGCGGCCAATGCTTGGCGTGAGCGTGGATAATACAGAGGTTTCCAAACGGCTGAAAGAGCTCACAGAGAGCTATAATACAGCCATGGGGCTAAAAGCCACCCTGCTGCAGCAGGTACAGAAAGAAGGTTTCGACATACCCAAATACCAAAAAACCAAGGTCAATTTTGCCTTGCAGAAACCCAAACCTGCACGAGTGCAGAAGAATGAAGACATCTATAGCAACCTCAGCAATCCCAAACTCATCAAGATTCTTACCAAATGGCGTACCGCTAAGGCCCGCGAAAGTCAGTTGCCCCCCTACACCATCCTCCAGCAAAAAAGTCTGCTGGCCATTGCCGACAAGTTGCCACGCGACGGCAAATCGCTGCTAAAGATACCAGGACTTGGCTCCGCCAAAGTGGCAAAATATGGGGTAGAGTTGGTACAGATGGTTGAAGATTATATTGAGGAGCAGTTGGGTAAGAAAGAGCCCAACTGGCTGAAAGCTGCTCGGCTCTTTGCCGAAGGCAAGTCGATAGAAGAGGTAGCAGGTATTATGCTGCGTGCTGTGAGCACCGTGGAGGGCTATATTTTCACGGCTGTAGAAAATGGATCATTGGATGCCGACTTGGTGGTTGCTGAAGAAAATCAGAACGAGATAATAGACTATCTGTTAGACCATAAGGATGTCACCACCTTGAAGGATGTGTATGAGCATTTCAACGGTAAGTACACCTATTTGGAGCTACGTGTGGCCCGATTTCAAGCCCGCGACCTCTGATGATGAGGTAAAGTTTAGTAATACAGTTAGTAAAAACACCTGATTAGTTAGAATAATCGGATGAAAAATAATAACCTATGAAACACCTAGTTAACACCTTCTTCCGACTCTTAGCGTTGTCCCTATTGCTGATGGCTTGCCGACAGCAGGCCCTTGCTCCTGTGACTACCACCGATACGGTGGTTGATAGCGTTGCCCAACAGACAGTTGCTAGTTCCCTTGACACCAAGACCGAAGCCTTTTTGCGCCAATTGGGCTTAGTGGACGTGCATGAGCTCGACACCTCCATTCAGGTGCATTTGGTTTATGCCACAGCCGATAATTTCGTGGGTAAGGTGCTTTATACCGACTTGCACAAAGCTTTCTTGTTGCCCGATATGGCTGAAAAAGTGGTTCGGGCTCAACGGCTGCTGAAGGCCGATCGGCCGGACCTATCGCTGATGGTTCTCGATGCGGCACGACCTCTTTCTATCCAGCGACAGATGTTTCACATCGTGGCTGGCACTCCCCAGAATATTTATGTGGCCAATCCCAATAAGGGTCCGGGCATGCACAACTATGGCGCTGCTGTGGATATCACAATTGTTACTTTATCGGGTCAAATGATTGACATGGGTACGCCTTTCGACCATTTTGGTCCCGAAGCCAATATTGACAGAGAGAAGCAGTTGGTGGCAGAAGGAAAGATTAGCCGACAGGCGTATGAGAATCGACTGATGCTGCGTCGGTTGATGAAGTCTGTAGGGCTGATTCCTCTTTGGTCGGAGTGGTGGCACTTTAACCTAATGCCTCAAGAGCAAGCTGACCGCGAACTTAAACCACTGGATTGGTAGTCGTTGCTGGTAGGATGGTGTGGGTGTGGATGGTGAGTGTTGGGTCTATTCGTTGAAGTTGTCAATGGCACGTTCGAGAAAAAGATTGAGGGGAAGGCTGGCTTTCCATACTTTTAGCACCTGGTCGAATAGTTGGTCGGTGAGGATGTATTTCTCGGGCATGGTGTACATGGTGGTGTAGTCGGTCCATTTGAGCAGGTCGACATCGGGCCAGTCGGCGGGATATCCTTTGGGCGGGCGGGTGAGTTTTTTGCGGGTGTAGAACTGGTTGCCGAAATATTTCTTGTAGCTTGGTTGGGCCATGATGGCTTTAAATTCGTCGGTGCAGTAGAATATTTCTTGTCGGATGGCGGCAAGTTGTTTGGCCGAAGGCATGAAGAATCCTCCGCCGAGTGAGCACCCGTTTTGTTGGTCGAAGTCGGAAAAGCCCACCTGCAGGTAGTAGCCTGGAGAACATTGGGTGCGGTCGCCACCGGAGTAGAGAAAGCAGGCTATATGGGTTTTGTAGGGTCGTTTGTCGGTGGTGAAGCGCAGGTCGCGGTAGATGCGGTAGATGCATTGTTTTGCCTGTAGGTTCTTTAACCCAGGGTCGAGGGGAGTCATGGCGTCGATAAGGGCTTGGGTGAAGTTGGTAAAGTCGGCCAGGATGGCATTCCACCGATCTTTGTTGGCGTTGAACCAGTCGCGGTTGTTGTTGGCAAGCAGCTGGGAGAAAAAGTGGAGGGTGTCGGGGTTGATTTTCATTTTTTAATAAAATAATGATTTAATTTGCAAAAGTACGAATTTTTTTTGTATTTTTGCATTCTCGATTTGGAAAAAGTATCAAAATAATAAGATTATGACAGATAGTATTAAAACACTTAGAGACAGCGCGGCAATGCGTTGGATTGCGCTACTACTTTTGGCGTTGGCCATGTTTTGTTCATACATATTCATGGACATATTATCGCCCATCAAAGACCTAATGATGTCTGAAAGGGGATGGGATTCTACAGCTTTTGGCACCATGCAGGGGTCGGAGGTTTTCCTGAATGTCTTTGTCTTCTTCCTGATTTTTGCCGGTATCATCCTAGATAAGATGGGTGTACGCTTCACCGCAGTACTTTCGGGTGCTGTGATGCTGGTGGGCGGTTTGATTAAGTATTATGCCGTAAGTGAAGGTTTCAAGGGTAGTGGCCTTGAGGTTTGGTTTACCAACCACCTGAACTATATCCCCCTGTTTGAGGAGATTGGTGTGGCACCGTTCTATCGTGGCATGCCTGCTTCGGCTAAGCTGGCCGCATGTGGCTTTATGATCTTTGGCTGTGGTTGCGAGATGGCCGGTATTACCGTCAGCCGCGGTATTGTGAAATGGTTCAAGGGTCGTGAGACGGCATTGGCCATGGGCTCTGAGATGGCTCTTGCCCGCTTGGGTGTTGCCACCTGCATGATTTTCTCGCCCTATTTTGCCAAGCTGGGCGGACACATCGATGTGAGCCGTTCTGTGGCTTTCGGTGTGGTGCTTCTCTGCATCGCTCTGATGATGTTCATCGTCTACTTCTTCATGGATAAGAAACTCGACTCCCAGACAGGCGAGGCAGAAGAGAAGGACGATCCCTTTAAGATTAAGGATATCGGAAAGATTGTCTCCAGCCTTGGTTTCTGGCTGGTTGCACTTCTTTGCGTGCTCTACTATAGTGCTATCTTCCCCTTCCAAAAGTATGCTGTGAATATGCTCCAGTGCAACCTCACCCTCAATGCTGCTGACCCCAACACTTTCTGGGGTGGCGATTCGGTGACTATCGTGCAGTATGTCATCATGCTGGCTGTGGCAGCTTGTGCATTTGCCAGCAACTTCTCCAAGAAGAATGGCATGAAGGTTGCCCTGATGACTATTGCTGTGCTGGCATTGGTGGTTTACTGCTACATGGGTTATATGCGCGGTACTGCTGAGACAATTTTTGCCGTCTTCCCGCTGCTGGCTGTGGCTATCACCCCCATTCTGGGCAATTATGTCGACCATAAGGGTAAGGCTGCTTCGATGCTGCTTATCGGTTCCATCCTGCTGGTGCTCTGCCACCTGACCTTTGCTTTTGTGTTGCCGCAGTTCAAGGGTTCTGCCGTTGGCGGTGTCATCGTGGCTTATGTCACCATTCTTGTGCTGGGTGCTTCCTTCTCGCTGGTGCCCGCAGCCCTTTGGCCTTCTGTGCCTAAGCTGGTGGACGAGAAAATCATCGGTTCGGCCTATGCGCTGATTTTCTGGATTCAGAATATCGGCCTCTGGCTCTTCCCGTTGCTGATTGGTAAGGTGCTTGATAATACCAATCCTGAGCTCGTGGCTCAGATTGCTGCCATTAAGGAGCAGACCCAGGCTGCTGTCGAGGCCGGTACTATGACCGCTGCCGAGGCTCAGCAGCAGGTGGCTGCCGTGAGTGAGCAGGTGGCTGTTTCTTACGACTACACTTGGCCCTTGGTGATGCTGGCTTGCCTTGGCGCTGCCGCACTCCTGATTGGTCTCTATCTGAAAGTGGTCGACCGCAAGAAACACCTCGGTCTTGAAGAGCCCAACATTAAAGAAGCTTAATCACAGATTCGCATAAAACTCCCGCCAAGTAGACGGGAGTTTTTTTATTATGGCCATTTCTATTAGTTGATAGTTTGTAGTTTAGATTAGCTAAGGAATCTGTTCTATGTTCACCACGATGAGTTGGTTGCCATCTGCACGGAATTTGACTTCAAAGCCTGAGAATTGCATGCCATAGATTCTGTCGGGGTCATGTTGATATTGTGGCCGTGGGTCATGGGATAGGACGTCTATGAGGGGCTGGCGGAGTGGCTGGGGCATTTTTTTTATGAGGGCATTTTCACATGTGACCTCCAGAAGTGTGTCGGCGGGACATGTGGCAAATCCACTACGTGCCTCAGCGTGGCTGTCGGTATAGGGAAGGTAGGGTTTAATGTCGTAGATGGGGGTTCCATCCATCAGGTCGGCACCAGTAATGTATAGCACAGGACCCAATTGTGGGTCATGCTCAATTCGGTCGAGTTTCACAGCAGAGAGTCCTAATGCGTTGGGACGGAAAGGGCTGCGCGTGGCAAAGACTCCCATGCGCTGGTTGCCTCCCAAACGGGGTGGACGCACGGTGGGTGACCAGTCGTCGCGTACTGCCTTGCTGAATTGCCATATCAGCCAGATGTAGTCAAAGCCTTCCAATCCTCGCACAGCTTCAGCCACTCGGTATTCGGGCTCAAAGACTATGCGCCCTGGCGTTTGCACAATGCCAGCCTGTCGAGGCACTCCAAACTTGGTGGCGAAGCAGGTTTCGATGTGTGCAATGGTTTTGAGAAGCATGATGGTATGGTGTGGTAAAAGGTGGCTTAGAATCTCAGATAGGGTGCCAGCCAGTAGGTTAGGCTTGCACTCAAAATGCCGAAACCGGCTCCGGCAATGACATCGGAGGCCCAATGTTTGTTGTTGTAAACACGCATGCATCCTACACCGGTGGCAACCACATAGCCCGCAATGGCTATTCCAGGATATTCGTCACCATATTCGCGACGAAGTAGTTCTGCGCCCATGAAGGCCGTGATGGTGTGCCCTGAAGGAAAGCTGGTGAAGACCCCTCCATAGGGGCGCTCTTCTCTAAGTGAGTATTTTAAGCCCAAGCTGAATGTGGTTGCTAAAAGGATGGAACCTCCTGTCAGGCATGCCAGGTCTCTCCAGTTGTGTTTGCTCTCTAAGCCACAGAGTTTCAAGATGGGAACGGTAACGATAGGAGCGTATTGGAAATAGTTGTCGATAGGAAACGGCTGGTGTCCGTCTTTTTGCGACCACTGTTGGATGGGTTTGTCTATCTTATTGAACAGATACTCCGATCCTGCAATGAATGAGCCGGTGGTGATGAGGAATGCCGGTGCGATGGCGTGTTGGGCATGGAAAGTATGGTCGTAGCCACAGGAGAGGGAGTCGCTCCGCTGGGCGTGGCTGACTGTTGCGGTTGCTAATGCTATAAGAATAAGAATTATACGCTTCATATTTTTTTCTATTTCGCTTCAGGTGGGTTATATCTTTAGCACCCCTTGGTGGAGGTAGGGCACCAAGGGGCAAGTGTCTTGCTGAAAGGCAAAGGCGATGTCGCGGATGGCACCTTGGCCAAAACCTTGCAAACGTTTGACATGGCTGGCGTGTTGCAGGCAGTATCCGTAAGGGTCGTTCTGGCAAAGCTGCCAGAGGCTGATGGCCATGTGCACGGAGTCGTGTGTGGAGCTATATAGTCCGCTCTCGATAAGTCTCTGACAGAGGGCTCCGGCAAAGAGCGTGTCCTCGATGCTGAAATCGTTCTTCCAGCCGCTGCAAAGTATGACTAAGTCTTGAGGCTCTTGCAAGAGTTTCTCTGTCAAGACGCTAATATTGGCGAAACAGCCAACCAAGGTACGCTCGGCATCGCTGCCTCGAAGGATGCACACGGTGCCGTTGGTGGTGCTGTAGGCCATACGGTGGCCGTGAAGATCCATGGCAAGGTATTCGGTTGGAGAGTTGCCGCATTCGGCTCCGTCTACTTTCTTGCCCCCCCGCTCGGCAGCACGCAGGTAACCTTGTTGGCGGTAGGGCTCTAACCCTTCCAAGGTGTCTAAAGGAACAATCTCTTCAATGCCGGCCTTGAAGGCTGCGCAGATGGCTGTGGTGGCTCGCAGCACATCGACAGCCACCGTGGTGTGGTGCTGTTGAATGGTGCGCCATTCATATAGGGCAGGGGTGAGGGATAGTTCAATCCGTGAAACATTCATTGCCAAATGCGTCTTCGTTGTATTTTTCTCTTTCAATGCTCCCGTCGGTGTTCATGAGGAAGCTGTAGAAGTTGGGGTTGGCCGACGTGTATTGATCTTGTTTGAACATCCAGCGGCTGGCACTCGTGGGCATATTGCGCAGCGCAAAGTCGCTCATGCCTTGCAGCAGCAGGCAACGGTGTGCCAGGCGGGGCTTCATTTGGGTGGTCTTGATAAAGGCGAGGTCGGCGGCCAGTTCAATGGGGTCACCTTTGTCGTCGACAGGTTGCAGCTTGTCGCCACGCACCCATGTGTGCATGAGTTCTAAACCCGATTTGACGGAACGTAGTGTGAATTCGGCGAAAACAACCACTTCGTTCACCTCTGGCTCCATCCATTTGTGAATGGCCACCAACAGGATGGCGTCAACTCCATACTGGTTGTTGAGGTCGGTGATGTTGTCAAGCATCAGCTGGCGGTAGGTTTTGCCGTATTTCTCCAGAATGGTGTTGCCGGCCAGTGGGGGAATGGCATAATAGCCTTGGCTCACCAGCGGCTCTACGCAGCTCTGTTGCAGGAAAGTGGCTGCCATGTCCAGTTCTTCGTTGAGCACACGGTCTTGGGTGCTCTTTTCTTGCAGACGTTTGGTGTTGTCCTGAGTAGGAACAATCAGTATGGTGAAAGGCTGCTCTTTATAGAGTTCTTCGTAGGTGGTCACTTTCTTTTCGCTCTTGCATGAGATTATCAGCAGGAGGGCAAGAAAGATGAGGGGTATCGATGTGTGTTTCATGGTGCGTAGTTGTGGGTATACTTTCATTGTGTGAACAGGTTATTCGTCTTCCTCTTCTGAGTCTTCTACTTTGGTGTTCTGTTCGTTCTGTTTCTGAGCTTTTTTTGCGGCTTTCTCAGCTTCTCGTTTTGCGGCTTTCTCGGCTTTTTCGGCCTCTTTTTGAGCTTTTTCCTCAGCTTTCTTGGCTTCGGCGGCAGCCTTTTCGGCTGCTTTCTGCGCCGCTATCTCGGCTTCTTTGGCTTCTTGTTTGGCTTTCTTTTCGGCCTTGCGGGCTTCTTCTTTGGCCTTTTGCTCGGCTTTCTTGGCTTCTTCTTTGGCCTTCAGCTCAGCTTTCTTTGCCTCATCTCTGGCTTTTTGCTCTTCTTTCTTGGCCTTGGCACGTTCTTTCTCGGCGGCCTTCTTGGCCTGCTCCTTTTCGCGTTTTTCCTTCTCCTTGGCCTTGGTTTGGGCTTTACGCTCGGCCTCCTTGGCTTTGGCACGTTCCTGACGGGCTTGCTTTACAGCCTTGGCCTTTGCCTCCTTCTCTTCCAGTTGTTGTTGTTTCAACATCTTTTGGTATTCGGGGTCGGCCTCCAACTCCTGTTGTGCGGCCAACTCTTCGGGGGTGAATTCCACCTTGATGGTATCGAGTGTTTTGAGGTCTATCTTTGAGGTGTCGAAATGGCTGTCGGCAAAGAAGTTGGGTGTATAGGTACGTTTGAGAAAGTCGACATACTTTGAACTGTTGGGAAAGAGTGTCTTCTCGTTGTTGAACATTTGATTGGCTTGTTCCAGAAGGCCTAACTTTGCCAGAGCCACTCCGTAGTCGGCATATTGGCCAGGGTGGACCACCTTGTCCTCAAGGTTGCGGTTGATGGCTTCGGCGTAACTCTTGGCCAGGGCAAGCAGTCGCACCTCGGTAGGCTTGTGCTGATACAGCATCAGAGGCGAGGGATTGTTCACCAGCGTGCCCTCATTGTAACATGCCGTGGTCAGTAGAGCTGCGGCCAGGAACCAAAATATGTTTTTCTTCATATCTTTCACTTTGTTGTTCATAATAAATAAACGGCAGCCTCATAAGCCGGGTTCTGTCCTGTCGCAGACGACAGTCTCTATCATCAATCTACTGCCGACGTCGCCGCCGGCCTCTATCAACCTACCCCCCGACAACGGGCGAGCCAGCCCTTAAATGTCGGTATATTTGGTCTTTCAACCCATAAGGTTTGCCATCGGGCGGCATCACTGCCGCCTGTCGTGGGCTCTTACTCCGCGCTTGCACCCTTACCCGAAGGCGGTTTTTCTTTCTGTGGCACTTGCTGTCAGCAGGGCCCTTTGCTCCCAGCTGCCTTCCCGTTAGGAAGTATGGTGGCTCGCGTTGCCCGGACTTTCCTCCCGCAGGGCCCCTGAGGGTCCTGCCGGCGATAGAGTCAGCTGCCGTTATTTCAATCTGCAAAAATACAAAAAAAATCACATATGGCAATATTATTTTTTTACGCACAAGACAGATGTTCCTCCATCTGGGTTTAAATGATTGACTCATAACAAGCGGAATCCACCACCTCTCAGGTAATTGTCATACCCGTTGCAGTTCCTTATAGTACCTTGCGACAAAAGCACAGAATGCTTATTGCGTATATGCTAAGGCTTTGATAAACAGTAGAGGAAGCACTATTTAGATTATGCTTAGATTCTATTTTGTTTATGTTTTAATTATTCTTAGACTAGTTTTAATAGTCAAAATATAATTAAATACTAATATAAATCTAATCTAAATGGAGGACTTAGGGAGGAGTTACATACAACTTACTGCGTAGTAAGCACCACTCTTTTTATTCGCAGCAGTCAAAACAGCGATGCAAGCATTTGGAGTGGATTTGGGCGGACGATTTGCCTCCATTTTAGGCACTCCGCAATTAGGCTATGTCGCAGAAAACATGAGAATTTTTATTTATTGATTTTTTTTTCGTTTTTTTGCAACAAAAATGATATTGGTGTGTCTATAGAGGGAATGAAAACCGAAATGGAAATAATAGTGACTGGTTGCCAAAGGGGGTTGTCGACAGCGCAAAAGATGCTGTATGACCGCTTTGCTCCCATGATGCTGGGTGTTTGCATGCGCTACACCCATTCGCGTGACGAGGCCCAGGACTTGTTGCATGACGGTTTCATTAAGGCCTTTGAAAGTATCGGCAGGCTGCAGAATGCCAATTCTGTGGAGTCCTGGCTCTATAAGATCATGGTGAACGTTTCAATCAACTATGTCACCCGCAACCGACAGATACAGTATACGGACATGGCTACTCTTGAGAATCAGGAGGATTTGGTGGCTAGCATGGATGAAACACCTATTGAGAATGATCACTATACGATGGATCAAATCGTCCGTGCCATTCAGGAATTGCCTGAGCAGTTCAGGGTGGTATTCAACATGCATGAGGTTGAGGAAATGGAGTACAGTGAGATTGCTGAGCAATTGGGAATTCAGGAGTCGACTGTCCGCAGTCATTTTTCCAGAGCCCGCCGGATGTTAAGAGAAAAATTGTCGAATTTAAAGTCAGCATAAGATATGGACAACAAGTTAAGGAATTATAGCTCACAACCAGACCCCGAGGTGTGGAATAAGATTAGGAAGACGCTCCGTCGTCAGGAACTCCGCCGTCAAATGGTAGGTGGTTCGATTGGCGCGGTGATTGCCGTGGCCGCCATTGTTGCAGTCTCCCTCTGGCCCTACAATACTCCCTCTGCCAGCAATGAGACTGTTGTGCCCACTGTGGCGCAGGTGACAAAGGCTCCCGCACAGGCTACTCCCGCAATGGAGCAGGAGGTAGAGGCTGCCAAGATGCAGGTCCAGCAACCTTTCCAGGCCCCATCCTCGCATAAATCGAAGAATAATGAAACAGCCGTGCAGCAAGCCTCGCTTCCCTCGTTGTCAGTTCCCGTTGTGTCCAACAATGCCAATGGGCAGGTGTTAGTTGTCAAGCCTGAGAGTTACTCAGCTGAGGAAAATGTACCCGCTGTGGTGGCGCAACCCATTGCATTTACAGAACCTACCCCTGCGAAAGTGGAGACACCGGCTCCCGCACAAGTGGAGACTAACATAGTAGAGAACAAACCCATCAAGCAGGTGGAGAAGAACACTATCAACAATGGGGTGATAGAAGATACCATTCTGTGGGTGCCTAATGCTTTTGCTCCCAGTTCAGACAATCCCGACATCACTACTTTCCGTGCCCGTCTCAACAAGGCCGATGCCAGCGTGAGCAACTACCGCATCACCATCTTCAACCGCCAAGGCCATCAGGTGTTCCATAGCATCGATATCAACCAGTCGTGGGATGGCACTTACAAGGGTCGTGCTTTGCCTCAGGGTGGATATGTCTATGTGATTTATTATGTCGACAAGGACGGGCTCACTCACCAGCGCAGAGGCACCGTGGCGCTGATTAGATAAAGTGTGATGAAAAGATTATGTACCGAAAGCGGTCATAATCGTATGAACTGCAAAGATTTTTGTTATCTTTGATGGCTATTATAAATTAAAGCCTCTCCTAAGATGGGGAGGCTTAGCTTTTTTTTATTCTTTAGTGCAATGATAAGAAAGGTGTCGTTAGAGGCTGCGGAGCCAAGCGATTTCTTGTGACCACAAGGACGGGTCGGGTGTCTCCAGGATGATGGGGATGTTGTCGAAGCGGGGGTCGTGCATAAATCGTTTGAAGAACTCCTTGCCAATGAAGCCGTTGCCGAGGGTTTCGTGGCGGTCGACACGGCTGCCGCATCCTTTCTTTGTGTCGTTGAGGTGGATGGCTCGCAGATATTTGAATCCAACCTCCTGTTCGAACTCGTCGAAACTGAACTGATAACCCATCTCGGTGCTGAGGTCATAACCTGCCGCGAAGGCGTGACAGGTGTCGATGCAGACACCCACACGACTCTTGTCGTCTACTCCGCTAATGATGCGTGCAATCTGGCTGAATTTGAAACCAAGGTTGCTGCCCTGACCTGCCGTGTTCTCAATGACAGCTGTCACCCCTTCTGTTTGGTTGAGGGCGCGGTTAATTTCCTGTGCTATCTGGTCGAGGCATTGCTCCTCGCTGATTTTGTTGAGGTGGGCACCAGGGTGAAAATTGAGCAAAGAGAGACCCAACTGTTGGCAGCGTGTCATCTCGTCGAGAAAAGCATTGCGCGACTTAAGAAGGTTTTCCTCCTCGGGGTTGCCGAGATTGATGAGGTAACTATCGTGAGGAAGAACATGCTGGGGCTGAAAGCCTCGTTCAATAAGGAGTTGTTGAAAAGTGTGGATTTCGTCGGTGGTGAGGGGTTTGCTTGTCCAGGAACGCTGGTTGCGGGTGAAGAGTGCAAAAGCGTTGGCACCGATGGCTTCGGCATTGAGGATGGCATTGCCCAAACCGCCGCTGGCACTAACATGTGCTCCAATATATTTAGTCATAAGTGGATTGTCTATTGTTTCAAAAATAAATACAACGATAGTTTTCGAGGCGACAGGACTCACTTTTGGCGTTGATACCGCTGTATGAAAAACTGACTGGTGGGTTGCACGCAGTCAGATGTAGGTAGTTTAGGATTACGCAGGTTGGGTGGACCTATTGTTCATTCGTTTGGAAAGTGGTTGAAACGTCCTCTTGGAGAGTAGTCGAAACGTCCTCTTGGGGATTGCCTTCACCTTTGGGGTTGGGGCCGTACTGGTTGGGACCATACTGAGAGTTGGTGAAAAGCCAAACGAGGAAGAAGATAGAGATGAACAGAATAACCATGGAGGTGATGACTGTAATTCCTTTGGCTCCATCACTCTGAATTGAGAAATTGACTACTTGTCCGATGAGGGATAATCCAAAATAAAGGAATGCCCAATAGCCCGAACGTCCGATGTCATGCATGCGGCGGACGAAGACGGAAATGGTGGGGACCAGTATGGTAAGGTAGTAAACCAAGTAGAGATAAAGGCAAGGATTCTTAAATATGCTCATGGCAATCTCCATAGGGTCTACATCATTCATAGAGCCCCCGGACATGGCTGAGGAATAGCCCAGCTTGATTACGGGTACAAGCATGCCAATTATCAGAATTGCCATGATGATGAAGTTGATGAGGGTGAACCACCAATACTCTTTACGGCGTGCGCGACCACTAAAGTCGGCATATTGCTTAAAGCATTTGAAAAACCATTTCATTGTAACAAAGTGTTTTAACGGGTTGATAGATGTGTGTTATGAACAAAGGTGGGTCATGAATTGACCCACCTTATTTTTTTGTCAAGCTTACATGAGGAAGTTGATGTCGTCGTTAAGACCATATTCCTTCGTGTTGGCCATGTTGGTCTTGAAGACCTTCATTTTGTTGGGCTTGCCGATGAGCGAGAGCTTTCCGTCCTCAAGCAGCAGGGCAGTAGCTTCGCGGATGGCGGCAACGGTGGCGTATGGGTTGACCATGATGTACTCTTTCAGGCGGTCATCGCGGGTTTCGCCACCATGTTTGGGATCGAAGAAATCGGTGTAGTGGGGATTGATTTGGAAGGGGACGAGTCCCATGCATTCAAAGCTGGAAGGTTCGACGATGGGCATGTCGTTGGTGGTGCAGAGGGTAGGGCCGGCCACATTGCTGCCTGCACTCCAACCCATGTAGGGCATGCCGTTCTTGGCGCGGCGGCTGATGGCCTGCATGAGGCCCAGTCGGTGAAGTTCTTTGACTAGATGGAAGGTGTTGCCCCCGCCTACGGCCACACATTGGGCCTCGTAGACGGCCTTGACGGGGTCGGCATAGTGGTGTGTGCTGGTAAGTTTGACACCGAATTCGGCATAGACTTTCTTCACCTTGGCCTCATAGGCATCGTAGGAGGCACGGAGACCGCCTTCAGCCAGGCTGACGCCGGCATAGGGGACAAAGAGTACCTTCTTGACATCATGACGTTTGCAGAAGTCGGCAATCATATCTTTGCACCAGCCAAGGTAGGCTTCGCCACGCATGGTGGAGTTGCTGATAAGGAGAAGGTTTTGTTTCATACTGATAATAATTGAGTAGTTAAAGTGTTAAATGATTTATTATTCTATTTGAAAGCCCTATTCAACCGGCTGACCTTAGAAGTCGAGCTGTGCATAGGTGGCGTTCTTTTCGATGAATTCACGACGGGGAGGCACATCGTCTCCCATGAGCATGCTGAAGACACGGTCGGCAGAGGCGGCGTTTTCGATGGTGACCTGGCGCAGCTGACGGTTTTCGGGGTCCATGGTGGTCTCCCACAGCTGTTCGGGGTTCATCTCACCCAGACCTTTGTAGCGCTGGACGTGTACGCCCTTGTCGCCCACGGCCTCCATGGCACGTTCGCGTTCTTCCTCACTCCAGCAATAGAAGCTCTTGTTACCTTTCTTGACGAGGTAGAGTGGGGGAGTGGCCAGGTAGACATAGCCGTTCTCGATGAGCTCCGGCATATAGCGGAAGAAGAAGGTGAGCATCAGGGTGTCGATGTGGGCACCGTCGACATCGGCATCAGTCATGATGATGACCTTGTGGTAGCGCAGTTTCTCGAGGTTCAGGGCTTGGCTGTCCTCGGGTGTTCCGATGGTAACGCCCAGGGCAGTATAGATGTTTTTAATTTCCTCACTCTCAAAGGCGCGGTGGCGCATGGCTTTCTCCACATTGAGGATTTTACCGCGGAGGGGCAGGATGGCCTGGTAGCGGCGGTCACGACCCTGCTTGGCAGATCCGCCTGCAGAGTCACCCTCGACGAAATAAATCTCGCACATGCTGGGGTCGCCGTCCTGACAGTCGGCCAGCTTGCCGGGGAGTCCGGCGCTGCTGAAGACATTGCCACGCTGCACCATCTCGCGTGCTTTGCGGGCGGCTTGACGGGCGCGGGCGGCAAGGATGACCTTCTCCACGATGATGCGGGCTTCGGAGGGGTGTTCCTCGAGGTAGTTCTCCAACATTTCGCTCACGGCCGAGTCGACGGCACCGCGAACCTCGTTGTTGCCCAATTTGGTCTTGGTTTGGCCCTCAAACTGGGGCTCGGCCACCTTGACGCTGATGATGGCGGTGAGGCCTTCGCGGAAGTCGTCGCCAGAAATGTCGACCTTGGCTTTTGCCAACATACCGCTCCTGTCGGCATAGGCCTTGAGGGTGCGGGTGAGGCCGCTGCGGAAGCCGGCCAAATGGGTGCCGCCTTCGTGGGTGTTGATATTGTTGACGTAGGAATGGATGTTCTCGTTATAGGTACTGTTGTACTGCATGGCAATCTCAATGGGGATGCCGTTGCGCTCGCCCTCGATATAGATTGCTTCGGGCATGAGGCTCACGCGGTTCTCGTCGAGATAAGCGATGAAGTCGCGCAGACCTTTCTCGCTATAGAAATGGTCTTTCTGGAAAGTGCCGTCCTCGTGGGGGCGTTTGTCCTCGATGGTGATGTCGATGCCTTTGTTCAGGTAGGCCAGTTCGCGCATGCGTTCCAGGAGGGTGGCGTAGTCATATACGGTGGTGGTGAAGATGGTGTCGTCGGGATGGAAAGTGATGCGTGTGCCCGTCTTGTCGGCAGGACCTATTTCTTTGACAGGGTAGAGAGGCTTGCCCTTTGAGTATTCCTGCTGGTAGGTCTTGCCGTCGCGGTAGACGTTGACGGTCATGTGGTCGCTCAAAGCGTTGACACAGGAAACACCTACACCGTGCAGACCGCCGGAGACCTTGTAGCTGCCCTTGTCGAACTTGCCGCCGGCATGCAGAACGGTCATGACCACCTCGAGGGCGGAGCGATGCTCCTTTTCGTGCATGTCCACGGGGATGCCACGGCCATTATCCTCAACCGTGATGCTGTTGTCTTCGTTGATGCTCACGTATATTTTGTTGCAATAGCCTGCCAAGGCTTCGTCGATGGAGTTGTCGACAACCTCATAGACCAGGTGGTGGAGGCCGCGGAAATTGACGTCGCCGATGTACATGGCTGGACGCACGCGGACGGCCTCAAGACCTTCGAGTACGGTGATGTTGCTGGCACTGTAGTTGTTCTGAGTCTTCTGTTCTTCGCTCATATTATCATGTGTTTTTTTATTCAAAAATAATTTGCAAAGATACGATTTTTTATTCATATAATATGTATAAATCTATAAAAAAATATATTTTTCAATAGGAGACGGAATAATCAAAAATTATTTGTATATTTGCAAAAGAATATGATTAAACGAAGTGTGGCCATAATGCTGGTATTCACACTCTTGGGTGTTGCTCATGCCCAAGAGTTTAATTGTGCCGTGTCTGTCAACTATCAGAAACTGCTCAATACGACCCAGGCCTACGAGTCATCGGACAAAACGGTTTTCGATAACATGAAGCAGGCACTGGAGGATTTCATCAACAATCGCCGATGGACCAATCTGGAGTTTGAACAACAGGAAAAGATAGATTGCTCGTTTAGTCTCATCCTTACCGAGCGTGCCACGGCGAATGATTTCAAAGGACAGATATCAATTCAGATGCGCAGGCCTGTGTATAATTCAACTTATACGACAGGCTTGTTTAATTATGTTGAGTCGGCAGCTGACTTTTCCTTTTCTTATAATGAGAGTCAGCCATTGGATTACGACATGAACACCTACTACAGCAATCTCTCGTCGGCTGTTTCTTACTACTTGTACATCATGTTAGGCATGTATTTCGACAGTTTCGCACCCAATGGTGGTGAGCCGTTCTACGAAGTGGCCCGCACCATCTGTCAGACCGCCGAGTCCAATGCCGCCTCCAATAAGGGTTGGACCAGCACTGGTAGCCAAAAGGCACGCTACTGGTTTATGGAGAACCACACCAATTCGGCTTATGCTGGCCTGCATTCGGTCTACTACCAGTACCACCGCATGGGCCTGGACATGATGACCAAGGACCAGCCCCAAGCCCGCCAGAATATCATCGCTGCCCTGCAGGAGTTGCAGCGGGTGCAGAAAAGTCGTTCTAACCTGCTGTCGGTGCAGCAGTTTGTAGACGTGAAAATCTCAGAACTGGTGAGCATTTTCACCCCGGCCCCTCCTGATGAACAGAAGCAGGTGTACGATATCATCAAGGCGGTCAGCCCCATCAATGTTGTGAAATTAAAAGATTTTAATCAGAAATAACTAACTTAAAAATAATATAATATGACTCAAATTCCTATACAGAAAGAGGTAATCGACAAGATTGCTCAGCAAAACAAGATAGCCAACCCTGGTAAGGCTTCCATCCGTGAGATGCGTAAGATGATTCAGGACGTTGAGAAAGAGACCGGTGTTCGCTTTGTGAAAATGGAGATGGGTATTCCGGGCCTCCCTGCTCCCCAGATTGGTGTCAACGCCCAAATCGAGGCGCTGAAGAAGGGCGTTGCCTCTATCTACCCTGAGATCTACGGCACGCCCGATTTCAAAAAGGAGGCAGCACGCTTTGTGAAGAATTTCCTCGACATCGATGTCACCCCCGACTGCTGTGTTCCTACCGTTGGTTCCATGCAGGCAGGTTTCGCCAGTTTCCTGACTCTCACACGCTACGATGCCAAGAAGACCAAAGTCCTGTTTGTCGACCCAGGTTTCCCCGTGCAGAAACAGCAGTGCCGCGTGTTGGGCATCCCCATGAAGGCCTTCGACGTGTATGAGTACCGTGGCGACAAACTGCGCGACAAATTGGAGGAAGAGCTGCACGACGGCGATGTCGCCTGCATGATTTTCTCCAGTCCCAACAATCCTGCTTGGTTCTGCTTCACCGACTATGAGCTGAAGATTATTGGTGAGGTCGCTAATAAGTATGGTGTCGTTGTTATTGAGGACTCTGCCTATTTCCTCATGGACTTCCGCAAGGACTATAGCGTTCCCGGTCAGCCTCCTTTCCAGCCCACTGTGGCCAAATATACCGACAAGTTCGTCATCATGATTTCCGGTTCCAAGTCCTTCAGCTATGCCGGTGAGCGTATCGCCATGATGGTGGTGAGCCCCGCATTGTTCAATATGGAGTGTCCCGATTTAGGTCGTTTCTATAGCCAGACTCAGCTGGGTCGTGCCCTGATTTTCGGCACCCTCTATTGCCTCAGCTCCGGTACCGCCCACTCTGTCCAGTATGCCATGGCTGCCATGCTCAAGGGCGCTAACGATGGCACCTTCAACTTCGTCAAGGATATTAAGGAGTATGGCGAGAAAGCCTGCATCATGAAGAAATACTTTACCGATAACGGTTTCTATATCGTTTATGACAAGGATATGGATGAAGATATTTCCGACGGTTTCTATTTTACCTTCTGCTATCCTGGTTTTGAGGGCGTAGACCTGCTCAACGAGCTGATTCGTTATGGCATCAGCGCTATCTCCTTGGATATCACCGGCAGCCATAAGCAGGGCATCCGTGCATGTGTGGCTCTGGTGCTGCGCGACCAGTTCCCCGACCTCAAGGCTCGCCTGGAGAAGTTCCATGCCGACCATCCTATCAAGTAGGTCATTATCGACAAAAAAAGGAGGCTCTTCCATTGGAGGAGCCTCCTTTTTTTAGTTAGTGCAGCTTAGTGCTTGATGATTTTATGGCTGCTGCCGCCTATCTTTAGGTAAAAAATACCTTGTGGTAGCTGACTGAGGTCTAAGACCGTCTTGCCGGCACATTCTTGCTCAAGAATGAGGCGGCCTGTGATGTCGTACAGTTGGATGGTTCCAGCGGGACAATTGTCAATGGTGATGGTGGAGTGGAATGGATTGGGATAAACCTTGCAGTCGCTCCCCTCCACTTTGTCAATGTCAACGGGATAGTTGCTTTCATAGCAGCCAAGGTCTATATAGCCCTCACGGCATCGAATAGAGTGGTCGAGGTCTCCGTCCAGTATGCTTTCAGGTAGCCGTGTCCCTGCATTGATGCAGATGGATCCGCGCTGAAGCCGATAATCTTTTGGGTCATTCAGGCCGGCCAAACCGCGGTTGCCAGTTTGGATAAATCTGGGGCCATCTTCATTGTTGCTGCTCAGTCTCACCCAGGTGCTGTCCACAAAAGCAGTGTCGCTCTCCAGGCCGCAGTAGCGAATGGCGGTATCCAGAAGCTCTACATAGGATCGCATGGTGGTGTCGTTATTCCAAACGATATTGTTGATGAAGGTGTTGCGCTTGTGGTGAAAGGCAACGCCTGTGCCGGTATTGCTGACAATATCGCTGTTCACCACTCGGCTTCTGGCCTTCAATCTCAAAACGCATTCAGCATTGTTGTTGTTCACCAAACTCTGGCGCAAGGTGCCATCCTCCAGTTGGCAGATGGTAGGGGCTTGGTTGCCTTCGATGATACTCATGCGCACCCTACTATCGCTGAGGTTCAAGATGGAGCCACTATCGCTTTGGCAGTTGCGCACAACAAGGTAGTCGCCTTGCACTTGCCCATTCAGGGTGATGCAGTTTCCTGTGGGGCTGTAGCCGTTCTGCAATGTGATGTCAATGAGACGGATGTTGTTCGTGTTAGAATTATGCCGGGCAAATAGGATACTGCGTTGCCCCTGGCCGTCAAGGATTGCAGGGTGCAGTTTGGCATCTCGTTGGCTTGCTGTGGTCTCGGTTCCGGCAAAACCGCCGATAAGGGTCGCGGGATTGGCGATTTGAAAGGCATACTCGGCATTGGTGTCTCCAAAGTAGGTGCCCTCTTTTATCCAAATGTCGCGATTGACTAAATCGTTGAGTTTGATGGCTGCATTGAGATTACTGTTGGCCTCTCCCCACGAGGTACCGTTGCCGTCGCCGTCGGGCGAAACATAAAAACGGTTCAGGTGGCCGTCCCAGCCCGATGGCTTGATGTTGATGGACATGGCATGGTTGGATGTGTAGCCACACATGGTGGTGAGGGTGTAGAAACCGTCGCAATAGCCGCCCCAACCCCAGTTGAAGTGGTATTGGTCGTTGTCGTTGTAGCCATCCAGCACGAAGGCGTGTCCTCCCTCGTCGTTGACGCCAGAATATTCAATCGGTCGGGAATTGTCAATCTCATTCCTGATCAATGCAATCCACAAAGAGTCATTATTCAATGACAATCTATTGTAATATTCTACGTCCGTGTATCCGAAATATTTGTACCCTTCTGGCAGCTTTTCCGAGTGGGCTCCGCTGCCGCTGGGGTGTCCTGCATGCTGATAGGTCATGTTTACCACGATACCGCAGTGGTAACAGAGGCGCGAGACCATGTCGATTACATTATCGTCCGATCTGTAATTCACCTCATCGGGCATCAAGGAGTAGTCGTAATCCACCGTGTCGAAGTTAACACCCAACTGTCCGTAGGCTTCGTGGACATAGAACTTATGTCCAAATCCACGAGAAGGATATTGATAATAACGGATGATTTGTGCCATAGCAGTGGCCACACAACCCACTACCACATGGTAACCATTCATAATGGGGCAATACCTGTTGTAGCCGTATCCCTGCTCCCATGTCGAGGTCAGTAGGTAGTTGTTACTTTTTGGGGTAAGGACGCTGGGCCTGTTGTCTTGTGTCAACTCATCCCACCTTTTTTTGAAGGATGGGTTTTCGGGGGCGTTGTCTCGGATGCCTGCTTCTATCTCTTGGGCGCATTGTTTCATCCATGCCGCCATGTTGCTCGGCAGTTGCCGGTCGTCGTAGCTGCCGTTTGCCGAGAAGCCGATGATTGGGGCACAGCGGTCGTCGGCACTCACTATTACAAAGCCTTCGTCACCCAGGTTGAATATGTAATAACAATTGGTTTGCTGGTTGTCTGTGCCTTTGAAACCAACTGTTTTATAGAGCGTCATGGGGACATTCTTATGAAAGCCCTCTTGCTCTTGCAGAAAATTCCATCCTGCCTTTTGCGCTGTTTTTATATCAACAGGGGCAGCCAGCGACATGGAACATAATAGCAACAAACTGACAAATAGTGCTAAGCGATACATGTGTAATTTGTTTGAAATGTACTACGTTTAGTACACTATAACTTCAAATACTTGCGCACATGGTCGAAGACGATGTCGGCACGTATGTCAAAGGCCTCACGAGAAGCATATCCGATATGGGGGACGCAAACACAGTTGGGTGCATTAAGCAGAGGATGGTTGGAGGCCAGCGGGGGTTCGGTCTCATAAACGTCAAATCCAGCACCCTGTAGGGTACCCTCTTTCAGGGCTGCCGCTACGGCATCTATGTCGCAAACATTGCCACGGGCCGTATTGATTAGCAAGGCGGTAGGCTTCATTAGTTTCAGTTGCTCGGCACCAATCAAGTGGTTTGTTTCGCCATTGAGGGGAACATGCAGGGTGACAATGTCGCTCTCTTTGAGCAGCTGCTCCAGGTTGACATAGGAGGCTCCCAGTGCCTTCACCTCTTCGTGCTCGCTGCGGTTGTATGCCAATACTTTGCTGCCGAAGGCATTGAGCAGTCGGATGACGGCAGTTCCAATGGCTCCTGTTCCCACAACACCAACTGTCTTGCCTTTCAATTCACGTCCCAGATACATGCCCCTTCCTTCGCCGCGGCGGATGGTGCCGTCGAAGTGGGTTACCTGGCGCAGCAGGTCCAGCATGAGTCCAACGGCCAGTTCGCTCACTGCCGTAGTGGAATAGCCTGCGGCATTTTGGACGGTTATTTGGTGCTCCTTGCAATAGGCCAGGTCAATATGGTCCAAACCTGTGAATGCCACCGATAGGTATTTGAGCTTAGGGCATTGTTGCAAGACGGTGTCGGGCAGCTTGATGTTGGAAATAACGGCCACATCGGCATCTCTCATTCGTTCTGCCAGTGTGGCGGGGTCTTCCTTGCGGTCCATATAGTAGTTGAAGACATGACCTTTGGTGGCGAATTCCTTCTTTAGTTCTTCAAAATGCTCCAGGCTGATGCCTAAGGGCTCTACACAAGTAATTTTCATGGTTTATTATTGTTTTTATTTCTTTTTCTTGACACTGAAGCCGAATCCGCCGATTTTCTCGCCCAGACCATAATATTTGCCATGCGAGAATGCCAGGGGTTTGGCGTGGTTCAGTTGAAAGGCACCCGTGCCTTTGTCTATTAGCTTGTCTTCGGCGTTGATGGCTACGACATTGGCCAGAAACATGTCGTGGCTGCCCAGCGGCCGAATGTCCACCACTTTGCATTCGATGTTGAGCGGGCTTTCTGCTATGAGGGGAGCCTGGACAACCTGTCCTTTCTCTGGGGTCAGATGCATCTCCTTGAATTTGTTGTAGTCCTTGCCGCTACGCACGCCACACCAGTCTGTGGCTCTGGCCAAGTCTTCTGTGGTTAAGTTGATGACAAACTCGCCTGTCCGTTTGATGATTTCATAGGAGTGGCGCTCGTGGCGTACCGATATATAGCACATGGGCGGGTCACTGCAAACAGTGCCCGTCCATGCTATCGTCAGTATGTTGTAGTTCTCGGGTTGGTCGCCGCAACTCACCATGACGGCAGGCAGCGGGTAGATGAGTGTTCCTGGTTTGAATGGAACTTTCATTGGCTGTTATTCTTTAAATTTTTTCTCTAACTCGTCAATCCAGTAGCGGAATTGCTTGTCGGTCTCAGCAAGGTTGGCCACGGTCTTGCAGGCGTGCAGCACGGTGGCGTGGTCTTTGTTGCCACATTGCAGTCCGATGATGGCAAGTGACGACTTGGTCATCTTTTTGGCAAAATACATGGTCAGCTGACGAGCTTGAACGATTTCGCGTTTGCGGGTGCGCGACTGGATGCTGTCGATGGGGATGTTAAAGTAGTCGCAGACAACCTTCTGAATGTAGTCGATGGTGACTTCGCGGTTGGTACTCTTAACGAATTTGTCCACCATCTGGCGGGCCAGGTCGAGGGTGATGTCGCGGCGGTTGAGGGAGGATTGAGCCATCAGGGAGATGAGCGCGCCTTCCAGCTCGCGGACATTGGTGTTTATATTGTATGCAATATATTCTATTACCTCTTCCGGCATCTCCACTCCGTCATTCTGGAGCTTCTGTTTCAGGATCTTCATGCGGGTCTCCACGTCGGGAGCCAGCAACTCGGCAGCCAGGCCCCATTTCAGACGCGAAGTCAGTCTGGTCTCAAGTCCCTGCAGCTCGCTGGGGGCTTTGTCGCTGGTGATAATCAGTTGCTTTCCGGCCTGGTGTAGGGTGTTGAAGATATGAAAGAACGCCTCCTGTGTGCGGGTGGCTTTGTTGGCCCAGAACTGAATGTCGTCGACAATCAGCACGTCCACCATCTCGTAGAAATGAACAAAGTCGCTGGTAGTGCCGTTGCGTCCGGCATCCTGATATTGTTGCATGAACTGCTCAGAGGTTACGTACAAGACAATCTTCTCGGGGTGCAGTTCTTTGGTCTTCAGGCCGATGGCATTGGCCAGATGGGTTTTGCCCAAGCCCACACCGCCATGCAACATCAGTGGGTTGAAGGCTGTCTTGCCAGGATTCTCAGCCACGGCATAGCCAGCAGCACGTGCCAGTCTGTTGCATTCGCCTTCCACGAAGTTGTGCAGGGTGTAGGACGAACTCAATTGCGGGTTGATTCGCACCTTCTGGATGCCCGGAATGACAAAGGGGTTGGGAAACTCACGGCTTTCTTCGCGGTTGAGGTTCATGGGGACCTCCTTGGGTCTGTTGAGGATCATCGGCCTGCCCATGGAAGGGATGCGGGTGGTAATGGGGGACTCCGAAATGCTCGTGTCCATTACGATACTATATTGTAGGCATGCGTTGGGTCCCAGCGTCAGACGGATGGCATCTTTCAGCAACTCGGCATAGTTCTGTTCAAGCCATTCATAAAAGAACTGACTGGGTACCTGTATGATAAGCGTCGTACCGTCCAACTTAACGGGGACGATAGGCTCAAACCAAGTGCTGAAAACCTTCTCGTTCTCTTTGCCTGCTAAATTGTCCTTGATAAAGCTCAGGCACTCTTCCCATACTCTCTGATAATCTTTCTCCATATTGTTTTGTCTGTTCTTATCTCTTGTTACTGTTTTTGTATCACTTATGAGTACTCCTCATTTTTTTGTTTACAATGCAAAGGTGCAACAATTTTATCACCCATGTGTGTGAAAAAATATTTTATTTATGTCAATTTTTTTTTGTAAAGCAACACCGACTTTTCTCTCCTTTATTTATGCTTTTAAAATCCAAAAAACTGAAAAATAGCCATTTTAATTTTTTTTGGCTTTTTTTTGCCTTTAAATATACGATTTTTCTTCCAATAGTAGTCGACTTTTTTCATTTTTTTTACCTTTATGTTGAGAAAAAGTTGATATCTGACACAACTCGTTGAAATCGAATTTTCTATTTGTTGATAACTTTGTAACGTATTGAAATACTATAATTTATTCATAATAATCTGATAATCAAAATTGAGTGAAATACCCACTTTTTACTAAGCGTCTCGTTCTGAAACACATGGCATTTTATTCACATTTAGCGGTTGACAATTTAATGTTTTTCAACACCCGTTTCCCATTAGAAAAATGCTATGAAAAACCACCTCAAAATGGTTTGTTATTGCCCTCTTCCTCATTTTTCCCTTTGAGGAAGCCCGATTTTTTAACAATAATCATCTCCGTGTGCCTTTTTGCTTCAGCCGACTCTTCTTTCCCTGTCCGGTATCGGTATCGGCTTAGCCCCCGTTCCCCCAAACAACCTTTCGTCTTCCCAACTTCATGGGTGTTGGGGGGTGTTATTTCATTGTCACTATCCCCTCGTGGAATTTTTTTTATTAAAAAGGTATATAATATAAAAAAAAAGAGTAATTTTGCAAACGGTTTTGAACCTAAAAAACAAACAAAAAACAATATAAATAACTTAAATTCAAATCAAATGAACAAAGCTCATAATTTTAATGCAGGTCCTTGCCCCCTGCCTAAAGAGGCTGTTGAATCCACCATCGCAGCTATCCGTAACTTCGACAACACCGGTGTCGGCCTTATGGAAATCTCTCACCGTACTCCTGGTTGGGAGCGCGTTATGGCTGAGACCCGCCAGCTCTGGCGTGATCTGATGAACATCCCTGAGGATTACGAGATTCTCTTCCTCGGCGGTGGTGCCAGCACCCTGTTCCTCGATATCCCCGCTAACTTCCTCAACAAGAAGGCTGCTTATCTCCAGACTGGTGTTTGGGCTAAGAAAGCTGTCAAAGAAGCCAAACTCTTCGGCCCCGTCGAGGTCGTTGCATCCAGCGAGGACAAGACTTACAGCTACGTCCCCAAGAACTATACCATCCCCACCGATGCCGACTATTTCCACATCACTACCAACAATACCATCTATGGTACCGAGATTAAGTATGATATGGATTGCCCCGTGAAGCTGATTGCCGACATGAGCTCCGATATTATGAGCCGTCCCGTCGACGTCACCAAGTATGCTTGCATCTATGGTGGTGCCCAGAAGAACGTTGGCCCTGCCGGTGTCACTTTCGTTATCGTTCGTAAGGACCTCCTCGGTCAGATTACCGACCGTCAGTACATGAACCCCCTGCCCACCATGGTTGATTTCCGCACCCATGCCGCAGCCGAGGCTAAGAACATCTCCATGTTCAACACTCCTCCTGTGCTCCCCATCTTCGTCATGCACGAGACCCTGAAGTGGGTGAAATACACCGTCGGTGGTCTGGATATTATGAACGCTTACAACACCAAGAAATCCAACATGCTCTATGAGGAAATCGACCGTAACAGCCTCTTCCGCGGCACCGCTGCCAAGGAAGACCGTTCCATCATGAACCACTGCTTCGTCATGGCTGAGGGTCGCGAGAACCTCCAGGACGAGTTCATGGCCTTCGCTAAGGAGCGCCAGATGGTGGGTATCAAGGGTCACCGTAGCGTGGGTGGTTTCCGCGCTTCCCTCTACAACGCCGTCACCATCGAGGACGTTGAGGCCCTTATCCAGTGCATGCAGGACTTCGAGAAACTCCACAAATAAGAATTTATTAACACCAAGACTCTCCGGACTCCCTGGCCTCCCCAGGCGTTCGGAGGGTCTTCTATAAATCATTAAACCCCAATAACTATAATGAAAGTTTTAGTTGCTACCGAAAAGCCTTTCGCAAAAGTTGCCGTTGACGGCATCCGCGAAGTTGTTGAGAAGAACGGCCACACCTTGGCTCTCCTCGAGAAATATACCTCTGTCGACGAGTTCTACGCTGCTGTCGCTGACGCCGACGCTCTCATCGTCCGCTCCGACAAGGTCACCAAGGAAGTTATCGACCACGCCAAGAACCTCAAGATCGTCGTTCGCGCTGGTGCTGGTTTCGACAACCTCGACCTCGCTGCTTGCACCGCTCGTGGCATCATCGCTATGAACACCCCTGGCCAGAACAGCAATGCTGTTGCTGAGCTCGTGATGGGTCTCCTCGTTTTCACCGTCCGTAATTTCTACAACGGCAAGTCCGGTTCCGAACTCCAAGGCAAGAAACTGGGTATCCTTGCTTTCGGTAATGTTGGCCGCAACGTGGCTCGCATCGCCAATGGCTTCGGCATGGATGTCTATGCTTATGATGCTTTCCTCACCGCCGACCAAATCAACCAGTCTGGCCTCGCCAAGGCTGTTGCCAACCAGGATGCTCTTTTCGAGACCTGCGACATCGTCTCCCTCCACATCCCCGCTACCGCCGAGACCAAACAGAGCATTAACTACGCCCTCGTCAACAAGATGCACAAGGGTGCTATCCTGATCAACACCGCCCGTAAGGAAGTCATTAACGAGCCCGAACTGCTCAAGCTGATGGCCGATCGTACCGACATCAAGTACATCACCGACATCATGCCCGATGCCGATGCCGAGTTCAAGGCTTTCGAAGGCCGCTACTTCGCTACTCCCAAAAAGATGGGTGCTCAGACCGAAGAGGCTAACATCAACGCCGGTATCGCCGCTGCCAACCAGATCAGCGACTACTTTGCTACCGGTAACACCCGTTTCCAGGTGAACAAATAATATTGATATATATCAATAAATAAGAAGGGGAGACGCAAGCCTCCCCTTTTTCTTTCCCAGCCATGATTTGCATCTTCAACCCCGAGCACGACCTCTGCCTGGCCAACGGCACCCCTCACTACATGCCGCCCGTGTCGGCACTCCGTTTCGCACAGCAGAGCGCCTCTTTGATGCAAATACTCTATCCTAAGGCCGAGACCTGCATCCCTGCGGCAGCGGTTGCTGCTTTGCCTTCCAGCCAATGGGCACAGATTGTCCCCTGGGGGTGGAACTGTGTCCTGAAGGAACAACTACAAGCCAGCGGCGTACCCACGGCCTTGCTTCCTTCTGATGACGACCTTTGCCGTTGGCGTCAGCTACAGCACCGCTCCATGTGGCTTGCTTTGCAGCCCGACAGCCGCGCCGTCACCTCCGTTTCCCAGGTGGAAGCACTCCTCGCTGTTCACTCCCAGCTGGTGCTCAAAGCCCCATGGTCGGGTTCCGGACGAGGAATCCGTTGGGTGACCGACGGCTTGAACAAACTTGATGTCAGCTGGCTGGAGAAAGTGGTGCGGCAACAAGGTTGTGTCATTGCCGAGCCCCGCCGACAAGTGGCTGAGGAGTTTGCCCTCGAATATATGGTTTTTGCCGACAAGTTAGCGTTCCGGGGTTTCTCTCTTTTCTCCTCTGCCAACGGGGTGTATCAAGGCAATCTTCTTTTGCCCGATGAGGCCATCCGCCATCGTGTCCACTTCACCCTTGCTGAGCAGCAAGCGCTGGAAGACTACCTGCAGGCCCACCTCGTCGGACAATACCACGGTCCCCTTGGGATTGACTATCTCCACACCACAGACGGACAAAACCACCTCAGCGAACTCAACCTCCGCCACACCATGGGCATGCTCGCCCACGCCTACCTCGCCCAGCATCCCGAGTCGCAAGGCACTCTCTTCCAACCCACAAAGAAATAATATACTCACCTTGTCAATCGGGTGAGCAACCTTTCTTCATCGTTTTTCATCTTCTTTGAGAACTGATACCCGAACCGATGTACTTGACATTGTCTCATACTCCATCACTTTAGATTTCACGTCAAGCTGAAGCCCGATAGTGTCAAGAATATCCAGCAAAGTGGTTATCTGTGGGTTCCCTTTACCGCGTTCAATGGCCACAAGGGTGTTAACGGCAACCCCCGAAAGCTCCGAAACGGTGCGCTGGTTCACCCTGACTTTCCCTGGAATTGGTTGACAAATTTGGGATGGTTAAACTGAATCGGTTTACATTGTTTCGTCCATATCCCTAATATGGTTTACACCATCATGGATTCGGTTTACACTTTTCGGTTCTTTCGCCTGTTTGGGTTTACAATTACACTGAATCGCTTGATAAACCCCACACTATAAGTGCGGGGATATTGGGAGTTTGCCTCTACGAGGCAATTTAAGTCACTAATTCTTATCAAATTCAGAATGAATAACCAACTTCTCTAATTCTCAAATTCTTGATAAAAAGGACCCACTTTAACCCAAATCGGTCATGGAGAGTGTGGCATGACTTCGCAATGGCAGGCCTTCGCTGGAGGACTGCTTCATTTTTACGGAACTGGAATGAGTTGATTCGCTTTTTTTGTGTATATTTGCATTTTGAATGGACACAACAAGTGATTGATTGTTTACAAATAAAAAGCGTATTATTAGAGTGATACGGGTTTGAATAACCCATTGTTGTCGTGTCAAGTGAGGCGGCTTCCCTTCGAGAATTGGGTGTATATACCTGCACATGACATGACGGCACAAAAACAAGAAAACCACCTACAAACGAATAGAAATTGAGACTTTGAAGACGATATTGTCCTACTTGAAAATCTTTGGGCTTTTGTTGGCCGCCTATCTGCTTTTTGGGGCAGGTGCTTGGCTGATGCCCGATGGCTCGGTGGACCGACACATTGCCAGAACCCTTGACCAAGGCGACCTTTCGAGTGACCAGCCACGTGCTTTCATGCCGCAGCAGCAATGCCGCATGGACAATTTCACCGATGCGTTGATTCTGAACCAAGCCAAAGCCTTGACTTCGGAAAATCTACTTGACGGGATTTTGCTTCTGCCCCGCAAAAGTGCCGACGGCCTTCCCTTCGAGGACCTGAAGGCCTACTCCGACGGCAACCAGGAGATGTACACAATCCATTATGGACGCTATTGGCACGGGAATACCTTCTTGACGCGCTATCTGCTTGTTTTTTATGACTATATTTCAATTAGACTGCTGTTGTATATTGTCTCCTCGCTGCTGTTAGCCTGGTGCCTGATGTTGCTGTGGCGCAAAGGGGGGTGGCAGACGGCCATGGCTGTGCTATTTGGATTGCTGGTTTGCTATGCATTCATGATGCAGTTCTCCATCCAGTTTATACCGGTGTTTCTGTTGGCATTGTCTGGCATGGTTGCCCTGGCTCGGTCGGACAAACCAGCCTCGAGGCTTTTCTTCATCATCGGTTCCCTCACCTGCTTTTTCGACCTCCTCACCGCCCCCATGCTCACGCTTGGATTGATGCTGGTGGTGCAGGCCGCCCTCGTGCGTGATGATGCCGAGCAACAACCGGCACAGACCTTGAAAGGGTGGTGGCTGACGCTCCGCAGCTCGCTGTTGTGGGTGGCAGGCTATGCCGCTACTTGGGCATGCAAATGGATTATCGCCACGCTCCTCACTTCAGAGAATGTCCTCGCCGACGGCATCAAGAATGTCGGTAGCCGCTCTGATGTGCTTGAAGACTATGGCCGATGGGATGCCGTGATGGCAAATTTCGACATGCTCCCATGGCAGTTCATCATCCTCGCCATGTTGCTGCTGGTGGTGCTGGCGGCCGTGTCTTTCCGTGCCCAAGGATGGCGCAAGGCCGTGCAGCTGCTGCCCATAGCCCTGCTGCCGTGGATGTGGTATTTCTTTGCCGCCAATCACTCCTACTTGCACAACTGGTTCACCTTCCGTGCCCAGGCGGTCTCCATCGCCGCCCTGCTGCTGGCGATGATGCAGTTCGTCGACTGGAGCAAACTAAAAAACTTATCGTTTAAAGCCAAACATTGATGATTATGGAATACAGAGTCGCGGTATTATTGCCGTGCTATAATGAAGAAAAAACCATCGGCAAGGTGGTGCGCGATTTCCGCGAGGTGCTGCCTTCGGCCGACATATATGTGTATGACAACAACTCAACCGACCGCACCGTCGAGGAGGCCACCGCTGCCGGCGCCATCGTGCGCCACGAATACACCCAGGGCAAGGGCAACGTAATCCGCCGCATGTTTCGCGAGGTGGAGGCCGACTGCTACCTTATGGCCGACGGCGACGACACCTACCCCGCCCACCACGCTCCCGACATGGTGAAGGAGGTGCTTGAAAAACAGGCCGACATGGTGATTGGCGACCGCCTCTCCTCCACCTATTTCACTCAGAACAAACGCCCCTTCCATAACTTCGGCAACCGCTTGGTGCGCAGCCTCATCTGCCACCTCTGGCACACCAAAGTGAAAGACATCATGACCGGCTACCGGGCATTCAGCCGCTCCTTCGTGAAACTGTATCCGGTGATGAGTGGTCAGTTTGAGGTGGAGACCGAAATGACCATCCATGCCCTCGACAAGAACTTCCGGCTGGTGGAAATCCCCATCGACTATCGCGACCGCCCCGAAGGCAGCAACTCCAAGCTCAACACCTTCAGCGATGGCTTCAAGGTACTGCGCACCATCTTCACCCTCTTCAAGGAATACCGACCCATGCGCTTCTTTGGCTGGCTGGCCGTGCTGCTGGCCGTGGTGGGGACGATCCTTGTGATTCCGGTGCTGATGGACTATTTCGACACGGGCCTCGTCATGCGATTCCCCACGCTTTTCGTCTCGCTCTTCCTTTTCCTCGCCGCCCTTCAGTCGTTTTTCACCGGCTTATGCCTCGACGTGATGGTATCTAAAGACCGCAAACAATATGAGCTACGACTTATCAACTCGTAAATATCTCCTGCTGGGACATCTCAGCATGGCCGTGCTCTTTGTCATGGCCGTGCTCTTTGCCAACGAGCGTGTGTTGCTCTCCGATTCGGCCTACCAGCTTTTCTACGACATCAACCACCGCGGCATGCTCATCAACGACAGCCGCTATTCCATGGTGCTCACCCAGCTGCTGCCGTGGCTGGCCATCCATCTTCATCTGCCGCTTCGGCTGGTGGTCATCACCTACTCGGTATCGTTTGTGCTGGTGGGTTATGCCTGCTGGCTTGTCACGGCCTATGGCATGAAGCAGCACAACGCCGCCACGCTGATGCTTTTTGTGCTCCTGGCCATCGGGGGTACCTTCCTGCATTGCATCTCCGAGTCGTTCCAACTCATGTTCTATGTCCCCATGCTCTATGCCTGGATGTGCAAAAGCGATGGGGTAAAGCCTTTCACCTATTACGCAGTCCTGGCCCTCCTCGTGGCGCTGGCCTTCTTCATCTATCCCATGTCGGTCTTCTACATCCTCTTTGCCGTCGGCTTCCGTCTGTTTGAAGAGGGCAATGCCTTCCAGCTCACGCTCCGCTCCAAACAGGTAGTCCTCAACCGCCCTGCCCTCATCACCCTTGCCCTGCTTGCCTTCTACATCATCCTCTACTGGCTTATCGGTCCCAGCGGCCACGACAGCGAGTTTGTCCCCACCTGGGACAGCTTCAGCCAGTCGCTCCTTCATTTCACCGCCTTGGGCAGCTTTCAGGCATTCCGCTCCCTCTACTCCCAGCTCTATCTCGTGCCCACCCTCTTGCTTGCCCTCACCCTCCTCGGCTACATCCGCAGCCGCCGCTGGTGGAAGGCACTCTTTGTCGGGGGCTATACCCTGGCCTTCCTGGTGGCCAGCTGCATCATCTATCAGGTTGGCGACAGCCTCATCTCGCGTGAGCGCTACTTCGTTCCGCTCTTTTTCATTGTGGGTCTTGCCTTTCTCGAAGACGAACTGCCGAGGTTCAACTCGTGGCAGCAGAAAAGCTTCTATGTCGCCCTCATCGTGCTGTTGGTCCTCTCCTTCGTCCGCATCCACCATTATGTCGGCCTCTACCAGCCACGCATGGAGGCAATCGCCCAGGTGACGCGTCAAGCCGATGCCCAGGGGCAGCACAAGCTCCTCGTCACCCGTTCCAATGCCGACCAGATCTTCCCGCTCGACATCTGGGGCCTTGCCCTCGAGAGCATGCTCTACAGCGCCCAGCAGGGACCTGAGCACACCGTCACTATCTACAAAGAAGAGGACGACTTCGACCGCTCCGACACCAATCTTTATGACAATCCCGACTGCTACGTCGCCGTCAATTGGTGGAAACAATGGTGGGTCAGCGAGCTCAATCCCCGTTATTTCACCCTTCCCGCACAGGGCTATAAAGAACTCCTTCCCGACACGGCCGGCTACCGTTTTGCCGAATTATGAAAGTCTCATTCCTCGTTTGGCGGGTTCAAATAATTCTGGCTATGTCATTTTTTTTTCTTATTTTTGCAGCCGTTTTTATGAGGGAGTAATTGGCGGCACAGGCCGTGAATGGTGTCAACAAATCCCTGGTCAGCAATGACTTGGCATCACTCGTAAGCAATAAGACTCATAGGCAGCCCCAGCGCGGTCTATGAGATTTTTTTATTTAAAGGCAAGAAAAAAGTATAAAAAAAGAATAAAACACTACATTCATGTCATCGCGTTTTTTGTTTTTCGCCCTCTTTATGGCGTTTATGGTTCTCATGCTGGCCCTCGACTTGGGCGTTTTCCACAAGAAGGACCATGTCATCAAAATGAAAGAGGCTGCCACCTGGACAGGCATCTGGATTACCCTTGCCATGCTCTTTGGCCTCCTGCTGCTCTTCAAGGCCGAATGGATTCACGGCATCACCAACATGGAAGAGCTGCTCGCCTATGCCAAGTCTACCGGCATTGACCATATCGTCCAGCCCTCTATGGAATATGGTGCCGCACTCGAAATCTACCGCAAAGAGGTCTTCCAGCAATACCTCGCCGGCTATTTCCTCGAGGAGTCCCTCTCCATCGACAACATCTTCGTGATGATTATGATTTTCGTCAGCTTTGGCATCGACAAACGCTACTACCACCGCATCCTTTTCTGGGGTATCTTGGGTGCTATCGTGCTCCGCTTCCTTTTCATCTTCCTCTTGGGCACCCTGGTGGAGCGTGTCTCTTGGGTGCTGGCCATCTTTGGCGTAATCCTCATCTACAGCGGCATCAAGATGTTCCGCGACAAAGGCGATGAAAAAATCGATACCGCCAACCACCCTGCCGTTCGGTTTGCCAGCCGTTTCTTCCCAGTCACCACCCAGGTCAATGGACACAATTTCTTCACCAAGATCAATGGCCGCAACTACATGACCCCTCTCTTCCTGGTCTTGCTGGTTATCGAGTTCTCCGACATCATCTTTGCCGTCGACAGCATCCCCGCCGTCTTCTCCGTCACCACCGACCCATTCATTGTCTATTTCTCCAACATCTTTGCCATCATGGGGTTGCGTTCTCTCTTCTTCCTGCTTAGCGACATCACCGACAAGTTCTGGCTGCTCAAGTATGGTCTCGGTGCCCTCCTCTGTTTCATTGGGGTGAAAATGATTGGTCATGAGTTTTTCGGACTCTCCATCAGCACCATGGCTTCCCTAATGGTCATTCTCGGCATCCTGGTTTTCTCTATTCTCTTCTCACTTCTTATCCCTCACAAAAGTAAAACTGCTGCCCCTGTCGAGTAGCGCTCAAGTTACTCTGTAATGACTTTGATTGAATCTTTCCTTATCGCGTTGGCGCTTTGTGTCGACAGCTTGGTGGTTTCCACCACCAGTTCTTTCAAGAGCAAGATGTCTTCCCGTCGGGGCCTGCTCATGGCCGTTACCTTTGGCTTTTTCCAGGGGCTCTTTCCCCTCTTGGGTGCCCTCTTGGGTGAAGCTTTCAAGGCCTATGTCGAGGCTGTCGACCATTGGATTGCCTTCTTCCTGCTTCTCTTTGTGGGTGGCAGGATGATATGGGATGCCTTCCATCCCAACGCCGATGACAAGCAGCTCGACGTCACCCGTTTCGGGGTGATGTGTCTTCTCGGCATAGCCACCAGCATCGATGCCTTTGTGGTGGGCATAGGCTTCGGCCTCAATCAAACGGTGCAGGTCATTGTCTCCACGGCCGTCATCATTGGGGTCGTTACGTTCCTGGTCTCTTTGATGGGTTGGTTCTTAGGCCGTCGCGACATCCCCGTGCCCGAAAAGATTGCCAACATCATTGCCGGTCTCACCCTTATCGGTTTGGGCACCTACACCCTCATTGAGCATACCTTGCTTTAGCCCAAATCGGTCATTAGGGTTTAATCCAAATCGGTCACTAGGGTTTCACCCAATCCTTCCATTCGCGTCCAAGTTGCGGCCGCTCTATCAGTCCTCTGCCCAGCATCACGGCCACCAAGCGGGGAAATCGCTTCACCGTCTGGGCAATCTCCTCCACCCGCTGCAGGTCGCCGTTGTAGGCCATGGGTTTGGCGCATCCCTCATAGAAAGTCTCAAATCCCTCCAAGTCCACCGTGCCCTTATACTGTTGGACACCCACTCGCGCATGCAGCGTCACCAGCTGCAGCGGTGCCTCGTTCAGTAGGGGCAACAGACGCAGGCTTTCGCTTTTTTCTGCCAGCCCCAGCCGCATCTTCACCGAGAAAGTCACCTCCCTTCGGCTCCTCATCTCCTCTACTATCTCAGCCACGCGGTCGGGGTGGGGGAGGAGGCCGCTCCCTCTGCCGCTGTTGTATTGCATCGGGAACGGGCAACCCATGTTCAGGTCAATCCTGCCCCAACCCAAATGTTGCAGCAGGTCGCACAGCCGTGCAAACTCTTCTCGGTCCTTGGCAATGACCTGAGCCACCGTGGGCACCCCTCGGTTGCGCTCGGGCAGCAGGTCGCGCCGGTCCTTGTCGCGCAGCCGTCCTTTCTCCAGTCGCGCAAAAGGGGTATAGTACTCATCCACACCACCATACTGCCGGTAGTGCTGTTGCCTGAAATGCACGTCGGTAATGCCCTGCAGGGGGGCAGCGAGGATTTTGATATGGTTCAGCTGAGCCATCGGCAAGCTTGTCGCCCAACCTTGTCTTAGCGAATGGTTTCGATGGCCTCGTCCGTCCAGTTCTGCAAAAACTCTATAACCTTCTTTCGGTTGTAGCCCTTGCCCTCTTCCAGGTAGGCGCTGTTCTGTATGTGGAGGACGCTGCCGTCGTGGTTCAGGATGACAAAGACCGGATAGCCAAAGCGGCCGGGGTTGCCCAGTCGCAGCAGGGCATCCTTGTTTTTGTTCTCCTTCGAGGTGTTCACGTGTATGTAGACATAGTGCTTCTCAATGAGCTCGGCAATCTCTTTGTCCTCGGTAATGAAGTTGGCAAAGCGCAGGCACCAGGGGCACCAGTTGCCGCCCACCTGGCATATCACTTTGCGTCCCGTGGCTTCGGCCCTCTCGAGGGCTTGGTCAATCTGCTCTATGGCATCAATCTTCTCGTCATAGACCTTTTCGTACACTTTCTCGTCGCCGGCCTTGACCTCTGTCTTGGTTTCGGATTTCTTTTTCTTGGTTTTGGCCATGTCTTGGGCCATCATGGGCATTGTCAGGAGGACTGCCATCAGTAAAAGCGCGATTCTTTTCATGCTATTTTTTATTATTTATATGTAGGATATTTCTATTTGTCAAGAATTAGAGAATTGGAGAATTTATATAAATTTGATAAGAATGAGAGGCTTTTATTGCAAGCAATAAATAGATGTTGCCTGTGTTTACAAGCCTTTGTCATAGTGCCCTTGCGGCTGCCTCCAGGCTTTCCCGCTGCGAGGGGTCGGCGATAGAGATGAGCAGCTGGGCTCTTTCTCTGAGAGAGCGACCGTAGAGGTTCACGGCGCCGTGCTCGGTAACCACCCATTGGGTGAGGGTGCGCGGGGTCACCACGCCGGCCCCCGGGGTGAGGGTGGGGACAATCTTGCTGCGCCCTTTGGCGGTCATCGAGGGCATGGCGATGATGGGTATGCCGCCCTGGCTGTAGGTGGCACCCAGGATAAAGTCGAGCTGTCCCCCGCTGCCCGAGAAGATGCGGCTGCCTATCGAGTCGGAGCAGACCTGTCCGCTCAGGTCAATCTCAATGGCCGAGTTGAGGGCCACCACGCGGGGGTTCTGTGCGATGACCATGGGCGAGTTGGTGTAGCCCACGTCTTTCATCAGCACCTGCGGGTTGTGGTCGACAAAGTCATACAGCGGCTGGTTGCCCTTCAGAAACATGGCCACCAGCTTGCCTGGGTCGGTCTTCTTCAGGCGGCCATTGATGATGCCTTTCTCCACCAGGGGAATCACGTCGTCGGTAAACATCTCGCTGTGCACGCCCAGGTCCTTGTGGTCCATCAGCTGCGCCAGCACCGCGGTGGGTATGTTGCCGATGCCTATCTGCAGGGTGGCCCCGTCGGGAATGAGGGCGGCGGCATGGCGGCCGATGGCCCTGTCGGTGTCGGTCAGCGGGGCGCGGCCGGCCTCGGCCAGGGGCTGGTCGTGGCGCACCAGCAGGGTGGGCACCTCCCTGCCGCCCATGGCAATGGCGGTGCCGGTAGGGCCGCCGGCGGTCAGCTGCAGCAGGGCGTCGCCATAGGTGTAGGGCATGTGGCTGTTCACCTGTGCCAGCACCACGCGGGCACGTCCTATGGCCTCGGGCATGTAGTCGACCGAGGTGCCCAGCGACACGCGTCCCTGGCTGTCGGGCTCGCTAACGGTGAGCATCACCACATCGCAGCCCAGGGTGCCGCTGGTTATGAACCGAGGGCACTCGCTCAGCGAACACGGTATGTAGTCGGCCTGACCGCCCTGAGTGGCCTTGCGCACGTTGGCACCCACAAAGAACGAGTTGAGCTGGAAGATACCCTTGTATTGTGGCAGCACATAGTCGGCATAGCCTTCTGTGTAGAAATGGCTGACATGCAGGTCCGACAGCCCGCCGCGGTCGGCCCGCCGCACCAGGGCCTGGATGAGCAATTCGGGAGCGGCGGCCACGCAGGGCCAGTAAAGGTAGTCGCCTGTGCGTATCTGTTCAACGGCCGTGTCGGCAGTAGTGTATTCAATGTGTGGCATGGGCATAGCGCGTTAAAGTTTAGAGTTGATAGTTTAAAGTTTAGAGTTTAGAGTTTAGAGTTTAGAGTTTAGAGTTGAAAGTTTAGAGTTTAGAGTTGAAAGTTTAGAGTTGAAAGTAACGATTAAAAATAAGGTGTAACTGTTATATGTCTTTTTTTACTATCACTATCTCCAATCAATGAAAGCAAGTAGCCTTCCCTTGTCTTCTGGCCTGCAAAAATACATATTTTTTTCGAGTTGGGTGGGTTTTGTTAAAAATATATCTCGCCAAGTCACTTTTTTTTCAATCAATCAAAAGATTTTCTATCTTTGCAACACAAAATAAAACAGAAAATTAATTATAAACAGCACATTATGAACAAGTTTTTTATTGCTTTCACCTTTGCCGCTGCTTTCCTGTGCTCCACAGCCATGGCCCAGCAGCCCCAACAACGTCCCGAACAGAAAGATCAGCCCTGTCAGGAGAAAATGGACAAGCCCTGTCACAACCATGCCCACCAAAACTGCCCCCACCACGCCGAGAAGGGCCAGACCGAGTGCACGCACCAGAACCACCAAGGCCAGCAGCCTTGCAGCCATCATGGCGAGCCTGGTCACCAATGCAGCCATCAGGGCGAGGCTGCTCACCAATGCAACCACCAATGCGACCATAACCCTGCTGCCTTCCGTCCTCACGGCCAGGCCATCGTAACCCTCTTCGAGCATTTCGGCGCCACCAATGCCCAGGGCGCCTGGACCCAAAACGGTTTCCAGATGGAACGTGCCTACCTTGGCTACAAATACATGTTCGACCCCCACTGGACCGCCACCATCATCTTCGACGCTTCCGAGGCCACCTTCACCAACGGCATCGAGCATGTCTTTGTCAAGAACGCCTTCGTCCAGTACAAGCAGAAAGGCCTCACCGCCTCTGCCGGTATCATCCCCACCTCCCATGCCTGGCTTAGCGAGAAATACTGGGGTCTCCGCTATGTGGCCCGCTCCATGTTCGACCTCTATGGCTTTGGCAATGTTGCCGACCTCGGCTTCAACCTCAAGTACGACATCTGCCATTGGTTGAGTGCCGACATCAGCATGCTCAACGGCGAGGGCTTCCGTCGCGTGCAGCTCGACAACCACTTCCTCTACGCCCTCGGTTTCGACCTCCGTCCCATCGAGAACCTCGACCTCCGCGTCTATGGCGACATCCAGACGCACGACACCAATGCCGTCACCCGCACCCGCAACAGCGGCATCGACACCACCGTCAACCAGGTTGCCCGCAAGAACCTCCATTTCTTTGCCGGCTACGACCACCGCTATTTCCGCATCGCTGCCGAGTACAACATGCGCTTTGCCAGCGACTACGTCAAGGGCGACAACGCCACCGGCCTCTCTGTCTATGCCGTAGGCAAAATCACCCCCAGGCTCAACATCTTCTGCCGCTACGACCGCGGAGTTTCCAGCGACAACGACCTGCTTGCCACCGCCTTCCGCTACGACCACGACGGCCAGAACGTCTTTGCCGGTGTCGACTTCCACGTCAACAAGATGGTTGCCGTCTCCCCCGCCATCCAGTATCACATCACCCCCGACAACACCACCTCGCTCTACGCCTATCTCAGCTGCAAAGTCAACCTCTAAACCTCGCCCTACGCCTATCTCAGCTGCAAGGTCAACCGCTAAACCTTGCCCCACACATACCCCTAAGGGCTGGCCGGCATCCCCGTGTCAGCCCTTCTTCTCAGCCAACTACCCCCCTCCAGCCCTTCCCACGCTCTCAGGCACACCCCATCCTAACGGCAATAAACACCTCTCCTCAGTCCCCTGAATCCTCCCCCCAAAAAAGACCTCCCGAGTCCTTCATAACGACCCAAACAAATCATCAACAATAAACTATTATTTACCCCTTACCCGTCATGAAAAAAAATCTCCTCCTCCTTGCAGTCGCATTCCTGCTCACCCTGGCCTCCTGCCGTCAGGCGGCCGACACCTCAACCCCCATCCAGCAGCTCCAAGGCCATCGCTGCCTCCTCCTCACCGCCGACGAGCAGCTCTGGCCCGAAGGCGACACCCTCGGGGTCGACAACAGCTACTCCCTCCAGTGGCCTGCCGACGGCCTCCTCACTCCCGACGACGAGCGTCTGATGCTCCTGTGTGCCTTTGGCGACAGCACCTCCACCTCCTTCCAGCAGGCTGCCGACAAGTGGCTCGACAACAGCTGGCTCTATGAGGACGGCCTCCCCATCCTCCACAAACACCCCGCCGACACCCTCCCCGCCGACCGTCCCTACAACTATGCCAAGCTCCAGAGCCAGGTCACCACCGACAGCAACCTCCTCACCTTCGTCTTCAGTCAGGAGAGCTCCGCAGCCTTTGCCGCCCATGGGCTCTACTCCTCGCGCTATGTCACCCTCGACCTCGCCACCCGTCGCATCGTCCGTCTCAACCACCTGGTCGACACCGCCCAACTGGGCGAGGTCATCGTGCGTGCCCTGCAGGACCTTGTGGTCAACCAACCCACCTTCAACAACCTCTACGACGAGCTCCGCCAAGCCCCCTCCCTGCCTGTGCCTGCCGACTTCTACATCGACTCCACCCGCAGCACCATCACCCTCGTCTACCAGCTCTACGACGTGAGCCCCTACGCCACCGGCATCCAAAGTGTCGTCCTCCCCATCTTCTGGCTCTCCAAGCACATCCCCCTCACCCCCTACGCCAAAGAACTCTTCGGCCCCGACGCCTACCTGCCCCAGCAGTAAAGCAACCACTCACCCACCCATGGCGGTATCATCTTACTCAACCTAGCAGTGCTAGTGGATCTTATGATATATCTGACTGATTTTTCAACAGCCTCGAAGGCTGAATCTCAATAACCCCAGATAAGGAACGCAGTCTGGGGCATTCAAAACATCATTTTTCAAAGCGTCCTGAATGGACGCGCTCTCAAAAAATCAGTCATAATTCAAACTAGAGCGTTTTTTTTTCGGGTGTCTTTGAAAAGAAACTTTCCTCCGCCTTTCTTAATTATCTATGGCAACTGTTGATTATTTGCAAAAAAGTAGTATATTTGCATCGGGTAAAAAGCTGCGCCGTGCCAATAAAACTGTATAAACTACTAACTCTCATTCTATTATTGTTTCCCATGGTGGGTGAAGCCCAGGAAACTCCATCCACCATGGTGACTACCAATCTGGATGTGGTGGACGATAGTGACAACCTGATCTCGCTGCGCGAAGCGGTCGATTACTCCCGTACGGGCACCTGCGGTAATGTCATCACTTTCAACCTGCCCAGCTCCTGCAGCAATACCATCAGCCTTACCGGTTCCATCAATCTCAACCACGACACCTGTACCATCGATGGCACCAACCTCGGTCCCAATGGCGGACGGATACGGCTGACCTCGGCAAACAGCAGCCGCCTTTTCTACGTCATCATCTACGCCCAGCTCACCCTCCAGAACCTCGATATGGCCCTCGCCTACGAAGCTGTGCGCCAAGGCGGAGCCATCCTGTGCAACAACGCCACCCTCATCGCCCGCAACTGCCAGTTCGACACCAACTTCTCGGGTTTCAACGGCGGCGCTATCTCCAGTCGCGGTACGGCCAGTCGTCAGGCAGTCCTCTGTTTAGAGAACTGCACCTTCCGCGGCAACGTGGCCACGGCCACCGCGTCGCAGCAGTATGGCGGTGCGGCAATCTACTGCATCCGAACCGATGCCATCATCAAATCCTGCTCGTTCATCCAGAATGAGGGCCATTGGGGTGGGGCGGTGAAGTTGGAGCTGTCCTCCGTCGAGATAGACAGCTGCTCTTTTCTTCACAACACCAGCCTAAACCGAGGTGGCGCATTGGAAACGGTCAACTCCTACACCACCATTCGCAACACCAGTTTCGACAGCAATTCCATCCCCTCCAATCCCTCTCCTTTGCCCAACACGCTTCTGGGTGGTGCTGTCTTTTCCATGGAGGGCCACCTGGCCATCGAGAATTGTGCCTTTCATCACAATGCGGCACCGAGTGATGGCGGAGCCATTTTTCATCGCGACTATGCCGACACAATCCACCTATCCGTCCTGCGCAGCTGCTTCACAGACAATATCTCCTCCGGCGGGGATGGGGGTGCCGTCGGCATCTTGCACGACAGCGACAGTTCCTGTGCTGTCATTGCCAACTGCTCCTTTTACTACAACCAAGCCACTCAGGGCGGTGCTATCCATTCCTCCTATGGCGTTGACAGGACTTCGGCCGATATTGTGGCCAACTGCGATTTTATCTACAATGAGGCCTCCGCTACCGATGGTGGCGGTGCCCTGAATGGGGAGACCCACTTGGAGCTTTGCAATTGTTTGTTTATGGACAATCTGGCCGCAAGCAACCCTAACGACATCTTTTCCAACGACAGCATCCGCGCCCACCATAATATCTGGAACTCAACCGAAGGCACTTTTGCCGATAGTAGCTCCAACACCCTCATGCAACTGCTCCCGCCACAATTCTTGACCGACATCAGCGGCAAACCCATAGCAACAGAGGCTTATGTGAAGAACGTAAAACATCTTGTCTATCCCCCATTGTTGGGCAACTATGTGGGAAACAGCGGGGTGGCGGTTTCTATTGATAGGGCGCAGCAGGAGTCGGCCTACTGGAATGGTGCCAACTGGATTAGCAACAAAAACAATCAGGTGTTTTTTCCTACCCAATATGACACCATCGACGAGATTGGGCATCCGCGAGGAGGAGTCGCCGAGTCGAAAAGTATTGGTAACTTTCAGCGTACCATCGACTTGTTTGATACCATTACCATCTGTCAGGGGGATGAAATCCATTGGCATGGTCGCCTGCTTGCTTCTTCGGGCAACTATCAAGACACTACCCACAATGGCTTCTTCGACACCATCTCCCACCTGCACCTTGTCGTTCACCCTGTCAGCACAACCATCGAAGAGGCTACCGCCTGCAATAGCTTTTCTTGGCAAGGTAATGATTATACTGAGAGTACCAATATGCCCACCGTCACTTTGGTCAACTCGGTGGGGTGCGACAGTATTGTCTACCTGCACCTTATCATTCATCACAGTAGCCACCAGGCTTTCCACATCACAGCCACCGACAGCCTCCAATGGAACGGTGCGGTATATACCCTATCGGGCACCTACACCTATTCTTATCAGAACAATTTTGGCTGTCCATCTACCGACACGCTCCACCTGACCATCATCCACAGCAGTCACAATATCGAATATGCAACCGCCTGTGAGAGTTATCTCTGGCATGGAGACTCCTATTCTTCATCAGGACGGTATACCTACGCCTACACCAACGACCAAGGCGCACCTAGCGTTGACACCCTGGTGCTCGTCATCCTCCACGGCACGCATACTGCTTATACCGAAACTGCCTGTGAGAGCTACCTTTGGCATGGTTTTGAGTATAATTCAACGGGAGAATACACCTACGATTACACCAACTCCGACAACTGCCCGAGCACCGACACCCTGCATCTGACTATCCTCCACGGCATCCACAATGCCTATACCGAGACTGCCTGCGAGAGCTATCTCTGGCATGGCAACGACTACACCACCACAGGAGAATACACCCACGACTATACCAACTCCGACAACTGCCCAAGCACCGACACCTTGCATCTGACTATCCATTATGGCACCCATAATACCTATTACGAAACCGCAATCGACAGCTATACTTGGCATGGCACGACCTACACCATTTCAGGAAACTACACCTACTCATACATCAATGGTTCTAATTGTCCCAGCACCGACACCCTGCACCTCACCATCAACTACAGCAGCCATAATATGATAAGTGCAACCGCCTGTGAGTCCTATACCTGGCACGGCACTACCTACACCACTTCTGGACGGTATACCTATTCCTACACCAACGACCAAGGCACACCCAGCACCGATACCCTTCTGCTTGTCATCCTCTACGGCACACACAATGCCTATACCGAGACCGCCTGCGAGAGCTACACTTGGCAAGGCAACGAATACAACACCACAGGAGAATACACCCACGACTACACCAATTCCGACAACTGTCCAAGCACAGACACCCTGCATCTTACTATTCATTACGGTACCCACGATTCCTATACCGAAACATCTTGCGAGAGTTATCTCTGGCATGGCAACGACTACGCCACTACAGGGGAATACACCCACGACTATACCAACTCCGACAACTGTCCGAGTACCGACACCTTGCATCTGACTATCCTCTACGGCACCAATAATACCTATTACGAAACCGCAATCGACAGCTACACTTGGCACGGCACGACCTACACCATTTCAGGAGATTACACCTACTCATACATCAATGGTTCTAATTGTCCCAGCACCGATACCCTGCACCTCACCATCAACTACAGCAGCCATAATATAATAAGTGCAACCGCCTGTGAGTCTTATACCTGGCACAACACCACCTACACCACTTCTGGACGGTATACCTATTCCTACACCAACGACCAAGGCACACCCAGCACCGACACCCTTCTGCTTGTCATCCTCTATGGCACCCACAATGCCTATACCGAGACCGCCTGCGAGAGCTACACATGGCATAGTAACGACTACACCACCACAGGAGAATATACCCACGACTATACCGATTCCGACAACTGCCCAAGCACAGACACCCTGCATCTTACTATTCATAACGGTACCCACGATTCCTATACCGAAACATCTTGCGAGAGTTATCTCTGGCATGGTTTTGAGTATAATTCTACGGGGGAATACACCTACGATTACACCAACTCCGACAACTGTCCGAGCACAGATACCTTGCATCTGACTATCCATTACGGTACACACAATGCCTATACAGAAACCGCCTGCGAGAGCTACACATGGCATGGCAACGACTACACCACCACAGGGGATTACACCCACGACTACACCAACTCCGACAATTGCCCAAGTACCGATACCTTGCATCTGACTATCCATTATGGCACCCATAATACCTATAATGAAACCGCAATCGACAGCTATACTTGGCATGGCACGACCTACACCATTTCAGGAAACTACACCTACTCATACCTCAATGGTTCCAATTGTCCCAGCACCGACACCCTTCACCTCACCATCAACTACAGCAGCCATAATATAATAAGTGCAACCGCCTGTGAGTCCTATACCTGGCACAACACCACTTACACCACTTCTGGACGGTATACCTATTCCTACACCAACGATCAAGGCACACCCAGCACCGACACCCTTCTGCTTGTCATCCTCTACGGCACACACAATGCCTATACCGAGACCGCCTGCGAAAGCTATCTCTGGCATGGCAACGAATACAACACCACAGGAGAATACATCCACGACTACACAAACTCCGACAACTGCCCAAGCACAGACACCCTGCATCTTACTATCCATTACGGCACCCACAACGCCTATACCGAGACATCTTGCGAGAGCTATCTCTGGCATGGCAACGAATACACCACCACGGGGGAATACACATACGATTACACCAACTCCGACAACTGCCCCAGCACCGACACCCTTCTGCTTGTCATCCTCTACGGCACCAACAACGCCTATACCGAGACATCTTGCGAGAGCTACACATGGCATGGCAACGAATACAACACCACAGGAGAATATACCCACGACTACACCAATTCCGATAATTGTCCGAGTACAGATACTTTACACCTGACTATCCATTACGGCACCCATAATACCTATTACGAAACCGCAATCGACAGCTATTCTTGGCACGGCACGACCTACACCATTTCAGGAAACTACACCTACTCATACATCAATGGTTCCAATTGTCCCAGCACCGACACCCTTCACCTCACCATCAACTACAGCAGCCATAATATAATAAGTGCAACCGCCTGTGAGTCCTATACCTGGCACAACACCACCTACACCGCTTCTGGACGGTATACCTATTCCTACACCAACGACCAAGGCACACCAAGCACCGATACCCTTCTGCTTGTCATCCTCTACGGCACCCACAGCGCCTATACCGAGACCGCCTGCGAGAGCTACACATGGCATAGTAACGACTACACCACCACAGGAGAATATACCCACGACTATACCAATTCCGACAACTGCCCAAGCACAGACACCCTGCATCTTACTATTCATTACGGTACCCACGATTCCTATACCGAAACATCTTGCGAGAGTTATCTCTGGCATGGCAACGAATACAACACCACAGGAGAATACACCCACGACTACACCAACTCCGACAACTGCCCCAGCACCGACACCCTGCATCTGACTGTCCATTATGGGAGCCACGACATCTATTTTATCTCGACCTGCGAGGGCTATCTTTGGCATGGAGTATACTATAACACAACGAGCACACCCACATACAATTACCTCAATAACGACAACTGTCCCAGCACCGACACCTTAAAGCTTTTCATTTACCATGGCAATCATACCTCCCTGTCCGATACTGCCATAAACCAATACAGCTGGCATGGAACAACCTTCACCAGCTCTGGCACCTACACCCATTCCTATCTCAATGACGATGGATGCGAGAGCACCGACACCCTGCATCTAACCATTCTCCATAGCAGTCATCAGGTGGAATACGCTGCGGCTTGCGGCGCTTACACATGGCATGGAACCACCTATTCGGCCTCTGGCACCTACACCTACCACTACAACAACTCCCAGGGAATATCCAGTACCGACACCCTGCACCTGACCATTCATCATGGAAGTAGACTCCATATCGACACAACCGTTTGCGACACTTTTTATTGGGAGGGGAAAGGCATAGGCTACAATCGCTCCATGTCCGACTCGCTCATACTGCCCAACGCCTTCAATTGTGACTCCGTCGTCACCCTGACCCTAACAGTCCACCATTCCACTTTTTCCGACACCGCCATCAGGGCCTGCGACTCTTTCTATTGGGATGCACTCGACACGCTCCTTGCCGAGAGCTGCTATGCTCAAACCCATCTGCTCAACCACCTGGGGTGCGATTCTACGGTAGGGCTAACGCTCACCATCCATCGGTCGGACACCACCCGCCTGCATGACACCATCTGCCAAGGAACCTACTACCTTTTCCACGGCTCAATCTACACCCAGGAGGCGTTGCTCGAGTTCGACACCCTCAACCACTATCGCTGCGACAGCATCGTCCTGTTGCGTCTCGCGGTAGTGGCACCTCCAGAAATCGCCATCCAGACCCACATCGATTGCGCACGCCAAGCATACAATCTGCAAGCCCTCACCCAGGCACCCTATCTTTGGTGGCACACCAATCACGACAACACCCCAGCACATGTGGGGGAAACGGAACTGACTGCCGCTGTTGAAGACACCACCATCTATTGGGTCACGGCCGACCTGAGAGACACCCTCTTCTGTCCCTCCTCGGACTCGGTAGTCCTAACCCCCATCGAACTGCCCACGGCCCATATAGAAGTGTCGCCAACCACCCTCGACGAACAACACCTAACCCTCACCGCCACCCGCATCGGTTCCCCAAACCGCTGGAGCCAGTGGTATGTGAACGGCACCTACTACAGCGACAACCTTTGTCAGATAACCTATACGGCTTCCCTCGACATGGACTCGGTGATGGTGCAGCTTATTTCGGGCAATGATTTCTGTCAGGACACCGATAAGGTGGCGGTTCCCATTGTGAAACCCCACCTCTTCATTCCGAATTTCTTCATGCCGGAGGACCACGACCCCGAGCTCAACACTTTCCGCGTAACCACAACTGCCCACATCCGCTCCTACCAGATCGACATCTTCGACCGTGCGGGCCGTAGGGTGTTTCACGCCGATACCCCCAACACCCCTTGGGACGGCACCCACGACGGCACGCCCTGCCCGCAGGCCGCCTATGTCTACCGCATCAGCTACACCACCACCCTCATTCCCAACAGCCCTCAGTGTGTGACCGGCACGGTGGTGCTTTGCCGTTGAGGAGGTCGGGCTGTGGTGGGTGGAATTTCCTCACAACCCGCTGGCTCATGGACTGTTGGCTGCAGCCGCCACGGCTGACCCCAGAAGAATGCACCCTGCGCCGACGGTTTTTAGGGGAAAAATATGTGGGGTTTGTGGATTTTTCCTCGTGTAAAAGTGGTACTTTTGCATTCGAGAAAAAGGAAACAAATAGGCAAAAAAAAGATGGCCTGGGTGACTTTGAATCAAATAAAGAAAATATAAACGAAATAAATGAAAGGAGTTTTCGCTATGAAAATGTCAAATGTAATTGGAATCGCATTGTTGGGCATTGCCTTGGTGGCAAGCCCGGTATACGCTCAGCGTGGCGGCGGCGGTCGCGGCGGCAGCGGTGGCGGCAGCCACAGCAGCATGAGCAGCGGCAGCCGTGGCGGCGGCAGTTTTTCTTCTTCGTCGCGTGGCGGCGGCAGCTTCTCCTCTTCTTCGTCGCGTGGGAGCAGTTTCTCCTCCTCGTCGTCGCGCAGCAGCTCAAGCTATTCTTCGCCCCGCAGCAGCTCAAGCTATTCTTCGCCCCGTAGCAGCTCAAGCTATTCTTCGTCGCGCAGCAGCTCTTCGATGAGCAGCAGTCCCAGCCGTAGTAGCAGTTCCTACCAGGGCAGCCGTGGCGGCGGCTCGGAGATGCGCTCTTCCAGCAGCATCCCCAGCCAGATTCGCAGCCGTGAGGCCGCCTCGCCCCGCAGCGGTGGCGAGGTGCGCAGCGGCGTCCCTTCGGCCCGTGGCGGCCAGCCTTCGATGCGCGGCAACATGGGTGAGCGCGGCGGCGCTCCTGCAGGCTCGCGCGGTGAGGTGGGGGCTCCCGCCAGTCGCAACAGCGGCAGCGTGGGCAGACCTTCGGGCCAGGCCCCTGTGGCCGGCGAAGGCAGACCCAACGGTCATGGCTGGGCCGACGCGGGCCATCCGCATCGCCCCATGCCTCCCTCGCACCGTCACATGCACCCCGCCCCCTATTTCTGGCACCCCGTGCACCACTGCATGGTGCATTGCCACCCCGTTTTCTGGGATCCTTGGCCCTGCCGTGCATGGTACTGGCCCGGCTTCTGGGTCTACTGCAACACCTACTGGTATGACTACCACCCCACGGATGTGATTGTTGTGAGGGAGTATGCCCGCCAGAACTACAACATCGACCTCCTCACCTACGTCATGAGCGGCGACCTGATGTACGCACTCGTTCAGGACCCCGACGGCCACAACTACATTCAGGTGTATGACCAGAGCGACAAGCTGCTGGCTGAGCAGCAGGTGAGCCGCAAGTACATCAAGATGGAGCTGGACCAGCAGAACGGCGGAGTGTGGATTTTGAAGAAACGCGACAAGGACCCCCTGATGTTCCTCTATAGCGACGGCCAGCTGCTCATCTACGAGGCAGACTAACCGGCAGAGACATCAAGCAAATAATAGGAAAAACCTCCTTCCCCCAGCGGGGAGGGAGGCTTTTTGTTGGGTTTGCCCGGCATGGGCTATAGAAGGTAATGAAATACTGCACAATTCTTCCACAACTTGTGGAAGAATCGTTCTTTCTAAATCTTCCACAACTTGAGGTGGCTCCTCGAGGGTGGGAGGGGCTGAAGGTGAGTTGAGGGCAATGCCAAAGAAAAAGGGTGAACGGTAGAAAAGAGAACCGTCGCTTTTGGACCGCTCCGAGCGGTGGCGTTGGGAGCTGGGCTAATTACACCTTTTAGCATTATGCTAAAAGGTGTAATTGTAATATACTGATAACTAAGTTTCTATGAATTGCTCGGAAAGGGTGTCTAAAAATAGAGCATTCTCTTTACGCTCTCTGCTCAGAACTGCCAGGTGCGTTTTTGCGAGGCGGGGGTTTTGAAGATGCACTTCCAGGGGATGGAGACTTTGGTTTCGGGGGAGGGGAGCGCGTTGGAGGGTTGGCGGTTGGGACAGCTGAAGAGGATGTTGTAGCCGGTGTGCTGGCGGATGCTTTGGATGATGGGTAGGGTGCGCGGGAATTGTCGCGTCCTCCCGACGAATGGTTCCAGCAGGATGCGGTGCTGTAGCAGTTGGTTGGGCTTTCCCTTGGCTTCGACGTAAAAACGTATTTCGGCTCCTACGGATGTGTCGTCGCACGCTATTACGATGCCACGCAGTTCGTGCCAGTAGACAAAGAGGTCTTTGTATTCGTGGTAGTTGCTGAGGTTGGTGACTTGGCTGGCAAAGAATCCCGCTTTGCCGATGGCCAGGCGTTGGTTTTTCAGCCTCTGATATTCTGTGACACCGTGGAACCCTATTATGAGGGTGTCGATGTTGATGCAGAAATAGAAAAAAAAGATGGATTTTTCGGAAAACGCGGTGGTGAGCAGACCGTAGGAGATGATGGAGAGGAGAATTATTAGGATGGCTAAGAAGGCTGTCTGGATGTTTTTTCCCGCGGTGTGGTAGTGGTCGGACTCTCCTTCGGGCAAAAGGGAGATGAGGGTGCTATGGGAGACTTGTTGCACGGGGGCGGGGAATGGGGTTAACGGGCCTGGGGGAGGTTGCGTTTTTTTGCGCGGCGTGCACAGTAGCGGCTGGCGATGAAGTAGTAGAGGAAGTAGTAGGGGATATAGGCGATGGAGAGGTAGGTGTCGAGGCCGCGGCCGATGTCGTCGGTGACGCCCAGGCCGATGCCTATGACGATGACGAAGATGCCGGTGATGATGAAATAGAGCTGCATGAGGTCTTTGCCTCCGGGCCATTTGCTGCGTATCTTGAAGAAGAGCACGACCTCGAAGATGAGATAGAAGGGGGCGGTGAGCATGTAGAGCGCCATGAAGATGAAGTAGCCCAGATGCAGGGACTTGGTGTTGCCCTCGACGAGGGCCTGATGGACTGCCTCGGGACTTTCGATGAACTGGGTGGCGCAGAGCGAGAGGGTGGAGACGAGCCCCAGGGTGATGACTATGTTGATGAGGATGTCGAGACGCTGGCCGGTAGGTTTGCGACGGCTGTGCTCGTTGAGTCCGATGAAGGCTATGGTGCCTACCAGGGTGCTGACGAGGGTGACGAAGGCCAGGAAGTACTGGTTTGGGATGAGGACGGTGAGGAGGTAGAGTGCCGCCATGAGGATGGCGGACACGAGGTAGAACTGTTGCCAGGGGTGGTAGTTCATGGGGTTTATGCGTTTTCTGTCTTTCATAAGCTTCGCTATTGATTTTCCCAATAACGCAGGGGGAGCGGTTTTATTGTGCGAGGAGAAGAAAATGACCGATTGGAGGATGGCCCGACGGAAAAAAAGACAGTCCCCGCAGGTGGGGACTGTCTTTGGGCGTGCGTGGCACACAGGTTTACTTGTTGCTTTCTTCGACGGACTCTTTGATGAGCTGGAAGGTGGCTTCAATGTCGTTGTCGAGGCCCATGCTGAAACGGATGAGGCCTTCGCTCATGCCCATCTCTTTCTGGATGTCCTCAGGAACTTCGGAGCTGGTGCTCTTGCCGCTGTTGCTGAAGAGGGTCTTGAAGTAGCCCAGGCTGACGGCGAGGTAGCCGACGCCTTTCTGCTGCATGATTTCCATGATGCGGCTGGCCTTGTCGGCGGTGCCCATGTCGATGCTGATCATGCCGCCGTAGCCGTAGCCTTCATTGCACATGCTGTTGAAGAGGGCGTAGTCGGGATGCTCGGGCAGGCCCGGGTAGTTGTATTTGAAGCCGACCTCTTTGAAGCGCTTGGCCAGGTACATGGCGTTCTCGCCGTGTTTCTTCATGCGGATGTGGAGGGTGTGGAGGTTCTTGAGGATGGAGGCGCTGCGCATGGGGTCGAGCACGGGGCCGAGGAGCATGCAGGTGCCGTTGTTGACATCGATGAGGCTGCCAATGTACTCGGCGCTGCCACAGATGGCACCGGCCACACAGTCGTTGGTGCCGTTGACATACTTGGTCATGCTGTAGACGGTGACGTCGGCGCCCAGCTGGCAGGGGCTGAAAATCATGGGGGTGAAGGTGTTGTCGACGATGAGCTTGGCACCGGCGGCATGGGCCATCTTGCTCAGCTCGGGGATGTTGGCGATGCGGAGCAGGGGGTTGTTCATGGTTTCGGTGTAGACGACCTTGGTGTTGGGGTGCTCGGCAAGGGCTTTCTTGACGGCATCGAGGTTCTGCATGTTGACGAAGGTGGTTTCGACACCAAATTTCTTGAGGTAGTTGGCCATGAAGGCGAAGGTGCCGCCATAGGTGGTCATGGAGCTGACAATGTGGTCGCCGCATTTGACCTCATGGAGCAGGGCACAGGTGATGGCTGCGAGGCCGGAGCCGGTGACCCAGGCTGCCTCGGTGCCTTCCATGGCCGCGAGGGCCTGGCAGAGGGCGAGGTTGGAGGGGTTCCAGTGGCGGCTGTAGAGGAAGTAGCCCTCGGTTTCGCCGTGGAAGGTTTCGGTCATGAGGTGTGCCTCGGGGAAGGTGAAGGTGGCGCTGTCGCAGATGGCGGGGTTGACACCACGGTTGGCGTCGCGGCCGTCGAGACGCTGGATGGCTGTTGCGGGATCGAATTTTTTCATGTTTTGTTAGTTTTTTGGGTTTATTATTGTTTGTTTGTTTTTTCGTGTGGGGTGGTAGCGGATGGGCGTGGGCCCTGAGCGGGGGGTGTGGTTGCCGAAGGCCTATTTGTAGAGGAGGAAGATGGCGGGCCGTTTGTTGAGGTCGGGCGGGTTGTCGAGCCACTGGCGGGAGAGGCGGGCCCGGATGTACTGGGAGGGAAGGGTGAGGTCGGCGGCGACACAGATGCGGGTGAGGGGTTGCAGCTGATGGGCGAGATAGTCGAGGAACTGGTTGTTGCGGTAGGGGGCCTCGATGAAGATTTGCGTTTGGTTGTCGCGGTGGATGGACACCTCGATGCGCTTGAGAAGGGCGTCGCGCTCGCGCAGTTTGATGGGTGCATAGCCGTTGAAGGCGAAGTTCTGTCCGTTGAATCCGGAGGCCATGAGGGCCAGCATGATGCTGCTGGGCCCCACGAGGGGCACCACCTCGATGCCGCGGCGCTGGGCTTCGGCGGTGATGAGGGTGCCGGGGTCGGCGACACAGGGGAGGCCGGCCTCGGACATGAGACCGATGTTGCGGTTGTGCTTGACAATGGGGTCGAGGTAGCCGACGAGGTCGGTGGCGGGGGTGTGCTCGTTGAGCTCGAGGAGCTCAACCTCGTCGAGGCTGGCGGCGGTGTAGCCCATGCGCTTGAGGTTGCGCCGTGCGGTGCGCTGGTCCTCTACGATGAAGGTGGTGCAGGTGTTGAGCAGCTCACGGTTGTAGGGAGGGAGCGAGGCATCGGGGTTTTCGTTGCCGATGGGGACGGGGAAGAGGATGAGTTTTGCGGGCATGAGAGTGGGTTTTTTATTTTTGGATGGAGGCTGGGACTATATCATCATGAGGTAGCTGACTTCTTTCTCGGTGAGTTCGCGGTAGCGGCCACGGGGAAGGTCTTTCTTGGTGAGGCCGGCGAAAACCACGCGGTCGAGTTTGAGAACATTGTAGCCGAGGTGCTCGAAGATGCGGCGCACGATGCGGTTTTTGCCGCTGTGGAGTTCAACACCGACAATGCGTTTGTCGTTGGCACCTTGGACGTATTGGACATCGTCGACATGGATGGGGCCGTCCTCGAGCTCGATGCCTTGTAGCATCTGCTGCATGTCGTTGCGGGTGACGGGTTTGTCGAGTTCGACCTGATAGATTTTATATACTCTGGCGGAGGGATGGGTGAGGCGACGAGCGAGGTCGCCGTCGTTGGTGAAGAGCAGCAGGCCGGTGGTATTGCGGTCGAGCCGGCCGACGGGATAGATGCGCTCTGGACAGGCGCCGTCGATGAGCATCATCACGGTTTCGCGGTTTTGGGGGTCGTCGACGGTGGTGATGAAGCCTTTGGGCTTGTTGAGGAGGAAGTAGCGTTTGCGCTCGCTGTGGAGGGTTTCGCCACCGTATTTGACCACGTCGCCTTCGTGGACTTGGAAGCCCATCTCGGTGATTACTTTGCCGTTGACGGTGATGCTGCCAGCGGCGATGAGCTTGTCGGCATCACGCCGCGAGCAAATGCCGGCATTGGCAATGTATTTGTTGAGGCGGGTGGTGCCGTCGTAGGGCTTGGGTGCGGGAGGCGGGGTTTTGGGTTTCTTGACAGGCGGGGTCTTGACGCGTGGCTTGCCATCGGCTGTTTTGGCCGCTTTTTTCTTTTTGTCGGCATTGGGGCCATAGGGGCGCTGGCTGTGGCTCTTGCCGTGGTGGTTGCGGCGGGAGGTGGGAGTGTCGGGGTGTTGAGTGTTGTTGCGGTCGGCTGCGTCGTCGGCTTTGTCGTATTTGCGGGCAGGCTTGGCAGGACCGTTGTCGTTGTTGGACTGTTGGGAGTAGACTTTGTGTCCGGCAATGCGTGGACGACGGCCGGGGCCGGACTGTCCGTTGCTTCTGTCTTGATTATTGTTTTTGTCGTTCTTTTCCATAAATGAATGGGTTGCAATTGATAGGGGGTTTGTAATTAAAATCTCATCTTATAGGGGAAACTGGCATCGAGTTCCTGCTTGTTGCGGAGGTCGGCAACCTCGCCGGCAAGGCGGAGAAGGATGTCCAGTTTCATGAACCGGAGCCAGGAGAGTGCTTTGTCGTCTTTGCGGCAGGCAAGGCAGAACATGAGGTTGGCCTGGTGGAGGTTCTTCAAGACCCATGCCCGGGCGCGTTGGTCGCCGTCGATGGCGTGGGACATGAGGCCGAGCCATGCGAATCCGTTTTTGACCAGCCAGTCTTCGGCTTTGCCGTCTTCCTGTAGGAAATTGCTGAAAGCTGCCAGTTCGGGATGCGTTTGGAGGAGGTACTCGAAGAACTGTTTGCTTCCGGCAATGGCCTGCTGGAGGGCAAGGAGGGTGCGGACATCGTATTGGAGTAGGCCTTTGGACATGTTTTTTTTGGTGGTGAATAGATGATAATTGATTTTCTTTTTGTTCCTTTCTTTTTTTTTGAGTGTGATTGGGTGGTGTTGTGCTTTGGGTTTGCCGAGGGGTGCCGCACATGGGGGAGGCGACACCCCTTGGGGCGTTGTTGTCTTTAGGAGCGTATGTGGGCCCCGAGTTGGGTCTCGAGGTTCTTTTGCAGTTTGGCCATGACGGCCTCAATCTGTTTGTCGGTGAGCGTCTTTTCTTTGTCCTGAAGGATGAAGCTGACGGCATAGGATTTCATGCCCTCGGTGATGCCTTTGCCCTCATAGACATCGAAGAGGTTGACGCACTTGAGGAGTTTTTTCTCGGTGGAGTAGGCCACACGCTCGATGTCGGCAAACTGTACTTTCTTGTCGATGATGAGTGCCAGGTCGCGGCGTACCTCGGGGAACTTGGGTATCTCGGCATACAGTACTTCCTTGGTGGGGTAGCCTTTGAGAATGAGTTCCCAGTTGATGTCGGCATAGAAGACTTCCTGCTTGCAATCCATCCGTTTGAGGGTCTCTTTGGAGAGGCGGCCGAAGGAGCAGAGGAGTTTGTGGCTGTCGCGGAAGACAAGGTCGAGGCCTTCGGCAAAGTAATGTTCCTGGGCGGGGACGAAGTCGAGGCGCGTGATGTTGACGCGCATGCGGCGGAGGATGTTCATTACATGTGCCTTGAGGTGGTAGAAGTCGACGGGCACCACAGGTGCATGCCAGCCTTCGGGGTTGTTGCCGCCGGTCATGAAGATGGAGAGGTGGGGCGTTTCGACGTATTTGTCGGTTACCTTGTGCTCATCGGTGATTTGGTCGGCATTGAGAGCCATGGCGTAGGTGCGGCCAAACTCGTAGAGTTTCTGGTCGTGGATTTTATAATTGAGATTGCGCACCACACATTCCAGGCCGCAGTAGAGAAGGGTTTGGCGCATGACGTTGAGCTCTTTGCTGAGCGGGTTGAGGATGTGAACGTTGCGGGAGGCATCGAAGTCGGGGTTGTTCTCGAAATACTCGGCCTTGGTGAGCGAGTTGTTCATTATCTCGCTGAAGCCGTTGTTGGTGAGGTAGTCGGAAACAATGTTCTGGAGCTTGAGGGGATTGGGTTTGGGACTGAAGGAGAGGCAGCTGTTGACGTGGCTGTCGATGGCGATGTTGTTGTATCCGTAGATGCGCATGATTTCCTCGAGGACGTCGCACTCGCGGTAGACATCTACTTTGCAGGTGGGGATGGCGAGGTGCATGCCCGAGGGGGTCTCGGAGAGGATTTCGATGTCGAGGGAGGTGAGAGCGGTGCGGATGGCATCAACAGGAATCTCTTGTCCCACGGCGCGGGTGATGCGCTGGAAGTCGATGTCGACCTCGGCACGGGGGATGGGCTGGGGATAGATGTCCACCACCTTGGAGGCCACGGTTGCACCGGCTAATTCCTGAAGCAGGAGGACGGCACGCTGCAGGGCCCAGACGGTGATGTTGGGGTCGCAGCCGCGCTCGTAGCGGAAGGAGGCATCGGTCTTGAGGCCATGGCGTTTGGAGGTTTTGCGGATGGAGGTGGGGTTGAAGTAGGCACTCTCTAAGAAAACACGGGTGGTGCTATTGGTGACCCCGCTCTTTTGTCCACCAAAGACACCCGCTATGCACATTCCTTCCTGCTCGTTGCAGATCATCAGGTCGCGACGGTCGAGTTTGCGTTCCACCCCGTCGAGGGTGACGAATGGGGTGTCCTGGGGTAGGGTGCGCACGACGACATGGTTGCCGGTAATCTGGTCGGCATCGAAGGCATGCATGGGCTGACCTACCTCCATGAGGACGAAGTTGGTGACGTCCACCACATTGTTGATGGGACGGATGCCCACGGTGCGCAGCTTGTTCTGCAGCCACTCGGGGGAGTCGGCCACATGGACGTTCTCGAGGGTGATGCCGGTATAGCGGGGACAGAGGGTGGGTTCTTCCACGGTGACGCGGATGGGGTTGGCGCAGGTGTCGGCGGCTTGGGAGAGGTCGGCAACGTTGGGCCAATTGATTTTCTTATGGGCACCCTGGCGGGTGTTGAGGACGGCCACGATGTCCCGCGCCACACCGATATGCGAGGTGGCATCGGAACGGTTGGCGGTGATGGCTACCTCGAGGGTGTAGTCCTCTTCGAGGTGGAAATAATCTTTGGCGGGCATTCCAACAGGAGCATCGTCGGGGAGCACCATGATGCCTGCATGGTCAGAGCCAAGCTGAAGCTCGTCGGCTGCACAAAGCATGCCTTCGGAAACGGCTCCGCGGAGCTTGCCTTTCTTGATTTCGTAGAACTCGGTGTCGGAGGTGTAGATTTTGGTGCCAATCTGGGCGCAGACGACTTTCTGACCGGCTGCTACGTTGGGGGCACCGCAGACGATGTCGAGGGGACGGTCGCCACCCACATCTACCGTGGTGATGTGTAGGTGGTCGCTATTGGGGTGGGGTTGGCAGGTGAGCACTTGGGCGATGACCACATGTTCGAGGCCGCCTTTGATGCTTTCGACTTTTTCTACGCCTTCGATTTCAAGGCCTGAGAAGGTGAGGAGGTCGTCGAGTTGGTTTGGAGTGAGGTCGGTGTCGACATATTCGCCGAGCCATTTATAGGAGACTTTCATTTGTTTTTTCTTTTTTTGGGGTGGATTAGAAGTTGAAGTGTGCGGAGCCTGTTTTTTTTATTGAGGTTGGCACGCTGTGAATATACTATTTCTCAGCCAGTTTGGCCCATGTGTCCTTGAGGCTGCAGGAGCGGTTGAAGACAAGGTGGTCGGGGGTGGAGTCGCGGTCGGTGCAGAAGTAGCCCATGCGTTCAAACTGGAATCGTTGAGGCTCTTCAATGCCGGCTTCGTTGACCACCATGTGGGCTTGTCCAAGCGAAGGCTCGAGCTTGCAATGCTGCAGTACTTTGAGGCTGTCGGGGTTGAGGTTGTCGAGGAAGGTCTTGCCCTCAGGAGCCTCGTCGGGGGCTTCGGTGGCAAAGAGACGGTCGAACATGCGCACTTCGGCATCGATGGCCTGTGGGGCACTGACCCAGTGGAGGGTACCCTTGACTTTGCGACCGTCGGGGGCGTCGCCGCCGCGGGTGGCGGGGTCGTAGGTGCAATGGATGCAGGTGATGTTGCCGTCGGCATCTTTCTCGATACTTTGGGCGGTGACGAAATAGGCATAGCGCAGGCGTACCTCGCGGCCCAGCGTCAGGCGGAAATATTTGCGTGGAGCCTCCTCCATGAAGTCCTCACGCTCGATGTAGAGTTCGCGGCTGAAAGGTACTTGACGAATGCCGTCGGCAGGATTCTCGGGGTTGTTGACGGCATCGAGGTATTCCACTTGCCCTTCGGGGTAGTTGTCGATGACCAGTTTGACAGGGTTGAGGACAGCCATGCGGCGGGGAGCCACCTTGTTGAGGTGGTCGCGGAGGCTGTTTTCAAGACGTACATAGTCGATGATGTTGTCGCGTTTAGCAACTCCGATGTCCTCGCAGAAATTACGGATGCTCTCGGGGGTGTAGCCGCGACGACGGAAACCGCAGATGGTGGGCATGCGGGGGTCGTCCCATCCGGTGACGTAATGTTCCTTTACCAGCTGGAGCAGCTTGCGCTTGGACATGACGGTGTAGTTGATGTTGAGGCGGGCAAACTCGTACTGATGGCTGGGGAAGATGCCGAGCTGCTGGATGAACCAGTCGTAGAGAGGACGGTGGATGTCGAACTCGAGGGTGCAGATGGAGTGGGTGATGTTTTCGATGGAGTCGCTTTGGCCGTGGGCGTAGTCGTACATGGGGTAGATGCACCATTTGTTACCGGTGCGGTGATGCTCGGCATGGAGGATGCGGTACATGATGGGGTCGCGGAACTGCATGTTGGGGTGCGCCATGTCGATTTTGGCGCGCAGCACCTTGGAGCCGTCGGGGAACTCGCCGGCCTTCATGCGTTCGAAAAGGTCGAGGTTCTCCTCAACGGAGCGGTTGCGGTAGGGGCTGTTTTTGCCGGGTTCGGTGACGGTGCCACGGCCCAGTCGGATTTCCTCTTGGGTTTGGTCGTCCACATAGGCAAGGCCTTTCTTGATGAGCTCGACGGCCCAGAGGTAGAGCTGGTCGAAATAATCGCTGGCATAAAAGACATTGGCCCATTGGAACCCCAGCCAGCGAATGTCCTGCTGGATGGAGTCTACATATTCGGTGTCTTCCTTCACGGGATTGGTGTCGTCGAAACGCAGGTTGGTCTTGCCGCCATACTTCTTGGCAAGGCCAAAATTGAGACAGATAGACTTGGCATGACCGATGTGCAGATAGCCGTTGGGCTCGGGTGGGAAGCGCGTGAGAATGGACTTGTAGGTGCCCTCAGCGAGCCCCTGTTCGATGATTTCTTCCAAAAAATTACGAGATGTGTTTTCTTCCATCTTTATAAATTATTCATTATTATTCACTTATTCTAAAGGCGCAAAAATACCTTTAATCCACAAAAATACTAAATGTTTTTAATATATGCAAATTAAAAATAAGTGCACGGGAGATAGTGCACAAGGTAGGGTTGGTGGTTATAAGTTAGCAATTAATGGTTTAGGAATATTGGTGGCCTAAGTACTATAAATAGCAACTATCCATTGTGCACGAAGGCAATAAACGATACGATGCACGTTATCGGCCTATATTAAGTCATCGTACTCCCATTGGTCGGCGGGCACGTAGAGGTGGAAACAGAGGGCGTAGCCGTTTTTTAGGACTCCTTTTACGATTAGGCTAAAATAGGTGTCGTTTTTGGTGATGGTCATTGTGCCACTTTGGTAAGGGGAACCTTGGGTTTTATGGTTGCCGATGGAGCCTAAGAAGTAGTCGTAGCTGATATTGGCAATACTCATAACGCTTTTGTTATCGCCATTATCTATCGCGATTGTGTAAGTGATATCATCCTGGAACTTGGAGATATCGAAGGTATGATTGAGGCAGTTGGAGTCGAGGCTCACGTTGATTCTGATGGAGTAGTTGCCCTCGCTGTTGGTCTCTGTTGAATGGGAGGTAGTGTTGCTGTACAATTCTTTATTAAAGGTGTAGCTGCTTACCAGTTGGTGTAGCTTTCCGGCAGAGTAGAGCGTGTTGGGTTCGGTGTCGACAGCTGTTTCAATTCCTTTCTTGCAGCCAGCAAAGAGCAGGGCGGCACTTAACAGAGCGATGAGAAATAGTCTTCCTTTCATGGCGGTGTGGGGTTAATCGTTTAGATGACAAAGGCGGTTTCGTTTGAAATTCCAATCTGCAAAAATACAAAAAAATAATTAATTGCAAACAATTATTCTAAAAACACAGAGGTGGATGTTTTTTTTTACGAAGGTGGAATTGGTGTTGGTTTTTGTTGGTTATTTGAAATTAATTTGTATCTTTGCGGATGTGAAACTTAAATATTTATGTTATATGAAAAAGTCTTTAATTGTTGTTACTGTGGCATGTAGCTTGCTTTTTAGCTCATGTGCCTTTTTTGACAATCTGGCAAAGAATCTGTCGAGTATTGCCAATTTGCTAAATTGTGAGTACACGTTGAAGAATGTGTCGAACGTGACGGTTGCAGGCGTGAATGTGAAGAATGTGACCCAAGGCAATATTAATGCCACCGATGTGGTGAAACTGGTGAGCGCCATTACTGCCAAGAGCGTACCGCTGGGCCTGGACGTGAATATCAACGTGAAGAATCCTACCACTACCAATGCGCTGCTGACCACCATGGACTGGGCATTAGATGTGGCCACCACGGAGTTTGCTAAGGGCGTAACCGACAAGAACTACAATATCATAGCGCAACAAACCACCACGGTGCCGCTGGGTGTGAGCACCGACCTCTATAGGTTGTTTAGCAATGATGGTATTAACTCGCTGAAGACTTTCGCAAGCAGTTTTAATAACGAGGGCAAGTCTTCGCAGTTGGGGCTGCGTATTCGTCCCTCTCTCGGTGTGGGCACTCAGGTGATTAAGACCCCCAACTATATCACCATTATGAAGCCGACCACGAGCACTACTACCACTACCACGGGTACTAACAATACCAACAACACGGGCAATACCGGCAACACTGGCAATACCCGCACCTTCGGCACTACCGGCGGCAAAGGCAGGGTTACCCTTCAACACTAATCGTTAATTTGGATATCTTTCAAATAAGAAAGAGCCCTGCTGATTGCGGGGCTCTTCTTTATTTGTCGTAGCCATGTGATATGGCGGAAGGGGTGAGAGGAGGGTTAAACCTAAATCAGTCATGACCGACTTGGGTTAGAAACCCATGCCGAAGGTTTGCCAGTATTTGGCCTCTAACTGAGACCAGGCGTATGAGGTGTTCTCGTATTGTTGACGAGTGTAGTTGTTGAGAGTGGCATGAACCTCGTTGGTACGGTTGAGGCGGTCGTAGCGGGTGGCTTCGCGCTGGAGTGCTTCGAGACCATTGAAAGCTGCTTCCTCAAGGCTTTTGAGCTCTTTGTTCATGCTGTCTTTGGTGCGTTGCCATGCAACCGTGGCCAGCTTGTTGGCACGACGGTATTTCCATAGGATGGCATCGGGGTTGTATTGCTTGTGTCCACAGATGCTGTAGGGCTGGGGCAGCTCGGAGGTACCACAGAAGATGGGAACGCGGGGACTCTGTGCAGGATTGTCCACAGACATCCACACAACGCCACCAACGCAGTCGGGCAGCCATCCGCGACATTGAGCCACAAAGGAATAGGAGCACCAGGCCACGCTGACTGTACGACGGAAGTCGATGGTGCCAGGCGCAATGGTGTTGAGGGTACGCTGCATGGAAGAGCTGAGCCAGGGGTTGGCAATGGGGCTGATGATGGTGTCGTTGTAGGTGTTGCCCTTGTTGTCTTTGCGGGGCATGACCATCTTGACATTCTTACACATATCCAGGTCGGTACCTTCATAGGTGGAGCGGAAGAGTTCCATGACTTCACGGACGTCGACATTCTTGTCGGGACGCACAGAGAAGGGAAGCTCGGTGGTGTCCATGGTGAGGTTGAGTGAGGGGGCCAGCTGACTGAGGATAAAGTATTCGCGCTCGCGGAAGTTCTTGCCGTTAGCATAGCTGCTGTTGAAGGCCTTCCAGAAGATGAATTCGCCTTGACCATCCCATAGACCGTTGCGACGGGCAACGGCCTCAATGTTGTCGGAACACATGAAATATTCGGTGTTGTTGCGCTGGAGTCGGCCGATGCGGGCAATGTTGCAGGAGACACCTACCTGGTCGTCGGGGATGCGCTGAGCAGCCCAGATGCCACCGATGATGTTCTTTCCTTCACCCAGAATCTCCATCTGCCAGACCTCGTTGGGGTCGGCAATGGTGATGCACTCACCACCGTCGCCATAGCCGTATACCTTGATGAGGTCGCCAATGAGACGGATGGCGTCGCGTGCCGTGGTGCAGCGCTGAAGAGCAATACGCTCCAGTTCCTCGATAAGAAACATACCGGCAGGATTGATAAGGGTGTCGGGACCGCTGAAGGTGCTCTCACCGATGGCCAGCTGGTGTTCGTTGAGGCAGGGATAGGCGGTGTTGAGATAAGCATAGGTATGAGCCACTTCGGGGATTGCACCGGCAAGCCGAACCCCTGTGGTGTCGCCACGGAAGGTAGTGTGGAGGGTGCCTTTGTAGACCAAATGGACTTCACCAGGGGCATGGTCGGCAGCGGGTTCCATGTACATCCAGGTGCGGTAGCGGCCATCGCAGGTGTGTGATGTGATCACGCTGCCGTCTTTGGAGGCGGATTTACCCACCATGATACTGGTGCAGCTTTGACCTTCGAACTCGGGTTGGCTGAGCTCTTGTCCTACTGCGGTGAGGACAAAGGCCAGCAGGGCGAACGATAGTAGTACTTTCTTCATGATGAATTATTTTTTATTTATTTTTTTGTTTTCCTTTGAATAATATGTTTGGAGTTTTTTGCAAATCAACGCTGTGTGGCTAATGGCAATCTCAAAGCAAGGGAGCTTTGATTAATCGGTGAAAGACTTGTGCTGCCGGGAGAATGAGGTCGTCGGGGAAGTCATAGTCGGGGTGGTGGAGCTCCACATGGTGTTCGCCAGAGCCGATGCCGAACATGGCTCCAGGGAAATGGAGTAGGTAGTTGGCAAAATCTTCCGACCAGCGGAAGGGGGTGAGCAGGTGTTGGACACGACAGCCACAGTACTCTTCGATATGCTCGACATGGGCAGAGCAATTCTCGGTGGCTCGGAATGGGTCGCGGAGGAGGTGGGAGAGGACCAGATGATGGCGTGATGCTATTTCGCCGACGATGTTGTTGGCTTCGTTGAGTAGGTGCTCCATGGCATCGTTGGTGTAGGCTCGGAGGGTGAACATCACCTCAGCGTCGCCGGCAGATGTGCCGAAGGCTTCTTCGCCTAACTGGATGCAGATGAGGGTGGCTTGGCGGAAGTCTTCGCCTAGGGCATCGGGGTGGCTGTTGAACCGAGCAAACTGCTGGATGATTTCTGCCACAGCAAGGCCAGGATTGATGCCTTTCTCGGGTGTGGAGGCATGGGTGGCACGGCCGGAAAGATGGTAAATGACACCTGTGGAGGCCGCGGCAAATGTATGGAGGTTGAGCACTACCGTGCCCAAGGGGAAGCCTGGAAGGTTGTGAAGCGCATAGATGGCGCGGATGTTGTATTGTTGCAAGATGCCGGCATCGAGTATTTTTTGTGAGCCTGTGCCGGTCTCCTCTTCGGGTTGGAAGATGAGGATGACATTGCGGTTGGCAGGAAGCCCCTCCTCGGCAATGAGTCGGGCGAGTTGGAGGAGGATGGCGGTGTGACCGTCGTGTCCGCAACGGTGTCCAATAGGCAGGGCATCAATGTCGCCACGGATGGCTATGGTGGGATGGGAAGGCTCCGTACCCCATACAGCTATCACGCCAAAACCACCAACATTGGTGTGAATGTTGTCGGGGTGACACTCTTGAAGTTGGCTGGCGATGAGGTTGTGGGAGTACCATTCCTCGCCCGAGATGCCGGGGTGAGTGTGTAGGTCGTGCCGTATGGTGTTGATGGGTTTCATGACGGTTTTACATTCTTACTGTTGGTTGGCGTATTGGAGTATGAGGGATTTGAAAGTGTCGCCACGATGCTCAAAGTTGCGGAAAGCGTCGTAGCTGGCAGCTGCGGGGGAAAGGAGGCAGATGCGACCGCGTTGTGTGTGTTGGTAGCACCAACGCACGATAGCATCATAGTCATTCTCTACGAGGGTGAGCCGGCCTTGAATGGGTTCGTCGGGTCGGTCGGTCCATTCCTGAAGCATGCGGGCACCTGCTTGTCCTACAAAAACAAGGTTTGACACATGTTTGCCATAATGTTCAGGGTCAGAAAGATAGTTGGCTAATGCTGTGTAGTCGATGCCTCGGTCGAAGCCACCGAGAATAAGTGTGTCGACCCGTTCGAGAGCTTCCACGGCAGCTAGGGTTGCCTCGGGGATGGTGGAAATGGAATCGTTGTAGAAGGTGATGCCGTCAAAAGTGCCAACAAGTTCCAGTCGGTGGGGTAGGCCATGGAATGTGTTGAGCGCGTTGGAAAATTGGTCAGCAGTTATTCCGAGAAGGCTTGTGACTTGTTGTGCCACAGCGATATTGCTGAGGTTGTGTTTGCCTTTGAGCGGCGAAGGGAGCTGTTGTAGATGGGATGAGTAGCTATAAGGATGAAGATGGGTGCTGACATGGGTTTTGACTTCGGCAACTCTGTCGACGAGGTCTTGACTGTCAGTACAATAGAAACAATGGTCTTCAGACTCTTGACGCAGCATCATCTGCATCTTAGCCATTTGGTAGTCGTGGTAGTCGTGGTAGTGGTCAAGGTGCTCCTGATAAAGGTTGAGTATGACCCCGATGTGGGGAGCACGGTGGATGTTTTCAAGCTGGTGGCAGGAGAATTCGGCAACAATGAGCGACAGCTCGTCGAGTTGGTCGAGAATGTCAAACAAGGGAATTCCCATGTTGCCAGCCAGAACAATATGGCGCTGGGACCCCAAAGTGTGGCTGAGGATATGGTGGATTAGGGTGGTGGTGGTGCTCTTTCCTTTGGTGCCGGTGACGGCAATGGTCATGTCATGGTAAACCTGTAGGAAGAGGTCGGTTTGGGAGGTGATGGTGTTGAGGTTGCAGCGTCCCTCGAATTTCATTGTTGAAATGCCGGGGGATTTAATAATCAGGTCGTAAGGTTTATTACTGGATGTTGCTTTATCCAGAAGATTAAAAATCTCGTCATCGTTGCAGGCAATGTCAAAGGGGGCATCCGGCACAAGCTTTTGGAGCAAGGCGTGGGTGCTTTTGCCTTCGCGACCATATCCGGCTATGAGGATGTGTCGGTCAGCGAGGAGTGCGGTGAGTTGTTGTTGCCTGAACATTTTATATAAGTACTTTATTTATTTTGTAAGGTACAGGCCTCGGAAACAGCATGGGAGAGGATGTCGAGGTACTGGGAAGGTAGATTGTGGTCGGGGAAAAGCGTGTCGAGGGGAGTGGTGGGGTCAGTTGGGTGATAATCGTGGAGGAGGCAGGGTCGGTTGTTTGGGTACCAACGGCTTAAGGTCATGCTGAGGGCACTATGCACCTCGCTGATGGTCCCAACACATTCAAAAGGTTTCGTCTCAGCGCGGCCAGTCAGTTGGTCGAGATAGGGGCGCATGTCGGGGTCGTCGAGCATGCATTTGCCGAAGATGGCATCTAAACGTTGTGGTGGAATGAAAGGGGAGAGGATAATGTAAGCAAACAGGCACTTGGGACAATGTCCACACCAGATGTCTTGCTTGCTTCCAACATTGCAACTGCGGAAGACATCGAAGTATTTCTCGTAGCGGCTGAAGAGCATGGCAATTTGTAGTTCGGAGAGTGGACGGAGAAAGCTGTAGTAGTTGTACTTTTGGGAAATATGTTGTGCCACATAGTGGCGGAAATCATTTTCAAATTCGAGACTTTTGGAGTACTGGTGGTTGACATCGGTGCCTACCACGGTCGACTCATTGGCGCTACTTTCGTTGGAGAGCGCGATATTATTGATGCCGCTAAGCTGAGCGGCAAGGAGGGTATAGAAAGCCAGCATGGCGCTGAATGGGGTATGGCCGTTCAGGCAACCCTGGGCATTGAGTTCAAGCAGGCGGGGGTGAATGGTGCGGTGGATGACCAGCACATCGTCGAGGGTGTAACCAGCAGCTTCAATGCAGCCAATGGTGGCACCGCGAGGATTCATGATGAGCGGAATGGGTGATGCTTCGAAATGATGGAGCAGTTCGAGGGTGACCACGGAATCTTTGCCACCACCAATGGGAATGAGGTGGGAGGCCTGTATGTCGCGATGGGCTTCAGCCTGTTTTTCTGTGAGAAGTGAGGCTGAGCTGTCGATAGGAAGGGAGGTGATGGTGAGGAAGTCGTCAAGGGTGGCGTGGATGCCGTTGATGTAGAAGAATTCGCCAAGGCCGTTGAAGTACAGTTTCTTCCAGAATTGGATTTGCTCTGGAGAAAGGCTGCCGCAACGGATTTCAACCATGGGAGGACAATAACATTTCCAATAGCTGATTAGTTCGATTAGGCCGATGTGAAAGACCAATGGGTCGAGCAACTCCTTGGGTTGGTTGAAGTTGAGGAATGGGCGTGAAGGAATGAAAGCTGTGGGTGTAAACACAATCTCGTCTGAAATGCGAAAAGTAAAAACGATGTGCAGTCCGTCGGGCTGCACATCGTATTGATACCTTTCGTAGACAAACTTGGGGTATGTCTGGCGAAAACAGTTGTATTTTGTCTGGTTAGACATCTGTTTTACTTCAACTTGAATTCGGTGAAGCCAATCAGGCTGCTGTTGGCATAGAGGCTGACGCGATAGATGCCAGACTCCAGTTCGGTGTCGTCATCCTTGCTCCAGCTCATTTCGAAAGTGCGCTCATCGCCGGTGAACTCATACGACTGGACGGTCGTATAGGTGGTGCGGGTGCCGTTAGCATCGAATTTCTGCTCCATGGTTCCGTTGTGGAGGACGTTGTTGGAAGGTGAGGTGATGACGGCGTAGATGGTGACGGTGCCGGGCTCAATCACACTATTGGACAAGAGGGTACCCTCCACGCGGAAAGCGCTGGTGGCGGTAGCACGACTGGTGGGACGGCCAGTACCATTGGAGAGGCGTTTAAGCGGAGTCACGGTGATGGGGTCGGCAGAGAGGATGGAGGCACGGGTGACCTTGGCGGCCATCTTGGCGTTCTCCACAGCGGTATTCTCAGCGTTCTTCTTATAGGCAACCACTTCGCTGCGGAGGCTGTCGTTCTCGTTGCGCAGGATGACGTTCTCAGCGCGCAAGCGTTGCAGCTCCTCATAGTACTCATCGCAGAGAGCCTGCAGTTCGGCCAGTTTCTTGTTGATGCTGCCCTTGGTCTTGGCGGCATTCGACTTGGTCTGAGCGGTGGATTTAGCGGCTTCGGCTTTAGCCTTCTCAGCAGCGGTGTTGGCCTCGGCTACGAGGGCGGTCTGTTTGGCCACTTCCTCCTGCAGGCGGGCAATTTCGGCCTGCTGGCTGCTCACCTGGTTCTGAAGGAGGGCAACCTGAGCGGCATAGTCGGTGCTGGAAGGAGTGTTTTGAATTTCAACATTGCGCTGGCCAAGCAGGTAGGCAATATGGGCGGTAAGAGAATCGTTGGTGTTGGTGAGGCGTACCTTGTCGTTAGAAAGGGCCACGATGCGGACATCCTGCTCACGAACGAGACGCTGCAGGCGAGCGATGGTCTCTCTGTCGGCATAGCCGTCCACAGCCTTAATGTCGTTCAGTTCGGTATTCATCTGGTCAAGACGGCTCTGCAGGTGTGCTATCTCGGCTTTCTTGGCCTCGAGCTGGGCGCGGAGTTTTCTCACTTGGGCCTTGTTGGTCTTGGTAACGGTGCGGGTAGTGGTGGTAGGAGTGCCTTTGCCGTTGAGCTGGTCGATGAGGTTTTGGATTTCTGCGGCCTGGGCCTCGATGGCGCTGTCACGCTCAGACAGTTGCTTGGCATAATTGTCGCAATTGTCCTGCATGGCGTGGTAATCCTGCATGATGGAATCCAAAGTCACTTGCATTTCGTGGACAGAGGTGCCGTTTTGTTCGTTTTGATTGCACGAAACGAGGCATCCGGTAGTTAAAAAGGTAAGCACAACTACCTTGAAAAAAGATCTCTTTCTATTTGTCTTCATTGTATTTATGTTTTTATTTTATCTATTTTAAAAAATATTTGTATTTTTGTAATCAAAATGCAAAGATAAATCTTTTTTTTTGAATAGACAATTTTTTGACAAAAAAAATATATGAAACGTATAATAACCATTATTTTATCCCTATTATTTTTCATTTCTTTGGCGCAGGCGCAGCACGATGCTAGTCAGGGCATCCATATCGGAATGCAGGGGGGGATAGGTTACGGTCTCTATCGCGACATAGGGGCTTCACCATTGACCTATCGCGGGCTTGAATTGATGTCAGGACTTAGTGTGAGTGTCTGGCAGCCATTGTGGCGGTTCGAAACAAGGTTGAATCTCTGTGGTGGTGGCTATGGCAACCGTTTGGGATTGAATTATATGCAAGCATACGGAGGCCAGGTACGGATAGACTTTCAGGCAATGCGCAAAACGGTTGAGATGGGTCGATGGCAGTTGTGGGCGGGCGCTTCTTTGGACGACCGGGCCGACATACGATACAACAGCACCTTGGGTAATTCGTGTGTAGGGGCATCCAACTTCATTAATCTCAATCTGATAGGTCGTGCTGAGATGCATCTAAGTCATTGGGTACTACATGGCCAGCTTGCCATGACACCCCTCTCGCTCCTGTTGCGGCCGGGATTTTGCTATATGGACAACTACGACCATCAAATCAACAATCCATTGAGCGACTTTATGAAACAGTACCAATGGTATTGGGCAGGTGCCACCATCGTGGCCACCCAATTAGGCGCCACCCTATTACTGCAAAATGGCAACCGCGTGGCGCTTTCCTATCGTTGGCATTACCTCACTTCGCGAGCAACTGCCGACAACGTCACCGCCCCCTACACCTTTGAGCAAGCAGGCCATGCCATAGTTTTTGAGTTAGGTTTTAAGCTATAATGATTCATAAAGTCTGTTAAATATTTATTTAGATTATACCTATTATTTCGATAATTCTCACCTCTACCAGCAAATATCAAAGATGAAAAAAATACTCCTATCCATCATCTCCGGCTGTCTTCTCTTGGCGGTTACCTCATGCGAGAAAGCCCTCATGGTTGACGACGTTTCCGCCTCTCCCACCAGCACATTCGGTTACTTGTGGAAGAAGTTCGACCAGCAGTATGCTATGTTCGATGTCAAAGGGGTCGACTGGAACGCTATGTACGACAGCCTTTATCCCAGGGTAAACGATACCATGAGCAGCGATAGCCTCTTTCTTGTTTGTGCCGCTTTATTAAACAGCTTGCACGATGGACATGTCAACCTCTACACACCCTACGATGTTGGTCGTTCCGATTCAATCTATTACGACTTCTATAGTCAGAGCGATATCGATGTCAATACCGTGGTCTTGCATTACATGGGTGTCAACTATCATGTCGCCGGTGGTTTGGCCCATGCCGGACTCTGTGGCGACAGCGTCATCTATATCCGTTATGGCTCCTTCAGTAATGCCATCGGGGAGGGTCAACTCCGCCATCTGCTGCATTCTTATCCCAATGCCAAGGGGATGATTTTCGACATCCGTGGCAACGGGGGTGGTAATGTGGCCAACATCTATCGGTTCCTGAAACTCATGCCTTCCCACGGTCAGCCCCTTTACTATTCGCAGATCAAGTCGGGCCCTGCCCATGACGATTTCAGCCCGCTCGAAACCACCTATGCTCCTCTTGTGTCAGCGTCCGATACTGATGTCTTTGAAAAGCCAGTCATCGTGCTTATCGATCGTGGCTGCTTCAGCGCTGCCAGCTCCTTTGCCATCTGCACCTACGCTTATCCCAACATCACCCTGATGGGCGATACCACCAGTGGAGGATTGGGCATGCCCTCCACGGGCGTGCTGCCCAATGGCTGGCGCTACCGCATTACCCTCACCAGGACGCTGGCCCTGGATGGAGGAAACTATGAAAATGGAGTACCTCCCGACATCCCCTTGCGACTCGACTGGGAGAAGGTGTGGCAGCAAGGTCGCGACAACATCATCGACTCGGCCTGTGCCATCCTAATGAAATAACGTAAACTAAAGGTGGGTTCTATAAATTCCACATTTAAAAAACATTAATAAATATGAATGTACTTAAGGTGGGTTCTATAAATTCCACATTTAAAAAACAATAATAAATATGAGTGTACTTAAATTTTTCAGCGCTTTTGCCCTTATTTCGGCATCTTTCCGATTGTCAGTCGGTTACAATGCACCGCAT
>JAEEGG010000480.1_pt1 | contig 132800 bp, 105 predicted proteins | sample 9134161 | NCBI WGS metagenome assembly JAEEGG01 (sample SAMN16246543, study PRJNA631951) | gut metagenome | biome: gut microbiome; feature: rumen; material: CR-attached | host: Bos | place: Iran: Karaj | collected 2018-10
CCCGAATTAAGGGAAATTTGCTTCAAAAATCACGAAGGAGGACCTTTAGCCGCGAAAAGGTCATCTTTAGAAACGATAAGGTGGTCTTTAGCGCGCTAAAGACCACCTTATAAAGCATAAATATGCGTATAAATATGCACGGAAAGTCAGATGCCGAGGCCACCCTCGAAGCTGGACTCGACGGCCTTGGACTGCTGGACGCGGGAGTACGGCGGGATGTCGTTGGTGACCCAGATGTTGCCGCCGATGACGGAGTGGTGGCCGATGGTGATGCGTCCGAGGATGGAGGCGTTGGAGTAGATGGTGACGAAGTCCTCGATGATGGGGTGGCGGGGCACGTTGAGCATGTTGCCCTCGGCATCGTACTTGAAGCTCTTGGCACCGAGGGTGACGCCCTGGTAGAGGGACACGTGGGAGCCGATGATGCAGGTCTCGCCGATGACGACGCCCGTGCCGTGGTCGATGGAGAAGTACTCGCCGATGGTGGCACCGGGGTGGATGTCGATGCCGGTCTTGGAGTGGGCCTGCTCGGTGATGATGCGCGGTATGACGGGCACCTGCAGCTGGTGCAGGGCGTGTGCCAGTCGGTAGTGGGTCATGGTGTCGATGACGGGATAGCAGTAGATGACCTCGCCGTAGTTGGTGGCGGCGGGGTCGTTGTGGAACATGGCCTCGACGTCGGTATAGAGGAGTCGCTTGACCTCGGGCAGCTGCTCGATGAGCTGCAGGGCAATCTTCTCGGCAGCGCCCTTGACGTCGCCCTCGGCGCACTCCTCGCAGAACTGGAGGGCGCAGGCCACCTGTCGGCGGAGCAGGTCGTAGAGCTCCTCCATGTTGACGCCGATGACGTAGGAGCGCATCTTCGCGTCGGCCTCGCGCTTGTGGAAGTAGTCCGAGAAGATGATGCACTTGACGAGTTCGACGATGCGGCGGATGTCGACGACGGAGGGCAGCGGGGCCTCCGTGGCAGGCATCATGCGCAGTTCGTCCTTTGTATGCTTTGCCAGCGCCTTGACGTTACGCTGTAGTACTTCGTTCACCAATTCTTTCTGCATCGCTATATACCTTATTTATTATTGGGTGCAAAGGTATGCAAAAAATTGCGTTCCCGTAACGACTTAACATTTTTTTATATATTTTTTTGCCGTCAGGTGTTGACGGTTTCGAGATAATTTTGTATCTTTGCACCCGAAAAGAGTTTTCCAAAACGGAAAACTTTTTTCCTGCGATAAGGGGAAAAGTTTTCCAAAACGGATAACTCTGAGACAGAGAACGAAGAGACAGTTAACTAACCGACATATGGAAATTAAGAACTTTACCATCACCAAACGAGACGGTTCGAAAGACCAATTCTCGCTCGACAAGATCATGAACGCCATTGCCAAGGCGTTCGAGAGTGTGCAAGAACCTGCCGATCTGGGCGTCATCTCGAAGATCCTGGCCCATCTGGACATTCACAACGACATCACCGTGGAGGACATCCAGAACCAGGTGGAGGAAGCCCTGATGCGCGAGGGTTTCTTCAAGGTTGCGAAGTCGTTCATCCTTTACCGCCAGGAGCACACGGAGGACCGTGAGACGTTGCAGAAGATGCAGTTCCTGTCCGAGTACATGGAGTCGATGAACGCTGCCACGGGTTCGAAGTACGACGCCAACGCTAACGTCGAGCACAAGAACATCGCGACGCTCATCGGCGAGCTGCCGAAGTCGAACTTCATCCGTCTGAACCGCCGTCTGCTGACGGACCGCATCAAGAAGATGTACGGCAAGCAGCTGGCCGACGAGTACATCGACAAGCTGACCCACCACTTTATATATAAGAACGACGAGACGAGCCTGGCCAACTACTGCGCATCGATCACGATGTACCCCTGGCTCATCGGCGGCACGGTGGCCATCGGCGGCAACTCCACGGCTCCGACGAACCTGAAGTCGTTTGCCGGCGGATTCGTGAACATGGTGTTCATGGTGAGCTCGATGCTCAGCGGCGCCTGTGCCACTCCCGAGTTCCTGATGTACATGAACTACTTCATTGGCAAGGAGTGGGGTCAGGACTACTGGAAGCGTACCGACGAGCAGGCCGACATGAGTCTGAAGAAGCGTACCATCGACAAGGTGATCACCGACTACTTCGAGCAGATTGTCTACACGCTGAACCAGCCGACGGGTGCCCGTAACTACCAGGCCGTGTTCTGGAACATCGCCTACTACGACAAGTACTACTTCGAGTCCATCTTCGGCGACTTCTACTTCCCCGACGGCTCGAAGCCCGACTGGGAGGGACTCTCCTGGCTGCAGAAGCGCTTCATGAAGTGGTTCAACCACGAGCGCACGAAGACCCTGCTGACGTTCCCCGTCGAGACGATGGCCCTGCTCACCGACGAGGAGGGCAACTGCAAGGACAAGGAATGGGGCGACTTCACGGCCGAGATGTATGCCGAGGGCCACTCGTTCTTCACCTACATGAGCGCCAATGCCGACTCGCTGAGCTCGTGCTGCCGTCTGCGCAACGAGATCACGGACAACGGCTTTAGCTACACGCTGGGCGCCGGCGGTGTGTCGACAGGCTCGAAGAGCGTGCTCACCATCAACCTGAACCGCTGCATACAGTACGCCGTGAACCACAAGATGCCGTACCTGCAGTACCTGGCCGAGGTCATCGACCTCTGTCACAAGGTGCAGCTGGCCTACAACGAGAACCTCAAGGAGCTGCAGCAGCACGGTATGCTGCCGCTGTTCGACGCAGGCTACATCAACATCGGCCGCCAGTACCTGACCATCGGCATCAACGGACTCGTCGAGGCCGCCGAGTTCATGGGACTGAAGATCACGCCGAACGACGACTACCTGCACTTCGTACAGGGTATCCTGGGACTCATCGAGAAGTACAACAAGCAGTACCGCACGAAGGACGTGATGTTCAACTGCGAGATGATTCCTGCCGAGAACGTCGGCGTGAAGCACGCCAAGTGGGACCGCGAGGACGGCTACTTCGTGCCACGCGACTGCTACAACAGCTACTTCTACGTTGTGGAGGACGACTCGCTGACCATCCTCGACAAGTTCAAGCTGCACGGCGCACCCTACATCGAGCACCTCACCGGCGGCTCGGCCCTACACATGAACCTGGAGGAGCACCTGTCGAAGGAGCAGTACCTGAAGCTGCTGCAGGTGGCCGCCAAGGAGGGCTGCAACTACTTCACGTTCAACATCCCCAACACCGTGTGCAACGAGTGCGGACACATCGACAAGCGCTACCTGAAGGAGTGCCCGGAGTGTAAGTCGAAGAACATCGACTACATGACCCGCATCATCGGCTACCTGAAGCGTGTCTCGAACTTCTCGCAGGCACGACAGGAAGAGGCAGCAAGGAGATTCTACGCTACGGCGTAGGATCTTCGAGGAATGAGGAAGGATCTTCGAGGAACGAGGAAGGAGGAACGAGGAACGAGGAACGAGGAAGGAGGAGCGAAGTAGTAAAAAGACATGCTGAAATACGTTAACACTGGTATTGTTTTTCAGGAGATCCCGGACGAAGTGACACTGGCAATCAACATCTCGAATTGCCCGTGTCGCTGTCCGGGTTGTCACAGCCACTACCTCTGGGACGACATCGGGCTGCCACTCGACACCAACGCCATCGACGACTTCATAGCGAAGTACGGCGACGACATCACCTGCATCGCCTTCATGGGCGGCGACGGCGACCCCAAGGGTGTGAACCAGCTGGCACAGTACATCCACGAGGAGCACCCGGAGTTCAAGGTGGCATGGTACAGCGGCAAGACCGTCATCTCCAAGTCCGTCAACAAGTCGGACTTCAACTACATCAAGATTGGGCCGTACATCAAGCACCTGGGTCCACTGAAGGAGCGGACGACGAACCAGCGAATGTACAGACAGGAGGCGGACGGCGAGTTCGTCGACATCACCGCCCGCTTCTGGCGTTAGCACGATTACTTAATCATCCATCAAGACGGCATCCTCAACAGGGATGTCGTCGTTGTTTTCGCCCAACGGCAGCGTGATGTAGAAGACGGTACCCGTGGGGTTGTTGTCAGCCACGCGGACACGGCCGCCATGAGCCTCAACGATGTCCTTCACCTTGTACAGTCCGATGCTGTCGTCGTTGGCCACGGGCGGCACGAAGATATAGGGCTTCGCCTCCTCGGGGATACCCAGGCCGTTGTCCGTCACACGCAGCTCGGCCTCGCCGTTCACACGGTCAATGAGCACCTTGATGCGGCCGTCGTTGGGCGAGAAGTTCACGGAGTTGTCAAGGAGGATGCGCAGGGCATAGGCCATCTGCCGCTTGTCGAACGGCACCTCCAGCTCGTCGACTAGCGAGAGGAACGTAAGGCGCGTCTGCCTGCCGGCAGGCATCTGGTAGCCGTCACACAGGCTGCGCACGAAGCTCACGAGGTCGGCAGTCTCCAGCACGAGGTTGTCGGCAAAGGCCGAAGAGTCTGCGGCACGAGCCGTAGCATCGCCAGCAGGGGCAGCGTCTTGAGAAGCGGTTTCGGCAGCAGCTTGAGCGGCAGCAGCTTGAGTAGCAGCACCTTGAGCAGCAGCATCGTTGGCGGCCGCCTGTCCCTGGTGCTCACGCTCCCAGCGCGACTGCATCTCGTGCAACCATTGCGTCTTCTCCGTCTCACGCCGCAGCTGCTCCAGTCGCATATGCTCTTGCTGGCGCTGCATGAAGCGGCGACGCCACCACCAGGCAAAGGTCGTCAGCAGGAGGATGTACAGCAGGATGGCCCAATGGGTGCGCCACAACGGACGGGCGATGTGTATGCTCAGGACACTCTCCTGGTCGCCCATCGTACCGTCGTCGTTCATCATGCGGACACGCAGCGTGTAGTCGCCGTCGCCCAGCGACATGAACGAGATGTTGGGATTGTACTCCGATGTCTTGTTCCAGCTGTCGCGGAAGCCTTCGAGCATATAGACGAAGCGCTTGTCGTTGCCGGCAAGGCCTGCGTTGGACCCCAGCTGGATGGTGAAGTTGTTCTCAGAGCTCTTCAGGTTCAGATGGTCGCTCTTGCTGAGGGCCGTACGCAGGACAACGCGGCCGTCGACCTTGTGGCCCACATTCACCTCCTGGTCGTAGATGAGCAGGCCGCTGAAGACGGGGCGCTCGTTGCTGGTACCCGAGCCAATACGCTTGGGTGTGAGGATGTCAAGACCACCCTGGCCGCCTATCAGCAGACGGCCGTCACGCGTCACGTGGGCAGAGCGCTGGTTATAGGTGCCCTGCTGCAGGCCGTCGCGATGGTTGAAGCTGCGGATGATGAACTGCCACGAGCCGTCGGCTGCCTGCTGGGGAATGATACGCGAGACGCCATGGTCCGTGACCACCCACATGACATGCGCCAGGTCCTCGGTAATGGAGCACACGCTGGAGCCGTAGAGGCCGTTGGTCATATCGAGGGTCTGCAAGTGCTGCGTCTTCGGGTCGTAGATGCACACGCCGGAGACGGAGCCCTGCCAGACGAGTCCGCGGCTGTCCTCCATGACACAGACGGTGCTGCCGGTGTTGGTAGGCAGATTCTCGCTGCCAGGGAACACCTGGTTGATGAGGCGGCCCGTCACCGGGTTCACCAGAGAGTAGTAGTAGCTCGTACCCACCATCAGCCAGCCTTTCTTCGTCCAGCTGGCGGTAGTCATGTAGTTGCTCGGCAGGGGGGTGTTCGACTGGTCCCACGTGCGGAACTTGCCCGTCTTCAGGTCGAGCATCTGGATGCCACCACCCAGCAGGCCCATCCACATACGGTGCCACTTGTCCTCGACGACACTCCACACGCTGTTGTTGGCCAGGCCACCAGGCTGTCCCGTCGCCACGTAGTTGACGATGGTCGCCTCGCCAGCGGCCTTGTTGCCAGTAGGCACGCAGCGCACCAGTCCGCCGTTGTAGGAGCCGAACCAGATGGAGCCGTCGCTGGCGTAGGTGCTGCCCACCATGATGTTGCCGCTGAGTCCGCTGTTCTCGGCCGTGTAGTGCTGCAGCTGCTCGTTGGTCTCAGCATCGTAGACGATGATGCCGCGGTCGTTGGTGCCCACCCAGAAGTGGCCGTAGCAGTCCTCGACAACGGTGGTCACATCGCCCAGCTCGACGCTGCGGGCATAGGTGCTGCCCGCACGGTACTGGTTGGCACCGTTCTTGTACGTGCCTATCCATATCTGGCCGTCCTTGTCCTCGTAGAGGTTCTTGGGCGTGTTGTCGCTCAGGCTCAACGGGTCGAACTTGTCGTACAGGAACTGTCGCAGCTGGCGCGACTTCAGGTCGACGACGAAGAGGCCGTCATGGTCCGTAGCCACCCAGAGCTGTCCGCGACGGTCTGTCAGCACGTCCCACACCATCAGCTGCTGAGGAACGTTCTCCACACCAAAGGCCCTCAGCATGTCGGGCAGCGTCTTGTACCACCGCTTCTGCTTTTGGATATAAACAAAGGAGTTGTAGATATTCCTGATGTAGAGGTTGCCCTTCTTGTCAATCCGCATGCTGTACTCCTGGTTGGGTACGCCGCCGTGGCGCGTCATCCACTTGTTCTGCCACGAGATCCACCCCTTCTCGCCATTGAAGCACACCATCTCGCCATTGAACGTCGAGATGATGACCGACGAGCCAAGGTCGGCAAAGTTAGAGATGCCATAGTCAGGACGCAGCTCCTGCGGCCCGTAGCCCAGCTCGAACTTGTGGAGCCGCTTCGAGAAGGGATTGTAGTAGTAGAGTCCGTCGTCGTAGAGCTTCACCCAGTAGTTCTTGCGCGAGTCGATGTAGAGACGCTCCACACCACCGTTGATGCCGAACTTGGCCAACTCGCCGTTGACGTTACGCTCGAAGCTCTCCGTCTGGGGGTCATAGATACAGTAGTTCATGCCGAGATGGAGCCACAGACGGCCGTCGCTGGCCTCAAAGATCTCCGTCACCTGGTTGTCGCGGATGGTCGTCGTGTCACGCTGGTTGGTGTAGAACGACTTGAAGCGGTAACCGTCATAGCGGTTCAGGCCGTAGGCCGTGCCAATCCACACAAAGCCACGGGAGTCACGGTACACGCAGTTGACTTGCGAGTTCGACAGGCCGTCGCTGGTATCCAGACGGCGGAACTTGGCATCGGGCAGCAAGGCGCCGGAAGCCGTGACGGCCATGGTGGCTATGACGAGGGAGATCAGTAGTTTTCTCATAGGACGATGGTTGTTTTTCGTTAACAATGCTGTTCAGCCCATGATCACCCCGAAGGCATAGCCCTCGCCCTTCAGCCACTCAATGCTGGCGGGCAAGGCCGTACGGAGCTTGTCGATGGACTTCAGAGAGTCGTGGAACGTGATGATACTGCCAGGACGGGCATAGCGCTGGACATTGCGCACGACGTCGCTGGCCGTCATCCACTTGGAGTAGTCGCGCGTCACCAGGTCCCACATCACCACCTTATACTTGCGCGAGAGGATGGCGTACTGGTCGTGGCGCATCCAGCCGTGGGGCGGACGGAACAGATGACTGCGGATATAGGCGTTGGCCTTCTCGACATTATAACAATAGTCGTGGATGTTATGACGGAAGCCGCTGATGTGGTTGTGGGTGTGGTTACCCACCTGGTGTCCCTCAGCCAGTATGCGTTCATACAGCTCGGGATACTTGCGCACATTGTCGCCCACCATGAAGAAGGAGGCCTTCACGCCATAGTGGCTGAGCGTATCGAGGATGAAAGGCGTGGACTCAGGTATGGGGCCATCATCGAAGGTCAGGTAGACGACCTTCTCATGATGGTCCATACGCCAGAGTGCCCTCGGGTAGAGCCAGCGCAGGTAGATGGCTGGTTGCTCGATAATCATTTAGAATCCCAGGTTTCCGCCCTTAGTCTGATAGAGTGCGAGCAGCTGCTGCAGGTGGGCATCCATCTTCTCGGCCAGTTTCGTGTCGACGAGCTGTGTCAGCTGCAACTCCTGCTGGAGGATATACAGATGATACATACATTCGCGTGAGGAGGCGTTGAAGCGGCTGGCATCGAGCGAGCAGTACCAGCTTATGTACTGTGCCGACTTCGTCCACAGCTTCTGGAGCAGATCCTTAGCCTTCTCCTTCTGTCCGATGGCAGCATACGAGCGTGCTATCTCGAGTGAGCCGCTCTGGTAGTCGGCAGGCACATTCTCCTCAGGCAGCTCCTTGTCAGCCAAAGCCAGCACACGGGCGGCCTTGTCGTTCTTGCCTTCGTTCACAAGGTTGATGGCCAGCTGCGACAGCAGGCGACGATGGGTGTAGCACATACGCATCACCGTCTCGTCGAGGTAGATGCCCTTGGTGCTGACGCCACCGAACTTGAAGCGGTTCATCACATTGTCGTAGACCCTGTCAGTATCGAAGTTCTTCATGCCAGGCAGCGTCTTGCCGTCGATGTTCGTCGTAAACGGCGTGATGCGGTTCACCAGACCCTCCTGCACGAAGTTGTCGCCAAGGTTCATGTAGTTCTCGGAACCAACGGTCAGAGCCACGTAGATGGGACGTACCCAGTTGGCGTTGGCAATCATCTCGAGCATCATGAGATCGCCCTTGTAGAGGGCGCTCTTGCCCTTGAGCGAGATGACCATGCGGTCGGGTATCGAGTCGCCCTGCAGCAGCATACCGCTCTTACGGACAGCCTCCTTGTCAATGGTGACATAGACGGTGTCGGTAGGAATGATGTGGAGATCAGGATTCGTCGAGCGCACCCAGTACTTCAGTATGTTCTTCAGCTCGAAAGGCTCGTCGCCAAACTGTGCGCGGGCCCCCTCGGGGTCTTCCTCGTAGTACTTCAGGACCTCGGCCTTGGCACTGGGGTCAAGCTGTACGTACTCGTTCGTACCAGCGCAGTACTCCAGACGCTTCCACGTGATGGGCAGCGACGGCGAGTCGTAAGCCGGACGAATCATCTGGTCGATGTACCAGTCGGTCTGCAGATAAGAGAGGTTACAGACGCGGGCATCAGTACGCACACCCTCCGTATCCTGGTTGTACCACAGGGGGAAGGTGTCGTTGTCGCCGTTGGTAAAGATAATCGGGTTACCCTCCTGCTGGAGCGACATGAGGTAGTTCTGACCAAAGTCGCGGCAGGTATAACGACCGGAGCGGTCGTGGTCGTCCCATGTCTGCGAAGCCATCTGGATGGGAACAAGCAGACAGACGAGGCCAACGACAGCTGCCAGGGGAACGAGACCCTTCTTCATCTTCTTCTCCAACAGGTCGTAGATGGCTGCCACACCCATGCCACACCAGATGGCGAAGGCATAGAACGAGCCGGCATAGGCGTAGTCGCGCTCACGGGGCTGTACTGGCGTCTGGTTCAGATAGACCACGATGGCCAGTCCCGTCATGAAGAACAGGAAGAAGACAACCCAGAACTGCTGGATGCCCTTCTGTCCCTTCTTCAGCGACTGCCAGAAGAGACCAATGAGTCCCAAGAGCAGCGGCAGGCAGTAGAACACGTTATGACCCTTGTTGTTCTTCAGGTCGTCGGGCAGCTTCGACTGATCGCCAAGACGGGCATTGTCGATGAACGGGATGCCCGTGATCCAGTTGCCGTGCTCCAGTTCGCCGTGGCCCTGGATGTCATTCTGACGGCCTGCGAAGTTCCACATAAAGTAGCGCCAGTACATCCAGTTGCACTGGTACGAGAGGAAGAAGCGCAGGTTCTCGAACTGCGACGGGATCTTCACCGTCATCGGCTCGCCACAACGGTCGTAGGGCACCTCCGTGCCGTCGATGCTACCCATCCACGACTCGTAGTCACGGGCATGGCCAGAGTCGTACATGCGTGGGAACAGCATATTCTGGGCATACTTGTACTCATCCTTGGTACGAACGACGAAGTAGGAGTCCTTCTCGTCGGCAGAAGCCTTCTCCTTACGCTGATAGACGGGCTTGCCTGTCTTCATGACAGGACGGCAGATGCGGCCGTCGCTCTCGAGAGCCACCTGCGAAGTGTAAGCCTGACCGTAGAACAGCGGGCGCTGACCGTACTGGTCACGGCCCAGGTAGTCGCCAAGGGTGAAGATATCCTCGGGCGAGTTCTGGTCCATCGGGGGGTTGGCATCCGAACGGATGACGATGACGGCATACGTGGAGTAGCCAATCATCAGCATCAGCATACAGAGCAGGGCGGTGTTCTTCAGACGCGGCGTGACCATGGCCACCCGCTTCGACTCTCCCTTAGGCAGGTACGTGCGGTTCAAGACCAGCCACAGCACGGCCAGCACGACAATGCCGATGACGACGGCCGACCAGCCGTAGCCGTAGAAGGGAATACCCAAAAGGGCCACGCTGAGCAGGAAGGCCAGGTTCTGGCGCTTCGTGTTCTTGTCTGTGGCGTTCTGTGTCTCCCAGATGGCCCAGATGACGATGCCCGCCAACAGAAGGATATAGATGTAGAGACCCGTGTTGAACGACATACCAAGGCTGTTGACAAACAGCAGCTCGAACCATCCGCCGACGGTGATGATACCCGGCACAACGCCGTAGAGCACAACAGCCACGAGGGCGAACGACACCAGCAGGGCAATGAGCGAGCCCTTGGCGTTGGCATTGGGGAAACGCTTGTAATAGTAAACCAGCACGATGGCAGGCAGACAGAGCAGGTTCAGCAGGTGGACACCGATGGAGAGGCCTGTCATGTACATAATCAGCACCAGCCAGCGGTCGCTGTGAGGCTCGTCGGCATGGTCCTCCCACTTCAGAATAAGCCAGAAGACGACAGCCGTAAAGGCCGAGGAATAGGCGTACACCTCACCCTCGACAGCCGAGAACCAGAAGGTATCGCTGAAGGTGTAGATCAGCGCGCCAACCATACCAGCAGCCTCGATGGCGATGAGCTTCGCCGTCGTCAGCTCGTCCCACTTGTCGATGAGCAGACGGCGCGTCAGATGCGTGATACTCCAGAAAAGGAACAGGATACACGTTGCAGAGAGCAGGGCGCTCATCGTGTTCACCATGCGTGCCACTTGTGAAGGGTCGCTGGTAAACTGTGAGAACAAGTTGGCTGTCAACATGAAGAAGGGTGCCCCAGGGGGGTGTCCGACTTCCAAACGGTATCCCGTCGTAATAAACTCAGGACAGTCCCAGAAAGAGGCTGTCGGTTCGATGGTAGAGCAATAAACGATGGCGGCAACAAGAAAAGCCAGCCAGCCGCAGACGTTGTCAACGAGCCTGTAGCCAGCCTTGCCGCCTTGCCCAGCAAAGAATTGTTTCATTAGTAAAGATATCTTTTAACGTTAAAATTCATGCAATTTGCCTGCAAAGGTAGCAAAAAAAGTGTAGAGTGAAAAGTGAAGCGTGAAGAATTTACGCCCGCTCTACATAAATTAACGTTCAGAGCAGCAATCCAGCACCATAGATAAGGATTAAATAGCGGAACAGCTTGCCAAGCGTGATGGCGATGAAGGTGATGACGACATTGGCACGCATCAGTCCCAGCAGGATGGTGATGGCCGAGCCCAGCAGGGGCAGGAAGGCGAAGAAGCCCATCCACGCGCCTTGGCCCCGCATAAAGCGCTTGGCCCTGTCCAGATCACGCGGTTTGACATGGAGGTAGCGTTCGAACCACTCTGTCTTACCCAGGCGTCCCACGCCATAGTTGAAGGCCGAGCCCAGCACATTGCCGATCGTTCCGTACACCATCAGCTGCCAGGGGTCCAGTCCCGTAGCCATCAGCGCCACCATGACGGCCTCGCTCGAGAAGGGGAAGAAGCTGCCTGCCAGAAAGGCGGCAAGCAGCATACCCATATAGCCGTAACCGCTTAGAAAATCGATGATGACATCCATAGACAGTAGGCCGTAATGAACAGACAAAGGCCGACAATGACGCAGAAGGCGATGTTCGTCAGCTTTGTATAGGTCAGGGCGACAAAGTGTGCCGCGAACGGAGCCGTATTGATGATAAGCAGACGCATGAGCACGTCATAGTGCTGGGGCTGCAGCACGAGCAGCACAATGGTCAGCAGCGCCATCGTCATGAAAAAGGCGTACAATTGGCGCGTACGAATCTTGTCATTGTAGCTTCTGCGCCAGAAGTGTACGATGCCCGTCACCAGCAGGAGGACTGTCATGGCGAACACCAGCACCTGTGGCCATGTCACGTGGCTATAGTCGCACAACGGTTCCCACTGGGCAAGGGCAGCAAAATGGTCAACAAGGGCTGCTGTCCGCTGCTGATAGACAAACCATCCCGCACTAAGCCAGTAAGGTGTCAACAATCCCAACAATGAGGCGGCCAATGTCTTGTGGTTCAGCGCGCTCAACTCTGTTGCCGTCAGCACCCAGATGAATGGCACGAAATAGAGCATCTGTACCCAAAGCATGGAAGCCAGTCCCAAGCATATTGACGCATAGAACATCCAGCCGGTGGCCTTTTCATCGCGGTAACAGCGGAAGAGCAAGACGTTGCTGACGATATAGCACAGCTGCGCGGCACCGCCCTTGAAGTTGTCGAACAGGAAGCAGGCCATGCACGACAGGACCAGGAACGCACACGACACCATCCGGCTATAGATGCGTATCAGGGCGTTGAAATTGTTCAGCAAGACGATGAAATATGCTGACAGAGCGAAGCACGCGAACTGTAGCCACCACTGATGGACGAGCAGTCCGCCAAGCAGCCATATCACCACAGCATAGACTGCCGTCACGGGCAATGCGTAGCGGCTCTCGGCAATATGGTTCTGCAGGCGTTTAATCATTTAGAGGTCGGCGCCGATATCACGACGGAAATACTTGTCGGTAAACTGTATCTTCTGGGCTTCGTTGAACGAGTGCTGAAGGGCCTCGGCCTTATCGCGGCCATAGCTGCTGACAGCAATGACACGACCGCCGTTGGTGACAACCTGACCATCCTTCAAAGCCGTGCCGGCATGGAAGACGATACTGCCTTCCACCTGATCGATGCCGCTGATGGGGTAGCCTTTCTTGTAGGCCTCGGGATAGCCACCGGAGACGAGCATCACACAGACGGCAGCACGCTCGTCAAACACGATTTGGCGCTCATCAAGGTTGCCTGCTGCCACACCCTCGAACAGGTCAACGATGTCGCTCTTCAAGCGCAGCATGACGCTCTCGGTCTCGGGGTCGCCCATACGGCAGTTATACTCGATGACGTAGGGCTCAGGCTCTCCGGTCGGCGTGTTGGTGCGGTTGATGAGTCCGAAGAAGATAAATCCCTTGTAGTCAATACCTTCTGCAGCCAAGCCCTCGACGGTGGGACGGATGATGCGATTCTCCACCTTCTGCAGCCACTCCTTCGTGGCGAAGGGAACGGGCGAGACACTACCCATGCCACCCGTATTCAGGCCAGTATCATGCTCGCCGATACGCTTGTAGTCCTTAGCTTCAGGAAGTATCTGGTAGTGACGACCGTCGGTAAGCACGAATACGGAGCACTCGATGCCACTCATGAACTCCTCAATGACGACACGCGACGAGGCGTTGCCAAACATACCGCCAAGCATCTCCTTCAGCTCGCGCTTGGCATCGTCGAGCGTAGGCAGTATCAGCACGCCTTTGCCAGCGCACAGGCCGTCGGCCTTCAGCACATAGGGAGCTTGGAGCGTCTCCAGGAACTTCAAGCCCTCCTCAACGTGCTCGCCGTCGAAAGTCTGATAGCGGGCGGTGGGGATGTTGTGACGCTGCATGAACGCCTTGGCAAAGTCCTTGGAGCCTTCGAGAACGGCACCTGCCTTCGAAGGGCCGATGACAGGCACGTCCTTCGTTCTGCTGTCGGCCTTCAAGTCGTCATAGACGCCCTTCACCAACGGGTCCTCGGGACCAACGACCACCATGTCGATGCCCTTTTCGACGACAAACTGCTTGATAGCCTCGAAGTCGTCAGCCTTCATGTCGACGTTGGTGCCCACATTGCCTGTGCCGCCATTACCTGGTGCAATGTACAGTTTCTCACACTTGCTGCTCTGCGCAATTTTCCATGCTAAGGCGTGCTCACGGCCGCCGCTGCCTAATAACAGAATCTTCATTGTCGTATCTTCTTTAGTTATATTTCCTGTTTTTTGTTGTCTATAGCTCCCCGACATCCACCAGGCCGTTCATGATGACATAGACGATGATGTCCGCCAGCGACCGGGCACGGAGTTTCTCCATGATGTTCTTCCGATGGGTGATGACGGTGGTGAGGCCAATGTTCAGACGGTCGGCTATCTCCTTGTTGATGAGTCCCTTAGCCAGCAGGATGGCCACCTCTATCTCGCGGGGCGACAGAAGCGATGCGCTGTCTGTATCAGTATGCTGGTGACCCTGCGGATGTCCTCTGTGGTACAGGCCCAGGATGGTTTTCACCAGGGCCGTCTCACTCTGACACACGTTAAACGTTGGCATACCTGCTATCTGCATATCGCCATTGACGAGGACGATAGCACGTCTTCCGAGACGGCGGAAGAAGCCCACATGTTCGAAATAGATGCGCGACGCCACGAAGTAATGTGCGAACTGCCCTTCGTCAGCAGCCTCCAGCTGGCCGAAGTCACTGAAAAGCCTCACCTCTGTCATCGGGATAAGGTCTTTCAACAACTGCTGCATACCCAGTGCGGCAAGAACGTTGTTGTCAACGACGGCTAACTCAAAACTTGGCATCTTACCTTTTTATTTTAGGGGTTTCAGGTAGTCCTCGAAATAGCGTGTGATACGCTCATGCAGATGTACTGAGGCATGGCCACGCATATTGTGCTCCTCGCCAGGATAGGCAAAGAAGTCGGGCTGCGTGCCAGCCTTGATGCAGGCGTCAAGGAACGAGAGACAGTGCTGAGGCACAACGGTATTGTCGTTATAGCCTGTGATGATCTGCAGACGGCCTTTCAGCTGATCAGCCTTATGAATGAGACTGGTCTTCTCATAGCCCTCCGGATTCGACTGCGGCGTACCCATGTAACGCTCACCATACATCACCTCGTACCATTTCCAGTCAATGACAGGACCACCGGCAACGCCTACCTTGAAGACGTCGGGATAGTTCGTCATCAGCGAGATGGTCATAAATCCGCCAAACGACCAGCCATGGACGCCCAAGCGGTTCATATCTACGTAGGGCAGCGTCCGCAGATAGTCCACACCCTTCATCTGGTCCTGCATCTCCACCTGTCCCAGCTGGTGGAAAGTGGCCTGTTCAAAGGCAAGGCCGCGGTTCTCAGAGCCACGGTTGTCGAGAATAAAGACGATATAGCCTTTCTGCGCCATATAGGTCTCCCACGAGCGACTGCCATAATGCCATGAGACATCTACGTTATGGGCGTGCGGGCCACCATAGACGTAGACGACGGTGGGATACTTCTTTTCAGGATTGAAGTCGCAGGGCTTCACCATACGGTAATAAAGGTCGGTCACCCCATCGGCGGCTTTGATACTGCCACACTCGAAGATGGGCTGTTCGTAGTCTTTCCACGGATCTCCAGCCTCTAAGAGGGTCGTAGGGGAGGATTTCTTCTGCGCGATGTTGACAACATCGATGACACGTGGTCTCGTCGGTGTAGAATAGCTGTCTATCAGCAAGTTGCCCGACGGCGACAGCTCCGCCCGATGCATACCGTCGACAGTATCCAATGGCCGGATGATACCGTTAGTGACGCTGACGCTGTAGAGGCGCCGGTGCAGGGGATGCTCTTTGTTGGCGGCAATGACGATGCTTTTCTGCTTGGCATTAAAGCCCAACACGTCCATCACCACCCACGGTCCGCTGGTGAGCTGTTTCAACTGTTTGCCATTCACGTCAAACAAGTAGAGGTGGTTGTAGCCGTCCTTCTGGCTCTGCATCACGAACTTCGTATCGTCCCACGGCAGGAACTGTATGGGATGCAGCGGTTCCACGTACTTGTCGCTTGTCTCGCGGTATAGTTCAGCGATGCGCTGGCCCGTCACAGCGTTGTAGCTGACGAGTCGGCAGTCATTCTGATCGCGGTTCAGCTCAAACATATAGACGGTCTTGCCGTCAGGGCTCCAGCTGATATTCGTGAAATAGCGGTCAGTGGGGTCACCAGCCTGCAGATAGACCGTCTTGTCTGTCCTCAGGTCGTAGACACCAACCGTCACCTGGTGGCTGGTCATACCCGCCATAGGGTACTTGTCCGGCTCGTAGGTAGCCTCACGGGGGAAAATGTCCACCTGCGGGTAGTCAGCGACCATACTCTGATCCATCCGATAGAACGCCAGCCGCTGACCGTCGGGACTCCAGAAGGTGCCTTTCTCGATGCCCCACTCATTGCGGTGGACACTCTGTCCGTAGACAATCTCGCGACTGCCGTCGGTGGTCAGCTGGTGCATCTTCCCTTGGCTGTCAGCTACATACAGCTGGTTGTCTTCCACCCAAGCCGTCGCTTTCGAGACCGTATTCCAGTCGTTAGCCGTCTCACCCGAGATACTATCCTGCCATACTACTTTGTGGGCTTTGAAATCGACGAGGATGTTGGCCTTCTTATTGCCGACGGCCACAAGTGGTTTGTCTGGGTATGGGAACGTGGCGTTCATCAGATGGCGCACGTAGCGGTTCTCCTCTTCGTTGCTCTCTGCCCATTCATTGATTTGCTCAAGCGTGAAGAGTAGCGTCTTCTTGCCCGTTTTGGTGTCAATAAGGTAGCACTCTTCCACATCCGTCTGCACCAGCCGGTCGCCCCACCACGTCAGCCACATATTCTCGGGCTGCATATTGTGGTAGTTCATTCCGCCGAAGTTCAGGTCTTCAAGAGAGAAAAGCTTCTGCATCTTATCAAACAGCATATCAATTATCTCCTCAGCCTTCTGCTCTGCCTGTTTGCTCTCCTGAGCGTTGATGGCGAGAGGCAATAGGAGGAAGGCCAGGATGAATGGGTATTTAATCTTCCTCATCATCGAACCGCTTACGTTTACCACCGAAGTTCTTACCGGGTTTCCTCGTTTTCTTATCTGCGAAGACGTCGTGCTTGTGGAAAGTGAACGACCGGATGTCGCCATCCTCGTTCTGCTCCTGTTCCTCGAGACGCTGCTTGAACTCACGGTTCTTCTTGAAACGGTGTTTCTCGGCCATCTGACGTTTCTCCTCATCGGTCTTGACGGTACCGCCTTCTGAGCGGAACACCTTCATCTTGCCATCAAACAGCTGGTACTTGCGGAACTCACACTCCAGCGAGCCGTTGAAGAGGGGGATCTTGATGCTGGGCTTCAGACCAATCTGATCGAAGCACTCCTCACGATAGGAAAGAATCCAGGCATCGTTGCCCGTAAACTCATGCTTCAGACGCTCACCGATCATACGGTACGTCCCCAGCAAATCGGGCGTAGAAATGCGCTCACCATAAGGGGGATTCGTCACCATGATACTCTTTTCCGACGGCCGTTTGAAGTCCTTGAAGTCCTGCTGCTCAATGGTGATACTACTGGTCAGTCCAGTGGCCTTGACATTGAGACGGGCAGTGTTGACGGCCTTCATGTCGATATCGTAGCCGTAGATATGGTGTTTGAACTCCCGCTCCTGCGAGTCGTCGTTATAGATACGGTCGAAGAGGTCGGCATCAAAGTCGGGCCACTTCTCAAAAGCGTAGGCCTTACGGAACAAGCCGGGAGCCATATTGTGGGCAATGAGGGCTGCCTCGATGAGCAGCGTACCGCTACCACACATAGGGTCAATGAAGTCCGTGTCGCCCTTCCACCCCGTCATGAGTATCATACCCGCAGCCAGCACCTCGTTCAGCGGAGCCTCAACGCTCTCCTGACGATAGCCGCGACGATGCAGCGACTCACCCGAAGAGTCGAGCGAAAGGGTACAGCGGTCCTCTGCAATATGGATGTTCAAACGGATATCGGGATTGGCCACGGAGATGTTCGGACGTTTGCCCGTCTTCTCGCGGAACTGGTCAACGATGGCATCCTTGACCTTGTAGGAGACGAACTTCGAGTGGCGGAACTCCTCTGAGAAGACCACAGCGTCAACGGTGAATGTCTTCCCTTCGTCCAGATACTGACTCCAGTCGACCTTGAGAATCTCATTGTAGACATCATCAGCCGAACAGGCCTTGAAATGCCTGATGGGCTTGAGGATTCGAATAGCCGTGTGCAACTGGAAGTTAGCACGATACATCATTTCCTTGTCGCCGCGGAACGACACCATACGTCGTCCTTCCTGTACATCTTCTGCGCCAAGTTCCCTTAATTCTTTCGCCAGCACAGGTTCCAGTCCCATGAACGTCTTGGCGATAATTTCAAAATTCTTCTCCATGAAAAAAAGTCAAAAATCATATAATTCGGCTGCAAAGATACATTTTTTTTCTGTAACAACGAAAAAAACTTTGCCAAAGACGACGGTTTTTCAGAGAAAAAGACTAACTTTGCCCCGAGAAACGTCGTGGCTCACCCTGCGACACTCTCGCACGTACCTATTTATAATGTAACCTTGACACATCATGACTGACCTCCTACTCTACGTCAACGACACGCAACAGACCTACGAGATTATCGTCTGGGCTGTGGGCATCCTGCTCATCATAGCCCTGCTGATTCTCATGTTCTGGCAGCGGCGTGTGGGGCGCGAACTGCAGGAGGAGGTGCGCCAGCTGGCTGGCGAACGGTCGCGTGACGTGGAATACGACTTTGTCCTGAAGGCTATAGGACTGTCCGTGTGGCATATCGACACCGCCACAGGCCAGGTGACCTTCGACAAGGACTTTCGCGCCAAGCGCGAGTTGATGGGTACTGACGGCGGATCGGTGAGTGAAAACGCTTCTTTGCTCGTCCCCGAAGACGCCCAGCGCGTACAGAAGAATCTCCAAAATATCTGTGCTGGCATCACCGAGGCCTACCACGAGCAATACCGCATCGTTTCGTCTGACCCTTCGAAGTTCTACTGGGAAGAGAGCTATGCCATCGTTGCCGAGCGCGACATCAGCGGCCGTCCCACACGTGTCATAGGCACCACACAGCCCATCGACGACCGAAAGTCGCTGGAGACAGCCCTGAAGACCGCCCTGACGAAGGCCGAGGAGAGCGACCGCCTGAAGTCTGCCTTCATAGCCAACATGAGTCACGAGATCCGCACTCCCCTGAACGCCATCATCGGCTTCACCAGCGTGCTGCCCGACATCGACGGCAAGGAGGAGCGACAGGAACTCATTAACCTCATCCAGGAAAACAACCAGAAGCTGCTGCGCATCATCGACGACGTGATGAACATCTCGAAGATTGAGGCAGGCAAGGAGCAACTCCAGATGACCGCCTTCGACATCAACATGATTCTCGACGAGCTAGTCGCCAAATACCAGCCGAAGGTCAAGGAAGATGTCATTCTCACCACCCAGTATGCCTCTGCCGAGGGTCAGCAGGTCACTACGGACCTCAGCCGACTCATGGAGTCGCTGGGTCACCTGCTCTCCAACGCGGCGAAGTTCACCGACCACGGTTCCATCACCGTCGGCTACGACCCTGTGACGAACCACCGTCTGCGTCTGTGGGTGCGCGACACCGGCAAGGGCATCGCCCCCGAGAACACGGAACGTGTCTTCGAGCGCTTCTTCAAGGTCGACGAGTTCGTCCCCGGCGCCGGTCTTGGCCTTTCCATCTGCCGTGTCATGGCCTTCTCCATGGGTGGCAACGTTGGTGTCGAGTCCACACTCGGCGAAGGCAGCACATTCTGGATGGAGATTCCCGTCTAACGGCTGAACGGCAACACCCCTTTAATGACTGGACAGCATCTGTTGTATCCTGAACAAATCCTCAGGATACGTCAGTTTGTCGAAATAAGGTACGTCGAAATCAAGATAAACCTTTGAGGTGGGAGGCAACTGCTGGATAGACTCCGTATAGGGCGACTCAGCCTTGAAGTACCTGTCTATCAGACTGAACGAGAAACCCTCAGGTGCCGACAACGTGTAGTACTCTTCACGGTTAACAATCCACTCCCCATAGCGTCCGAGGCTGTCGGTAATCTTCCGGGCACACGCTACGGCATCATAGTCGTCAAGACATTTGAAGAACTTGTCCAGCACTTCCGGGGTCACCGCCGGCCTTACGGCATCGACGACAACCAGCTTCTCGCACTGGCTATGCGCTTTGATGTAGTCAATGCCGTTACGCTTCGTGACATTCAGCTCCGGACCGCTGCCAGCGACGTCCACACCGTATCTTGTGACAAGGTCCTGATGGTAGGAGGGATGGGCGACGACAAGAATGGCATCGGCCTCCTTGCTTTTCTTACAGGCTTCTATGACGTAGGAGATGACCTGGCGGCCGCCAATTTCCACGTACTGTTTGGGGATATTGCTTCCAAAACGCTCGCCCACACCACCTGAAGTAATCATAATAATGTTCTTGTCTGTCGCTCTCATTGTTCGTATTGTTTGATTTTTCGGCCGCAAAGTTACACTTTTTTTTAAAAACTACAAAAATAAATGAGAAAAGACGCCTATGTCACAATAATTTCTTACCTTTGCACCGCGAATTGTGATATTTATATGAATAAGTCCTTTAAGCAGCTACTTCAGGCATCGTTCAAATCCAACGATACCGAGGAGTGGCTGGATGTCTACTTTACACGTCCCATCGGTCTGGCTTTTGCACTGATGTGGATTAAGATTGGCGTCACCCCCAACTTCGTCACCATCCTATCGATGTTCCTCGGAGCGGCTGCCGGATACTGTTTCATTCATACCGAACTGTGGTGGAACGTTGCCGGCGTCCTCTTCATGCTGTTCGCCAATTTCTGCGACTCCACCGACGGACAGATGGCACGCCTCACCAACCACAAGACCGCCATCGGCCGTATGCTCGACGGACTGGCCAGCGACGTGTGGTACTTCTTCTGCTACTTGGCCATCGTCATCCGCCTGTGGAACGACCCCATACCGTTTACCACAGTCAACTGGGGCATATGGATCTTCCTGCTGTGCTCCTTCGCCGGCTTCTACTGGCACGCCCGCCAGTGCCAGCTGGCCGACTACTACCGGCAGATACACCTCTATTTCATCAAGGGCGAGGAGGGCAGCGAGCTTAACAGCTCGGCTCAGGAGCAGCACCTGCTCGACACACTGCCCAAGCGCAAGATAGGACCTTTCACCGTGGGCGAAGGCGAGCATTTCTGGGATTACATCTTCCACCACTTCTACATCGGCTGGTGCCGCAAGCAGGAGAAGAACACCCCGGAGTTCCAGCGTTTCTTCCGCGAGGTGAAGGAGAAGTGGCCCAGTGCCGCCGATATGCCTCAGGAGTTCCGTCAGGCCTTCCGTATGAAGAGTCTGCCGCTGATGAAGTACACCAACATCCTAACGCACAACACCCGCGCCACGGTGCTCTTTATCGCCTGCCTCATCAATCTTCCCTACCTCTATCCTATCTTCGAAATCACGGTCCTTGCGGCCATCTACTACTACATGAAGTACCGCCACGAGACCATGTGCAAGGGATTCAAGAATATCTAACCAGAAACAATGTAAACTTCAAACTCAATAAAACAAACAAACTATGGCAAATGCAAATGTTAAGCCAGCTGACGGAAAGCTGGGCATTATGGTAGTAGGCAACGGCGCTGTTGCCACCACCTTTATGACAGGTGTGCTGATGACCCGTAAAGGCCTCGCTAAACCCGTTGGTTCCATGACGCAGTACGACAAGATTCGTATCGGTCGCGGTGCCGATAAGAAGTATCTCCATTACAAGGACATTGTTCCCATTGCCGACCTCAACGACATCGTCTTCGGCTGCTGGGACGTCTACCCCCAGAATGCCTACCAGGCTGCCATCTACGCCGAGGTGCTCAAGGAGAAGGACATCGAGCCCGTGCGCGACGAGCTGGAGAAGATTGTGCCCATGAAGGCTGCTTTCGACAAGAACTATGCCAAGCGTCTCGACGGTGACAATGTCAAGGACTGCAAGACGCGCTGGGAGATGGTTGAGCAGCTGCGTGAGGATATCCGTAACTTCAAGCAGCAGAACGGCTGCGCCCGCATCGTCGTCCTCTGGGCTGCTTCCACCGAGATCTACGTTCCCGTTGAGGAGTCTGTCCACTACAAGCTCAGCGACCTCGAGGCCGCTATGAAGGCTGACGACCGCGAGCACATCGCTCCGTCTATGTGCTACGCCTATGCTGCCCTGACCGAGGGTGCTCCCTTCATTATGGGTGCTCCTAACACCACCGTCGACATCCCCGCCATGTGGGAGCTCGCCGAGAAGACGAAGATGCCCATCGCCGGCAAGGACTTCAAGACCGGCCAGACGCTCGTCAAGAGCGGTTTCTCGCCCATCCTCGGTGTCCGCTGCCTTGGTCTGAGCGGCTGGTTCTCCACCAACATCCTCGGCAACCGCGACGGTCTGGTGCTCGACGAGCCCGCCAACTTCCGCACCAAGGAGGTGTCGAAGCTCTCGACGCTGGAGACTATCCTGAAGCCCGACTGGCAGCCCGACCTCTATGGTCATGGCAACGACGAGGATACGCAGTACTTCCACAAGGTACGTATCAACTACTACCCGCCGCGTAACGACAACAAGGAGGGTTGGGACAACATCGACATCTTCGGATGGATGGGCTATCCCATGCAGATCAAGATCAACTTCCTCTGCCGCGACTCTATCCTCGCTGCCCCGCTGTGCCTCGACCTCTGTCTGCTCAGCGACCTCGCTGCCCGCGCCGGCCGCTACGGCACACAGCGTTTCCTCTCGTTCTTCCTGAAGTCGCCCATGCACGACTATACTCAGGGCGAGGAGGCTGTCAACAACCTCTATCAGCAGTACACCATGCTGAAGAACGCCATCCGCGAGATGGGCGGTTACGAGGCTGATGAAGAAATCGATTAAAGCGCTTACGCGTCGCGCTTTGCGCTAAATGATAGATGATAGATGAAAGATATGATTACATGGAGGGCAGAGATATCTGTTAAGAGGTTCACTAATGCCTTTGGCAACACAATGGCATTCGAGGGCTCTCACCGCCTATTACTAATCATATTTTTCATCTTTCATCTCTCATCTCTCCAGTTGTTTGCCCAGCAAATAACTGGTACCATTACCGACGCTGAGACGGGCGAGGCGGTGCCCTTCGCCAGCGTCATCTATAAAGGCCATCAGGTGGCTGTCGCCTCCGACATCAACGGCCATTATTCCATTGCCCGTCACGCAGGCTGGACGCTGACATTCAGCGCCGTAGGCTACCAGACGCGCACCGTCACCATCACCGCCAGCACCAACGCCAAGCTCGACATCCAGCTCAAGGACGACACGAAGAGCCTCCGCGAGGTCACTGTGAAGTCGAAGCGCAACCGCTACAGCCGTAAGAACAACCCGGCCGTCGAGCTCATGCGCAAGGTCGTCGCCGCCAAGAAGCGCACCGACCTCTCCCAACGCGACTACTACCAATACAACAAATACCAGAAGATGACCCTCGCCGCCAACGAAATCACGCCGGCGATGCTCGAGAACCCCAAGTTCGCCAAGAAGAAGTGGCTGATAAACCAGATTGAGGCTTGTCCCTGGAACAATAAGCTCATCCTGCCCCTCTCCGTCGACGAGACCGTCACGCAGCACATCTACCGTAAGAAGCCCCACGACGAGAAGACCATCATCAAGGGACAGAACTCCACGGGTGTCAACGACTTGATGCAGACCGGCGACATCCTGACCTCGATGATGAAGGACATCTTCACCGACATTAACATCTACGACGACCAGATACGCCTGCTGGAGTACCCTTTCACCTCGCCCATCGGCAAGGATGCCGTCTCTTTCTACCGATTCTACATTGAGGACACTATCTACGTTGACCGCGACAAGTGTTTCCACCTGAACTTCCTGCCCAACAACCAGCAGGACTTCGGTTTCCGAGGCGACATCTACATCCTCGCCGACAGTAGCTATCAGGTGAAACGCTGCGAGATGACCATCCCCAAGAAGAGCGACGTCAACTTCGTTGAGAACATGAAGATTGTCCAGGAGTTTACGCAGCTGCCCGACTCCACTTGGGTGCTCTCCATCGACGATATGTTCACCGAGCTCGTCGTTGCCAGCTTCCTCCAGAAGTTTGCCGTTATCCGTAACACCCGCCTCACCGACTACGCCTTCGACCCCCTGCCGCCACAACTCTTCAAGGGAAAGAAGAAAGAGGTACGCGATGTCAACGCTATGATGCGCGGCGACGAGTTCTGGGACCAGTACCGTCAGGTGGAACTCACGAAGAGCGAGTCCTCAATGGACCAGTTCATCCACGGTCTGGAGAACATCAAAGGCTTCAAGTACATTATCTGGGTTGCCAAGGCCTTTATCGAGAACTTTGTCGAGACGAGCCTCGACAAGGAGCACCCCTCGAAACTTGACTTCGGCCCCATCAACACCACATTCACCCGCAACTTCGTCGACGGCATCCGCACGCGTATCTCGGCACAGACCACAGCGAACCTCGACTCGAACCTCTTCCTCAGCGGCTATGCTGCCCGTGGCTGGGAGTCGAAGAAGAACTACTACTCCGGCAGCGTCATCTGGTCGTTCAACAAGAAGGACTACCTGCCGCGCGAGTTCCCCAAACGCACGCTGTCGTTCACATCCACCTACGACGTCATGTCGCCCTCCGACAAGTTCATGCATACTGACAAGGATAACGTCTTCACGGCATTCAAGTGGGCCAAGGTCGACAAGATGATGTTCTACAACCGCCAGATCCTGGCCTTCGAGCGCGAGGAGGACTGGGGTTTCCGCACCACCGTCCAGTTGAAGACCGAGGAGAACGACGGTGCCGGCCAGCTGTTCTTCATCCCCTTGAGCGAGAATGGCGACCGTCAGACGTGGACAAACTTCTCCAACCCCACTCCCGCAGGTGCATTTGCGTTAGGTGAGGTGCCCACCGACGTCCCCTACCCCACGACCCCGTCGCATAAGTTCCGCACCACGGAATTGAGAGGCGAGTTTCGCTTCGCCCCCGGCGAGACGTTCATCAACACCAAGCAGCGCCGTCTGCCGGTAAACCTCGACGCCCCCGTCTTCACCATCAGCCATACCGCCGGTTTCAAGAACTTCCTTGGCGGCGACTACAACTACAACTTCACCGAGGCAACCATCTACAAGCGCTTCTGGATGAAGTCCTGGGGAAAGATTGACTGCTACTTCAAGGGTGGCAAGCAGTGGAACAAGGTGCCCTTCCCCCTGCTCATCATGCCCGAGACCAACCTCTCGTACATCATGCAGGACTACACCTTCACGCTGATCAACAACATGGAATTCCTCAACGACCGCTACGCCTCGGCGATGGTCCTCTGGGACATGAACGGCAAGATTCTCAACCGCATACCGCTGCTCCGCAAGCTCAAGTGGCGTGAGTGGTTTACTGCAAAGTGCCTGTGGGGCGGACTTTCCGACCGCAACAACCCCCTGCTCGAGAGCAATGCCGGCGACCCCGTCCTGATGTACTTCCCCGAGGGCTCCTATGTCATGGACTCCAAACGTCCCTACTGGGAGGTGTCTGCCGGCGTGCATAACATCTTCAAGATTGTCCACGTCGAGTACGTCCGACGACTATCCTATAACCATCTGCCCACTGCTCACAAGTGGGGCATACGTTTCATGATTCGCATGACCTTCTAACCTATGACCACACTCAAAGACCTCGCCGCACAGCTCGGCGTCAGCATTGCCACCGTCAGCCGCGCCCTGCGCAGCTCGCCCGAGATTGGCCCGGAGATGCAGAAGCGCGTCAAGGAGCTGGCGCGCAAGCTGAACTACCGGCCTAACCCCTACGCCCGTAGCCTGCGCCGCGACTCCCCAAAGATTATCGGTGTCGTCGTGCCCAACATCGTCACCCATTTCTACAGTGCCGTCCTCGATGGCATCGAGCGCGAGGCTGCCGCCCACGGCTACAGCGTCATCAGCGCCAACAGCCACGAGGACACCACCGACGAGATCCATGCCGTCGAGAATTTTCTCAGCCTGCACGTCGATGGTATCATCGCCTGTCTGGCACAGAACACCACCGACTACACCCATTTCCAGCAGCTGGCCGACATGGAGCTGCCCCTGGTGTTCTTCGGGCGCACATGTCTGCCCGACCTCTTCCCCTCCGTCACCGCCAACGGCGACGAAGCAGCCTATCAGGCCACACAGCATCTGCTACAGACAGGCAGCCGCCGCATAGCCTTCCTTGGTGGTCCCGCCCATCTCGACATGGTCGTCCGCCGCAAGCACGGCTATCTGCAGGCCCTGCGCGACGCCCGTATACCCATTGAGCGCAGCCTTGTCGTCTGCGGCACCATCGACTTCCGTGTCGCCAGCCACGCCGTGCGCCAGCTGCTGGAGCGCAACGACCGCCCCGACGCCATCCTCGCGTTCAACGACATCATCGCCTTTGCCGCCTACACCACCATCCTACAGATGGGACTCCGCATCCCCGAGGACGTGGCTATCATCGGCTTCACCGACGATGTCCATGCCGAGTACGTCACCCCGCGTCTCTCGGCCATCGTCGACCAGTCGACCCTCATGGGACGCACAGCCTGCCGTCTTCTGCTGCGCAACATCTCCGGCGACCTAAAGGTCACCCACGAGATTGTGCCGCAGAAACTCATGATTCGCGACACCTCGGACAAGAACAAACCACAATAAACAGTATCTATGAAAACAAGACTGACAACTCTTTTCCTCCTCTGCCTGACGGCTGTCGTCACAGCCAGCGCCAAGGAGGTACCACAACTCGTGAACGTCATGTCGCACGAGTCCATGCTGCTTAACGGCAAGTGGCACTACATCGTCGACGTCCAGGAGGAGGGCTACTACGACTACCGCATGAACCCCACACGCTGGGGATTCTTCCGCAACGCCAAGCCCCAGCGTCCTGAAGACCTCATCGAGTACGACTTCGACAAGGCGCCCGTGATGAACATCCCCGGCGACTGGAACACACAGGACGAGCGGCTGTTCTTCTACGAGGGCACCGTCTGGTTCAAGACCGCGTTCCAGGCACAGGTACCCATTGAGGATGGCTACCGCACGCTGCTATACTTCGGCGCCGTAAACTACGACTGCCGCGTGTGGGTGAACGGCCGCGAGGCCGGACACCATGTCGGCGGCTTCACCCCGTTCAACTTCGACGTCACCGAAATGCTGCGCAACGGCGAGAACACCGTCATCGTCAAGGTCGACAACAAGCGGCGCGCCGAGAACGTGCCCACACAGATCTTCGACTGGTGGAACTACGGCGGCATCACCCGCGACGTCATGCTGGTCAAAGTGCCACCCACCTATATCGAGAGCTATAAGCTGGCCTTGAACCGCACGACGGCGAAGAAGGGTAGCAGCAGCATCGACTTCACCGTGAGCCTCAACGCCAAGGAGGCCGGCCGACAGGTGCAGGTGAGCATCCCTGAGCTGAAAGTCAAGAAGACGTTCACCACCGATGACGAGGGACGCATCAGCGCCGCCATCGACGTGAAGACAAAGGCCCTGCAGCTCTGGTCGCCCGAGACGCCGAAGCGCTACCAGGTAGAGCTGTGGCTGCGCGGCAAGGCAGCCGACGGCATCGGCGGCAGCGACGTCGTGGCCGACAGCATCGGCTTCCGCACCATCGAAACCCGCGGCAAGCAGCTGCTGCTCAACGGCAAGCCCATCTTCCTCCGCGGCATCAGCATCCACGAGGAGAAGCCCAACGGCGGCGGCCGTGCCAACAGCACCGCCGATGCCCACACCCTGCTGTCGTGGGCCAAGGAGCTGGGCTGTAACTTCGTCCGCCTGGCCCACTACCCCCATAATGAATATATGGTACGCGAGGCCGAGCGCATGGGCATCCTCGTCTGGAGCGAGATTCCCTGCTACTGGACCATCGCCTGGACCAATGCCGACACCTACCGCAACGCCGAGCGCCAGCTGACCGACATGATTCGCCGCGACCAGAACCGCGCCAACATCATCATCTGGTCGATAGCCAACGAGACACCCCACTCTGCCCAGCGCGACCAGTTCCTGAGCCGTCTGGCCAAGCAGGCACGCCAGCTCGACGACACCCGTCTCATCTCGATGGCCATGGAGGTGACGTCGGCCTCGAACTACAAGAACCGCTTGCAGGACAACATGAACGAGTACGTCGATGTCATCTCGTTCAACCAGTATATCGGCTGGTACCGCGACGTCAACGATGCGCCGAAGATGGAATGGGAGATTCCCTACGACAAGCCCGTCATCGTCAGCGAGTTCGGAGGCGGAGCCAAGTACGGCCTCCACGGCCCGAAGAACCAGCGCTGGACCGAGGAGTTCCAGGAGAACCTCTACCGCGAGAACGTCGCAATGCTCGACAAGATCGACGGTCTGGCAGGCACCACGCCGTGGATCCTGAAGGACTTCCGCTCACCGCGCCGCGTCCTCGACGGCATTCAGGACTATTACAACCGCAAGGGTCTCTACTCCGACCGCGGTGAGAAGAAGCTCGCCTTCTACGTCCTGAAGGAGTGGTACGCCGGAAAATAAGTGGCGGGTATTCTCCACATCTTTGTTGGATGATGTTAGAGACGAAAAAGAAAAATCATTGGCGCTGATTTAATAAACATCGGCGCAGTTTTATCAAACGACGTCGATGTTTTATCAAACATTGACGTCGTTTTAACTTTAGGACGTACCTTGCTGGTCTTTAGGCTGGACTTCCAGACTTTTAGGATGGTATTAGAAAGTTTTTCGCAAGGCTTTTACTGATTACGGGCGGTTCTTGTGATCATTTCATTGTCTTTAGGGAATCTCCCCTGAAGTTTAGGGAAAAGGGACCGGGATTGTAGGGGTGCGGACTTGGTAAGAGGCGTCCGTTGTGCTATCTTTGCATCGTCAAACCAATAAAACTGTACGACGATGAAAAGAATGATGATGATTTCCATGCTGGCCGTGCTGACGGCCGTGCCCTCGGTGGCACAATACACAAGGCGCCCTGTGCCTCGTCCCTCTGCTCCCACTTACAGTCGCCCTGCAGCTCCGCGCGCCAATGGGTACTATGCTCCGACAACGCATCGCTACGCTGCTACCGACAGCTACTTCGGACTGCGCCTTGGACTGGGTGTGGCTACCGTCAATGCCGACAATCCGTATCTGGACGGGGGCTCGCCGAAGGCGGGATTTAACGTTGGTGTGGTGGCTGGCCTGCAGGTGGCGCCCGCCACGCCGCTCTATGTGGAGACGGGGCTCTCGTATACAGAGAAAGGTGGTAAGGGAGGTTCACGCGATTCCTATACCTACACGATGAACTACCTGGAGGTGCCGCTGCTCGTCAAGTACCAGTACAACCTCGACCACGAGACCAGCATCCAGCCGTTTGTCGGCGTCTATGGCGCTCTGGGCGTCAGCGGAAAGATCAAGGCTCAGGATCAACGACAGCTCTACAACTCGTTTGCTGACGACGCGTTCAAGCGCCTCGATGGTGGTCTGCGCATCGGCTGTGGCCTCGAGTTCGACCTTCTCTATGCGGAGGTGGGCTATGACTTTGGGCTGTCGAACGTCAGCCAAGACGACTTCGATGCGGCCCATACCGGTTGCTTCTTCGCCAATATAGGCATTAACTTCTAAAAACTACAAACAGGTGGCACTTATCGCGCGATAAGTGCCACCTGTGTTTTTCTGTTGCAGCCAGGAACTACTCTGCGGGGGCAGCGGGAGCCTCAGCAGCGGGTGCAGCACCATCCTTCTGCTGGCTGGCACCGAAGCCGGGGAGGTTGTTGGGGTTGGTGACGGGGTTCTCGATGCCCTCCATGACGGAGCCGCTGGTCGAGGCCTGAGGAGCAACGTAAGCGCAAGCTACGCTGATAACGACCATAGCGATGGCCAGACCCCATGTGGTCTTCTCGATGAAGTCGGTGGTCTTGCGGACACCGCCAATCTGGTTGTAGTTAGAGAAGTTGGAAGCGAGACCGCCACCCTTCGACTCCTGGATGAGCACGATGCCAATCATGAGCACGGCTGCAATAACGATAAAGATAATCAATAAAGTGTACATCTTTTTTACTTATTTTTTTTGTTACTATTTATTATCAATTTCTCTAAGAAACGAATTTGGTCTGCAAAGTAAGCATTTTTTTTCGGATATTGCAAACTTAATCGCTGAATAATTTCTAAAGCTTTCGAATATCGCCCTTGTTTTATGAAAATTCTGGCTAAAGTCTCGGTAAAATAGCCTTCATCGAGGGTCTCAGCACCATTTTCGGCCACTTCATCGGTATGTAGGCCGTCACCCTCACCCTCACCGAGTACTATCTTACCTTTGTCAACATTTATGAATGTATCGATGAGGTCCTGACCGATGAGCTGTGGCACATCACCGGCATGGTCGTCCTCGCTCTCGCTCTCCAGCAGGTAGGCGACGTAGTCGACGGAGGCGTCGGCGGGTGTGGGCTTGCGGCGGGGCTTGCCCTCGCTGCTGTCGGCAGCGGGCTCGTCCTTGGGTATGGATTCGAGGAATCCGTCTATGAGTGCTATGGTGCGGTTCTCGCGGTCTTCTGGTGCCGTCTTCTCTGTGACGGTCTCCGTGTCCGATGGCGTATCGGCTGTCTTAGCGGGCTGCGGTGTTATGCGGTAGTGTGCGGCCTCAATCATCTGGAACATCACGCGGCGATCGGTGATGTAGATGGCTGCCCGGCGCAGTTCCTCGTCGAACGATGGGTCGTGGAGCAGGAACAAGTTCTGTAGCATAAGCAGGCGGGCGGTCTGGAAGTAGGGGTACAGTGCCACCAGCGAACGCAACTCGTAGAGTGTGTCGCGGTCCAGTCGTTCGGGATGTGCTATCAGCTCGGTTAGTTCCATATTCATTCTTTTTCCATTGTTCAGGCTCCTACCCTCTTGACGCCGAGGGGGCTACGGCTACCAGTTGGCCACGGTGGCGTTGAAGATCTGCTCGGTTATCTCCTTACACATCTGTGTCACAAGTTCCTCCTGTACGGAGTTGAGCGACTGTGTGGACTCGTAGCTGGCCGTTGCAGTGAACGTGCGCTCGAAGTCCTCGGAGCGGCTGACGGTGTTCGTGAAGCGTACGTTGACGGTCATCGAGAGCTCCGTCTGTGCCGAGTAGCCCTCAGAGGAGACGGACTTGTTGCGCTGGTCGTAGCGTGTAATCTCGCCCTCCAGTCGCAGGTCACCGTTGCGTTTCACCTGTATCAGCTTGGTGTGGTTGGCGTACTGGTCCTTCAGCTGTGTGTTGAAGATGTTGGCCATGGGTCCCCAGACGTAGCTGGAGCGGATGGGGAAGTCTGCAATCTGTATCGTCTTGGTCTTGCTATAGTCGATGCTGGCTCCGTTGAACTTATAGCTGATGGAGCAAGATAAAAGTAAAAAGGTAAGAAGGTAAAAAGGTAATGCATGGCAAAGCTTTCTGCCATCACCAAATTGCCTTTTTATTGAGAAAAACTTATCTTTCATTGTTACTTTTTTACCTTTAACTATCCATTCCATAAGCTTTCAGTTTCCTATAGAGTGTGCGGTCGCTGATGCCCAACTCCTGTGCTGCTTTCTTGCGGTTGCCGTTGTTGCGGTCGAGTGCCTTCTGCAGCAACTGCTTGCCGTGGTCGCTGAGGTTCAGGTTCTCGGGTTCTTTCTCAGGCTCGATATACTCCTCAGCCTCTGCGTCTTCCATAGTTGACAGTTGAGGGTTGACAGTTGACAGTTCGCGAGGTGCCAGCTGTGTCGTCGGCAGCTGCTGGGACGTCGGCGCGACGCCGCTCTGCACGTCCTCAATCTGCTTCTTCAGCTCGCTCATCTCGCGCCGCATATCGTTGACGTTGCCGCGCAGTTCGAAGAGGATCTTGTAAAGGATCTCGCGCTCGCTCTCGAACGAGTGGTCGCCGCCTTCGGGACGGATGGTGGCCAGCTGTGTGCTCTCCTTGTCGTCGGGGATGAACTGGCGCAGCACCTCGGGGGTGATGAGCCGTTCCTTGCTGAGCACGGAGATCTGCTCGGTGATGTTCTTCAGCTGACGGACGTTGCCCGGCCACTTGTAGCGCATGAGCAGCTGCTTGGCCTCGTCGCTGAGGGTGACACGGTCCATCTTGTACTTCTCGGCTATCTGCATGGCAAACAGGCGGAACAGCAGTACGATGTCCTCGCCGCGCTCGCGCAACGGCGGAATCTGTACGGGCACCTGGTTCAGACGGTAGTAGAGGTCCTCGCGGAAGCGCCCCTCACTGATGGCCTGCCGAATGTTCACGTTCGTGGCGGCGACGATGCGCACGTCGGTCTTGCGGACCTCGGTGGCACCCACGGGGATGTACTCGCCGTTCTCCAGCACACGCAGCAGGCGTGCCTGAGTGGCCAGCGGCAGCTCGCCCACCTCGTCGAGGAAGAGGGTGCCCTTGTCGGCCGCTCCAAAGTAGCCCAGCGAGTCGTTGATAGCTCCTGTGTACGAGCCCTTAACATGTCCGAAAAGCTCGCTGTCGATGGTTCCTTCGGGAATGGAGCCGCAGTTGATGGCAAAGTACTTCTCGCGACGGCGCGGTGAGTTGTCGTGGATGACGCGCGGGATAATCTCCTTACCCACGCCGCTCTCACCGATAATCAGCACACTCAAGTCGGTCGGCGCCACCTGTAGGGCGACGTCGAGGACACGGTTCAGGGCTTCGCAGTTGCCCACGATGTTGTACCGCTGCTTGAGGGTTTGAAGATCGCTGTTTCTCATTGAGCTGACAAAATTACACAATTATTTCGACAAAACTGCAATTTTGGCAGAATTTTATTGTTTTTTATCCAACTTAATCAGCGCCAGCCCGATGGCCGTCCATATCAACTCGCGCAGACGGACCAGCAGCGCCACGAAGATGCCGACACGTGCCGACATGCCCAGACCGTCCGTCGACATGAGGAAACCGCCCTCGCGACCGCCCAGTTGCAGGGGCATGAAGAAGAGCATATTGGCAAAGAGCGACGTGAAGGCAAGGATGAGTATGCACTGTACGTAGTTGACACTGGGCATGATGACCAGCAGGATAAAGAAAATCTCGAGGGCCGACACCACGCGGCACGACAGCTCGAGCAGCACGGCCGTGATGAACGTCCGAGGGTTCTGGTTGTGGAGCGCCGCTATCTGCTGGTCAATCTCGGCCAGCCGGTCGCGGTTGCGTTCAAAGAACGGCTGCGCCCAGCGTTTCACCATGGGGAAGTGGCTCAGGATGGACATACCCGTGACGGCGATGCCCCGTTTGTAGCCACGCAGGAAGAACCAGATGGCCAGCAGGCAGAAGGCCGTGACGGCCAGGAGGATGGGTGTGACGAGGGGTGTGAGGCGCTGTGTCAGCAGGTAGAGGGGTACGCTGAGCAGCCAGAACCAGAAGTGGCTGTAGATGTGGGTCATTACGTAGAGGATGACCGACGACGAGGCGCGCTCGGTGCCTATCTTCGGTGCAAGCGACATGATGCGGTAGGGCTCGCCACCCATCAGTCCGCCGGGGGTGGCATAGTTCAGCGCGAAGCCCGACACCGTGATCTTGTAGAGCCACCAGAAGGAGAAGTTGGGTTTCTCGTCCTCCTTCTGGCTGCGGATGATGATCCACCAGGCAGCGGTGTTGAAGATATAGAGGAATCCCCAGAGCACGATGACGGCCAGGAACCAGTAGCCGGCGTGGGTGACGCCCTCCCACACCTGTCGGTAGTCGAGCTGTGTCACCATGACGGCCAGTACCACCAGGCCGAAGATGAAGAACGCGTTCTGGTATTTCTTCTTCATTCCCCTTGCTGCTTACTCCTCCTTCTCGGCTTTCTGCTTGTCGCTGCCCTTGGCTTTGGGAATGGCGAAGCGCACCTTCTCGCTGTCGTCGCGACGCTCGTGGTAGAGCTTCGGCAGAGGGTTCTTCAGAGGTTCGTCGAAGTTGCGACGGCTGCGGACGGCGTCGATAGCCAGGTAGATGGCGTTGCGCATGGCCGTAGCGTCGGCCTTCCCCTGTCCGGCAATGTCGAAGCAGGAACCGTGGTCGGGGGCGGTGACAATGATGGGCAGACCGGCAAGATAGCGCACGCCGCAGTCAGGCGCCAGCGCCTTGAAGGGCGACATACCCTGGTCGTAGTACATGGCCAGGACAGCATCGAACTGGACGAAGCTATCGTCGCTGAAGAACATGTCGGCAGCATAGGGGCCAAAGGCCTGGATGCCAGCCTGTTCCAGCTCGTCGATGGCAGGCTTGATAATCTCCTGCTCCTCGTCGCCCAGCAGACCGCCGGCACCAGCATGGGGGTTCAGGGCCAGCACGGCAATGCGCGGCGAGGAGATGCTCATGTCGCGGTGCAGACAGTTGTGCAGTGCCGTGGCTTTCTCGACAATCTTCTGCTTCGTGATGGCCTCGGCCACGTCCTTGATGGCCACGTTCTTCGTGACCAATGCCACGCGGAGGTCATCGTTGACGAGCATCGAGAGTGCCTGCGGGTCACGGCCGAGGTTGTTGTTGGCAGCGGCAGGAGCGGTGACGAGGACATCGGCCAGGCCAGCCTCCACGTCGGCCTTGGCACGCTCCACGGCCTTGCGGGCAGCCTCCTCCGACTCGGGCGTCTGCTGTCCCACATCCATCTTCACCTCGTCGTCGGTAACAGCCAGCAGGTTCAGCCGCCCGTCCTTGGCCTCGCCGGCCTCGGTAATGTTATGAAACTGCAGCTGCATCTCGAAAGCCTTACGGTAGTAGGCAGCCACATTGGGCGCACCATATATAATAGGTGTACACAGTTCCAGCATCGCCGGATCTTCGAACGCCTTGAGGATGATTTCATATCCGACACCGTTGGTGTCGCCGTGCGTAATGGCTACGCGAATCTTTTTGTCTTGTTCCATAGTTGTTTTTTTCGTTATTACGTTATAACGTTATGTCGTTTTGGGTTCTTGTTGTCTTGCTGTCGATAGCAGGCCGCAGGCGGCAAAGATGTCCTCGCCGCGGCTGGCACGGATGGTCGTGAAGACACCGCGGGCTGTGAGGAAGTCGCGCATACGCTCCATGCGCTGCTCGTCGGCGCTGGGGAGGTCGACGTCCGGGATGGCGTGGAAGCGGATCAGGTTGACACGGCACTCCAGCCCCTCCACCAGCCGAACGATGTCGCGGGCATGGGCCAGTGTGTCGTTCAGTCCGCTGAAGCAGATGTACTCGAACGAGCAGCGGCGCTGGTGGGTGAAGTCGTACTCGCGGAGCAGCGCCACCACCTCCTCGATGGTCATCTGTCCCTCGGCGGGCATCAGCCGTAAGCGCTGCTCGTGCTGCGGTGTGTGCATGGAGATGGCCACATGGCACTGGCTCTCGTCGAGGAAGCGCTTCAGCTTGCCGCGGATGCCGACGGAGCTGACGGTGATGCGCTTGGGACTCCACTGATAGCCGTCGTCGGCCGTCAGGCGCTCGGTGGCCTGCAGCACGGCGTCGAGGTTGTCCATCGGCTCACCCTGTCCCATGAAGACGACGTTCGTCAGGAGGTCGCGCTCGGGCAACGAGTAGATCTGGTTCAGGATGTCGCCCACGGTGAGGTTGCCATGCCAGCCCTGCTTACCCGTCTGACAGAACAGGCAATTCATCTTGCACCCCACCTGACAGGACACACAGAGCGTGCCGCGGTCGCCGTCGGGGATGAAGACCGTCTCGACGAACTTGCCTTCATCGTTTGTTGCGACTGAGTCGCAACGCACCGGGAACAGGTACTTCACCGTGCCGTCCTTCGAGCGCTGGCAGTCAACGGGAGCCATCGCCCCGACGGTGTAGCTGGCCTTCAGACGCTCACGGTTCTGCTTCGAGATGTTCGTCATCTCGTCGATGTTGGTGACGTGCTGCTGGTATAGCCAACGCGCTATCTGGCCGCCCGTAAAGGCCGGCATTCCCAACGACTGCGCCACCTCTTTCAGGGCGGCCGTCGTCATTCCCATAAGCACGCGTTTCCCCTCGTCCATCGCTTGAACTTGTATAATTTTGGTGCAAAGGTACTATTTTTTTTCGTTATTCCAAAAAAAAGGTGTACCTTTGCAGGAAACTTTTGCAGTTATGAGAGAAAAGATTGACTGTTTCCTTCCCGACATCGACCGGCAGCTGATGGCACCCACCGTGGCACAGCTGGAGGCCAGCAAGGTCGTGAGGGACATCTTCTGGACGGCCGGCATGACCAGCAGCCAGGCCGTCATGCAGATAGCTGAGCAGGCCCGTGCCGAGTACACGCTACTCTTCACCAAGCCGGCACCCGTGACCATCGGAAAGGGTGCCCTGGAGCGGATGCTACGTGTGGCTTGCGACTCCGGTGCCGCCATGGTCTATGCCGACCGTAGCGGCCACCCCGCCATCGACTACCAGCTGGGCAGCGTGCGCGACGACTTCGACTTCGGCTCGCTACTACTCATCCGTACCAGTCTGTTGCACACCTTCGCACTCCAGGACGGTGAGCCCGACTACCAGTATGCCGGCCTCTACGCTCTCCGGCTGTTCCTCAGCCGTCAGGGGCAACTGCTGCACCTAAACGAGGTGCTCTACAGCGAGGTGGAGCTCGACAACCGCGCCTCGGGCGTCAAGCAGTTCGACTACGTCAACCCGCGCAACCGCGACGTACAGATAGAAATGGAACACGCCGCCACGGCACACCTTGAGGCCATCGGCGCACGCATAGACCCGTCGAACGCCCACACGGTAGACTTCAACGAACAGGAGTTTCCCGTCGAGGCGACGGTCGTCATCCCCGTCTTCAACCGCGCAAAGACCATTGCCGACGCGGTGAACAGTGCCCTGGAGCAGCAGACGACATTCCCGTTCAACGTCATTGTCGTCGACAACCACTCTACCGACGGCACCAGCGATATTCTGTCCGCCTTGGCCTCGTCACGTATGCTGTCACCGAGTGACAGCCAGCTCCACGTCATTGTCCCCGAGCGCACCGACCTCGGCATCGGCGGCTGTTGGAACGAGGCCATCAACGACGTGCGCTGCGGACGCTTCGCCGTCCAGCTGGACAGCGACGACCTCTACTCGTCGCCAAACACCCTGCAGCAGGTGGTCGACACCTTCCGCAAGCAGAAGGCGGCGATGGTCATCGGCAGCTACCGGATGTGCGACTTCGAGCTGAGCACCCTGCCGCCGGGACTCATCGACCACCGTGAGTGGACCGACGAGAACGGACCGAACAACGCCCTGCGCATCAACGGACTGGGAGCGCCGAGAGCGTTCTTCACGCCCGTCCTGCGACAGATACAGTTCCCCAACACCAGCTATGGCGAGGACTATGCCCTCGGACTGGCCTTCTCGCGTCACTACCGCATAGGCCGCATCTACGACGAGCTGTACCTCTGTCGGCGCTGGGGAGGCAACAGCGACGCCGCACTCAGCGTGGAGAAGGTCAACGCAAACAACCTCTACAAAGACCGGCTACGCACCCTGGAGATACGGGCGCGACAGCAGATGAACAGCAGCCACAGCGACCAGCTCGACGAGTCGCCGCTGCAGCGCTTCTTCGACCTGCAGCTGGACCGCTGGGACGACGCACGCCGCCGCTATCGTGAGCTGCGCCGTGTAGAGACGCGCGAGCTGCCCATCGGTGCCTCGACCATCGTGGCCCAGTGGAATCCCGCACGCATCGTCTCGACGGGAGCGAAGATGGACAGCAAGACGCTGGGCGAGCGGCCCTGCTTCCTCTGCGGTGAGAACCGTCCGAAGGAGCAGATGAAGCGCATCGTCGACGGAAAGTGGGAGTTGCTCGTCAACCCCTACCCCATCCTGCCCATGCACTTCACCATCCCCTCACTGAAACACCGCCCGCAGGCCATCAAGGACATGATCGGCGAGATGTACCGTCTGCTGACCGACTTCCCCGACCTGCTGGTATTCTATAACGGCCCGAAATGTGGGGCGTCGGCACCCGACCACTCCCACCTGCAGGCCGGCACCAGCGGCATCGTACCACTACAGAAGTCGTGGCAGCGCCTGTCGCGCGACCTGACACCGGTGGTACGCCTCTCGGACGATGCCGACATCTCCATCATTGCCGACTATCCTTGTCCGGCTCTGCTCATACGCAGCACCACCAAGGATGCCGGTGACCGTCTGTTCCGTCATCTCTATGCTGCCCTGCCGCAGCGCGAGGACGAGACAGAGCCGATGATGAACATCCTGGGATGGCGTCACGACGGCGAGTACCTGCTCGTGGTCATCCCCCGCGATAAGCACCGTCCCGACTGCTACACCGCCGAGGGCGACGACCAGTTCATCGTGTCGCCGGGAGCCTTGGACATGGCGGGGCTGATGATTACGCCGCGCGAGGAAGACTTCCGTAGGCTGACGCCGGAGCTGGCCATCAACATCATGCGTGAGGTGGCCCTGAGCGAGGCAACGTTTAGCGACGTCGTCCAACGGATGAAGGACACACCGCTGACGAAGGTGCGCAGCCGTCAGGAGCCACAGTTCTTCGGACGCAAGGAGCCGCAGGTTAGCGTCGGCATCGTCAGCGGACAACAGATTGTCTTCACGCTGAACGCCCCCTATACCGCCAAGGGTGCCGCCATCACAGGCGACCAGGTGGTAGAGTTCAGCGAGGGGGCCATCCTCTGGCACGGCCAGCAGTACCGCGAGCTGTTGTTCACACCACAGCAGCAGGACGCATCGTTCTCGTTGCGCGACGTCACCATCGGCGTCAACTTCCACTGGGAACGCAAGCAGACGCAGACTTTCAACGGATCGCTGCGACTGGTCGTGGAGAGCGACCAGATAACCGCCATCAACGAACTGCCCGTAGAGCGTTACCTGACGAGTGTCATCTCCAGCGAGATGGCTGCCACGTCGTCGCTCGAACTGCTCAAAGCCCATGCCGTCATCAGCCGTTCATGGCTGCTGGCACAGATAGAGAAGCGCCGCCGGATGAGCGAGGGCAGCACGGACAATTTCTTCTCGTTCACGAAGAAGGACGACGAGCTGATACGTTGGTACGACCGCGAGGACCATACCATCTTCGACGTCTGCGCCGACGACCACTGTCAGCGCTACCAAGGCATCACCAATGCCGACAACCCGTCGGTGGTCGAGGCCATCCGCCAGACGCGCGGACAGATACTGACGTACGACGGCGAAATCTGTGACGCCCGTTTCTCGAAGTGCTGCGGCGGCAGGACGGAGGAGTTCCAGTACTGCTGGGAAGACACGCCGAAACCCTACCTCGTGTCAGTGGACGACCCGTGGTGTAACACCCACGATCGCCACATCCTGCAACAGGTGCTCAACGACTACGACCAAGAGACACCCGACTTCTACACATGGACGGTCAGTTACAGCCGCAAGGAGCTGACGGAGCTCGTCAGCCGCAAGCTGAAGCTCGACCTCGGCGACATCGTAGACCTCGTACCACTGGAACGTGGCAAGAGCGGCCGCATTTGGAAGCTGCAGATTGTCGGTACGAAGCGCTCGTTCACCATCGGCAAGGAGCTCGAGATACGCCGCACACTCAGCGAGACCCACCTCTACAGCTCTGCCTTCGACGTAGAGAAGAGGATAGAGGAGAAAGGAAAAAGGAAAGAGACTTCCTTCATCCTGAACGGCCACGGCTGGGGCCACGGCGTAGGCCTGTGCCAGATTGGCGCCGCCGTCATGGGAGAGCAGGGCAAGCCTTACGACGAGATCCTGCTGTTCTACTACCGTAACGCCGAGATCCACCGCCTGTACGATTAATTTTCAATAGTCCATTATCAATTTGTAATTATATGCTAAAAAAGTCCCCCTGGGCATGGGTGCCCACACTCTATTTCGCCGAGGCCCTACCCTATGTGGCCGTGATGACCATCTCGCTCATCATGTACAAAAGGCTCGGACTGTCGAACGCCGACATCACCCTGTACACCTCCTGGCTCTACCTGCCGTGGGTCATCAAACCCCTGTGGAGCCCGTTCGTGGACCTCATCAAGACCAAGCGCTGGTGGATTGTGGCCATGCAGTTGCTCATCGGTGCCGCCCTCGGCGGCGTGGCCTTCACCATCCCCGGGCCGTTCTGGCTGACGGGTTCGCTCTGCTTCTTCTGGCTCATGGCCTTCTCGAGCGCCACCCACGACATCGCCGCCGACGGGTTCTATATGCTCGGTCTGGACAGCCACGAACAGGCATACTTCGTGGGCATCCGCTCAACGTTCTATCGTATTGCCACCATCTTCGGACAAGGACTGCTCGTCATGCTGGCCGGTAACCTCGAGGTGCTGACGCGTAACGTGCGCTACTCATGGAGCCTCATGTTCTACCTGATGGCGGGACTGTTCATCGCCTTCTGGCTGTGGCACAACTACATCCTGCCGCGCCCCGCAGAGGACCACCCGACGGCAGGACAGACAGGTACAGAAATCTGGCGCGGCTTCGTACGCACGTTCATCACGTTCTTCCAGAAGCCACAGGTCATCGCCGGCATCTGCTTCATGCTTTTCTACCGTATGCCCGAAGGACTGCTGGCCAAGGTTAGTGCCCTGTTCCTCATCGACTCGCAGGCCAACGGCGGTCTGGGACTGTCACCGGCAGAGTACGGTCTGGTACAGGGTACCGTCGGCATGATTGGTCTGACGCTGGGCGGCATCCTCGGCGGCATCGTCGCCAGCCGCGATGGTCTGAAGCGCTGGCTGTGGCCGATGGTCTGTGCCATCACCCTGCCCGACCTCGTCTACGTCTACCTGGCCTACGCCCTGCCCAGCAGCCTGCTTGTGGTCAATATCTGCGTCTTCCTGGAGCAGTTCGGCTACGGATTCGGCTTCTCTGCCTATATGCTATACCTTATATATTATAGTCAGGGCGAGCACAAGACATCGCACTACGCCCTGTGTACCGCCTTCATGGCGCTGTCGATGATGATTCCCGGAATGTTTGCCGGTGCCCTGCAGGAGAGCGTTGGCTATCCCGTGTTCTTCCTCATCGTCATGGCTGCCTGCTCGCTGACCTACATCGTCTCGTCGCAGCTGAAGATTGACCCGGAGTTCGGAAAGAAGACTGACGAATAATTATAGAAAGTGTCAAAAACAAAAATCTTCAAAAATCTGACAAAAACAAGCCCATCGAAAGGCATTATTGTTAGATTTTTGAAGATTTTTGTTTAATTATTAGTGGAGCTGGAGGGAGTCGAACCCTCGTCCGCACAAGGAAACCATACGCTTTCTACACGCTTATTCCAGACTTCGGTTTTCGAGCAGCAGCAAGACCTGGACCACCAACAACTGCCTTATCTCCTAAATTTCATCCGTCAGTCGGAGCCCTGACGGACTATTTCCGATTTAACCTGCGCCGCTTGATCTTCGGATTCGGAACAACATCCTTGGAGCGACGTCTCGTTCTCTCACCTTGTAAGAGAATAAAGCCAGTAATCTACTGTACTTCGATTAGGCAGCGAGAGCATACCTTGTGTTGCCAATTAAATTTGTGTTCACTCAGTTTTAGGAGGTAGCCAACGAGCCTCCGCGTGCTTACGTACCATCTCGGCTTGCCGTCAAATCCAGTCAACCCCAGTGATAGTGGGTGCAAAGGTAATGAAAAAAACGAGAATTGAGAAACAAGAAGCGAGAAATTTGCTGGCGGGAACGGTTTTTTCATGTTTTTTTTATACCTTTGCCGCGTTTTATGCTCGCAAGGGCAATAAAATCGGGATTTTTGAGTTTGTAATAGATAAGAGATAATAGATAACAGATAATAGATAAAGGATCGATGAAACGAATTGTTACTGCTTTCCTATACATCATGCTCTGCTGCACATTGGCTATGGCGCAGTCGGGCATGACTGACAACCAGATCATGGACTTCGTCATTGAACAGAACTCGCGCGGTGTCTCCCGTCAGCAGATTGTGACGCAGCTGATGCAGCGTGGTGTGACGATAGAACAGATACGGCGTATCCAGAAGAAGTACCAGCGCCAGATAAAGAACGGCGCCTTGGGAGCCGACGACATCACTGCCGGCTCAAAGGACGTGAAGACACGTATGCGCCAGCAGAACGGCGAGAAGCGTGTTGAGGATAAGGAGCGCGAGAAGCGTAACGCCTCGAAGTACCGAATGAAGGACGGTCGTCCGAAGACGAAGCAGAACACGTACGACGAGGAGGACGAGGAATTCATGAAGATGGACGACGCCATGGACTTCATGATGCCCGACTCGCTGAAGTATTTCGTGGAGGAGGAGAAGGAAAAAGGCCGTAAGATTTTCGGTCATGACGTGTTCAACAACAAGAACATGACGTTTGAGAGTTCGATGAACATTGCCACGCCACAGAACTACCGTCTGGGCCCTGGCGACGTCGTAAACGTAGACATATGGGGCGCCTCGCAGGAGAGTGTCACCGAGACCATCTCGCCCGACGGTACCATCACCATCGAGGGCATCGGCGTCATCCAGCTCGGCGGTCTCAGCGTGAGCCAGGCGAAGCAACGCCTGCGCCAGACCATCGGTCCGCGCTATCAGGGGTCGAGCATTGACCTGACACTAGGTCAGACACGCACCATCACGGTGAGTGTGACAGGCGAGGTGAAGATGCCCGGCACGTTTACGATGTCGGCTTTTGCCACCGTCTATAATGCCCTATACATGGCTGGTGGCCCGAACGACATCGGTACGCTGCGTAACATCAAGGTGTTCCGCGGTGGACGCCAGATATCGAGCGTCGACGTATATGCCTTCCTGCTCAACGGCCAGTTGACGGGTGACGTGCGCCTGCAGGACAACGACATCATCACCGTCGGTCCCTACGAGTCACTAGTGTGTATTACCGGTAAGGTGAAACGCCCGATGTACTACGAGATGAAGAAGACGGAGAGTGCAGCCACGCTGCTGCGCTATGCCGGCGGCTTCACCGGCGATGCCTACACCCAGGCCATCCGCGTGAACCGTAAGGCAGGAAGCCAGTACTCCGTGTTCAGCGTGGGCGAGTTTGACACCAACGACTTCCGTCTGATGGACGAGGACTCCATTACCGTAGACTCCACCATTGTGCGTTACCAGAACATGGTACAGGTCATCGGTGCCGTCTTCCGTCCCGGTATGTACCAGGTAGGCGGTAGCATCAACACCGTCAAGGCCCTTGTGGAGGCTGCCGGCGGACTGACGGAAGAGGCCATCGGTCAGCATGCAGTGATGCACCGCACACGGACAGACCGTTCGCTGGAAGTTGTGAGCGTAGACATCAATGGCATCCTTGAGGGCACGACACCCGATGTTCCCATCAAGAACGAGGACGTACTCTACATTGCCAGCAACGAGGAGCAGGAGATTGACAAGATTATCACCATCCACGGCGAGGTGCCCTACCCCGGCACCTACCGCTACGCCGCCAACCAGACCGTTGAGGACGCAATCCTGCAGGCTGGCGGCCTGACGAACGCCGCCTCGCTGGCTAAGGTCGACGTGGCGCGTCGCATCATAGACCCGGAGGCCACGGAAGCCAGTGACACCCTGGCGTTCACCTACAGCTTCAGCATCGACAAGGACTACAAGATTCAGGAAGGCAACACCTTCACCCTGCAGCCCTACGACGAGATCTACGTTCGCCGCAGCCCGAAGTACAACGAGCAGCAGAACGTGACTATCGAGGGCGAAGTGCAGTTCAAGGGCAACTATACGCTGACAAACAGCCGCCAACGCCTCAGCGAGATCATTAAGCAGGCTGGCGGACTTACCGCCCGCGCCTATCCTGAGGGTGCTAAGCTGATGAGACAGATGACGCAGGAAGAGCGTGAGCAGATGGAGACCATGCTCCGCACGGCACAGCGTAACTCTGGCAACGACTCTATCGACGTAAAGAAACTACTGACGATGACCACCTTCCCCGTAGCCATCGAGCTCGACAAGGCACTGGCGAACCCCGGCAGCGACGACGACCCGTTTCTGCGTGAGGGAGACCGCATCGTCGTACCGCGCTACACCAGTACCGTCAGCATCAACGGTGAGGTACTCTATCCGAACACCGTCCGCTACAAGGCCGGCAAAAATGCCGATTACTATCTGGACTTGGCCGGTGGCGTCAGCTCGACAGGTAAGCGCAGCCAGACCATCATCATCTACATGAACGGCATGGTGGCGAAGGCCGACCGTAAGCACAAACCTGCCCCAGGTTGTCAGATTGTGGTACCCACGAAAGCCCGTCGGCGCGGCCTCGGTCTGACAGAATGGCTGTCGATAGGCACCAGCACCGCCTCTATAGCCACGATGATTGCCACCATTGCGAACTTGATTAAGTAATTTGAGAAGATGGAAGAAACGACAAAGAAACCCCTTGATTTCGTGGCTTTGATACATACACTTTGGCCGCACAGGAAGAAGTACTATTACGTATTGCCAATTGTGCTCATCGCCACCTATCTGCTGATGGTGTGCATACCACGATACTACAGATGCACAGTCTGTCTGGCACCCGAATCCACTGGTCCATCAATGTCTGGGTCACTGGGCTCGCTGGCCTCGTCAATAGGACTGGCAGGCTCGCTAGCCAAGATGACGGGAGAGGATGCCATCTCGGCCGAGATCTATCCTGACGTCATCGGCTCACAGGATTTCGTTGCAGAATTGATGAGCGTTCCTGTGACCACGCGCGACAAGGACATCAACTGCGAGTACTACGTCTACCTGCGCGACAAACAGAAGAGTGCGTGGTGGGGCATACTATTAAACACCATCAGTGAGTGGATCAAGCCCACGCCACCTGACACATATAATGGAAAGGAAACCTTGTCGGTCTTTGAACTCTCGAAACGTCAAAAAGACATCTTCAGCTACGTACAGAGCAATATCAAATGTGTAGTCGACAAAAAGACTGATGTTGTCTCCATCACCGTCACCGACCAAGATCCACGCGTCTGTGCCATCATGGCCGACGCCACGTGCAAGAAGCTGCAGGAGTTCATCATAGCCTACCGCACCAACAAGGCCCGCATTGATGTGGCTTATTACGAGAAGCTGGCTCAGGAGAGCAAAGTGGAGTACGACAAGGCCTTGAAAGCCTACGCTGCATATTCTGACGCCCACACCAGCACCATTCTAACAACCTATCAGGCACATCAGGAGAGCCTAGAGAACGACATGCAGGCAAAGTACAACGTATACACCGCCATGAACACCCAGCTGCAGGCTGCAACGGCCAAGCTTCAGGAGGCGACGCCAGCCTTCACAGTCATCGAGAGTGCCTCCATGCCCATCAAACCAGCAGGTCCCAAGCGCATGATTATATCCATTGCCATGATGCTGTTGGCTTTCTTTGTGTTGACCGGCTGGCTGCTGGCAAAAAATAATGTAGCCAAAGACGAACAGACGGCATAGATGATTATCGTATGCATTTTCTCACTGATGGTCCTCTGTTATGCTTTTTCCATGATAGAGGACTACTTGCCTCAACACTATTATAAGTATATAGTTTGGGGCGTCATCTTGCTGATGGTTGTCATCTCGGGCACCCGTCCAGGAACCAATGTCAGTGACTACAATGTCTACGTGAACATCTTCTACGACTACGATTCCTTAAAGAACCAACTGTCAGTAGAACCGACCTTTCTTTGGGTCTGCGAGCTGTTCAACAAGATGGGGGGAACCATCCGCTGGGTCATCTGGCTCTATGCCCTTATCTCCATCCCACTGAAGATCTATTCGCTGTCGAAAATGGTGCCACCGGCCATTTTCTTTTTGGCCATCCCCGTTTATCTCGGCAATTTCTTCCAGTTGCACGACTGCGAGCAGATGCGAATAGCAGCTGCACTATCAATCGGAATGTACTGCTATCTTCTCAGACTTGAGGGTAAGAAATGGTGGCATTGGGTGGCGTTTTGGTTGGTAGCCATCTCCTTACACCATACGGCAGCCGCCTTGATTATCCCACTTTTGGTAACCCCCCAGAAGCGCATGGACGCCAAATGGAAGGTGGGCATGGTAGTGCTGATTCTCTTAGGCGTGTTGTTCTGGATTCTCAAGGTGAACCCCATCACCACCATCCCGATACCATACATAGAAGCAAAGATGGCGCTCTACGAGCTTGCCATCTCGAACGGCGATCACCCAGACATTCTTGTCATACATCCCATCCCCCTGCTACGCATCGTCACGTTCTTATATGTTCTCTACTACTACGACCTAATCTACGAACACATGAAGTGTTTTAATCTGGTACTGGTATGCGAGGCTCTTGGCCTATTCTGCTGGTTCGGACTCTCAACAATGTCGGTCTTTGCCGTCCGAATGTCCGAACTGTTCGAGATAACGGAGATCATCATGTTCGCCTCCGTCATCTATACGGTAAAACCCATGTGGCTTGGCAAGGTATGGCCCTTTCTCGTGGCGATGTACATTTTCCTTTATGGATGTAAGGTTAACCAATTTGGATTCCTATGACACTGATAGCCAACGACACACATACCCGACGGACAAGCCTTCTCATCAAGAATGTGCTACTATCCTTCTTTATCAAGGGATGGAGTGCGCTCGTTGTGCTGGTAATGGTACCGTTGACCCTTCAGTGTCTGGGAGCCTACAAGAATGGTGTATGGCTAACCATCAGCAGTATGCTGGTATGGATTGACCAGATGGACATTGGCTTGGGCAACGGTCTGCGCAACCGTCTGGCTACCTGCAAGGCTCACAACGACAATAACGCCTCTCGACAGGCAGTCAGTTCGACCATGGCGATGCTTGTATGTATCGTCATTCCGACATTCCTCATACTCGCCCTGATTGTATGGTTTGGTGATGTCTACACATTCCTCAACGTCGATCCTGTCATTATTCCCGAACTACGTGTGGCGCTGCTTTGTGCCGTAAGCATTATCTGTTGTACGTTCGTACTGAAGTTCATTAGCAACGTCTATATGGGTATGCAACTGCCTGCCGTCAGCAACCTTATCGTGGCACTAGGACAGACACTGGCACTAATAGGCACATGGCTACTCTATATCAACGGGAATGCAACATTTCTGCTCATCATCGCAGTAAACACCGCTGCACCATTGCTCGTCTATCTGGTGGCCTACCCCTACACCTTCTACATACGGTTCACGGAACTGCGTCCGACATGGAAGAACGTTAACCTGCGGGCAGCCCTCCAGCTCGGCAACCTCGGCATCAAGTTCTTCTGGTTACAGATAGCAGGCATCATACAATTCATGACGGCCAACATCCTCATCTCTCAGTTTTTCACTCCTGAGATGGTGACGCCCTATCAGATTGCCTACCGCTACATGAGTCTGGTCGTCGTGTTCTTCACGGTGATTTGTATGCCTTTTTGGAACGCCACCACTGATGCCTACGAACGCGGCGACATGGTATGGATAGAGAAAGCTGGAAAGAAAATGAACACGCTGACAATCCTCATCTTCCTCATACTGGTGCTGATGACAGTGTTCTCGCCACTGGTCTATGACTTGTGGATTGGCGACAAATGCGACGTTTCCTTCGCCATGACGGCCATGATGGCACTCTATGTCTTCCTGCTAGTGCTCAGTATGCGATACTCTTACTTCCTGAACGGCATCGGAGCCTTGCGTATGCAGTTGTACATGACCGTCTCTGCCATCGTCTTCATCCCGCTGGCATGGCTGGTCAGTCTTCTGACTCACAACATCATCTGGTTCATGGCAGTCATGTGCTTCTGTAACCTGCCAGGCATCATCGTCAACATCATTCAGTTTAACAAAATCCTCAAAGGAACAGCGACAGGTGTATGGAGAAGATAAAAATGTTGGGGGTTGTCACCCTGTACAATTCTGACAAGGACCAGACACTACGCAACATCAGTCTGTATGCACCCCACCTGGACAGGCTGGTGGTGTGGGACAACAGTGCCGACAGCCATCAGGAGTGGTTCCAAGAACCACATATCGACTACCATTGGACAGGTAAAAACACGCTGATAGCGCCTGCCGTCAACTACGCATGGCGGTTGGCAGAACAAGAAGGATTCGATGCCATCCTGCTGATGGATGACGACAGCCGCTGGAACGATTTCCCATCATACAGAAACGACATAGAGGCACTGCTGACGCAAGGCAAGTGTATGGTGTTCACGCCCTATGTCAACGGCTGCGACAATTTCCAGATAAAAAATGAGATCCAGGATAGACGCCTATTCATCAACTCCGGCACTGTCATCCCCACGACTATCCTGCGGAGCATCGGCGGTGTCGACGAAAGCGCATTCCCGTTGGACGCCCTTGACCACGACATAGCCTTGAGCGCCCAGGAACACGGCTTCCAGACTGTATGTCTCACCCGCCACCGTCTGGATCACTCACTGGGCTACCCCCAGCTTCTAGGGCCATTCCGTCTGTTTACGCCCAACTACGACCGTCTCAGGACATATAACATGACCCGCTCTCACATCATCTGCTACAGGAAACACCGGCCGTTGATGACGAGGACAGACAAAGATTACCTGTTCAACGAGATTATCCGCAGGAAGTTCTTCCGGATCATCCTGGCTGAGCCCGACAAGCTGGGGCGTCTGATGGCCCTGATAAGGGGTGTCATCAGTGGTTATAGATATAAACTGACGAAAATATGAAATGTGAGAGCCAGATAGCCATACTGATGGCAACATACAACGGTGCCAGATATGTCAGGGAGCAGCTCGACTCCCTGCTATGCCAGACGTTCACCGACTGGCATCTGTATATCCATGACGATGGTTCGACTGACGGGACGATAGACGTACTCAAAGCCTACGCCGCCGACCATCCCCACCAGATTACCCTTTTGGACTACGCGCCGCAAGGTGGTGCCTGTCGCAACTTCTTTAGTATGATGGAGGCGGTCGACGCACTTTACTATATGTTCTGCGACCAGGACGACGTATGGCTGCCGGAGAAGACAGAGAAGACTTTCCTCCGGCTTAGGACGCTGGAACACCTGTCGCCTGACACTCCGATACTCGTCCATTGCGACCTCATGCTGACTGATGCACAGTTGAACGTCACAGATACCTCGTTCGTCAGAAACCAACATATTAAGATGGCAGCCATCAAGACGTTCGAAGACTATGCTGCCACAAACACCGTCACTGGCTGCACGGCACTGTTCAACCATCAGGCCAAGATGTGCATCCGGCGTCCCTACGACAAAGCTATCATGCACGATGCCTGGCTATGTCTGTCCATCGTGGCCCAGGGGGGCATCGTTGACTTCATCGACGAACCGTTGGTGAAATACCGTCAACACAGCCACAACGTGCTCGGCTCCACAGACATGAGTCGTCAGACACTGTCGCACAAAATGATAAGCATCCGACAAATGGTCATCAACAGCATCCGTCACTACCGGGAGATGAACGCCGTCCGTCCCCTTTCGGTCTGGTCGTTCATCCAAGCCAAGAACCGTTACAGAAGCTTTTAATACCAACTATGAAAGAGTGTGCTTTTACCATCGTTGCCAAAAACTATATCGGGCTGGCCCAGATTTTAGGTCAGTCGCTACGTCAGCATAACCCCACGACTGACTTCCGCATCTATGTCGCCGACGAGTTTGGCGGGGCGTCTCCCGCCCTGCCTGCAGAGGTTGTCATCGCCAAGGACGTACTTAGCGGACTGACTTTAGAGCAATGGACGGATATGGCGTTCAAATACGACCTCACGGAGTTCTGTACAGCCATCAAGCCTTTCTGCTTCGACCATGTCTTCGCCGACGGCTACGAGAAGGCCTACTACTTCGATCCCGACATCTACGTATTCTCGAGCATCCGACCTATCAGCGAGGCTCTCGATAACTATAGCATGACGTTAACGCCACAGGTCGTGGGCATCCACACGCACTTTACTGGGGAACATCCTGAGTGGGCCATGAACGTCAATGGCATTTTCAACCTGGGGTTCTGTGGCATCAAGAATGATGAATGGGGGTGCCGCGTCGTAGCATGGTGGCAAGAGAGGCTGCGCGACCAAGCTTTTGCCGACCGCTCCGTCGGACAGTTCACTGACCAGAAATGGATGGACTGGATGCCTGCCCTGCTGGCTGACCGGCTATGTGTCCTACAGTCGTTGGGGATGAACCTGGCACCCTGGAACTACTTTGAGCGCCAGATCTGCCAGGATGACGAAGGTACCCTAAACGTCACCTTCCGTAGTGACGACACCCCACAGCGCGACGACCCACTCGTGTTCGTCCATTTTGCAGGCTATGACTACAGCAAGCTAAAGCAAGGCATCATTGAGCGCAAGCGCATTGAGAATTTAAAGGAGTACGACGACCTGGCACTGATCAACAACATCTACCGTGATGCTATCATTGCCAATACCAGCGTTTTCGACGCATTCATCACCCAACCCTACACCTACGCTACATACGACAACGGCGACCCTATCGCCGCCTTCCACCGCAGGCTGTATCATGGACTCACCCTTCATCACTCACCCTTCACTACTGGCGCAGGCACCTTCCACGACGCCATCGGTCGGCGGGGTATGCTTATCAAGGAGAAGATTGACAATGTGTCGCGACGGAATATCGACAACTTAGAGGGGAAGCACCGTCAATTGGCAAGGTTCTACAGTTTACTATACCGTCTACTGGGCTACAAACGGTACGTCATGTTCCTAAAGAGCTTGTATTTCTATTGCCGTCCCGAGATGCACACATTCCTCATCAATAAAAAAATGTCATGATTAAGATTCTGCAGATACGCCAGAATATGCCAGGGGGCACCGACACCTACTGCCGAGGACTGGAACACCTGCTCAGCAACGATGCAGACTGCCGTGTGTTGCCCGTTACCGACATTCCCCAGCAGCCGTCACGCCTGCTGCACTACACCTACCGTGACAGTGACCTAGAGCCGTTCATTGCCGAAGCTGACATCGTCCACGTCAATGGCTATACTGCCCAAGGGACGATTGACGCCATGCGCTTGGCTCACCGTATGGGTAAGAAAGTGGTCTACACAGCCCACTTCCACCCGTTCTGCTATCTGGGACACCCGCTGGCTGGTCGTCTGTTTTTCCACCTGAAGATGCGTCCCGCCATCCAGCGCTATGCCGATGCCGTGACAACCATCAACAACGAGGATACGCGTTTCTTCAGTGCTCTTCACCACCGTGTTGTCCAGATTCCCCACTGGAACAACACTGTGGATAGTCTGTCGTTGCCTGACGTAATCCACCAGCCGAGGTGCATCCTCTTCGTAGGTAGGATCGACGACCATGTAAAGGGTTTCCGCCAGTTGTCTGCTTTGCCTGAAGGACAATACGACATCCACTGCGTGGGAAACGGCGATATGCCCTTCGAAAGGGCCGACATCACGCGCCATCACCACCTTAGCCGCGAAGAGTTACAGCTACTCTACCGCCAGGCCTCGTTGCTCGTGGTTCCTTCCAAGTATGAGGCTTTCTCCTTTGTCACCCTGGAGGCGATGGTACATGGAACACCGGTGGTTATGTCCGACAGGGTGCGCATTGCCGACTATCTCGATGGCATCCGCGGCTATGCCGTCTACCACTATGGTGACAACCGCGACTTTGTTGACAAAGTGGCTAAGACCATAGGAGCCGCCGTCGACAGAACAGCAGTCTGTCAGCGTTTTGACCCACAGCACATCATCAGACAGTATAAGCAACTCTATATGATGCTGTGAAAAGTCCGTATTCCGATGAAATATATTTACTCCATCGTTCTTTTACTATGCCTATCCCTGCCAATGAGGGCTACTGGCGGCGAGATGCCCATCATCGCCTATATGGGTGTTCCCAATGACCAGTCTACCGACGAGAATTTCAAGACGTTTAGCGAGTGTGGCTTCACTGTCAGCCTCTACGGCTATGCTACACTACGCGAATTGACGGAGGCATGCCGAGTGGCATATCGTCACGGCGTCAGCATCCTAGGACATTGTCCTGAGACGCACGCCACCCCAGAGCGGGCTGCTGCCATACTGAAAGACCAGCAGGGATTCTTCGGCTACGTCCTGCAGGATGAGCCATCGGAAGCTGAGATTGACGCACTTGAGAAGGAGATTTGCCAGATAAAAAAAGTAGACAACAGCCATGTCTTTTACATCAATCTCCTCCCCAACTACGATGATTGGATACTGCAACATACAAAGACGCGCACCTATGCCGAATATTTAGAAAAGGGCGCAGCCACCTCGTGTCGCCAGCTGTCGTTCGACTACTATCCAGTCACGAAGGACGGACTACGCGACGGATGGTTTGCCAATCTGGAGACCATCCGTACGAAAAGTCTGTCTAAGGGCATACCCTTCTGGGGCTTCATCCTCTCCGTACCTCACGCCATCTATCCTCAGCCCACCATTGGTTCGCTGCGCCTTCAGGCGTATACCAACTTAGCCTATGGCGCACAGGGCATCCAGTACTTCACCTACTGGACACCATCCCCAGATCGCGAGAACGACTACCATAATGGTCCCATTGACCGAAAAGGACGGAAAACGAAGACCTACGCATTGGTGCAGCGCATGAACAGTGAATTGAAATCCGTAGCGCGCCTGTTCTATGGCGCACGCGTGACCAGCATTGGCCATCTGGGCGTCATAGATAAAGGCACCCGTCGCCAAACGATGATGCCACCTAACCTGAACAAACTGAAAATCAGCGGCAAACGCGGTTGTATCGTCTCACAGTTCACCAAGGACGGCCATACCTACCTAGCCCTTGTCAACAAAAACTACCGCGGGAAAATGAAAGCTACCATCGGCTGGCGTAACGACACACCACGCCGCATCACGAAAAGTCTTGTTGAGGAGCCTATGAAGTCGTCTTTCACCATCGATGCAGGTGATATTCTGCTTTTCAAACTGAAATAATCCATCAAAAAGGGACTGCTTCTTAAAAAAAAGTTGTACCTTTGCACACGCAAAAGGCACAACCACCGCCTAACAGCACGATAATGAAGCAGTTCACAGTCCTCATGTCCGTCTACTATAGGGAGAACCCGCAGTTTCTCCAGCAGAGCCTCGACAGCATTTTCAATCAAACGCTGCCGCCAACGGAGGTCGTTCTCGTACAAGACGGGCCTATGGACGACAAACTAGAACAAGTCATAGAGCGCTGTCAGAAAGAGCACACCGAACTAAAGACCATCAAACTATCTAAGTGTCATGGGCTTGGTGGAGCACTAAACGAAGGTCTGCGACACTGTTCCTACGACCTTGTAGCCCGCATGGATACTGACGACATTGCTAAGCCTGAGCGTTTCAAGACACAGATAGAGTGGATGGAACAGCATCCCGACACTGACGTCTGCGGCTGTTGGATTGACGAGTTCACGGACATCCCGACAAACATCATTTCCTCGCGCAAGCCTCCACGCGACCACGAGGACATCGTCAAGTTCGCCCGCAAGCGCAACCCGATGAATCACCCCACTGTAGTATTCCGACGTCAGGCCGTCGAACAGGCTGGCGGCTATCAGCACTTCTACCTCTTCGAGGACTACTACCTATGGATACGTATGTTGATGTATGGTAGCCATTTCCATAACATACAGAAGTCGCTACTCTACTTCCGTATGTCCGATGATACATTCCAACGCCGGGGCGGTCTGAAATATGCGCAGTCAGAAATCAGGCTACAACGTGAGCTCCACCAGTTGGGATTCATCTCATGGGGTACTATGATACTGAACATTTTCTACCGTAGCACTGTTCGAAATATGCCCAACAAGCTACGCCGTTTCATCTACATATCGCTCTTGAGACGATAAATTACGAAATACATTTGGCCGTTTGTCTTTTTTTCATTACCTTTGCACCCGTTTTGCGGTAAGGTGGAGTTTTTTGAAAAAAAATACTTTCCTTCTGCAATAAAAAGACGACATCGTCGTTAGTATAATAAAACAAAGGTAAAAAACAGGAAAAAACACATATATGACGGTTCACAGCAGTGGATATGTTATCGACGGAATGAACGGCTTCGAACGCAACGTAAAACGTGTGTTCGACCTTTTCGTGGCGCTCATCTGTCTAATTATCTTCTCGCCGCTGTTCCTGTTCTGTTACATCGCCATCAAGCGTGAGAAGAATGGCCCCGTCATCTTCAAGCAGGAGCGCATCGGCCGTTTTGGCCGTCCGTTCAACATCTACAAGTTCCGTAGTATGGTGGTTGACGCCGAAAAGAAAGGTCCTGCCCTGTGCGACACCGAGGAAGACGACCGTCTGACAAAGGCAGGCCGTTTCCTGCGTGCCCACCATCTGGACGAGCTGCCACAGTTCTGGAATGTGTTCAAGGGTGAGATGTCGTTCGTCGGCCCGCGTCCTGAGCGCAAGTTCTTCATAGACCAGATTATGCTGCACGACACGCGCTATCAGTACCTCTTCCAGATTCGTCCAGGCATCACGTCGATGGCTACGCTCTACAACGGCTACACAGACACAATGGAGAAGATGCTGAAACGTCTGGAGATGGATCTTGAGTATCTGGAGCACCGCTCGTGGGCACTCGACTTCAAGATTCTCGGTTTGACGTTCTTCAAGATTATCTTTGGCCGCAAGGTCTAGTATTTCCTAAAGCTTATTCTGACGCTGTCATTCTCCAGTCGCAGGGTGCTCTTGCTGAGCTCCAGCACATGGAACGAGGGTTCCTGACTATAGATGCCAAGGGTGCGGAGGATGGTCATGTCCGTCATCAGCGTGTCGCCCGTGGCATGCGAAAAGTGGTTCAGGTTCCATATTCTCAAGCTGTGTTCCTCCAACGCGAACTCACCCGTCACCTCCTCAATCTGCTCCGAGTTCATCTGTACCAGCGTCCCCTGGAAGGCCCACGCCACCATCTTGTCGCGGGCGTCCGTCACTTGCTGCGTTCGCAGGTCCTCCATGAACGTCATCTGCCACAGTCCGTCCAGGTCGCCATTATCCGACGTTACGAAGTCACACGATACACACGTCATCGCTGCGACACCTATCGTCATTGCTATTATCTTGCGTCTCATCTCCATTTTTCAATTTTTCATCTCCCATCTTAGCGTCACCTGACAGCCCAGGTTGTCGCCAAGCAGTTTACCATGGTCCATGCCCAAAGCCGCCTTCACCTGCCAGCTATGGGTCAGACGGTAGGACGCCTCGCCCATCAGACTGACATTCTCCTGTGGCTCATGCAACAACAGGTGGTACGTGCCGTAGCCGCGCTGCCAAGTAGCCAGCAACCGATAGTGCAACCGCGAGACAGGCGTACCACTAAGTCCGAGATGCCAGGCCGTGAAGCGGTTGTTCTTCACGCGGATGGTGGCATCGTCATTGTAAAGCGGCGAACGGTAGAGGGGGTTACCCATGACCATGCCCCAATGCTGCCAACCAGTCTGCAGACTGTGGTTGTAGTAATCATCCTTTCCGCTGATGTGCTCGCTGATAGCTGTAGTATGGTCGTGATAGACGGGACCGCTCTGATACTTTGTATAGAGGTACTCCACAACAATATCGTCGAGCCAGTGATGATTCTTCAGTCTCAGCTCCACACCCAGCAGCATATCCTTCAGGTCGTAGAGGAAGAAGCGGCTGCGTGTGGTCTTGTTCCAATCGTCGCCAGTGCCATATCCGTCATTGTCGAGGAAAAACATTGACGACTGGTCTTCGAAGAAATGATCGGCATAGACACCCAGGTTCCATGTCGCGTAGTCCATGTTCAAGCGCATCAGCCAGCTACCCAGGTGGTTACCCTCAACGTTGGTATAGACATCGTCTGTGGCATCCTGTCCTGCCAGGGGGACGAGCGCTTTCCAGAAAGCCTTGATATTCTGGCCGTTCTTGTAGACGGCTTCGTCGGCAGGCCCCGCCAGATGATAGGTCTCACCGCCGAACTGACAGGCCATCTCAATGCCTGCCTCGAGTGTGATGTTCTTCGGTCCCAGACGCAGATAGCCTGCCTTCGTATGTAGCCATGAGCCCTGGATGTACCGCGTCTGCGCGTCCGTAAAGTCCTTCTGCCAGCCACCGTCGGTGGTTTTGCCGTACGAAGCATGGCCCTTCACGGCTATCCACCCATTGGTACCAGGCACCGTCCAATAGTCGGGAAGCGCCATCCGTACGGCGGGTACGGGACGGGCATTGATGCCAAGCGTCTGCGAGCCACTGCTCAGTTCCGGGTTCTTCAGCTCCATGGGTTGCTCCTTCGCGCCAAGGGTGAGCACACCTTTCAGCCAGCGCGCCTCAATGTAAGCTTGCTGCACCACCAAGGTACTCGTCATTCCTGTCGCCACGGCCACGTCGGCTCCGTAGCCGATGCCCCACCGCCGTCCGTCGTCAGCTGATAAAGGGCGCTGCAAGGCACCGCGCAGATAGGCATAGCTCCCCTTCACGGCACTCAGTCCGTAGCGGTTCGCGTTGAGCCACAGGGGAGTATGGTCACAATCAGCGATGGTGGCTTGCGTCTCAGCCCTGTACTGCAGGCTGTCTGTCAGACGGCTCATTTCCTGTGCCGCCAGCGGCAGTAGCGTCATGGCCGTCGTCACGGCCGTCATTATCAGTCTCTTCAATTCTTCAACTCTTCAATTCTTCACAAAATTTCCATGATTTCCCTGAGCGACGTTACCTCGTAGTCGACGGGCGAAGGAGCGGGGTATTCGGGATAGCGATTAAAGTAGATGACCGCCAAGCCAGCCTGCTGGGCTCCGAGAATATCCGTCTGGAAGTTGTCGCCAATCATCAGGGTCGTAGGCACGTCAGCTCCCGTCACACGCAGGGCGTAGTCGAAAAAGGCTGGCGCGGGTTTGTTGGCTCCGGCATCCTCGCTGAGCACGACAGTATCGAAGCAGGTATCGAGTCTGCTGGCGCGCATCTTGCGGTACTGTACCTCGTGGAAGCCGTTGCTGCACATATGCAGGCGGTAGCCCCGTCGGCGGAGGTAGTCCACGAGTTCATGGGCGCCATCGACGGTGCCCGGCTTCGTGGCACAGTAATCGAGGAACACGTCGCTCACCTGTCGACAGTAGTCTTCCGTCGGCTCCAGCCCCCGACCATAGCTCAGGGGCTTGCGGAAACGTTCTACTATGAGGTAGTCTCGCTCTATCTCGCCCTTCGAATAGCGTGTCCAAAGGTCGATGTTCGTCTCCCAGTAACGGTCGTAGAACGTCTGGGGATCATCGAAGGCAGTAGCCCATCCGAAGTGGTCGAAGAGCTCGCGCAGGGCGATGACCGCATTACCGTGGGTGTCGTAGAGCGTGTCATCGAAGTCTATGAACAGGTCTTTGTACATCTTTTATGGGGCTATTATAAGAGAGGGGATGCCATAACACGCTGACTTAAACAAAAATCTTCAAAAATCTAACAAAAATGGCTTTCGACAGGCTAGTTTTTTGTCAGATTTTTGAAGATTTTTGTTTTTTGACACAGATGGGTATCTGTTGCTTACTTGTCAAGTTCCTTCAGGTTCTCGGCAATCATCTCGTCAGTAACGGTGTAATTTTGCAGGTCGCCCTTGATGTAGGCCTCGTACGACGGCATATCGATGAGTCCGTGACCGCTGAGGTTGAACAGGATGACCTTTGCCTCGCCTGTCTCCTTACATTTTTTAGCCTCGCGGATGGTGGCGGCAATGGCATGGGTGCTCTCGGGGGCAGGGATGATACCCTCGGTACGTGCGAAGAGCATACCGGCCTCGAAGGTCTCGAGCTGCGGGATGTCGACACCGTGCATCAGGCCGTCCTTGATGAGCTGGCTGATGATCATGCCGGCACCGTGGTAGCGCAGACCACCGGCGTGGATGTTGCTTGGCTTGAAGTTGTGGCCCAGGGTGTACATAGGCAGCAGCGGCGTGTAGCCAGCCTCGTCGCCGAAGTCGTAGCGGAACTGTCCACGCGTCAACTTCGGGCAGCTGTCGGGCTCGGCAGCGATGAACTCTGTCGTCTTACCGTCGAGGAGGTTATGACGCATGAAGGGGAAGGAGATGCCACCGAAGTTCGAGCCGCCGCCGAAGCATCCGATGACGATGTCGGGATACTCACCAGCCATCTCCATCTGCTTCTCAGCCTCGAGACCGATGATGGTCTGGTGCAGGCCGACGTGATTCAGCACGGATCCCAGGGTGTACTTACAGTTGGGCGTGGTGGTGGCCAGCTCAACGGCCTCGCTGATGGCGGTGCCCAGAGAGCCGCTGTGCGTCGGGTCCTTCGTCAGGATGTCCTTGCCGGCGCGCGTCGACATCGAGGGTGACCCCTCAACGACAGCACCGAAGGTGCGCATGATGCTGGAACGGTAGGGCTTCTGCTGCATGGTAATCTTCACCTGATAGACGGCACAGTCAAGTCCGTAGATCTTGGCAGCGTACGAGAGGGCAGCGCCCCACTGTCCGGCACCCGTCTCGGTGGTGACGTTCGTCGTTCCCTCCTGCTTGGCGTAGTAGCACTGCGGCAGAGCGGAGTTGATTTTGTGCGAGCCCAGCGGGTTTGTCGACTCATTCTTGAAATAGATGTGAGCAGGCGTTCCCAGAGCCTCCTCGAGTGCATAGGCACGGACAAGCGGCGTAGAACGATAGTACTTGTACTTCTCGAGGACGTCCTCAGGAATGTCTATCCAGCGATGCTCGGTGTCAAGCTCCTGTACGCAGCACTCACGTGGGAAGATGTGTGCCAAATCGTCGACGCCCAGCGGCTGCTTCGTCGCGGGATGGATGGGCGGCATGGGCTTGTTGGGCATGTCAGCCTGAATGTTGTACCACTGTGTAGGAATCTCACTCTCTTGAAGGATGAACTTTTTCTGTTTTGACATAGATTTTTGTTGTTGGTGAATGGTTACCGCCTGCAAAGGTAATCATTTATTTACAATTATACGATTTACTACTTACTATTTATTTCAAATGACGTCATTTTTTTTGGTTTTACGCCTACGAGGGCTTTCTTGCTCAACCGTCTCAGCTTTTCTGAGGTCGAGAAACTCTTTAGGTGTGATGCCGTACTGCTTCTTGAATGTCGTGGCAAAGTACTTCGGATCCTGGAAACCCACTCGATAGGCGAGGTCACTGATGCGGATATCGGGCTGCTGCTGGGCGATGCGCCGTGCCTCCTTCAAGCGGATGTCGCGGATGAAGATGCTGACGTTCATACCCGTCAGCGAGCGTAACTTATTATATAAGGTGGAAGCGCTGGCACCCATATCGGCCGCGAAGGCGTCGCGGTCGTAGTCGCCATCGTCCAGATGGCCACGAACACAGTCAATGGCACGTTTGAGGAACTCCTGATCGACGGTGGGATCGGCCACCGCTATCTCCTGCTCGGTCTCTTCGACACTCTTCTTGCGGAACTCCGTCTGTATACGCTTACGGTTCTCGATGATATTGTTGATACGCAGTTCAAGATCACGCATCTTGAAGGGTTTCGTGACATAGTCGTCGGCACCGATGGTGAGCGCCTCCTCGCGGTCCTCGGACTGTGTCTTCGCCGTCAGCAGGATAATGGGCAGACGACTGGTGGCGGCATCGCCCTTGATACGGCGCGTCAATTCGTATCCGTCCATGACCGGCATCATCACGTCGGAGACAATGAGGTCTATCTCGTTGTTAGCGACGATGTCAAGCGCTTTCTCGCCGTTCGGGGCAGTGAGCACCTGATAGTGCTTACTGAACAGCTGTTGCATAAGTAGCAGCAACTCGATATTGTCCTCGACAATGAGCAGTTTGTAGGCATCCTCGTCGAGTGGTGTCTCCGTCAGTGGCGCCTCAGCCGTTTCCTCGTCGGCTTTCTTCATGCGGAGGGCCAGGTCAAGGATGGCACTCCGGGCGCTATTGATGTCGATGGTCGCAGTCTCGTCGGTCTGTGAAGCCGAGAACGATTCCTTGTTGATAGGCAGTACGACGGTGAACGTCGTTCCCTTACCCTCCTCACTCTCGCAGGTGATGTCGCCACCATGCAGGTAGACAAGGTCACGCGTCAGCGACAGCCCCAACCCTGTACCCATTGCCTGCATACGACGGTAGTCGCCATCGTAGTAGCGGCGGAAGAGGTTGTGCTGCTTGTCCTTCGGTATGCCGATGCCGTCGTCAGACACCTTAATAATTATACGGTCATAGGTGTCATTGGTGCGCACCTTCAGTTGTACGTGTCCGTCCTTGTTAGTATATTTAGCGGCATTCGACAGTAGGTTATAGATAATCTTATCCAGCTTGTCGGTGTCTATCCAGCCCATCATACTCTCAGGACGGCAGCTGACAGAGAAGGCGAGCTTGTTCTTCGCCATCAGTGGTTCTATACACAAGGCTGTCCGCTGGATATACTGCATCACATCGCCGTGGGCCACACGCAGCTTCAGCTCGCCCGACTGCGACTTGCTGGTTTCGAGGATCTGCTGCAACAGACGCACCATTCGTTCGATGTTCAGCTGCATCAGGTCGTAGTCCTGATTGTGCTCGGGCGTCTGCTCGCGCAGATGTTCGACTGAAGCTGAAATGACCGTCAACGGCGTCAGCAGCTCATGGGTGATATTCGTGTAGACGCGACTCATCTGCAGGCGCTGTTTCAGGCGCACGCTCCTTAGGTAGAGCTCGCGGCCAGCAAAAAAAAGACCAGTGAGCACCGCTACCGATAGGATAATTATGAGCGTCAGCATCGTTTTAGGGTTTATGATTGTGGTTGCAAAGATACATTTTTTTTCTCAATTGTTTTTCTTTTTGGGCAAAAATCTGAAGAAAAAGGTCAAAAAAGGTTGAAAATGCGTGAAATTAGGTAGAAAATGCGTTAATTCACGGATTTTCAACCTCAAATAACGCATATTCAACCTTTGTTTCTGAAGTTTGCACTATCTTTGCACCAGAAAAAGATTTTTAATGGTTAAGGTTTATGGTTGATTAATTTAGTTTTAAAGTATTGAAAAAGCTCCGCTGTGAAGCGGGGCTTTTTCGTTTTTGTTGGATGATGAGTCCCATGAGACCTGTGTGAGCCTTATGAGACCCATGGGACCAATGGGAAAAATCATCAAGCTTTGTTCATGAGGAATCTTTCTGCCTCAATAGCTGCCTGACAGCCGCTGCCGGCGGCGCTGATGGCCTGGCGGTAGACAGGGTCGGCGCAGTCGCCGGCGACGAACACACCGGAAATCTTCGTGCGCGGCGTACCATCAATCTTTTTCAGGTAGCCCACCTCGTCGGTTTCCAGCCACTCGCGGAAGATATCGGTGTTCGGCTTATGACCGATGGCCAGGAAGAAACCGTCAATCTGGATGTCGACCATCTCCTCATCGGGCTCGCCACGGCGCTTCACGAGGTGTGCGCCCTCCACGCCGTTCTCGCCAAAGAGTCCGATGGTATTGTGCTCAAAGAGAATCTCGATATTCTCACGCTCACGGACGCGCTGCTGCATGACCTGCGAGGCACGCAGGAACGGTTTGCGGACGATGAGGTAGACTTTCTTGGCCAGTCCCGAGAGATACAGGGCATCCTCGCAGGCCGTGTCGCCGCCACCGACGACGGCCACCGTCTTCTTACGGTAGAAGAACCCGTCACAGGTGGCACAGGCGGAGACGCCCTGGCCATTGTACTTACGCTCATCGTCAAGTCCCAGGTACTTCGCTGAGGCACCGGTGGCGATGATGACCGTGTCTGCTGCAATCTCCGTACCATCGTCGGCAGTACAGACATAGGGTGCCTTCGAGAAGTCTACCTTCACTATCTCACCGTCGCGGATGTCCGTGCCGAAGCGCTCGGCCTGCTCGCGCAAGTCCATCATCATCTGGTTACCGTCAACTCCTTGCGGGTAGCCTGGGAAGTTCTCTACTTCAGTGGTCTGCGTCAGCTGTCCACCAGGCTGGAGGCCACAGTATTCAATGGGATTAAGGTTTGCCCTTGAGGCATAAATGGCAGCGGTATACCCTGCGGGGCCGCTGCCAATAATCAGACATTTCGTATGTTCCATCATTATCAATTGTCAATTCTTAAAGCAGTTCCTTAATCTGCGCCTCAATGTTCTCGATCTTCTCCGTCGGCTCGAAGCGGGCGACGACCTGACCTTTCTTATTGATAAGGAACTTGGTGAAATTCCACTTAATGTCCGGCTTCGTCTTGTAGTCGGGATCAGCCTTCGACAGCATATCGTCCAGGATGTGGGCAATAGGGTGTTCCATGTCCCAGCCGGCAAAACCTTTCTGCTCCTGCAGGAACTTGTACAGCGGCTCGGCATCGTCGCCATTGACCTTCACCTTCTTGAAGCGCGGGAACTCCGTGCCGAAGTTCAGCTTGCAGAACTCATGGATTGACTCATCGGTGCCAGGAGCCTGCTGTCCGAACTGGTTACAGGGGAAGTCGAGGATCTCGAAGCCCTGCGCGTGGTATTTCTTGTAGAGCGCCTCCAGCTCATCGTACTGCGGTGTGAATCCGCACTTGGTGGCAGTGTTTACAATGAGCAGCACTTCGTTGGCATACTCCTTCAGTGATACATCCTTTCCTTTTCTGTCCTTGACAGAGAATTCATAAACAGTTTTCATTGTGTTTGTTGTTATTGTTGTTGTTGGTAGATGCTTCTATGACGTCTTTTGACAGCCATTTTCGTTTTCCAGCTACAAATGTAATCATTTCTTGGCGAATACACAAAAAATTACGGAAAATTAATGTTTTTATCACAATTATAGCCGAAAAAGTCAACAAAATAGAAAAAACACGTAAAAAGTTTTGCAGTTTCGAAAAAAAAACCTAATTTTGCGCGGAATATCCCGTATTGTCAAGCACCGAATCTTTGCGTGCGGGGTGGAGATATGCGCGTACATTATATATAATAGGGAAAGACCTGAACAGAAATCACTAATATATCAATAAAAACAAAAACAATGAAGAGACATGTTTCGAAAACCCTTCTGGTGATGGCATTGACACTGTCGTCAGTTGGTAGCTTCGTCGGTTGTAAAGACTACGACGAGGATGTGTATGTGGATCTGAAGTCGAGGATCACCAAGGAGACGTCCCTGCGTGAGGCCCTGCAGATTCAGGTCAACGAGCTGGAGGCTTACGTCAAGACGCTGAAGAGTTGCGAGTGCGACCTCTCTGAGTACCTGACCAAGCTGCAGGCCGACAAGACCTACATGAAGAAGGCTGACTTTGAGGACCAGATCAACCAGATCTCCCTCAACCAGACAGCCATCACACTGATCAACAAGGCCATTGATGACATCAATTGGAAGCTGGATCAGATTAAGCCCTTTGATGACAGCGACATCCTTAAAAAAATCAACGATCTGAACAATCTGATTCTGAGCGTAAAAGAGACCGCCAATCAGGCTCTCGAGGCTGCCACGTTGGGCAAGTGCGAGTGTAATCTCAAGCCGCTGGAAGACCGCGTAAAGACCCTTGAGGGTCTGGTAGCTGGTTGGGGCGAGCGTATCGAGGCTGTCACCAGCACCGCTGAGAAGGCTTTGGCAAAGGCTGAGAAGGACTCCATCCTGCTTGTCAAGCAGCAGAAGACCATCGACTCGCTGATCAATGTCATCAACAACATGGACAACACCATCAAGGAGACCGTCCTCAAGCGCATCGAGACTCTGGAGAAGAACACCTATACGAAGGCTGAGATTGACAAGATTATCCGCGACCTGAACATTCCCGACGTGCAGCCGTTGCTCGACCGCATTAAGAACATCGAGGACAACTACCTGACTAAGAAGCAGATCGAGGACATGATCAATGCTATCCCTGTCACCGACCTCTCGCCCATCGAGCGCCGTCTGGCCGCCCTCGAGGGTCATCCCGTGGTTGATGCCTACACGAAGTCTGAGATTGACCAGATGCTTCAGAACCTTGACATTCCGCAGACAGACCTGACGGAGATCCTTAATCGTCTGAACACTCTGGAAGGTAAGCACTTCTGGACTGAGCAGGAGATTCTTGACTTGATTGACGATGCTCTCCCCGAGCCATACGACCATCAGGCTATTCTCGACAGGCTGGCAGCTCTAGAGGCCAAGCCTCATGTAGATGCCTACAACAAGGATGAGATTGATGAAATGATTGGGGACTTGAATGACGCTATTGAAGACGCTCAGGACCTAGCTCAGGACGCTTTTGACTTAGCTACTGATAACCAAGGACTGATTAGCGGCCTTGACACGAGAGTCGGCGACCTCGAGGATGCAATGACGACCCTTTTGGAGACCACAATTCCTGGTATTACGGATAGACTGACAGCCCTTGAGGGGCGTGTTGGTACCCTTGAGACTAAGGTCAATGAACTCGACACGAAGGTGAACAAGCTCGTTCAGGATCTCGAGAAGCTGCAGAACGACCTCCAGAAGATGATTACCGGTATCATCGTTCAGGGCACCCAGAACCCCGTCATCGGTTACCTCAACACCCCGCTCGACGTCCGCTCGACCCTCCTCGGCGTGTACTACGGCGAAGCTGCTAGTGACTGGCAATTCCCCTCGGCAAATTCTGCCCACTATGCAAGAAACGTGGAATTCCAGATGCTGGAGTCTAATTTTGAACGAATTAGTCAAATCCTTGGCGAAAACACCTTCGGCCAGGAGAGTGGCGGTGCAGGTGAGACGCTCGTTACACTCGGCGAAGATGGCACTGAGGAAGGCAATGCCGGTACGCTCTACCTGACCGTGAACCCCGCCAATGTTGATTTCGTTGGTGCTGCGCTGAAGCTCCACGACAGCCAGGACAATGAGCTGGACATCCTGTCGCCCCTGCAGAAGTCTGACCGTCTGCTGACCATGAGCTACACCCGTTCTGCTGACAACGGTTTCTACGAGGCCGCTGCCACCATCACGGCCGATCAGGTTGAAAACATGAAGTTCGAGGTCGACATGGAGAACCTCCAGGAAGACGTGAAGGGTATGTTCAAGGACTTCAGCGATGTCTATAGCATCTGTGACTTCGGTGCGAACATCATCAACAGCCTGAAGACCCAGTTGCCCGCTTACGCAGTAATGGCATCCTGGCAGGATGAGTCGAGCGCCAAAGAGGCTACTGATACTCAGGATGCAGAAGAAGGTACCATTCACAAGCTCTACTCTCAGTACAACATCGGTGCAATGGCCGTCAAGCCGCTGTCATTCTCCTTCCTGCAGGATGTGAAGCTCATTGACAAGGCTCCGTTCATTGAGGATTTGGAGGATCTGGTTGACGATATCGTCAATGAAATCAACATCAGTATCTCTTCCGACCTGCCCGACTTCTCGGAATATGGTGGTAAAATTGAGTTCACCGACTTCACGTTGCCTAACATCGACGACGATAAGTTCAAGGTGAAGGTGAAGATCACCCTCGACGACATTGAGGAGCAGATTCTCAAGGACTACTTCGGCAGAGACCTCCATCTGGATGCTGGCCGCAACGGTAAGTTCTATATCGTATTCAACAAGGAGGAGAATGAGTACGTCCTCGAGGTTGAGCAGACCTACAATGACGGTAGCAAGCGCTACAGCACCTTCTGCTATAACAAGGAGACCGGCCAGTTCACTCAGGACGGCAATGAGATTGCCAATGCCATCCTGCCGCTCGATTTCGAGTTTGAGATTGACAAGGCAGACGATGCCCACGCTGTTCTTGAGCAGATCCTTGAGTCTGTGAACGCCAAGGTGGGTGCCAATGGCACGCTGTCGCAGCAAGTCACCGACCTGCTGAACGAGGTGGCCGAGATTGGTGACCTGAACGAAAGGATCTCCGTCTCTATCAGCAACTCTAAGGACAACATCAAGAGCGTGCTCGACCGCTATGTTACTCGTCTGAACAGCAAGCTGACCAACTGCATCAACACCTCTACGTCCATCATGCACATCGCCCTGATGGCTAACAACGGTAATCGTGTAGGTATCTTGAGCCAGAAGAAGGCCATTCCGACCGTCGCTCCTGGCGAACTGGATCTTTACCCGACGACCTACAACCTTGAGCTCCTGGCTCCTGCCTATAAGAAGTTCGTGGCTGTCTCCGATGTGTACAACCTCGACGGCACTCCTCTGGACCTCTCAGAAGCCAAGACTAAGGCTCAGGCTGCCAACGGTGGCGAGAACATGAACAAGGTCATCAATGGCAGTGTCGCCTGCAAGTTCAATGGCGAGCCGGGTTACATCTACGAGGTGTTGTACACCGCCGTTGACTACTTCGGCAAGGTTGCCCTGAAGAAGTACTACGTCAGATTCGAATAAAAGACAAAGAAAGGATTGCATATGAACGTGAAGAAACAAATATTGTCTGCACTGCTTCTCCTGGCCGCTCTCAACGTGTCGGCTCAGGAGCCGCAGGGCGAGACGGTTTACGACTTTAAGCCGCATTGGTTCCTGCAGGTGCAGCCTGTTGGTGGACAGTACACGTTGGGTGAGGTAGACTTTAGCCACCTGGCATCCTACAACGTACAGGCAGCCCTGGGCTACCAGTTCAACAAGATTGTCGGACTCCGTCTGGCAGTCAACGCCTGGCAGAGCAAGGGCGGCATAGAGATTGATAACAGTGACTTCGGTCTGGTGAACTTCCGTCAGACGTGGAAGTGGAACTACTTCGCTCCCTCCCTCGACGTGCAGTTCAACCTGTCGAACGTAGTGTGCAAGTACAACCCCAAGCGCTTCTTCAACCTGTATGCGTTTGTGGGTGCCGGTCTGAACTTCGCTTCCGGCAACGACGAGGCTCAGGATGCCGAGAAGGCCCTACAGACTTATCTGGCCAGCGCCCCCGGCCGTGCCTGGGACGGCAACCAGAATATGCGCTACCTCTGGGATGGCTCCAAGACCTGTGTCTTCGGACAGGGTGGTCTGGTGGGTGACCTCCGCTTGTCGGACGCCCTCAGCCTGATTCTCGAGGTGAACGCCAACCTGCTGAGCGACAAGTACAACTCTAAGCGCGCCGGCAATGCTGACTGGTATTTCAATGCCCTCGCTGGTCTGAAGATCAACCTCGGCAAGACCTATACCGAGCGTTTCATCCCTGCTCCCGTTGTGGAGCCGGCACCTGTTGTCGTTGAGCCCGCTCCTATCGTTGTGGAGCAGAAGCCGGAGCCCGTTGTCATCGAGCCCATCCGCCGCGATGTCTTCTTCACCATCAACTCGTTCGAGATTGCCGATATCGAGGCACAGAAGGTGAAGGATATTGCTGACTACATGAAGATGTATCCGAAGTCGAAGGTGGTGATTACCGGCTATGCCGATGCCGGCACGGGTAACGACCGCATCAACGACCGTCTGGCCGCCCAGCGTGCCGACGCCGTGGTGACGGCTCTAAGAAACCAGTATGGCATCTCGCCCGAGCGTATCACCTACGACTCAAAGGGTGCACGTGTGCAGCCGTTTGCTGAGAACGACCGTAACCGTGTCTCCATCTGCATTGCGGAGTAATGCTTAGAACGGCGTCATCGCCCATTTGAATTATCATATCAGCTCGGTCTTTTTGGTATTAAACCATCCAGAGAAAGACTGGGCTGTTTTCTTTAAGCCCATGAGAAGAATACTACTTATACTATTAACGTTCGTCTGCACGCTGGCAACTGTGGCGCAGACGAATGGCGCATATTACCGCGTAAAAAACAAAAAGACAGCTCGATTCATCAAGGTGATTGACAACCGCGGAAGCATCAACCTGCATACGACGGATGCCGATCTTGGTGCCCTTCTGACCGTCAAGGGTGACGCCTTTTCACATTCAGACCCTTCTACCGTCATCAAATTCGATCAGATGTCTAGTGGCTGGAACTTAAAGTGTCAGGGAACGAATACTTATGACATCATCGGATATCCAGTGATGACAGATCAGACATCTAGAGGAACTTGTGCCTACGCCCAAAAAGGAACGATAACAAAATATCTGGCCGACTCCTATGATTTACTGAATCTGAATAGCGACTCTAGTAGAGTGAAAACAGCTGGTGGTGGTGATCTTGAGAGTTGGTGGGATATTCTCCTTGTCTCGCCCGACGGTGACAACTACTTCGGTCTGGAGCCCACTATTTCTGTTGGCGGTAGCTACTACCAGACATTCTATGCCGACTTCCCCTTCACGTTCTACTCGACGGAGATGGAGGCGTACTCTGTCAAGACCATCGATAACAGCAAGGCGGCCGTAGTCATTGAACCCATCACGGGTGGTGTCGCAGCAGCGACGCCCGTCATCGTCAAGTGTTCGACAAACACTGCCTCCAACAACCGCCTGGCCATCGGCTCGGGCAGCGGCGCTGCCACAGGCAACCTGCTGACTGGTGTGTACTTCTGTAACGATGTGTCCGAAGTGTCAGGCCACCGCAACGTCGTCGACTACGATGCCTCGACCATGCGTGTGCTGGGAACAGCTGCCGACGGTTCCCTGGCTTTCGTCAAGGCAACCTCCCTGCAGTATATCCCTGCCAACACCGCTTACATCACCGTCACCGCCGGTGCCCCTGACGTCCTGAAGGTCTACTCCCAGGCCGAGTACGACGCCCTGCCTACGGCGAAGACAGGTGACCTGAACGGAGACGGTGAGGTCAGTGGTCAGGACTTGGTCATCATGGTCAATATGATCTTGGGTAAGAGAGACAAGACAGCTGCAGCCGACCTTAGCGGTGATGGCGATGTCAGCGGTGTCGACTATGTAAAACTTGTAAATCTGATTTTAGGAAAGAACTAATGAGGAGTCCTCGGCTGCTATTTGTCGGATTATTGTCCAGTATGCTGCTGATGCCCGTTACGGCGTCGGCAGACAACACGCTCCGTCTTGAACCTCTGGAGATTAGTGCCGGAGAGACGAAGGAACTGACGATAAGCCTCGATAACGACATGGACATCACGCTCGTACAGTTCGACTTGAAGTTACCGCAGGGATTGTCCATACCCGTCAATAGCAAGAACAGGTTCCGTGTAGCCATTACCGATCGTACGACTCTGGAAGACCACTCTATCAATGTCAATGCCATCGATGGTATCTATCGCATCCTTCTAGCATCAATGACAAACACTGTGATTGAGGGCAACGACGGCGCATTATTCAAAGTGACTCTCACTGCTGATGAAACTTTCAGCGGCGGGACAATTTCTTTAGAAAAGATTGAGTTGGTGTCGCCCGATGAAATTGCCATTCATCCCATATCCGTTTCCATTGATGTTCAAACGTCATCAGCCATACACGATATAACCACCCCACCCCATCCGAAAGGCCAGTCTGCCTATGACCTCGGCGGACGTAAGGTCAGCCGTGCATGGCAGCGTGGTATTATCATCGTTGATGGCCGAAAGGTGTCCTACTCCCGTAAAAACAAATTATTAGATAAAAATGAAAACCATTAAGAACTTATACTTTCTTATATTAAGCACGTTACTGTTGATGCCTGTCTCTGGTATGGCAGACAACACGCTCGTCATTGAGCCGTTCGACATTAAGGGCGGAGAAACCAAGAACCTGATCATTGATCTGGAGAATGACCAGCCAATTACTCTCGTACAGTTCGAACTACAGTTGCCAGAAGGACTGTCGGTCGAGAAAAAGAATGCCACCAAGTATAAGATAGGATTAGAAGGTAATCGTACGGACTTGGAGAATCACTCTATCGGTGTCAACTTTCTAACCGATCCCGAGAAGGGAGATTTCTACCGTATTCTGCTCTCGTCGACTGATAACATTGAATTAGAAGGTACATCAGGCCCTGTGCTCTATATTACCATCGCGGCAGCTTCCACGTTCAAAAGCGGTACGATCAAACTAACTGGTATAGAGTTGGTGTCTCCCGACGAGACACCTTATCACCCCGCAGAAGTAACTCTCTCAATTCTCCCCTCTGTGACCGTCACCATCCAGAATGCGGAACGCGCTTATGGCGCTGCCAATCCGGACTTTACGTATACCACGTCGGAGGAGATTGACCTGACGGGAAAGGTGACGTTTGCGACGGAAGCCACGGCCACATCGGACGTTGGCGATTATGCCATCACAGGCACATCGACGGCAACGGACGTTAACGTGACGTTCGTCTATGGCACGCTGACGGTGACACCCGCTGCGCTGACGGTGACGGCCAACGCCAAGGGCAAGGTGTTTGGCGATGACGACCCAGCCCTGACATACGAGACAACAGGTCTCGTCAACGGTGACCTGCTGACGGGCTCGCTGACACGTGACGAAGGCGAGAATGTCGGCACCTACGCTATCAAGCAGGGCACGCTGGCTGCCACATTGAACTATACGCTCACCTTTAATGGTGCCAACCTGACTATCGCCGCGAAGACCGTCACAGAGCCGGTCATCGAGTTCGCTGAGTCGACGTTCACGTACAGCGGCGCAGAGCTGAAGCCTGCCATAACGGTGAAGGACGGCGAAACAACCATCCCTGCTGAGGAGTACACCGTTGCCTACGACAATAATACGAACGTTGGCAAGGCTACCGTGACGATTACCGACAAGGCCAACGGCAACTACACCGTCAGCGGCACGACAACCTTCACCATCACACCGAAGACGGTCACCACGCCGACCATCGTGCTGGCAGAGACTTCTGTCGCATACGACGGCACGGCGAAGGAGCCTGCCGTAACGGCAGTGAAAGATGGCGAGACGACGATTCCCGCTGAGGAGTACACCGTCAGCTATAGCAATAACACGAACGCTGGCCCGGCTACCGTGACGATTACCGACAATGACGGCGGCAACTACACCGTCAGCGGCACGACGACCTTCACCATCACGCCGAAGGCTGTCACCGCCCCGACCATCGAGCTGGCAGAGTCGTCGTTCACCTACGACGGTACGGCGAAGAAGCCTGTCGTGACGGCTGTGAAGGACGGCGAGACGACGATTCCCGCCGAGGAGTACACCGTCAGCTATAGCAATAACACGAACGCCGGCACGGCTACCGTCACGATAGCCGACAAGGACGGCGGCAACTACGCCGTCAGCGGCACGAAAACCTTCACCATCGCTCCGAAGACCATCACCTCACCTGTGGTGACCCTGGCCAAGACGTCGTTCACATACAGCGGTACGGCTCAGGAGCCCGCCGTGACCGTGAAGGACGGCGAGACGGCCATCCCCACCTCGGAGTATACCGTCACCTATAGCGGCAACAAGAATGTAGGCACAGCCACCGCCACTGTTACTGACAAGGATGGTGGTAACTATACGTTCGAGGGCTCGTCGGCATCGTTTACCATCACCAAGGCCATGCTGACGGTGACGGCGCGTAACGCCAGCCGTAAGGTGGACCAAGAGAACCCGACATTCGAACTGACATACAGCGGCTTCAAGAACGGCGAGACGGAGAATGTGCTGACCGTGAAGCCTGTAGCCACGACGGAGGCGACGGCCGACAGCCCTGTCGGCGACTATGTCATTACCGTCAGTGGCGGCGAGGACGAGAACTACGACTTCACCTATGTCAATGGTACGCTGACCATCGCTGAGAAGACAGTCATCACCATCACCGCCAAGAACGCGACACGCAAGTATGGCAATGCCAATCCGACGTTCGAATACACCGTCTCGGGTGGCGATATCACGGGTACACCCGAGTTGACCTGTCAGGCTACGGCCACATCGCCCGTTGGCGAGTACACCATCAAGGTGGGCAAGGGCAGCATCACCACCGATGCCAACTTCGTGTTCAATGACGGTGCACTGACCGTTGCGAAGGCTCTGCTGAAGGTGACAGCGAAAGACGCCAGCCGCGAAGAGGGCGAGGAGAACCCGACCTTCGAGCTGACATATAGCGGCTTCAAGAACGGCGAGACGGAGAGTGTGCTGACCGTAAAGCCTGTGGCTACGACGACGGCCACGACCGACACGCCGGAAGGTATGTATCCCATTAACGTCGAAGGCGGCGAAGCCCAGAACTACGAATTCACCTATGTCTCCGGTACGCTGACCATCACCGAGAAGGAGGTCATCGACGGCATCTCCACCCTCTCCTTGGAGAAGGTACAGGGCACTGTCTATACCCTGAGCGGACAGCGCGTGGAGAAGCCCCGCAAGGGTCGCCTCTACATTGTCAACGGCCGTAAGGTCGTATTGAAATAAGTATTACAGCGGACTTACATAGACGATAAATGGGGGTGTGCCGATGTTGGCACACCCCCGTTTATGTCCGTAATAAAATCAGAATAGGCGGAACGAGAGACGGGCGTTGACCATGGGGAACACCTTGGCCTTGCGTACGAGGCTGACATAGTCACCCACCTTGCCGGGGACGTTCTCGACGTCGTGGATGAGGTCCGTGCCGTCATGGGTCGTCAGGTGGGGTGTGCCGCCCCAAAACATCACACCGGCATCGAAGCCAATCGTCACGCGGTCGTTGCCCTTCAGCAGACGGCCGTCATAGCCGATGCCGACATAGGGCTTGAAGCTGTTCACCTTCATGTCGGCCTTCACCATGCTGTTCTCATCGGGCTCCATAATGTAGGCCTCACCCTTCTTGTGGATGACGTTCCCCTCTTCGTCGACGACATCGTGCTTGTAGGTGCCGATATAGACACCCATGAGGCCGTAGTCGGCAATGTTCTTATAGCCGCGCTTCACGAAGTTGTTCTTCGGGTCGAGATACACGTCATCGAGTTCCTCGGGGAAGTCCTTCTCACGGATGATACCCAGGTCACGCAGTATGCCGATGTTCATCAGCACCTCCTTCGCCGTGTGGTCGTAGAAGTACCACTCGTCGTTCAGCACGGGACTGTCCAGCACGCGCTGGCGCAGGTTGTTGAAGAGGTTGATGGCCACGAGCGTCGACATACTCTCGGTCTTGTTGTAGGCCTCGGCGATCTTCGACGGTCCGAGGCAGAAACCGGCAGATACGTGCCAGTGGCGGTTGTTCTTCAGGGGGAAGACGTCGACCATGACGTTCCAGTTCCAGAACCTGGGCCGTCCCTGGGTGTATACCTCGCTGTTCACAGGCTGACCGGTGAAGTTCGAGAGGGTGTTCGACAACTTGTCGAACTTCTGCTTGCTCTCGGCGGCATCCTCGCCCACCTGCACACCGAAGGTCATCGGCACCTCGATGCGTGGCACGTAGCTGAAACCTGTGCGCAGCCTCACACTCTCGCCGACGGGCATGGCCAGATCGATGCCCAGTCCCGTGGTACCCATGGTGACGGCGGCATCCATGTGGCTGAACAAGTTCTTCTCTTGCTGCTGTTGTGCTCCGGCGGGGATGGTGGTGCACAGTGCCAATAGGCAGATAGGTAGGACGTTCTTCATTGTAGTTTGTATTAAGCAAAAAAGTGCGGCCAGGCATATGCAACTACCTTGGACGCACTTTTTAGAAGTTTCGAAATGTGGGTGAAATATCTTATTTCTTCTGAGCCTTACCGTAGCGGCTAAAGAACTTGTCGACGCGACCGGCGGTGTCGACGAGCTTGCTCTTACCAGTATAGAACGGGTGAGAGGTGCTTGAGATTTCAACTTTTACCACGGGGTAAGTTTCGCCTTCGAATTCTACTGTGTCATTGGTCTTTGCTGTAGACTTCGTAAGGAACATATCGCCGTTGGACATGTCCTTGAACACGACGGGGCGATAGTTTTCGGGATGAATACCTTTTTTCATTTTGAGTGTTTATTTGTAATGATAATTTGCTTTTGGGCTGCAAAGTTACTACTTTTTTTTCGTTCCCGCAAACTTTTCCCGCTTTTTTCCATTTTCTCCGTCGAAAATGGTGGCGTTTCAGAAAAATGCTGTATCTTTGTAGCCAATAATGAAGAAGCTTATGAAAGGATACAGAATACTGATTGTAGCGCTCCTGGTGGTTGTCGGGTGCGGAGCACCAGCGGCACAGCAGAAGAAGGCGGCTATTACACAGAACCAGAAGGCGGGCATAGTGCAAACCCAGAAAGCGGGTGTCGCGCAGGCTGGTAAGGCGGATGTCTACGCCGTGGGGTTCTACAACCTGGAGAATTTGTTTGACACGATTCACGACCAGCGCAAGAACGACTACGAGTTCCTGCCCGACGGCACTAACAAGTGGACGTCAGAGAAGTATACGCACAAACTGCGCAACATGGCGCGTGCGCTGGCGGACATGGGTACCGACAAGGTGGCTGGTGGCTGTGCGGCCATCGGCGTTGCCGAGGTCGAGAACGCGCGCTGCCTGCGTGACCTCTGCGCCCAGAAGCCGCTGAAAGCACGCGACATCCGCTACATACACATCGAGGGTCCCGACAACCGCGGCATCGACTGTGCGCTACTCTACAACCCGCGGCTGTTCAAGGTGCGCAACGTGAAGCTCGTGCCCTACGTCTACGTGAAGCGCGAGGATGCCGGCCGTGCCACGCGCGGTTTCCTCGTGGTCAGCGGTACGATGGGTGGCGAGCACGTGACGATCATCGTCAACCACCTGCCTTCGCGCGGCGCTCCATCGTTCGCACGCGAGGAGGGCGGCCGTCAGCTGCGTGTCGTCAAGGACTCGCTGCTGCGCGACGACCCTGGTGTGAAACTGCTCATCATGGGCGACATGAACGACGACCCGCAGGACCGCTCGATGGCTGTCGCGCTGGGTGCCAAGCGCCATATGAAGGACGTCGAGAGCCCCGGCGGACTGTGGAACCCGTGGTGGGACGTGCTGGCAAAGGGTACAGGCACGCTGGTGTACCAGGGGGCGTGGAACCTCTTCGACCAAATTATCGTCTCGTCGTCGCTGCTCGACCGCGAGGGCACTGCCACGTCGCTGAAGTTGTGGCAGTGGGAGGTGTTCCGTCGCGACTACCTGCTGCAGCAGCGCGGCCGCCATCGTGGCGAGCCTTTCCGCACGTTCTCAGGCGGCAACTGGATTGACGGCTATAGCGACCACCTGCCGACGGTGGTGTATCTGAAGAAAGTGAAAAAGTCGTTATAATGACATAACGTTATAACGGCATAACGACATATAGTGAGAGAAAAGATGACAATCATTGGAATTGCGGGTGGCACCGGCTCGGGCAAGACCACCGTTGTGAAGAGAATCGCCAAGGCGCTGCCGCCCCATTGTGCGGCGGTCATCCCCCTTGACTCGTACTACAACGACACGACGGGCATGACGCCCGAGGAGCGTAAGCTGATCAACTTCGACCATCCTGACGCGTTCGACTGGAAGTTGCTGACAGAGCACATCCGGCTGCTGAAGGAGGGGAAGGCGGTGGAGCAGCCCACCTATTCTTATATAGAGAGCAACCGCCAGAAGGAGACCATCCACGTAGACCCTAAGCCGGTCATCATCATCGAGGGTATCATGGCGCTGCACTACAAGAAGCTGCGCGACATGATGGACCTGAAGATATTCGTGGATACCGACGACGACGTCCGCCTCATCAGGAATATCCGCCGCGACGTCGTTGAGCGCGGACGTACCGTGGACATGGTGCTCGACCGCTACGAGAAGGTGCTGAAGCCGATGCACGAGCAGTTCATCGAGCCGACGAAGAAGTTCGCCGACCTCATTATCCCTTGGGGCGGCGACAACAGGACGGGCATCCACATCCTGAAGACGTACATCCAGGGTATCGTCACGGGCGTCTGAACAGTCGTCCGGAGGTTAAAAGCAGGGATTGTCTATTCCTTGATTTCCTCGTACGTGTCGAGCTGCGGCTGCTCCTGCTGCTGCAGCCATTGCTTGCGGTCGCGGTAGAACTTCAGGGCATTGACGAGTTCGACAACGCCATAGACGACCATACACCAGCCAAGGATGGTCATCGCCACCTGTAGCGGTGCCATCGGCTTGAGCATGACGTAGAGTCCCGTAAGCAGGATGAGCGACGGCATCACCCACATCCACAGTCCGATATGTCCGTAGCGGCGTCCCGTGAGGAGGCCCATGAACTGGTTGATGGCTCCGAGTACGAGGAGTATGCCGATGATGTACATCAGGGCCGTCACGAACGACTTGGCCATGAGTGCGAGTATCAGTCCGAGGATGATACTACCGATGCCGACGATGGGGAACATCGGCTGCTCGCCGGCCACGAGCCGTCCCTCGGCGTCATAGATTTTGTACTCGCTCGCGTGGCGCCGCGCCTGTATGTAGCTCAGACACGACAGCACGCCCGAGAGCAGGAACAGTACGCCGATGGCGATGGTGATACCAGTGACGGTGTTGTCGGGAAACTTAATCAGCAGGACGCCGATGACCAGTGCGCAGATGGCGCGGAAGGCCGTACTCTGAAATATCTTCTTCATCTTCTCACGATTTTTCGTTTTGTGCTGCAAAGTTACTAAACTTTTCGTATCTTTGCAAGCAAATTGCGTAAAGATGATGAAAACGGTTCTATTTTTAGCGCGTCACGGCGAGACGGTGGACAACGCGAACAAGATTATGCAGGGACAGACGCAGGGGCAGCTCAACGACGAGGGCCGGCGCCAGGCTGAGGAGTTGGCGCACCAAATGGCCTCGGAGCCGCTGGACGCCGTGGTGGCCAGCGACCTACACCGGTCGGTGGAGACGGCGCTCATCGTGGCTGCGCCGCATGGTCTGGAAGTGGTCGAGACGCCGCTGCTGCGCGAGCGCGACTGGGGCAGCTTCACGGGACGCTATATCCCCGACTTGAAGGACGCTGTGTGGCCCGACGACATCGAGACACTCGAGGCGCTACAGTCACGTGCGCGCGCGTTCCTTGATTATATCCGTAGTCATTACGAGGGAAAAACAGTGCTTGCCGTAGGACACGGTATCGTCAACAAGGCGATACAGGCTGTGTTCTACGGCAAGCAGATGCCTCAGGTGGAGCGTATGACCAACTGCGAGGTACGCAGGTTGGAACTTTAGCTGGTATTCTTTCTGGCGCTTTAGCGGCGGCCACCGAAGTGTCCGTGGCTGCTGGACGAGCTGCGGCCCACGTTGCTGCTGGAGGAGCGACTGCCGCTGACAGAGCTGCGGCTACCGATGCTGCTGCTCGAACGGCCACCGAAGCTGCGGGTTGCGCTGCCGATGCTGCCCGTGGTGGGACGGCTGGGCGTGGTCGTTGCAGGACGGCTGGGCGTGGTGGTCTGCGGACGGCTGGTGCTGCTGCCACCGAAGTTGCGGCTGGGCGTAGCTGGCGTGGTGGTCTGCGGACGGCTGGGCGTAGCAGGTGTCTGCGTAGCCGTGCCGCTGCCACTGCCGAAGTGACGGTTCGTGGCGGCGCCGTTGTCCTGCGGACGGCCCTCGCTGCCCATGCTGCGACCGCGGTTGCCGAAGGAGCCGTTGTCATGGCCTCTACGTCCGGCTGTGACACGTGTCGAGCTGTTGCCACGATAGGAGCCGCGGCTGTTGCGGAAGTCTCCGCGATCCCACTTCGAGCGCATTCCGAAGTGCTGGCTGTTGTCGCGCAGGGCAGGACGGAAGTGGTCGATGCGGCCGTGGTAGTAGCTGCGTCCGCCGTTCATGTGCCAGGCGTGTCCGCCGCGGTAGGTGGCGTAGAAGTGCGGGCGTCCGAAGTAGAAGTAGTCACGGACAGTATAGCGGGCGTAGATGCCGAAGTGCCAGTGTCCTGCGCTCCAGTAGAGCGGACGGTAGAAGTAGGTGGCTGCTACGAAGGCGTCCCACTGCCACTGGTAGAGGATGTAGCTCATGTCCAGATTGCGGCGCTCCCAGTAGGGGCCGTAGACGTCGTTGTAGCTCGTCACACCCATCAGGTAGTCGAGGTTGATCTCGTAGGCGGCCTCGTACTGTGCATCCGTGAGGTTCAGCTCGTAGGCCATCTTGTCGGTGAGGAACAGAGCCTCGTTGCGGGCCTGCTCGTAGCTCATTGCACTTGCCGACAGGGTTGTTGTCAGCATCACCATCAGTGCGAATATCATCTTCTTCATGTTCTTGAGTTTTTATCGGTTCGACATTCTGTTTTCTGTTCTCTGGTGCAAAGTAACAGCTTTTTCCGAACCTGTGCAAAGGATTTTCCCTAAACCCGCGGGGGAAAATCCCTACTTCTTCAAAAACTAGAACTTGTAGCGCAGACCGATGTCGAAGATACCCTGCTCGCCCGTACCTATTTCAAGGAAACCGCGGAGACGGTTGCCGCCGGCCTCGAGACCCAGGAGCGAAACCTGCCAGTTCACGTGGACCTCCGTGTCGTTGTAGTCATCCTTGTCCGAGGCGTCATAGTCGACCTTCTCGTTGCGCAGCGTCGCGCCGATGCCGAGCTTCGAGTACACGCCGAAGTGGCTCTTGCGTACCCAGTCGAACTTCATGGCGGGCATCAGGGTGAGGTACAGGTTCTTGATCTCACCGTCCTTGCCATTCTTTTTGCCTGTCAGGAAGAGATCCTGGTGCATCTGTCCATAGACGCCGATGCCGCCAACGCTGAACCAGGAGTTCAGGTGGTAGAAGTACTCCAGGCCGATGGGGCCCACGAAGTGCTCGTCGCCCGTACTTGCGCCAACGATGTTCGTGCCGATGGTCTCGAAGGCATTGATGATGTCAGAGTTCGACCAGACGCCGTAGCTGATGGCCACCTCTTGCTTGATGTTGTCGTCCCACGCGTTTGCGTTCACCGTAGCCATCATGGCGGCTACTGCCAGAAGTAGAATCTTTTTCATAGTGCTATATTTTTTTGATAGAGTTATCTTATCTTGCCGTTCTTATAATCTACTTGCAAAGATACTCCTTTTTGTTGAAATCGCCAAAAAATCGCCAGTTTTTTTCTTATTCACACAAAAACCACACAAAACTACACAAACGGAACCGTCCCCTTTGTGTACGGTTTTATCAAACAATGCCGCAGTTTTAATAAACATCGTCGCAGTTTTAACTTCTAGACGGCCTCTCGCACACTTTAGAACGGCACTTCAGATACTTTTCCATGACCTTTTCCAACTAAATAGCGGTGAGGACGGCGACAGCCTCGGCAACGGTGGGGACGTCGGTGACGACCATCGAGCGTTTGCCGTTCTGCTCGCGGAGGTTACAGCGGCGGAGGTTCTTCGTGGCGTAGTCGATGACGCGTCCGAAGACGTCGCTCAGGTAGTAAGGGCTGTCAGGCTGTGAGACGAAGTAGAGGAACATCCGTCCCTGCTTCAGCAAGATTTTCTCGCACCCCAGTTGCTTGCCCAGCCGCCGCAGGGGCACCACGCGGATGAGCTCCTCGCCACAGGGCGGCACGGGGCCGAAGCGGTCGACAAGCCGCTGGCGGTACGCCTCCAGCTCGCGGTCGTCGCGCACGTTGTCCAGCTCGCGGTACAGCAGCATCCGCTCCGAGTCGCTGGGCACATACTGGTCGGGGAAGTACATCTCGAGGTCGGACTCCAGGGAGCAGTCGGCGACGAAAAGACCCTCCCCCGTCCCCTCCCTGTATGGAGGGGAATAGATAGTCTCGTTGTCAGAATTGTTGTCCTGAGAGTAACCACTCCCCTCCCTCACAGGGAGGGGTTGGGGGTGGGTCTTTTCATTCCTCAGTTCCGCCATCGCCTCGTTCAGGATCTTCTGGTAAGTCTCGTAGCCGAGGTCGCTGATGAAGCCGCTCTGCTCGGCACCCAGGAGGTTGCCGGCACCGCGGATGTCGAGGTCCTGCATGGCGATGTTGATGCCCGAGCCGAGGTCGCTGAAGTTCTCAAGGGCCTCTAAGCGGCGGCGGCTGTCCTGCGGCAGGGCGGCCAGCGGTGGCGCCAGCAGATAGCAGAAGGCCTTGCGGTTGCCGCGTCCCACACGTCCGCGCATCTGGTGGAGGTCGGATAGTCCGAAGTTATGGGCACCATTGATGATGATGGTGTTCGCGTTGGGTATGTCGATGCCGTTCTCGACGATGGTCGTCGACAGCAGCACGTCGTAGTCGTGGTTCGAGAAGTCGAGAATGATCTGCTCCAGCTCCTCGGGTTTCATCTGTCCGTGACCGATGGCCACACGGGCATCGGGCACGTACTTATGAATCATGTCGGCAATCTCGCGCAGCTGGTTGATGCGGTTGTTGACGAAGTACACCTGTCCGTTGCGCGACAGCTCGAAGTTGATGGCGTCGCTGATGATCTCGGCACCGAAGGTGTGTATCTCCGTCTGTATGGGGTAGCGGTTGGGCGGCGGCGTCTGTATGACGCTGAGGTCGCGGGCGCCAACGAGCGAGAACTGGAGGGTGCGCGGTATGGGCGTCGCCGACATCGTCAGCGTATCGACGTTCGTGCGCATCTGGCGCAGCTTCTCCTTCGTGGAGACGCCGAACTTCTGTTCCTCGTCGATGATGAGCAGTCCCAAGTCCTTGAACTTCACCGTCTTGCCGATGAGCTTGTGCGTACCGATGAGGATATCTATCTTGCCGTCGGCCAGGTCCTTGAGCAGCGCCGTCGTCTGCTTCGCCGTACGGGCACGCGTCAGGTAGTCCACACGCACGGGCATATCCTTCAGACGACTGCTGAACGTGCGGTAGTGCTGGTAGGCCAGCACCGTCGTGGGCACCATCACCGCCACCTGCTTGCCGTCGCAAGCCGCCTTGAACGCTGCGCGGACGGCCACCTCGGTCTTGCCGAAGCCCACGTCGCCACAGACCAGACGGTCCATCGGCTTCGCCTGCTCCATGTCAGCCTTCACGTCCTGTGTCGCCTTCAGCTGGTCGGGGGTATCCTCGTAGAGGAACGATGCCTCCAGCTCCTGCTGCAGGTAGGTGTCGTGGCTGAAGGCGAAGCCCTTCTCGCGACGGCGGGCAGCATAGAGCTTGATGAGGTCGCGGGCGATGTCCTTGATGTGCTTCTTCGTGCGCTCCTTCAGCCGTTCCCACTGGCCTGTGCCGAGCGTCGACAGCCGCGGCGCCTCGCCACCGTCCTGCGACTTGTACTTCGACACCTTATATAAAGAGTGGATCGAGACGTAGATGGCGTCGCCGTGCTGGTAGGTAATCTTGATCATCTCCTGATAGCACTCTCCTCCCTCCTCTCTCCTCTCTCCTCTATTAATAGGCATCCTCACCAGTCCGCCGAAGCGGCCGACACCGTGGTCCACATGAACGACGAAGTCGCCCACCTCGAATTGTTGTATCTCCTTGAGCGTTAGCGCCATCTTTCCGCTGCGCGCCTTGTCGCTCTTCAGGTTGTACTTATGGAAACGGTCAAAGATCTGGTGGTCGGTGAATAGGCAGAGCTTCGCATCGTCGTCGACGAAGCCAGCGTGCAGCGTCTTGTCTACGGGAACAAAAGACAACTGAGAACTTAGAACTGAGAACTGAGAGGTATGATTACCTTCCTGCGATTTCTTCCCGCCCTGAGAGTAATCATACCTCTCAGTTCTCAGTTCTAAGTTCTCAGTTTTCAGAATCTCCTTCAGTCGTTCCTGCTGCTTAGCACTGTCGGCCAGGATATAGAGCTGGTAACCCTTGAGACTGTAGTCCTCGAGGGCGGATACCAGGAGGTCAAAGTTCTTGTGGAACAGGGGCTGGGGCCGCGTGGTAAAGGATATTTTCGAGCTATTCTCCTTCCTCGTTCCTCCTTCCTCGTTCCTCGAAAGCAAAATACGCCTGAATCGCTCGGCATCGGCCATGAACTGGGCGCCGGTCATCAGCTGGCTCTCGCGGCGCAGTTGCTGTTCAATCTCCGCCTGTTCCATCTCCGTCGCCTCCTCCAGACGCTCCTGGATGGCTTGCTTCGAGAAGCCTTCGTCGTAGGTGTGGTCAATGACGTCGCGGACGAACGACAGGTCCTTCGCCACCAGCACGGCGTCGTCGGGGAGGAACGTCAGCAGCGACACCTTCTGGCCGCTGCTGGCCGCCAGCTCCGGCACAATCTCCACCTGGTCGCGGCGGTCGCGCGACAGCTGGTCGTCCACCTCGAAGGTGCGCACGGAGTCTATCTCGTCGCCGAAGAAGTCGATGCGGAAGGGGTACTCGCTGTTGTAGCTGTAGACGTCGAGGATGGAGCCGCGCAGGGCGTACTGTCCCGGCTCGTAGACGTAGTCAACCTCGCGGAAGCCGAAGTCGTGGAGCGTCGTCTCGATGTCGGCAACGCTGATGAGCTGTCCGGTCGTCAGCGTCAGCGTCCGTTCGCAGAGCACCCGCTGGTCGACAACCATCTCGGCGAGGGCCTCGGGATAGGTGACGATGTAGAACTGAGAACTGAGAACTGAGAACTGAGAGGTATGATTACCTTGCTGTGGCTTTTCATTTAGCGTAGTCAGTACTTCGGTACGGAGGATCTCGTTGGCGGCATCGCGCTGTGCATACTTCACGGCACGGCGGTAGCTGCTGGGGAAGAAGAGGACCTGCTTGTCGCCAAGCATCTGTACAAGGTCGTGGTAGAAGTAGCCCGCCTCCTCGGCATCGTTGAGAATAACAAGGAAGAAACTATTCTCTCTCCTCTCTCCTCTCTCCTCTCTCCTCTGACCAAGAGCCGCAAACGCCATCGGGGCGGCGGAACCGACAAGTCCCTCGAGGAGAATCGTCTTGGACGACTTCTCCCCGAGGGTCTTCGCCAGCGCCCGCACCTTCGGGTGCATGGCGTAGAGCTGACACAGTTCCTGTATGGTCATCTCACAATCTTCTGTCCATCACGGATCACGAGGCCACGGGTAGCCTCGGTAGCCGGAGCCCCGTTGAGGCGGTAGCTACGGCCGTCGCCGCTGTCAGTACGGCGCACGCCCTGCACGGCGGTGGTCTGCTCCAGCTGTTCCGAGAGGTCCAGGTTACGGCCAATGAGACGGATCATCTCATTGCGCAGCTTCTCCACCTCCTCACGCAGCTGGCTGTTCTCCTCCTGAAGGCGTTGCAGTTCGTTCTTTGTTGCCATGATTCTCCGTTTAGCTTTGTCGTATGGTTTTTACCAGTCGTCATCGTCGTTACCGACGAGTCCGTTCTTCACGGCCTCCTCGATCTTGTCGATGACAGCGTTTGAGTAGGCATGGGTCATCACCAGTGCCTTGGCACAGGTACGCTTCTGTGCATCCTTCTCGACGAAAGGATAGTGGTGGGCAATCTCCCACTGCTCGTCATAGAGGTTGGCGTTGGTCTTGTCGTCGGCCTTGCGCTTCGAGTCGCCGTAGGTCTTCTTCGCGTCGTCAGTAGGACTGAGCCAGCCGCCGCTGATGTCGGCCAGCACGTCGTAAGTCTGTACGGTATAGGTGACTCGGATGCGGCCCTCCTTGATATCGATGCGGATAACAGGGGTGATACTGACCGAATACTTGTTCAGCGTACCCATATGCTGGGCGATGTTCTTAAGGGTCGACGAGATGATGATACAGCCAGCCTCCTTGTCATTCAGCGTGATGGCCTGGTTGTCCTTGAACGTCGCCGTGGCCCAGTAGTTCATGGCCACATAGAGCTGCTGCTTGGTCTTACCGGGGGCCTCGATGACCTGCTGGTAGGTGAGCGACTCGTTCTTGTCGAGCGTCAGGTCCTTGGCGAGGTTGGCAGCGGCGTCGAGCCACTTGTCGCCATAGCGCTCTTTGGCATATTTTTCCAGGTCGGCAGACTTCATCACCTGCGCCTGAGCAGTCATGACGCCACCCCAAAAGAGGACGACGGTCATGATGCGAATGATTAAATTCTTTTTCATTGCTACTTTTTAACTTAATATATAGCGTGCAAAGATAAAGTTTTTTTTTATATAAATGATAAAAAAAGAAAGTATTTTGCCCTTACATGTTAAAGGAAGTTAAAGTACATCCGTGATTCGCGTAAAAGCACTACCTTTGCGTGAAAATAATACATATCTATGCATAACAGCGACAGCATCGTCATCATACCGACGTACAACGAGAAGGAGAACATCGAGAAAATCATCCGCGCCGTCTTCGGATTGAACGACCCGACGAAGGCACCTGAGGGGAAAGCCCAGTGCTTCCATATCCTCATCATCGACGACGGCTCGCCCGACGGCACGGCTGCCATCGTCAAAAGCCTGATGGCACAGCCAGAGTTCGGCGACAGACTCTTTCTCCTGGAGCGTAGCGGCAAGCTGGGACTGGGCACGGCTTACATCGCCGGTTTCAAGTGGGCCCTGGAGCGACAGTACGAGTACATCTTCGAGATGGACGCCGACTTCAGCCACGACCCCAACGACCTGCCACGGCTCTACGCTGCCTGTGCCCCGAAGAGCGATGCCAACCCCGAAGGGGGCTACGACGTGGCCATCGGCAGCCGCTACGTCAGCGGTGTGAACGTCGTCAACTGGCCCATCGGCCGCGTGCTGATGTCCTACTTCGCATCGAAGTACGTACGTCTGGTCACGGGCTTCAAGGTCCACGACACCACCGCCGGCTTCAAGTGCTACAAGCGCCGGGTGCTGCAGACCATCGAACTGGACAAGATACGCTTCAAGGGCTATGGCTTCCAGATTGAGATGAAGTTCACCGCCTACAAGATAGGCTTTAAGATCAAGGAGGTGCCCGTCATTTTCGTCAACCGCCGCGAGGGAACCTCGAAGATGTCGGGTGGCATCTTCGGCGAGGCTTTCTTCGGCGTCATGCGCCTCCGCTGGGACGGCTGGACGCGGAAGTACCCACGTCCTGTGGATGCATAATATTGTCGTTATCACGTTTTTCTATCATAACATGATAACGACATAACGAATCCTTATTGGTCGGGATTCTCCACAAACCCCTGATACTCAGTCGCAAGGCTTGACATAACACTATCGTACGCCTGACGCATGGTAGCCTCAACATTCTCAGGCCCCTGCCCTACCGGATAGATCGGCTCGTGGATGGTGAGACTCAGCGGATGCCATGTGATGAAGTTGAAGCCCTTCATGCGCGGCAACACGTCGAACGAGCCGTTGATGGTCAACGGCACCACGGGTAGCTGCAACTCGTCGGCCAAGGCAAAGGCACCCTTGCGGAAGTGGGCCATGTGGCCCGTGAACGAGCGGGCACCCTCGGGGAAGACGGTGACACTGTAACCCTGTTCCAGGATGCGGCGGGCGTCGTCGTAGGTCTTACGAATCTTACTGGGTCCACGCTTGTCGACGAAGATTTGGTGGGAACGCTCGCAGGCAAAGCCAAGGAACGGCACCTTACGCAACGCCTGCTTCATCATCCACTTGAAGTTGCGGTTCAGGAAGCCGTAGATAAGGAAGATGTCGAACGACCCCTGGTGGTTGGCGACGAAGACATACGACTGATCCTTGTCCAGGTGTTCGCGTCCCTCGACCTTCACGGGCAACAACAGCGAACGGATGATGACCTTACCCCAAACATGACCAGGGAAGTAGCCCCAGAAATGGCCGTTGCCAAGAGCACAGCCGGTGGCGACGGTGAGGGCGGTGATGATGGTACCCAGGATGACGACGGGCAGGCCGACGATGAGCTGGTAGATGTAGTAGAGGTATTTCATAGGTTTTTTCGTTATTTCTATTGTTTACGACTATTTAGCCTTCCTCAGATTGATGGCAACCACCTCCGGCGTGGCACCGATACGGACAGGGATACCGCCGGAGAGGCCCTTGGTGACGTGGATATAGCGGCCGCCGATCTCGTAGACACCCATGCACTCACGGTAGTGGAGCGACGCCGGTGTCCAGCCGAAGACGGAGAACTGTCCGCCATGGGTATGTCCGCTGAGCGTCAGCTGGGCATGACAATGGCGCAGAATCTTACGGCGCCATGCCGTGGGGTCGTGCTCGAGCATGACGACGAAGTCATTACGATTGGCACCGTAGAGCGACATCTGGATGTTACCGAGTTGCGGGAAACGGCCCTCGCCGTCGTTCTCCATACCGGCGATGACGATGCGCTGGCCATCACGACGGATGAAACGGCGATCGTTCGTCAGCACATACCAGTCCATGTCCTGCATCAACGTCATCAGGAAGCCCCTGTTGTCAACTTTCGTCTTCTCGTCGTAGAAGGTGTAGTCGCCGTAGTCGTGGTTGCCGAGGACGGCACAGACGCCATCCTTCGCCTCTAGACGCCGGAGCTGTGGCAGCACCGTCACGGAGTCGAGCTCGCTGGGCTCGGCGTTCTGCATATCGCCGGTGAAGACGATGAGGTCAGGGTGCTGGGCGTTGATGCTGTCGACGACACGGCGCAGGAAGTCGCCGTCAATGGAGCCGACATGGAGGTCAGAGAACTGGACGATACGATAGCCGTCGAAGGCTTCCGGGAGGTCCGGGAAGCTGAGTTCCACCGTGCGCACCTCGAGTTGGCGGGCTCCGACGTACTTGCCGTAGAGGTAGGCGGCAATGGTGAGGCCGGCCAGACAATACATTATAATCCGGAATTTCTTACGGAGGAGGTAGCCTATACCTACGAACAGCAGGGGAACGACGACCAGCCAGAGGAGGTCGACGAGAAGCGGGTAGTTGATGAGATAACGTGCAATCATCAGAGATGGGAATTTAGGAATTTACGCATCAGCTCGACGGGAACGCCACGGCGACGGGCATAGTCGTGCAACTGGTCGTCACCAATCTTGCCAATACTGAAATAACGGGCCTTGGGGTGTGCCAGCATCAGGCCCGAGACGCTGGCATGGGGACGCATAGCACCACTCTCAGTGAGGCGGATGCCTATCTGTGCAAAGCCTAACAAGCTGTCGAGGACGAAGTTCATACTCGTGTCGGGCAGCGACGGGTAGCCGACGGCGGGACGGATGCCCTGGAAGCGCTCCTGTTGCATCTCCGCCATGGTGAGCTGTTCGTCACGGGCATAGCCCCAGAACGTCTTGCGCACCTGCTCGTGGAGCCGCTCGGCGGTGGCCTCGGCCAGACGGTCGGCAACGAGCTGCATCATCATTTTCTCATAAGGGTCGTCCTCGAAGTCGGTCACGATGGCACCATCGACGGTGGTGGCGAAGAGGCCTATCTTATCACTGTCGGGACTAATAAAGTCGGCCAGACAGAGATACTCGCTCCCTGCCTGCTGTTGCCGCAGCAGAGGGATCCTCGCAACGCCGTCCGTCTGGTTCTCCGTCCCCCCGGTAGACAGGACGATGTCCTCATCCTCGCTCCGACAGTCGTAGAGTACGAAGACGGCACGGGAATGGTAACGGTCGGCATAGCGCGACAGACGTTCCTCAGCCTCACGGCGCAACTGCTGCCGCTCGGTTTCTGGCTTCCCACTCATGCCCCAGGCATGGTCGAAGTAAAGCCAGTTGATGTATGGCGCCACGTCGGGAATACTATACGTGAGGGTCATGGTCGTGGTTGAAAAGAAGGGGTTCGCCGACATACGCACTGTCGACATGGCCATCGGCATAGACGGTATGGCCGTTGCAGAGGGTACGCTCGACGCGCCACTGGTAGGTATGTCCCTCGACGGGACTCCAGCCGCACTTGCTGAGGACAGCATCCGCCGTCACCATCCACGGGCTGTGGGGACGGACGACGACAAGGTCGGCACGATAGCCGGGACGCAGGAAACCGCGCTGGCAGACGCCGAAGAGACGGGCAGGGTTATGGGCCATCAGCTCGACGAGACGCGCCATGGTGAGCACACCGGCGTCGACGAGCTCGAGCATGGCCACGAGCGCGAACTGCACCATCGGCATACCGCTGGCAGCACGGGCACAGCCACCTTCCTTCTGTGACAGCAGGTGGGGTGCATGGTCGGTGGCGACGGTAGTGATACGGCCGTCGCTGAGGGCCTGGCGCAGCATGAACTGGTCGACGGGACTCTTGATGGCGGGGTTCACCTTGATACGCGCACCCAACCGCTCATGGTCGAGCATCGTGAAGACCAGATGGCCGACACAGGCTTCCGCGGTGATGTTGTTTGTTGCGACTGAGTCGCAACCTACGGTAAAGAGCTCCAGCTCCTCGGCCGTAGACAGATGAGCCACGTGCAGGCGTGTGCCATACTCTTTGGCCAGCTCCACGGCCTTCCGCGTAGAGGCCAGACAGGCCTCCTCGCTGCGTATCATCGGGTGAAGCGTCACGGGCGGGTCGTCGCCCCATGCCCCCTTAGCTTCGGCCATGTTACGGTTGATGATATCAGTATCCTCGCAATGGGCCATCAGCGGTAGTGGCGCCACGGCTTTGAAGATGCGACGCAGGGAGGCATCGCGGTCGACAAGCATATTGCCCGTCGAGGAGCCCATGAAGAGTTTTATTCCCGGGATACGGTCGGCAGGCAGCTGTGGAAAGAGGTCGGCATTGTCGTTGGTGGCACCAAAGAAGAAGGCGTAGTTCACATGGCTCTTTGCGGCCGCCAGCTGCTCCTTCTCGGCAAGGGCCTCGAGGGTCGTCGTCTGCGGCACGCAGTTGGGCATATCGAAGTAGCTCGTGACGCCACCGGCAGCGGCAGCGCGGCTCTCGGTGTCGATATCGGCCTTCTCCGTCAGTCCCGGCTCACGGAAATGGACATGGTCGTCGATGATACCAGGCAGTACGAAGCATCCCGAGGCATCGACCGTCTCGTCAAACGATGCATCGGGATGTTGACCGGCAGGAAGGATGGCGGCGATGGTGCCGTCCTCGATGATGATGGAGGCCCGGCGTGTCGTACCTTCGTTGACAAGGGTGCCTCCGTATAGGAGTGTTCTCATTCGGCAGGTATGGATTGTATGGAGTCAGGGAGCGACGGGTTCTGGGACAGCGATGGCGGCAGCGGCGACTCCGGACCCTCGGCGGGCGGCGGTGGCGGCACCGTGCCATCATCGGCCAAGCCGTTCTGCTGGGCCTGTATGTCGTTGGCCGTCTGGTAGTACTCCTTGACATAGGGATCATTCTTGAACTTCGACGTGGCCTTGCTCATGATATCCTCTATCTGCGGCGTCAGCACGGGATAGGGATAGCTGCCGGTCATCATCATAAAGACCCCAGGACCAAGGACGTTATCGAAGTTGTCGATGATGAAATTCGTCACCAGGCTGTCCTCCTGCTGTGCAATACGGGCGGCCTCGAGACTGAGCTGTTCGTTGATGACGTCCTCGTCCTCACCTTCCAGCAGCATCTGGCTGTGGCGGTGCGACAGCTCCGAGAGCTCGTTGTCCAGCTGGTCGTGACGTGTCAGGAAGTCGTAGAGTTCCTCATTCAGGGGTGTGCCACTGACGCGACGTGACGTATTGTCGATGCGGATGCTGATCTCGCCCTTCTCGAGTACTACGGGCATGATGCTCTCCTCGTCCATGAAGAGGCTGACGATACGCACGCTATCGAGCAGACCATTGAAATGGAACTGCCCGTGCACGACGTCACAGGAGTCGATGTTCTTCAGGTCGCCCGACTTGATGGCCTTTAGGTATAGCTTGCTTCCATCGAGGGCGGCAATCGACGAGGTACCCTGCACCGAATAGCTATCGGAACAGGATGTCAGCACGCCAACGACGACGAGCAGGTAGAGTAGACTTTTGTTCATATCAATAGATTATGGGCACAAAAGTACAATGTATTCTTGAGGTACGGAAAAAAATTTGCGCAATTTATAATAAATGAGCAATCTTTTATATTTTTTTTGACTCTCGGCTCAGTTCGCTGTCTATGCGATGGGTGGTATAGAGCTGGAGAATGGCGGCGATGAGGAGTGTCACCACCCATTTGTTGTAGACATACTGCAGGTAGGTGAGCTGGTCCAGTCCGAGAAAGTTCGAGCGGTTGGCGAACATCAGCACGCCAGCCACGAGGAACAGCAGGTCGCTGAGCAGCATGATGCGGCGCAGACGGCGGATGGTGACACTCGGACCGTCGTAGCGCTGGAGCATCTGCATCGACGCAAAGCCCAGAGCACCAAGACAGTAGACATAAGGGGCCAGCACCCAATTCAGCAGGCTGGCACCGGCACCGATGACCATCAAGAGGGCGCCGGCGAGGAAGATGGTGGTCTGGAATCTATTCAGCTGTCGCATCGGCGGAGTCAGGTAACAGGGTGTTCGTATGGCGGTCGTCACTGCTGAGGACGAAGATGTCCTCGTCGTCGGCCTTCATGAAATAACGCTCACGGGCAATCTTCTCCATCGCCTTTGGATTGGTGTCGAGGGTACGTATCTGCTTCTCGTCACGCTGGTGACGGCCGTTATAGTCTTCGATCTCGGCCTCGAGGCTGCTGATGCGGCGCATATTACGCAGATGGGCCCACACGCTGTTCTCGCCGACGAAGCCCACGAGGAGCACGCCGAGAACAATGGCTACGGCATACTTCATAAACGGAAGATGCCAGAACTTCAAAAACGCTTTCTTAATCTTACTCATTATTTCAATCTCTCAATTTCTCAATCTCTCATTACGCCAGCTCCAGCTCAAAGACCTCCTGCAGCTTGCCGATGGCTGGGTTTTGGTTCACCATCAGCTCGAACTGCTCACGGCGCGTCAGCATCTTCTCCTGTTCCTCGCGCTCGGCCACATGGATGGTCAGGGTGATGGCGTTGTTCTTCAGGTGCAGCTTCAGGGTGTTCACGATGCTGCCGAGGATGCGTTCCATCTCGTCTTTCACAAGCTGGTTGCCCACGGTCACCTCCACGGCGGGCAACTCTGTAATCTGCGGCGTCATGTTCTTCATGCGCTGGGCGATACCCACGAGATGCTCCGGCATACGGTTGCACATCGACAGCCACTGCAGCTCTAGCTCGTCCTGCGTGAACGGCTGCTGCTGGTCGACGGCACTCTCGCCGCTGCCCATGCCCGCCAGATTGGTGAATTTACTGCTGCCCGCCTGCTGACGGAGGGTGTTCCACGAGGTGCCGATGGCCGACACCTTGATGCGGGGCGCGGGGGCGGCAGGGGTTTGCTGTGCACTTACTTCGCTGTTGGCAGGCGACGGACTGCCCTGGGCTGTCCGCGGGAGTCCTTGTGCGCCTGCTGCCGTATGACCCTTAGCCACAGCCGCGGCCACCTGCGGAGCCGACTGCTTGGGCTGTGTCTGCTGAATCAGTTGTCTAAACAGGGATTTCAATCGTCTGGGCCTACGCCCATTGGCGGGCCCCTCGTCGGGCTGGGTGATCTGGGCCACCTCGATGAGCGTCAGCTCCACGAGCAGGCGCTTGTTCGACGACTGGCGGTAGTTCACGTCGCACTGGTTCATCAGCCGCAGGGCCTCGTAACAAAAACGGGTATCCACACGCTGGGCCTGCTCCTGGTAGCGCTGACGCTGCTGCTCGCTGACCTCCAGCAGGGGCAGCGTCTGCGGGTCCTTCGCCATGAGTACGTTACGCACGTGCTTTGCCAGTCCCTGGACGAGCAGACCGCCATCGAAGCCTTTGTTGATGACATCATTCAACAACACCATGATGTCGGTCACCTTGTTCTGGACGCTGTAGTCCACGATGCGGAAATAGTACTCCGAGTCGAGCACGTTCAGGTCCTCGATGACTTTCTGGTAAGTGATGTTGCCCTGACAGAACGAGGCTGCCTGGTCGAAGATGGAGAGGGCGTCGCGCATACCACCGTCGGCCTTCTCGGCAATGACGGCCAGCGCCTCGTCCTCGTACTGGATGCCCTCTTTCTCGGCCACGTGCTTCAGGTGGTTCACGGTGTTCTGCACCGTCATGCGCTCGAAGTCGTAGATCTGACAGCGGCTGAGGATGGTCGGCAGGATCTTGTGCTTCTCCGTCGTGGCGAGGATGAAGATGACATGTGCCGGCGGCTCCTCGAGCGTCTTCAGGAACGCGTTGAAGGCCGACGTCGACAGCATATGCACCTCGTCGATGATAAAGACCTTGTACTTGCCCACCTGTGGCGGGATGCGCGTCTGTTCCATGAGCGTCTTGATGTGCTCCACGGAGTTGTTCGACGCCGCGTCGAGTTCGAAGATGTTCAGCGAGCGCTGCTCGTTGAACGACTGGCACGACTCGCACTGGTTACAGGCCTCGCCGTCGCTGGTGGGGTTCTGGCAGTTGATGGCCTTGGCAAAGATGCGGGCGCAGGTGGTCTTGCCCACACCGCGCGGGCCGCAGAACAGGTAGGCGTGTGCCAGCTTTCCCGACTTCACCGCGTTCTTCAGCGTCGTCGTCAGCGCCCCCTGCCCCACCACCGTGTCGAACGACAACGGGCGGTACTTTCGGGCCGAAACGATATATTCTTCCATAAGCAATGTCTGTTGAAAGTGCAAAGATATAAAAAAGGAGTGAAAAGCCACGCTTTCCACTCCTTATTTTTCACCTTTTAACGTTTACTCACCATAAACGCGGGTGGTGTGCTGGATCACGATGCCGAGGAGCATGCTCTTGTCGATGTATTCCACCTGCGAAATCTTAGTGATGCCACCGTTCTTGGCTGCCTCCTTGATGTTGTTCTGCTCACCCTTCGAGCTCCAAGCGCCAAGGATGATAGTAGAAGTTGCTTCACCAACCTTCTGGCCGATAGCGGTGTTTCCACCAAGTGCTGCACCAGAGTTAATAGTTGCACAGCTGCTCATGAAGCAGAGAGCGAATGCTGCAGAAGCAGCCATGGTCATAATTTTCTTCATAGCGTTCCTTTTTAGTTTGAAGTTAAACGAAAAATTACTGTATAAGGTTATATCAATAACGTCAAATCAGCGGCATACCCATTGCCTTGCACTCACGGCGCATATCGTCGGGCCATATCGAGGCCTGAATCTCGCCGATGTGTGCCTTGTGGAGCAACACCATGCAGAGACGGCTCTGGCCGATGCCGCCGCCAATGCTCAGCGGCAGCTTGTCGTTAAGCAGCTGCTGGTGGAAATATAGCTGCTCGCGCTCCTCCTGATGTTCTATCTTCAGCTGGCGCAGCAGCGACTCCTTGTCGACACGGATACCCATCGACGACAGCTCGAACGAACGGCCCAGAACGGGATACCAGATGAGAATGTCGCCATTAAGTCCCTGACGGCCGTCCTCGGCCACCGTCGACCAGTCGTCGTAGTCCGGCGCACGGCCATCATGCTTCTCGCCATTCGACAATGCACCGCCTATACCTATTATAAATACGGCACCGTAAGCCTCACAAATAGCATCCTCGCGCTCCTTCGGCGTCTTGTCGGGATACATCTTCAGCAGCTCGTCGGCATGGATGAAGTGAATCTTCTCGGGCAGGAAGGGTTTGATCTGCGGGTAGGTCTCACACGTCAGGTATTCCGTGCGACGGATGGCAGCATAGATGCGCTCCACCACATTCTTCAGGAACTTCAGCGAGCGGTCCTCCTTGTTGATGACGGCCTCCCAGTCCCACTGGTCCACATACAGCGAGTGCAGGTTGTCCAGCTCCTCGTCGGCACGGATGGCGTTCATGTCGGTATAGATGCCGTAGCCCGGCTCCACCTCGTACTCCGCCAGCGTCAGACGCTTCCACTTTGCCAGCGAGTGAACCACCTCGGCACGGGCGTCGCCCAGATCCTTGATGGGGAACGTGACGGCACGCTCCACGCCATTCAGGTCATCGTTGATGCCCAGACCCTTCAGCACGAACAGCGGCGCCGTCACACGGCGCAGACGCAGCTCCGTGGCCAGGTTCTGCTGGAAAAACTCCTTAATCAGTTTAATACCCTGCTCCGTCTGCTTCATGTCCAGCAGACGGGCATATTCCTTCGGTTTAATCAGTTGACTCATCTTCGTTTCTTTCGATTTTGCGTGCAAAGGTAATACAAATATATTAAATCGCAAGCAAAAAGCCCAAATATTTTTGCAAAACGTCACAATTTATTGATTTCCGCTAACTTTTTGCACCAATCCAGCCGCCGTTAACAAATCATAATTCTTAATTGTCAATTATCAATTATCAATTAAAAATCGTACCTTTGCAGCCGTTTCACAGATCATCGTCGCTTAGGCACGATTTCTGTTGGTCCCGTAGCTTAGCTGAATAGAGCGTCAGATTCCGGTTCTGAAGGTCTTGGGTTTGAATCCCAACGGGATCACGAAGGAAAAAGGAGAATTAAATATGAAAGCGGCTTTCAAGTATTTAAGGCTCCTTTTTACTTTGTAGGATGGCTGGCGCCAGCCTACAGGGATCGACGAAGTCAATCCCAACGGGACTCCAAATCGACGAAGTCAATCCCAACGGGACTCCAAATCGACGAAGTCAATCCCTATATTTTATATCCACGTCAGTTTTCTCCACAGGCCTTCCAACGGTCCGCGAGGATGGCTATTAAACCAATAGCGGGCGAAGAGGTACTGGACGATGACCATGCCGCAACCGACCATGACGGCGTAGGTGATGCCTAAAAGACGGTAGCAGGCCAAGCCGTAGCCGCAGAAGATGAAACAGCCGATGATGGACTGGAGCAGATAGTTGGTGAGGCTCATGCGACCGAAGATGCACAGATGGTGGAGCACGCGACGCACGCCCCCAAAGGCATACCAAGCCGAGACAATGGCCGAGACGATCATCAGCAGGATGGTGAGGTTGTAGATGGGCTTGAGCCAGGAGTCCAGCTGTCCGAAGTCCACGAAGCTCAGCGCAACGACAGCGATGGCGGAGCTGACGAGGATGCCGTGCCACACCTTCAGATGGCGCCCCTCGTTGTAGAACATCCGCTGGCGGCCCAACTGCATACCAAGGATGAAGAGGCAGAGCAGCTGCGTCAGTCGGCCGCTGAAGACATTGAACCGCAGATTGAGCTCAAATCCGTAGCGCACGTTGTTCACCACATTCTCCCAGAACGTGCCATGCTCGTGCAGGGCGATGGTCTGGTTGTAGATCTCGAAGAGCCTGGTGTGGTCGATGGTGGTGCCCGTCAGCAGGCAGAACAGCTCCACGGGCTGGATGGCTAGCAGGGCGATGATGGCCCACACCCACTTCGACGGCAGATAGCTGACGGGGATGAGCAGCAGGCCGTAGCAGGCATAGAGCATGAGGATGTCGCCGTCGTAGAAGGCCACGTTGACGATACCGAACATGAACAGCAGGCACATACGCCAGGCGAAGCGACCCGAGAACGAGTGTCCTTTCTGCTGCTGGTTGTCGTTCATGATGAAAAAGCTCAGTCCGAAGAGCATGGCGAAGATGCCGTACATCTTGCCCGACAGCAGCCATGCCAGCACGTCGGCCACCGTCTGGTCGCACGCCAGGGTATGGACTATCGGCTCCTTGGTGAAGATGTCGAAGTGCTCAACGGAGTGATACAGGATGATGCCGGCCACGGCGATGCCTCTCAGGGCGTCGGCCACATCGATTCGGGTGTTGGGGAGGTTGCGGGTTTTATACATAATCTATATAATTCGTTTGCAAATATACTGCATTATTTTGAGATACCCAAGAAAAGCACTTTCTAATTCTATCTTCCGAATTGTTTTACATCTCTTTACATCTCTTGAACTGTGAAAAACGCCTAAATTCTAATGGATGTCTTGCAAAAGGTTCATTCAACAATTGTTTTTCTCGGGGAAAAGCTGTATCTTTGTGGCAAAAATCGAAAATACCACTATGCCAAGGAAGAAAAGCGGAATGCCCTTTGAGGTTTATCCCACCCCGGTGAAGGGAAAAGACGGACGCAACATCCTGTTTGCCAGACCGGCTGGCGGTCGCAACATGCGCATTACCGAGGAGCAGATAGACGCCTACGTGGCCAAATACAGCCTGCTGAACCGCGGCCAGCTGGAACTGATGTTTACGGAGTTCAAGCGCTGGGCAGCCGAGATGCTGGCCAAGGGCTACAGGATTGACACGCCCATCGGCTCGTTTGCCCCGAAGTTGCGGATGAAGGGCGAGTTTACCGACCCTTCCAAGGTGGGACACGACGACGTGGAGCTCGACGGCGTGGACTACAACCCTGGGAAGATTTGGCATAAGGCCATCGATGAGTGGATGCACGACGGCTTCCGTAAGGTGGACCGTCCCGACGCGTCAAAGCTCCTGGCCGACAAAGAGCGGTTGGAGCAGCTGATGCACGACACCATCCAGCGGCACGGCGGGGTCATCACGGCCAACACCTTCAGCATCGTCAGCGGACTGACATACTATTCTGCCCGCAAGTTGCTCGACGAGTGGACACAGGGCGACAGTCCCAAGCTGCAGAAGACCCGCTTCGGGCAGTCGTACATCTACACGGAAATCTGACGGCTATTACAACTGTTTTTTATGCCGTTTGATTTTGAGTCAAGGCGAGGAAATTTTGCGTTCAGGCACAAGACATTTTGCGTATAGGCGCAAAGCATTTTGCGTATAGGCAAAATCGAAATAACCCTACCCTTTTACCCGGCAACAATGGTCTTTGAACCGCCAAAGGCCTACCCTGTACCTCAAAAGCTTAGCTTTTCGCTCGACAACATCAACAAAATGGCATTTTGTTTTGTATTGTTCTCGCTTATTCGTACTTTGACGATGTCGAAGGTACTGTCACTCGACAATAAAAACAAAATGCGGGCATTTTGTTTTGTATTGTTCTCGCTTATTCGTACCTTTGTCGGCGATATGGAAGTAATTGAGCAAAGCTGTATAGCTAAAGACCCTAAGGGGAAGGGCGAAGACGGGCTGGTGGTGACGCCAGACTTCATCGCCGTTATTGACGGCAGCACGTCGAAGTCGGACTACCGCCACTCACGATGGCGTACCAACGGACGACAGGCCATGAAGATTGTGGCACGCCACATCAGCCGGATGCCGAAGGAAACGACGCTGGAGAAGTTTCTGACTGGCGTGACAGCCGCCATCCGCAGCCACTACAAACGGCGGATGCTGCCACAGCTACAGGAGCACCCCGAGGACCGTCTAACGTGCTCGGTGGTGGTTTACAGCCGCTTGTGCCGCGAGATATGGATGGTGGGCGACTGCCAATGCCTGGTGGACGGCGAGCTGTACGACAACCCGAAGCCCTACGAGGCCGAGCTGGCGGCGCTGCGTGCCGAGGAGGTGCGCCGTCAGCTGGCAGCGGGACGGACACAGGACGAGCTGTTGGACAACGACACGGCCCGTCCCGTCATCATTCCACGAATGCTGGAGACGATGCGCGAGCAGAACGTCACGTACAGCGTCGTCGACGGTTTCTACATCCCCCGTCAGCTGGTGCGCACGGTGACGCTCGACTTCCGTCCGTGGGAGATTGTGCTGGCATCGGACGGCTATCCGTTCCTCTGCCCCACCCTTGCGGAGAGCGAGCAGCGCCTCAGCCGTCAGCATGAGGAAGACCCGCTGAACATCGGCACGTTCCAGGCGACGAAGTGCTTCCGCCCGGGCTTCAACGGTTTCGACGACAGGACTTTTATACGCTTTCGCGTATAGATAAGAGATAATAGATAAGAGATACTAGATAAGAGATAAGAGATTTATCTGATTTTCATGCAAGCGACGGTGCGGCCGCCGTTCTCCACTTTCAGTACGATGAGGGACTGGGTGGCGGGCAGGCGTAGTGTCGTCGTACGGCCAACGAAAGGATGCTGGAACAGGAGGCGTCCGGCGGCATCGTAGCCCTTGACACAGAAGTCGTTACCCATCGTCTCGCCGTTATTACCCGTCGTCTCGCCGTTGTTACCTGTCGTCTCGCCGTTGACGGTCAGCAGGAGGAGGCCACTCGCCGTGTGACGGAGGCTGAGGGCACTTGACACCGGCTGTTGGGCGACGGCTGAGAGCGCCGTGACGCTGTGGCTGTGCTCATAGGCGCCGAGGTCGGGAGCAGCGCCGTTATAACTGATGCCGCCCACGCTGATGCCACGATAGTCGGCAGCGCCGACGGCGGTACCGGCATCGATAAGGAACGAGCCGTCGACGAGGTGGGCGAAGGTTGTCTCCGGCAGGGCATCGTCAGGCTGGCGCGGGCCAATCAGCTCCTCGTGGTTGTCGACGGCGAGGAACTGTGCGGGAGCCGCTTTCTGGAACTCGCTGCTGACAACCGTCAGCCCCTTCAGCGTCTCGTCGACCTCGAAACGGCCGTACTGCCCGTATTTCCCATGCTCGCCGTCCTTGATGACGCCGTTCTTGTCGCGCTTGTCGGTGGCGTCGTTGTCGTTGATGGCGATGCAGTTGGTGAGGCGCACCTCATGGCCGTCGGCTATCTCCTCGTAGATGCGGTAGGAGTAGGTCTTGTCGCTAATGCTCTTCAGCGTCATGCCCGTGCAGTTATTGAGGATGATGTCGCCGGCATTATGGTTCTGGTCGAAGCCCTTAGCCTTGTTACAGACGGCCAGGCAGCGGTTCATGTAGATGTTCATCGCCCCTTGGTTCGAGCCACACTTGAAGCCGTTGCCGTTGCCGTCGGGCGCCAGTCTGTCGAGGTCGAGGAATCCGTTCTTGTAAGCGATGCAATTCTCCAGGATAACGCAGACATTGTCCTTCTGTCCGCTGTCCTTCTTGTAAAAGACGTCCCAGCCGTCGTCAGAGTTCAGCCACGCCCGACAGCCGTAGAAGTAGTTGCCGTCGCCGACGGAGAGCTTGGGTGCGAAGCCGTCGGCATCGCCCTCGCCCTCGTCACAGTTCAGGTAGGCGTCGCAGTTCACGACGCTGTTGAAGGCGGCGAGGTTCTTCATCTGGAGTCCCGTGTCACCGTTCTTGTAGAAGTTGCACGCCTCGATGAGGTTGTCGTGTGCCTGGTATTCCGGGAAGCCGTCCTTCGACTCGCGCTCTATGAGCAGTCCGTTGTCCGAGGCGTTACAGATATCAATATGGTAGAAGTGCCAGTAGGAGCCCGTCAGACGGATGCCCTGCTGGGGGTTGTCGGCGTGCTTGTGGTAGGGCATGGCCGAGAAGTCGAGCACCGCCCGTCCGTCGTCACACCTCAGGGTGATGAGCTTCTCGCGGCTGCCGCAGTTGCTGATGTTCACTCGGGCATCGTAGACATACGTGCCAGAGAGCATGACGATGGTGTCGCCAGCCCCCGCCAGGTTGACTGCCCGCTGCAGCGAGAAGAACGGTTTTTCCAGCGTGCCGTCGGCCGTTTGGTCGTCGCCCGTTGGTGAGCACCAGAAGGTCTCGACGATGCCGTTGTCGGCGACAGGTGCCTCCCCTCCCCCTCCGGCCTCCGGGTCGTAGGGATAGACGGCGAGGTTGTCGATGTCGCAGTCGTTGGAACCGTTGTAGTTCTCCAGCTTCACACGGTTGGCCAGCGGGTCGTTCACGCTGACGCTGTTGTGCTCGGCCGTCGACTTGCTGAACTCCTGCACCTGCGTCCACGTCAGGCCACCGTCATGCGAGGTGTATACGCGGATGTACTTCTTTGTACGGCCCTCGTCGAAGGTCACCTTGCCGATGCCCTCGCCGACGATGGGCGTCACCACATAGGAGCCGCCCTTCACCATACGGAGGTCGGCCAGCGAGCCGTCCTTCACGTAGTTGGTCTTCATCGAAGCGCCGAGCACGACATAGGCGTTCTTGAAGCGCCACTCGCCTTGTCCCTCAACGTTGGCTGCAAACTCCGTCTGTGCCTGTTCGCTGCTGACGAGGCCGGTGTCGTCGAATGTCTGTAGGAAATAAGGCTCCTGAGCCCATACTGATACGGATGCCCACAGCATGGCCAGGGCAAGGAATGGTTTGCAGATCTTGGTTGTCATTTTTGACTAATCGTAGTTTGTTTTGTTTCAATTCGGCCGCAAAAGTACAGAAAAGTCTGCAAATGACAAAGAAAAAACAAAAATAATTCGTACCTTTGTCGGCGCAAAACGCTAAGATATGGATATTACAGAGAGATTCCTGAACTACACGAAATACGACACGCAGTCGGCAGAGGACAGCCAGACGGTGCCGAGTACCGCGAAACAGCTGGTCTTTGCAGAGTACCTGAAGAAGGAGCTGGAGGCCGAAGGGCTGAGCGACGTCGTAATGGACGACAAGGGCTACATCTACGCCACGCTGAAGGCTAATACGAAGGAGGATATCCCCACCATCGGCTTCATCTCGCACTACGACACCTCGCCCGACTGCTCGGGAGCCGACGTCAAGGCCCGCATCGTGAACAACTACAATGGCGGAGACATTGTGCTGGGGGGATTCGAGGAACGAGATTACCTTATAATGTCTCCCAAGAAGTTTCCGGAGCTGCTGAGCCACGTGGGGGAGGACCTCATCGTCACCGACGGCACGACGCTGCTGGGTGCCGACGACAAGGCCGGCATCGCTGAGATTGTGCAGGCGATGGTGTACCTGCAGGAGCACAAGGAGGTGAAGCACGGCGACATCCGCTTGGCCTTCAACCCCGACGAGGAGATCGGCATGGGTGCCCACCACTTCGACGTGGAGCGCTTCGGTTGCCAGTGGGCGTACACCATGGACGGCGGCGACGTTGGCGAGCTGGAGTTCGAGAACTTCAACGCCGCGTCGGCGAAGATATATATAAAAGGTGTAAGCGTGCACCCCGGCTATGCCAAGGGCAAGATGGTGAACGCCAACCGGCTGGCGGCGGAGTTTGCCGCCCTGCTGCCCGCCGACGAGACACCCGAGACGACTGAGGGCTACCAGGGGTTCTACCACCTGACGGCCATCCAGGGTACGGTGGAGCAGGCCACGCTGTCGTACATCATCCGCGACCACGACCGCGACCGCTTCGAGGACCGCAAGCGTGCCATCCAGAACGCCGTCATCGCAATGAACGAGCGTTACGGCGAGGGTACGGTGACGGCCGAGGTGAAGGACCAGTACTACAACATGAAGGAGAAGATTGAGCCACAGATGCACGTCATCGACGTTGTGCTGCACGCCATGCAGGCCGTCGGTGTGGCTCCGAAGGTGAAGCCCATCCGTGGCGGCACCGACGGTGCGCAGCTGTCGTTCCGCGGTCTGCCCTGCCCCAACATCTTTGCCGGCGGCGTGAACTTCCACGGCCCCTACGAGTTCGTGAGCATCCAGTCGATGGAGAAGGCGATGCAGGTCATCGTTAAGATCTGCGAGCTGACAGCCGACTATAATAGATAAGAGATAAGAGATGGCGGAGTTACCTGCAATGATACAAGACCTGGCGCTGATACTCGTTGTAGCGGGCATCGTGACGCTGGTGTTCAAGCGGCTGAAGCAGCCGCTGGTGCTGGGCTACATCGTGGCTGGTTTCCTTGTGTCTCCCCATATGCCGCTGACGGCGTCAGTGGCCGACATGGCGAACATCCACCTGTGGGCAGACATCGGCGTGATGTTCCTGCTGTTCTCGCTGGGTCTGGACTTCTCGTTCAAGAAAATCCTGAAGATGGGTGCCTCGCCGATCATCTCGACCGTCACCATCATCTTCTCGATGTCGATGCTCGGCATCATCGTCGGCCACCTGTTCGGCTGGACGAAGATGGACTGCATCTTCCTCGGCGGTATGCTGGCCATGTCGTCGACCACCATTATCTATAAGGCTTTCGACGACCTTGGTCTGCGCCAGCAGCAGTTTGCCGGACTGGTGATGTCGGTGCTCATCCTGGAGGACATCCTTGCCATTGTCATGATGGTGATGCTGAGTGCCATTGCCGGCGGCGGCAATCCCGACGGCGGACAGATGGTGGGCTCGGTGCTGAAGATCGGCTTCTTCCTCGTGCTGTGGCTTGTCGTTGGCATCTTCGCCGTACCGCTGTTCCTGCGCAAGGTACGCCGGCTGATCAATGCCGAGGTGCTGCTCATCGTGTCGCTGGGCCTGTGCTGTGCCATGGCGGTGTTCTCGACGAAGGTGGGCTTCTCGTCGGCCTTCGGTGCCTTCATCATGGGTAGCATCCTGGCCGAGACGGTCGAGGCGGAACGCATCGAGAAGCTGGTGGAGCCGGTGAAGAACCTCTTCGGCGCCATTTTCTTCGTGTCGGTAGGTATGCTCGTCGACCCGCAGATCCTCGTCGACTATGCCTTCCCCATCCTCACCCTCGTGCTGACCATCCTCGTCGGGCAGTCGGTCTTCGGCTCGATGGCCTTCATCCTCGGCGGCGAGAGCCTGAAGTCGGCCATGCGCTGCGGCTTCTCTATGGCGCAGATCGGTGAGTTCTCGTTTATCATCGCCTCGCTGGGTCTGTCGCTGGGCGTCATCGGTGATTTCCTCTATCCGGTCGTGGTGGCCGTATCGGTCATAACCACGTTCCTCACACCTTACATGATACGGCTCGCCACACCGGTTTACAACACCCTGGAACCCCGTCTGCCGTCACGGCTCATCAGCTCGCTGAACCACCTGTCGACGAGCCGGTCGGAGACGACGGCACGGTCGGGTCACAACAGCCTGTGGAAACGTCTGCTGAAGCAGATGACCATCAACACGGTGGTCTACTCCATCCTCTCGACGGCGGTCATCGCGCTGATGTTCATGTTCGTGCTGCCGCTGACGCGCCGTATGCTGCCCGGCTGGGAGCTCCACTGGTATGCCAACGCCATCACCGGCTCGCTCACCGTGCTGCTGATAGCCCCCTTCCTGCGTGCCATGGTGATGAAGAAGAACCGCTCGGAGGAGTGGAAGGCGCTGTGGGCGGAGAGCAACCGCAACCGTCTGCCCCTGCTGTTCACCATCCTTGTGCGCTTCGTCATCGCGGTGAACTTCATCTTCTACATCTGCAACTACCTGAGCCGCTTCACCCCCGCCATCATGATCACCATCGGCGTGGTGCTGATACTGCTCATCGTCGCCTCCCGTCGCATCAAGCACAACAGCATCCGGCTGGAGCGGCTGTTCATCAACAACCTGCGTTCGCGCGACATCGAGGCACAGGTACACGGCCGCAAGCGTCCGCTGTACGAGAACCGCCTGCTGGACCGTGACATCCACATCGCCGACTTCGAGGTGCCCATCGACTCGCGTTGGGCAGGCAGCACGCTGAAGGAGCTGGCGCTGGGTCGCAAGTACGGTGTCCACGTGAGCAGCATCCTGCGTGGCAGCCGCCGTCTGAACATCCCCGACGGCGACTCCATCATCTTCCCCGCCGACCACCTGCAGGTCATCGGCAGCGACGAGCAGCTGAGCCAGCTGCACCACGCCCTTCAGACGGACATCCTGGGCGACGACCCTGAGCTGGAGAAGCGTGAGATGCGCCTGCGCCAGCTCATCATCGGCACCGACAGCCCGTTCATCGGCCAGACGCTGGAAGAGAGCGGCATCCGCAGCCATTACAGCTGCATGGTCGTGGGATTGGAGGAAGGCAAGGAGAACCTCTCGACCTTCTCGCCGAAGCGTCGTTTCAAGGAGGGTGACATCATCTGGATCGTCGGTGAGCAGGAGTCGCTCGACTCCTTACTGAAATAAGCCCATTAGTACCACTGCACGGCGTTGGAGTAGCTTGAGCGCTTGTCGTACTTCAGCGCGTCGGTCAGTGTGGAGGCGTTACAACGGAAGGTGAAGTTGTAACTGGCGTAGGGGGATAGCACCACGGAGCACGACATATTGAAACAGTGTAGGTCGCGTCCCAGCGAGGCGGTGGTCATGGATATCTTCTTGTTCTCGAAGTCGTAACCGCTGGAGAACGAGATGTTCCAGCCGTCGGAGAGGCGCAGGTTTCCGCTGACGTTCAGGTTCTGCGTGAACTTGTAGGGATAGCGCATCGTCTTGTAGTTGAACTTCTTGACATCGGTATTCTCGCGCATGGTGATGCCATAGCCGAAGCTGAGCGACCACGGCAGCGAGAACTTCATGTAGCCGTCGCCGTCGACCTCGCCCTTTCCGGCGTTCTCCTTGCGTGCGCCATGCTTGGCCTTCTCCTGATCATGGTCTACGTTCGACTCGATGTCGTCCAGCTCGTCGTCCTCCTCGTCGTCCATGCGTCGGTCGCGGCGGTCGTCTTTCTTCTCGACCTTCTCGCCCTTGAGCCACTTGATGAGGTTGCTCACCTTACCGTTGTCGAGGGTGTAGCTGAAGTTCTGCGACATACCCTGGAAGCGGCCTATCTTACCCATGCCCCAGTAGGTCTTGTGTTCGCTGAGTCTCGGCGTGGCGCCCACGCTGTCGGCCTCGTAGACGTAGCTGGCAAAGACGGCGTTCAGGTTCAGCGTGTAGCTCTTCGTCAGCTTCAGGCGTATGCGTGTGCTGAGGTCGCTCCACGGTCGCACCTTCGCCGACATGTTGTAGGACATCGAGCCTCCTAGCTCGTCGATGATGCTCACCTTCTTGAAGTCCACGGTGTCGCCGTCTGTGCGCAGCTTCATCTCGACGTTGTTCGACACGTCGAACGATATGCTTCCCGTCTTTCCCTTGCCGGGCCGTCCGTAGAGTCCGTTCTCGTAGGGCGAGTACTCCACGAGTGTGACGTTGCCGTCGGCGTCGGTCTTCTGGTAGGTCTTGTAGTAGCCGTAGCGCTTGGCCCCGAAGTCGGGGGCGTAGCTGAAAGAGATGGTGGGTGTCAGTACGTGGCGTATGGCCTCGATCTTGTTGCCGAAGAGCTTGCGGTTGGGTATGAAGAATCCGTAGAGCTTCGTCGATATGCCCATGTTCATGCTCCAGTTATAGACGTTGTACAGTCCGTTCAGCGTGTCGATGACCTCCTTCTGGGCGGCTTCGTCCCACGACTTCTGGATCTTTGTCAGGTAGGTGCGGTCGGTGAAGTTGAACGAGGGGTTCACGCTGATGACGTCGAAGAAGGTGAAGTTGCCGCTCAGGGGTATGGTGTGCTGCATACCGTTCTTCCAGTCCTTCGTGAAGCTGGAGTGCAGCAGCTGGTCCTCCTTGGTGCTGATGGAGTTCGAGAAGTGTCCGGTGTACTGCATCGACAGCTTCTCGTACCACCGCTCCTTACCCAACAGCTTCTTGCGCTTGAAGGGGTAGAAGCGCGAGAACGAGATGTTCAGGTCGGGCAGGGTCATGGCGATGGTGGTGTCACGCATGTTCTGGTTCAGGTTGACGGTAGACGACAGCGACAGTCCTATGCTCGAGAAGTTCGTGCCCCATGATACCGACGACGTTCTCGTGGACTGCGTCATGGCCTGGGGGTTGTACATCGACGTGAGGTTGTTCTTCTCGTAGCTGCTCGTGGCGAAATTGACCGATGCCGAGAGGTTCGAGTAGGGATTGGCCTTCGCGTCCTGTCGGTGGCTCCACTGCACCTTGAAGCTGGTCTGCTTCGTGTAGTCGGGCATGTTCTTCTCGCCGGTGACGGTGTTCTGGTAGCTGGCGTGGAACGAGCCGCTGTATCGGTAGCGCTTGCGGTAGTTGCTGGCTGCCGACAGTCCCCACGAGCCCTTGGTGTATATCTCGCCGATGAGCTTCAGGTCTACCTTGTCGCTGATGGCGAAGTAGTAGCCGCCGTCGCGCAGGTAGAAGCCACGGCTCATCTCGTCGCCGTAGGTGGGCATGATGAAGCCGCTGGAGTAGCTCTTCGAGAAGGGGAAGAAGCCGTAGGGCACGGCCAGCGGCAGGGGCACGTCGCAGACGACGAGGTATGCCGGTCCGAAGACGACATCCTTGCCCGGCCGCACCTTGGCGCGTGACATGGCTATGTAGAAGTCGGGGTGCGGCTCGTCGCAGGTGGTGTAGCGTCCGTGCTGCAGGAACAGCTCGCCTCCGGCGCCGCGCTTCGACAGCTCCGAGGTCAGGAATCCGTCCTCCTGCTGTGTGTACACCTGTGTGATGAGTCCCTTCTTCGTCTTGAAGTTGAAGGCCATCGTGTCGCTCTGGTACTCGTCGCTGCCCATCTTGAACACCGGTGTGCCGAACTTCACGCCCAGCGTGTCCAGGCTGCCCGTGGCGTGTACCAGGCTGCTGTCCAGCACCATCGCTATCTTGTCGCTCTGCAGGTCCATGTTCTGGTACTCCACGTGCGACTTGCCATAGAGGTGTGCGCGCCCCGTGGCGGCCTCGTAGGTCAGCGAGTCGTTGGCCGAGTACTTCACCGGTGCGTCGATGCCGTTCTTGCGTTGGCGATTCAGCGAGTCGAGTGCCAGCGAGTCGTCTACGAGCTTGTTGTACCTATAGATAGCCAGCTCCAGTGAGTCCATCGTCGTCGTGTCGCGCTTCATCTTCGCCGCTGCCGGTGCCTCGGCCTCCGCCAGCAGCCCCTCAGCCTCACTCGCTGTAGGAACAGCCGCCGACGCCGTCGCCGCCAACGTATCAGCAGCAGCCACGGCCGTCGCCAGTGTATCAGCCGTCGTCGCCACAGCCGTCGCCAACGTATCAATGCTTAAACTATCCTCCTTCCTCGTTCCTCCTTCCTCGTTCCTCGAAAAAAATCCTCCTTCCTCGTTCCTCTCAATATCCTGCGGCACCTCCTCTGCCTCAAGCACCCTCTGTGCCATGGCCTTCACGCCTGTGGCGTTGGCATACGACTCAGCCTCCTTCACCGCTTTCCGTCCCTTATGGAGGAGCGACAAAGGGGTACAGGCCCCAAACATGATGAGGACAGAAAGCACGATGAATGCTACCGACTTTCTTTTCACGGGTGCAAAGGTACGAATAAGTGAGTGAAAATGCAAATTTATTTGCGATTTTCCGAACGTGAGTACCTTCGAGCGGAGCTCAAAGTAGTAAAAAGAAATCAAAAAAGCCATGCATGCCCATGATTCTTTTAATTTTGAAACAATTTTTTTTATAATTTTGAGCGAAGCGACCACATTAAGAGCGTGTGCCGGTAGTCACTCAAACATTTTTACCCATTGCAGGAACTTCTCCACCCCCTCGTGGCCGAACCTCTCGAGCTCCTCGGCCGTCTCGGCCACCGTCCGCACGTGGTCGGGCGCCGACTTCGAGTAGAACTTGTCGGCATAGCACACCAGCTGCTCCTCCAGCGTCTCGGGCTCGTAGCCCGGCAGCCCCGTGCCGGTATGGCGCTCTGCCACGCGGGCATGGCGCGGGAATCCCTCGCGTCGCAACAGGTCGCCGCCTATGCGTCCGTGGCGGATGTAGGGTTCCCGTCCGTGACAATGAATACTGGGGGCGTCGCATTGGTAGATACCAATATCGTGCAGCATGGCCGCCTCCTCCAGAAACTGCACGTCGACGGGCAGTTCACGGTGTTTCCTGACTATTTGCAGACAACGGTCGGCCACCTGGCGGCTGTGCTGCAACAAAACCCTGCGGAGCTCACTGTCCGCAGGGTAGTATTTGTTGATCACTGATAAGTAGTCCATCACAGTAGTGCACTCTTGAATTCTCGTTTTGCCTGCAAAAGTACTATTTTTTTTCCAGTACTCCAAGCGTTCACGGCCGTTTTTTTTTGACTAAATCTCGATACCTTTCTTCGCCAGCTGATGGATGTCGGCGATGATGGCGTTGAAGTCCCTGGCCATGTTCTCGAAGTTCTCGCGTGCCGTCAGGCTCTTGCCTGAGCCCGAGCCCTAATGAGGAAGAAGGTGGATTATGAAGCTGAACAGCAAGACCATCGAGGTCGTCATCCGCATCTTCATCGCCGCCCTCACCGCAGCTCTCACCGCTGTCACGACCACAAGTTGTATGGGGCATGGACCGCTGACTTTCTAGGCATCGCGTTCAAGTTAAATCGCGCCCTTCCGCAGTATATATTGCGGAGGGGCGTCTTTTGTGACTTGTGACTTGTGACTTTTAATTGTTTCCCCCCATCACTATCACCCTTCTCTTTCTATCCATGCTATGGTGTCGCCCTGTCTTATCATCTGTCCGGGCTTCACGCTGACGTCGACGAGCTTGCCGCCCAGGGCAGCGGGAATCTCAACGATCTCGCCCCACTTGGTCTGCAGGTAGCAGAAGGTGTCGCCCTCACGGTAACGCTGACCGACGAAGGGCTCAAGACACGGAGCGGGGACTCCCTCGCCACCGAAGCTCCACAGCAGCTGGCCGGAGAGCGGCGAACGGACGGCGTCGGCCTTGGCGTGCTTCAGGGCGTCGATCTCCTCCTGCGAGATCTTCTGCCCGCCACCCAGCTTGGCGTCCTTCGCCTTCTGGATGTCGGCGAGCAGCTGCTTCTTGGCCTGACCACTCTTGAAGGGACGGTACTGCTCGGGGTGCATGGCCAGCTCGAAGAGCTCCTCGTCGTCGCGGCCGTAGTCCCAGCCATTCTCGTCCATCTCCTGGCGGAAGCCATCGAGGGCATTGGGGATGAGCGTGTGGGGGTCGACGTCGGTGAACTCGCGCCCCTGCTTCGCCGCCAGCTCCACCAGCTCGGGAGCGATGGTGCCGGGAATCTTGCCGCTCTTGCCGAGGATCATGCCCCAGATGGCGTCGTCCATCATCACGTAGCGCCCCTTGCCCTGCTCCATGGTCAGGAGGTTCATCAGGGCGATGTTCTTCGTGTACTGCGAGAAGGGCGTCACCAGTGGGGGATAGCCCACACGCGGCCACACGTACTCCACCTCGCGGAACAGCCGCACGAGCATATCGTCCATGGTCAGAGCGGGCTCACCACGCTGCTGGCGCAGCTTGTCGATCATCTTCTTGATACCGCCAAGGTCGGCCATCATGGAGCCCATCATGCCGCCGGGCAGTCCGCAGCCCAGCAGGAGGCTGGACATATGCTTGTTGGCAGGATTGATGAAGTAGCCCAGCCAGTCGTCAATGAATTCCTGTGTCAGCGTGCGCGCCTGCATATAGGCGTTCATATTCAGTTCGGCCACCTCGAAGCCCTCGTTCTTCAGCATCGACTGGACGCTGATGATGTCGGGGTGCACCTTACCCCAGGAGAGGGGCTCGATGGCGGTGTCGATGATGTCGGCACCGTTGTTGCAGACTTCGAGTATCGAGGCCATGGACAGGCCGGGGCCAGAGTGGCCGTGATACTGTATGATGATGTCCGGATGCTTCGTCTTGATAGCCTTCGTCAGCTGGCCGAGCATGGCGGGCTGGCCGATGCCCGCCATGTCCTTCAGGCAGATCTCCTCGGCACCGGCTGCTATCACCTCGTCGGCAATCTGGCTGTAGTACTCCACCGTGTGGACAGGACTCGTGGTGATACAGAGCGTGGCCTGCGGCGTCATGCCCGCTGCCTTCGCCCAGCGGATGCTGGGGATGATGTTACGCGTGTCGTTCAGACCACAGAAGATGCGGGGGATGTCGACACCCTGGGCGTGCTTCACGCGGTACATCAGCTGGCGCACGTCGTCAGGAACGGGATACATACGCAGGGCGTTCAGACCGCGGTCGAGCATATGGGTCTTGATGCCCACCTCGTTGAACGGCCGGCAGAAGGCGCGCACCGCCTCGTTGGGGTTCTCGCCCGCCATGAGGTTCACCTGCTCGAAGGCACCGCCGTTGGTCTCCACACGGCTGAAGCAGCCCATGTCGATAATCACCGGCGCAATGCGCTCCAACTGGTCCTTGCGCGGCTGGAACTTGCCGCTCGACTGCCACATGTCACGATAGACAAGGCTAAACTGGATTTTCTTCTTTGCCATAGTACTGTAATTGTTGTTATTTCCGGATTTCTTCGGCAAAGGTATAAAAAAATTGTGAATTGTGCATTGTGAATTGTGCATTATTTCATAACTTTGCACCAAAATTTAGTATTCTTATGAGAAAGAACCTGATTTTCATGGCCACCACCCTGCTCGCGGCAATCGTCATGGGCTGTGGCGGAGGGGCCGCCGACCGGGGCGACAGCAAGAACGACAGCGTGGGCACCACAATGCCCGGCGACTCGACCGTCTACGGACTGGCGTGCGACGGATGTACCGACACCATACTCGTACTGCTGCGCGACGTCACGCGGGATCCCGACACCTTCGACATACTCGACGCATCGCGCAACCTGCGCGTCTACGGACACCCGCGGATAGGCGACCAGATGGCCGTGGTGCTGGCGAAGGACAGCACGAACGTCGCCGCGATGGTCGTCGACATCGACAAGATACTCGGCGCGTGGTGCTACACGGTGACACCCACGCTGCGCCGACGGGCCGACATTGACAAGGGGACGGAGCAGGAGCTGCTGAGGAAGCTGCCCGACAGCATCGTGCGCCGACTGCTACAGCCACGCGAGTACGGCTTCGAGCTGAAGAACGACTTCCAGGCACAGCCCATAGGCATCGTGCGCCAAGGCAACACCACCGACGACCGTAGCCCCGTGGAGTATCCCGAGCTGAAGCGCTACCGTGAGTGGCACCTACATAACGGGCGCCTCGTGCTCAACGAGACGCGACGCGACTCGCTGAACCGCCAGCAGCTGGTGAGCAGCGACACCGCCGACTTCGTACTGCTGCGACGCGACTCGCTGGTGCTACGCTTCCCCGACGGTGAGCACGGCTACTACAGGAAGAGCGAAGAATAACTCCTCGTTCTACAAACAAAAATCTTCAAAAATCTTACACGAAATAAGCCTGTCTAAAGCCATTTTTGTTAGATTTTTGTAGATTTTTGTTCAACTTTGCGTATTATGATATACTCTCAAATAATCTGGTGGCTGAGCAGGCGCTGCTCGGCCATCGCCTCGTACTTCGTGCCCGGACGGCCGTAGTTGGCGAAGGGGTAGATGCTGATGCCGCCACGGGGCGTGAAGAGGCCAGTGACCTCGATGTACTTGGGATCCATCAGTCGCACAAGGTCCTTCATGATGATGTTCACGCAGTCCTCGTGGAAGTCGCCGTGGTTGCGGAAGGAGAAGAGGTAGAGCTTCAGGCTCTTCGACTCCACCATGCGCTCGGCAGGGAGGTACATGATCTTGATCTCGGCGAAGTCGGGCTGGCCCGTGATAGGACAGAGCGAGGTGAACTCCGGACAGTTGAACTGCACCCAGTAGTCGTTGTCGGGGTGCTGGTTCTCAAAGGTCTCCAGCACCTCCGGTGCGTAGTCGTCCAGGTAGTCGGTATCGCGGCCAAGGGCCCTCAGGTTTTCTTCCTTTCTTGTCTTCATATTTTAAGTGAAAGCTGAGTAATTTATATATTGTATAACAGCCAGGCGAGATAGCCCAGATAGACGGCGGTGAGCACGGCGCCCTCCCAGCGGGCGACGGTGAGCTTCGTGAACGAGAAGAACCACAGCAGCACCATCGACACCACCATCATACCCATGTCGACCATCGTGATGTCGCCAATCTGCATGGGACAGACGGTGGCCGTGAGACCGAGGATCAGCAGAATGTTGAACACGTTAGAGCCGATGACGTTGCCAATGGCCAGTGCCGACTGACCCTTGCGGGCGGCGACGATGCTCGTGGCAAGCTCAGGCAGGCTGGTGCCACCGGCGACGATGGTCAGGCCGATGACGCCCTCGCTGACACCCAGCGTGGCGGCAAGGGCCGAGGCATTGCGCACGAAGAGCTCGGAGCCGCCGACCAGCAAGGCCAGGCCCGCCACTATCAGCAGGAGGCACAGCCCGACGTTGGTGGTCTGCTGCTGCCCAGCGACCTCGTCACGCTTCTCGCCCTGACGGGCGACGGTGAACGTGTAGTACATGAAGGCGGCGAAGCCCAGCAACAGGAGGAGGCCGTCGAGGCGGCTGACGACGTTGCCCCAGAGGCTGACGCTCTGGAAGCGGTCGAGGGCCAGCACCATAAGCAGCACCGAGGCGACGACGGTGAACGGCATATCCTTGGCAACGGTCTGACGGGCGATGGCGATGGGCGACACCATGGCGGTGACGCCGACAATGACCAGCGTGTTCATGATGTTTGAGCCGACGACGTTGCCCACGGCGAGGTCGGGGGTGCCCTTCAGAGCCGACACCAGGCTGACGAACAGCTCGGGCGCCGAGGTGCCGGCGGCAACGATGGTCAGGCCCACCACCAGTTCAGACACGTTCATGCGGCGGGCAAGGTCGGCCCCACCCTTGGTCAGCACGTCGGCACCCTTGAGCACCATCACAATGCCAACGACAATCAGTAACAGGTTTATCAGCATCGTTATTTCTATTGTTTACTCATCGTCCTCGTCGTCGAAGAAGCTCCAGTCGGTCTCCAGCGAAGGGCCCACGAAGGCATCCATGGCGCGACGGTCTTTCTTCGTCGGACGGCCCGTGCCGCGCTGGCGGTTGACGAAGCCGCTGATGCGGTTCATCTCCAGCAGCTCGTACTGGTCGGGGGTGGTGATGTTCTCGTAGATCTCGGGCACGAGCTTAGCACACACGCGCTGCTCGATGGTCTTCAGGATACGGAACGAGTAGGTGACGGGCGGCTTGCGAACACTGATCGTGTCGCCCACCTTCACCATGCGCGACGGCTTGACATTAACGTCGTTCACCGCCACGCGACCGTTCTTGCAGGCGTCGGCGGCGATGGTGCGCGTCTTGAAGATGCGCGCAGCCCACAGCCATTTGTCTATTCGTGCTTCGTTCATTTTTGCACAATAGGGGGTTCTTGCGTCCCGTTGGTAGCAAGCGAGCAAGCTCGAGCGCCGCTGTGCACTTTTCCCTTCCCCAACTTGTTAAACTGGTTCATCGTGACGTCGATACCTGCCAGAACAAAGCTGCGGAGGATGTCGACAGCAACATCGACGGCGGGCTGCAGCTCCCGGAGCTCCTCGTCGCTATAGCGGCCCAGCACCCAGTCTATCTGGCCACCCTGAGGGTAGTCGTTGCCGATGCCCATGCGCAGGCGAGCATAGTTCTGACCGATGAGCTGCTGGATATGCCCCAGTCCGTTGTGGCCGCCGTTGGAGCCACCGGCCTTCAGGCGGAACTGGCCCAGGGGCAGCGCCACGTCGTCGCTGACGACGAGCAGGCGGCTCTGGTCGATATTCTCCTTGTTCAGCCAGTAGCGAACGGCATTGCCGCTGAGGTTCATGAACGTCGACGGCTTCAGAAGCACCACCTTACGACCCTTCAGCGACGTCTCGCCGACAAAGCCGTAACGGCGGTCTTCAAAAACAGTATTGGACGCCTTAGCAAAAGCGTCCAACACCATGAATCCTGTATTGTGGCGGGTCAGCTCATAGTCCGGGCCGATGTTTCCCAAGCCAACAAGTAAGTATTTGTCCAAATTGTCAATACAATTATGAATTGTCAATTGTGAATTGTCAATTGTGAATTGTCAATTACCCCTCAGCCTCAGCAGCAGCGGCAGCCGAACGGGAAGCACGCGTAGCCTTGACAGAGCAGACGACAACCTCGGGAGAGGTAGCAATCTTCAGACCATCGAACTGCAGGCTGCCAACCTTGATGGCCTTGCCCAGCTGGAGCTCGGTGACGTCGATGTCAAGCTTCTCGGGGATGCTCTTGTAGGGAGCGGTAACGTCGATCTTACGGATAGAGAGGTTCAGACGACCACCGTCGCGAACACCCTGAGCGTGACCGGTGAGGTTCACGGGCAGACCAACGGTAATCTCCTTCGTCTCGTTAACCTCGAAGAAGTCGACATGCAGCAGGGCGTCAGTCGTGGGGTGGAACTGCAGCTCCTTCATGATAGCCTTGTGCTCGGTGCCGTCGATGTTCAGGTTCACAACATAGACGTGGGGCGTGTAGACAGCCTTACGCAGCTCAGCAAACGGAGCGGCGAAAGCCAGGGCCTCGGGAAGGCCGTTCTCACCCTTCTTCTCACCATACAGATTACAGGGAACGAGTCCCTCCTTACGCATCTCACGGCTGGCCTTCTTGCCAGTTGCGGTACGTGCTTTACCGCTTACATTGATTTCTCTCATAACTCTTTGTGTTACTCTAAATTAATACTGTTAATTCACCATCACACGGTGTGCTTTTCGCAGAAAGCGGGTGCAAAGGTACGAAGAAAAATTGAAAAATTGAAAAATTGAAGGATTAAAAATTAAAAAATCGCATTTTTCTTGCATAATCGACCGAAAATTACTATTTTTGCAAGCGAAAACATAAGCATAGACCAAAAATATATATAATAAGTAGATGATAAACCGAGAAATCATACGCATTAAAATCGTTCAGTTAACCTACGCATACTATCAAAACGGTAACAACAACATCGATGCCGCAGAAAAGGAACTGCTGTTCAGCCTCTCGAAGGCCTACGACCTGTATAACTACCTACTGGCGCTGATGGTGGCAGTATCGAGAGAGGCACGACGACGGCTCGAGGTGCTACAGACACGTGCTGAGCGCGAAGGCAGCGAGATGCCGTCAGGCAAGTTCGCCTATAACCGCTTTGCCGTACAACTGGAGGAGAACAAACAGCTGCTGGACTTCACCGAGTCGCAGAAGAAGACATGGAACGACAAGCCAGAGTTCGTCGGACGACTGCTGCAGCAGATAGAGGACAGCCAGATATACAAGGACTACATGGCATCCGACGAGGACAGCTATGCCAGTGACCGGGAGCTGTGGCGAAAGCTGTACCGAACGCTGATACAGGAGAACGAAGACCTCGACCAGCTGCTCGAGGAGGAGAGCCTCTACTGGAACGACGACAAGGAGGTCGTCGACACCTTCGTGCTGAAGACCATCAAGCGATTCGAGGAGCAGAACGGCAAGAACCAGGAGCTGCTGCCGGAGTACGACAGCGAGGAGGACCGGGAGTTTGCACGCAAGCTGTTCCGCGCCACCATCCTCAATGCCAACGAGTACCAGCGCTATATGTCGGAAGCCTCCCAGAACTGGGACTTCTCCCGGCTGGCATACATGGACGTCGTCATCATGCAGATAGCCATTGCCGAGATGCTCACCTTCCCCAGCATTCCCGTCAGCGTCTCAATCAATGAGTATGTGGAGATTGCAAAGTTCTACTCCACCATGAAGAGCGGCGGCTACATCAACGGTATGCTCGATGCCATCGCACGCCACCTCATCAAGACTGGCAGGATGATGAAGCATATCGAGAAGAAGAATTAAAAAGTCGCAATTAAGCGCTTTTACAAAACGTTACGACTAAAAGCAATAATCAAATAGTAAATAACAGTAAATTCCAATGACAAACATTATCTTACAGGCACAAAGTGCACAGGGCGGCGGTATGTCAATGATTATCATGATGGTAGCCATCTTCGCCATCATGTATTTCTTCATGATCCGACCCCAGCAGAAGAAACAGAAAGAAATCCAGAAATTCCAGAACTCACTGGCGGAAGGCACACAGGTCATCACAGGAGGCGGCATCTACGGCACCGTAAAGAAAATTGACCTGGCCAACGGCATCATCGAAGTGAAGATTGCCGACGGCGTCGTCATCAAGGTCGACAAGGGCTACGTCTTCAAGGACAATGCCAGCACACCGATGCAGAAGTAAACAGTAGTCATGAGTCATCTGCGCGCGGGACTACGCCTATTCAGGAGCTTCCTGTTCAGTAAAACGAACAGGGAGTTTCTGATTTTCTTGTTCTTCCTTGCCATCTCCGGCGTCTTCTGGCTGATCATGGCACTCAACGAGACCTACGAGGAGGAAGTCAGCTTCCCAGTGCACATCACCGGTGTACCGAAGGATGTCATGCTCACCAGCGACGATGTCGACACCGTTCGCGTCACCATCAGAGATAAGGGCACACAGCTGATCTCCTATCTCTACGACGAGAACATCCGCCATCTGAAAGTCAGCTTCAAGAACTACGATCGTGGCAACGGCACAGGCATCGTACCAGCCTCCGACCTTCAGAAGCTGGTTCAGCAACGGCTGGGACAGTCAGCGAAGATTACGGCCATCAAGACCGAACGGTTAAACATATTCTATAACACGGGCGCCAGCAAGCGCGTGCCCGTGCGATGGAGCGGACGCGTCATCCCCGAGCACTTGTATTTCATCTCACATGTAGGCTACTCCGTCGACAGCGTCACCGTCTACGCCGCAGAGCGTCAGCTCGACAGCATCAAGACCGTCTATACGGAGCCACTCAACTACGCCGGTTTCCGCGACACCCTCAGCATCAGCTGCCGTCTGCAGCGGAGCGAAGGTGTCAAGGTGGTCCCCGACCGCATCAACGTCACATTCTACACCGACGTCCTTGCAGAGGTGAGCATCGACGACGTACCCGTCACCGGCATCAATATGCCCGAGGGCAAGGTGCTACGCACATTCCCATCCCGTGTCAAGGTGACATTTGTCACTGGTGTCAACAACTACAAGAGCCTCAAGGCCAGCGACTTCACGGTCGTGGCCGACTACAATGAGATCATGCAACGGCCTGCCGAGAAGTGTAACCTCTATCTGAAGCGTACACCATCGGGCATCTCCAGGGCAACTCTGCAGCAGACACAGGTAGACTACCTCATCGAGGAGGAAAATTAAGCATTAAGCATTGAGCATTAAGCATTAAGCATTAAGCATTAAGCATTGAAAAAAACTGCTATCACAGGAGGCATAGGCAGTGGCAAGAGCTATGTGGCACGGCTGCTGAAACGACGCGGTATCGACGTCTACGACTGCGATGCGGCGGCAAAGCGGCTCATGCGCCACGATTCGGAACTACGCCGACAACTCACCGCCCTCATAGGCCCAGACTGCTACCTCGTCCCGGAGTCCGGCCCAAACTGTTACCTCGCCTCGGAGTCCGGCCAACAGCCCACTCTCAACAAGGCGGCCGTAGCACAGTTCCTGCTGGCCAGTGAGGAAAATGCCCACGCCATCGACGCCATCGTCCACCCCGCCGTCTTCCGTGACTTCGAGGAGAGTGGGCTGCTGTGGCTCGAGTCGGCCATCCTCTACGAATCCGGCGCCAACCGTCTCGTTGACCGCGTCATCGTCGTTACAGCCCCCGAGGAGGTACGCGTACAGCGCATCATGGCCCGCGACGGACTGAGCCGTGAGAGGGCATTCGAGTGGTTAGGGCGCCAGTGGCCACAGGACGAAGTGCGCCGCCGTGCCGACTTCGAAATTGTGAACGACGGCATCGCTGACCTCGACAGCCAGATAGATGCCTTCCTCAGTCGATATAACGACATCACGTTATAACGACATCACGTTATAACGAAAGAACGAAAGAAAAAAGACACATAAAAATAACAACATAACGAAAAACAACAATGAAAGAAACAATTCTGTCTATTGCCGGCAAGCCCGGCCTCTACAAGTTAGTATCACGCGGCAAGAACAACCTCATCGTCGAGGCACTTGACGCCACACACCGTCGCCAGCCCGCCTTCGCCACGGACCGCATAACGTCGCTCAACGACATCGCCATGTACACAGAGAGCGACGATGTACCCCTGACAAAGATCCTTGAGAGCATGAAGACCCTCGAGAACGGCAAGAAAGCCTCCGTCGACTTCAAGAAAGCCTCGGGCGACGAGCTGCGCGAGTACTTCACCAAGGTGCTGCCCGACTGGGACCGCGACCGTGTACAGAATAGCCATATCAAGAAGCTCATCCAGTGGTACAACATCCTCATCGAGGCTGGTGTCACCGACTTCGTTGACGCTGAGGAGGCCGAAGCTGAGGAAAGCGAGAAGGCCGCAGAGGAATAATAAACTACGGAAGCCACAGAGGAACAGATACAACAAAGCGATAGAGGAATAGATACAACAAAAGCCACACAAAACTCTCATGAAAAGGATCTCATTGATGTTTGCCTGCCTGCTCACGGCAGGCATAGCAATGGCTGGTGGCCATTGGGTAGGCACATGGGGTACGGCTCCACAACTTGTCGAACGTCATAACAACCCGCCAGCACCGGGACTCGCCAACAACTCGCTGCGCGAGATTGTACAGGTATCCATCGGCGGCAAGAAGGTACGTCTGAAGCTGACTAACGAGTTCAGTCAGGAACCCACGGAGATCAAGGCCGTAGAACTGGCCATCGCCGAGACCTCCGGCATCAGCAGCGACATCGATGAGGCGACGACCATCAGCCTGACCTTCGACGGCAAGCCGTCCGTAACTATCCCCGCTGGCGGACAGGTCGTCTCCGACGCTGTCAAGTTCCCCATCGCTGCCCGTGAGAACGTGGCTATCACCATCCACTACGGTGCAGCCTCAGCCACTGTCAGCGGGCATCCCGGCTCACGCACCACGTCGTTTCTGAAGGCTGGGAACACCACCGACTTTACCGGTGCCGTAAGGACTGACCATTGGTACAACATCCAGACACTCGAAGTATTGGCCCCCAGCAAGGCGGGAGCCGTAGCTATCCTCGGAAACTCCATCACCGACGGCCGTGGCTCGACCACTAACCAGCAAAACCGCTGGCCCGACGTCCTCTCACGCCGTCTGCTGAAGAACAAGGCCACAAGCCAGATCGGTGTCCTCAATATGGGCATCGGCGGCAACTGCGTACTACGCGGCGGTCTGGGACCCACGGGAGAGAAGCGCTATCCGCGTGACCTCTTCGGACAAGAGGGCGTGAAGTGGATTATTCTCTTCGAGGCTGTCAACGACCTCGGCGGCTCATGGAACGGTGTCGAGACAGCAGATCGTGTCATCGACGTCTACAAGCGTATTATCGATGAAGCACACCAAAAGGGCATCCGCGTCTTCGGTGCCACCATCACCCCGTTCAAGGGCAACAACTACTACTCTGAAGACCATGAGAAAGGGCGTAGCACACTGAACGAGTGGATACGTACCACGAATATGCTCGACGGCGTCATAGACTTTGACCGTGCCGTGCGTAATCCCGAGGACCCCGCCGCCCTCCAGCAGCAGTTCCTCTTCGAGAACGACTGGCTCCACCTTAACGCCGTTGGCTATGAGACGATGGGCAACAGCATCGACTTGAATCTCTTTGCAAAGTAAAGACGTTCTTTTTGCTGCCCTTGCTATAAAGACGTTCTTTTCGCTGCCCTTGCTAAAAACAAATCTCCGAGACTACTGAAGTCCCGGAGATTTTTGTTTTTATAATAATCGTGTTTGTGTTGATTCTTTCAAGCTGGCTTTTTTACATGGGGCCTCCGAAGCCACCGCCGAAGCCACCGCCGAAGCCTCCGCCGAAGCCACCGCCACGGTTGCCGCCGCGGTTACCGCCGCGGTTACCGCCGCGGTTGTTACCACCGCCCATCGGCATACCGCCACCGAAGCCGCCCATGCCCATACCCATGCCGTTGCGCATACCGCGACGGGCTTCACGGGTACCGAAGAGGTTGATGCGGTAGATGACGTGCAGCATAGCATACGAGGTAACGGCATTGTACTCGTTATCGGTACGTGCCATGGCGCTAATGGTACGAGAGAAGTTCGACTGCTGTTGCAGGATGTCATAGAACTGCAGCGAGACGGTCAGCGGCTTGCCCTGCAGGAAGCCTTGCGAGATCTGTGCGTTCCAGATAAGCTCGTTGGTGTTCATCGAAGCATCGCTGTAGCCACGACGGCTGTTCATGCCCATATCGGTAGCAATCTGGGTGCCCCAAGGCATCGTCAGCGTGGTATTGAAGCCGTAAGCATAAGTCCAGGTGTCGAGGTTCGACTGCGGCTGCAGCTCATTCTTCGTGTGGTTGTAGTTCAACGAACCATTGAGCTCCACCTCAACCCAGTCGTTACGGAAGCTGAGTCCGAGACGGCTACCAATCATGTTCTGCTTCGTGACGTTCTTCACCGACTCACCGTTCTGAGTGATATAGCTCACGCGGTTGTTGAAGTTGTCGTTCAGAGAGACGTTGTAGCTGAAGTAGCCCAGCGAGTCAATAGCCGAACTCCACATCACATTACCACCAGCATTCCAGTTTCCGTTGATATTCTCAGGACGTGAAGTCTGTCCACCGGTCTTCTCGTCGTAGGTCACCTTGTTAGAGATGCTGTTAGCCGTGGTCGAGAAGTTAGCGTTGGCGTTGATAAAGCGCTGGTGATTCATGATGTAGTTGTTGAAGCGCAGGTTGAAGCTCTGTGTGAACGACGGCTTCAGGTCGGGGTTACCAGTGGTCTTGTTCAAGGGGTTCGTATCGTCGTTGATGACAAGCAGCTGGTCGATGGACGGCTGACTGGTGCTACCACGATACTCGAAGCGCAGCTGACCCTGCTGGTTAAAGCGCCAGCGGAAGTTGGCTGTCGGGCTCCAGTTGATGACCGAGCGGTTCACCACGGTGTCGACACCTAAGTAGCGCTGTGTGTACTCAGAACTCTGGGGTACCAACTGTACACCGATATTGAAGTCGTAGGTGTTGCGGATGAAGCGCAACTGGATTTCACCCGTATGGATATAGTTCTTATAGGCTGAGTAGCGGCTCTGATCCTTACTATAGAAGTCATCGCCCGATGACGGGTTGTAACCATTCTGAACCAGATTGAAGTAGTCGCCCCACTGACGGTAAACAGGTGTTATACCGTTAAAATCATATCCCAGATTAGGATCCTTGTTAGGATTGTTCAAAAGCGGCTTCGAGTAGTCATACGTCTGACGGTCGTTCTCGTTGTAGCGATACTGGAAGGAGTAGCTGAACTGCAGGAACGTGGCGTAGGCAATAGGCTCGCTGTAGGTTGCACGGGCGCTGTAGTCCCACGACTTGGTGGGCGAGAAGTTGTAACGGTTGGTCTGGTATTCTGACAGACCGCTGATGCCATTGAAAATGGTTGTTGACTGGAAGAGTTTAGTCTGGTTGCTTGAGAGCTGCTGGTTCTCGTTGTTGCTGTAGTTGGCGTTCAACTGCAGGGTAATATTACGTCCGCGACCATTGAGCAGGCGGTTAACCATCAACGTACCACCCAGTCGCTTATTCTCTCCATATGAGAGCGAATTATTTCTGCTACCATTGACAAGAATGCTGTCCAGACTAACGCCGTCATAGCCTTTGTTCATGAGGATTTCCTGCAGAACGGCCGAAGTCAGCTGGACGTTCAGGTAGTCGTAGGGGTCCTGATTGAACGTGGCCGATGTGCTCCAGCTACGGCTGTCGCTAGTACCGTAGCTCCAGTTTGGACGGAAGTTGATGTTCCAAAGTGTATCGGGTGTCCACTCAATGCGTCCGCTGGCGCTCCAGTTGTTCGAGCGCGAATAGTTCTGGTTCACCGAGTTCTGGAACGACGAGGTGCTACCCACGAAGTTCTCGCTGGAACGGCGTGACCATGAGTCGCCGTCGCGGTGGTTCCAGTTTACACTGGCCTGTGCAATGATTTTGTCGGTCTTCTCGAAGTTGTAGTTCAGCATGCCTGACTTGGCAGCATTCAGGCCGCCGCCACCCATGCCACGGCCACCGCCGAAACCACGACCGCCACCGCCGCCGAAGCCCATGTCGTTGGTATTGTTGGCATTAAGCATGGCCATCAAACGATGGTCGCCGCGCATCATCATGCCAAAGAGACGTCCGGAGTAGCGTTCCTTCGTACCTACTGCCACATCGGCATTAGCCATCGTACCACGATTCATGCCGGCACGCAGTCCGAAGTCGATGACTGTCTGCTCGTTGCCGTCGTCAATACCGGTGATACGTGCCAGGTCACTCTTCTCGTCGTAGGCACGGATACGCTCCACAATGTTCGTCGGCAGGTTCTTCAGGGCGGTCTTCGTGTCGCCGAACTCCTTGCCGTCCACCTTAATCTTCGTCACGGACTTGCCGTTAATCTTGATGTTGCCGTCGTCATCGAGCTCAGCACCCGGCAGACGCTTCACCAGCTCCTCAACAACGGAGCCCTCGGGCGTGCGGAACGCGTCCGCGTTATATATTAAGGTGTCACCCTTCGACTGGACCTTGGCCAGATGAGCCGTCACCGTGGCACCCTTCAGCATGATGGCGTCAGGGGCAATAGCGATGGTTCCCATGGACACAGCCTTGCCCTGAATGGTGACACGCTTCGTGTAGGGCTTGAAGCCCACATACGTGATGCGGAGGATATAAGTGGCGTTGGAAGGGGCCTTCACCGTGAACTGTCCCTCCATATTGGTGACAGCATTGGTCACTACCGTCGAGTCGCTCCTCAGCAGGCTCACCGTGGCCTGGATGACGGCATCCTGAGTATCTTTCTCTACTACTTTACCCGTAATGTTTCCTTGGGCAAAAACTGAAACGGTTGTCGCCAGGACAACCACTGCAAGAATGAGTCTTTTCATAAAATATTTTGGCTTTTTCTGAACTTTTGACGCCGAAATGTCTAAAACGTTTAATCTTATTTGAGAAAAAAATGTGTAATTAATACATTTTATCATTTATTTTGTTGCATTTTCAGAAAAATTCAATTATCTTTGCACCGCAAACCGTAAACCAATGAATACCCAAAAGGTCATTATCTCCCGAAATCTGGAGGAAGAACTGTCTGCCGCCATGGTGGATTGTGAGCGTGACCGTCTATTCGTACTCGTTGACGAAAATACAGAGCGACTCTGTCTGCCACTACTGAGCGACATGGACTGCATGAAGGGCGCACAGGTCATCACCATTGGTGCTACGGATGCCAACAAGACGGTCAACACACTGCAGCAGGTGTGGACAGCACTCCAACAGGGCGGTGCCACACGCCACTCGCTGCTGGTGAACCTCGGCGGAGGAATGGTGACCGATCTCGGCGGCTTTGCTGCCGCAACGTTCAAGCGTGGACTGAACTACATCAACATCCCGACAACGCTACTCGCCATGGTCGACGCCTCGGTAGGCGGAAAGACGGGGGTGAACTTCGGAGGACTGAAGAACGAGGTTGGTGTATTCTCGAACGCCAGTGCCGTGATTCTCGACACTACGTTCCTCAAGACGATGGACCACGAGAACCTGCTTTCCGGCTACGCCGAGATGCTGAAGCACGGACTCATCAGCGACGACCGTCACTGGGCAGAGATCCTGAAGCATCAGGAGACGCTGGAGAACCTGGAGAGTACGGATAATCTGGTCAAACTCTCCGCTTTGCTGGCCGACAGCGTTGCTGTGAAGCAGCGCATCGTCACGGAGGACCCAACGGAGCAGGGACTGCGTAAGGCTCTGAATCTGGGACACACCGTGGGTCACGCCTTCGAGTCGCTGGCTCTGCAACGCAAGCCCATTCTTCATGGCTATGCCGTAGCCTACGGACTGGTCTGCGAGCTCTACCTGAGCTGTGTCAAGACGGGATTTCCCACGGACAAGATGCGGCAGACGGTCAGTTTCATCCGCGAGCACTACGGGCAGATGAGCATCACCTGTGACGACTACCCCACCCTGCTCCAGCTGATGACGCACGACAAGAAGAACGTTGCCGGCAAGATTAACTTCACGCTACTGGGTGGTGTCGGCGACATCCGCATCAACCAGACGGCGACAGAGGAAGACATCAAGGAGGCTCTCGACTTCTACCGTGAGGGCTGACAACGATAGAGATAGAAAAAGCCTATATTACCAATAATACTTTTTAACTAGATTGCTCTTTTATCAATCAAGAAAAATCTAAAACCATTATTACACTAACCACAATCGAGGCGTTCTTCGTGAGAAGCGCGCCTCGATTCGTTTATTGTCGGGAAAGACCTTCTGTTGCTTTAAGGACTTTCCGCTGTCTTTGTTGTAAGAGTCTTCAGGGGGACTGTCTGCCGTTCCGTCTACGAGTGGAGCTCGAGCACGAAGCGGGTACCCTTGGTGTACTGTCCGTCAATGTCGAGATCACCGTTCATCTTCTGGGCCATTTGCTTGCAGATAGGCAGTCCAAGACCGTCGCCGGTAGTCAGGTCGCGGATTTCGAGGAACGGCTTGAACACGTCCTCGCGCTTCTCCTCGGCTATGCCTTCGCCGCTGTCCGTCACCAGGAACTGGTGAGTGTGAGGACCACGCTTCTTGAACTCCAGGGTAATCGTGCCGTTCTCGGGGGTGTACTCCGCAGCGTTCTTCAACAGATGGCGCAGGATGTGCGACACGTACTCCTTGTTGATCTCGGCACTCATCTTCGGCGCCGTCACCGTCAGCTTCACACCACTCTTCACCTTCGGACGGATCTCTTCTATCAATGCTTCGCAGAAGGGTGTCACCTGTGTATTCTCCAGTTCCACAGGGGCATCGGAGTTCTCCAACTCCGAGAGTGTCTGGATGTGGCTCGAGAAGTCCAGCAACGCCTTTACCTCGGGCTGACGGGCATCGAGTTTCTGCAGCGTGGGATCAAGCTGCGCCGAGATGTTGCTGATGAACTTCGCCTTCAGGGCGTTGTTCTCGTTGGCCAACTTGATGGTCTTCTTCTGCTTACGCGTCAGCAGGATGAAGCGCATCAGCACGATGGCACCGAGTACCAGGGCGGCAGCAAGGATAGCAGCGAGCACAGCTAGTCCGATGATGATGGCCTGACGCGTGGTCAGCGAACTGTCCTTCTCGGCTATCGTCGCCTCGTTATCAGCAATCTGCTTCTTCAGCGCTGCTCGCTCGTCAGCCACCTTGATGGCGTCCACAGAGTCCTTCCAGGCTATGTAGCTGCTATACGACTGTGCCACGAGGCTGGCGCTGTTGCTGCGGCGACCGTTGGCAATGAGCGTCTTGTAGGCCTCCTCCACCTTGTCGTACTCCTTATCGGCCGTGAGTTTCGCTGCCATCTCCTTGAATACGGCATTTCCCTGAGCCGTCAGTCCGAAGGTGTAGTAGTAGACGGCTTTGCTGTAGAGCAGGTCGTTACTGACAGCATCGTCGTGGGCCGTGGCGGCAAGGTTCTCCATCGTATTGAGGAATTCCTTGGCGTTGGCGGCGCGCTTCATCTTCATGTACATCTGCATTCGCTCCTTGGCGGTGTAGTAGCGCAGAGCGGCGTTCTCAGAGGCCGACGGACGCGAGTTGCTAATAGCCTGATCCACACGGTGGAGGAACTCAAAGGCCTCGTGGTAGAGATTCTCGCGGTAGTAGAGAGCCGTAGCTTTCGCACCACACTCCACGCTCTGTCGCATCTGTCCCTTGCTGGCATAGTCCTCAAAGGCACGGATATACAAGGAACGGGCGTTAGCCACCTTTCCGCTCGATGCCTCCTCCTCGGCACGCTGCTGCAGCGAACTCTTTGCCGACTCCTGTGCACTAACCAGCACACAACTGAGGAGCAGACTCATGATAATTGCAAAAAACTTTCTGTTCATATACGATCTGTTTTTCTAGTTTCTTTACTTGTTAACCTCTTGATGACAGGCATTACTTGCACAATGTTGGTGCAAAGATAGCAAAGATAATTTATTCCACCAAACTTTTTCCGCTCTTTTCACTTTTCATAGGACTTTCTCAGCGGTTTTCCCGTGGCTGTCCGTGGAAGACTCGCCACATGGATCACCTGGCGCGGACGCCAATAGCGGGGCAACACCGCGTCGCACACCGCCCGTGCCTCAGTCTCGTCACCTTCGGTCAGCAGTACTACGGCCTCGCCAAGTCGTGAGTCACGACACTTAGTAATAAGGAACGGTGCGGTGAGTTTCCCCTCCAGTCGCCGTTCCACCTCTTCTGCCTGTATCTTAATGCCACCGGAGCAGATGACATTGTCCTTCCGTCCCAGCACGCGGAACCTCTTTCCACCCGATTCAAACTCCACGATATCATTGGTGACCAACCGGCCCTCATGCACCGCTGGCGCGTCAATCACCAGACAGCCCTCATCCGTCTGCGACAGCGTGACGCTCTCGAAGGGAGTGTACCACTCTGTCGCTTCGGGGCCGTTAAGTCGTCGTAGGGCAATGTGGCTGAGTGTCTCCGTCATGCCATAGGTGCTCCAGACGGCGTTGGGAAAGTCCTTCAGCTCCTCAGCCAGCGATGCATCGATGCCACCTCCTCCTATAATAAGGTGGCGGATGGCCATCAGCCGTTCGCGTTCCTCGGCCACCTGCAGCGAGTTCCATACCTGTAGTGGCACCATCGCCGCGAAGTCGATACAGGGGTCATTGAGCATTATGCATTGAGTATTATGCATTGAAAGAGGATGTCCACTGGGTTCAACGGCTATGAGCCGCAGTCCGCAAGTCAGCGCCCTCACCACCATCATCTTGCCGGCTATATAGTCCAGCGGCATACAGAGCAGGGCGGTGTCGCCCTCACGGAGTCCCAAGAAACGGCAGGTGATACGTGCCGAGGCCTCCATGCGCCGTTTCTCCACGAGCATGGGCTTCGGCAGTCCCGTCGAACCGCTGGTATGCACCAGCACCGTCGGGCTCTCGCTGTGCCACTCCTTCAGGAACTCCTCTATCGTCATCAATGCTTAATGCTTAATGCTTAATGCTTAATGCTCAATGCTTAATGCTTAATGCACAATTCTTCACCCTCCACAGTTTGTCGCCACGAATTTCCAGTCCCATATCGATATTGTCCGTAAACAGCTGGCCCGTGCCGAGTCCCTGGGGCATCGTGATCTGTTCGCCATAGACGTCGCTGCAGAACTGTGCGATAGCGTTCAACCCGACATTGCTCTCCAGCGCCGAGGTAATCCACGAGCCGATGGCCCTGTCGTGTGCCTCAGCTATCCACTCACGACAGCCCGCCATACCACCGTGTAGCGACGGCTTCAGGATGATGTACGCAGGACAGATGGTGTCCAACAGCTCGCGTTTACGGTCGGGAGCATTGATGCCAATCAGCTCCTCGTCGAGGGCGATGGGCAGCGGCGACTGTCGGCAGAGCTCCGCCATCTGTTCCCACTGTCCGGCACGGATAGGCTGTTCGATGGAATGCAGGGCATAGTGTGACAACTGCTCCAGCTTTCCCAGAGCCTCATCGGGGGCAAAGGCGCCATTGGCATCGACGCGCAGCTCCACGTCTGATGGGCCGAAGCGCTGGCGTATCTGTTTCAGCAGCGCCAGCTCATCGTCAAAGTTGATGGCCCCGATCTTCAGCTTCACACAATGGAAACCCTGCGCCAGTTTCTGCTCAATGCGCCTGCTCATCTCCTCGTACGTACCCATCCACACCAGTCCGTTGATGGGGATGCCCACCTCGCCACGAGTAAACGGTGTATCGAAGAGTGTAGAGTGTAGAGTATAGAGCGCCGTCTCCAGTCCGAAGAGCATCGACGGATAGTCGCGCAGAGCATCAAAAGGAAGCTGTCCCGTCCGCTCCACCTCGTCGCAGTAGCCCCGCAGTACCTTCACGTACTGCTCCGGTAGCAACGCGTCGCAGCTCAAGTCGGGCAGCGGTGCACACTCTCCTGTTCCGACGGCAGAACAGTCGGACGCTCTAAGCAGCCATATTCGCCGTTCGGTATATACGCCACGCGATGTTCCCGCCGGCTGTTTGAAGTGGAGCAACCGCTCCTCAATATCTATCTTCAATGCTTAATTCTTAATGCTCAATGCTTAATGCTTAATTTCTCAATCTCTCAATTCGCAAAGCGCATCAGGGTATCTTCGGGTACTTCTCAAAGTCGGGCTTACGCTTCTCAAGGAAGGCATGGCCACCCTCCTGTGCCTCGTCGAGGAAGTAGTAGAGCATCGTGGCATCGCCAGCCAGCTGCTGGATGCCCGCCTGTCCGTCGAGTTCGGCGTTCAGTCCGGCCTTGATCATGCGCAGGGCTATCGGCGAGCGTTCCATCATCTCCTCAGCCCAACGGACGCACTCGTCCTCGAGCTCGCTGAGTGACACCACCTTATTGACAAGGCCCATCTGAAGTGCCTCCTGAGCCGAGTACTGGCGACAGAGGAACCATATTTCGCGCGCCTTCTTCTGACCAACGATACGGGCGAGGTAGCTGCTGCCGAAACCGGCATCGAAGGAGCCCACCTTGGGGCCCGTCTGTCCGAAAATAGCATTCTCGGACACTATCGTCAGGTCGCAGACGAGGTGCAGCACATGGCCACCGCCGATGGCATAGCCGTTGACCATCGCGATGACCGGCTTTGGCAGACGGCGTATCTGCATCTGGACGTCGAGCACCGAGAGGCGGGGCACGCCCTCATCGTCGATGTAGCCGCCACGTCCCTTGACGTGCATGTCGCCACCCGAGCAGAACGCGTGTTTCACGTCCTCCGGGCGCTTACCTTCTGGCACGGGGCTCATGGCTCCCGTGAGCAGCACCACACGGATGCGCTGCAGCTCGCGGCAAAGCGCAAAGGCCTGACTCATCTCCAACGTCGTCAGCGGCGTGAAGGCGTTACGATACTGCGGGCGATTGATGGTAATCTTAGCAATGCCCTGATACTCCTCCAGACGTATCTCCTTGAAGGCTCTGATTTCTTTCCACTCTCTCTGTTGCATATTCTCTTTCACAATTTTGTCGCAAAGTTACGAAAAAAGTCGCGAAGTTACAATACCCGACATAAAAAAATAAATGAATTTCTTTTGTTTTGCTCTCAACTTTTCGTAACTTTGGCTTTGCCGAAGTTACTTGCACTCGGAAATGAAAAGAAAAACGAGCTTTCCTTTTGCATTTCCCTCGTTTTTTCGTAACTTTGCCGCGAAATCCTAAAATAAAACTTACTACTATGAAATACGAGACTAGAGGCAACAGAACAAAACGAGTCATCACAATCCTTACCATGCTGTTGACAGCCGTGGTGGTCAGTGCCAACCCCATCAGCAAGGCCCAGGCCCGTCAGAAGGCTGAGGCATTCCTCAGGGAGCAGGGCGACACCCGACTGCTGACACCCGTGGCCGACGGCAAGAGTATGTCGCGACAGCGGCGGGCTGCCGCTAACGAGTCGGCGGCGTATTACGTCTTCAACAAGGGTACAAATGAAGGGTTTGTCATCGTCTCGGGCGACGACCGTACGGAGACGGTGCTGGGCTACAGCGACACGGGCGACTTCGACTACGACAACCTGCCGCCGGCATTGCAGGGGCTACTGGAGTACTACGCTAGACAGATAGTGGCGCTGCAGCAGTCACCCTCCGCCAGCCGGTCAGCCTCCAGTGGCCGGCGTGCCGCCTCGGTGCCCACCCATCCGAAGGTGGAACAGCTGATGACGTGTACCTGGAACCAGGGAGAGCCCTACAACCGTTTCTGTCCTATCGACAAGGACGGGCAGCGCTCGGTGACGGGCTGTGTGGCAACGGCTATGGCGCAGATACTGTACTTCCACCGCGAGAAGATGGTGACGGAGACACAGGCTGCCATCCCCGGCTATACGACGTGGCACGAGAACCCCTCAAAGCAGTTCTACGTTGATGGCATCCCCGAGGGTTCTGCCATAGACTGGGACAACATGAAGGACAAAGGCGGCACGATGGAGATTGAGAAGAACGCCGTGGCCCACCTGATGCACTACTGTGGCGTGTCGGTGAAGATGAACTACACAGGCGGCTCCTCGGGAGCACAGATTTCCGAGGTTCCCACTGCCATGATCAACTACTTCGGCATGAGCCCCACCGCTACTCACATCTGGAAAGGCGACAGGACCGACACCCAGTGGGATGCGCTCATCTACAACGAACTGGCGCAGGGACGCCCCGTCTACCTGGGAGGCTACACCAGCGGCAAGAACGTTGTGGGACACGCCTTCGTGACCGACGGCTACGACGGCAACCGCCGCTACCACATCAACTGGGGCTGGGGCGGCACCTCCGACGGCTACTATCTGCTGACGAACTTGACGCCAGGCCAACAGGGCACAGGCGGCAACGACGACGGCAGCGGCTATAGTACCGACCCGAACTGCGTCATCGGCATCGAGCCGCTGAACTACGCCACCCGTGCGATGTCGTTCAGCGACGGCAACGTGCGTCGCCTCTGTTTGGCAGCCTTTGACGCTGACGGCGACGGCAAGGTGACCTACGGCGAGGCAGCTATGGTGACCGACCTGGGCGAGACCTTCAAGGGACAGCGCATACAGACATTCCCCGAACTCTACTACTTCACAGGCCTGACAACGCTAGGCGACGATGCCTTCAACGGCTGTACGCTGCTGACGTCGCTACGCCTACCAAAAGAGCTGAAGAAGATCGGCAACCGCACCTTCAGCGGCTGTAGCAAGCTGACGACACTCAGTCTGCCGTCGAAGCTGATAGCCATCGGCAACGAGGCGTTCCGCGACTGTAAGGTGCTGGCGGACATCACGCTGCCATCGGGACTCAAGACGATAGGCGACGGCGCCTTCCAGGGCTGTCTGAAGCTGGAAAAGGCAGAGTTCCCCATCAGCCTCAGCGCCATCGGTAGCAGCGCCTTTGCCAATTGTACGGCGCTGGCATCGGTCACCGTAAAGACATACTCGCCCGGCGCCCTGAAAATGGGAACCAGCGTCTTTGAGGGCGCTCCGCTCGAGACGGCCACCCTGAACGTCATGGAGGGCATACAAGGGTGGTTCAGCGAGACAGCACAGTGGCGTGACTTCGGCACCATCAGCGTCATACGCGAGCTGTCGGCAGGACAGTTTGTAGCACCGGTAGCCGGCGAGACCTATTATCTCTATCATGTGGGGACGGGACAGTACATGACCAAGGGTGAGGCATGGGGAACGCAGGCCGTCGTCGGCAGCGAGCCCATGCGTTTCCAGCTGAACGCGGTGAAATCGCTCCCCGAAGGCACTTATCATCTGACATCGGAAGACACGGAGAAGACGGGCAAATACCTGTTCCGCACGACGGATGACGGCACCGTCGGAAAGGGTGTGAAAGCCTGTTTCGTCGACGGTACGTCACTCAGCGCTAAGGGCTACTGGACGATTCAGCGGTTGCAGGACAGTCCCTACGGCGACGAGGTATACACCATACAGATACCCGCCACTAACGGCGATTACAAAGAGGGCTGCTACCTGGGGGTGCAGACCGACCACGCGAGCAACGCTGCACAGCCCACCTACGGTGTTTACTATGACGTGGAGATGACTGGCCGCGAGGCAGACTGCATGTGGCGCTTCGTGCCCTACGATGCTACCGTCACGCAGAAGTTCAAGAGCATCAACACGCTGGCAAACCTGTTGGAACAAGCGAAGAAATACGGTGTCAAGACGCGACAGGAGCGTGCCGTCTACGACAACATTGAGAGTACGGACGCAGACATTCAGCGTGCCCAGCGGTCGCTACGGCGCAAGCTGAACTTTGTCGACTTCGCTGACGCGACGGCCCACAAGGAGTTTGTGGACTTCGGCGACTTGAACAGCGACGGCGAGCTGAGCAAGTCGGAAGCGGCCGTCATCAAAGAGCTCAACGTCAGCTTCAGGGGCGACCAGACGCTGACGTCGCTCGACGCGCTGAGATACTTCACCAGCCTGTCCACCATCCCTGTAAACAGCTTCATGAACTGCAAGGCGCTGCGTTCGGTGTCGCTGGCCAGTGCCGATCCAGCTACCATCAAAGTGTCAAGCATGATGTTCACGGGAGTACCCCTGGCCGACTGTACGCTACACGTGCCGATGGGCTCCGAGGAGAAATACCGTGCAGCTACTGTCTGGAAGGACTTCGGCAAGATTGTTGGCTACCGTACCGACGCCCAGGGACTGGCTCTGGAGCAGCTGCTCGCCAATGCCGCTGAAGCAGAGGTGGACACTACTGCCGAGCAGGCCGTCTACGACAATGCCGACAGCAACGAGGCCGACATCACGGCGGCGATAGCCTCACTCAGAGAGAAGATGCACTACATTGACTTCACCGACACGAGAGCACAGACAATCTGTCTGGAGTACTGGGACACGACGCTCGACGGTGAGCTGTCTGTCGAAGAAGCCGCTGCCGTCAGCAGCATCGACAATGCCTTCAACAACGTCGCCGGACTGGCATCGCTGGAGGTGCTGCGCCACTTCACGGGGCTCACGGAAATCCCTACCTACGCCTTCCGCAACTCACTCTCCCTGAATACCGTGTATATCCCCGCTGGTGTCAAGAGCATCGGCGAACTCGCCTTCACGGGTTGTAACAACATGAAGTTCCTCGTCATTCTCAACGGCCAGGAGATGCTGCCCCAGCAGATGTTAGGACTGCCCAGCAAGGGGACTACCCTCTTCGTACCCTCAGCAGTCTACGACAGCTACCGCAACGACTCCGCCTGGCAGTCGCGCTGCTACATCTCGGAATATACCGGCAAGCCCTCAGTCACCATCGAGGCCACCCGTCAGTACAGCTACTCCACGGCCGACGTCGTCATGCGCGTCTCTGGCGCCCCCGTTGACGGTGAGGCGGCCTACAGCTGTCCCGAGATGAGCGACACCTCGATACCCGTTGGCACCTATGCCATCGCCGTCAGCCGCGGCACCATCGCCAATGACGATGTTGAGCTGCACGACGGTGTGCTGACCATCGAGCCTGTTTCCATCAAGGTGACGGCCAAGAGCTATACAAGGAATGTGGGAGAGCCGAACCCCGACTTCGAGGTCTCCTATGTCCGTTTCCGCAACCGCGAGAACGCCAGTGTACTGACGAAGCAGCCCGTCATCAGCTGCGAGGCTACCGCCGACAGTCCCGCCGGCGTCTATCCCATCACCGTCAGCGGCGCCGAGGCACAGAACTACGTCTTCACCTATGTCGAAGGCACGCTGACCATCGTCGACCCCACGGGTATCGATGCGCCAAGGAGCGGAAAGCAGCCGACCGTCCTCTACGACCTGCAGGGACGCCGGACGACACAGCCCCGCAAGGGCCTCTATATTCAGAACGGAGTACTGATCGTGGTTAAGTGAGGTGAGAGTGCATGGCGGTTGAGGAACAGGTAGGTGGTATTCAGGGCGATGTAGTCGCGCGACATATACCAGATGCCCTTGTACTGTCCGCTCTCTCCCCATGAGTTCTTCACCATATAGTAGGGATTACCCTGTTCGTCCACAGCCTTGCCGTAGATGACCATCACGTGGTCATAGGTCATACGCCAGTCGTCCCACTGCTCCTGCCGCAGCTGTTGTGTGGGCTGCACGCCATCGGGAAGCATGGCCAGTCCCGTGCGGGTGAAGTCGCCCGTCACGTCACCTCCCCACGCCACCGTGTAGCCAGCATCCAGCGCCTTGTCGAGCACGGTCATCAGCTCGTTGATGGGTATGTTGTAGCTGGGTTTCAGTCGCCATTTGTAGGGAGCCTCGATGACGAACCACCTGTTGAAGGGATGATGCGTATAGCTCGTCAGACTCACGTAGTCGTCGAGGTTCAGCCCCAGGCTCTCGGCAAACGAACGCGGCGTGTACGTCTTTCCCTCGTACACGAACGACTCCGGGCAGCGGCCAAGATACTTCTCGATGACCGCCTGCACACTATCCTGCCAATGTGGCAACGGCTCTTTGGCGTCCTTGCGCACAATGCCGCTCACCCTCCGCTCTAACTCCGGGAAGAACACGTTGAAGTTGGCCAGCGAGTCGCCAGTCAGCGAACCCGGTGCCGGCATGGCGTTCTCCGGACAGATGCCGTGCTGGCGTATCACCTCCAGCACATCGTCGCACGACCCGCCCTCCGATATCTGACTGTAACCGTGCATCCGCACATAGTGCGTGGCGCAGTCCATATAGTCCTTGCTCACCACAAACATCTCGCACAGGTCGTACACCCTGCCCGTCTGCCGCAGTATTTCAGTCTCCAAATACCCCAGCGTGGCGTAAGCCCAGCATGTGCCGCTACGCCATTGGTTCTTCACGCTGGTTATAGGGATTTCCTTCAACGTAGTGAACGTCTTCGTCACCTCCGAGGCCTTCGCGCCCCGCTGCAGATTCTCCTGTGCCGCTGCCGTCGTTGCCATCAGCAGCAATGCCATGATTACTTTATAATAATGTGTCATACTTTCTTAAACCTTTTGCAAAGTTACTACTTTTCTACCAATTATGTATGCAAAAAGCGAAAATGTTACGTCTGAAAATCTAGATTTTTACACAGTAGGTTCCATTCTGTAGACGAAATGATTACTAATCCCCATTATTCACGAAAAAACGAGAGAAATGCAAAAGAAAACGGCGTTCAATTTCTAAAGAAATGTAAATTCCCCGCCAAAATTCTTAATTTATGATAATTCTTACTGAGGTGTCCTGACTTTTGGGACACCCTTCGCATTATTTTGCAATCGAATTACGAATACAAGCCAAACGAAGTTTAACAAAAATAGAAAAGTTATGGAAACAAAGAAACTGTATTTGATGGATCAAGTGATTGACCTCTCAATGACCAAGCTCTTCCAGCTGGCAGAGTA